>JAESFW010000032.1_pt1 | contig 388486 bp, 318 predicted proteins | sample 9269481 | NCBI WGS metagenome assembly JAESFW01 (sample SAMN14515350, study PRJNA621654) | algae metagenome | isolation source: Lyngbya sp. HA4199-MV5 and co-occurring heterotrophs from soil with... | place: USA: Ahupuaa O Kahana State Park, Hawaii | collected 2009-07-21 | reverse complement strand
GCAGCCCCCATTTGATGTTGGGCAGCGTCACATGCCAGAAGGTCTGCCAGCCGGATGCGCCCAAGGACAGTGCTGCCTCCTCGTCGCTACTGCCCTGTTCCTGCATCAGCGGGATCAGCTCGCGGGCAACGAAGGGGAAGGTGACGAAGACGGTGGCGAGCACCAGGCCCGGCACGGCAAAGAGGATCTGGATGCCATGGCTCTGCAGCCACGGCCCGAGGAAACTGTGCGAGCCGAACAGAAGCACGAAGACAAGGCCGGAGATAACAGGCGAGACCGAGAACGGCAGGTCGATCAGCGTCGTCAGGAAGGCCTTGCCCTTGAACTCGAACTTGGCGATCGCCCAGGCGGCGGCAACCCCGAAGACGAGGTTGAGCGGCACGGCGATGGCCGCGACGATCAGCGTCAGGCGGATGGCGGAAAAAGTCTCGGCGTCGCCAAGGGCGGAGACGAATTCGCCCAGACCCTTGCGCAGCGCCTCGGTGAAGACGGCGGCAAGCGGCAGAAGCAGAAACAGCGCGACGAAGGCGAGTGCTGCGATCGTCAACGTCAGCCTCGCAAAGCGGCTTTCCGAGGTGGCGGCCGCCAGTTCCGGCAAGGCCGGCTGGGGTGCGGCGGTGGCCGGACTGAGGCCGGTGGCCGGGCTGGCGGTCAGGTCATGCGACATAGACATATCTCCGCCGGCTCCAGGCCTGGATCGAGTTGATGAGGAGCAGCATGGAGAAGGAGATCACCAGCATGACCGCGGCGATTGCCGTGGCGGCCGGATAGTTGAACTCTTCGAGCCGGATGACGATCAGCAGCGGCGCGATCTCGGAGATGTAGGGCAGGTTGCCGGCAATGAAGATCACCGAGCCGTATTCGCCGACGCCACGGGCAAAGGCGAGCGCAAAGCCGGTGAGGCTGGCCGGCAGCAGACCCGGCAGAAGCACCCGGCTGATCGTCTGGAAGCGGCTGGCGCCGAGCGTGGCTGCGGCCTCTTCCACCTCCTTGTCGATCTCTTCCATGATCGGCTGCACGGTCCTGACGACAAAGGGCAGGCCGACGAAGATGAGCGCGATGACGATGCCGGCGGGGGTGAAGGCGACCTTCAGCCCGAGCGGCTCGATGAACTGGCCGATCCAGCCGTTCGGGGCGTAAAGCGTCGTCAGCGCAATGCCGGCAACGGCCGTCGGCAGTGCAAACGGCAGGTCGACCATGGCGTCGATCACCCGCTTGCCGGGGAAGCGATAACGCACCAGCACCCAGGCGAGGATGACGCCGAAGACAAGATTGATCACGGCGGCGACAAAGGCCGTGCCGAAAGAGATCTTTAGGGCGTTGAGCGTGCGCTGATCGAGCGCCAGCTCGAAGAACTTGGTCCAGCCGAGCCCGCTTGCGCGAAACACCAGTCCCGACAACGGGATCAAGACGATCAGAACCAGCCAGCTCAGCGTGATCCCGAGCGACAAACCAAATCCAGGCAAAATACTCGGCTGGCGAAACCGCCAGCGGTTCCCACTGCGTCGCTCCGTCAACTTCCCGTCACCTCATAAGCCCTGCGGCCGCTTGGCGACCGCGTATCCCCTCTTCCAAACCGATCTTCAAATCGCCGGTTGGCCGGCTTGTTCAAACGCCGGTGTATTTCGGCGCCAAACTACCAATTTCATGGGCTCCAACAACGCAAAATTTTGACGCGTGCGCGGCCCACAGGGAAACTGATTTCGCTTTTGGGCCGTGTCGAAAGAAACACTCTTCTCCGAATATTGTTCCATGTTGTTTGCCTAAAATACAGGCGCGAGTTCGGAGGCTGAAAAAAGTTATGCTATAGAATTTATAGATATTGGACGTTCCTTGCTTACGCACGGTGCCCGGCTCTCCCATAATCCTGCGATGAATCGGGCGGAAAAACCCCCGCCCAACTTTGAGGCGTCCTCGCAAACGGTTGAAGTCATGGCAAAAACGCTCATCCTCCCAGGGCTCTTTGGATCGGGGTCGGGCCATTGGCAACGCCACTGGCTTGACGATCATCCGCAAGCTGTCCTGGTCGAGCAATCTGATTGGGACCGACCGAATCTCGAAAGCTGGCGCGACAACCTCGAACGGGAGATCCTGCGCTATGGAACCGTCGACCTGGTCGCGCATAGTCTCGGGTGCCTGCTCGTTGCCAGTCTGGCGCGGCGACCGCTCGCCCGGCATGTCCGCAGCGCCCTGCTTGTCGCGCCGTGTGACCTCGGCGCGACCGACCGGCTGCACCCGGGCGCAGTCGACTTCGGCCATATGCCCGAACTGCCGTTGCCTTTTTCGAGCCTCGTCGTCGGCAGTCTCAACGATCCCTACATGCCCTTTGACCGTCTGCGCCATTTCTCGACGCGTTGGGGAAGCCGGCTCGTTGACCTTGGCCACGCCGGCCATATCAACATCGCCAGCGGATTTGGACGATGGTCGCACGGCTATGACCTGTTGAGGGTGCTGAACGGGATTGCGCGTCGAGAACCGCTGATGCAATCGAGTGACCGGCCGGAACGGTTGCCTTTGCCGGGCGGCGTTGCCTGATCGTATTGCACGGCGAAGTGAGGCGAGAAGCGGTGATTTAACACTCCCCTTGATGTCGAGGCAGTTTCGCGCTCTAATAGCGCACTAAGTTTATAGAGTATGCCGTCTAGGGATGACCATGCGCCAGGGTGCCAGGCCAACCAGGATAACGGATACGGGCTCGACCGTTGAAGCGGTCGGCGTTAGGTTCTCCCGACCCCGCAAACTTAGCGCAGATCACGGCTTGCGCACGGGCGGGCGTCGATGCCTTGCAATGCGGTCTGTATCTGCGTTGACGACCGAAACAGCCATGCATTTCAAACTCTGCCGGTTGGAGCCGGCCATAGGAGAGTGCAGATGACTGTCCATGGATTGTTCGCCAGCGTTTCCTCGATAGAAGCGGGTGCAAGAGCCAAACCACATATCGCCATTATCGGCCGTGGATTTTCGGGCGTGATGATGGCGATCGCGCTGATGAAGTCGGTGCGAACCGCATTCCATGTCCATCTCTTCGATCCGCAGCCAACGATCAGCGGCGGACAGGTGTTGGCGGCGGCGCAAAGCGGCGAGATCCTCAACAGTCGTGTCCGCGACCTCTCTGTTGCCGCGGGCCAGCCGGAAGACTTCAACGACTGGCTATCTGCCAACGCCGAATTTCGGGCGGCGGTTTCTGCGGCCATCCCTGGTTTCCAGCAGATTTTCGTGCCGAAGAGCATTTTCAGCGACTACGTCTATCAGCGTTTCTCCGAGGCGCTGACGCGCCGGCCTGACATTTCGATGCAGCTTTCCTGCCAGGCCGTACTTGGGGTTCGCAAACAGGCGAACGGGCGCTTCTGCGTGCTGCAGGAGGGCGCGGCGGTCGAATGCGATGCCGTTGTGCTGGCGACCGGTTTCGGCCTGCGCCGGGGCGAGATGCAGGTTGCCGAAGACGAGAAGCCCCTGGTGCGCGCTCGCCGCCTTGCCGTGCCGCGCCATACGGTGCTGCTTGGCAGTGGCGTGCGGGTCGTTGATCGACTGCTGCAGCTTCGCGACAACGGCTTTGCCGGTGAGATCACCATTCTTTCGCGACACGGCTTCCTGCCCCAGCCGCACACGCGTCTGGCTGCCGCGCCCACCTTCCCAGTCGAGCCGATGCCGACGCGACTGGGCGAGATTGTCCAATTTGTCCGGCATGCCTGCGCGGAGGCCGAGGCTGCAGGGCTTGGCTGGCAAGCGGCCATGAATGGTTTGCGGCGGCGCGCACGGTCCCTGTGGCAGGCGTTGCCTCAGGAGGAAAAGCAGCGGTTCAACCGGCATCTGCGATCAATCTACGACAGTCATCGCAACCGGCTGCCGGCAGCTCTGCATCTGCGTCTGCAGCAGGAGCTTGCAGGCGAGCGGACGGTCTTGCGAAAGGGCTGGGCGGGGCGTCGTCGCCCGGAAGGGCTGATGGTCCGCTGGGCCGGCGAACGCGAAGAAAGCCTGCTTCAAGCCGATCAGGTGATCGATTGTCGCTGTTCGGCGCCCGACCTCGATGCGCCGTTGATGCAAAGCCTCTTTGCCGGCGGCCTTGCCGAGCCCGACGAACTCGGCCTCGGCATTGCGGTCAGTCCGGCTGGAGAGGTTCTGACGGACGGACAGCCCACGCGCAATCTCTACGCGATCGGGCCGCTAGGCGTGGGCAGCCTGCCGGACATCGACCTAGTGCCCGAGATCGTGACGCAGACCTATGCGACCGCAAGGCTGATCGCGACCCGGCATCGGGTAACGCTGAAGACCGGTTGACGGATTTCCGTCAGCGTCGCGTCGACCACGGCACCAGCCAACGCTCGAGCAGGCGCGCCGTCATTTCGAAGACGAACGCGACGGCCGCGATCACGATGATCCCGGCGATCACCACATCCGTCACCAGAAACTGCGCGGCCGACTGGATCATGAAACCGAGCCCGCGTGTCGCCGCCACCAGTTCGGCGGCGACCAGCGTCGACCAACCCGCTCCGAGCGCGATACGGGTTCCCGTCAGGATCGAGGGCAGGGCGCTCGGCAGGATGACGTGGCGCAAGACTTGCTGCCGTGAGGCGCCGAATGCGCGCGCCGCATTGATATGGTCTGCCGAGGCGGACCTGACACCCGTCGCCGTCGACAGGATAATGGGCGGAAGCATCGCCAGCGCGATGACCGCGATCTTCGACGCTTCGCCGATGCCGAGCCAGATGATCACCAGCGGGAGATAGGCAAGCGGCGGCAGAGGGCGCAGGAACTCGACGATCGGATCGAGAATGCCCTTGCCGAGACGGCTCGTCCCGATCGCAAGACCGGCGGGCACGCCAAGGGCGATTGCAACCGTCAAACCACCGAAAATCCTGAGAAGACTGGCGAGCGCGTGCTGGGTCAGCGTCGCATCGACAAAGCCGGTGATGAGAAGGCCTTGCAGCGCATGAAAGACGGCGAGCGGCGAGGGGAGAAACAATGGCGACACAAGTCCATAGCTGGCGGCAAGGCTCCATAGAAAGAGCAGAGCGGCGATGGTGGCCAGCGATATCCATACAAGCGGCACCGGGGCGCGCGGCCGATCGATTTTTTCGCGGCTAGCGACGCCACGGGGTTCGGGCAGCGCAGATGCGGAGCTCTCCAGAGAAAGGCTCATGCGGCAATCCCTTCGTCTTCAGCATGGATGAGCGCGGTCAACTCGTCATGCAGGCGGTGGAACGCGTGGGACTTGCGGATTTCGGACAGCGGCGTCCCCGCGAGGTGATCGCGACCGAATGCCGTCGTGATTTCGTTGATAATCCGGCCGGGACCGGGTGCAAGCACAACCACGCGGGTCGCAAGCAGCAGCGCTTCCTCGACGCTATGGGTGATCAGCAGCGCGCCGACGCCGTTCGCCTGCCAGATGTCGAGGATAAAGCCCTGCATCCGGCTACGTGTCAGCGCATCAAGCGCGCCAAGCGGCTCGTCCATCAACAGGAACTTCGGGTCGGAGGCGAGCGCTCTGGCGATGCCCACCCGCTGGCGCATGCCGCCGGAAAGTTCCCAGACGGGTCTGTCCGCCGCCTCGGGCAGGCCGACGCTGAAAAGCAGCTCGCGCGCACGTTCGAGCCGACTTTGCCTGGGCACGCCGCGCAGTCGCAGCGGAAACGCGACGTTTTCGAGCGCGGTCAGCCACGGATAGAGCGCATCATCCTGAAAGACCACGGCGCGATCAGATCCGGGTCCCGAGACCGGTGTACCGTTGATCGCAATATGACCGCTGGTCGGAGCCACGAAGCCTGCCGCGAGATTGAGGAGGCTGGTCTTGCCCGATCCGGAACGACCGATGACGACGACGAACTCGTCGCGCGCGAGCGTCAGGTCGATTGCGGCGAGCACCGGCACGGCGCCGCTTTCTTTGGCCGCATAACGCAGCGTTACGTTTTCGAGGGAGAGAACGGACATGCGGATTTTCCTGGCCAGACGACGCGTGGCACACGCCCGACCTTGAGCCGGGCGAGTGCTGATCGATACACGCTCAGAACGAGAGCTTTGCAGCCTCCTCAGCCCAGCGAGCGGAGACGTAGGGCGCGTAATCAGGGAGCACCGCGGGGATCTTGCCCTGCTCGAGCAGGAAGGCCGAGGTCTGCGCGACGGCCTTGGCAGTGGCGCCGCCAAGCAGGTCGGAACTTGCCTGTTCCTCCAGCGACGGGAAGTAGTACCCCTTCAAAAGGCTCGGTACGTCCTCAGGCTTCGCGCCGGTGAGGCGGGCGATCTTTTCGGCCTGCGGCGAGCCCGCATTCCAGGCGTCGGGCTTGGCGCGGTAGTCCGCATAGGCATCACCCGTCACCTTGACGAAGCCGGTGACGATTTCAGGATGTTCCTCGGCGAACTTCTTGCTGACGATCCAGGCGTCGAAGGTCGGGCCACCCCATTTCGCGACGTCGGCGGATGTTGCAAGAACGGTTGAGGTCTTCTTGATCTCCGAGAGCACCGGATCCCAGACATAGGCGCCGTCGATATCGCCGCGTTGCCAGGCTGCGGCAATTTCCGGTGGTCTGAGATTGAGGATTTCGACAGACTTCGGATCAATCTTCCAGTGTTTCAGGGCGGTCAGCAGGCTGTAGTGTGCCGTCGAAACGAATGGCGTGGCGATCTTCTTGCCGGCAAGCTGCTCCGGCTTATCGATGCCCTTAACAGCCAGCGCTTCGGCATCGCTGATCAGGCCGACGACGAAAATGGTCTCGAACGGGAGTTGGCGGCTTGCGGCGGCGGCCAGCGGCGACGAGCCGACATAGCCGATATCGATCGAGCCGGATGCAAGTGCCGCAATCACGTCCGCGCCGCCGTCGAATTTCTGCCAGTTGATCTTTGCGCCGGTCACCTTCTCGTAGGTGCCGTCCGCCTGAGGCACGCGCGACGGTTCGACGATTGGCTGGTAGCCGATCGTCAGCGTCGTTTCAGCCGCATGGGCTGGCAGTGAAAACTGGGCGGCCACCAGAAAGGCGGCGCTGGTGGCAAGAAGGGTACGTCTGCGGATGGTCATAATGTGCTCCTCCGTGGGCGGGTTCCGGCCCCGTCACGGAGCCCTGTCGATATGATTATTAAAAAGGTAGATTTTATATAGAAAAAGCATTCCACATTTCGTGCGTTCGACGTGAGGCCATTCCAAAGTTTGCGTGCCGTCGCGATATACGGCACCACACCTGCGTCAGAGCTTGACGCCGCCATAGAGGCCGTTGTGATAGACGATCGGTTCGCCAGAGCCGGTGGTGATTGCAACAACCCGGCCGATGATGATCGCATGGCTATGACGCTCGATAATCTCTTCGACCTCACAATCGATGGCGGCGAGCGCGCCGATCAGTGCTGACGCACCGCTGGCCAAACGGATCCAGTCGGCGCCGTCGTAGCGCGCAGCCCCTTTCGCGCCGTCGATGCCGGAAAAACGTTCCGCAACCCGCTGCTGTTCGCGCGACAGAACGTTCACGCAGAAATGCCGGTAGCGTTCGATGACGGGCCAGGTCGAAGACGTCCTGTTGATGTTGACGACCATGGTCGGGGGATCGACGGAAAGCGCCGTCGCCGAGGTCACGGTGGCACCGGTCCGCTCGTCGCCGACGCCTGCGGTGATGACCGAGACACCACCTGAGAGGTTGCGCATCGCCGCTTTCAGCGCGGGCGGCGTGATCGGTTCATAGCCGTTGGTGTGAACGATGGCGTTGAATGCTGGAGAAGCGGCGAGCGCGATTGTCATGGCAAACCCTCGAAAAATTCCACCTAATTCCCGGTTGCAAACTGCCAAAGCGGGAAAAATTTTTCCTCGCACCAAAAATGAGCGTCCGATTTTTGATTGTCAATAAATTTTATAGAGTTTATGTTTTTCGCAATGAGGTGCGCGGCTCGGCCGCAATCGAGGTTGCAAGGAGGCTTTGCCAAATGGGAATTGTGCCTGAGACGTTCGCCACGAAAATTCCCGAAAAAATCAATGTGCTATGGTTCCTGCCGACCCACGGCGACAGCCGTTATCTCGGAACAACCCGTGGCGGCCGCAATGTCGATCTCAACTATCTCAGGCAAGTGGCACAGGCCGCCGACCAGCTCGGCTATTATGGCGTACTCATCCCGACCGGACGCAGTTGCGAGGATAGTTGGGTGGTCGCCTCGGCGCTGGCGCCGCTCACCGAAAAGCTGCGTTTTCTGATCGCCGTGCGGCCTGGCCTCCTGTCGCCGACGCTGGCGGCGCGCATGACGGCGACACTCGACCGGCTCTCGGGCGGCCGACTGCTGATCAATGTGGTCACAGGCGGCGACCCGATCGAGAACAAGGGCGACGGCATTCACCTTTCGCACACGGAACGCTACGAGGTGACAGAGGAATTCCTCAACATCTACAAGGCTGTGCTGCGTGGCGAAGAGGTCGACTTCAAGGGAAGTCATTTCGATATCGAAGGTGGGAAGCTGCTTTTTCAGTGCGTTCAGAGACCTCAGCCCCCGCTCTACTTCGGCGGTTCGTCGGGGAAGGGGCAGGAAGTCGCCGCGCGCACGATCGACAAATACCTGACCTGGGGCGAGCCGGTTGAGGATGTCGCAAGGAAGGTTGCGGAGGTTCGCGCCTTGGCCGAAGCCGAGGGCCGCGACGTCACGTTCGGCATTCGTCTGCACGTCGTTGTTCGCGAAACGGCAAAGGAAGCGTGGCAGGCGGCCGACGAACTGATACAATATGTGGACGACGACACGATTGCTGCCGCACAGAAGGTGTTCGAGCGCATGGATTCGGTTGGTCAGAGCCGCATGAGCCGCCTGCATGGCGGTCGCCGTGACAAGCTCGAAATCGCCCCCAATCTCTGGGCCGGCGTCGGTCTGGTGCGCGGAGGTGCCGGCACTGCACTGGTCGGCGACCCCGATCAGATCAAGGCGCGTATGGAGGAATACCGACAGGTCGGCATCGACAGCTTTATCCTGTCCGGCTACCCGCATCTGGAGGAAGCCTACCGCTTCGGCGAACTGGTGCTGCCGAACCTGCCGCTTGCCCATTCGATCCCCGCGCGCGAAACGTCGATCAACACCGGGCCGTTCGGCGAAACGATCGCCGGGGACCACCGCCCCAAGCTGAAGGTTTCGCAATCGTGACGGGCGTGCGTCGACCGGTCATTGCCATCGTCGGCGGCGGCTTTACAGGCGCGGTGATCGCAGGAAACCTCGCCCGCAACGCCGCCAGCGACGGGACGTCCATCATCATTCTTGAACCGCGCGAGCGCCTTGGCGCGGGCCTCGCCTACGACACGGCCAATCCGGCCCATCGCACCAATGTGCCCGCGGCGCGCATGAGCCTCGTTCCCGACGATCCCGACGATTTTCTCGATTGGCTTTCGGCCAACGGCGAGCCAAGTGACGACGCCGAAGCGCGCGCGGACGATGGCAACCTTTATGTACGGCGGGCGGTATTCGGCCGCTATGTCGGCGAATTCATCGCCCCGTTCCTGACGAGCGGCAAGGTCGTGCACCGGCGAGAGCGTGTGGCTCACATCGAGCGGCGCGGGAAGCGCTGGCGCCTGAGGTCTACGGCTGGCACGGACCTACTCGCTGACATTGTCGTCATAGCCACCACGCACCCTGCGCCGTGCGCACCGAAGGATGTGGTCGCAGCGTTGCAGGGACACCCGCGCTACGTGCCCGACTCTACGGCCTGCGATGCGCTTGCCTGTATTCGGCCGGACGACAGTGTTCTGGTGCTCGGCAACGGCCTGACGTCAGCGGACGTGATCGCCTCGTTGCGCCGCGCCGACCATCGCGGTCCGATCGTCGCCTTGTCGCGCAGGGGCTTGAGGTCGCGCGGTCATGCCGGCAGGTCCCAGGAACCGTACGGCGATTTCCTCAGCAATCCTGCGCGAAATGCGCTCGACCTACTGCGGCGCGTGCGCCAGGCCATCAGCGAAGCGGCCGCGACCGGGGCCAGTTGGCATGCGGTTTTCGACGCCTTGCGCAGCCAGGGCGGGCAAATCTGGCGTGCCCTGCCGGTGTCCGAGCGCCGCCGCCTCGTGCGGCGCTTGCGGCCCTTCTGGGATGCGCATCGGTTTCGTGTCGCGCCGCAGATCGAAAATCAAATCCGGCAAGCGATCGAAGCGGGGCAGCTACGCGTCCTCGGTGCGCCAATCGAAGGCGTCGAGAGAGATGGCGAGGTCATCGCTGTCAATGTCCGCCACCGGCAGACACGGGCACAGGAACGTCTGCTGTTTGACGCCTGCGTGGTCACGACGGGGCCGGCCCACACCGGCATCCTTTCGAGCCAGAGTTGGCTCACGGATCTCGCGTTGCAGGGCTGGCTGCGCCCGGACGACGTTGGACTTGGCCTTGCCTGCGATGAGGGGAGCCGTGCAATCGGCGTCGACGGGACGTCGGAAAAATCGCTGATCGTTGCCGGGCCACTGGCGCGGGGCACGTTTGGAGAGCTCATGGGGCTGCCGCAGGTCAACGACCACGCGATTTTCGTTGCCGATCAGATCGCCGAGATGCTGGTGCGCGAGGGCAAGGCTGCCGGTCGCCGGCGGGCAACGGCCTCGCAGGTTCGCCGGCAGCTGGCCGCAACGGTCGGCGGCAGCGCTACCCAGTGACGGGTTTGACCTCGCCGTCAAGGCGCCGCGTCCAGTCCTCGACCGCGCGCGTTTGCAGACGCTTGGCCGCGTAGTCGCGCCAGCTCGACGGCAGGATGTCGAGGCCGGCGATCTCCGCGAGCGCGTCGCGGTTCAGCGTATCGACGTAGAGATAGTGCCAGAGCCGCGCGATGGTCCATTCGGGGTGGCGGCGCTCGACCCGTTGCATGACGTCTCCGGCCGAAACCACGCCCTCTTCGATGACCCGGTAGTACCACCCGGTGCGGCCGGACTGCTGAACACGGCGCGCCATGTCGGCAAGGCCGAAACGACGGTTGAGTTTCCAGCAAGGCTGGCGGCCCTGACTGACCTCCAGCAGCGCGCCGCCGAGGCGAAACCGGTCGCCGACGGCCACATCCCTTTCTGTCAGACCCGATACGGACATGTTCTCGCCAAAGGCGCCCGGTTGCTCAAGCAGCGCAAGGAAGCCGATCTCGTCCGCCCAGGCTCGGTAATGGTCCCGAGGATAGTGATGCACGGCCTTGTCGATGCCGCCGTGTCTTTTGAGGTCCCCCTGCTGGTCGCCGGAAAGGCCGGTGGCGCCAAGATGCACCGGGCCAATGGCCGGTCGCTTGTCGATGCCGCTCAAGGTTCCCCGTTCGTCGATCGGGGAAAGCGTGCCCACGAGCAAGGCATCGAGAGGGATCGGCTGGCGGTCAACCATCTGTTGTCTCCAGCCATTCAACGATCATCGCGACGGCTGCCGTCGTCAGACGCGGGCCCAGGCGCCGGGCATCTGAGCGCAGTTCCTGCACCTTCAATCCGGCGGCCGCCAGTTCGCAGGCATGGCCGACGAGCCAGCGTTCGAACGCGGCGCCGGGTTCCGCTTCTGGGTGAAATTGCAGCCCTAAGACGTTCTTTCCGCGTGCAAAAGCCTGCTGGGTAACCTGTTGCGTGGATGCCAAAAGGTCTGTACCTGCAGGCAGGTCATAGGTGTCGCCGTGCCAATGGAGCACAGGGACGTCGACGAGATGACGAAGGCACGAGGTACGCCCCGCCGCCGTCAGGTTCAACGGCGAGAAGCCGATCTCCTTGATGCCTGACGGGTAGACCCGGCGCGGGCGATCAGTTGAGCGCCAAGGCAAATGCCGAGCGTCGGCCGATTGGCCGCAAGGCGCGCCTGGAGCATGGCGATTTCGTCGGTGACGAAGGGGTAGGCTTCGTCCTCGTAGACGCCGATCGGTCCTCCAAGCACGACCACGAGATCGGGCTCTGACGGATCGAAGGAGAGATATCCTTCGCTGCCGACATCGCGGCACTCGATGTCAAAGCCTGCTGAACGCAACGGGTCTGCGAAGCTGCCGAGGTCTTCGAAGTGGACGTGCCTGACGGCGACCGCCTTTCTTGTCGTCATTCTCTTCCAGTCTCCCTGTTGCCGATCGCCGTTCGGGCCATGTCCGGATCGATTGCGCAGCCGTCCGCCGTGCATCCGGTGCGTTCGGGACCAGCTGCGCCAAGCGCCGGCATTGGTTCAGCGAGCAGTGTGGCAAGACGTGCGCCGATGATCATGTCGTCCTCAATGCCGAAGCGATGGTATTCGACATGGCCGTCGCGACCGATGATGATCGCCGTCGGTGTTCCGCGCATACCGAAGCGCTCCATCGTCTTCGGTATCAGCCCGGTATCGGATGGCTCATCAACGGCGATCGGGAAGGTCAGCCGGTATTCATGAATGAAGGCCTTGAGCGCATCCGGGGTCATAACGGCATGATGTTCGAACACCGTGTGCAGGCCGATGACCTGCAGGTCGGTGTCGCGAAAAACGTTCTGGACCCGCTGGGTCTGCGGCAAGCCATGCGAGACACAGGCCGGGCAGAGCATTTGAAACGCGTGCAGAAACACCACCCGCCCGCGAAGCTTTTCCAGGCTCAGGGGTGCGGGTGTGTTGAACCAGGTCGAGACGGCGAGTTCCGGCGCCTTTATGCGAAAACTGCTGTTCATTGTCCTTGTCTCCGGAGAGCGCCGGACGGCGGGTCACCGTCCGGCTGGAACGGGAGAGGGGACGTGCGCGTCTCCTCCTTCCACGTCCCTTTGTGTGAGTGGATGTCTCAGGCCGCTTCGCGAACGAGCTTCACGCCGGGGAAATCGACCGGTACGGCAAGCGCGACGTTGATGTAGTTGGTGAACAGATTGAGCGAGACATGCGCAATGATCTCGACGATATCCTGGTCATCAAAACCGGCATCACGGAGTGCGCGGACATCTGCGTCTGCTATCTGCCCGCGGGCGTCGACGAGCGTCCGGGCAAAGGCGAGGGCGGCTGCCGTCTTGGGATCCGCCGACCTTCCGCGCTGCGCGCTTGCCATTTCGTCAGCGGTCGCCCCGGCCTTGCGGCCGAGAGCGGTATGCGCTGCCAGGCAATAGTGGCAGTCGTTGCGGTCCGCGACGGCAACGGCGATCTGCTCGCCAAGCTTGGCGCCAAGGCGCCCCTTGCCGAGTGCGCCGAAGGAGCCCCACATGCTGGCAAGGGCCGCCGGAGAGTTTGCGACCGCCTTGAACATGTTGGGCGCTACGCCGAAGGCCGAACGGATTTCGCCAAGCAGTTCGGCGCTGGTGCCGGTTGCCGAACTGGGGTCGACTAGATTAATTCTGCTCATGGTTTTCTCTTTCTGTTTGCGTGGAGGGAGAAAATTGCCGGTTCGACGATGGCAGTCGTCGGATCGGCGCCAACATCACCGGCAGTCCGATTGCGAATAGAAACAATGCTTTGGACGCCGATGCTGAAGCTTCGTTCGAAGGTGCCGCTACGGCACCTTCATTTTTAGCGTGTCCGGCCTTGGCCGCGGCCTTTCGCTGCCCGTTCAAGGCGATCCGCGGTTGAACACGCGCCATGCGGCTTGCTGGGTTTCCGGTTCGGCACCGTCATATTCACCGCAGTCGATCCGCAATTGCGCCGGTCCGAAGGCTGCATCGACAAATGCGCAATGATGCGGCGCCTGTGGGTCGTCGTGGACGTTTGGTCGGAAATACCGACAGTTGACGCACATGCGCTGTTCCGGAATGGCACCCGTCGTCTGCAGATTGCGGATGATCTTTACGAGATGGACGAGCAGGTCCTGCTGCTCCAGCTTTGACAGCGAGACAATGGCATCTTCTGTCGCGGAGGCAAGTTGTCCCGCCTGCCGCACCGCTGCTAGGCCCGCTGGCGTTGCAGCGACAGAAAGCGCGCGTGCGTCGCTGGGGTCGGCCTGCTTTTCGACCAGGCCCTTGCGCAGCAGCGCATTGACCGAGTCCGTTGTCGTCGGCTGGCTGACGCCGAGATAGGCGGCGATCTGTTTCACCCGCATTCCGCTCCGGCCGCGGGCGACCAGAAAGGTCAGGATCTGCAGCTGCGTCGGATTGAGGCCGATGGCGTCCGCGGCGGTCCAGGCTTCCGTGCGCATGGCGGTTGCCACGCGGGACAGCCCGTCGCCGATGCGATCAACCAGGGAAGGTGTGGCGTCAGGTTCGTTGCTCATGAGGTATTTATATAGGAATCCTATGTATTGTCAACGCGCATGAAATGCACAGTGAATTTGACGCGCATCAAAGTCGCTGAGACGCGTTCAGAATATCTCTCCTTTTGAACAACCCGGGCACGGGCTGGTCGATCAATTGGAGAAAACGATGTTGAATGCAATCAAGAGCGGATTGGGTGTCGCCATCCTGGCAATGCTTGTCTCAGCGCCTGTAGCCGCCGCAGACTTCGAAGTGCACATGCTGAACAAGGGCAAGGACGGCGCGATGGTGTTCGAACCGGCGTCGCTGAAGGTTGCGCCTGGAGACACCGTCACGTTCATTCCGACTGACAAGGGCCACAATGTCGAGACCATCAAGGGCATGATCCCGGAGGGTGCCGCGGCCTTCAAGAGCAAGATCAATGAAAACTACAAGGTGACCTTCACCGCGCCCGGCCTCTACGGTGTCAAATGCACGCCCCATTACGGCATGGGCATGGTCGGCGTCGTCCAGGTCGGCGAGAGCGCTGCCAACCTCGAGGCCGTAAAGTCCGCCAAGAACCCGAAGAAGGCACAGGAGCGCCTTAACGCGGCCTTCGCGGCTCTCGGAAACTAGGCGTCTGAGCCCCGGAGTGGGGCTATGTCCGTGCGGAACCAATGCGAAGGCTTTGCGTTGGTGCCGCATGGAACAGATCACCGCTGAATTCTTTCCGCCATCGCATATTCCCTATCCGATCATTGTCGCACGGATTATCGGTGCCCTGTTCATGGGTGCGGTCATTGGCTTCGAACGTGAGGCGAAGGCGAGGCCCGCCGGTCTCAAGACCCATATGCTCGTCTGCCTGGCCGCCTGCACCTTCAGCATCATTTCGCTTGAAAGCGTGGGTCTCCGGGGTTTCGTCGACGACCGGGTGCGGATCGATCCGCTGCGGGTTGTGGAAGCGGTGACGGCGGGTGTCGCTTTCCTTGCCGCCGGTACGATCGTGCTGTCGCGCGGCGAGGTCCATGGCATCACGACCGGCGCCAGCCTCTGGCTCGCCGGCGCAGTCGGCCTTTCGGTCGGCTTCGGTCATTGGATCGTCGCGGGCATTGCGGTTGGCGCTGCATTCTCGGTTCTCGTCTTGGTTGGTTGCCTTGAGCCCAAGCCGTCGCGGGAGGGGAACGCCCCAGCACCGCGCAAAGAACCGCTGAAGACGCAAGACGAGCTTTAGGACGCCGGAGCCGGAACGCCGGCAGGTTCCGCCCGCAACGCTGCTGACATTGCCAGATCGATACCCGTCGCAAGGGCTGAACGAGGCCGTCTGTCGCGGCCTTAAGCGCGTGCTGTTCGTCGCGACGCGGACCCACAGGTTGACTTTCGCTACGGGTCACCAGACCACCTCAAAACACGGCTCGAATAGGGAAAATCAGTTCGGCAATCCCTGTCGAAACGGGTTATGGTCAAGGGTGTGTCTTCGAAGGGAGGTTCGATGGACTCTGCCGGTTCTCTCGCCGCCAAGTTGCTATCGGCGACGCTCATGTTCGACAGGACCTCCTTGGCGGCACTGGAGGCCCTCGCTGCCAATTCCGATCGCCGGATCGTCCGACGCGGTGAGGTCCTGGTCCGCCAGGGTGAGCCGTCGGATCGGTTTTTTGTCGTCCTGTCCGGCCGCTTTACCGTGCACAGGGACGATGTGGCCGCCCCCGTTGCCGAGATCGCGCAGGGCGAACTTGTCGGCGAGGTTGGCTTCTTCGCCGGCCTTCCACGCATGGCCACTGTCGTGGCGGTTCGCGATTCCATTGTGCTGTCCATCCGCGATGACCAGTTCGAGGAGGCCGCAAGATCTTTGCCGAGCCTGCGCCAGTCGGTCACCACGTTTCTGGCGCGCCGGTTCGCCATGCAACCGCCGGCATCGCCCCGCACCAAAGATCCGTCTCGGATAAGAACTTTGGCGATCGTTGCGGCAGGCCACAACCGCATTTCGCCTGTTTTCGTCGAACGGCTTCGCAAGGCCTTCGCCGCCGGCACACGCACGGCCTTCCTCGCCAGGGCTGACATCGAGGGGCGTTTCGCCGGTGTGCCGGTCGACGATCAGCCGGTACTCGACTGGCTCAACCACCTGGAAACCAAGGCGGGGGGCATCGTCTACATCGCTGATGAAGAGCCGAGCGACTGGACGCGGGTCTGCATTCGTCAAGCCGACAGCGTCCTTTTGGTTGGCGAGGCGACGCGCTCTGCGGAGCTCAATCCGTCTGAGGAACTGGCGCTGTCGGTTCATCCGCCGTCGAGCCTTCGGCTCGTTCTCCTGCACGGTAAGCGCACCGCAACGGTCTCCGGAACTGCGGCATGGCTGAAGGCGCGTGCTGACATCAGGCAACATCATCATGTTTCGCTGGAGGATCAATCCGACGTCGAGCGGCTGGTGCGGTTCGTTGCGGGAGAGGCGAGGGGCTTCGTCGCTGCCGGCGGAGGTTCGCTCGGCTGCGCCCATCTCGGTGTCTACAAAGCCTTTGCGTCGGCAGGCGCCAGTTTCGACTATCTCGGTGGGACCAGTTCGGGAGCCGCGATGATGGCGGGTTTTGCCAGGGGGCTGGACGCAGACGCAATCGACCGCGCAACCCATCAGATCTTCGTCAAAAGCCGCGCCTTTCGTCGGCTTACGTTGCCGCAATACGCGCTTCTGGATCACAAGGTGCTCGACCGCACGCTGCAGGCGGAATATGGCGACGTCCTCATCGAGGACCTCTGGTTGCCGTTTTTCGCGCTTTCGACGAACCTCAGCAATGGGCAGCCACATGTCCACCGCCGCGGCAGACTCTGGCAAGCGGTCAGAGCGTCCGGCTCCATTCCGGGCGTGCTGCCGCCCTTCTTCACCGCCGATGGCGACATGCTGGTTGACGGTGCGATCATGAACAACCTGCCGCTTGAACAAATGAAGGAACTGAAGGCGGGCCCGAACGTCGTCGTCAGCCTCGGGGCAGATGGTCCGCGCAAGCACCACGTGGACTACGACAGCATCCCCGGCGCGTCCGAGCTGACGGTGCGGCTGCTGAACCCCTTTGGTCGCGCCGGTTTGCCGAAGGTCCCCAACCTGATCCAGGTGATCACGGCAAGCATGTTGGCGCACCGGCCGCACGAAGTTGAACTCGGCGAGAGAGACCTCCTGATGTCGCCACCGGTGTCGGCAGCAATCAGCTTCATGGACTGGAGCCGGCATTCCGAATTGTTCACCGAGGCTCACCACTGGGCGAGGGCGTGGATAGACGAGCGTCTTGGCGAAAACGATCCGAAGCTTCTGGCAATTCTTGGCGTTTCGCCGCGGCCCGAAACACCCGAGAGGCTCGGTATCGCAAAGGACCGGACCTCGCTCTAGCTCGCCATTTTGCTTTCGATCGGGGAGGGCGATCGGGCGAGTTTCACCATTGCTGACGAGTTGTCATCGTCCCCTTGCAGTTGTAGTATTTTAGGTGGGCCTTGTTTGGGAACGATGTTCTGCCCGACCACATGCTCGCCATCGAGAAGTACCATAGGCATAGGAGCCGCTCGGGATCGCAGGGGCTCGCATTCGAAAGTCGTTCGTCCCCGACTGGCGCACCCATCGGGTTCCCTTGAATGTACCTGCGGGACGTCGTTGGTCCATGTGATGCACGGTCATCGTGTGTTGCGGCGCGACAGCGTTCCCCTTTCCTTGAAGTGGATCAACGCGATGCCTGATAACAAAGACGATCTTGTCAACGCCAGCCCGGTCAGCGCCCAGGACCTGCGCAAGCAGATGCTTCAGCGCGAGATGGAGGAAATGGACAAGGAACAGCGGCTGCGGGCGATAGAGGAGCAGAAACACGCTGATTTCGCCGCAGATTTCCTCAAGAAGCATGTGACGGAAGATGAAATTGCCATGGTCCGCCGCCTGGTTGCCAATGCCGTCAAGGCGGGCAAGTTCGAGGCGATGGTCTACAGCTTCCCCTCCGACCTTTGCTCCGACAGCGGTCGTGCCATCAACAGCGGTGACCGCGATTGGCCAAATACGTTGCAGGGCAAGGCGAAAGAGTTTTTCGAACGCTATCAGACCTTTGGCAAGCCAAACGGCTACAAGCTGAAGGCGATGATCATCAATTTCCCCGGTGGCGTGCCTGGTGACGTCGGCTTTTTCCTGAACTGGGCGCCGGACAAGGCCTGAGCCTTGTGGCGATGCGGCGTTCAGTAGGGACGCCCTGAGGGTGTTCGGCGCAAAAGCTCAGCGGCTTTTGCGCGCATGGAGCGTCGCTCCGGTCTCGCAAGCCAAGCGTTTTTCCGTGCTGCGCTGCAGCTTCGCAGGCGCATGAACCGCGCGCAGTTGCGGCTTGAATTGCTGCTTGCTCTGGCCCTTCGTTCGGAGCCGAAAGAAGGACCAGCAATCACTTTATCGGGACAGTGAGATGATCTCCGCCTTGGCGTGTCCGCTGGCGGAGATCATTTCGGCGCGTTCCTGCATTTGAACTAGAACACGTTTGGCACAGTTCGGCGTGTCCGGTTGTCGTCGACGAAATCGTCAGGCCGTTTCTGGCGCTTGCCAAGGTCGGGTTCTACGAACTTGACGCGTTCGTAGGGGATCGACGAGAGAATGTGCGAGATGCAGTTGATGCGCGCCCGCTTCTTGTCATCCGATGGCACGACCCACCATGGCGCATACTCCGTATCGGTCATCCGCAACATCTCGTTGTAGGCGCGGGTGTAGTCCCACCAGCGCCGATAGGACTCCACATCCATCGGGCTGAGTTTCCATTGCCGCAGGGGATCGGCGATGCGTTGGCGGAAGCGCTTTTCCTGCTCCTTCTCGCTGACATCGAGAAAGTACTTCAACAGGATGATGCCGCTTTCGACCATGGCCGCTTCGAAGCGGGGCGCAAGCTCGAGGAAACGACGGGCTGAATCGTCCGAGCAGAAGCCCATGACGCGTTCCACGCCGGGGCGGTTGTACCAGGAGCGGTCGAAAATCACGATTTCGCCGGCTGCTGGCAGATGCTGGATGTAGCGCTGCATGTAGATCTGCGACTTTTCACGATCCGTTGGCGCGGGCAGGGCAGCTACCCGGAAAACGCGCGGGCTGACACGCTCGGTCAGTCGCTTGATCACGCCGCCCTTGCCGGCGGCGTCTCGCCCTTCGAACACAATGACGATGCGTGCGCCAGACTTCTTGACCCAGGCCTGCAGGTGGGCGGTTTCCTCCTGCAGTCGCGCCAGCTCTTTGGCGTAGCCGCTTGGCGAGGCGTCCTCGGAGACCGCGTCTTCGGTAATCCTTTCGTCGCCGTTCTTGCCTTTATTCTTCTTTTTCCCGTCGTGCTTGCCCATTTTTCCCTCCCTTTTCAAAGCGATCATTGCCGGGTTCGTTGCCGAGAGATTTGGTTGCCGCCCCTTCGACCTGCCCGATGCGGCCATAGCGCGCCTCATAGGCGTCGAGCGCATCCTCCATGCCCTCGAAGATCATGCCTGGCCCAATTTGTTCGATGGTGCCGGCCCGATCGAGCAGCGCGCGCGCGTCCGTATGCAATTCTGCAAGGCCAAGTGCGATACCGCGTTCCTTCAACTCGCCCTGCAGCTCTGCCAGCATATCCGCGGCGGTGCTGTCGATCTGGGGGATTGCGCTTGCGTCGATCACGAGCCAGCGGGCAGGCGGCGGCAGCGTCTCGGCGATCGCCGCCAATCGCTCGCGGACGTAGTCGGCATTGTAGAAAAGCAGGCTGTCCTGGATCATGCAGGCGCCGAAGCCCGGGATCGGGCGGGCGGCCGGCATGCGGTGCAGCTTGTAGAAGCCGTCGCGCCCGGGAATTCTTCCAAGCAGGGCGTCGTGCGGATACATGGCTTGCAACAGCAGATAGATGAGTGTTGCCGCAATGGCGATGACCACGCCGTTCAGCACGCCGAGACCGATGGGCCCCCAAAGGGCGATCAGCGCAAAAATGAACTCGATGCGGTTGACGCGCCAGATCCGTCTTAGCCCCCCGATGTCGATGAGGCTCAGCGCCGTCGCCGCGAGAATTGCGCCGAGTGCTGCTACCGGCAAGACCCGCAAAACGTTGCCGAGAAATAGCACCACGACCATCAAGGCCGCGGCCGCAACGATGCTTGCGATTTGCGACCGTCCGCCGACGGCAAAATTCACTGCCGTTCGGGAATCGGAGGCCGTTACCGGAAAGGTGCCGAACAGGCTGGCTGCCAGATTGGCTGCGCCGAAGCCTGTCAGTTCGCGGTTCGTATCGACACGGTAGCCGCCGAGCGCTGCGAAACTTCGGGCTGCGATGACACCTGAGCCAAAGCTCACCAGGAAAATCGCCGCGCCGCCTGTCAGCAGCGCGTCGATTGGGAGGTCCCCAAGGCGGGGTACGGCGAGCGCCGGCAACCCGTCGGGTATGTCGCCGACGACGGCCATGCCACGGCCTTCGAAATCGAAGAGGTACGAAAGCATGACCGCAAGGAAGACGACAACGACGGGTCCTGGAACCGGTGATTTATAGATGCGTGCAACCTGCAGCAGCGCAAAGCACGCCAATGCGAAGGTGAGTGTCGGCCAATGGATGGAACCGGCCTGCCGCATGAGTTCGATAAGGGGGGAAACAAGTCCCTCGGACTGGATATCGACGCCGGTGACGCGCTTGATCTGCCCGATGAGGATCGACAGCGAGATGCCGGCAAAAAAGCCCGTGAGGATTGGGCGCGAAAGAAAGGTTGCGAGCACGCCAAGCCGCACAAGACGGGCGATCAGGCAGAGGACGCCGACGATGAGGGCCAAGAGTGCTGCCGCCGTGACGCGGTCGGCGGTCTCAGCGGGTGCAGAGAAGACCGTTGAAAGGACCGCCGCCAACACCGTCATTGTTGCGGCATCCGGCCCGACAATCAGTTGCCGCGAGGGTCCGAAAAATGCGTAGGCGACCAGGGGCATGATGCTGGCGTAAAGACCGGTCTCCGGTGGCAAGCCCGCGATCGCCGGATAGGCGATGGCGCTTGGCAAGCCCACCGCCGCGATCGCGACGCCCGCCGAAACGTCGTTGCGAAGCCAGCTCGCCTGGTACCCTTCAAGGTTGGCAAGCAACGGCAGGCGAGGGAGGTTCAGCATGCTGATAACCCGGGTCCCTGTCTTCGTGAGAAAGCACTGTCCGCACACCTCAACGGCCGTGCCACGCGAGAAACGCAAGAAGCGCACTCTACCATTGCGTACATTAGCGATGCAAAACTTTTCGTTGGCGCGGGTCAACGCCGACGCTACAGCACGCCGATCGCTTGATCTCTTTCTGGCTTGTCCAGAACAGCGCACGCCAACCGATCGTCGACCGGGCACGTGCATGCCTTCGGACGAAGCCAGGGGATCCTGAGAACCGACTCACAAGCGCACAAGGGTCTCAGTAATAGGGCGAAACGCACGCCTGCCGCGGGCCATAATAGGGTTGGAAGCTGTTGTCGTAGGCCCGGTAGGACCGGTAGCGGGCGTAGCACCAGCGTGTGTGGGCGCCGCCGCCATAGTAGGTCTGGCGGTAGTATCGCGGCGCATAGTAACGCGGACGGTAGTAGGTCGGGCCGTAGTAGCCTTCCTCATAGTCGCCCGGCCCGTAGTAGGGCGGCTGTGCCAGCAGGCCGCCGATAATCGCGCCGGCGGCAAGCCCGCCAAGCGCCCAGGCCCAATCGTCGTTACTACCGTGGTGATGTCCGTGGCCGTAACCGCCGCCATAGCCACCGTAGTGTCGTCTGTATTGCACCTGTTGTGCTCGTGGCGCATCAATTCCCACCGAACCGGCGGTGGGAAAAGCCATGGCCGGGGCGATACTCGTCAGCGCTGTCGCCAGCGACAAGGCAAAGATTGCTAGCCTCTTCATTGGCCTCACCTCTTTTCCTGCCCTCACCTGATTATAGCGCGGAAGCGTTGACGTGGCACTGCGTTTTAGCGGCCTGAAGGGCGCCGGCGAGCATTACTCGCCGGGACTGGTCTACATCCCCGTGGCAGGTTAGCTGCCGTATTCATCGTGTCGCCGGTTCCATGTGTAAGGCTCGCTCTGCGGCCATCCTGCCGGCGAGTTTTCCCAGTGCTCCTGGCGACCGTAGGGGGTCAGATCCAGATAGGTCCAAAGACTGCCGAGATACTCAACGCCTCGTGCGCCGTTGAAATAGGTGCGATAGATGTCATCGCCGTCGCGCAGGAAAACGCTGACGCCGTGGTGTTCGGTCGTTCTGGTTGGATCGTCCGGGTTGCTGCGCGTGACGCCCATGTCTCGGTTGAAATCGCTGCCGAAGGATGAGTACCAGTTTGGGTGCTGCCACTGCATGCGTTGCTGATACTTTTGCAACTTGTCCAACGGTGCGCGCGAAATCAGGACGATTGACGTGTCGCGCGCGTTGAGATGCGCCGGATGGGTCATTGCGTCGACGACCCAGGAGCAGCCGTCGCAACCGGCCTGCCATTCGGGTGCGAACATAAAGTGGTAGACGACCAGCTGTCGGCGTCCTTCAAACAAGTCGGCAAGCTTCACCGTGCCCGACGGGCCGACAAACGAATACGTCTTGTCAATCTCGACCATCGGCAAGCGGCGTCGTTGGGCGTTCAATTCATCCCGGGCACGGGTGTGGGCCTTCTCCCTTTCAACCTGTTGCTCAAGTGCGGATAGCCACTCTTTCAGCGATACGATCTCAGGCAGCATCATCCATCCCTTCCTTTCGTTGTTTCTAAGCTCACCCCTGATCGAGGCTTGTTGAGCGCCGGGTCGCCAACGACCCGTGGCGAGTGGGGCGCTGTGCTTGTCGGCTTTGGCGGCCCCGTCAAATACTTTGCAAGCCTGTTGAGCGGACGCGGGCAAGCCCGCGGAACTACGCCCATTTTGATATTCATCGTTGCTTGCGATTTAAATATGTTGTAAAAACATAACATGTCAAGCGAGCACAATGAAGACCTGGTTTTTAAGGCCCTGGCCCACCCGCGCCGGCGCGCCATGCTTGATCATCTGAAGGACGAAGCGCGCACCACGGGCATGCTCTGCGAGGCCTTCGCAGAAATGGATCGCTGCACTGTGATGCAGCATCTCAAAGTGTTGGGAGAGGCCGGCCTGATTATCGCGAAGCGTGAAGGGCGGGAGCGCTGGAACCATCTCAATGCGCTGCCGATCAAGCGCATCCACGACCGCTGGATCAGCGGCTATGCCGCCCACGCGATGAGCGTCCTCGACAAGCTCAAATGCGATCTGGAAGGCTGAGGCCTTGCTCGGTCGCGAGAATGAAAAAGTCGACCGTAGACCGACGTCCGGCGGATCAATGCACGCAGATATGATCCAGCCGGTTGCCAAAAAACCATAATTGCTTCACGTAGATCCTCAATCGACACTTTTGGCACTAAGAATTGGGTCAACGCTGAATGCGCATATCATACGTCTTCCTCGGTGCATTTTTTGCGATCGTACAGCCCGTATACGCTGACGTCGCCTCGCCACCCGTGCTGGAACCGTTGAAGCAACAGGCGCAAGCCGCTCAGTTGAGCGCGAAGTTTCTCACGCGGTTCAGCTACAAACCTGTTCCGCTCGACGACGCCTTGTCGGCCAAGGTGATGGACAAGTTTGTCAAATCACTTGATCCGGATCGCATGCTCTTCCGGCAAGCGGACATCGACAGCTTCATGGCTGGACGCACCGAAATCGACGACGCGATAAGGCGGAGGGACCTGAAGATACCGTTTGCGATCTTCAATGTGTACGGCAAGCGCGTGGTCGACCGCATGGATTTCGCCCGCAGCCTGCTCAAGCAGGGCTTTGATTTCAATGCGCAGGAAAACTATCCCGTCGTGCGCGAGAACGCGCCTTGGCCGCAGTCCGAAGCCGAGAGTGACGATCTTTGGCGCAAGCGCGTCAAGAGCGACTGGTTGCGCCTGAAGCTGGGGGGAAGGGCCGACGCGGCTATCCGAGAAACGCTCGACAAGCGATATGCCAACGCTCTCGAGCGCGCATACAAGTACAAGAGCGATGATGTTTTCCAGCTGTTCATGGATGCATACACGACGTCGACTGATCCGCACACGGACTATTTCGGCGCGAATGCTTCTGCCGATTTCAATATTGCGATGAAGCTTTCACTGGTCGGTATCGGTGCGGTCCTGCAGGAGCGCGACGACTACACGACGATCCGCGAGCTCGTTCCCGGCGGGCCGGCACAATTGTCGGGCAAACTTGCGGTCGGGGACCGCATCACCGGTGTTGGCCAGGGCAAGGACGGGGCGATCAAGGAAGTGGTTGGCACGCGCCTGGATGAAGTCGTGCAATTGATACGGGGCAAGGAAGGGTCCGTCGTGCGGCTGGATGTCCTGCCTGCGGATGCCGGAACGGACGCCCCCCACCGCGTCGTCACTCTGGTGCGCGACAAGATCAGCCTTGAAAAGCAAGCGGCCCAAAAGGCTGTGCTGTCGGTGAAAGTGGGCGATTCCACGCGAAAGATCGGGGTGATTACGCTCCCGGCTTTCTACGAGGACTTCGATGCGCGCCGCAAGGGCGACAAGGACTACAGAAGCGCCAGCCGCGATGTCGCAAAGCTACTTGCCGAACTGAAGCAAGATGACGTCGATGGTGTGCTCATCGACGTGCGCAACAATGGCGGTGGTTCTCTGGACGAGGCGATCGATCTTACGGGACTGTTCATCGGCAAAGGCCCGGTCGTGCAGCAACGCGACAGCGACGGCAAGGTTGAGGTCAGAAACTCTGATTTTCCAAAGCCTGTCTGGACGGGCCCTGTGGCCGTTCTCATCAATCGCGGGTCGGCATCGGCGTCTGAGATTTTTGCCGCGGCAATCCAGGATTACGGTCGAGGTGTGATCGTCGGTGAACCCAGTTTCGGCAAGGGAACCGTTCAAGCCGTCGTCAATCTTGACCAGATGGTCGGCAAGAGCAAACCCGAATTCGGTGACCTGAAAGTGACGATCGCCCAGTTTTTCCGGGTCAACGGCGGCACGACGCAGTTGCGCGGTGTGACGCCTGATATCAGCTTGCCAGGGTTTTCCGATCCGACAAAGTTTGGCGAAACCAGCTATGACAATGCCTTGCCGTGGGCGCAGATCAAGCCGGCAAAGTATGCGTCCGCTGATACTGTAAAGGCGGCGCTGCCGACACTGAAAAGCCGGCACGACGCGCGGGTTCAGAGCGATCCCGATTTCCAACGCCTGTTGGAAGACATTGCAGACGTCAAAGCACAGCGCGAGAAAGCGTCTGTATCCCTCAACGAAGCCGACCGCCGCAAAGAGTTGGCTGCCAGGGAAAAGCGATTGAAGTCGCGGGCACAAGAGAGCGGCGCCGATACGGATGGGGATGATGGCCTCAATGCGAACGAGCGCAGCCTGAGCGCTGACATTGCCCTCGAGAACGCCCGCAAGAACGCAAAAGATATCGTGCTCAACGAGGCGGTCGCCATACTGGCAGACGAGGGGGATCTGCAAAAAGGCGTGCTGAAGGCGGCCACACAACAATAGGAAAACCGCCTGCGGAAGGTAACTGGGCGGAAGGCGATCAGGCTGAGCCGCGCAAAGCGTGTCACCGATACCATCAACCCGTCGGGCACGGCCGGACCGCGGTTGGTATTGGCATGTCGGGTGCTCAAACCTTCGCGATAAAGGCTGCCCCGAATATGACAGCTGTCTTCACGCCTCACCCGAATTACTGGGTTCTTTTCGGCAACTACCAGACCGGTGACGTCCTCGAGTTCGATGACGTCACCGGCGCTGTCGAAGTGACCTATGGCGGGGCCTTGACCGCTAGAACGGCAGTGCTCGGCCTCGACAATCTCATTACGGTCGAGTGACAGCAATTTGGGGAAGGCCGCTCACCGCGCGCCATGCCGGCGCTCCCGTGAGCGGCGTCACCTCGGCTTCGAATGCTCGCGCCGTGCGGGCATTCGAGACGCGTGATCCGCAGATCATGCGACGTTTTCGCGCAAAGGCGCTTGTCGGCGCTAAAACTTGAGTATAATACACAAGTATTAGCGTGTGGCCGCGGTCAGGCCGCAGGCTCTCCCTCGAAGTATGCACGATGCCTCTCAAAATGCGCTCCCACGACCACCGCATTACGCTTCACGAGGAAGGGGTAGGGCGGTGACGAAATCTCTCAACCAATGGCTGGGCCTGCTGTTCAGGCGTCATCACAAGGACGTGGTGCGTTACGCTTCACGGTTGATCGGCAATCGCCATGACGGCGAAGACGTCGTGCAGAACGCCTATCTGCGGATGGTCAAGGTCGATAGCCGAACCGTCGAGCATCCGCGCTCCTACTTGTTCAAGGCCGCGAGAAACGCCGCGATCGATTTTCGCATCAAGCTCGAGCGTGAATGGTCGCGTCGGGTGGAGTTCGATCAGGCCGATGCCCTGTCTTCGCCGGAGGATTTTTCGCAGCGCCTGGAGTTTCGCGACAGGGTTGCGACACTTTCAGTGCTGCTGAACGAGTTGCCCCTGGCCTGCCGCACGGCTTTCATCATGAACAAGGTCGAAGGCCATTCGCACCGGGAAATTGCCGAGACGCTGGGCGTTTCGGTCAGCATGGTCGAAAAACATATCCTGCGCGCCTTTTCCCATTGCCGCGATGTGAAACGTGAGATGGGTCATGTCTGATTGTTCCATCTCGCTCATCAGGATTTCCGGTCCGCGCGGCGTCCATGGCAATAGACCGGCATCTGTACCGGACAAAAACTTCGGGGTTCTTCTTGAAACAGACTTCGGCACCATCGCACTGTCCTGCGCGGCACATCTCGGACGAGGCGCTGGTATGGATCGTCCGTCTCCATTCCGGGGAGGCGTCCAGCGAAGACTGGCGTGCCTATCAAGATTGGCGCCGGCAAAGTGCAGAACATGAGATGGCCGCCGCCGAAGCGGAGGCGCTTTGGAGCGATGCGTCACACCTGCGCCGGGACAGCAAGTCTGGTCTTGTCTATCCGGGCCGGAGCAGGGCGGGTGTCTCTCGCCGGCACCTGCTGACAGGCATGATCGGCCTCACGGTTGCCGGCAGCGGGTTGGTCGCCGCGCGGCCGTTGCTGCGAACGCTCGCTTCCGACTATGCGACGGAAACCGCCGAAACGCTTCCAATCTCGCTGCCCGACGGTTCGCGCGTTGTGCTCAATGCCCTTTCAGCCATGGATGTTCACTTCAGTGCACAGGCGCGCCGGGTCACGCTGAAGGAAGGTCAGGCGTATTTCGAGGTCGCGGCAGACGCGCGGCCCTTCATCGTGTCTTGTGGCAACGCCCTGGTCGAAGCGGTTGGAACCGCCTTCGATGTCGATGCCAATGCTCCCGATGGATCGCTTGGCGTTGCCGTCACCAGCCATGCGGTCAGGGTGCGATCTGCACTTGGCGGCAAGCCGGACGGTATCACCCTGTCTGAAGGGGAGCGCGTGACGATCGAACGTGACGGCACCATGGGCGCACCCATCGCCCAGGACCCGGCCATCGCCCTTGCCTGGCAGTCCGGGATGTACGTGGCGGAAAACCGCAGACTGGGCGACGTTGTCGCCGCTCTTGCCCGCTACCACGACGGCTGGATCGTCTTTAGCAGCGACCGCCTCAAGTCGGAGCGCGTCAGCGCCGTACTGGATCTGCGGGCGCCCGATGCTTCACTTGCAGCACTTGCCTCCGGACTGCCGATCAGGGTCACCCGCATGACGCGTTTCATGACGCTGATCTCGGCGGCATGACTATAGCGACCTTTGAATTGCTGCATGTTTTTTCGCGACCCTCGTTGAGGATTTTCGCGCAGCGCCTCGTCTCGGCTAATGAGGGACATGACCTGGTACCAGGAACGCTGATCCCTCGCTCATAGCATGGGAATAGGGGTCAGATGTCCAGACAATCGGGGCGAAACAATTTTCTTAACGCGCTCGTGGTCGCAACCACGGCGGTCGGTTCAATTCACGCGGCCACACCGGCCGCTGCACAAGAGGCGCCTACGGCCCGATCCGGTATCGTCGCCTTCGACATTCCGTCGCAATCCTTGACCTCGGCTCTGACGGCGTTTGCCCGGCAGTCCGGGTTGAAACTCGCCTATTCCGCGTCGCTGACTTCAGGGAAATCCGCGCCTGCGGTTGCCGGATCAATCTCGCCGCCGCAGGCGCTTTCGCTGCTCCTGTCGGGCAGCGGACTTTCCTATCATTTGAATGGCGGGACGGCCACGATTACCGAACGCGTCTCCGGCGCCCATGCCGCGAGCCCCGTTGACGGTGCGACGATGCTCGAGCCGATCTCGGTTCGAGGCGGGATCACCGATCCGGTCGACGCACCCTATGAGACCGCAGCGCCGACGGCCTACATCTCCGAAGACAACATCGAGCGCTTTCGCGGCTCGAGCCCGGCCGACATTTTCCGCGGCACGCCGGGGGTCATGTCCGGGGAGGCGCGCAATGGCGCCGGCGCCGTCGACGTCAACATTCGCGGCATGCAGGGAATGGGCCGTGTGGCCGTTACCGTTGACGGCGCGTCGAACGCGGCAACGGTCTATCAGGGCTACCAGGGCATCTCAAACCGAACCTTCGTCGATCCTGATTTTCTGGGAGGTGTCGATATCACCAAGGGGTCCGATGCCGCCTCGAACGGGATCGCTGGCACGGTGGCGATGCGCACGCTCGACGCGGGCGACATCGTCAAGGAGGGGCGGACCTTCGGCCTGCGCGTCAAGGGTGGCTTCGGCACCAACACGTCGAGCCCACCGCCGGCAGGCACGACGGCCGGCTATGCCTGGCCGGGCGGTACATGGGCGCCGCCTGTGGCGACGGCAAAGAGCGATGGAATGGACCGGCCGTCCTTCCTCGACCCGACCAGCGGTTCAGGCAGCATCATTGGCGCGATGCAGGAAGAAAACATCGACCTCATCGCCGGATACGCCTATCGCCGTCAGGGCAACTACCATGCCGGTAGCAACGGGCCGTCCGCTCGGCCGGTCAGCAAGGGGCCGCAGCCCTATTGCTACGCGGGCGGCACATGCTCGCCGACCTTGAGATGGAAAGACTATATCGACAACGTCGGTATCGCCAATTATCGCGCCGGCGAGGAGGTCCTCAACACCCAGCTCCAGACGAAGTCGTTTCTCGCCAAGGGCACCTTCCGCTTCGAGGACGGCCATAGCCTGCAGATCGGCTACAACGGTTTCAGCAGCGAGGCGGGTGACCTGCTTGCCTCGCGCCTGACGTCGGATCGCGGTCAGGCCGTACAGCAGGGACAGACGGCAGGCACCAAAGTCGATGCCGGAACGCTTCGCTACGGCTGGAAGCCTGACGATAACGAGCTCATAGACCTCAAGGCCAATCTGTGGGCGACGCGGCTGGAGCTGCGCAATCCGCGGCGAAGCGGCGTCCCGTTCCCGCGACCGGAAGATTTCGGCCTGCCGGCAAACTATCGGACCGGGTCTGATACGATCATGTGGGGCGCGGATGTCGCCAATACCTCGGTGCTTTCGACCGACTACGGCGCGCTCGACCTCACCTATGGCTTGTCCTTCCAGAGCGAGGACACCAGGCCGAGTGCATTCACGCCCCAACTCGAGACCTGGCTCGACCTTCGCGACGGCACCCGGCAGGAGGCGGCCGCCTTCACCAAGGCTGCCTGGCAGGCGACCGATTGGCTGACGGTCAACGGCGGCCTGCGCTATCAACATTACTGGACGGAGGATAGAAACGCGCCAGAACAAGCGCGCCTTGGCTACACCTACGACACGGCCCTCAGCGGTGGCGGATTCAGCCCATCGGTGGGCGTGACGCTGGAACCGTTCGAAGGCACCCAGTTTTATGTGAACTATTCGAATGCGCTGCGTTCGCCAAGCATCATGGAAGGGGTCTCGGCCTTCACCATGAACGTCAATTCCAACCTCAGGCCCGAGCGCTCAAGGAACTGGGAAGTGGGCACCAATCTACGACGCGACGGTGTGCTGGCCGCAGACGACACAGCGATGATGAAGCTCGGCTTCTTCGACTGGAACGTCGACAACTACATCGCGCGTGAATGGTACACGGATGCTCGCGGCATATCCGGCATGCGCATCCACAACATCGCCGGCGCCCACTTCCAGGGCATCGAACTGTCCGCCCGTTACGAGCGCGGCGGGTTTTCGGCCGAGCTTGCCGCCAACTATTATACCGATGTCGAATTTTGCCGCACGGCCTCGACATGCGGAAACAAGTCGCTCTACGCCGACTACGCTACCAATCAGGTGCCGCCGGAGTACACGGTCGCACTGACGCTGGCGCAAACATTTCTCGACGACGCGCTGACGGTCGGCGGCCGGGTCTCGCGGACGGGTTCGCGCGCCATCGGTCATGGCGACGTCACCGCGCAAGGGGCCTCGCAGTTCATTTCGTTGATTGACTGGAGGCCGTACACGCTCGTGGACGCCTTTGCGGAATACCGCGTCAACGACAGCCTGACCGCCAGCTTCCGGATCGAAAACCTGACGGATGCCTATTATGTCGACCCCTTGAGCCTCGTCCAGCAGCCCGGCCCAGGGCGCACCTTCTACGCGTCGCTAAAGGCGGAGTTTTGAACGGTCTCCGTGAGAGGATCCGCAAGCAAGCATGCCGGTTTTCAAGTCCGGCATGTTCTGGGTCACGATCTCAACGGCGCAGGCCGTGGCGCGATTCAGTCAGTGCTTCGTGTCAAGCTTTGTCATGCACACGGCACGCCGAAAACTGGACCGTGGCGGACATCAGGGGTCGCTGCCGCAACTATACCGCTGCGACCATAGTCCCCAGGACCGCGCACAGCGCCAGGAAAGCAAAGCCATAAGTTAAGGGGCTATTGTCCAGGACCCCTCCAGCGAATGGTCTCAGCACTACGGTAGCGAATGCCGGTTTTAGGGGTAGGGGGCCGTCGTTTTGCTCCCAAGCGCCATGAACAATTGTGGCCGTGTCCCGGAGTTGACGCACTTTCTCGGCTGGTCGTTGAGATGGCGAGCGAGTTGGAACAGGTTGCTTTGCAATTCGGAATGAGGTGGCGAATGCGCGTGTGCCGGCCGCGAGGACCCGTTTGCCACAGCGCATAGACGTCACAGTAGTGGTCTCTATTGCCCGGGGGCGAACAGAGAGGCACTCCCTGTCGGTGACACGAAACCTACGATGCTCCAGCCCCCCGCGAGAAGAATGAGAAATGCGGCCAGCACGAGCTGTCCCGGCCACTGAAAAAGGTCGCGGTCGAGCTTCTTCATCCTTTCGCCAAACTTGTAGATGTCGAATGTCATGATCATTGAGAATAAAATCATTGCCAGTGCGAGAGTTTCGACAGTCATTCCTCCCAAAACAACCGGTCCGCTTTTGGGATCGCCAGTGAGCAATTTTCCAATCGCAAACGCGGCACCGTTCACTGCAAACAGCAAACCGTACCGACGGTGCTTTCCCTCCTCATAGATTTCGATGATGTCCTTTTCAGTTAGGTTACACACGTCTAACCTCCCCAAAAGATGATCCCACCCCGACTGATCGCGACTTCCAAGAACTTCAGTATATTCAGTTTCGCTTGTTCTGGCGAACAGGCGGCGGTTGGGCCGCAAGTCATGGTCCCGGGTGCACGCGTCGCATCGCCTGAGCTCGCCGGCGAGGCTGCTGCTTGCAAAGGATATGGTGAACGCAATGCGGCCATCTCGTTGGCCGTGACGCAGTGCTAGTCGCAGAGTTCCGACATCGGCAGGTCTTCGAAAGCAATGTGGCTGAGTTCACGGAAAACCGTCGAGCGATGCCGCCCAAGCTTCTTGGCGATGACCGTGGCACCAAGGCCGCCCGCCACGGACCGATCCGACGACGTTCGTCGATATCGATTTTGGGGGTAGGCGCGTCTCGTGCGCCGTTCCTTGCGAGTGACCATGGGTATCTATCGCAAGTCGCACTTCATCCTTGAACCCACCCCGACTACACGGGTTGTGGCGGCGAAGTTGAACTGTCCGCTTTGGCGCAAAGTAGAAATGTCACTTTGGGCGGCGCGTCGTCAGCCATTCAGACATGCGACACTCGACATCTCCGCTGGCGCTGAGGCAAGCCCCCGACCGAACCGGCTGGACCGGGTTGCAAGGGAAGGGAGGGGGCGGATGAGACGCACCCATCGGCTTTAGCTTGGACAGTTGAAGCAGCCGGTCATTCCGCCGCATCGAGGTCAGAGAGCGCCTGTCGCCGCCGGGCAATGACCGCAGGATCGTTCATGAAATCCTTCCGACGTCCCGGGCCGCGCGCGCGTCGAACGTAGCCGTTCTTCTCGCTGTTCGTCTTCACGGCGGACTTCGTCTGCTGCTCCTGACGTTCCTTGATGTAGGTCAGGAGTTCACCGAGCCGCTTGTTCTCGGTGATCGCCGCATGCGTCACCCGCTGGTCCTTGTCGAACACCCGGTAGGGTAGGGAATGCCCCTTCCAACGCACATCCAGCCTGCCGTCGGAAAGCGCGTAGGTCTCGACATAGAGACCGACCAGCCCGCGTGTCACCTCGTTCTCTTCCAGCATGATCCGCTGGCGCTCGTACGAAAACGTCAACTGGGCACCGACATAACGCTGCTCACGTTTGCATAGCACGTCGCGCAGCCGATCCGGGGCAAGGTTCAGCGGCCGATGCAGATCATCAGATCGGGCAGGGGTAATGGCAAACTGGCGGTTATAGCGCTCCATGAACCGAGGTAGGAAAGCGTTGCCGTCGTCCATACCGCAGACGCCCTCCAGACGCAGATCCTTAATCAACCGGTCCTGTAGCGTCCGGTTCATCCGCTCGACCCGGCCTTTGGCTTGACTACGCAAAGAATCTCGATGTTTAACTCTGAGAGTGCACGCCCGAACTCGGTCATGCCCTGGCCGCCCTTGGCATCCTTCTTCGCAACCCGGAACACCGAATGCTTGTCGGAATAGAAGGCGACTGGAGCGCCATGCGCCTTCAGATAGAGTTCCAGCGCCTCGAAATAGCTGAACGCACTTTCCGAGCGCACAAACCGCAACTGCATCAGCTTGCCGGTCGCATCATCGATGAACACCAGCAATGAACATGGATCACCGCGATCTTCGAACCAGCGATGCTCGGAACCGTCGATCTGAACCAACTCGCCGTAAGCCTCGCGCCGCAGCCGCGGCTGATGGAACGTCCGTCGCCGCTTGCGCGACAGCCACAGGCCGGCCTCTGACATCCATTGGCGCAAGGTCTCGCGCGACACCGTCAGACCATCACGCTCCGCAAGCTTCTCGGCCGCCAGCGTCGGACCAAAGTCGGCATAACGCTCGCGCACGATCGCCATGGCGTAATCGCGGACGCCGTCGCAGATCCGGTTGTTCGATGGCCGGCCGATCGCCTGGTGCCGGATCGACGCCGCACCGCCAGCGCCGATCCGCTCCAACAGACGACGCACCTGGCGGGTACTCAAGCCCAGCACATGTGCCGCCGACACCAGTGTCATCCGACCGGCAATCACTTTCGACAAGACCTCAATCCGCTGCAGGTCACGCTCGCTCATCGCAATCAATCCCATCCGCAATCTCCCAGGTCATCAAATCCGGGGACTGTGACATTCCAACTTTGCAGGATCAGGACACTTTAACTTTGCGGCTACACGGGTCGATCACATAACATACATTATGGAACTAATGGCGACCGTATCTGCTAGCTGGAGAAACAGCAGCTGATCATGAAATCTGACCAGTTGCAGCCAGTCGGCGATCGACGAGCCAAATCCCGCCGGAAGATCGGAGACTTTGAACCGCGCCGGATTTGCCGGAGGCGCGGCAGACGCTCATCCGATCAGCCGCCTTGAATTTTCCTTGTAGTATTCCGCTAGTACCTGTTCACGCGCCGCGCCTGCTAGGTTCTTGCCATTGGCTCTGGGAGGAACAAATGCCAGCTTCGAAAATTCTGATGATTACCGGTGATTTCACCGAGGACTACGAAACCATGGTGCCGTTCCAGACGTTGCTCGCCTGCGGCCACACGGTCCATGCCGTCTGCCCGGGCAAGAATGCCGGAGACACGGTCGCCACCGCCATCCACGATTTCGAAGGCGACCAAACGTACTCGGAGAAGCGCGGACACAACTTCGCGCTCAACGCCACTTTCTCCAATATTCGCGCTGAGGATTACGACGCCCTGGTCATCCCGGGTGGTCGAGCGCCGGAATACCTGCGGCTCAATCCGGAGGTCCTCAAGGCCGTCCAGCACTTCTTTTCGGCCGGCAAGCCTGTCGCCGCCATCTGCCACGGTGCCCAACTGCTTGCAGCGGCGGGCGTGCTGAAGGGGCGCACGTGCTCGGCCTACCCCGCATGCCGTCCTGAGGTTGAGCTGGCAGGAGGTGTCTATGCGGATATCGCCATCGACGATGCCGTGTCCGACGGCAATCTGGTCACCGCCCCTGCGTGGCCCGCGCACCCGTCCTGGCTGCGGCAGTTCATGGCTGTGCTCGATGCGTCGGCCCTGCTAAAAACAAACGCCGCCTGAGGAGGCCGACAAGGGAGGACGAGATGTGCGAACTGTTCATAAAGGCGGACGCGAAGCTTTGGGAAAGCGCCACGCGTTCGCTCCGTATCGACGGTATGGTGACGAGCGTTCGGCTGGAGAATTTCTTCTGGTCAAAGCTTGAGGAAATCGCGCGCCGCGATCGTATGAACGTTACACAGCTGATCACCAAGCTGCATCACGAGTCGATTGATGCCGGCCACGACCTTGGAAACTTCACGTCGTTCCTGAGGGTCTGCTGCGCGCGTTACCTCGACCTTCAGCTAGCGGGCGACATTCCGACGGATGTCAACCAACCGATCGCCGGGCTCAACGCCCCGGCGATCCTTATCCGAGAGCAGGAAAATTACCATTAGGGCAAGCCGGGCTGGTGATCGGACTCGCGGCTGGAAGCCCTCGGCATGTCTGTCGGCGGGGCCAACCGCCGCCGGTCTTGAGAGGCTCGGGCAACCAGCTCCTTACCTGTCCGGTCCGCCCAACGCGGGCTGGGTCGGCTGCGGGTCGGCCTTGTTTTTCTACAGGCTATACCCTCCTCCAACAGATGCCGCCGAGGGCCTGTCGTAACGCGTCCGGGCGGCTCGATCGGGCCCTGCCCTTTCGACGGGAAAGACGGCCTGCGCAATCGAGGGGCGCTGCAGACTGCACGCTTCGGTTCTGCCGATCTCAACCCGCAAGTGACTGGACTCGATCGAGTGCGGCGCCGAACCCACGCAACGAGATCGAGAACTGCGCCGGCGTCCCGTCGTCGGCGGTTGCGTTGACCTTCAGTGCCGTACCGGCACGCAGTGCAGTCAGGGTCGAAGCGTCCAAGGTCACTGAAACGAGGCAACCGACCGGGACGCACGTGCGGAAACGCAAGGGCTGCATCGCCGTGTTGTCATCGACCTGGAAGGTGACGCCACTTTCGAGCGCCAGGCCGAACGGCAGCACGAGGGTGCCTGACACAGTGTTTTCGGATGGTGTATTCAGTTCGATTGCCAGCACGCGCTGTCCATTTTGCTGTGCCTGGACCTGCGACTGCACGCAGCGTTTTGCGCCCGTATCCTGTGCGCAGGCCACGCGCCAGTCCTCATAGGTCTCGTTCAGCGCCGATGCGCCGCCGGGCAAGGACGACCCTGTCGCACTGCCGGAAGTTCGGCTATCGGTCTGCGCCTGAGCCAGCTGGAAATGCTGTGGTGCCGGGTCACCGTGGCCGCCGGTGCCGGTCGTCGCCCGGCTCGGCGTCGACGAGGCGAATTCCGGCACAAGGTAAAGCGCTGCGCCCACGGCAATCGCGAGCGCTGCGGAAGAGATCCCGAGGAAGCGGATGTTGCTGCTCGTCATGCATGCGTCTTTCGTTCGTGCGGGAGATGGGGTCCTTGCTTGTCTTCGGTCACAGTCAATTCGGTCACCTTTAGAACTTGACGTTGAGGTTGATGCGGGCCGACTGGTCGGCCATGCCTGAGGCGAACTGGCCGGCATAGCTCACGCCGACCGTCGCGTGTGGCGACAGCGCATAGTCGAGGCCGGCTTCGACCACGGCGACATCGCGAGCAATCGGAACTCCGGCGATCAGGAAGGCGTCGCCGCCTCCGACAAAGCGCATCGCCGAGAGCGGCAACGTATCGCCGAAAGCGTGGCGCCAGCCCGCCATGCCATTGGCCGTCACGGTTGCGCCGTTGAGGTCGAAGGTGGTCGAGGCGCGAAGGCCCAATGTCGTCAGCGTCGTTTCCGTCGTGTCGCCTTCGCTGCCGAGCGCCGCCGCCCCGCCCCGCTCGGTGAAGTCATCCGTCTGAACGCTGACATGCGCGAGGTTGGCGAAAGGCTCGAGCCGTGCCGTGCCCATGTCGAATTCGTAGCCAAGTTCGCCGAAGACCTGCGCCGTGCGGGCGTCGTAGTCGCCGTTCAGGGCGTCGCTGAACCCGGGGATCGTCACGCTGCGGGAGGTCGAGACGTCATGCCAGGTGTAGGCTGCGCCGGTCCGCAAGGCGAAATCACCCCAATTCGTACCGCCATAGAGGCCGACGTGGTAGCTTTCGCTCGAGCCGGACGCGTGGCGATCCTTCACGTCGAAACTGGTGTAGCTGTAGCCTGCGACCGCGCCGAAGCGCCAGCTGTCGAATACCGGGACGTCCGCGCCGGCGAAGAACCCGCCCGTCGAGCGGTCGAGGCGCGCGGCGTTGCCGTCGCCATCCGTGTGCCCCCAGGAGCCGAAGCCCTGGCTCCAGAATGCGAGGCGCTCCGTTGTCGCGTCGTCTGCTACCGGCTTGCCGTCGACATAGCTGGTGACTGTGCCGTTCGAGGCGCCGGCGCTATCGAAGGCCGCACGGATACGATCATTGATCGCGTTGCGGATGAAGCGGCTGTCTTCGGTGAGCGCCGACTTCGCCGATGCGTGGATCTCGCCCGAGAGCTGGTCGAAGGCGTTTCGCGCCTGCGGCGCAGACAGGTTCAAGACGGCGTTGTTGACCGGATTGATGCGACCGAGGCTCTCCACTCCGTTGCCGGTGGCAATCTGGTTCCGCGTCTCACCGACACCGGAGAAACTCACATTGTTGCGCGACAACTTGAGATAGGCGTTGTTTGCGTCGTAGCTGAGCGAGGGATCGAGGAAGGCGAGGTTCGAGGTCACGCCGCCGAAAGTGCCGCTCCTGCCGCCATTGGCGGTGAGGATCGTATACTGTGTCTGCGGCGCATAGCTGCCCGTATCCGCCAGTACTTTGACCGAGCTGCCGGCAATGGTCGCCGTGCCGCCGGCGACGATCTTGTCCGACTGGCCGGCCGCGTTCACCTCTACTTCGTAGATCGAGCCCGCCGCAAGGGTGACGTTCCCGGCGACGTTGAGCGTGCCGATCGAGTTGCCCGGCGCCACGGTGCCCGAAACCTTCACGTTGCTTACCGAACCGGAACCCTGCAGGCGGCCACCCGCCAGCACGTCGACGGTGCCGCCAAGTGAGCCGTTGACCGAGAGTGTGCCGTTGCCGACCGTGGTCGTCCCGGAGAAAGCGGAGGAATTGCCGGTCAGGTTAAGCTGGCCGAGGCCGGTCTTGTTAAAGCCGCCATTGCCCGAAACCACGCCGGCATAGGCCGCGTTGGCGTTCTGCTCGAACATCAGGGACGTGCCCGAGGCGATGGCGGCATTTCCTGTGAAGCGTTCGGCCGAGGAGACCAGCGCACCGGCGTCAATTGTCCAGTCGAGCGATGACGTGCCGGTCAGGGTGAGCGCGCCCGCGCCGCGCTTCGTCATTGTGCCGCGCGTGCCGTTGAGCGCGCTGATGTCGCCGGCAAAGCGCGCGTCACCGGTCTGGTCGAAGGCGACCGATGCGGCATTGCGAATATTGCCCGAGATCGAGCTTGCATTGCCGATCAGCGTGCCGGCCGCAACCAGGGTGTTGCCATAGGCGTTGGCGCCATTGTCGAGCCGCAGCGTGCCGCTGCCCTGCTTGATCAGGTCGCCGCTGCCGGAGACGATCCCGGTCAGGCCAAGCTCAGTACTCGCTGCAACATCGATGCGGCCGGCCTGCCCAAGCGACACGGCACGCGTCGTGTCGAAGCTGGACGTGGTCGACAGGGTCCCGCCCGTGAAGCTCAGACCGCCCGCGGTCGCGCCGAGATTGGCGTCGCTTGAAACGGACAGCACGCCGCCTGCTATCGTGGTGCCGCCCGTGTAGCTGTTGCTTCCGGTCAGGATGAGCGTGCCCGCGCCGGCCTTGGTGAGTGACGCGCCGTTCCAGCCGGTGGTGGAATTCGCCACCTGGTCGGCAAGTGCTGCGCTCACCGTGAAGCTGTCGGTGGCATCGGTCAGCGTGAAGGTGCCATGGGCGAGATTGTTGCCGGCGGTCCAGCTCAGGCCATAGCTTGCGAGGTACTGCAGGCTGTCGGCGGATTTGCGGGCGGATACCGTAAGATAGTCCACCGTGCCGTTGAAGCCGCCCACGGTGACGCCGGCGAAGTCGCCGCTGATCCCGGAGCGGGTGTCGATCAGCACCTTGTCGAGCTGGCTCGCATCGTTGATGCCACCAATGCTGAGGCCGACGCCATTGCCGATCGTCACACGGTTGGCGGTCAGCGTCGGGCTGCTTGTGCCGGCGACGAGGGACAGTGCGGTGTTGTCGGCAAGGGTGACGGCCCGTTCGACGGTCAGGGTTGCCGGCGTCTGGATCGCCAGGGTGCCAGCGGTCACGTTCAGGTTTCCGCCCAGAGCGTTGCTAACGCCCGCGCTGCCATCGCCAAACTGCAAGCGCCCGCCGGAGACGGTGGTGTCGCCCATATAGGCATTGTTGCCGGTCAGGATAGTCGTGCCTGAACCGATCTGCCGTATTGAGCCGCTGCCCGAGATGGCGCCTGAGACGGTGACTGCGTCTGAGCGGTTGAAAGCGAGCACACCGTGGTTCACGACGTTGCCGGTGATCGAGCCGGCTGCGCCGCCATTGCCGATCTGGAGCGTCCCGCCCGTGATTGTGGTGCCACCGGTATAGCTGTTGGTTCCGGTCAGGATCGTGGTGCCTGTTCCGGTCTGCCGCACTGCGCCGTTGCCCGAGATGGCGCCGGCAAAGGCGAGCGTGTCCGAGCGGTTGAATGCAAGCACGCTGTCGTTGACGACATTGCCGGTAATCGAGCCGGTCGCGCCGCCGTTGCCGATCTGCAGCGTGCCGGCTGCGACCGTGGTGCCGCCACTATAGTTGTTGGTTCCGGTCAGGATCGTGGTGCCCGACCCGGTCTGCCGCACCGCGCCGTTACCCGAAATGGCCCCGGAGAAAGTGTGCGCATCGCTGCGGTTGAAGGCGAGCACACCGTCGTTGACGACGTTGCCGGTGATCGAGCCGGTCGCGCCGCCATTACCGATCTGCAGCGTGCCGGCTGCTACCGTGGTGCCGCCGCTATAGCTGTTGGTTCCGGTCAGGATCGTGGTGCCTGTCCCGGTCTGCCGCACTGCGCCGTTGCCCGAGATAGCGCCGGCAAAGGTATGCGCATCGCTGCGGCTGAAGGTGAGCACGCCTTCGTTGACGACATCGCCCAGGATCGAGCCAGTCACGCCGCCGTTGCCGAGTTGCAAGACGCCGCCGGAAATCGTCGTCCCGCCACTATAGGTGTTGCTCCCGGTCAGGGTGAGCGTGCCCGCACCAGCCTTGGTGAGTGACGTGCCGTTCCAGCCCGTCGCGGGGTTTGCCACCTGGTCGGCAAGTGCCGCGCCCACCGTGAAACTATCGGTGGCGTCAGTCAGCGTGAAGGAGCCGTGGGCGAGATTGTTGCCGGCGGTCCAACTCAGGCCGTAAGTGGCGAGGTATTGCAGATTGTCGGCTGATTTGCGGGTGGACATGGTGAGATAGTCCACCGTGCCGTTGAAGCCGCCGACGCTGACACTGGCGAAGTCGCCGCCGATCCCGGAGCGGGTGTCGATCAGCACCTTGTCGAGTTGGCTCGCATCGTTGATGCCGCCGATGTTGAAGCCGACGCCATTGCCGATCGTGATACTGTCGGCCGACAGCGCAGGGCCGCTCGTGCCGGCGACGATGGATAGCGCCGTGTTGTCGGCGAAAGTTACGGTCTGTGCGACGTTCACGGCCGCCGGCGCCTGAATAGCCAGCGTTCCGCCGGTCACGTTCAGCCTGCCACCGAGCGTGTTGCTGCCGCCTGAGCCGCCGCCGCCGAACTGCAACTGGCCGCCCGTGACCGTCGTGTCGCCGGCATAGGTATTGTTACCGGTCAGGACCGTCGTGCCCGTACCGATCTGCTGCACGGCGCCGCTGCCCGAGACGGCGCCGGAGAAGGAGACGGCGTCGCTGCGGTTGAAGGCCAAATTGCCGTCGTTGACGACATCGCCCAGGATCGAGCCGCTCGCCCCGCCATTGCCGATCTGGAGCGTGCCGCCTGAAATCGTCGTGCCGCCGGTGTAGGTGCCGGCGCCGGTCAGGATCGTGGTGCCTGAACCGATCTGCCGCGTCGAGCCGTTGCCGGAGATTGCGCCTGAGAAAGTGAACGCGTCGCTGCGGTTGAAGGCCAAGATGCCGTCGTTGACGACATCGCCCAGGATCGAGCCGGCTGCACCGCCATTGCCGATCTGGAGCGTGCCGTGCGCGACCGTCGTTCCCCCCGTATAGCTGTTGGCTCCGGTCAGAACTGCTGTACCGGAACCGATCTGCCGCACGGCGCCGCTACCCGAGATGGCGCCTGAGAAGGTGTGCGCATCGCTCCGGTTGAAGGCCAACACGCCGTCGTTGACCACGTCCCCCAGGATCGAACCGGCCGTGCCGCCGTTGCCGAGTTGCAACGTGCCGCCCGTGATCGTGGTGCCGCCGGTGTAGGTGTTGCTGCCCGTCAGGATGGTGGTGCCTGAACCGATCTGCCGTGTAGAGCCGCTGCCCGAAATGGCGCCCGAGAACGTGAATGCATCACCTCGGTTGAAGGCCAAAATGCTGTCGTTGATGACATCACCCAGGATCGAGCCGCTCGTGCCGCCGTTGCCGAGTTGCAACGTGCCGCCCGTGATCGTGGTGCCGCCTGTGTAGGTGTTGGTGCCCGTCAGGATGGTGGTGCCTGAGCCGATCTGCCGTGTAGAGCCGCTGCCCGAGATGGCGCCGGCGACGGTGACGGCATTGCTGCGGTTGAAAGCCAAAATGCCGTCGTTGACGACATCGCCCAGGATCGAGCCGCTCGCGCCGCCATTGCCGATCTGGAGCGTGCCGCCTGAAATCGTCGTGCCGCCAGTGTAGGTGCTGGTGCCGGTCAGCACCGTCGTACCGGAACCGATCTGTCGCACCGCGCCGCCGCCGGAGATCGCACCGGCGAAGGTGACGGCATTGCTGCGGTTGAAGGCCAAAATGCCGTCATTGACCACATCGCCCAGGATCGAGCCGGCCACACCGCCATTGCCGATCTGGAGCGTCCCGCCCGCGACCGTCGTGCCGCCGGTGTAGGTGTTGGTGCCCGTCAGGGTCGTGGTGCCTGAGCCGAGCTGCCGAACAGCGCCGATGCCGGAGATCGCGCCGGCGAAGGTGACCGCGTCGCTGCGGTTGAAGGCCAAAACGCCGTCGTTGACGACATCGCCCAGGATCGAGCCGGCCACACCGCCACTGCCGATCTGGAGCGTCCCGTCCGCGATCGTCGTTCCGCCGCTATAGTTGTTGTTTCCGGTGAGGATGGTGGTGCCTGAACCGGTCTGCCGCACCGCGCCGCTGCCCGAGATTGCGCCGGCGAAGGTGACCACATCGCTGCGGTTGAAGGCGAGCACGCCGTTGTTGGCCACATCTCCCAGGATCGAGCCAGCCAAACCGCCCTTGCCGATCTGGAGCACGCCGCCCGAAATCGTCGTCCCGCCGCTATAGGTGTTCTCTCCTGTCAGGGTCAGCGTGCCGGTGCCGGCCTTGACGAGCGAACCACCGTTGCCGCTGATGGTACCGCTGACTTCTGTCGACAGGTTGTTCGAACCAACTGTCAACTCGTTGTCACCAAACAGATAGGAACCGCCGCCGGCGATCGAGCCGGCGGTGAGTTTCTTGTTGATGGCGGATCCCGTCGAGCCCGAGAAATCGACAATGCCAGCCGCGCCATTGGTGATGTCGGCGTTGCCGGCATTGCTGTTGTGAAGGAATACCAGGCTGGAGTTGTTGGTGATCTTGGCGCTGCCTGCCGTGGTGGTCGAGCGGAACGTCAGGTTGCCGTTGTTCGTGATCCTGGCGCTGCCCGCACCGCTCGCATCGTAAAAGGTCAGATCGCGGTTGTTGGTTATGTCCGCGCTGCCGGCCGTGCTGGTGTCGTTGAAGGACAGGAAGGCATCGTTGGTGATGCGGGCGTTGTCCGCGGAACTGGTGTTGTGGAAATTGAGAAAGCTGCCGTTGTTGTTGGCGATGGTCGCGGTACCAGCCCGGCTGTTGTCGTAGAACATGAGGTCGCTGTTGTTGGTGATGTTGCTGTTGCCAGCGGTGCTCGTGCCGTAGAAATCGAGGAACCTGTCGTTGGTCACGGTAGCACTGCCAGCACTGCTGGCATTGTAGAAGTAGAGTTCGCCCGTGTTGGTAATCGCCGCACCGGGTGCGCTTGAGGCATTGTAAAGATGGGTTTTTCCGGCATTGGTGATACCGGTGATGCCCGTGGTGTCGGCATTGGTGAGCGTGAAGGTACCGGCACCGTTCACATTGACATGACCCCGGATCGAGCCGGCGGTGCCAAGTGTGCCGAGTTGCAGTTCGCCGGCATTGATGGCGGTGCCGCCGGTATAGGTGTGATTGCCCGTGAGGATCGTTGTCCCGGGACCACCTCTCGTCAGATTTGCCGTGCCTGCAAGTGTCGCGCCGACCGTACCAGTGCCCCAGAGGTTGAACGCACTCGCAGCCTCGATCGTGCCGGTGCCCGAAACGGTGCCGCCGTTGAAGGCCAGGGTCTGCAGGCTGAGCTTGCGGCCCGCAGCAATGTTCAGCGTCGCCGTGCCGGAGTTCGTAAGTGTAGACACGCCGAACATATTGCCGCCGGTGAGCGACACCAGGCCATTGCCTTGGTTGTTGATGTTGCTCATCGTCACATTGACGTCACCGCCGACAACATTGATCTGGCCATTGTTGTTGACGTTATTGGTTCCAGGCGACAGTTGCGCAGTACCGCCCGGGCCATTGAAATTGATGATGCCGGCGGCGTTGTTGTTGATATCGCCATTGTCCATGACGACACCGTCGGTGCCGACATCGATGGTGGCATCGTTGTTCAATGTGTTGCCCGTGCCAAAGAGCACCGAACCAACGCCTAGGGTGATCCTCCCTCCCGAGAAGTTGGCGATCGTTCCGGCCGACAGCATGTTGCCGTCGCCGATCGTGATCGTGCCACCGGCATTGCTCAGACTGGTGAAGCCGGTCGCGTTGCCGGCCGCGCCCAGAGCGAGGGTGGCCCCGCCGTTGACCTGGACTGTGCTGTTGAACTCGCCGGCAAGCGTCGTTGCGCCGCTGGTGAGTTCAATCGCACCGATATTGCTGCCGGCAAGAGCCGTGATGCTGTTGGTGCCGCCGGTAATGACGATGGCGGATGAGAGGTTACCGGATAGACCGCCCGCCCCGCCGCGCGCACCGCCGGCTATCGTTCCGCTGTTCGTGATGGTCAGATTTTGGCCGATGATGCCGTAGCCGCCGGCCTGCGGGCGATAGGGCTGGACGTTGTGGTAGTCCGTTCCGCCGCCACCGCCTTGAATCGTGCCGGTATTGGAGATTGTCAGTCCGCTGGACGCGGTTGCGGTGATGCCGTTGCCGCCGTTGCCGCCCACGCCGTTGCCCGAGGGGTTGGCGAACGAGTTGGGGATGCCCGGTCCGCTGACGTCAGCGCCGCCGCCACCGTTGCCGCCCGATATTATGCCTGCATTGGTGAGGCTGGCTCCGGTCGTGACGATAATGCCTGACCCGCCGCCACCGCCGCCGCCGCCGCCGGCATAGTACCAAGACTGCGCCCAATTGGCGCTCCCAACGCCACCATTGCCTCCATTGCCTCCCTTGATTGTCGCATTGTTGACCAGGTCGGTGGATAGCGTGAGGCCCCTGCCACCCGCGCCGCCGCCGCCGCCGCCCGCGCCAAGTCCGTAGCCGCCACCACCTCCGCCGCCGTTGTCCGATGCGCCGCCCGACCCGCCGCGATTGCCCGAGCCGCCTGTGGAGCCTCCACCACCGCCCGAGCCGGTCGCCGAGCCGTCGCCGGCAGCCCCCGCACTGCCCCCGCCGCCCGGTGTCATGTAGTTTCCTGCATATCCGCCGCCGCCACCGTTCACGCCGATGCTGTCCGCCAGCGCGGGCCTGGACGCGACGATCAGCGCCAGTGGTGCGACGGAGTTTGCAAGGGTGGCAGCCAAAGAGGCGACGAGACCCAAAGCGGGGACACGCAGCGCCGACCGGTTGGTGCGGGCCTCATAGTTCCTGACAATCTTCACAAAGATGCTCCGCATGCCCTGGTGCCGGTGTTGAAATCGCCGCTGCCGGGGGTGGCCAGCCAACGGGCATTCTGCGCCAAAGCCAAAAGCACTCGTGTAGACATAGGGTCCCTCCGCCTGGATCCGGGCTCGCATTCCCGCCGCGCATCAGGGCCCCTGCCCTCTACGCGCTTGCCGTGAATCGAGATCTCCGCGATCGTGTTCGTTGTGTTCTTGCGCGGTATGTCAGTGCGGGCCGGGAAAAGTCCTGAAAGAGCATCGGTGAAATTCTGAAATTTTGTTGAATTTGGCCTTTCCCGCAGGAAAACGAATGGCTTAATTATCAATCTTCTTGTTCTTGGCAGAACGCCGGAGTTCCGGGAATATCATCGCGGGAGGCGGAGGCCCGGTGCTCAGATTTGTTGGATATGAACTCGATCCGCAGCGGTCCGAACTGCGTGGGCCCGGCGGCGAAACAATCAAGCTGAGGCCCAAGGCTTTCGATTTGCTGCAACTGCTCGCCGCCAACCCGGGAAGGGTCATCGGCAAGCATGAGCTGATGGCAGCGGTCTGGCCAAACGTCCATGTCGGCGAAGACAGCCTGTTCCAGTGTGTTCGGGAAGTTCGCGCAGCCCTCGGTGATGAGAGCCGTCAGTTGATCAGAGCGGTCTCGGGCCGCGGATACCTGTTTGAGGCAGAGGTATCGACAGCGCCGGACGTCATCGCGCCGGAGAAGTCTACACCGCAGGTCGGTCCCGATGCCGAAAGTGGACCGCCGGGTCGATGGCTTGACGTCAAGATACGCCGCCGCGCCGCACTCGTGGCTGTGGCTGGGTTCGGTCTGTCGGCGTTGGCTGCCGCTGCGACGCGGTTCCCGGGTTTCGTCACCGGTTCGCCCCTCACTGTCGCCGTGACCCCCATGACGGCGGCAGGCAACGATCCACTGGCCCTGCGCATGGCGGCAGGCGTCACCCGCGACGTCACCGATGGCCTGGCGAAAATCGAGACGATCCGGGTGGTCATTCCGCCGGGCGGCGCTGTGGGGGCGGCCGACTTCGTCGTGAGCAGTGAACTGGAGAAAACGGAAACAGGGTGGAATTTGCGCGCCCGCATGACCGAACTGGCGACTGGCGCGGTCAAGTGGACCAACTCGCTGTCGGTTGGTCTGTCCGGCGCTGACGCGCAACTGCAGCAAACGCGCCTGACGGCCGGCATGGGCCACGCGCTGGCCCTGCGCATCAACGTGCTCTTGAATGCTGGGGAGCGCTCGGCCGATGGCTTGCCGGCGGGCAGTACCAAAGCGGCGATCGAGCAAGCAACGGCCTCGATCAACCAAACGACGCCGGAGCGCTTTCGCGCTGCAAAGGCGATGCTGGAACAGGCGCTTGCTGACGACCCGGAAAATATCGACCTGCAAGTTGCGCTCGCGGCATTTCAGTTGCGCGGGATCCAGATGGATTGGTTCCCCGCCGCGGAACGCGAAACGGTCGAGAACCGGGTCGGCGAGATTCTTGAGCGCGCCCTGCGCGCGAAGCCGAATTATATCCCCGTGCTCGAAATGCATTGCCGGTACCTGTCTGCGACCAACCGCTTCGTCGAAAGCCTTGTGGCCTGCGGCAAGGTACTCGCCCTCGATCCTTGGAACGGGACCGTGCTTTATCTGGTTGGGCTTTCCCAGGTCTTCCTGGGGCGTTTCGACGAGGCACTTTCAACGTTCGAGCAAGCCGACAGGTTCGATACGCCCCAGGTCGCCCGCTGGACGTGGGCGATCGGCGCTGGCTGGGTCCACATGTTGAAGGGCCGGGCAGAAGAAGCATTGCCTTGGCTTAAGCGCTCGATCGCGATCACGCCGGCGAGCGGTCGCACGCATTTCCTGCTGGCTGCCGCCTATCAGCAGTTGGGCCGAACCGACGACGCCAGGGCTGCGATGGCTCAGGCGATGAAGCTGAGGCCGGGATCGACGGCGCACAATCTGCCACCGCCCACCAAGAACACCAGCCCGGTCTATCTTGGCGCCACCGAACGCGTCGTGGGCCTTATGATTGCCGCGGGTTTGCCCGAGGGTTAAACGGCACAAGAGTGCAAGGTTTGCAGCCTTAGCCGTAGCCCTGCCCGGTCGAAGGAAAGTGTGCCTGAGGTTGCCTGTGCGCGCTTATGGAAATCGTTTCAACGCGCTAAGACCAGCGAAACAACCGAGCGTGCAAAAGAGCCCAGTTGGCCACTCCAGGCTTTCGGCCAATCTGCGGCTGGCGATCGGCCGCCGGTAGCCCCTACCGTATCCGCCTCACCAAACGTCGAGGGCACCCAAAGGCTGGCAGAAAGGTCTTGCATACCCCTAAAATGCGGGAAGCGGACCGGGTGTCCCGCTCCGCTTCGCTTACCTGACAGGGACTCGAACCCGGTGGCACCGAAAATCATTTGCCATTAGAGTCAGGAAATATACTCATACACCAAAAGGCGCATTCGGGCCACTCCTTAGACGCTGCGCGTCAGATTGTTCTGGTCGATCAACGGCCAGGATGGCGTCACCTTCCAGTTGCGGATACCGGCTGGCCCCTCGATCAGGTTTTCGCGGAACACCCACAGATGCGGGTCATTGTTGTCGAACCTGACGACCGAGACCAGACGGATCCCCATCGTCGCCATCGAGATCCGGTTTTCCGCCACCAGGACCTGATGGCCGATGAAACCCCAGATGCGGATGCCCTGCGCAAAGTACCTGGCGAAGTTCGGTCGGCTCGACAGCGCCATCTCGTTGCCTCGGATGCGCAGCGTATCGACATTGCCGACCATCACGCCGTAGCCGGCATAGGCTTGTGCACTGGGCGCCATCAGCTCCATGCGGTTCTCGTCGATCGATACCGATCTCGCCTTGACGTTCAAGCTGCGCATGTGGCTCACCGCCACCCGCACCCCCACCTGGAAGCCGCGTATCACATTGCTGCGGATCGAAACGTTGTCCATGCGCCGGCCACCGCAGACGATACCCTGCGCCCCCAGGCTGGCCGAGTTCTCCCCAAGCGCTTTCAGCCAATTCTGGATTGAACCCAGATTGGCACGGAGCTCCTTGTCCACAAGCGCCTTCTTCGCCATCGCGTAGCTGAGCCCCAGCAGCTCGTCCGCGTTTGCGATCTTGGTGGCCTCACCGCTGCGGGAGATCAGCGTGGTCCAGTCCTTCTGGTTGAAGGCACTGTCGAAGGCGACGACCTGACCGTTGGCTTCGACCACGACATGGCGCTCCGCACCCGATCGCGCGTCGAATCGCTGCACGACCGGATCGCTTGAGACGAGCAACGTCGTGCGCACTTTCGGATCGTTGAGCCTTTCGCCGTTGGCGCCGAACGAGTCCCCCACCCGCCGGAGCTGCTTGCGGAAGATCGGCATCCTGTCGGGGTCCTCGGCAACCGCGGCGAGCAGACCCTGCGCCCAGCGGCTGAACGTATCCTGGTTCCGGACGTCCGCCGCCGCAGGTGGGTTCTTGGCGACCAGCTCGTCCCAATCCTTCTGCGGCACGGGGCTGTCGAAGGTCATTCGCCACTCCTTGGCGGCAATTTCCTTGAAGCCGGTGCCCCGGCCGACATTGCCCTTCGCGGGGCGGGAGATAAGGCTGTTTGCGGTTGCCGCCAACCAGACCTTGTCCGAGAGGAACGCGTCGATGTTGAGGGAACCCCTGCCCGGCTTGGCGCTCAAGAGGTTGCCGGATATGTCGACGTCGAGAGCGTCGGTCACGACGATCCCCTCCTGGAGGTTGCCGACCGTCAGGCTGTTGTCGGTGATCCGCACCGATTGCGTCGCCTGCAGGGTCTTCAGCGTATCGCTGTAGCCCCGAACCGTTATGCAGGTGCGCTCGGTCGAAGTGCCGCCGCCGCAGCTCAGCGTGCAGCCATGGACCTCGACCTCGTCGCAATGACCGAAGTCGAGGGTGCCCTGGCGATGGCCCTTCAGGGCGGGGTCGACGGCGGTATTCGCGTCGGGCGTTGCAAATTCCAGGCCCCTGATCGCGACGCTCGCGCATGCCTCGAAGGCGAGTGCCGCCTCCGTGCGGTTGGCGACGATCCGGACGGTTCCGGGCCCGGCGCCACTGACGCGGATATGCCCCAACTTGTTCATCCGCACGGTGCGCCCGGTGGTGTAGGTGCCGCGAGCGAAACAGATCGAGGCGTTCTCGTCCGGTTGCAACGCTTCCAGCCGCGCGACCCAGTCCTGCCCCGGCTGGATGACGATGGTGGTGCACCCGACCTGCTGAAGCCCCGCCAGCGCCTCGATGGCCTTTTGCACCGTATTGGCCTGCGCTAGTGCGGGCGTGTTGGCCGGGTCGAAGCTCACATGCGTGGCGCGTGACAGCGTGGCGTTGAAGGCGATTGGCGCATGGGTCGGGGTTCCCGCGGCATCCAGCCGCTGGGCAAAGGCGCGCTGGACCCTGGTCGTGCCATCGAGGCTCCAGGCCACCGACGCAACGCCAGTGGCGTCGGTGGTGGCTTCTTCGATCGGCTGGCCGTTGGCGAACTGCCCGGCACCCTCCACCACGGTGAAGCGGATGGTCTCGCCCGCAATCGGGCTGTGACCCCGCACCACAGCCACCGAAAGCTCCTTTGGCAACGGCACCAGGGCGGCCGCGTTCAGCGGATCATCCAGCGTCTCCTGTCCGTCACCTCCGGCGTAGAGCACCTGCTTGGACCGGGTGATCGGCGGGAAAAGCGGGCGGCAGTCTTCGGTCACCGTCCAGGCGCCGGCCGCGTCAAGCGCAAGCCAGGCGAGCGCGGCATAGTTGCGCCGCGGTCCTTGGGCCGGTTTCGACATCGGCTCGCCCGTGACCGGATTGCGTGGCCATTCCACATCGCCCGACACGGCGCGCGCCGGGATCGTCCAGTAATCTCCGGATTGGTATTGACCGGCCGCGAACCGGATCTGAACGCCGCTCTCCAGATCGCCCCAATCGCCCGTGGCATCATCCACCTGCACCGGCAACCCGCCTTCCCAGCGGGTGACGAAAGCCTCGGTCGGAAGCTTGTCGGTGTCTGGAAGACCGTTGTTGAGCAGTGGCGCCAGCGTCAGCGGATCGCGCAGCTCGGCGAGCGAGACGCGCTGTCCCACCACCTCGTCGATCCGGGCAAAGAACCCCGGCGCTTCACCATAGATCGCAGCCTGATCGCGTATTTCGATCCAGTCGCCGGTCTTCAGTGCCGTCACCTCATCCCGGCCGATGCTTTCCACCACCAAAACGCCCGCGTCGATCGCGCGGTAGCGCGTGCGGTGGATGGCGTTCTCACGCGACCATTTGTAGAACGCCGCAGCCTCGTCGCCGCCCAGATGGATCTCGACGCGGAAGAGCAGGTTGTCGAGACTGCGATAGCCCGCCGCGGGCGGCAGGGTGCAGGGACCGGCACTGAGGTCGGAGAGCTCGGCCCGCGCACGCATCACGCCCCGCGGTCGGCCAGCAAGAACAGGATCGAACCCCTTGGAGAGCGCCGGGCAGGTCAGGTCCGCGGCCTGGAATCCGAGTGCCAGGAGCGCCGTGCGCGAGACCAGCGAGACCTGCCAGATGGTGCGTTCGCGATAGGCCGTGTCCGGCCCATCGAAAGCAACTTCGCGCAGCAGCGTCTCGTCGAGCGCGGTCACGATCTGATCCGTGGACTTGAGCACGGCAAGGTAGTCGCCGGCGATCTCGGGAAGCGGCGTGCCGGCGCCGTAAAGCTGGCGGGCGAAGCTTGCCGGGCGGAAGGCGACGGTCACAGCGTCGCCGAGGGCGGGCGTGGTGCGGAAGGTCCGCACGCCGTTGGCGTCCATGGCGAAGTTGCGCACTTTGACGAAGGCGGTCAGGCCCGCCGGGTCCGTGCTCAGAACGTCGTCGTTGGCCAGTCCTTGACCGTCGTCGATGCGCCAGACCGCGTTGCCGCCCGCGCCCGACTGGCGCGTCAGCGCGTAAGCGGCGGGCCAGTGCAACACATGGCCCACACCCGCCACATAGCCGGTGCCCGGCGTGATCACGAGCGTTCCGGTCCCCGCATCCGGGATCAGTCCGAAGCCCGCATCGTCATCCGGAAAACCTGCGGGGCCGATGATGTCTGCCGCGGTCTCCCGGTCCGAGGCGCGCAGGATCTCGCCCTGTTCGTTCCAGTCGGCATCGGTGAACAGGCGGCCCTGCTGCATCCCCACGAGGCTGAAATCCTTGGCAGGATCAAAGGTCTTTCTTGAAATATCGCCGGTCATGGCAGGCCTCCTAACTCATGTAAATGAAGCCAGGAACAAGGCCGAACGGCGCGAATTCCTCGACGGCATCTCGGATGTTGGCGCGACGGGCAGGGTCGCGGTTGGCGTAACCCACGCCCATTTCCATGCCGTCCTCGGCCCCTTCGAGGATGGCCTCGGGCGTGCGCAGGCTGAGAAGCCCGAATTCGGGATCCTGGAAGCGGGTCGAGACGAAGACCGGTCGAGGCTTCGGATCGTCACTGGCGCGCGGCACGCAGCGGTATCGACGCGGCAGGACTGAGGTTTCGTCGGCATAGCAGAACCGGACGCAGCCAGTTTGCCGGTGTTCGACCGTGATCTGCCCGGTCAGGATGCTGTTTTCTGCCTGCAGGCTGCGGCAGGTGGTACGACCAAGGACGGTGCTGCCGCTGCAACTCATGTCCATCAGCGGCACGCGCAGGACCAGGGTGCCGGCCCCTGCCCCGCCGCCGCCCGCGGTCTGATCCTCGCCAATAATCGACCGGGTGATCTCTATTCCACCGGTCGCTTGCGGCAGATCCACCTTCCCGACGATGCAGCGGTCGAGCACGAGGCTCATCCGCTCGTTCTCGGTGGTGGCGCGCACAGAACGGTCGAGTGCCGTGCCCGAGGCGCCGATCGTGCAGTTGTAAAGCCTGAGCGCTCCGAGATCGCCTCCGGGCCTGGCGGTAAGATTGCCACTGATGACCAGACCGTCGATCACCAGCGAGCCGGCCGGGTCATCGCCCGCGTCGGCCGCGTCTATCATCACAGGTGCAAGAACCAGCGGGCGGCGGTGCATCGGCGATAATTGGCCTGGAAAGCGGCGCCGCACGCCTCCCGGCTCCTCCACCACCGGCCAGGCCGCAGCGACGATGGCCAGCGTCGCGCCTTTCGGCAACGTGATCGCATGGGTGGCGGTCAGCGCCTCGGCATGGGTTGCGTTGTCCATCACCGCGATGATCCCGCGCGCGCCCTCACTTGCCTCAGCGTTCCAGCGATCCACCGCGTCGCGCAGGCTGGCTACGACCGGCCCGCCCTTGAGCGGGTCGTCGGTCACATGGCCTGCCACCTTGGTCACGCCGATCTGAAAGGGCGGTGCCTCGCCGGGGATGACGAGGTCTGGGAGCCATTTCTCGAGACTGGAGCGCCGGTCATAGGCGCCACCACCGATGTCGAAGGGCTGTGCGATCGCAAATCCGGTTTCCACCGCCTTGCCCTCGTCCGAGGCGTGCAGCGAGAGCCGGCCAAGTTCCGGGTCGACCATGACGGCGCCGGCGGCGGGCCGCCGCCAAGTGCCGTCACCGGCCTTCTCCAGATTACAGCAGAAGAGCTTATCCGGCGGCACCTCGGCGCCGTCCAGGCGAACCCGAAACGGCGGGCCTTCCTCGAACCAGCGGCCCGCAGTGACGCCCTGGCTGCGGGCGGCGTTGAGGGTGGCAAAGACCTCGTCGCGGGTGAGCGGCGCGGGCACCGTGCGCGGGCTCATGCGTGCAGCCAGGCTGAGATCGGCCGCCGGGCGGTTGACCAACGGCATGTCGCGGCCGAGCGGGTCAAAGGTCAAAAGTCCGGGGTCGGGCGCATCCGGGCGCGGCACGGCGCCGCCGAGGTACCCTGTGTCCGGATTTTCCACCGGCCAGAGTGGCGCCGCCACGTGTCGCCAGATGAACAGCCCCAGGTGCGGAATGTTGTAGCGCCCGGCAAAAGCGTCCGCTTGCCCCGCAGCCGATGAATGCACCATGGTCGAGAATGGCGACCGGCTGGCGCGGCAGCGCGCGGCGTTACGCAAATCTGCAAAGGCCGGCGCGTCCAGCCGCACATGGTTCATGTGTTGCGAGGTGGCAAGTCGCTGGAAGAACTCGACCGCCACCACCGACCATCCGGACACTTCACGCGCCACCTGCTCGACTGCAGCGGCTGTGCCCTTGGCCTGCCGGTTGCGCAGGACATTGGCGATGTATCCGCGCAGAAGGCCGGCCTCATCCGAGCCGATCTCGCGCATCGGGCGCGCCCCGACCAGAGCGGCGATATAGGGCAGCGCCCAGGGCTCGCAGGTCTCCACGAACCAGTCGTCATAGAGCTGGTCGATGTCGCGCTCCAGGATGACGAGTTCCTGCGCCATGATCTCCATCAGCGCCTGTAGTGGGCGGCCTTCTTCGGCATCTCGGGTGCGGAAATGGCTGGGCAGCCGCTCGAACAGGTTGCCGGGTGCGCGGTTATACATCTGCGGCCTCCATGATCGTCAGGGTGACAGCCGACGGCAGAACGGTCAGCAATTGGGCCGGTGCAAAATCGGTGCGCTGCCCACGCTGGCCCGGCCCCGTGGCCGGAAGCGAGGGCAGCACCGAAGACAGTTCCACGGCAACCGAGCCGGTGGCAGAGCCGTCGAGCAGCACCTCGAGCGCATCGAGATCGACCGAGACGACACCCGTCGCCCGATGGAGCGCTGCGATGATTTCGGCCGCGCTTACCGATTGCGCGAGCTTGCGCGCGTCATAGCCGAAAAGGGCCTCGATCTGCTGGCGCGCCCAGAGCGTTACATCCTCGGACCGATAGGCCGGATCGGGATAGATCTTGGCCGTGACGGCGAAGAACTGGCGCGCATAGGGTTGCAGGATCAGCGGGCGCGACGGATCGCGTGCCTTGGCCATGGCATCCGCAAGATTCGATATCAGCGGATCGCTGACCGTCAGCTCGGCATCCGCCTCAGGCGCGACCGTGACGTGGATGACCTTGTTCTGTCCCGACCAAAGTTCGCGCGCCTGCGCCTTGCCGACGCCCGCAAAGCTGCGCGCAAAATCGGCGTAGTCGGTCAGCGATACGATGCGCCCGAGGGTCTTCACCGTCCCCGGCGCGGTTTCTCGCGCGCTATCCAGCGTCTCGGGATCGGCCGAACCTGTCGCCGGCGACGGGTTTACGACGGCACGCACGCCGAGCGGCCGGGTCCTGAGTTGGCTGATCGCCTCTTCCGGCACTTCGCCGGCAATGCCGATACCGCTGCGGTACTGCGCCTTCACGTTCAGCGACCCCGTGGGCAGGCGACGCCCGGTCCGGCCGTCGCCGAACCGCACATGCGCCTTGCCGTCGTCGGACAGGCGAACCTCGTAGACGGCATCCTCCGGCCCGGCTTGTCCGAGCGCAGGCACTTCGTCCCACAGCGCGCCGTCGACGCGGATTTGCAGTGTCGAGGCCCGACCGGTCTCGTTGGCTGCAGAGACGTAGGTGAGTGGTGGCTTTTTCAGCGTGAAGGTCTGGAAGGTCAGCCGCGCGTCGCCGTTTCCGAGGTCTTCGGCCGCCGCCTCGCCGTGCGTGGCAAGCGCCACATTCGCGTTGATGCGCACTGTGGTGCGGTCATAGGGCCATGCGGTCTCTCCGGTCAGCAGCAGGCGGGTGATCCCGTCGATATGCTGGACCTCGTCGATGATATGGGTCTCGCGACCGGTGATCCCCTCTGCATCGTTGCGTGCGCCCGAAAGCGAGACGGGCCGTCCGCGTTCGAGATCAAGATAGAGCCGGTCCAGCTCGACCGAGGCGGATTTCTGCGGCAGTTCCGGTGACAGAGGCACACCGGCAAGCGGAAGGTGCGTGCTGACCGCGTGGATTTGTGAGCCCCTGAACAGGAAGGAATTGTAGATATTGGTCGAACCGACGTCGCCGAGGTCGATCGTATCGTTGTTGGCGGTTCGCAACCCCACGCCGGTCGTCTTGCCCGTGATTGCGTAGTCTGCCCGCGATTCCGCCGCTGCGTGGGTGACCCGCAACCCCAGAGATCCGCCGGAGGCGTTTTCGATGATCGCCCAGCCGTTTGGCTGTAGCTCCTTCAGTTCGCGGTCGAGGTAGACGTGGGAGGCGCCATTTTCGATGTATTTCGCACCCATCCCGTCCATCCAGATGGTGTTGGGTGACCCGCCTGTGGCCCCATCCCAGTTATAGGTGTAGGGGCCTTTGTCGTAGGCGCCATTGGCCTTGGTGCCATAGTTCACCGTGGCATAGAGCGGCGCGGTGTTGCCGAAGAAGCCGGAGCTGTCGCGCATGACATGAAGGCCCAGTGCAGGCACTTCGCCATCGTCCTTTTCCGGCGGCGGCAGAACAAGCAGGCGGACCAGCGTCATGATCTTGGCGCGCTGCCAGGCTTGGGACTGCACCAGTGCCGAGAGTCCGTCGCCCGACCAGGTTCGACCACGCACATGCGTCTCGATCGCTTGGGTCCCGAGTGCGATGCGCGCCGAGGGCATGATGCCGATCAGCAGCTTTGCGAGCCGGAAAGGCGGCGCACGGCGCACCTTTTCGGGCGCGGTGCCGCTGCGCGTCAGCACGACTTTCGTCAGGCCGAAAGCGCGGTCTTCGGTCACGGAAACCACCCGCATCGGCATGGCCGTGACCGGTGCGCCGTCGTTTGCCGCCTGGGCCACCGCCAGCATCCGGGTGCCCCTGCGCAGGTTGAGACCCAACCCGGTGAGGCAGACCTCGTTCACAGGCAGCGCATAGAGCACCGGATCGATCTCGTCGTTGGTCTCGTTATCCTCGATGCGCTTGGCGAGCGAGGCGGGCAGGTCGAGCCGCCGGGTCATCGGGTGGTAATGTTCCAGTTCACCCTCGGCGGCAATGGTGACGAGGTCCGGATCGGCCAGCGTGGCGTCGTCGAAGGAGTTGTCGAGATCGAAGAGGTAGAGCGTGCCGTTGGCGGCGTCATCGTCGTTTCCGAGGTTGTTGTAGAGCACCAGGTTCTGGGGCCGCTCGGTTCGGGCGTGAATGTCGTTCCATTCGGCGCGCGCGGTGATCTCCTCCACCGTTTCGAAAATCTGGGGCAGCTTGCCCTTCTCGTGCGGGATCGACATGGCCTGCACGCCGATGCCGATCTGAACCACGCGGTACGGATTGTCCGCATCCTCTACCGAGAAAGCCAGATGCGTGCTGGACGCCACGCCGGGGGCGAGCTCGTAGCCGATCATCCGCGCGAGTTCGAGGACGGAACGGCGCTGGGTGGCCGTGTCGATGAAGCCTTCGTTGGCGATGCGCTCCGAGTAGAAGGAGACGACGTCGCAGGCCATGGCCCAGGCACCGAGCATGCTGATCGTCGGGTCGCGCGGATCGCGGGTCCGCAACGCCTCGAGCGGCTGGAGCTCGGCTCCTGTCTCTGGGTCTGTCACCCCGTGCCGCGGCAGCAGGTGAAGCATCCGCGCCAACGCCTCGGGCTGCGTGGTGATGCGATAATCCAGCTGCGAAAGCCCGGCACGGTTGGCAGGGCGATGCGGGCCGAGGTCGGTGCGGCCGCAGGGCGAGGTCTTGTCGCGCGTGGCCATGACTAGCGCCCTCCTCCGACGATGAAGCGGACCCGACCGTTCTCTGGACGGCTCGGGTCATTGTCGAGCCTTGCAATCTCGGCGCTGGCGATCGGCACGATCGCTTCGGCGGCGTAGTCCACCCCGGGCTGATCCATCCGGGCGAAGTGCCCCACGGCCACGTTGTTTTCGTCGGTGGTGCCGATCCAGGACACACCGTCGATCCGCATGGCGCGGGCGATCATCGGTGACAGCGCGACGTCCGCCCCGAATTCCAGGACATCGGGATGAAAGAGCCCGCGCGTTCCATCTGGCAGATCTCGATCCGAAAAGAGCGCCAGAAGATCGCGATTGATGTCCGACGCATAGGCATCGGGCGACGCACAGACAAAGAGGATGATGTCGAGCGGCACGAAGACCGGCGAAACGAATTCCAGATCGTGGCCGGCCAGACGGTGGTCTTCGATGAAGGCGCGTAACTCGGCCTCGACTGCGGCGTCTACCTCGCCGCCACCGACAAGGTCGAGTGCCAGTGTCACAGTGTGCCAGCTGCCGGTCCAGCGGCGGCGAGCGAAGGCGCGTGCGACGCGGGGATGGCGGCCGGCGACCTCGGCGTAGTCGGCCGCGGTGACCGCGCGCCGCGACACGCGCAAGGCCTGCGGCGCGGCGACGTGCACGGCCGTGCGCGGTTCGGGCACGGTGCCGCCGGCGGCAGGCACGGGATTATCCAGCGCGGCGATGCCGCTGCCGTCGCCGGTCACGATATGGGCAATCGCGCCAGCCCCGACGTTTCCGCGCAGGCCACCGCCGTGGCGGATGCGCGCAACGAAGGTGGCTCCGTCGGTCGGGCGCCGACCCAGCACACCGTCGCCGAAGCGGATATAGGCCGCCCCAGGTGCTGTCCCGGGCTCCACAGCCACATGCGGCGCGAAACGTTCAGACGTCAGAAGATCGGGCACCGTCGTCCAGAGCTCGCCGTCGCCGACGAGCGCGACCTGCGCCACCGGTGCGGCGATCGGAAAGAGCGACGAAGCGGCAGATGCACCGCGTGCGGATTCCGGATCGAAAGGCGCTGCGCGTACCACCTGCTCGGCCGCCAGCCGATAGCGGGGCGTCTGACCCGGCCCATCGTCCGGCAGAAGGCCACCGGCAGGAAGAGTTTCGAGCACGATCGCGTCCTCGGGCGCGGGGTCTCCGTGATCGACGGTGCGGCCTTCGTCCACCAAAAGAACGTTGCCACGCGCCACCGACATCGGTGTCCCGTTGAGTGTCCCGATGGGCAGGGCGAACCGCAGCGCGTCCTCGGCAAACCAGCGCACTTCCGTCAGGGCAAGTCCGAAGATCGGGTCGCTGGCCGGTGCTGGGTCTTCCGACAGGCGCACGACCTGACGGTGGGTGGGATCGGGCGGATCCTCGGCGCTGCCGCCAAAGGGAATACGCTCCTCCAGAACCAAGAGATCGCCGGCGGCCAGGTCGAGTTCGCCGGGCGCCTTGGTCAGGAAGGCCGAGGTCGCGCCCTTCCTGAGGCAGCAACCCTCGTCACCCCAATCGTGGAACCCCGCATCGTTGCGTGCAACGCGCAAGGACTTCAGCGGCTCCAACGCCTCGAACACAATCGATCCGCGACGGGTCATGTCCTCGAACAACTCGGCGTCCGGTGCCACCACGGTAGGCCTCCCCTGCCCCCTGGCCTCGGGCCGGGTCAGGAGCCTGGTGCCGCGGGCAATCACGTCAGGCGCGCCGTCCCGATCGAGGCCCGCCGTCACCGCGACGGCGGTGCGCGCATTGCAGCCCTCGCCCGGGCGGTAGCCGAGCAGTCGCGCGTGGCGCACCAGCGACTGTCGAAAACGCGTACGCTCGAAGAACGCTTCCGTTCCCACGGCGTCCTGAAACCAGCTCGCCTTGTCGGCGGCATCGGCCAGCACCTCGATCAGCGTCACGCCCAGGTCCGCCGGGTTGCGCTCGGACCAGTCGACCATGGTGGCGGACATCCGATCGAGCATCATGGTGCGGAAGCCAGAGAAGTCTCGCGTCAGGTAGTCGGTCGGAGGCCCCTGAGGACGCCGCGGCATGGGTTGTGCGGGGTCGGCGCAATCGAAGTCCGAGGGGCATTCGACCTTGAAGGAGAAGCTCACGCTCGAAAGTTGGCGATCCATGTTGGCGGGCGGTGCGGCATTGACCGGTCCCTGCCGCAGCGACAACACGTAAGGTGAGAAGTCCCCCGCCTGGTTGAGCGTCAGCCGCTGGGTCAGCCCGTCCGGCTGCAACGCCAACGACAGCACCTTGATGCCCTTGATCCGCGTTCCACCCGTGACAGCAAAATTGTCTTCGGTGAGTGCGGCAACGCCGTCGGGCTTGAGGAAGGTGACGTCGAGCAGTTTCTGCGCTAGGCCTGCCGGCGCGAGGCTATCCAGCACTTCGACGAAGTCGATGCCGTTGATTTCAAGCCCGCCGCCCATGTCGACGTTGCTGTCGAGGACCCTCTGCCGGCGCAGCGACGTTCCGCAATGGCACTTGCACGTCGTCATATCGCGCCCTCCACGACGGCGTGGCGGATCTCGTCGTCGCCGAGCCGGCTGTAGACAACGGTGACGCGCAGCTGGCTGTCCACCGCCTCGACCCTGACGCCGCGCAACTCGATCACCTCGACCAGCCATTGCTGAAGCGCGCCCTGGACCATGTGCTGGACCGCGGCGGCAATCTCGGGCGCGTTCTCCGAAAACAGCATCTCGTGCAGTCCGGCGCCGAATTCCGGCCGGTTGATGCGTTCGCCCCGGCGCGTGAACAGCACCTGTTCGATCATGTCCCGGATCTGCTGGTCGCGGTCGGCCTCGGCCGTGGTTCCGGCTGCCGAGATCCTGTAGGGGAAGGAAAACCAGGTCATATCGCCACGACCTTGGTTTGCGGTGAGGACCAGACCACCGGACCGTTGGGGATCTGGCCGGATTTGCACAGGTCGCCGGGGTTGACCAGCAGCACCGGCGTGCCACCCGACTGCACCTTGGTGGCAGCCTTGGTGAACTCGGCAATGAGGCAGGGCTGGGGTTTGGGCTCCGGCGTGGTGAAGGGGCAACCGGCAATCGTGCCCTTGTCGCCCATAAGCGCCGCTGGCGTGCCGACGATCAGCAGCTTCGTGCCGGTCGCAGCGATCGTGATCGGGATCGAATGTGGGCAGCTGGCGACGGTTCCCTGCGTGACGATCGGCGTGGTCATGGCAGCACCTTCAGGTTTCCGTTGTTGATCGTGACCCCATCGGCGGCAAGCTTGACCGTCGCACCGGCAAAGCTCAGCTCCATCGCGGCCGCCCCGGCCTTCAGCACGGCCTCGCCGGTGGCTGTGGTCACGCTGAGGGTGAGTTCGGCCACACCGGGTGCGTCGAGCACCTTCAGCGTGAAGTTGTCCCCCTTCCAGACGCGCGTCAGCGCCTGCGTCGGCCCCATCGGCGCGGGCGTGTCCCCGGCATTCCAGAACCCGCCCGACCAGATCGGATAGTCCGTATCGCCGCGCTCGAACTCGACCCAGACATTGGCGCCTTTCGGTGGGATGGCGAAGATGCCGACACCCGGCCCCGCGCCGGGCAGACAGGGCATGGCCCAGGCGAGCGTGCCGTCTCCCATCACGTCCGGCACGCTGACCTGGACCCGGCCAAGTCCCATGGGGTCGATGGCGAGCTCGACCTTGCCGCGGTATTTGCCGAAGTATTTTTCGTCCGCGCAGCTCATATCGGCGATACCTCCGGTGCGACTGCGGGCAGGATGGGATAGAGCCCGTCGCGCTGAAGTGCGAACGTCTGGGTGTAGGATCCGGGCTTGAGGACGTGTCTGACTTCGGACACCGTATAGGTGCCGTTGTAGATCATCCCGAGACCGCGAACATCGACCGCGTAGTAGGGTTTGAGCACTGCGTTGTAGCGCGTGTTGTCGATGGTGCCGGAGACCTCCAGCACTCTTTCGGCCGGCTCGTTCACTTCCGCCATCAGCCGCGCGAGCACCTGCGCGGTGTTGAGACCCGAGGTCTCGATCTCCTTGGTCTTGGTGTTGCCCATCTGCGTCAGCGCTTCCGAGAGCGCCGAGAGCGGCGTGTTGGTCGAGGTGGGAATTTCCAGTGACACCACCTGCCCGGTAGAGCGGTCGTGCACCTTGGCGCGCGCGGCCGTCAGGGTCTCGCCATCGTGGTTGACCGTGACATCGTAGGCGTCCGACATCGGCCCCAGGTTGACCGAAATCGGCTTCTGCGGCATGCCCGGACGCGGCACCGGGCCGAAATAGAGCTGGCTGATCCCCGGCACCGGGCCGGGATCGATGAACACCTGGTAGCCGTGACGCTTGGCCATTTTCTTGGCATAGGCAAGGTCCGAACAGGTCTGCTGCGGCGTGCGATCGACCGGGATTGGCGGATCGATCACCTGCGGCGGCATGATAACCGGGATCACGCCATAGGTGGCGTATTGCAGCGCCATGGCATTCATGATGATGGTTTCGTCCTGAGCCGGGTGCTGGGTGCGCTTTTGTTCGCGGTCCATGACGAAGGTCAGGTCGCGACCCAGCATGAGGTACTTGCCTTCATTCGAACCTTCGCCCGGGATGTACTGGGTCTTGGTCACCATTCCATCGAAGATCGGCGTCGGCAACACCCCGTTCCAGACCACCACCACCACGCGCGCGCCGCGCTGGAACAGCGGATTATTGACGAACGGCGGTCCAAACGCGCCAAGCGGGCCCTCGCGTCCGGCCAAAAGCGTGATCTTGAATCCTGAGTCCTTCTTCATCGCCTGGCGCACCTCGATCTCCTCGATCGCCTCCATCGCCTCGAGCGGCGCCGGCAGCACGACGGCTTCCTTGCCCAGAAGCAGGGTGGCGCGGATGCCGAGGATGTTGCCGAAGGCGCTCACGTGGTCCTGCCTCCGTTCAGATCCGGCATGGGAATGGCCAGCGGAGCGCCGGGCACTTGGGTCAGCTGGTCGGGATGTGCGGCGGAATTGGCGTTGGCGATCATCCACCAGGCGGTCGCCTGGCCATAGGTCTGCGCGGCGATGATGTCGGCGCGGTCGCTGTCGGTGACGCGATGCTGGCGCGCGACGGTGTGATCTTCGGGATGCGGCAGGATCGGCGGCACGATGTGGCGCACCGTACTGCCGTCAGGCCGGGTGAACTCGGCTTCGGTCGCGTGGGCGTATCGGCTTGTCGGCGTGATCATCGTGCCCTCTCAGATCTCCAGATTGCCCGCCACATCGGCGATGTTGTTGACGCTGGCGACGGTTGCGAGTGTCTCCTTGACCACCTGATGGGTCAGAAAGGCCCAATAGCCCGGGTTGGTCATCGACAGGTCGTTGTAGGTCAGCACCTTCATCGAGAGCGCAACGTCGGCGCGGATCGGGTTCAGCGCCGGGTCGTGGGCTGTCTCGGTAATCGACAGGCTTTCGATCTTGACCGGCAGCACGCGCTTCCAGCCGTAGATGAAAAGTGTCAGCGGTGCTGCGGGCGGCACCACCTCCATGGTTCCGGCCAGCATCAGCGCCTGGTTGATCGCAACGGCAATGGTCTTGGGGTAGACCATCATCTCGAGTGCTGCGAGGTAGCCCGAAATGCCGCCGCCCAGAGGTCCGTTCTCGCCCTCTTCCATCTGGTCGATCAGGTCCATCTTGAGGTTGGCGCTGATCGTCTCGGTGGGAGGTCCGGCCAGCCGCAACGGTTCGGCCCGCCCGTTGCCTGCCTGGCTGTAGTTCGGCGCGATCGACCGGGTGATCTGGTCGGGGTTGTACTGGAAGATCGCGACCGAAGAGAGCGGGTTGAAGAGATCAAGCCCGACAAGGGCGCCCTTCTGGACCTGGGGAGATATCGTAAGACCGGTCATAGCAAGCTCCGATCTGAGACGCCGGACGTGGAACGAGTGAAGTCATTCTTGGGAAACGGTCTCATCTGTCAGCACTCAGCTTTGCCCAGAACCCGTCGCTGCCCGCCGGATCGATTTCGATTTCGGTATCGTTCTTCAGCACATAGGGGCCGTCCGGGAGGTACTTGATCCAGTCGCCGGATTTGTCGCGCCTCACCTCGATGACCTTGATCCGGATGGGCAGCGGTCCGAAGGTCTTCAAGTCCGACGTCTGGACGTAGAGGTAGACGTCGAACAAGGTCTTGGCGTCGCCCCGTCCTGGCGCGAAACCACCGGAAGGCCCTGGCAGGATTGTGTGATAGCCCGTTACCGTCCCGCTCGGATCGGCGATTTGCCCACGACGAATGGACTGGGTCGTTTGCCCCCCGGATCCAGGCTGGCCGCCACCGCCGCCGGTCGCGCCGCCTGCGGGCTTCTGCTCGGGGGCCTGTCCCGCGGGCTTGTCTTTTGCCGCGTCGGGTACGGTTTGCTTGTCCGCGGGTGGGCTGCTTTTGACGGTCGGCGGGCTGCTTTTGTCTGGTGGGTCCCATACCTCCGGAGTGCCCGGCGGCGGCGGTGCTTGCGGTTCGAGCAACTTGCGGAATTCTTCCGGCAGTTTGCTGCGGTCGACCTTGCCGGCGTTGTCGACGATTCCAGTGCCCAGGCGACCATGTTCGCGGATTTCCTTCTGGGTCGCTCGGCGCTCGTTCATGCCCGGCGGGAAGCCCGGCGGCGGTTTCGAGAGGTCGCTGCCGCCCCGTCCGCTGCCCGGATTGTCGATGTCCTCGCACGGGACCTCGGCCGCGTCAGGCAGATCGGGCGCATCGCCGATATGATCGCAAAGCAGCGGCTTCACCTCGGGCGGCAGAATCTCCTTGAGATGGCTGCGGATCGTCTCGGCGATTTCCTTTGGCAGGTTCTGGATGATTGCCCGACCGAGGATGAACTCCTTTATCAAGTCCTGCGCGACGCACGAGCCCAACAGATGCGACAGCAGATACTCGCTGGGTGAGATGTCGAAGAGCGAAAGGATGTAGTCCACACCGGCAACGACGCAGGAAATTCCCACCGTCTCGAGCCCGCCGGCGGCGCAGGAGGCGATGCGGGCGACGTTGAACACATGCCGGGCGATGCTGATCAATGTCTTGGCAGCTTCCCAGGTGTCCATCACGGCTTCATAGATGCTGCCGAAGCGGGTCTTGATCGCTTCTGCGGCCTCTTCGACCTTGGCTTCGATCTGGGCCGCGATTTCCTCATACTTCTTGACGAACTCGCCTTCGATCGGGTCGGTGTATTTGCTGAAATCGGCGCCGATCATCGACTTCAGCAGCGACTTGAACCCTTCCTCGACGCAGTCGACCAGATAGGCGCCAACCTGCGGCAGCATGACCTTGATGATGGCGCCGAAGATCACGCCGCCGACCTTCATGATCGCCTTGCCGATCTTGCCGCCGCTGGTGCGCTTCTTCGCGCCCGCCAGGAAGTTTTCGAACTTGGTCTTCAGCCGGTGGTAGATGTTGAGCGCCTTGACGAAGGTCGCGCCAAAGGTCTTGCGCATGGCCCCGAGCATCCGCCCCGACCGCCCTTCCATGAGTTCGGCACGGTTGAATTCGGTTTGCGCCTTGGTCAGCGCGGCTGTGTCCTGCACCGGTCGCGAACCGTCGGGACCGGTGCCACCCAGCAGCTTGACGGTGTTCTGGATCGCCGTGTCGAAGGCCAGCTTGGCGATGTCCGCCTTACCGGTCCCGGTCTTGATGTTGGTGTATTCGGCAAAGGTCCTGGTGAAGGTTCTCTGTTTTTCCTTCCAGGTGTTGTACTGCGCCTGGAACGGATCTTCCTGTGGCGGCAGCGGTTTTTTGGGCTTCTTGGGTTGAACGCGGGCATTGGCATGGCGAAGCGGCATGACCTTCTTGCCCGTCGGCGAAGAGACCATCTGGTCGTACAGGGTCTGGCTCGCCTCGGTCAGCTTGTCGCGCCGGTTGGACCGGGATGTGCTGGTGTCCTGTTCCTTGATTTCATCTGGCCAGAAAACATACTCCCACAGGTACTTGGCGCCGCTTTTCTGCCGGTAATAGGACTTCCCCGTATAGGTGAACCCGGTAACGTTCTCGTACTTGTCACGACCAAGGATCGTCTTGCTGTACTTGTTGAGGCGCAGCCTCAATGCACTTTCCAGAGGGATGAAGTCGCCGCTGCTGGCCGAGCTCGTCATCTTGGCGGCGCTGAAGTTGGTCCTGGCGAGCGAATTGCTTCGCGACGACCCGGTCAGGGTTCCGGCTGGCGCGGTGCCATTCTTGACGGCCTCGCTCTGTTCCACCGTCTTGTTGTAGCGCCGGGCAGCTTCATTGAAACCGGTGGCGTAGTCGCCAACCTGTTTTTCCGCGTCGCTCATGCGATCCCGGTCACCGGCGAATTTTACGTCGCCAATCTCGTAGCTCGAGGGCGCATCGAGTGCGGATCGAATGAAGTCGGTGGTAGCCCAGCGAGGGCTCGATTCCGTGCTGTATTTCTCGTAGCCTCCGCCCGGTCTCAGGGCGGCGCCGCCGATGTGAAGCGACTTTCTTGCGTCGTACCCCAGGCTCTTGGGTACGACGTTCTTGCCACCGTCCGACACGACGTACCACGGCAGCGCGGTCGGCCCGCCAGCGCCAGTTCCGGTCCCTGTCCCGGTGCTGCTGCCAATGCCAGTGTAGGGCGCAAACCGCAGTCCCCAGAGTTTGTTGGGATCTGAGATGACCAGGTCGGCATAGCCAAACCCGTCGTCCACAGCGCCCTTGTCGCGCTGCGCGTTGGGCACCGCTACCTCACCCATGAGTTTTGCATTCTTCTTGACCGCATCGGCAACGACGAGGTCGTGGGTGGGTGTCTTTTGGGGGTCCTCTCCGAAGTAGAGCGTTTCGCTGATGATCTCGGATGGGGCGCGGCGCACCTTCGGCTGCACCTCATCCGGCTGGGTCTGCTGCAGCACGTGTGTCAACTCGTGTGCCATGGTGAAGGACGGCGTGTCCGCTTCGTTTCGACCCAGCCAGACGTGGTTGCGGAAGGTAAAAGCGCGCGACGAGATGCTGTCATTCAGCGCGTCCGAGGCGCTGCCGCGGTGGATGCGCACGGCCGAGAGGTCGCGACCCATACGGCTTTCGAAGAAGTTGCGTGTCTGGGGCGAGAGCGCGCTGCCACCGGATTCGAGCTGACCGGCCGAAGCGGCGATGTGTTCGGTCCCGGCCGCAGTGGCGGGCCGCATCCGCGGCATCTCGGCGAGGTCATGCAGGGTTTCGCGATCAAGCAGCGACGCCGGCGCGCGCTGCACCGTGGCGCGGGACCTGCGGGGCATTACCGGCATCTCGTCATCACGAGCGCTGCAGGCGGCGCATTTGCGTTGAACGGCAGATCTGCGCGCCATCACCTCCGGCTCGTCATCCTCACTCAGGCGCTGAAGACCAGAGCCGGCGCGGCCAGCCACGACCGTCTCAGCGACAGCATCCGCTTCGGTCTCGTGCGGATGATCGACCGGTCCCACCGAAAGCCTCGGCATGACCGGCGTCTCGTCGCCGCCGCAGGTCGCGCATTTCCGCCTGACACGGCGGGCCATGACATCAGGCGTCTCTTCGCCGATCCCGCCGGTCTGAATGGCCTGCGGTCCGCGCAACGCCATGACCCGTCCGGCGATGTCGTCCGCCTCGCGCTCGAACGGGTCATCCACCGGACCGACTTCGAGCTTCGGCATGACCGGCATCTCGTGCTCGTCGTCTTCTCCGCCGCATTCGGCACAGACGCGCCGGACAGGAGGTATTGAGGTCAGCGAGGAAAGCAGGCGCCGAGGCGCTTCGTCCATGTCCGGCGACGGCTCGGCCTTGCGTTGCGCTGGCGTCGAGAAGGCAACGGCGGGCGGCTTGGCGGCGTGGGCGACACTCACGGGCATGGCGGCCACCCAGTATGAGGGCGAGCGCCTTGGGCGATCGTGGGCGCAGGCGCCCTTATGTCGCCCGGGGCTACCATTCGAAGCCGATCCCGGTCAGGACCTGATGCGCCTTTTGGCGTTCCGGTTGCCCGGTCGTAGCGTCCGCATCGCCCAAAGGTGACAGGAAATTGTAGAGCACCTCCATCTGAACCGGACCGAAATCATAGCCGAGCCCACCGCCGGCCTGGAGCCCGAAGCCGGCCGGAGTTTCGCCGCGTGAAGACTCGTAGTAACCGCCGCCGAAGATCCGTCCGTACAGGCTGCGATACACGCGGTATTCGGCCCCGCCGCGCAGCCCCGCGCGGATAAAGGCGTCGCGATCGTCGACCGGCACATCGACGTGGATGCCGGCGGTCAGCGCGCCGCCCGCCCAATCCAGGAGCGCGTTATACTGCAGCGAGGCGACGAAACGTGTCCTGTCGCCCGAGAATTCGGCGCCAGCGAGACCTGTGCCCTGACTGGTGAAATGGAACCCCTGATAGGCGAGCGCACCGCCAAGCCCGGTCCAGAACCCGACCCTGGTCGCCGCGTCGGTATAGGCGACCTTGAGCGTGATCGGCCTCGTATAGCCGCCAAGGAACGCGGCCAGCTCGTCGAAATTCGTCTGTATGTCGATGCAGCCCGAACTGCCGCGCAACAGCCCGCCATGCAGGAAGAACGCGCTTCGTCCCTTGGCGTTGCCACATGGCCCTTGCCTGACCGCGACGGGATTGAGGTGTACCCGCCCTGCTCCCCAATCGCCGGGATGCATGCCCTGTCCCTGGACCGTGACGCTCGCTTCGCCGAGGATGCCGCCAACCAGAAGGTCCCACTGCTCTCCGGCCGAGAATTCGGTGATGCCCGGCGGCGAAAAGGCATAGGTCCCTTCAGGGATCGGCCCCTTGTCCTTGATGCCGGTGAAGCGCCGGTCGTTCAGGTAGGTGTCGTTATCGACATCGGCGCCACAGGCCTTCGCATCCTCTTCGGTGATCTTGATCGGGCGACCGGAATCGGAGCCATAGCGCATGATTTCAGCGCCATCGCCGTAGACGATCAGGTCCTCGCCGTTGAAGGCCATTTCGATTTTCTTGAAGTCGGTTGCCTTACGCCCGCGATCCGGTTCGCGGCGGATGGCCTGTGCGCCGGAGGTTTGCTGCAGGGTATGCGTCAACTCATGCGCCATCAGGCGTCGGCCTTCGGCGGTCCCAGGGGTGTACTCGCCCGAGGCGAGCGCAATGTCGTTGCCAAGGGCATAGGCGCGCGCACCGATCGTGGCGGCGGCCTCATCCACTTGCGGACCTTCATGGATGCGGACATGCGAAAGATCTCGCCCGAAACGCGGCGCGAAGAAGCCGGTTTCGGATCGGCTGAGCCCGCGCCCACCCGAGGAAACCGCCTTGGCCGCGGTGGCAGCGCCGGATGAATTCCCTACCGCGGCTCCGTCGCGTTGGACCGCAGCGGCGACCGTCGGTGTGACCATCCGTGCATCACCGCCCATGGCGACGGTGTCTGCGATTTGGTCGGCTTCGCGCTCGTAGACGTCGTTTGCCGGACCGACCATCGGCTTGCGCTGCAACGTGCCGGGCACGCCGCCCAGCGATCCAGGCAGCCGCATCCTGGGTTCGGATCCGATCGCACCACCGCGGTTGCCTGCAGCGCGAGGCATCGAGCGGTGGGCGCGGAGAGCGGTATGCAGGGACATCAGCCACCTCCTTTCGCGCGGGTGAGCGCACCTGCGATCTGGTTGCCGGTCAGGCGCCCGAGTGCTGCCGGCCCCTGCCCGCGTCCGTGCGACGGGTTCACGCGCACATGATCCGCGCTTTGCCCGCTCAACGCGCCTGGCCTGGTCAGTTCGCCAGGGTTGGCGGCAAGCTGCGCTCTGAGAGCCGCCTTCAACCCCTCGGCGAACGCGGCCGCATCGCCTGCTCGTGCCCCATGAACGCGAAGGCGATCGATGTTGACGGTGATGCGTGGATCGGTTGTCATTGCAGCCACCCTGCCCGTTCGGCATCGGTCATGGACCGGCCAACCTTGTCGTACTCCAGCTGCGCCGCCTGAAGGATTTCGGCCATCGACACCGCGCAACCCCGATCCGCCGCCAGGAAGGCCGCACCGAGCGCGATGTTGCGGATCGATCCACCCGCCAGGTTCAGTTGCGCCAGCTTGTCGTAGTCCAGTTCTTCCAGAGGTTGGGCGTCCGGGAAGATCCGCCTCCAGATCGCCCGACGTTCGGCGAGATTGGGAAACCGGAAATCGACGATGAAACGCAGGCGGCGCAGGAAGGCGTCGTCGATATTGTCGCGCATGTTGGTGGTCAGGATGCAGAGCCCGCGATAGGCTTCGAGCCGCTGCAGCAGGTAGCTGACCTCGATATTGGCGTGGCGGTCGTGGCTGTCCTTGACCTCCGACCGGCGACCGAACAGCGCATCGGCCTCGTCGAATTGCAGGATCACTCCGCCATCCTCGGCCGCATCGAAGACACGGCGCAGGTTCTTCTCGGTCTCGCCGACCCACTTCGACACCATCGCCGAAAGATCGACGCGGTAGACATCAAGCTCGAGCGCGTTGCCGATGACCTCGCCCGCCATCGATTTTCCCGCCCCTGACGGGCCTGAAAACAGCGCCGAGACGCCCAGCCCCTTGTTCTGAAGCCGCACGCCAAATCCCCAGTCCTCGTAAACCTGCGCGCGGTTGCGCACCTGGGCGACAATGCTGTCGAGCACGTCCTTCTGGCGCGGTGGCAGGATCAGGTCTTCCCAGTGCGCAGGCGAGGCCACGCGGTGGGCGAGGTCGTCCATGCGCGGGCGCGCGGCGCGACGGCATGCCTCCCAGGCGCGGGCCGCCAGATGCGCCGGATCGCGGTTGTCTTCCAGCGACACCTCGGCGGCGATGACGCGTGCGACTTCCGGGGCCACGCGGAAGGCTGAGGCAAGGCGCGGCAGCGCCGGGACCAGATCGGCGTCGTCATCTCCAAGAACGCTGTACCAAACGGCAAGCTGTTCGGAGGCTTTCAGGCGCGGCATCTCCAGGCGCAGCGCCAACCGATGACCGACCCGCATCGGCTCGGCCGAGGCTATTGCCAGTGGACCGCCGTAGGTTTCGGCAAAGAGCTGCGCGGTCCGGGTCTCACCCATGTCGTCATGCACCAGCACCAGCCGTGCGGCGCAAAGCGTCATGTCCCGCGTGAGCCCGGCAGCGAATTCCACCAGGTCGGCAGGCGTCTGGGGCAGAAGTTGGGAGTTGAGCGCATAGGTGATGGTGCCCATGGCTGCCGCAGCCTCGGCAAAGGCGCAAAGCTTGCCGTCCGGGTCGCCGCCGGTCAGATGCAGCATCGGTGTGTCCGGCAGCGACAGGCGGGATCGGATCTCGTGGGCCAGCGTGGCGCGGTTGGGGGCGAGCGACGTCGGTCGGGGAATGCGGCGAAGCACGGCGGCCGCGCCTGGCTCCAGCGTCGGCGCGCCGAGAAGGCGCAGCAAGACCGTGTCCGGCAGGCGCAGGCGCGCATCGACCAGCGAGTTGTTGCCCTCGATCCGGACGAGACCCGCCCGACGCAGTGGCGCCTCGGCAGACAACCCCTGCCAATGTGCGCCCGGCAGACGCGCCAGCGCCAGCGCCACTGTTGGGGCCGAGACAAGCGGATCGTCCAGCAGCCGCGCGACAACGTCACGCCCGTCCGGCTCCAGGGTGACATAGGCGCAGAGCAGCAGGACGTTGCGCCCGAACGCGTCCAGCCCAAACGTTTCGGCCAGTTCACACGCGGCGGTCCGTGGAGGCTTGTTGTCGGCGGTGGGGCCGTGTTCGAGCCAGGCCCGCACGGCCGGGAAGGCCTCGGCCAAGGAGGCGATATGGTCGGCGCCGTTCACAGCGAAAGCTCCGGGCCGGTGATCTGGCCATAGGTGGCGCTGCCTGGGGTTCTGTCGAGCGTGACGGGGCTCAGAAGCCCGTCGACATCCGCCCGAACGAGATAGTCGCCGCGCGGCAGGCTGACGAAGGAGAAGGTGAGCGAAGCGGCATTCGGCCCGCCCGCCACGGGGATACGCCCAGGCAGAACGACCTGTGCCGGCGTGGCCGGGTTGCGGTCATCGAGAAGCAACCGGACTGCCTGATCCGACAGGATCGACGGGGTAAAGCCGATATCGACGGTCCCGGTCGCGGTGGCGCCGCCAGGTGGCGCACTGATCGCGCCGACGGTGATCGCGGGGCTAAGCGCGAAAGCCAGTGCGTTGGAGCGGGTCCGCAGGTGATCCGGCTGATCGGCGCGGATCTTCGGCACGATCGCCTGGAGCCTGTGAACGCCAACGGTCAGCTCCGCCCCACCGAAAGTGGGCGCATCGAGGGGCACCGTCAGCGTCGTCTCGGATTGCGTCACACCGGTCATGACAAGGCCGCCGCCGTCCACTTCGAGCTCGAGCCCAGGCTTGCTCAAACCCCTCCCCGCGACATGCAGGGAACTGCCCCAGACCGGGGGTATGCTGCTAGCGGGCGCGGTTCCGGCTGCGTCGAGCCGGAGCGTCGACACCGGAGAAACCCAGAGGCCGGGATGGGCCACGGGGGTCGCAATCGGCGGTCGGTCCGAGGTCTCGATCACCACATGGTTGACCTCGTAGGACAGCGACAGCGCATAGGGCACCTGGTAGAAGATGGACCAGATCTTCGAGAAGTCGTCGATCGTCATCAACTGGCGGGTCACCCGCAGCCGGGCGAGCGCTGCTTCGAGATCGCTATCCTCCAGCTCTTCGTTGTCGTCTATGGCGTTGCGGATCGTGGCCTTGCTGAGCAGGGGCTCGTGCTCCAGTGCCAGCATCACTTCGCCCAGCATCAGGTCGGGCTCGAACGTATCGTGATTGCCATAGAAGCTCATGACGTAATGGAGGTTGAGCGCCAGCTTGCTGGGGCCGCGCATCTGCCCGGTAGCACCGCGCGTTGGCAGGTGATCGTTGGCATGCGCGGCATTGGGCTCGACCCGGTAGAGATGAAGATTGACCAGCGGCGCTGCATCCTCGGCGAGCTTGGCTGTCGGCGCGCCCAGCCGCACCTTGGCATTGGGCACGGCTGCGTTGGCCGCCGAGAGAATACGCCGGAGAAAGGCCGCGCTGACGGTGGATATGGCCAGCGGATTGCTCATCGCCCACCTGTCCCGTCGAGAAAGTCGTCGAGGCTGATCCCCCGATTGCGGGGCGTTGCCGGGGCTGGGTGGATGGCGCGTGGCGGGTCCATCACCACTTCGATTGTGCCGATATGGACCTCGACCGCGGGCGACTGCTGCGGCGTCGCAGTCCGGAGGGTGCCCTTACCTTGCGGGGGCTCCACGGCCCGCCTCGGCGCCGTGTCCTCGTGGGGCAGCAACGGCGCGGGTGGGCTGGGCACCGGGGCAATCGACGGCAGCGAGGCTGGGGGAGCATCGGCGACGGCGCGGAGGGTGTCCCGTTCGCGAAGCAGTTCCCTCGTGCGGGGCATATCCTGGACGACGTCACGCGCGGTGCCTGCGTGTGCTGCCGGTGCTGTGGACGGTGAGGCGGCGGCGTGCGCTGCTGCTGGTGTCTCGTTGGTCATAAGAGCATGCGGCAACGTCGCGGCCCGCGACGTGACCGGCTGCGTGGATGTCAGCGCTGCAGGCCCGACCGTTGCGGCGGGAGGCGAACTCGTCATGCGCCGCGACAGTGCAGCGGGCGCGGGTGTCGTATGGGGCACCGGTGGTGGCGGGGGCGCTGCGTTGCCGGCTGTGGCGGCGGCCGGGACGAACTGACGTGCCGTGGGAGCGAACGACCTCAAGGGAGAAGCCGCTTCTATGGCGGCTGGCGCACTGGCCGGGGTCGCGACCGATACCGGAGATGGCGCGCTGTCATTCTGAGCGGGCTCGGCCCTGTCGCCAAGCGTTTCAAAGGGAGCTGGCCGGCGCGGCGCCAGTCGGGGCAAAGTGCCGCGCGCACGCGCGGCGAGGTTGTTCAGGAACCCGCTCATGACAGCGCCTCGGCCACGTAGAAGGCGCGTCGATGCTCCGGCAAGGCGAGGATCTCGGCCTCGGACCAGTGGAAGACCCGCGCGATGTCCACGACATCATGCAAGATCTGGCGCGAGATCTGGCGCAGCTCGTGGGCGACGAAATGCACGCTGTCGAAAGCGACAGACTGTCTGGCCCCACACTCCGGGCAGATGGTTTCGAGCCACACATCTGCGCCGGGATCAATCGCCTCCAGTGCCTCGGCCAGCGCATCGAGCGGCAGATCCACCGCGGTCCCCTGAACCCGAGCCGCCAGCATCCGCGCGGCCGTTTCAGGCAGCGCGATGTTCTCGATGTCCAGAATGTCGCCGAGGTTCACCGGGCGCACGATTGCCTGCGCGCCGCCGATCTCGACCTCTTGATAACCCGGGTCCGGCCAAGGCGCCTCGCCCGCCAGACCGAACGCGGCGGGGTCGAGCGCCAGTTCGTAGATCTCGCCGCAGTCCTCGCAGGCCGGTTCCGCCCGGAGCGGGCCGGGTTTCAGCCGCGCGCGGACCTCAAGCACCAATCTGTCACGCGCACCGACCGGTAGGGCGAGCAAGGTCTCGCGGGTAGCCTCCGGATAGGCGCGCTGCAGCAGTGCGACGGACCATTGCCCCGGCGAGAGCACGCTCGCGCGGTCCGCAAGCTCGATCAGCGCGGAAGCGTCCAGCCGTGAGGGAACTCCGATGGTCATGGTCAGGCCGGAACTTCGAAGCTGGGCTCTTCAGGCTCGGTCACGTCTTCGTCGCGTTCCCATCCCTCGTTTTCCAGTTTCAGCGTCTGGATGGCGATGGCGCTGGCCGAGGCATCCATGTCGGAGAAGGCCGAAAATTCGGAGGGCCAGCACCGGTAGAGCTTGTAGGCGAGGACGATCTGGCCGGCCTCGTTGTAGATTTCGAGGATCAGGTCCTTGCGGAAGTCCTTGAGCGAAACTTCGGCCCCGAGACCCGCCCCGTAGTTCCAGACCTTGTTGGCCCATTGCTCGAACTGCTTGGAGTGGGTGACGCCGCGCTCCAGGGTGATCGCCTCGTACTCGGTCTGGCCGGGCGACTTGCGGCTGGTCGAGGGATCGCCGCCTTCGCGGTGTTTGACCACCTCGGTCGACCGCTTGAGACCGGAGCACTTGCTGACCCCTGCAACATAGTCGCCGTCCGGTAGGCGCAGGCGGAACTTGTAGGTCTTGTAGGGGTCGAAACGTCCGGCATTCGTGGTGAACTGTGGCATGTTTTACCCCTCCCCTTTAGGACGCGCTGCGGATCTGCTGGATCGAGATGATGACGAATTCGGCCGGCTGCAGCGGCGCGAAGCCGACGACGATGTTGACGATGCCGCGATTGATATCGTCCTGCGTCGTCGTCGAAGCGTCGCATTTGACGAAATACGCCTCCTTGGGGCTGGCCCCCTGGAAAGCGCCCTGCCGGAACAGCCGCTGCATGAACGAGCCGACCGAGAGACGGACCTGCGCCCAGAGTGGTTCGTCATTGCCTTCGAACACCACCCACTGCGTGCCGCGGAAGAGGCTCTCCTCGATGAAGAGCGCAAGGCGGCGGACCGATACGTATTTGTAGTCGTCCGACAGCACGTCCGAGCCCGCCAGCGTGCGCGCGCCCCAGACCACGCGGCCTATGTTCTGGAACGACCGCAGGCAATTGACGCCGATCGGGTTGAGCAGGCCGTTCTCCTGGTCGGTCAGTTTCACGGTCAGCCCATGGGTGTTCGACAAAGTTGCCGCCAGACCGGCGGGCGCCTTGAAGACCCCCCGATTGACATCGGTCCGCGAGATTACGCCCGCAACCGCGCCGCAGGGCGCGAAGGCGTCCACCTGGCCACCGCGCAACGGATCGCGTTTCAAGAGCCGCGGGAAATACAGCGCGGCGTTGCGGGCATTGGTCAGTGGAAGCACCTGGTCGGTGGCATCGAGCTGGGCGTTCTTTGCCGTCGTTGCCGCTGTGTCGGGGCTGGCGTCCCATTCGTTCGGCGGATCGACGATGTAAAGCGCGCGCCTTTCGGCGCAAAGCGCGGCCGCGGTTTCCCTGACCGCCTTGGGAAGCGTGGCCTCGCGGGTGTCGGGAGGGATGCAGAGAAGGTTGAAGATGTCCGCCTTTCGCAGCCCCTGCATACCGGTCTTCAGGGCCGGATCGCCTTGATAGGTCCCATTGGCGAGCGTCGTTCCATCGTCGCCGCCGGAAGCATTGCCGGTCGCGGCATCTGCGGGTCGGTTGTTGGCAAAGGTCGGCGCCGGCGGCGCTTCAACCAGGTTGCTTTGGGCGGCGAGTATCCGGTCGAACCGGCGCTGGCCGGCATCGCTTCTCATCGACAGGGTGCGCAACACCTCGCGTGTGTCGGTCGCCGTGTCGACGATCTCCAGATCAAAGATATCGTCGACGGTGAGCCCGTATTTCGCGGCCGCGGCTGCCGCACCCTCGGGGTCGGCGACGTCGGGATGCGAGATTCGTCCGGTCAGCGAATTGCCCCAGCCGCCGGGGCTCCTGGCCCGAAGGATCAGGGTGCCGACTGTCAGCCCCGCATAGCCGTCGCCGCCATCCTGTTCGAACAGCCGCAGGACCAGGCATTGCCCACCGCCATTGGCGAAGAAATCGTCGACAGCGTAGGAGACGTTGCTGTCGGTCCAGAGCCCGCCGAAGCGGCGATTGAACTCGCCCATGTTGAAGCAGGGCGTCGGCTCGCCGACGACCCCCTTCTTCGTTCGCCCGACGAAGGCTGCAATCGACGTCGGCACACCGGCGACGGTACGCACGCCCGAGTCGAGTTCTTGAATGTAGACACCGGGATAGGTCGGAGAGATGGGCATACGCGGCTCCTGTTTTCAAACGGATCGTGAATGCAAATGCGAGCGACGCATCGGGCGGCCCCTTCGGGCCGTCGAAACCGGATAGCAGTCAGATCAAACCGTCAGGCCGATCAGAACCGTGACCTTGGCGGGCTTGCCCGCGGATGTGTTGTGAACCGTCAGCGTGGTCAAATCGTCCGCAAACAGCTTGACCGCCTCTCCGAACAGAAGGATCGGGCCGCTGAGTGCGGAGGCGTTCGGTCTGTCTGCCTTGACCGTGACCGAACCGTCGAGGAGATCGGACGAGATTGTGAGGAAGGCGACATTGTCGACCTTGTCGACCTGCAACGCGAGATCACGCGCAGCACTTCCGGCATCGAGATCGACGGAGACGGAAACGATGCCGTCGCCGATCGATGCGCCTTTGGCCTGGATGGCAGACCCTGACTTTCCGGCGGCGGTGAGAGACCAGGTGATTGTTTCAGACATGAAGGCACCTCGGTGAAAAAGTTGCGCGATCAGTCGGAGAATTGAGAACGCAATCATGCATTGCGCCAGCCAACGCGGGCGCATCGGGCATGTCTGCTGATTTGAGGTCCAGCCCCTCGGCTACGACTTATGGAAATCCGAACGCATTTGCCGCGTCAAACATCGAAATGTGGCGCTTGAGATATACTTTCAGAACGTAAGAAGATAGTTATAAAGATACAGAACATGGAAAAAGTCAACGGAGATATTTTTAACCTCAACGTTGCGATGTTTAATTGAACTAAATTTTTGGTGGTTTTATTTAGGTATAATTTCCATATAAAATCTAAGGGCCGAGAAGTATACCTCAGGACTTTCGGCGCAGACGGCGAGACGCGTGTCGCACGCGGTTTAGAATGAAGCGCGTAGTGTCCGTGATGTGCGCCACTTTTTGCGAGATTAGGAGGCTCCAAGCGGCGTCGGCACTACATGGAGTATCGCTGCACCTTCGACTGCCGCGAGCGATCTGGTAGTTCAGCGGATGCTTTATGCGATGTTTTTTAGACCAGCGCTTGTACATCCATGCATGCACAGCTGCACAGAAGTGTGGACCGCTTCCATCCCATTGAAATCTTTTTAAAAAAGCGTCGTTGTTCCGTTTTGATGTGGTCGCCGTCTGGCAAGTTTGGCACGGGGCCGGCGTCAGGAGCGTCGGTTTCATATTCCGCCGTCTCTTGTTCTGGATGGTTGCTGCACAGCTCCGATCCCAAGCGTTTTGATCGCGCTCGCCTTTTCATGCGCGTCGCCGGCTGAGCGCCGGTGCTGCCCACGAATACGCCAGGGCTCCGCCCTTCCCTCTTTTTGCTCGCGACACTCTTCACAGGAACCGGTAAATGCGCATATAGTTGTACCGTACAACTATATGCGAGATTTCATGGTGTTGAACACGACCGTTATCGACCGCGTCCGTGACGCCTCTCGCCAGCTCGTCCGCGAGCTTGGTTTCATGAATGGATCGCTCGCAGGAACGGACCTGTCGCCCTCTGCCGTCCATGCTCTGATCGAGATTGAAACTTGCGACGGCATCACGGCCCGTGCACTCAGCGAAATCCTTCGGCTGGAAAAATCCAGCATCAGCCGGATGCTGCGCAAGCTTGTCCGCTCCGGCGACATCATCGAAGGGCCAGGTGAACAGGATGGGCGTGAAAGAAGGCTCTCGCTTAGCGCCGCCGGCCGGAGCCGGGTTGCGGCAATCCATGCGTTTGCGCGGGGCCAGGTCGCCGACGCGTTGGGTCGACTGTCGCCGCAAAAATGTGATGTCGTCCTTGACGGCCTGCGGCTTTACGCCCAGTCGCTTGCCGCAAAGCCAGACGATGTTCTGGCTTCCTCCCCGATCCAGATCAGCACCGGTTACCGCCCGGGCCTGATCGCCCGTGTCACCGACATGCATGGGCGCTACTACGGGCGCGTATCGGGCTTTGGTCAACGCTTCGAGACTGTGGTTGCAGGCGGTCTCGCCGCCTTCTGCGATCGTCTCGACAATCCCCGCAATGCGATCTGGACCGCCGTCCGCGACGACGAGATTATCGGCTCGGTCGCCATCGATGGTGAGGATCTTGGGCCCGGCATCGCGCATCTGCGCTGGTTCATTCTTGCAGATGGTGCGCGCGGCAGCGGCATTGGCCGCCAGTTGCTTTCGGCAGCACTGGACTTCGTGGACCAGAACCAGTTCAAGGAAACGCAGCTCTGGACCTTTGCAGGCCTTGCCGCAGCTCGGCATCTCTATGAGGCCTACGGCTTCACGTGTGTTGAAGAGGGCTCAGGCACGCAATGGGGGAGCGAAGTGCTGGAGCAGCGGTTCGCAAGGGCTTGCCCCTGAAGGTCTCGCCGCAATTGAGCGTGGCGGACACGCACAATACCCGGCTTGGATCATTGCGCCGAGGACGCGAACGTGTTGGCGATGCTGCGAAAGTTCTGGAGGGCTGCGTTTCCGTCGTTGCTGCGCCAGATCAGCCCGGTTTCGACAGTGGGAACGCGCCCTGAAAGCGCCAGATAGGTCACGCCCTCCCGTTGCAGCCGGGTCATGGACTGTGGAACGAGCGCGACCCCCATTCCGGCGGCGACGAGCCCGATGATCGTCTGCATCTGGATGGCTTCTTGGAAGACGGCGAAGGCCGCGCCATGGGCGGCGAAATAGCCGGAAACGAGATCGTGAAAGATCGGCGCGGATCGCCGCGGGAAAAGGATGAGCGGTGCGGCGAAGAAATCATGCGGATCAAGCGTTTCGCCACCGAAGCCGGTGCGCCTAGAATCGATCCACAGCGACGGAACCGCGGCGACCAGCGGTTCACGCAGAATGGGGCAATAGGTCAGCGTTTGGCTGAGCGAGGTGGATGGCGGCGCGATGACGAAGCCGGCGTCGACCTCTCCGCGCAGCAGCGCGTCGATCTGCACGTCGCTCGTCGCTTCCCGCAGAGACAGCTCGACCTGCGGGTAGGCAGCGCGGAACCGACTGACGATCGCCGGCAGCAAGCTGTAGTCGACAGTGCTGACGAAAGACAGGCGCAAGAGCCCCATCTCGCCACGGGCGAGCTTCCGTGCCGTCGCGGGAAGAGCCGTCGCCTCGTCCAGGACGCGCCTGGCATGCACAAGCCACTGCTCGCCCAGCGAGGTGAGCTTCACATGGCGCTTGGTTCGCTCGAAGAGCAGCAGGCCCAGCTCTTTTTCCAGAAGCTGGATCGATTGGCTGAGCGGCGGCTGTGTCATGTTCAGCCGTTCAGCGGCTCGCCCAAAATGAAGTTCCTCGGCAACCGCAACGAACTGGCGGAGCTGTCTCAGTTCCATGTTGCTCTCTGATATCCCTGGCGACCTAATATGATGTTATAAATATATTTCACAACCCTCCACGGAGCCAATAGGGTGCCGACAGTTTCGGGAGGCAGTGATGACCCACAACCAAAGATCAAAGCACATTACGCAAGGCATCGCCCGTTCGCCGAACAGGGCGATGTATTATGCGCTCGGATATCAGAAGGCGGATTTTGACAAGCCGATGATCGGCATTGCCAATGGGCACTCGACAATCACGCCGTGCAATGCCGGGCTGCAGCCTTTGGCAGATGCGGCTGTTGAAGCCATCAAGGCTGCCGGTGCCAATCCGCAGATATTCGGGACGCCGACCATTTCGGACGGCATGTCCATGGGCACGGAGGGTATGAAGTATTCCCTCGTCTCGCGCGAGGTCATTGCCGATTGCGTCGAGACGACCGTGCAGGGGCAGTGGATGGACGGCGTGCTCGTGCTTGGCGGATGCGACAAGAACATGCCCGGCGGCATGATCGGCATACTGCGCGCCAATGTTCCGGCGATTTACGTCTATGGCGGCACGATCAAGCCCGGCCATTGGAAGGGCAAGAGCCTGTCCGTTGTCTCGGCATTCGAGGCCGTCGGCGCCTACATGGCCGGAAAGCTGAGCGAAGAGGATTTCGAGGGGATCGAGCGCAATGCCTGCCCGACAACCGGGTCCTGCGGCGGCATGTATACCGCCAACACGATGAGTTCCTCATTCGAGGCGCTGGGCATGTCGCTGCCCTACTCCTCGAACATGGCGAACCCCGACAGGGAGAAAATCGACAGCACCGTCGAAAGTGCACGTGTCCTGGTCGAGGCGGTGAAGATGGGCATCAAGCCGCGCGACATCGTCACGCGACAGTCGATCGAAAATGCCGTTTCACTCGTCATGGCAACGGGTGGTTCGACGAATGCGGTGCTGCACTATCTCGCGATCGCGCATGCGGCCGAGATCGACTGGACGCTGGAGGATTTCGAGCGCGTCCGGCTGCGGGTGCCGGTTCTCTCCGACCTCAAGCCTTCGGGTCGCTACATGGCGGTCGACCTGCACCGGGCCGGTGGCGTTCCGCAGGTCCTGAAACTGCTTCTGAACGCAGGTCTGTTGCACGGGGATTGTCTGACCATAACCGGCCGGACACTGGGGGACGAGCTCTCGAGTGTGCCCGACGAGCCTCGGGCGGATCAGGATGTTATCCGGCCACTCACTGCGCCGCTCTATCGTGAAGGACATCTCGCAATCCTTAGGGGGAACCTGGCCGAAGGCGGGGCGGTGGCCAAGATCAGCGGCCTCAAGCATCCGGTCATCACCGGCCCGGCCCGGGTGTTCGAGGACGAGCAATCCGCCATGGACGCCATTCTGTCGGACCGCATCAAGCCCGGCGATGTCGTCGTCCTTCGTTATCTCGGCCCGAAAGGCGGTCCGGGCATGCCGGAAATGCTCGCGCCTACGTCTGCCATCATCGGTCGGGGTCTTGGCGAGAGCGTCGGTCTCGTCACCGATGGACGGTTCTCCGGCGGCACATGGGGCATGGTGGTCGGGCACGTCACCCCGGAAGCGTTCGAGGGCGGAACCATCGCGCTCGTTGAAGACGGTGACCAGATCACCATCGACGCGCAGCGCCAGTTGCTGCACCTCGACGTTCCGGACGAAGAGATCGCGCGACGGCGGGCGCTGTGGCGACAGCCCGAACCACGATACCGTCGCGGCGTCCTGGCCAAGTTTGCAGCCTTGGTCCGCCCGGCGAGCGAAGGCGCGGTCACGGGGTGAGGCTCCGGGCTGACGGCGGGCCGAATACGGAGCGCATGTCGCGCAGATTTGCGCCAGTGCGGCGGCCTCTGGTTCTCAAAAGAGGTTCAACGCGGCGTATTGCAGCAGCATGATCGTCTTGCCATCGCGAATGATCCCCTTTCGGACCATTGCCAGCGCCTCGTCGATGTCGATCTCCATAACAGCGATATCCTCCCCCTCTGCCGCGTTGCCGCCGCCTGCAGATGCCCTGTCGCCCGGCTTGTACTCGCCGACGAAGAAGTGCAAGCGCTCGGTAACCGAGCCGGGGCTCATGAAGGCGTCGAAGACCTGGCGCACGTCGCGCACGCAAAAGCCCGTCTCCTCTTGCGTTTCCGCACGGATGCGTGCCTCCGGTTCGGCATCGTCGAGCAGTCCGGCCGGCGCTTCGATCAGGAGGTCGTCATGACCGTTGACGAACGCCGGATAGCGGAACTGACGGGTCAGGATCACCGTGCGGCGGGTCGGATCATAGAGAAGGATCGTGGCACCGTTTCCGCGGTCATAGGTTTCGCGCGACTGTCGCTGCCAGCTCCCATCGGCGCGCAGAAAGGAAAAAGTCGTCTTCTTCAGGACGTACCAGTCGTCCGAGAGGATGGTGACATCCTCGACGCGAACACGGTGCGCAATCGTCATTGTAGCCTCCTTCACTGTGTCAAGGTCGGCAGAAGACGCCGCCCTGAGCTGGCATCAATTCGTGCATTAGCGTGCAATGTCAAGATATTTCGTGCATACACAGGCGCGGGCTCACCAGATGCTGTTGGCGGCTGCTCCACTGTTTCGGAGGCATGACACGCGGACATCAAGCGCTTCGTCGAGGAAGCGATCATTGCTGGCCGGGTGGCGCAGGTTCTTCGCTGCGGCCTGAGCGCCGATCCGATCGCCGCGTGAATAATGAAAATATCCATTTTCCAAAACATGTTGACATCGTCAGGTCGCGCGCTTATTTTAGAAAGCGATTAGTTTCCTATTTACGAGCCCCACAGGATGGGGAAAGGGACCGGCAATGAGCCAGCTTCAAGCCGTTATCAGCCACGAGAATGCAGCGCCGGCGATGGAGATCGTTCCGACGCTGGAGGCGTCGCGACCGTTTCCCGCGGTCCCTGCCCCGACGGCCACCAAGCCGCGCCGGCGGTGGCTCCGCGGGCTCCTGTTCGCTTCCGCCGCCATTGCAGTCGCCACGGGAGCCGCCGATTTCGGTTGGCGGTATTGGACCACGGGGCGTTTCCAGGTTTCGACCGACGACGCCTATGTGAAGGCCGACAGCACGACGATCGCGCCCAAGGTTTCCGGCCATATCGCCGAGGTGCTGGTCGCGGACAACGAAAAGGTGAAGGCGGGGCAGATCCTTGCCAAGATCGACGATCGTGACTTCAAGGTCAGCCTGGAGCAGGCCAGAGCCCAGGTCGAGGCGGCCGAGGCCAATATCACCAACAAGCAGTCCGCGCTTGCAGCCCAGCAATCGGCGATCGACGCGGCGAAGGCGACGGTCGAGGCGGATCGGGCCGATCAGACCTTTGCCGAACAGGATGACAAGCGCTACTCGGAACTGGCGAAACAAGGCTTCGGCACCATTCAGAACGCGCAGCAGGCCGCTTCTCGCATCGCCGCTGCCCGGGCGGCGGTAACGCGCGATGGTGCAGCGCTTGCCAATGCGGTCAAGCAGCTCGACGTCATCAAGGCTGAAGTTGCCCAGGCCAAGGCGGCGCTCGACAGCGTCAAGGCCGCCGAGCACCAGGCCGAACTCAACCTGTCCTATACCGCGCTTGCCGCGCCGATCACGGGCGTGATCGGCAACCGTACACTGCGCGTCGGTCAGTATGTGCAGGCGGGAACGCAGCTAATGGCCGTGGTCCCGACCGACGAAGCCTATATCGTCGCCAACTACAAGGAAACGCAGCTCGCCGACGTTCATCCGGGTCAGGCGGTGACGATCGAGGTCGACACGTTCCCCGGGCAGCTCTTCGAGGGACATGTGGACAGCATTTCGCCCGCAAGCGGCCAAGAATTCGCGCTGCTTCCGCCTGACAATGCGACGGGCAACTTCACCAAGGTGGTCCAGCGCATTCCGGTCAAGATCGTGCTCGATCGCAGTGCGCCGGTTTCGGTAGCGCTCCGACCCGGCATGTCGGTTTACCCGACCATCGACACCAAGCGGGAAGCGACCGAAGTCGCTGCCGTACCGAAGATCATAAACTGAAGGCGCGCCTGCCCTAAAACTCGATAGCCAAGTCCTGGCAGGAGGATCGGATGTCCACCTCAATGCAAGCGGCTTCACCGAGACCGCTCGGCGCAGTCTCGACGACGGGCCCACTCGAAAAGGCGAGCACAAAAGCGTGGATCGCGGTGCTGGCCAGCATGATCGGCGCCTTCATGGCGATCCTCAACATCCAGATCACCAACGCCTCTTTGCTCGACATCGAGGGCGGCATCGGGACGGGTGTCGACAACGGCGCCTGGATTTCGACCTCCTATCTGATCGGCGAGATCGTCGTCATCCCGCTCACCGACTACCTCAGCCGTGTGTTCTCGTTCCGCCGCTACATGTTGGCGAACGCCATTCTGTTCCCGCTGCTTTCGGCGGCCTGTGCTTTTGCGCACGATCTTGGCTCGATGATTGCGCTTCGCGGCCTGCAGGGCTTTGCCGGCGGCGTGCTGATCCCGATGGCCTTCACCATGGTGCTGACCCGGCTGCCCAAGGGCCAGCAGCCATTCGGGCTGGCGCTCTTTGCGCTATCAGTCACTTTCGCGCCGGCTATCGGCCCGACGATCGGCGGATACCTGACTGAAAATTATGGCTGGCAATCGATCTTTTTCGTCAATGCCCCGCCGAGCCTGCTGATGGTCGTTGCTCTCTGGTTCACGCTGGAAAAGGCCCCCATGCAATTGCGGCTCCTTAGGGAGGGCGACTGGGCCGGCATCTTCACCATGGCGATCGGCCTCTCGGCGCTGCAGACCGTTCTTGAAGAAGGCAACAAGGATGACTGGTTCCAGTCCCCCTTCATCGTCAAGCTCGCGTTGACGGCGGCCGCGTTCCTGATCGCTTTCGTCATCATCGAGCTTACCGTGGCAAAGCCGCTGGTCCAGCTGCGTCTGCTCAAGCAGCGCAACTTTGGTGTCGGAGTGCTTGTCAACGTACTCGTCGGTGTCGCCCTGTTCGGTACGGTCTATATCCTGCCCCAGTATCTTGGGCAGGTGCAGCGCTACAATGCCGAGCAGATCGGCCTGGTGCTGGCGTGGACGGGCCTGCCGCAGCTGCTGATCATTCCCCTGGTGCCCATGCTGATGAAGAGGTTCGACGCGAGCTATGTCGGCTTTGTCGGCATCAGTATCTTTGCGGCCAGCTGTTTCATGAACACGACCCTGTCGTTCGATAGCGCCGGCGACCAGTTCTTCATTCCCAACATCGTGCGGGCCATCGGCCAGGCGTTGGTGCTGACGCCGATCTCGGTGATTACGACGGCCGGTATCGCGCCAAGTGAGGCGGGTGCCGCATCGGGACTGTCGAACATGCTGCGCAACCTCGGTGGCGCGGTCGGTACCGCCACGCTCGCGACGGTGCTGACCAAGCGCGAGCAGTTCCATTCCAACATCATCGGCCAGTCCGTGACGATCTATCGGGACGAGGTCCGCGACCGGATCAGCGACCTGACGCAACACTTCATGGCCCGTGGGGTGTCCGACGTCGCCGTAGCGCAACACAAGGCGATCGCCACGATCGGTGCGACCGTCCACCGTCAGTCGCTGATCCTCGGCTTCAGCGATACCTTTGCGGTGATCGGCATCGTCCTGGCGCTGGCCGCAATCGCGTTGCTTTTTACCCGCAAGGTCTTGGCGCCAACCGGGGGTGGTGGCGGTGCGCACTGATATAGATAAGCCCAAGGCAAGCTGGAAGGAGACAGGAGATGAGCAGGCCCAATAGGCTCTATCTAGATGATCTCGACGTCGGGCGCCGTTTTAAGAGCGGGAGCTACACGATCGATGAAGATGAGATCAAGGCATTCGCTGCGCAGTTCGATCCGCAGCCCTTTCACCTCGATGACGCCGCTGCCAAGGAAAGCTTGTTTAAGGGGCTTGCCGCCAGCGGCTGGCACACGGCCGCGATTACCATGCGGCTCAACGTCGAGACGGGCCTGCCCTTCGCCGGTGGCCTGATTGGCGCCGGTGGCGAGATCAGCTGGCCAGCGCCGACTCGGCCCGGCGACAGCCTTCATGTGGAAAGCGAAGTGGTCGAGGTCATCCCGTCTCGCTCGAAGCCAGACCGCGGCATCGCGGTCGTCGTGAGCCGAACGATCAACCAGCGCGACGAGGTCGTCCAGATTCTCAAGGCGAAACTTGTCGTCGCACGGAGGGTGGCAGGCGGGGCGTGCTGAAGACCCCTGCGCTTTCTAGAAGGCAACCACATGCAGCTGACGGCCACCACGATCCTCGTCGCCTTTGCCGGGGTTTTCCTGATCTGTTTCATGAAGGGCGCGTTTGGCGGCGGATTTTCCATTATCGGCATCCCGCTCTTGTCCGAGGTGATGGATCCGGTCACCGCTGGCGGTCTGCTGGCGCCACTGTTCGTGGCGATGGACCTCTACGCGTTGCGATACTTCAAGCGCTCGACCTGGTCTGGGCCCGACCTCCTGCTGCTTTTGCCGGGGCTCGTCACCGGCATCGGCCTAGGTTACCTGCTGTTTCGCCTTCTCGATCATCGAGCCATTGCGATTGTCATGGCCGTAACCACCCTTTGCTTCGTCGGTCTGTGGCTTGCAAGGGGGCTGCGGTCACGGCACGCCCGCGCTCGGCGCCGAAGGCAATCACGGCCGGCCTTGCGTCTGGCATCACGACAATGGTGGCGCATTCCGGCGGACCGCCGCTTGCGATGTATCTCCTGCCGCTTGGGCTCAGCAAGGACGTTTATGCTGGAACCACCAGCATGTTCTTTACCGTCGGGAATGCGACCAAGGTGTTGCCTTGGCTGCTATTGGTCCGCCCGGCAACGGATCTATGGGTGCTGATGGCGGCTTGCCTGTTGGCGGTTCCAGGCGGCGTATCGCTTGGATGGCGCCTTCAGAGCAGACTGGACCAGCGCCAAGTCTATCGGGTCTGTTACGGGCTGCTGGTCCTGGTGGCCATGAAACTGTTGTGGGATGGTCTCTCCGGCTATCTCGTCTGACGTCCGGCCTGGCACGGCGATGCGCAAAGCCAGAGCCTCTGGATTTCCGATGACGTGGATCGTAGTGTCGTCTTCGGTCCCGCGCATCGTCGCATTTGGCCGCCCGCCGATGAACTCAAGCCAGCGCAGGCAACGCGCGCGTGCGAACGACAAGTATGTGTAGATGACACTGAACAGCCGCCCGACGCTTGCTCGGCCCCTCTATCTGGTCGTCGTTTGGTGGCTTCTCCTGCTTGTCGGCGCCGGAGCATTGGGCGTTTGGGAACGCCAGGCGCTCGTCGCCGAGCTGGAGCGCGAGAGCACGGCGCTGCATAGCCTCGCCTCCCAGCGCGCAGACCAGCACGATGCGCATTTGACGGCGCTGTCGGCAGTCGCCGTCGCGTCGGAAGGTCGCCGGCATGACCTGTTCCTGGATGTGGCGCGAACGATCATCCGCTTCTATCCGCGTATCGACGAAGTGCAGCTCGTTCCCCTCGATCCGACGGCGGAGGTGATCGGGACCGCTTCACTCAACGCCGGCTCCGCCGAACTTGTCCGCACGGTTGCCCGGGCATCGGACGGCAGGATCGCTCTCCTTGCCCATCCGCAGCGGCCTGACCACTACATCATGATCAAGCGCAGCCCCAACACCGCCGAGGCGCGCTACGGCCTGATGTTGGGGATCGACGCCGCAAAGCTGATCGGCGACGGAGGTCCGTTCTGGTCGCGCCCTGGGATGGCGGTTCGGCTTTCCATGCCGGACGGCCAATCGCTTCTGCGGCCGCCCGCCCTGCCCGAGGCGATCCGGTTTTCGAAGGCGCTCGGCAGCGCTTCCCAGCCGCTGCTGCTCGAAACAGGAATGGAAATCGGGCTCACCGACATGTTTCCGCCGGTGCGGACCGGCTTGACGCTTCTGGCGATCAGTCTTGCCTATCTGGCCGCGCTTGCGGCGTTGCGCCAGCGGGCACGCACCCGCGTCGCGGTCGAGCAGGCGACGTTGAGCGCGCTGGAATCGCGCCTCACCCACGCGTCGCGCGTCAACGCGCTCGGCGAGATGGCAAGCGGCATGGCGCATGAACTGACCCAACCGCTGACGGCGATCCTCGCACAGGCGCAGGCCGGGCGGCGCCTGCTTGCCCAGGGACAGTATGAGGCGCTCGCGCCGGCGCTGGATGACAACGTGGCGCAAGCGCGTCGGGCGTCCGCCATATTGGAGAGGTTTCGCAACTGGTCCCATCCGCACGCAGCACCTGTCGCGGCCTTGGACCTGCGTGGCGCATTGGCCAATGTCAGGGCATTACTCGAACAGGAGGCAAATTCCCGTGGCGTTGAGATCGAATTTCGCGCGCCGGAAACGCCTGTGACTGTCGTTGCAGACCCTGTGGAAATCGAACAGGTGGCATTCAACCTGGTGCGAAATGCCCTTGAGGCGCTGGACGGGGGGGCGCGAGACAGAGGGCGGATCACCGTCACCCTGACAGACGAAGGCTCGACGGCGGCTTTCGAGGTCTCCGACAATGGTCCAGGCATCGCGCCCGAACTTCGCCCCCGGCTCTTCACACCGTTTACGACGACCCGTGCCGGTGGAACCGGCCTTGGCCTTGCGCTGAGCCAGCGCCTCGTTGAACGTGCCGGCGGAGACATCACCCTTGTGGAGACCGAAAACGGTGCGACGTTCCGGGTGGCGTTGCCAAAGCGTTCACAACGCGAGGAGACGCGGCGATGAGTGTTCCTGTCTATCTCGTCGACGATGACGATGCGGTCCGTCGGGCGCTAAGCCTGCTGCTTTCGACTGTCGGTATCAAGGTCACGGGCTTTGCCGACCCGCAAGCGTTTCTCGCGCAGCTGCCACGGCTTGATCCCGGCTGCCTGATCCTCGATATCCGCATGCCCGCGATCTCCGGGCTGAAGCTGCAGGAGAAGCTCGCGGAGCGCGCGGTCGATTGGCCAACAATCGTCATTTCCGGTCACGGGGACATCGAAGCCTGCAGACGGGCCTTTCGCAATGGTGCGATCGATTTCCTGTCGAAGCCCATCGACGAACAGGACCTGATCGATGCGATTCACAAAGGCCAGGAAATGCTCGTGCGAACGATGCAGAAGCGTGCCGAACGGGCAGAGACGCTGGCGCTCCTGTCGGCGCTGACGCAACGTGAGCGTGAGGTCCTTGACCGGATCGCTGCGGGATTTACCACGCGCCAGATCGCCGAGGGGCTCGGGCTGTCGCCACGTACGGTCGAAAGCCATCGCGCCGCCATCGGCGCCAAGATCGGCAGCACGTCGCAAGCGGAAATGACGCGCATCTGGCTCGAAGGGGCGGACACTCCGTAGAACTACGGAGATTGCGGAAAGAGCTACGAATGTCGGTTCTGCACGAAGCCGAATAACCTTTCCATATCAACAGGAAAGGAACCACTGATGATCCGCAATATCATGCTTGCAGCAGCCCTTCTCGCCCCCGTTGCCGCCACCGCCCAGGAACTGCCGACGACCGCTTACCTGCCGCTCGACATGGCCGTGAAGGCCGCCGACGCTGCTCTAAAGGCATGCGCAGCCGAAGGTCACAACGTCAGCGTTGCCGTCGTTGCCCGTGACGGCGCGACCAAGGTCCTGCTGAAGGCCGACAATTCCGGTCCGCACACCGGCAACAGCGCGCAGGGCAAGGCCTTTACTTCGGCTGCGATGGGCCGCGACACGGCTGGCCTCGGCGAGTTCATCGCGTCCAAGCCTGCCAATGAGGGCCTTCGCGACATGGATGCGCGCATGGTGATCCAGGCCGGTGGCGTTCCGATCAAGTTCGGCAAGGCACTGGTTGGCGGCATTGGTGTCGGCGGCGCGCCGTCGGGAGACGTCGATGCGGCCTGCGCGAGCGCCGGCCTTGCAGCAATCGGCGCGAAGTAAGTTGGCCTGTGGAAGGTCCCTGCCCTTGAAAAGGCGGCGGACCTCTCCATCTTAATGCCATTGCCCGTTTCGAGAACCCAGACTATTGCCGCCTTTGGCGTGCGAATGCGGGTCTCCGGGTCTGACAGGGCGCTCCCCGGCAAGGGTTGAGCGCCCTGTTCATTTTCCGGCCATCGCCACGCTGTGCCGACGATCAGCCTACCACTTCTTGCTGAGCTTGAAGGTGATGGTTCGGGCGTCGCCGTACCCGCATACGAGAATGCCGCCGCAACCGCTGACATACTCTTTGTCGAACAGGTTGGTGACATTCAAGGCAGCGCCCCAATCGTTCTTTTCATAACGCAGGCCAGCGTCAAAGACCGTCGATGACGGCACCTTCGCCGTGTTTTCCTTATCCGCCCAGCTTTCGCCGCGATAGCGAACGCCGGCGCCGAGGCTGACACCCTCGAACAGACCCTGCTGAACCGTGTAGTCGATCCAGAGAGAAGCCTGCTTATCGGGAACAAGATAGGGCGTCGTGCCGATGAGGGCCCTGTTCGTGTCTTCGGTGACCTCAAGATCGATGAAATCGAGGCCGGCAATCACCTTCCAGCTTTCGCTGATGTTGAACTTGCCTTCGAGTTCGATGCCGCGGGAGCGCACCTCGCCTGTCTGGGTGGAAATGCTGGTCAACGGGTCGGTGACCAGTGCATTGCGCTTGGTCAGCTGGTAGAGCGACGCCGTCAGCACGCCATCGAGGAACGTCGGCTCGTACTTGATGCCGGCTTCGAACTGTTCGCCTTCTTCGGGCTTGGTGTTGCCGGTGGCAGTCACCGCAATGACGGGATTGAAGAATGTCGCGACACTGACATAGGGGGTCAGGCCGTTGTCGAATTCATAGGCGAGACCGGCGCGGCCGCTGACCGCCCCTTCGCTGTAGTCGAAGGTCGAGTTCTGCGCCGGTGCCCAGAATGTCGGGCCGTTTTCAGTCTTGGTATCGACGTAGTCGTAACGGCCGTTGAGCGTCACCAGCCAACCGTCGCCAAAGCGGATCTGATCCTGAGCGTAGACGCCCAGTTGCTGCTGCGTGACCACCTGGTTGATGTAGATCGCGTTTGCAGGCTGCGGTGCGCCGTAGATCGGGTTTGTCGCACTGATCGGGGTTCCGGCCGAGGACGCCTGGACATGGTCGAGGCGATAGAGCTTGTAGTCCAGGCCGACAAGCAGCGTGTGATCGAGGGCTCCAGTCTCGAATTCGCCCTCAAGTCGATTGTCGACGGCGAAGGTATCGACCTTGGAGGTTGCCTCGAAACCAAGCCGGTAGAGCAGATTGTCTGGCGTAGCCGGTACGGTCGATACCGGGAAAGGCAGGCTCGAATCGTAGTAGCCGTAGGTATAGGGCCCGTTCTCGTGCTTGTAGAGGTGGCCGTAGCGCAGGTTCTGGCTGAACTGCCAGCCGCTGTCGAACTCGTGCTTGAACTCGTAGCCTAGCATCTGCTGGACATAGGTACCGGTATCGATGTCCGGTTCGCCGAAGAAGGCCTTGCGGTCGATCTTGCCAAAAGGCGCGTCGACGACCGTGCCGACATAGGGCAGAAAACCATTGCCGGTATGGACCTGGTCGAGGCCTTGCAACAGGCCGTAAACCGTCAGGCTCGTCGTGTCGTCAGGCTGATAGGTGATCTGCGGCAGGATGAAACCGCGCAGATCCTCGGAATGGTCGTTGTAGTTGTCGCCGCCGGAGACCTTGCCAGTAACGCGGTAGTTGATGGCATCGGTCAGCGGACGGTTCACGTCGATGCCGAGGAAAGCGTTTCCGTTGTTGTTGATGCCGGTTTCGGCATAGGTGAAGGTCTCGTCGAGGGGGCGCTTGCTGACAAGGCTGACGATGCCGCCCGGGTCCGCGCCGCCGTATAGGACCGAGGCCGGTCCCTTGAGCACCTCGACGCGCTCGAGCATGAAGGGATCGACCTGGAAACCGCCGAAACCGTAGGAGAACAAATTGAGGCCGTCGAGAAAGACACCGGTCTGCGCCGCATCGAAGCCGCGGATGTAGAACCAGTCCGTGTCCGGATCGACGCCGTAAGGCTCGGCCATGACGCCCGGCGTATAACGCAGCGCCTCGTCGACCTTGGTGACGACACCGCGATCGTCAAGTTCCTCCCGCCCGATGACGGAAACGCTCTGTGGCACCTCTGAGATCGGCGTTGCGGACTTCGATCCTGTCGTCGTTGCTTTGGCGACATAGCCTTCAACCGGTCCAGTCGCATCGGCCTTGGCCTGCGTGCCGGTTGCCTCGATCTTTTCCAGCCGCGTTACCGGCGCATCCTGCGCAAACGCTGCACCGGCAGAGAGAATGGCGATGCAGGCGACCCCGCTTGCCAACCGTTCCGTCCATCGCGCCGCCATGCCACTTACCATCATTGTCTTGTCGCCCCACACGCCGTCCGCTGCGCTGCCTTTGGGCGACGCCGGCCTTTGATCCGTTTATAACGTGAGTGTTTAATTCAACTATTCCGGCAACTCTTGTCGCGATCTGCGGAAATTGAACGTTCCTGGGCTATTCGCAGCGAAGAAAGGCCCGACGAGGCAGAATTTGCTCAGCTCAATCGGCTGCGTTTCCACAGTGCCGGCGTGGTGCCCACGACCTTGCGGAACACACGGGTGAAATGTGCCTGGTCGGAGAAGCCGCTTTCGGCGGCGATGGCCGTCAGCGACGCTTCGTTCTTCATGAGGAGCATCTTGGATTTTTCAATGCGGGCGTTGGTTTGCCATTGATGCGGAGCCATGCCGGTCGACGCCTTGAAGGCATGACTGAAATGCGACTGCGACAAGCCGGACAGGGATGCCAGTTCCTCCAGCCGGATGTTGCGGCTGCTGTGCTCGTCGATGTACTCGACGGCGCGGCGAAGCTGCCAGCTGGCAAGGGGGCTGCGCTTGCGCGCATCGCTGCGATTGAGCTTCATCAGGTCGATGAACAGCGCCACGGTCAGCCCATCACCATAAAGATCATGCAAGGGCTGTGGATTGAGGCATTCGGCAGCGATCAGGCTTGCGAGCTGCAGAAAGCGCTCGTCATGGAACATCAGACGGGGCGTGTCGCAGCGGCCTGCATCGAGGTCCTCCATCAGCCGTCGGCTGAGGATCTCGAGGTTGAAATGCAGGTCGAGGTGGCGAATGTAGCTGATGTCGACGACATCGGCCCAGACCTCCATGCCTGCAGGAATGTAGGAGAGCGCCGGTTGGCGATCGTTCTGCACCGATCCGCGACCATCGGGCGATAGCCGGACGTTGCAGCGCGCCCCGCCCTTTGCTTCGAGCACGATGAACATGCGCGGATCGTCCGAGAGGTAGTGCCCCCCTGCCCGCGCTTCGCACTCGACATCCCAGACGTCGGCGATGATCCCGTTCCATTCCCGGCGGTTGAGTCCGCCAAGCACCTTGAACCCGGAAATCTTGTTTTGCATCCGCGGTTGAAACGACATCGAGGCGTATCCAAAGCTGGGCGATGAGGCAGCGTGCCCCAGGACTATTCCTTCCTCTATTACTCATCTTTAATGTTTTGCGGAAGCCCGGAAGACATGATGGGCGACGGAAACTGCCCCTGCCAAAGCGCGATCGGCGAGCGATGCCATGGCTGACCTCGAGCGGAGGGCGAGCATGGCCGATTGCCTAGATGCATCCGCCCATGATCGAAACCGGTTCAGGACGGCGGCGCCGCCCCGAACCGTCCTTCGTGTCGTTTAGAATCTCACCCGCGCGCCGACCTTGGCGCCGGCCGATTGCGATCCATCGCCTTCGATGTTGAACAGCAGCGAGAAGTCGAGATCCCAATTGTCGTTGTTGGAGAGAGCAAGCCCGGCCGAAACCCGCCCGAACAGGCCTTCGCCATCGAGCGAGGCGAAGCCGACATCCGCACCGACCGTCGGCGACAGGATCAGGCCGTTTTCCAGTTCCAATGTGCGCTCGACATCGAAACCGACGCTGAAGCGTGCCTGTTCTTCGATGAAGCCCTTGAGATCGATCGCTTCGCCGAGCGCGTTCTTCACCGTGTAGTCGTCGGTCTCTTCGTTGAAGTAGACCGCCCTCAGCTTCGGCATCAGCACGGTGATCTCGTCCAACTGCCATTCGCCGGTCAGCTTCACGTCCGCCATCCAGCGCGTGGTGTCGAAACTGCCGTGGAAGATTCCGGTGTCGATGTCGTTCGAGGAGCCGCCATAGAGCAGGTTGGCATCGAGGAACACACCCTTGCCGATTTCGAACGAGGCATAGGGACCGGCAAGCCAGCCATTGCCTGTCAATTCGGCGTCTTCGTCGGTCGGGTCCGTCATGTAGTCGTAGTGGAACGACAGGCCGACTAGCGCGCGATCGTTGACGAGATAGTCGGCGCCGAGCGAGAACAGGGCGAAGTTGCCCCATTTGTCGCTCTTGTCGTCCTCGTCCTTGTGGAACAGGAAGCTGCCGTTCATCCAGATGTCGAACGGCCGGTCGGTGGCGACGAAGGTTTCGCCGGCCGCAGCCGCATCGGCCGCATCGCGTGCCGCCTGGATCTGGGTGAGACTGGTCGAGAATCCGAGACGGGCGCCCTTGTCCGAAGGCGTGACCGCCGTCGTCACCGGATCGGTGTTGGCCGCGGCCCGGCGTCTTTCAATGAGCCCCGGCACCTTCACCGTTGACGACAGCAGGTTCTGCCGGTTGCGGACGAAGTCGCGAACGAGACCGTCGATTTCCTCGCCGGCCGCAACGCGATCGAGCGCGATCTTGTAGGTGACAGAGCCGACATTGGAGGAGCCGAGCGCGCTCTTCAGCGTATAGCTCACCACCGCCGAGCCGGAATAGGCCGGGTTTGGCGTGAACTTGAGGTAATAGCCGACCGGGGTGAAGCTACCCGCGGCCGCCAGTTCGCCCTCGATGATCTCGGCCTTACCGGCAATCGGCGGCGAGACCGAGGCGACCGCGGCGTCGACGAACGGGCCACCGGTGGCGCCGCTGTTGAGGTAGACGTTGTTGGGCGTCGTGCCAGTCGGCACGTCGACGGAGATGTTGGGCACCGTCACGGCACGTGCGTTCACCTTCAGATTATAGGCTGCCGAGCCGCTTGCTCCCCGACTGTCGACGACGCCGATGGTGAAGTTGTAGGTGTCGGGCGTCGCGTCCGCTGCGAGCGGTCCGGTCAACTCCCCGGTCGAGACGTTGAGGATCATGCCATCAGGCAGGTTACCGCTCTTGACGCTGTAGATCAGCGCGCCGACGCCGCCGGTTGCCGAGATTGGCGACGAATAGGCCTCACCGACCATCGCATCCGGCAGGCTGCCGACCGTCGGGCTGAAGACGAAATTGCTGGAGACGACGGCAATCAGGTAATTCGCCTGCCCCGTCGCGCCATTGGCGTCCGTCGCCGTGACGGTGAAGCGGAAGTCGCCGTCGGCCGTTGCTCGTCCTGAAATCGACCCACTTGCGCCATCCAGCGTCAGGCCGCCGGGTAGAGCGCCGGACGAAACTGCATAGCTATAGGGTGCGGATCCCGCGCTCGCGACAATGGTCTGGCTGTAGGCGACGCCGGGCACAGCGTTGGCGAGCGTGCCGCCGGCCGGTGACAACACCAGCGCCGGCGGCGAAACCGTGACGGTGACTGTCGCTGGTACCGACGTGCCGGTCGCGTTTGTCGCCGTGTAGCTGAAGCTGTCCGAACCGGAGTAGCCGGCATCCGGCGTATAGAGGATCGACGTTCCCGAAACGGAGGCGGTGCCACGTGTCGGCGCGGTGTCGATGGCAACCGCTGTCGCGAGCCCGCCGGAAAGGTTGAGGGGAACAACGTTGGCCGCCGAGTTCGCGGCGACCGTGACCGCCGTCGCACCGGCAATCGGTGCCTGAACCGCAATAGCAAGGCTGTAACTCGCGGTGCCCGTCGCCCCGTTCGCGTCGGTCGCGAGAACCGTGAAGTTAAAGGTTCCGTCTGCGGTCGGTGTACCCGCTATGGTTCCGGTCGAAGGGTCGAGTGCCAGCCCGGACGGCAGAGAGCCGGTCGAGATCGTGTAGACGTATGGCGCCATGCCGTCGGCAGCCGCAATCGTCTGGCTGTATGCGGTTGCCACCGTGCCGCCCGGCAACGCGCCGGCAACTGGTGTGAAGTCGAGTGTCGGCGGCGTGACGGTGATCGATACGGTGGCCGGAGCGGAAACGACGGCGCCGTTCGCTGCCGTGTAGGTAAAGCTGTCGACGCCTGAATAGCCGGCATCCGGCGTGTAGGTGATCGCCGTGCCGGACGCAGTCGCTGTACCATGGCCTGCATTGGTGGCGACGGCAACGGAAGTCGCGGCGCCGCCGGTCAAGCTGAGCGTGATGGCATTGTTGGCCGAGTTCGCCGCAAGGCTCACGGTAACCGCATTGGCGACCGGCGCCTGCACCGCCACGCTCAGGTCGTAGGTTGCCGTGCTCGCCGCACCGTTCGCGTCGGTCGCCTGAACCGTAAAGTTGTAGCTCCCGTCGGCCGTCGGCGTTCCAGCAAGCTCGCCGCTCGACGGGTCGAGCGTCAGCCCTGGCGGCAGGGTGCCGGCTGATTTCACGTAGCTGTAGGGTGCCATGCCGTTGCTGGCCGAGATCGTCTGGGTGTAGGCGCTTGCGACAGCAGTGCCCGGCAACACGCCGGCTGCCGGCGAGAAGGCCAGTGTCGGTTGGCTCACGGTGATTGAAACGGTCGCCGGGGCCGACGTTCCAGTCCCGTTGGTCGCCGTATAGGCGAAGCTGTCGGAACCTGAGTACCCAGCCGTCGGTGTGTAGACAATGGATGTTCCGGAGGCTGTGGCAATGCCATGTGCCGGACCGGTCGAGACTGCAACCGAGGAAGGCGCTCCGCCCGAAAGACTGAGCGTTACCGGGTTCGCAGTCGAGTTGGCCGCCACCGTGACAGAAACTGCGGCCGAGACTGGTGCTGCGATCGGCGTGACGGTGTTAGACGGCCCGGAACCCGAGCTTGTGCCGGTGCCATTGTTCGCTGTGACCGTAAAGCTGTAGGGGGTGCCGTTGCTGAGACCGGCCACCGTGATCGGGCTTGCCGGCCCACTAGCGCTGATACCGCCGGGGTTCGAAGTCACAGTGTAACCGGTGATCGCTGCGCCCCCGGTGTTGGTGGGCGCGGCGAACGATACCGTCGCCTCACCGTCGCCGGCAGTAGCGCTTGCGGCCGTGGGCGCGTCGGGAGCGACAGCACGGACCGTAAAGCTGTTGCTGACGGTCGCTGCTGCGAGGTAGGCCGCGTCACCACTCTGGTCGGCGTTGATGGTGCAGGTGCCCGCTTGCAGGAATGTCAGATTGCCATCGTTGGTGACCGTGCAGACGGCCGCAGTCGAGGAGGTAAAGGTCGGTGTAAGCCCGGAATCCGCCGATGCGGTCAGTATCGGCGTCGTGCCGAAATTCAGCGTACCAGGATTGGCGAAGGTGATTGTCTGAGGTCCCTTAGGCGTGACCGCATTGGACGCGCTCGATGCCGGACCCGGTCCCGCGCCGTTGGTCGCCGTCGCTGTGAAGGTATAGGAAACGCCGTTGCTGAGGCCTGTGACGGTGATCGGGCTTGAGCCACCCGTTGCGGTAATGCCGGCCGGGTTGGACGTAAGCGTATATCCGCCCGGCGCTTCGCCGCCGGTTGCTGCCGGCGCGGTGAAGGATACCGTCGCCTGTGCGTTGCCGGCCGCGGCGCTGAGATCTGTGGGCGCGCCGGGAGCAACCGGGGTGACGATGAACGTCTGTGTCACCGTCGTTGCGGCAAGATAGGTGGCGTTGCCAGGCTCGTCGGCGCTGATGGAGCAGGTCCCGGCCTGCAGGAAGGTCAGTTGGCCGTCGCTCGTAACGCTGCAGACAGCGGCGGTTGACGAGGTAAAGGTCGGCACCAGGCCGGAGTCGGAGGTCGCCGCAACCGTGGGTGTGGTACCGAAGCCTTGCGAACCGGGATTGTTGAAGGTGATCGTCTGTGTCGTTCTCGGGGTGACCGAATTCGAGTCGGCCGACGGTGTGCTTGTCCCGGCGGTGTTGGTTGCGACAACCGTGAAGGTATAGGCCGTACCATTGGTAAGGCCAGTCACCGCGATCGGGCTGGATGACCCGTTTGCCGTAATACCCCCGGGGTTCGACGTCACGGTGTAGTCTGTGATCGCCGCACCGCCGGTAACCGCCGGCGCGGTGAAATGCACATCCGCCTTACCATCGCCTGCCACGGCTGTGCCAATGACCGGCGCATCTGGCGCGATCGGAACGACGTTGAGGGTGAGGACGCGGCTTCCGATCTCACCATTGGCATCTGTTCCCGTCACGGTAAACGTGAACGAACCGGCGTCCGTCGGCGTCCCCGAAAGCGTTCCGTCGCCTGCCAGCGTCAATCCACCAGGCAGTGCGCCTTGCGTGACGGCAAGCGTATGCGGGTTCGCACCGCCGGAGGCCGTCATCGCCTGCAAATAGGCAGTACCAAAGGTCGCATCCGGGAGCGTTGCAGGGGCAACAGCAATCGTCGGCGCTGCAATGGCCACGGTATAGGACCGCGATGCTGTCGACCCCTCGGTGTCGGTCGCAGTCGCGGTGAAACTGAAGGAGCCGCTGGCCGTCGGCTTACCCGAAAGAACACCACCGCTCGACAAGGCCATTCCAGGCGGCAGGGTACCGGCGGTGTGGGAGAACGTCAGTGCGCCCGATCCGCCGGTCGCCGCCAGCGTCTGCGCCGTATAGGTCTGATTGTAAACGGGGTCCGGAACTGTGGCCGTCGAGATGACGATGGGCGCGAAGGTAACGGTATTGTCGGTGCTGGTCGATGCATCGTTGGTGAAGCCCGCCACGCTTGTGGCCTTGCCTGCGGGGATGTTGGCAACAACTGTACCGGCCTGCGTCATGCCGCTGACGGTGACGGTATAGCTCGCTCCCGAACCGGAGACGCTTGCCGTCGTCGCGCCGGCGCTACCGGAAAGCTGGACGTCGCTTCCATTGAAGCCAGTGACCGCTTTGTCGAAGGTGACGCCAAAGAGGACAGATGCTTTCGCGCTGGGGTCCGCTTGCGACCCCGCCTGGTTGATGGTGACGGTCGGCTTCGTGTCGACCCAATGGTTCGTTCCGGTCTTGGTGCCCGTGCTGCAGCCGCTGCCGCCGCCATAGCTGACCGAAACGGCATGCTGGCCAAGGGGCAGCGTCGACGTCTGGAACGTCGCGGACGAAGCCGGACTGACAGGTCCCGTCGGCGCGAGCCCAAGCGTCGCCGATTGAGCGCCGATCGAAATCGTCACGCTGCCTGTTGGAGACTGGCCGGCGTTGCAGCCCATGGACGAAACCGTCGCCGTCACCGACACCTGCTGACCCGGGAGCGATGGGCTCGGCGAGGAGACGACATCAAGCACGACGGGGCCGCCGGTCGCGGCGCGCACGACAATCGTGTTGCTGTTGGCGGTGAAGTTGCCGCCGGTGCGCGTGCCGGTAAACGTCACGAAATCTGAAAACTGGCCGGACATCGCGTCCAGGGAATCGACCCGATATGAACCGGTGCAGGTAATCGATGAAGAGGTTCCGCCGCCGGGGATGGCGGGGCACGACACCGCCACGCCCTTGATCGCCGTCGAGGCCGGAGCGATGCTCAGGATGTTGTAGGACCCGGGGTTCAATACATAGCTGAAATTGATCGTGTCACCGGCGGCATTGAAAGTCGCCGGGGAGGCCGAGATTGTCACCGCCTGCGCCGAAGCGGCCGAGACCGTCGCCAGAAGCAGACCGACTACCGCAAAGGTTGATAGAAAAACGCGACGCAAAAAAGCGGACGACAACGACCGTCCGTCTGCGGTGTTGCCACCCCACAGCCCCATGAATACCCCCAAAATATACCGGGAAATTGCCCCGCACCCGGCAGAGGCAGCTAATTAAGCTGGGGGGAAAGAGTCAATCACACAACTCTCCATTGTTGCGCAAAGCGCAATCCGAACGTGCTATGTGGCTTATTCATCACACTTTTTGACGCGGCCGCAACCAATGGCTCGCCGATCTCGCGCAGGAATTGCTGTGTCTGCAACTTGTGTGGGTGTTTCGCTTTGAATGTGGACCGACTGGCGGAGAACGAGAATCGAAGCGCGATCGGCAAGCATTCTTGACCTCGGGACAGTTGCTCAAATGCGCTGGCGCGCACCTGGAGCCGCCCGCCTTCGCCTATTGCTTCGGCGGACCTGATCGCTTGTGGCGCAGGACAATGTAGGCGCCCGCCGCGCTCATGGCTGCCAAGGCGAACCATGTCAGGGCGTAGACCAGGTGGCTGTTGCGGAACTGAACGACCGTGAGGCCGCCGATGGGCAGGCCACCCGGATTGGGCGTCGCATCGGCATCGATGAAATAAGGCGCCACTTCAGTCAGTGCCTTTGACGTGCCGATGGCTTCGACGTCGCGGGAAAACCAACGGTCGTTGGCCGGATCATTGGAACGCAAGAACGCGCCGCCCGGTTCGTTCAGGCGCAGGAGGCCGGTGATCGTCGTGGTGCCGACGATGTCGCCCTTGGCGCGGGCGGCCGGATCGCGGCGATCGGAGGGCACGAAACCGCGATTGATGATAATCGTCGCGCCGTCATCACGCCGCATCGGCGTCAAAATCCAAAAACCTGCGCCGCGCTCGGTGACTGCCTGCACCAGCACGGATTTGTCGTGGAGGAAGATGCCGGTTGCTGTGACGCGGCGATATTCGTCCTCGTCCCCGTCCACATGTGCCCAATCCGCCTGCGGCGGCGCCGGCACTGCGGCGGCGTGGACGCGGGCGTCGACGCGCGCAATCAGATCAAGTTTCCAGGCGAGGCGCTGGAACTGCCACGTTCCAAGTGCAATGAACGCGACGGCGAGGACCAGCAGCGCGCAAGTCAGCGCGAAACGAGCGCGGGACGAGGACGGTTTTCCGTCCCCGCGCGCATGGCTTTCCATGATCATGTTCTTTGCTGCCTGCGTGACCGGTCGTCAGGGCATGTTCTTCATCATCTCGTGCGTCATCGGCATCATGTTCGTATTCAGGTGATGCATGACCCACAGAGATCCGGCGAGCGCGATGCCGACGATGATGATCGTGAAGATCAGTGCCATCAGCGTCCAGCCGCCTTCCGAGCGCGCGTTCATATGCAGGAAGTAGATGACGTGCACGACGATCTGGACGACACCGATGCCCATGACGAGCACGGCTGTGAGAAGCTTGCTGTCGAGCGCGCCGCTCATGACCAGCCAGAACGGAATAGCCGTCAGGATGACCGACAGGGCGAATCCCGTCATATAGCTCTTGAGGGAACCGTGGCCGGCGGCGTCGCCGGGGTGGCTGTGCGCGTGATGTGGTTCGAACGCGCTTTCGTGGCCAGGATGCTGCGAGCTCATCCGAGTACTCCAAGCAGGTAGACGAAGGAGAAGACGCCAATCCAGATGACGTCCAGGAAGTGCCAGAACATGGAGAGGCACATGAGCCGGCGCCTGTTTTCCGGGATCAGCCCGTGTCTGGAGACCTGCACCATCAGCGTGATCAGCCAGATGATGCCGAAGGTGACGTGCAGGCCGTGGGTTCCGACCAGTGTGAAGAACGACGACAGGAAGGCCGACCGGGTCGGGCCTGCACCCTCGTGGATCAGGTGGTAGAACTCGTAAAGTTCGAGCGCCAGGAAGATCGCGCCGAACACGCCGGTGACGCCGAGCCAGAACAGCGTTTCCATTTTGGCGTTGCGCTCCATCTGGAGCATGGCAAAACCATAGGTGATGGAAGAAAAGAGCAGCATCGCCGTGTTGATGGCGATGAGGTTGAGGTCGAAAAGGTCGGCCGGCGCCGGACCTGCCGCGTAGTTGCGACCGACGACACCGTGTGTGGCAAACAGCACGGCGAAGATCAGGCAGTCACTCATCAGGTAGAGCCAGAAGCCCAGCATGGTGCTGTGCTCCGGATGGTGCTCTTCCGTGACGTAGAACTGTGGCTTTCCGGTTTCTTGGACTTGGGTTTGGCTCATCGTCTCAGGTCCGTTCCGCAAGCAGCTTGGAGCGCGCGTCCTCGGTCGCCGCCACTGTCTCGGCGGGAATGAAGAAGTCACGCTTGTAGTTGAATGTGTGGCCGATCGAGACGGCAACAATCGCGATGAAGGACACGGCTGCCAGCCACCAGATGTACCAGATCAGCGCGAAGGCGAGAACGACGCTGATGCCGGACAAGATAATCCCCGTACCGGTGTTCTTCGGCATGTGGATCGGCTTGAAGCCTTCGAGCGGGCGCTCGTAGCCGCGGTTCTTCATGTCGTACCAGCTGTCGTGGTCGTGCACGACCGGCGTGAAGGCGAAGTTGTAGTCCGGCGGCGGCGACGAGGTCGACCATTCGAGCGTCCGGCCATCCCAGGCGTCGCCGGATGTCTCGCGCAGTTGATCGCGCCGGAGGAAGCTGACGACCAGCTGGATGATGAAGGACGCGATGCCGATCGCGATCAGGACGGCGCCGAAGGCGGCGATGATGAACCAGATCTGCAGCGACGGGTCTTCGAACTGGCTGACGCGGCGGGTGACGCCCATCAGGCCGAGCACGTAGAGCGGCATGAAGGCGAAAAAGAAGCCGATCTGCCAGAACCAGAAGCTCATCTTGCCCCAGAACGGGTCCAGCTTGTAGCCGAAGGCCTTGGGCCACCAGTAGACGAGACCGGCCATCAACCCGAACAGCACGCCGCCGATGATGACATTGTGGAAGTGGGCGATGAGGAACAGCGAATTGTGCAGGACGAAGTCAGCCGGCGGGATCGCCAGCATGACGCCGGTCATGCCGCCGATCACGAAGGTGAACATGAAGCCGACGGTCCATAGCATCGGCACCTCGAAGCGGATGCGGCCGCGATACATGGTGAAGAGCCAGTTGAACATTTTGGCACCCGTCGGGATCGAAATGATCATCGTGGTGATGCCGAAGAAGGCGTTGACCGAGGCGCCCGAGCCCATGGTGAAGAAGTGGTGCAGCCACACGAGGTAGGACAGGATCATGATCACGCAGGTGGCGTAGACCATGGAGGTGTAGCCGAACAGGCGCTTGCCGCAGAAGGTCGCCACCACCTCGGAAAAGATGCCGAAGGCCGGAAGAATGAGGATGTAGACCTCCGGATGACCCCAGATCCAGATGAGGTTGACATACATCATCGGGTTTCCACCAAGGTCATTGGTGAAGAAATTGAAGCCGAGATAACGGTCGAGCGACAGCAGAGCGAGCGTTGCCGTCAGGATCGGGAAGGTCGCAACGATCAGGATGTTGGTGCAGAGCGAGGTCCAGGTGAAGACCGGCATCTTCATGAAGGTCATGCCCGGAGCGCGCATCTTCACGATGGTCGCGATCAGGTTGATGCCTGAGAGCGTCGTTCCGACGCCCGCCACCTGCAGGCCCCAGATGTAATAGTCGACACCGACGCCTGGGCTGTAGTCAGCGCCTGACAGCGGCGGATAGGCCAGCCAGCCGGTGCGCGCGAATTCGCCGACGAACAGCGACATCATGATGATGACGGCGCCGCCGGTGGTCATCCAGAACGAGAAATTGTTGAGGAAGGGGAACGAGACGTCGCGGGCGCCGATCTGCAGCGGCACCACATAGTTCATGAAGCCGGTGACGAAGGGCATCGCGACGAAGAAGATCATGATCACGCCATGGGCGGTGAAGATCTGGTCGTAGTGATGCGGGTTGAGGTAGCCCTCGTTGCCGTTGAACGCGATCGCCTGCTGCAAGCGCATCATCAGGGCGTCGGCAAAGCCGCGCAAGAGCATGATGATCGCCAGGATGATGTACATGATGCCGATCTTCTTGTGATCGACGCTGGTAAACCACTCGTGCCAGAGATAGCCCCAGAGCTTGTACTTCGTGACCAAGGCGAGGATGGCGATACCAACCACCGCCACGACCGCGAAGGTCACAATGAGGATCGGCTCGTGATAAGGGATCGCTTCCCAGGTAAGTCGCCCGAAGATGAGTTGTGTGAGGTTGGTGTCACCGAACATGGTTCGTCCAATATGTCTCGAATTGTGGCCCAAGCGGCCATGGCGCTCGCGGGACGGGAGCCTGCGAGCGCGCGAAATTCCTAGTTCGTCTTGTGCATGTCGTGGTTCATCGGCGCAGGCTGCTCTTCCTTGACGCCCTCGGCCGGTTCCTCGCTCTTGGCGGGATTGCCGGTTTCAGGGAAGGTCGCGGCTGGAGCGGCGGCTTCCGTCGCGCCGCCGACATGGCGGTTGTCATGCTCGAGCTTGGCGCGGTTCTCATGGCTTTCGACGCCTGCTCCGCCCATCATGTCGATGTGCATCATGTCCTTCATGCACATCTGACCGGCCCGTACGCACATGTTGAGCACCGCCTCGTAAAGGCCGTCTTCGACCGAAGCGTAGTAGCGCACCGGCTCCTTGATGCTCGGCTTTTCGAGCTTCAGGTAAGCGTCGCGGTTGAGCATGGTGCCGTTCTGCTTCACGCGGTCGACCCACTGGTCGAAACCAGCCTGGTCGAGGCCGTGGAACTTGAAGCGCATGTGGGAGAAGCCGTCGCCGCTATAGTTCGACGAAAGGCCTTCGTACTCGCCTGGCTTGTTGATGACGGCGTGCAGCTTGGTCTGCATGCCGGGCATGGCGTAGATCATGCCGGCGAGCGCCGGAACGTAGAAGGAGTTCATCACCGAGGATGCCGTGATCTTGAAATTGATCGGGACATCGACAGGTGCAGCCATCTCGTTGACGGTCGCAATCCCGTACTCCGGGTAGAAGAACAGCCATTTCCAATCGAGGGCAACGACCTCGACCGTGATCGGCTTCATCTCCTCGGTCACCGGGCGCGCCGCATCGATCCGGTCGAGCGGCCGATAGGGATCGAGCTTGTGCGTGCTCACCCAGGTGATCGCGCCAAGCGCGATGATAATGGCGAGTGGCGCCGACCAGATGATAACTTCGAGACCGGTGGAATGGTGCCATTCCGGGTCATACTTGGCAGCTGTGTTCGACTGTCGATACCGCCAGGCAAACAGGAAGGTCAGGAAGATCACCGGAACGATGATCAGCAGCATCAGAAGCGTTGAAACAACGATCAGGTCCCGTTGCTGCGCGGCGATATCGCCGGACGGTGACATGACGACCATGTTGCAGCCCGAAAGGGTCAAAAGCAACAGGAGTGATATCGCCGATCGTCCGGCTAGATTAAATGGCTTCGGCATTGCGGCCTCAACTTGCGTTTTGTCTAGTCGCAATTACTCGGGCATGCCTGCGCATGGAAGTGAGGTCGTTCGTCGCAGCGCAGCATTTTGCCGCAGTGCAATGGCGACGACAGGACTATCCGTCCATGCGCATTTGTACTAGCGCAGAAGGCGTTGTCGGCTCATAGGCGATCGTTCTGGCCGCCGAGAGACATCAACTCGAACAAGGCGAATGCGCAAGTACGTGCGCGGCATTCTTGATATCAGACGCCATTTGGTCAACACTCTAACGACACGGCGCTGGTTCGTTGGAGAATTTCATGGTTTCGGTTGCTAACCCAACATCGTCTGGTCTCGAACGAGACGCCCGCCGCATTCACGATGACGACAAGCCTTTGTCGCCTGGTAGCATCGCAATTGGCGTGGTGATCGGCCGAACTTCAGAGTTCTTCGACTTCTTTGTCTACGGTCTCGGCTCGATTCTCGTTTTCCCGAAGCTGATCTTCCCGTTCGCGTCCAATGCAGTGACGGCGACGCTGATGTCTTTCGCGCTGTTCCCGCTGGCCTTTCTTGCCCGGCCGGTCGGCTCTTTCGTATTCATGTGGATCGACCGCAACTACGGACGCGGCACGAAGTTGACCGTGGCTCTGGTCATTCTCGGCGGATCAACGGCGTCCATCGCTTTCTTGCCCGGCTATGACACGATCGGGTACTGGGCTGTCGCGCTGCTGGCGCTCTTCCGTCTCGGACAGGGATTTGCGCTCGGCGGCGCCTGGGACGGGCTTGCGTCGCTGTTGAACCTCAACGCACCACAGAATCACCGCGGCTGGTACGCCATGATTCCGCAGCTCGGTGCTCCCATCGGGTTTGCGCTCGCGAGCATTCTGTTTGGCTATTTCGTCACCAATCTCTCCGAGGCGGATTTCCTTGCCTGGGGTTGGCGTTATCCGTTCTTCGTCGCCTTCGCGATCAACGTCGTGGCGCTGTTTGCACGTCTGCGCATCGTTGCCAGCAAGGAGTTCGGCGCGGCGATGGAGGCGCAGGAGTTGCAGGCGCGGCCGATTTTCGAAATGCTGAGCAAGCACAGCATCGACGTCGTACTTGGCGCCTTCGTGCCGCTCGCAAGCTTCGCGATGTTCCACCTCGTCACCATCTTCCCCTTGAGCTGGGTGACGCTGAACGGTGGCCAATCGGCGTCGGAATTCCTGTGGGTCCAGGTGGCGGGCGCAGCGCTCGGCGCGCTCGGCATCGTGCTTTCGGGCGTGATCGCCGACCGTGTCGGCCGGCGCAACCAGTTGATGATTGGCGCTATCCTCATTGCGATCTTCAGCTTCTCGGCACCCTTCCTGCTTGATGCGGGCGAGAGGGGCCAGGATGCCTACATCCTGATCGGCTTCGCCATCCTCGGGCTTTCCTTCGGGCAATCTTCCGGCGCCGTGTCCTCGCGCTTCACCAAATACTATCGCTACACCGGTGCAGCCTTGACCTCGGACCTGGCGTGGCTCGTCGGTGCGGCCTTCGCGCCGCTGGTAGCGCTCGGCCTTGCCACCAGCTTCGGCATTATCTTTATCGGTGGATATTTGATTTCCGGTGCGATCTGCACGATTGCTGCGCTCAGCCTCACGCGGGCACTCGACCAGCAGTAAGCGCAGTTTAAAGGACGATGTGACCGCTCTGGACGAGCGCGGACCCGAGTGACGGCCGCGCTCGATTGCGACGTCAGAGGCGAACCTCAACCTCGAACCCACTGATCTGACCCCGCGGCGGCGATGCAATCGACAATTGGCCGTGCATTTGCTCGACCAGCCGCTGGACGATCGCCAAACCAAGGCCGGAGCCGGACGCCTCGGTCGGGCCACGGGCAAAGCGCTTCGTGAGGTTCGCAAGAACGTCCGCTTCTATGACCGCGCTTTCGTTTGCCACGCGAATGCCGTTGAGGTCGACATGGACCCTGACCCGGCTACGCGCCGGACTGTGGATCAGGGCGTTTTCCAGGAGATTGCGCAGGACGATCGCAAAGGCATCTGCGCGGATCGGGCGTTCGAGCGTCGTGCCCGCCTCGACGTGCACATCAAGTCTTCCCGCTCCGAGAGAGGATCGCTCCAGATCCTGTGTGACGACCATCAGCACCGGCAACAGGTCCTGGCGCTCGTCCGAAATGGCAATGCCCGCCTCAGCCCGCGACATCTGCAGCAGCTTTTCGGCAAGCCGTCCGAGATGAAGGAGCGCGCGCTCGATTTGCGCGGTTCGCTGGCGGAAACCCGGCGGCACTTCGCTCAACAGCCTCTGCGTTTGCGCGAGCGCGCCGGCGATTGGCGTCCGAAGTTCGTGAGCACTGTTCGATGTGAACTCGCGCTCCGCCTCGAGCGCCGATTTCAGCCTCGCCAGCAACAGGTTGACCGAGCGGGCGATTGCACGCAATTCCTTCGGCAAGGCGCTTTCGTCGATCGGCGCCAGATTGCCGCTGTCTTTCGTATGGATCTCGTCGCGCAGCTGCGCGACCGGCGAAAGCGTGGCGCGAACCACGAGAATGATGGCGAAGATGCTGCCCGGAATGAGAAACAGCAGCGGCAGCAGCAGCGCCGTTCCACCTTCCATCAGCGCTTCGCTGCGGTGTTCCAGCGCATCGGCAACCTGGACAAACAGAGATCCGTCAGCCGTGCCGGCCGTATAGATCCGATGCGTGGCCGTCTGCGAGAAACCGACGGCAAGAGGGACCGCGAAGGGCTCCGGCGCGCCGTCTTGCGACAACATTCGGCCGGTGCGATCGCGAACCTGGTAGGTCAGGTATTGCGAATTCAGCGCAGGGATCATAACGGCGGTGCGCGTTTCCCCACCAGAACCATCGCGCGAGGCATCTCGGGCGACGATTTGCAGCAGGCGCTCCGCAGTTTCCTGGACGCCGCTGTCGAAGATTTCGGTAAATTCGTCCTGCATGACATAGACGCCAAGTCCGAGCGCCACGAACCAGAAGACCGCGACGACGCTTGTGAGTGCTATTGCCAGTCTGCGGGTCATGCTCGCCGTTGTGGGCATCCGCTCACCTGATGCTGTAGCCGAGGCCGCGCACGGTCTCGATCCTGTCGGCGCCAATCTTCTTGCGCAGGCGGCTGATATAGACCTCGACCGTGTTGCTTTCGATCTCGGATCCAAACGCGTACAGCGTATCGTGAAGCTGCTCCTTGGAGACAAGCGCGCCCGGACGGGCGACCAGCTTGTCGAGAACGGCCCATTCGCGCGCACTGAGGCTCTGGCTGTCGCCGTTGACGACGATCTTGCGATGGATCTGATCGATTTCGATGCCGGGGAGCGTCACCTTCGGCACGGCGTTGCCCGCGTAGCGCCTGGAGACGGCGAGCATGCGGGCCGTCATCTCGTCAAGATCGAAAGGCTTGACCAGATAGTCGTCGGCGCCGCTGTTCAGCCCTTCGATGCGATCGGAAACCTGATCGTGCGCGGTCAGGACAATGACCGGCGTTCCGTCGCCGCGCCCGCGCAATGCCTGCAGAAGCGTCAGTCCGGCGCCGTCGGGCAGCCGGAGGTCAAGCAGGATAAGGCCGTAGGAAACCGTGTCGGTGGCGGCGGTCGCGTCCAGGATGCGCGTGAACCAGTCGACCGCGTGTCCCGCCGCCGCGACGTGGTCACGCAGCGCCTCCCCCAGAACCTGATCGTCTTCGACTAGTAGGACTCTCAAGATATCACCGGACACTTGTTCGTCCTTGCTATTGTCGATTGGGGATGGGCGTCAAGTCCCTGAGCGATCATGGGCGTGGCCGAGGGCAGCATTGACCGGAGGGGCCAGGGGCCGACGCCGCAGTCGGATGCGAGTGGGCTGTTCTATGACGCCATCCGTTCGCGGAAGGCGCCGCGTTTTTTCATGTAGCTGATGATGGCTGTGGCAATGCCGACCAGCGCCATGCAGATACCGAGCGCGACCATCACGCCGGTGTTGCGGCCGGCCTGCTCGAAGCCGGCGAGCTTGTACATTTCGGTCGCAAGGATCGCGAGCATTGCCGCCGAGACTGTCGAGTAGTCCTTGCCGATGACGCGCCGGACATTGAACGTCATGCCCTCGGTCGAAGCTGCGAAATTCTTCAGACGAAGGCCCCAGCGCGGTACGTCACGACAATAGGCCTCGTACGCCTGGCCGAAGGTACGGTGGAGAAAAGCCTCCTCGGCATAGACAATGCACTCGTACATGAAGGCGAACAGCCCGACGCCGATGACAACGAGAAGCGGGTTCCCGTGTAGCAGGAAGACGCCGCAGTAGAGCAGCATGTTCCCGACATAAAGCGGGTTTCGGCAAACCCCGAACATGCCTTCGGTCACGAGATCCTTGGCATAGACCTTCTTCTTCAGGCCCCCGCGCTGGATGTATTTGTAGCCGACCACGGTTGCGCGCAATGCCAGACCGGCAAGGATGACGAGGATCGCGGCGGCATCCTTGGCGAGCGTGAGCGCGGGATTGTCCAGCACCAGCGTCGGAGGCGGCATCAGCAAGTACAGCGCCACGATGATGGCCGGGAACAGCTGATTGCGAAAGCGGAACAGAAAATTGCCGATGGCGATCATGACCATGGTCCTACTTGATGGCGATGATGCCGCAGAAATTGTACCAGCGGAAAAAGACCTCGACGCTGCGGAAGCCGACTTCCTTCAGAAGCTGGAAGTTTTCCTCCAGCCGATAGGGAATGAGCACGTTTTCAAGCGCCTCGCGCTTCTTGGCGATCTCGATCTCGGAATAGCCGTTGCGGCGCTTGTAGTCGTAGTAGTGCTCGATAAAGAGGCGATTGAAGGTCGAGTCCTCGCTGGTGAGCTTTTCGACCAGCAGCAACGCTCCGCGTTCATTCAAGCCGTCATAGATGCCGCGCATCACCCGCTCGCGATAAAGCGGACGCACGAACTGCAGGGTGAGCAGCATCATCACGACGCTCGCATTGTGGATGTCTACCCCTTGATGGAGGTCGCCACCCCTGAGGTCGATCGCCCGGTTGGTGTCGGACTGGGTGATCTTTTCACGCGCCTTCTCGATCATGTCCGGAGCGTTGTCGATGCCGACGAACCGCACAGAAGGGTGGACCATGCCGTCCAGGCCGAGCAGCGTCGTCGCCGTCGAGCAGCCGATGTCATAGAGGTTGGTATCGGGCTCGGCGAAGTCTTTCGCCAGTTCGCAGACCATGCGCTGGATCTCTCCGTAATAGGGAACGGAGCGGCTGACCATGTCGTCAAAAACGGCAGCGACAGTCGCATTGAATGCAAAGTCGCCAACATTCTGGTCGGGTGCGGCGAACACCTCATCCTTGCGAAAGCTATTGTCGTGAACGTGTAAATGCGGGGCCTTGGCTACCATTCGCACTTCCTTTTTCTCCGGGGCATGGCCAGCGGCTGCCGGTGCTGCCGTTACGGTCGAGGTGCCACAAGGCCATCGAAACCTGACACGAACCTGAAAGGGAACTGCAAGACGCGGATCGCATCGTTGTTCCTTCACGGACGCCGCCCATTGGCTCGGCGCGAAACTTCACCGTGCGATCACGCGATTTTGCGGACAGGTGACCACGCTTTTGTCGATAATCGGGATCTTTGGGGGAGGCCCGCCATGCGCTTTCTATCGACCGGCAGTGTTTTGACCGTCTTCCTCATCCTGGCGACGGCGGCGCGGACCGAGGATCTCCCGCGCTCGGGGCAGCCGGTCTTCGACCGCGTCATCGAACTGGTGAATGCGAACTTCTACGACGCGGCGGCGATCGACCGTTTCAACGCCGCGGCGCGGGCGCAGATCAATTCTGGATCCGGGCCGCGATCCGGGGCTCGCGCGCCCGCGCAAGCCACGGAAGCGATCACATCGGTTCTCGCGAACCTTGGGGTTTCACACACCGGACGCTTCACGCCCGATACGATCGATTACTTCGAACTCTCCGATATCTTCCGCTTCGCTATACGCGATGACGTAAGACGCCTTTTTGCACCCGATGGTGAGGTGCGCTATCCCGGTATCGGCATGGTGACGCTCGCTGTCGGTGGTCGACGTTTCGTCAGCGACGTCTATGACGGCTCGGCAGCAAAGAAGGCCGGACTGCTCGTCGGTGACGAAGTTCTTTCGGTCGATGGCCTGCCCTATCGTGAAATAGGATCGTTCAGTGACAAGGTCGGCCGCAGCGTCGATATCCGGTTGCGGCGATATCGCGATGCGGAGCCGCTCTCGGTCCGCGTCGAGGTCGAACGTCTGAGGCCGTTGCCGATGTTCGAGCATGCCATCGAGCAGAGCATGGTTCTTGACGAACGCGATGGCCGAACGATCGGCTATGTGCGCCTGTGGACGCTATCAACGAGAGATGGTCTCGATCTCGTCGCAGAGGCGCTGTCGCGGGGGCGGCTGAAGGATGCAGAAGGTCTTGTTGTTGATCTGCGCGGGCGCTGGGGCGGCGGGTCGGCCGACGCAGCCGAGTTCCTGGTCGGCGGCACGCCGACATTCCGGTTGGTGTCGCGGCGCGGAGACGTGACACTCGCAAACTTCCGGTGGCAGAAGCCGGTGGTGGCGCTGATCGACGAAGGGACCCGCAGCGGCCTTGAGCTCTTTGCCTATACCCTGCGGCAAAATTCGGTTCCGCTGGTGGGCGAACGGACCGCCGGCGCCTTGCTGGCTGGTCGCGCCTATGTTCTGCCCGACGACAGCCTGCTGGAGTTGGCGGTGTCGGACGCGGTCATCGGCGACGATCTCAGGCTCGAGGGGGTCGGCATCGCGCCAGATATCTCCGTGGCGTTTCCGTTAGCCTATGCGGCGGGAAAAGATCCGCAACGGGAGGCGGCGTTGCGCGTAATGGGTCAGCTTCTCGACGCGGGAACGAAGGGGCGAACAATACCAAGCTCCGAGCCGGCAATGACTCGGTGACGTTGCGGTCTCGTGCCATAACGGATACCGACATCGCTGCTGTCCTCGCCCCCTGTCCTCAGTCCGAAGAGCGCGTGCCGACAATGATCGTCGCGGTTGAGCGCAATTCAACCTTGCCTGCGCGCATCGACTGGCTCGCCAGTTGCAGAACATCGCTTTTGATACGGGCGCGCGTTGCGTCATCCGCCTGCGAAAGGCCGGCGACCACAGGCGCTGCGATCTCCGTCATGAAAGCCCAGTAGTCCTCGGGTGTGGCGTGGACCATCGTGGTCGTGATTTCGTCCTCATGGACGTCGCGCAGGCCCGCTTCGGCAAACACTGCCGTCATCATACCTGCCGGAGCGCAACGGAACAGCCCGGGCGCGCCTGTTGGCGGTCTTGGAAGCTCGATGTGGCGGGCAATCGTCCCCATGATCGTCGTGGCCCAGGCGTTCTTTTCAGGCGCGCCCCAAACGGCTGCGCAGACGCGGGCGCCGGGTTTCGCCACGCGTGTCAGCTCTCGCGCTGCCGCGGCAACATCGGGAAAGAACATGAAACCGAAACGGCACAGAACGGCGTCGAAGGTCGCATCGGCGAAAGGCAGCGCACCGGCATCGCACGCTCTGGTCTCGAAATTGGAGAGGGCACGGTTCCTGGCATTCTCGGCCGCGACTGCGAGCATGCGCTCGGAGAGGTCCGTCACGGTCACACGGCCATTTGGAATGGCGGAAGCGACGGTCAGTCCCGGTTCTCCGGTCCCGGCCGCAACATCCAGTACCCGGTCCCCGTCCTTTATCGCAGCCTGGCGGATCATCGCCTGTCCGAAAGGATGAAGCCAACCGAGCACCAGCTCGTCCCACTTCTTCCAACCGGCGGAGAAGCGGTCCCAGGTCTCTCTTTGCTGGTCGCGTATTTGCTCGAGATGCGCAGACATGCACGGTCCTCCCTTGTGCTGTTTCATCGCGTTTCATGAACTATGAACCCGCGATGGCGGGTTACAAGTCACTTCCTCGGCCAATGGCCGGGCACCTCGGGCCGGTTTTTGCGGGTGCGCCGCAGTTACCGTGGGAACGGCTTTGTCAGGGGGGCGATGTAGACTGACGCAATCCGGACTAGGGAGAGCGCGCAAGGCGGGTTATATTCTCATGGAGGAGACCGGGAAGGAGAGATTCGCACCGATGTCGAACCGGACGAACGGCGTATTTGGCGGCCGGCCAGAAACCAACGACGAACAACCCCTCGGTGATCAACTGCGAATGATGCATAGGGCCTTCATGGCCTCGCCGCTGCGCAACAAGATCATCTGGCTGAGCATAAGCATCATCGTTGTCATCGTTGTGACAGCCTTCGGTCAGATCATCCTCAATCGATGGTACAAACCTTTCTACGACACGCTTGAGCGCCGAGATTTGCCGGCCTTTATGCATCAGCTCGTCGTCTTCGCCCAGATCGCCGGCGTCCTCCTCGTCCTCAATGTTCTGCAAACCTGGCTTGGGCAGGTCATCAAACTGCGCCTGCGCGAGGGGCTGACCCAAGATCTGATCAACGAGTGGATGCGCCCGACGCGCGCGTTTCGCCTGGCCAATGCCGGGGCGATCGGCATCAACCCGGATCAACGCATCCACGAGGACGCACGCCACCTGACGGATCTGTCCGCAGGGCTTTCGATCGGACTTTTCCAGTCCGGCATTCTGCTGGTGAGCTTTATCGGCGTACTGTGGTCGCTGTCCGATGGCTTCGTCTTCCATGTCTCAGGCTACGCCTTCGCAATCCCCGGCTACATGGTCTGGGCCGCCATCCTCTACGCCGGCACGGCATCCTGGCTCAGCTGGCTCGTCGGTCGGCCGCTGGTCGCGCTCAACGGTGAGCACTATGCCCGTGAGGCGGCGCTGCGTTTCTCGCTGATGCGCGTCAACGAGCATATAGAGGCCGTGTCGCTTTCGTCCGGCGAAGCCAACGAGAAGAAGCGGCTGCAGCGCGACCTCGCTTCGGTTCTCGAGATCAGCTACGGCCTGCTGCGCGCCGTGACGCGGCTGACCTGGGTGACCGGCGGCTACGGTTGGATTACCGTCGTCGCACCGATCGTCATTGCCGCGCCTGTCTATTTCGCTGGAGATTTGAGCTTCGGTGGGCTGATGATGGCGGTCGGCGCTTTCAATCAGGTGCATGCATCGTTGCGCTGGTTCGTCGACAACATCGGTGCGATCGCCGACTGGCGTGCGACGTTGTTGCGGGTGGCAGCCTTTCGGTCTGCGCTGTTGATGACGGATGAACGGCACGAGGGCGACAAGCGCATCGATTTCAAGACATCCGACACCCCGCAGATGAGTTTCGACAACATCGAAATCGTCTCGCCAACCGGCTGCATCAAGCTTCGCGAACCGAGCGTCACGATCAATCCCGGGGAGCGCGTGCTTGTCACCGGAGCGCCCGAAGTGGAGAAGGCTCCGTTCTTCCGGGCGATCGCCGGACTTTGGCCCTGGGGCTACGGCCGGATCGCGCTGCCGGTGGATGACGGTCTCGCCTTCATTCCGAAATCGCCCTATTTCCCGCCGGGCACACTTGGTGAAGTGCTCGCCTACCCGAGCGCGCCCGACAGCTACGGCAAGGGCGAGCTTGCCGCAGTCCTCTCCAAGGTCGGCCTCGGCCGCCTGTCAGGCCGCCTCGATCAGGATGCGCGAAAGCAGATGAACCTCAGCGAAGCGGAGCAGCGTCTGCTCGCGATCGCCCGGCTCAGCCTGCACAAGCCGCGCTGGCTGATCATCGACGAAGCGCTCGATACGCTGGAGGACGACGCCTACCAGCGCGTCCTGTCATTCCTCGACGAAGAGCTCGACGGCGTGGCGATCGTCAATATCGGGCGCACCGAGCGCGGCAACGAGTTCTTCACCCGCGTGCTGCACCTCGATAAAAACCCGACCGGCAACACATTGCGGCGACTGCAGCCGCGAAGCCTGCAACCGGCCGATCCGCAGTTGGTGGATTGAAAGGCTCCAGCGTCTCGGCTGGTATCTCAGCCGTTGCTTGAGAAAAACGTTATACAGGGCTGAAAGCAATGAAAAACCGCGCAAACACGGGATTGCGCGGTTTTTGTTTGACCTAAGGTCAGGCGCTCAGCGCGACCGCAGCTTCATGTGGCGGTTCACGTCCTTGTAGAGCAGGTAGCGGAATTTGCCCGGGCCGCCGGCATAACATGCCTGCGGGCAGAAGGCGCGCAGCCACATATAGTCGCCGGCCTCCACTTCGACCCAGTCCTGATTGAGCCGGTAGACCGCCTTGCCTTCAAGGACGTAGAGGCCGTGTTCCATGACATGGGTTTCGGCGAAGGGGATGATCGCGCCTGGCTCGAAGGTGACGATGGTCATGTGCATGTCGTGGCGCAGGTCCGCCGGATCGACGAAGCGCGTCGTCGCCCACTTCCCATCCGTGCCGGGCATCGGCGACGGCGTGATTTCGGCCTCGTTGGTGAAGAAGGCTTCGGGCACCGGCAGGCCGTCGACGTGTTCATAGGCCTTGCGGACCCAATGGAAACGAACTGATGCTTCGCTTCCATTGCGTACCGACCAGTTGCTTGCGGGCGGAATGAAGGCGAAACCGCCCGGCTGCATCCGGTGCGCCTTGCCGTCGAGCGTGACGGTCAGTTCGCCCTCCACGACGAAGATCGCGCCTTCGGCGCCTTCATCGAGTTCAGGCCGGTCGCTGCCGCCGCCGGGAGCGATTTCCATGATATATTGTGAAAATGTTTCAGCAAAACCGGAGAGCGGGCGGGACAATATCCACAGCCGGGTCTTGTCCCAGAACGGCAGGTAGCTGGTGACGATGTCCATCATCGTCCCCTTCGGAATCACCGCATAGGCCTCGGTAAAGACCGCGCGATCCGACAGGAGTTGTGTTTGCGGCGGGTTGCCGCCGTGCGGGGCATAATAGCTACGGTTGGTCATGTCTTCCTTCAGTCCAGGTAGAGGCACCGCCTCCTCTTGAAATGCGGTGCAATTGGGTTCGTGCATCGGGCGTCAAAGCAGCGCCGCGCGCAGGTCTCTTGGCAGGTCCTTCTCCTCGTCCAGGTCCAGTTCCGCTTCGACGTGGTTCAGGTGTTCCGCCATTTCGCGGATCGCGCTTACGGTGTCGCGGGCGGCGATGTGTTCGACCACGGAGAGGTGTTCGTCCGGACCGCAATTGTGCAGGTGGTTGGAGCGGTACATCGCGGTGATGAGCGAGGTGCGCGAGACAAGGTCCCGGAGGATGCCGAACAGAAACGCCGAGCCGGAAAGTTCCGCAAGCAGCAGGTGGAAGCCGCCGGAAAGGCGAACGATATCAGAGAGATTGCCCGATCGGCCGGCAATGCGTTCCTCCTCGATATGGGCGCGGAGCCGGACGATATCCTTGGGATTGGCGCGCTCGCAGAGGCGCTCGACGACGCGCTGTTCGATTGCCCTACGGGCAACGAAGACGTCGCGGGCCTCATCGACCGATGGTTCGGAGACGAACGCGCCGCGGTTCGGCATGATGGTGACGAGGCCGTCGCGCTCGAGCGCCGTCAGTGCCTGGCGAATGCGCGCCCTGCTGACGGAGAAGATCTCGGCAAGCTGCTCTTCCTTCAACCGCGTTCCCGGTCGTAGTCGCCGCTCCGCAATTGCAAGCCAGATCTTCTCGCAAATGATTGCTGTCGGCGCGCCGGCGGCCTCGTCCGCGTTGTACATGAAATCTCCCTTAGCCGTTCGCTTACTCTCGCCGTGCGGCGCTCAAAGTCAATTCCATCCGCTGCAGTTAGATATTGACTACAAAATTGTAGACAATATTGTGTACCGCAACTTGATCTGCAATGGCAACTGCTTAAACACGACCGCCTTCCCTCAAAATCCGGGGACGCGGCGCCTCTTGAGAGCTTCGATGGACTTCGACTTCACCGAACGACCGGCCCAGGGCCACTGCCGCCGACTGGCGAAATTCACCCGTCCGTGGCCGAGCGCGCGCCCGCACATAAGAGGCGATCACACGGGCCACGTAACTCCTAAAAACTCTTCGCGGAAATCGAGCTGATCCATGCGCCTCCTGCTCATCAATCCCAACTCCACCCAATCGATGACCGAACAGGCCCACCGCAGCGCCGAGCGCGTTGCAGCGCCTGGGACCCAGCTCGAATCGATCAACCCGACATCGAGCCCGGCGAGCATCGAAGGCCATGCCGATGAAGCAATGGCTGTGCCTGCGATGCTTGCGGAAATCCGGAAGGGCGAGGCCCGCGGCATCGACGCCTATGTCATCGCCTGTTTTGACGACCCCGGTCTGGGTGCTGCGCGCGAAATCGCCCGCGGCCCTGTCATCGGCATCTGTCAGGCGGCGGTGCAGGTGGCGATGAACATCGCGACCCGCTTTTCGATCATCACGACGCTGCCCCGCTCCGTGCCGATCATCGAGGATCTCGCAGACGCCTATGGCGCCGGTCACCGTTGCCGCAAGGTTCGCTCGGTCGACATGCCTGTCCTCGCGCTGGAGGAGGATCTTGCCCACACCGAAGAGATGCTGGTGAAAGAGATTCTGAAAGCGCGTCAGGAAGATGGCGCCGAAGCGATCATCCTCGGTTGCGCGGGCATGTCCGAACTTTGCGACCGCCTGAAGGCGCGTACCGGCATGCCGGTCATCGATGGCGTGACTGCCGCGGTGAAACTGGCCGAAGCGCTCGTCGGCGGCGGTTACTCCACCTCGAAGGTCGGCGCCTATGACTACCCGCGGGCCAAGGAAGCGGTCGCCTGCCGACTGGTCGACGTCGCCGACTGAAGCGACGTCCGACGAAAAGCGCCTAGCGCGGCAAACGCCCCGCTCGGTTTTCCGAGAGTGCTGCCGCTACTTGGTCAAGGCGTCAAGCTGTTGCTGCAGCGCGGCCACCTTCAGCTCAAGCGCTTCCAGCCGTTCCTCAAGCGCTGACAGCCCGCCACCTGCCGATGCCGGCGCAAAGGCGGTACGCTCCGCGCTTGGCTGCTCCACCTCACCGCACAGAAGATGCGCAAAGCGATCCTCGCGCTGGCCCGCGCCGCGATTGAGTTGGACGATGAGCGGCGGACGGCGGCCGATCATGAGGTCGAGATTGTCCTTGAGGTCTTCGATCGAAGAGAACCGCGCCATGCGCTCGCTGCGTGCCCAGAGTTCGTAGGCCGTCTGCGGCCCGCGCAGCAGGAGAAGACCGAGCGTGACGATTTGCGGCGATGTCAGCGAGAAGCGGCTCGCCACCATGTGCTCGTAGCGTTCCACCCGTGACGCAAACGCCTGCCTGACCAGACCTTTTTGCCCGAGCGATGCCAGCGCGCGATGCACGTCCACCTGTTCCAGCGCCATGATCGGGTCGCGCGCAGTCTTCTGATTGGCGGCAGCATGCGCGGCGTTGAGCGTCAACGGATAGACGTCGGGCGTCGTTTCCTTCTTCTCGATCAGGCACCCGAGGATGCGGGCCTCGACGGCATTGAGGACGGGAAAATCGGTGTCGGCGATCGTGTTCATGGGGTCACTCTTCAAATCAACGCACTTGGTCGCGGCCGGGTCTCCGGATAGAGCATCGCCCGCCTGATGGCCCCTACCCTAACGTGAGTATCGAAGCCCGGAAATGGTCATCGCCCTATTTCGTTGCTTTCCCGTTAGCGGCCGACCATCCGCCTGACGCCGACGATGAAACAGGTTGGCTACTCGCGTTGCGCGCCCTGCCGGCAGCGAGGCAAAAAAAGAGGCTCCGCGACTGGCACAGCACGGAGCCCAAGGCTCAGGGAAAGATGTATCACTCCGAGCGCCATGCGCTCGGATGAAGCTGGCAGGCTCTAAGCGGCCTTGACCGCCTTGACCGTTTCCTCGACGCGGTGGCAGGCGGCGCGGGATCCGTCGGCGAAGCTGCGCATCGCCGGTCGTTCGCTTTTGCAACGCTGGTCGGCAAGTGGGCAGCGCGGATGGAAGGTGCAGCCCGATGGTGGGTTCAGCGGGCTCGGAACCTCGCTGGCGGCGATGCTGCGCCCGCGTTTGGGATGCGTGATATCAGGGATCGTCTCCAGCAGCAGCTGCGTATAGGGATGCCGCGGGTTGGCAAACAGCGTCTCGGTATCCGCCTCTTCGACGATGCGGCCGAGATACATCACCGCGATGCGATCCGACATGTGGCGCACCACGCTCATGTCGTGGCTGATGAAGAGATAGGTCAGCCCCATCTCGTCCTGCAGCTTGCGCATGAGGTTGAGGATCTGCGCCTGGACCGAGACGTCGAGCGCCGAGGTCGGCTCGTCGCAGACAAGGAACTCAGGCTCGCCGGCCAGCGCCCGGGCGATCGAGATACGCTGGCGCTGCCCGCCTGAAAACTCATGCGGGAACTTGCTGCCGTCCGAGGGTGCAAGGCCAACGATCGTCAGCAATTCGCCGACGCGCTCCATGATTTCCGCTTCCGTGTTGCGGAGCTTCAATTCGCGCAGCGGCTCAGCGATGATGTTGCGCACGCGCCAGCGCGGATTGAGGCTGGCATAGGGATCCTGGAAGATCATCTGTGCCGACAGCTGCTCACCGTCCTTGCCCGGGGCAAACCGCACCTCGCCTTCGCTTGCGCGGTAGAGGCCGGTCACAAGTCTTGCCACCGTCGACTTACCGCAGCCGGATTCACCGACGAGGCTCAGGCAGCCGCCCATTGGCACGGTAAAGCTGATGTCGTCCACCGCACGGACGAACTGCTTCGGTTTGCGCTCGATCACGCGGTTCAGCCATGGGGCGGAAACATCGAAATTGCAGGTCAGGTCGTTGACCGTCAGGGCATCACTCATAGAACTCCTCCTGCATTGAGCCAGCACGCGCTGACACCCGTGCCAACCGGAACCGGCTCTGGCCGTTCCTTGCGGCAGCGAGGGCCGGCGTCGGTGCAGCGCGGATTGAAGGCGCAGCCAGTCGGGATCGCGTTCAGCCGCGGCATCGAGCCGTCGATCTGGTTCAGGCGCTCGACACGGCGGCCAAGCGCCGGGATCGAGCCCATGAGGCCACGCGTGTACGGGTGACGCGCATTCTTGATCACCTCGGCCACCGGCCCGATCTCGACCAGCCGCCCGGCATACATGACGGCAACGCGATCGGCTGTTTCGGCGATAACGCCCATGTCGTGCGTGACCAGCATGACCGCCGTACCATGATCGTCGCAGAGACGGCGCAGCAGTGAGGTGATCTGAGCCTGGATCGAGACGTCGAGCGCCGTCGTCGGCTCGTCGGCGATGATCAGCTTCGGCTCGGCGGCAAGTGCCAAGGCGATAACGACGCGTTGACGCATGCCGCCCGAGAACTGATGCGGATAGTGGTCGTAACGGGCCTCGGGCGCGGGAATGCCGACCTCCTTCAGCAACTGGATGGCGCGCGCCTTGGCATCGGCCTTCGAGAGCTTCAGGTGGAGGCGGATGGTCTCGACGAGCTGCGCGCCGACCGTGAAGAGTGGGTTGAGCGAGGTCAGCGGATCCTGAAAGATCGCGCCGATCTGTCGCCCCCTCACCTGCTGCATCGCCTTGTCGTCGAGTTGGTCGATGCGGCGACCGCCGAGCCAGACCTCGCCGCCGGAAATGCGGCCGGGCGGCTCCAGCAGTCCCTGGACGGCCAGGCCGGTCATCGACTTGCCGGCGCCTGATTCGCCGACGACACCCAGGATTTCGCCCGGGCGAATGGTGAGCGAGACGTCGGATAGCGCTTGAACCGTTCCGTGGCGGCCGGGAAATTCGACGCAGAGGCCGCGCACATCCAGCACGGCTGATGAGACGTGTTCAGTCATCGCGGCACCTCCAGCGGATAGCTTGGCGGGAAGATCTCGTTGACGGGCGGATGACCGAAGCTTCGCTCCGGATACTTGGCGACCAGACCGTCGAACTGGGTTTGCGCCTTCGCGCGCGCGGCGTTCATGTCGAAACCTGCCACTTCGCCATTGCACATCGACAGGCGACCATCGACGAAGACGGCCTTGGTGACGCGACCCGAGCCGCCGACGACGAGCGTCGTGATCGGATCGATCGCCGGCGCCATGTGATGGTCCATGAGATCGAAGACGGCGATGTCGGCGCGGGCGCCAGCTTCCAGTCGGCCAAGGTCGGGCCGCTTGAGTGCCTTGGCGCCGCCAAGCGTTGCGGCATCGAAGAGATCGGCGCAGCTGACCGATGACGGGTCGTTCTCGACGACGCGGCAAGTGATCAGGCCGACAAGCAGGTTCATCAGCATGTCCGGCGGCGTCGTGTCCGTTCCCATGGCAATGTTGATGCCGCGTGCCTTGACCGAGCGGAAGGAGTTGAGCGTGCTGCCGCCGCGGGCAGAAACCAGCGGACAATGAACGATGCTGACACCGTGTTCGGCATAGAGGCCCAAATCGCTGTCGGTCGCTTGCGTCGCATGCGGCGCAATCAGCCGGTCGCTGAGGAACCCGAAGCTCGCGAGCCACTCAGGCGCGGTTTTGCCGTGCAGGCGACGAACGGTATCGACCTCCATCGTGCCCTGCGCGGCATGGAGCCGGATCGGGCAGTCGAGGTCGCGGGCGGCGTCTGCCGTGCGAACGAGCAGCTTCTCGGTGCAGGTTTCGACGCGGTCCGGTGCAAGCAAGCCCTTGACGAGCCCGCCGTGGCGGCCTCCGTGTTCACGGATGAAACCGATTGCCTCATCGAGGCCCTTGAGACCACGCGCCTCGTCGAAGATGGCCTCGAGTTGCCCGGGAGCCGTGACCATCATACCGCCGGCGCGATAGGCCGGGCTGAGATAGACGCGCAGACCGAGATCGCCCGCAGCATCCGAAGAGGCCGCGAATTCCGCAACGGTCTCGCCCCATTCGCGATAGAAGAGCGAGGCAATCGGGGCGGCCGTCGTGATGCCGTTGAGCAGGAGCTGCGCGAAGGCAAAGCGCTTCTGGAACGCCAGTTCCTCCTGCGTGTACATCTCGTAAGGCCCGCGCTCGATGTAGGTGCGCGGCCAGACACGGCCCTTGGCCCAGCCGGGCTGGTGATCGATCGAAAGCACCGTCGTATCGAGATCCGAGAGCGCGTCGAGATCGATCAGGCCGGGGCTGATCATCGCCGCGCCGAGATCGATGCGGCGGGCCACCTCGCCTTCAAAGCGCGGGCCGACATAGAGCAACGCGCCGCCTTCGATGACGACCTCGCCGTTCGGGATCAATCGATGTGAACCGTCGCGGTGGCCGAGCACCCATTGTGCCGTCAGAAGCGTGCGCCCTTCGGGCCGATGGCCGAGTGTCAGATCCTTGATGCTGTTCATGGGATGGCGACCTCCGAAACGCCGTTACGGGCAATGACACGACCGCGCTTGACGACCAGCGGCCGCGGGGCGACGTCGACGACGGCGTGCGCCAGCGTCTCGCCGGCAAGCAGGGTGAAATCAGCGTTGCAGCCGACATCCAGGCCGTAGCCTTCGATGTCCATGACCTCGGCGCCGCCTTTCGAGCAGACATGCAGCGCGTGTTCGAGATCGATGTCGCGGCGAAGCCCGTTCTTCATCCCGAGGATGCGGGCGCGGTCCATCATGTCAGGCTGACCCCATGGGCCCCAGGTGTCGCGGATGCCGTCGCAGCCGGCAGCAACCTTCACGCCCGCTTCCTTCAGTCGAAGGATCGACGGCACGGTCGAAGACGGGGAACCAGTGGTGACGATGCGGATATCGAGTTTGGCGATCTGTTCGATCAGGCCGCCAACCCGCAGGTAGTCAGGAGCGCCCAGCGCAAATGCATGGCTGATGGCGACCTTGCCCTGCATGCCGAGCGCGCGGATGCGCTCGAACATCATCTCCATGCTGAAGGCGCCGAGCTCACCCTGTTCGTGCAGGTGGATATCGATCGGTTTGGCATGTTTGTCGGCGAGGCCGAAGATCGCGTCGAGGTGACCCTTCGGGTCGCGGTCGATGCCACAAGGATCAATGCCGCCAAGGACTTCAGCGCCATTGCTCAGAGCCTGGTCGAGCAACTCGACCGTACCGGGGCGTGTGACGAGACCAGACTGCGGGAAGGCGACGATTTCGATGTCGATGACGCCATCAAGTGCCTTTCTGGTCTCGATGATGCCTTCCATCAGCCGGAGGCCGTGGGTGGTGTCGATGTCAACATGGCTGCGGATGTGGCTGGCGCCATTGGCAGCAAGCATGATCGCCTGCCGCATGGACTGCCGGTGCGGCTCGATGCCGATTTCAAGCCGCTGCTCGCGTTCGAAATCGATGCGTTCGCGCAGTGTCGCAGACTTGGCATTCACATGCCAGGGCATGCCCCATACCGACTTGTCGAGATGGGTGTGGGCCTCGACCAGTCCGGAGGTGACGATATGACCGTTACCGTCTTCAATTGTCACTCCGTCGGCCACCAGCCCCTTGCCGAAGGCGGCGATCTTGCCGTCGCGCACGAGAATGTCGGTCGCTTCGCCGGCATTGGGTCTGACGTTACGGATCAGGAGATTGGACATCATTCACCTCAATTTCGGATTGAGCGCATCGCGCAGCCAGTCACCGAGCAGGTTGACCGAGACCACGAGAAGGCAAAGCTGGACGACGGGGAAGAGCACGACCCACCAGATGCCCGAAAACAGGAACTGGTTGCCGAGGCGGATCAACGTTCCCAGGCTCGGCTGGCTCGGCGGCATGCCGATACCGAGGAAGGAGAGCGTTGCCTCCGTCAGGATCGCCATGCCGAAGTTCAGCGTGGCGGCGACCATGATCGGCGTCAGCGTGTTGGGCAGGATGTGCTTCAACATGATGCGCCGTGCCGGCGTCTTCAGAAGCCGGGCGGCCTGCACATATTCCTTGCCGCGCTCGACGATCGTCTGGGCGCGTACGGTGCGGGCATATTGCACCCAGGCGCTGAGCGTGATCGCCAGCACGAGCACGGCGGCCGAGCCGACGTCCCGCAGTTCCGGCGGCAGCATCTGACGCGCAACGGCACTGACGAGGATGGCGATCAGGATGGTCGGGATCGACAGAAGGACATCGCCGATGCGCATCAGGAGGTTGTCGACGAAGCGGCCGAAATAGCCCGCGACCAGGCCGAGGCTGAGGCCGACCGCAAGCGACAGCGCAACCGAGGCGACGCCGATCAGGATCGAGATGCGCGAGCCGTAGAGGATCGCCGAGAGCATGTCGCGGCCTTGCGTGTCCGTGCCGAGCACGTAGGGCCACTGACCATCGACCTCCCAGATCGGCGGCAGTTCTGAATTCCAGAGTTCGAGCTGGGCCGGATCGAAGGGGTTTTGCGGGGCAATCAGGGGCGCGGCGAAAGCGGTCACGATCAGGAAGGCCAGCAAGATCGCGCCGATGATCGCCGAGGGCTTGTGGGTGAAGGACCACCAGAGGTCACTCTGGCGAAAGCGGGCAAGCCTGGAAGGCTGGCGCGGCGGCGTGGTTTGCTGGACGTGATCTGTCATGGCAGCGACCTCAGCGGGTGGCATCGCGCAGACGCGGGTCGATGACCGCATAGGCGATGTCGACGAGCGTGTTGAGCGTGACGAAGATGAAGGAGACGATGCAGAGATACCCCGCCATGACAGGCATATCGAGGAAGGTCACCGCCTGGATGAAGAGCATGCCCATGCCCGGCCATTGGAAAACGGTTTCGGTGATCAGCGCGAACGCGATCAACGAGCCGAAGTTCATCGCCGTCATGGTGACGACCGGCATCAGACAGTTGCGGAGCGCATGGCGGAAGTAGATGCGCCAGCGCGGGACACCGCGGGCGCGCGCAAACTTGACGAAGTCGGAGCGCAGCACCTCCATCATCTCGGCGCGCACGAGCCGCATCACCAGGGTGATCTGGTAGAGGGCGAGTGCCAGAGACGGCAGGAGCAACGATGCGCGGCCGGAAGCCGTCAACAGACCGGTGCTCCACCAGCCGAGTTGCACGACATCACCGCGTCCGAAGGCGGGCACGAGGCCGAAGGTGACTGCAAAGACCAGGATCAAGAGGATACCGACGACGAAGCTCGGCAAGGAGACGCCGATAATGCTGACAAACTGCAGCCCCTCGGAATACCATCGCCCTCGATGGATCGCCGTGATGACGCCGAGCGGAATACCGATCAGCAGCGACAGGATGGTTGCGACAAGCGCCAGTTCCATGGTCGCCGGGAAGCGTTCGGCAATAAGCTTCATCACGTCCTGGCCGTTGCGATAGCTGATGCCGAAGTCGCCCTGTGCGGCATTGACGACGAAACGGCCGAACTGGGTCACGAACGGATCGTTGAGCCCAAGCTTTTCGCGCAGTTCGATACGGTCGGCCTGCGACATCTGCTCGTTGGCCATCAGCTCCACCGGATCACCGGCAAACCGGAAGATCAGGAAGGCGAGCAATGCTACGGCGAGCATGACCAGCACGGCGTTGGCCAGCCGCTTGATGAGAAAGACAATCATTGGGTTTCTCGCTGAATGAGAAGGCCCGGCAGAGCGAACTCTGCCGGGGCAAGGAAACTCAATCGCCGATACGGGTCAGCCAGTGTCGCGGCTTGTTGTCGGCCCGAATGGTCACATCCGTGACGTTCTTGGACATCGCCCAGGCCATCGGCTGCTGGTGCAACGGGATCATGATAACCTCGTCCTTGGCGAATTTCAGCGCTTCGGTTTCGATCGCCAGGCGCTTATCGTGGTCCATCTCGAGCGCGGCCTTTTTCACCATGGCGTCGAGTTCCGGATAGGACCAGCCGCCGTAGTTGGCAACACCGGCCGCACCTTCGCGGGTCGAGAGCACCTGCACCAGGATCGAATAGGCATCGAGCGTCGGCTCGTTGGCCCAGCCGATCATGTAGGCGTCGGACTTGCCGCCGGCGCGCTTCGGTGCCTGCACGGCGCGCGGGCCGATGTCGAGGGTCGGCTTCAGGCCGACGCGTGAAAGCATCGAGACCAGCGCACTGCACACATCTTCCTCGTTGACGCTCTCGTCGTTCATGCAGACGAGCGTGAACTCCTTGCCAACGGCACCTGCCTCTTCAAGCAGCTTCTTGGAGAGTTCCGGATCATAAGTCGTCGGCACGTCGAGTTCGGCGCTGTAGCCGGGGATTTCCGGCGCTACCATCGTGCCAGCGACATGCGACTTGCCGCGCATCACCCGCTTGAAGATGAGCTGACGGTCGATTGCGTGATCAATCGCCTGGCGTACCTTGATGTTGTTGAAGAAATTCTCGCGGCCGTCGGCGAACGTCTCGTGGCGGTTGAAGACCATGTGGACCGTGCGCAGGTCGGTGCGCTCGACCACCTTGAGGTCCGGCGCGCTTTTCAGGCGCTCGAGATCCTGCACGGGGGCGCCATCGGTCAGGTCGATTTCGCCGGAAAGCAGCGCTGCGACGCGGGTTGCGGCCGAGGTGATCGGCATGAACTCGATTCGGTCGAGGTTGTGCTTGGGCGTATCCCACCAGCCGTCGTTCTTGACGAGCACGGTCTTGCTGTCAGGGACCCTGGACTCGACCTTGAACGGGCCGGTGCCATTGGTGTTGTAGGTCGCAAAACCTTCGACCTTTGCGCCAACGTCGGTCGGAAGCTCGGACTTGTTGTCGACCAGCCAGTCCTTGTCGAACATGAAGATGTTGGTCATGTCGTTGAGGAACAACGGGTTCGGCGAATTGACCGCGATGTCGACCGTGTAGTCGTCGACCTTGGTGGTCGAGACATAGGCCGGGATGTTGCCGCGCAGCGGCGAGGTCGGGTGGCTGACGCGGGCCATGGAGGCAACGACGTCGTCAGCGGTGAAATCGGCGCCGTTCTGGAACTTTACGCCCTTGCGCAGATGGAAGCGCCAGACCTTGTCAGAAACCATTTCCCAGCTGGTGGCGAGTGCCGGTTCGACCTTGAACTCCGGCGTATATCGCGTCAGGCCCTCGTAGACGTGGTTCAGGAAAGCCAGGTTCGAGGTGCTGCCGTAGGAGTACGGGTCAAGCGAGAAGATATCCCGCGGGCTTCCCCAGCGCAGCGTTTCGGCGGATGCGGCGGATGCGAGGAAGGTCAATGCCAACCCGGCCAGGAGATGCTTTCTCAATTTCATGTCGTTCCCTCTGTTTTTCGTCAGTCGCCCTACCCCGGCGACGGCGATCGCTCGTGAGCAAGTGGCCCTAGATTTGAAGCTGCCGCTGACAATGTCAACTATTTTGTCGACAATTTTGTATGCATGATTGTTTAAAATCGAATGCGATTGAAAAATGCTCGCCCGGGCGGCGGCGAAGCCGGGTGCAGGATCAGGCGTGAAACTACAATCTATGGGCGAAAAATGGTTGGTCCGAGCCCATAGGGGCCGGATCGCGCGTGCGGCCAAAAAGGCTTGGACTGCCGGCACTTGAGAAGTGGAAGGCGAATTCTTCGCGTCCGAAGATGTGCGGCGGATCATTCCGCCGACACGTGTCCACGAAGTCGATCTTGCGGGGCGTCTGATTGACCCAATTGCTGCCGCCGAAAAATCCATGGGCAAGAAGCCCTGGACGTCTAGGCGAGGCTGCGGCGCTCTCCTAGATTGCCTCCTCACGTCGCAAGGAGGAATGAGCGTGAAAGTCTATCTCGCAGGCCCGGAAGTCTTTTTGTCCAATGCGGCCGAAATTCAGAAGGCGAAGGCGGCACTCGCGCGCGCTGCCGGCTTCACGCCGCTGGTTCCGGGCGATCTCGAGATCCCGCCGGCGCGCACCAAACACGAGCGTGGTCTGGCGATCTATGCGGTCGACGAAGGCATGATGCTGGCGTCGGACATGATCATTGCCAACCTGACGCCGTTTCGCGGCATCAGTGCCGATGTCGGGACCGTGTTCGAGCTCGGCTTCATGTGCGGCCGCGGCAAGCACGTCTACGCCTACACCAACACCGCACGCAGCTATTATGAGCGCATCCTGAACGACCACTATCGTGGCAATGCTCAGTTGCGCCCGGACGACCGGATGGCTGGTCCCGACGGGCTCAGCATCGAGGACTTCGACATGGCCGACAACCTCATGCTGGATGGTGGCGTGCTGAGGCGCGAGGGAACGCTGGTGCAGCGTGAGGTGCCGGAGGCAAGCCGCCTGACAGACCTTGAAGCCTTCAAGGAGTGCCTGGCAATCGCCGCGAAACGACACCTGAGCTGAGGCTCCGTCGTTCCGCGATTTCACTGTGACCTAGAGGCCTAATAGACCTCTGCTGCCGCAATGAGCCTCAATCTGTGGGGCACGGCCAACCGGCTGGTGCATTAAGACCTGCCGGCAGCTTGGTCGAGCCGTCGCCACAGGTCATGTCGACCTGCTCCTGTTCCAATCCGGTGGCCTCCGACAGGTTCACACCCTCAATGCGCGTCAGGAACATGAAGGCGCCCTGAAAATCAATCGGGCCGGTAAAGCTGGTATTGGTCAGATCGGCCCGCGAAAGATTGGCGTGCGTGAACCGGGTTCCGGTCAGTTCCGCCTTGTCGAAGTTTGCCCGGCCGAGTTCGGCCTTCTCAAAGCTCGCCCCGGTCAGCGTCGCGCCACTGAAGTTGGCGCGCTGCAGTTCAGAGTTGACGAAATTGGCCTTCTCAGCGGCGATGTCAGCGAAGTTGCAGCGATAGGCCTCGATCTTTGAGAAATTCGCACCGTTGGCGGTGGCCCCGGCTATCGAAGAGCGCACGAGCGTTGCTTTTTCCAGGTTGGCGTTCGTCAGATTTGCGCCGCGCAGATCCGTCAGAGTGAAATCCGTGTTGACGAGATTGGCGCCTTGAAGGTCGCTGCCGCCGAGCATAAGCGCTTTCTTGTTGCAGTCGGCCCAGTCGGCGCCGGCCACGGCCGAATCCTTGCAGCTTGCTGCATGCCCGGCTGTTGGCGTCATCAGCGAGACAAGGCAGGCGGCGACCGCCGGTAGCAGCAAGCCTGCCATCGTGCGCCCCATCATCGTCAGGGTTCTCTTCTGCGTGAAAGCGGGCTGGCATGGCGCGTTCCGTCCACGGTCGAGATCTGTCTTGAGGATGTTCATGGCGGCACTCCGGGACCCAAAGGTCTGATCAATGGCATTTCAGATGGACCACACCTCGTTCGACGATCGGCATCGCCGGTTGCAACGTGCGTCTGAGGTAAACGTATGACGTTGCAGCTCTTTATGCAAATAACAGAAATGAAAACGCGTCGTTTCACATCGCGGCCGTCACCAGCCACTCGAGCAGCAGCGCCTGTGGCCAGTGCGCACCAATGGCGACCGGAGAAAGCAGATGGTAGGCCGAACCGTCTTCGACAAAACCCAGCGGCGCCGCAAGGATACCATTGTCGATTTCATCGCGGACGAGCTGCCACGGACCGATCGCGACTCCGATACCGGCGATCGCCGCCTGGAGGCTGATGTAGAAATGCTCGAAACTCTGGGCCTGGTGCCCGCGCATGCGGGCCCCCGTGAGACGGGTCCACGTCTCCCAGGCGTCCGGGCGAGTGTGCGTGTGCAGAAGAACGGCGTCCTTGCGCAGCGTGGCCGGCCCTCCTGCATCGACGTGATCGAACCACGCTGCGACCCTGTCGGCCCGGCACACCGGCCCGATTCGCTCTCGAAATAGCGGGATCGCATGAATGCCTTCTGGCCGCGCGAAATCGTCGCGCCGAATGGCAAGATCGATGCCACGCCCCAACGTCACCGGCCCGCCCCCGGCGACCAGGTGTACGCCAAGATCCGGATGCCGCCTTTGAAAGTCCGCGAGCCTCGGAATAAGCCAACGCATCAAAAGGGTCGGCTCGCAGGAGACCACCAACGCAGGTGCCTGCGTCTGTGCCCTGATATCGCGTACGGCAGTTTCGACCAGTCCGAACCCCTCGCGCACCGCCTGAGCGAGTGTCCGGCCGACGGGCGTGAGAAAGACGCGACGGTTGCGCCGCTCAAACAGCGCGACCCCCAAATCGTCCTCGATCAGCCGTACCGCCCGGCTGACTGCTCCATGCGTCAAATGCAGGACGTCCGCAGCGCGACTGAAGCTCTCCAGCCTGGCTGCGGCCTCGAAGCAGCGTAGCGCCGCCAGCGGCGGAAGTCGTATCGTGTCGATCTGTGATCTGAGATCACTGATGTCGTCAGAAATCATCGTTATTCGCCGCCTCGCGACTGCATTATTAAGGCGCCATCCGAGATGGCGAGCGAGAAAGACAATGACGGAACTGTTAGCTGTAGTCACCATTACAATCATCGCTGTGATCAGCCCCGGCCCCGATTTTGCGATGGTGACCCGAAACAGCCTGCTGCTGTCCCGGCGAGCCGGCGTGTTGACTGCCCTTGGAATCGGAGCGGGCGTCTGTGTTCACGTCACCTACACCCTGCTTGGGGTCGGTCTTGTCATCCGGCAATCGGTCCTGCTGTTCGATATCCTGAAACTGGTCGGCGCCGTCTATCTGATCTGGCTTGGAACGAAAATGTTGCGCGCAAAGCCGGCCGGACAACTCGCTGCGACAGAGGTCACTGCGATTTCCGATCTCGGTGCATTGCGCATGGGGTTTTTCACCAACGCGCTCAATCCGAAGACAACGGTCTTTGTCGTCAGCCTTTTCATGCAGGTCGTCGAACCAACGACGGCCCTGTCCATACAGATCGGCTATGGCGCCTTTATCGCGGCGGCTCACGTGATTTGGTTCACCGTGGTTGCGGTGTTCTTTTCGTCAGGTGCGGTGCGGCTCCGCCTGCTCGACCTGCGCCATTGGATCGATCGCGCCTTTGGCGCGCTGCTCGTGGGCTTCGGCGTGCTGCTGGCTACGGCGAACCTCACGCGATAGGACGTCGTTTCGTCGCAGGCCGCTTCGTTTTATGGGTAGCACTTGCTCAGCATCCGAAAAACATGCAATATCCATACAATGAAGATTTGAGGTATTGCTATGGCGGATGCGCGAACTGAAATTTCTTGGCAGCCCTCGATCCGAAAATCTGACGGGCCGCTCTATATCGCCATCGCCGATGCCATTGCCGCAGATATCAGCGAAGGGCGCCTTTCCGAAGGCATGCGCTTGCCGCCACAGCGCGCGCTTGCGGGTGCGCTCGGCATAGACTTCACCACGGTCAGCCGTGCCTACAATGAGGCGCGACATCGTGGCCTTGTCGAAGGTCGGGTCGGTCAAGGGACGTATGTCAGGGCCCGGCGGCCACGAGCCGCGCGCTTGACAACCGGCGGCATCGTCGACATGAGCATGAACCTGCCGCCGCTCATCAACGATCCCGCACTGGCCGCGAAGCTCTGGGACGACATGGCGGCATTGCAATCCGATCATGGGCTTGAGCTCCTGATGCGTTATCAGGCGCCCGGCGGTTCAATGCACAATCGCGCTGCCGGTGTCGAATGGCTCAAGCCCCGCCTCGGTCATCTTCCGTTGGAGCGTGTGGTGGTGTGCGCCGGCGCGCAAGGGGCGCTGCTTGCGATCGCCAGCAGCCTGGCAAAAGCGGGCGAGACGATCTGTGCCGAGGCGATCACCTATCCAGGACTGCGCGCACTTGCGGCGCATCTCGGCATCAGGCTTCAAGGCATTGCCATGGATGGCGAAGGCCCTATTCCAGAAGCGTTTGAGGAGCTATGCACACGAGAGACGCCGAAAGCGCTCTATTGCAATCCGACGCTTCACAATCCGACAACGACGACACTTTCCATCGAAAGGCGCCACGCGATCGTCGCGATTGCAAGGCGGCATGGTGTTCCAATCATCGAAGACGATGCGTATGGCGCGCTTCCAAAACTGGCGCCGCCGCCGCTGGCCGCACTTGCGCCCGATCTCGTCTACTATGTCGGGGGCCTTGCCAAATGCCTGTCACCCGCCCTGCGCATCGCCTATCTCGTTGTCCCGGATAGCCGCAGTCCGGTCCAGATGGAGGGCGCAATCCGCGCGACCGTCGGCATGGCCTCGCCGCTCGCGGCGGCAGTCGCTGCACGCTGGATAGAGGACGGCACGGCGGACGCCGTTCTTGCGGAGATCCGCCGCGAGACTGCGGCGCGACAACAGATTGCCGCCGAACTTCTCGCCACCAACGTTGCGCGGACGGATCCGCATGCGTTTCACGTCTGGCTGCAACTGCCGCATCCGTGGACGCGCGGCGAATTGAACGCACGGCTGCAGGCGGCCGGTATCAGCGTCGTGGCGAGTGACGCGTTCGCGCTCGGCGTGCCGCCGGAGGCTGTGCGCATCGGCCTTGGTGCGCCGAAAACGCACCCAGACCTGCGGCGCAGTCTTTTGACGATCACCGACCTCATCGGCCAGTCCCCAATTGCCTCCAGCCTCGTCGTCTGAGTGACGTCTGGGCGAAATTGTCGCAGCAATGTATGCATACAATAAATTGACAATGTATGTTTTTCAGCGCCTAATCTGAACAGGCCTGGGGCGGCGCAGTGCAAAGGCTGCCGCGGATCCAGGCATTGTCGGCGCCGTTTCGAGCGCCAAGCAGGACGCCTGAAAGGAACGAAAATGTCTTCGGATAACGAATGGCCGCCGATCTCGCCCATGCAAACCGGTCTGCGCGGCCGGTGCCCGCGGTGCGGGCAGGGACACCTGTTCAGCGGATTCTTGAAGATGCGTGCGGAGTGCGAAGTCTGTGGCCTCGACTATTCCTTCGCTGACCCGGCAGACGGCCCCGCATTCTTCGTGATCTGCTTTGCTTGCGTGCCGAGTGTTTTTCTCGGCGTCTGGCTCGAGGTCCAATACAGTGCACCGCTTTGGGTGCATCTGCTCGTCACCGGCCCCTTCATGTTGTTGACCTGTATTCCGCCACTTCGCCCCTTGAAGGGCTGGCTGGTCTCGAGTCAGTTCTTCTACAAGGCCGAAGAAGGCAAGGTCGTCAGGCGCAACGTTGATACTACTGTCACAACAACACAGTAAGGCCTGCTTCGGCCCTCATGCCGATCCACTCGCCGTCACCATACCCCTTAAAAACAATAGCGCCGCCAACTGTTGATAGTTGACGGCGCCTTCACCGGAAGCCTTTCTTCTCAAAGGCAGCCCTACGTAGGATAAAGAATATCTGGCGTCAACGCGCAAACTGTGAAGATTTATTCGGGAGAAAATCGTCATACAGGAACTTCGCATTTAATATTGTTCGGATTTATTACTTTCTTTTTTTAGTGTTTTTTATTTTAGAAATATATGCGTGTTGCGATTTCGCAACAATTTATTGCAATTGTCGCCAGTAAATCGCCGAAGCGCGTTTGTTGCATGACTGTCGTGTTTTTTATGCTAGCGGTGTGGCCGCTGCCCGCTGCGAGTCATCGTTGCCGGTTCATTTCGTAGCAGCGCGAGCGAGGTAGCCGATAAATCTCTGGGGGGACACCAGGGGGCGTGCCTTGTTGACCTTGATAACAAAAGAGAGATCGATCGCATGAATATCAAAAGCCTTCTTCTCGGCTCCGCTGCTGCTCTCGCAGCAGTTTCCGGCGCCCAGGCAGCTGACGCAATCGTCGCAGCCGAGCCGGAGCCCATGGAATACGTTCGCGTTTGCGACGCTTTCGGCACTGGCTACTTCTACATCCCGGGCACCGAAACCTGCCTCAAGATCGGCGGCTTCATCCGCTTCCAGACCTCCTTCGGTCCGAACGAAGTCAACGGCCGTCAGGGCTGGGGCAACGCCGGCACGTCTGACTGGGATTCCTTCTCGCGCGCTTACATCTCGTTCGACGCCAAGAGCGACACCGAGTACGGCACGCTCACCGGCTTCTTCGCTGCTGAGTTCAACGCCGACAACGACACCGACGCTGGCGACAGCCGCATCGACGTTGATGAAGCCTACATCCAGCTGGGTGGCCTCAAGGCCGGCTTCTTCTACAGCTGGTGGGATAAGGGCCTGAACGGCGAATCCGACTCGATCGGCAACGTCACCGAATTCAACTCGATCGCCTACCTCTACGACGCTGGTTCGTTCCAGGCCGGTATCGCGGTTGACGAACTCGAAGGCACCTCGACCAAGTCGAACGGCGTTGGCGTTGAAGCCATCGTTTCGGCTTCGCTCGGCGGCGTTTCCTTCGACCTGCTCGGCGGTTACGACACGGAAGTTGAAGAAGGCGCAATCCGCGCTCTGCTCTCGGCTGACCTCGGCCCGGGCACGCTCCAGGTTGCTGGCGTCTGGGCTTCCGACCCGAACGCTTACTGGAACGCTTCCGAGTGGACCGTTGCTGCTTCGTACGCCTTCAAGGCAACCGACAAGCTGAAGATCACCCCCGGCGGTCAGTACTGGAGCGATCTGCGCGTCGGCAACACCTTCGACAGCGGTCTCGACAAGTGGCGCGCTGGCGTGACGCTCGACTACGCGATCACCGAAGGTCTCGCGACCCGCGTTTCGGTTCAGTACAACCAGGAAGACCTGACGGCTACGACCGACCGCGACTACGTTTCGGGCTTCGTACGTCTGCAGCGTAACTTCTAATCTGACGATAGTCGGATGAAGGAAACCCGCAGCTTCTTCCGAAGCTGCGGGTTTTTCTTATGCTAGTAAGGTAAATGGCTTGAGATTGCTTGCGTTGAATTTCTTGCGGTCCGCGCAATCTAGTTCTGAGCACGCCGATCTGGTGCCTCACGTCCGTGATCACCGGTCCGGCCGTATCAAAGACCGTAACCCAAGTGGAAACGTCTCGCCTCAGAACCAGCCTAGGGCCAGGGGTGACGGCGGTCACAATGGTGGCATGGCGGGTAATCGGCGCTGACGCGTGCGATGGGTCGCGTCGCCTACCCGGGTCGACCTTTCGCAAGCGCACGCAAAAAGCCCGCCACTTCTTTCGAGTCGCGGGCATCTCTATTGCCAGAACCAAGTCTGTGGCAGGTCGCGGTTACGGCTAGCTAGCCGGTGTTGGTTCGCCCAGCGACAGCATCAACCGGTTTGCCCAGTTGAAGAACGCTGCTCCGTGGATGACGTCGGCAATCTCCAGTTCGTCCAGGCCGGCGGCCGCCAACCGGGCGATATGGTCCTCGGTGAAGACGGGCGGCGTCGCTGTCAATGCGACCGACGCGGCGACGATCGCATTCCAGCGCTCGCCGAGGTCGGCGTCAACGCCTTCGTCGAGCAGTCTTTGCACGTCTTCGCCCCGCTTGGAGTGATGCGTGGCGAAACGCGAATGAACGGACGCGCAGAAGATGCAACCGTTGAACCGCGATGCTGCCGTCGCCGCGAGTTCACGCTCCGCACGCGGCAGGCCCGAGCGGGTGTTGTAGAAGATGTCCTTGTCCGTCTTCGTGCGCGCCTCAAGCACTTCCGGATCGCGCACCAGCAGGCGGAAATATGGCGACTTTGCACGCGCGGCCTCGACCAGCCCCTTGAGGTGCCGCTCGGTCAGGTCGTCCTCGCCCAAGGGGGGCAGCCATGGCGTCCAGCCGATTTCATCCTGGGTAAAGGCAACCGGCGGATTGGCGACTGTGGGGGTAATGGCACGTTCGGTCATTCACAAATCCTCTTTAAATCTTACGCTGCCGCGCGCTTCGTTGCTGTCGCCAGCAGGGAAAGACCGGCAATCACGCGAATCTGAAACGCAACGAAGGAAACCAGCTGCGACAGGGTAACGATGCCACTCGTTGTCCAGCCGGCGTCCAGCAAGACTTGAAGGGCCTGGGGATTTGCTTCGCGCAGGCGGAAAACCAACAGATGGGCATGCTCGAAAGCGGCCGTAAGCTTGGGGCCGAGCGCCTCGCGGCTGGCCGCCGAGACCTTGTAAATCGGTCCAGCCACATTCTCGGTGCTCAAGGGGCCATCCGGGTAGCTGCCATAGGGACCGGTTGCCCGCCCCGCCCCGATCTCCGCCTTCAGCAGTTCGACGAGCCAGCGACCGGCGACACTTTCCTCAAGCGTGTTCACGTAGAAATCAAAGACGTCGGGCTGACGATGAAGGCCGGCAACAAAACTCGCCACGGCGTGTCGTTCCGTGAGCGATACGTCACCGAACTCCTCCGGTTGAAACAGTGCAAGATAGCTCTTCTGCGCCTGTTCGCGGGTTTCCGGCCGTTGGGCGCGGATGCGGTCGAGTGCTGAGCCCGGCGAGATGCCGCTGAGCAGGTCGATGACATCGGGTGACGCGAGGGTCATGCTTCGTCTCCTTTGGTAGATGGCAATGTGCAAAGATCCGGCTGGATCCGATCTCAACCGACGGCCCCGAAACGGCGCGCATGGAATTTTTCCTGCGGTGCCCAGCCAAGCGCCGGCGCGACCTTGGTCGCGATGAGCTCAATCGATCGCAGGATCAACGGGTGCGGCGGATCGATGGAATGGACTTGGAACACCAGATCGGTGACCCGCTCCAGCGTCTCATCGGCGCTGAGGCTTTCGATGACGTCGTCCACCGTTCCGACGTGTACGTCGAAGGCGGCAATCAGATCGGCGAGAGAGGTACCGTTGACCCTGTGGCCGGCGGCAATCAGGCGCTCGGCCCCGCGGACAAGCCCAACCTCCGCAAGCCGCAGCGCTTCTGCGCGACTGTCTGCAACAAACAGACTTCGTGAACCGAGAATGCGTGGCGCCCGTGCCGACGGGAGTGCGTGCAGATAGGCGTCGATGATCGGGTTCTGCAGGTCTGCCAGAGACGCGTTCGGCTTATCGTCCGGGCGCGGCTGTGTTCGCGACAGCATCAGGCCGTCGCCCGCCCGGCCTGCGCGTTCGCCGCCCGCGACCGAGAAGGTCGCCTGCCAGATGCGGTTGAGCAATTGCGGTGCTGTGGGATAGAGGCGATCGCCGCCGGCAAGCCCCCGCCCCGCCCAGGCATCGAGGACGGTTTGCAGATGTCGGCCAAAAACTGCACCGCGGTCGGCGCTTTCCAGGCCGAAAGCGGTAAACGACGACGGCGTTCCGCCGGTTCCGAAGCCGACTTCCAGCCGCCCGCCGGACAGCAGATCGAAAACGGCAGCATCTTCGGCAACCCGGATCGGGTTTTCCAGCGGAAGCGTAATAACGCCGGTGCCAAGACGGATGCGCGTCGTCTCGGCCGCGACATGGGCGAGGAACACCAAGGGAGCGGGCAAACCGCCTTCGTCGGCGTGAAAGTGATGCTGGGCCACCCAGGCCGTATCGAAGCCGAAACGCTCGGCCGTCACGATCTGCTCCTTGGCATAGTAGTAACGCGTGCCCGGCGGAACGTCGTCGAGCAGCCGTGTGAAGAAGCCGAGGCGCTTGCGTGGGATCGTCTCTGTCATAGTCAGTCCTGTTTGTGGTTCCAGCGCGTCAGGCCGCAGCGCGGCGCGTTTGTCCGGGGATGGCGTTGATCAATTCGCGGGTGTATTCGCTGCGCGGAGCTTCGAAGACCTCGGAAACCGCCCCACCTTCGACAAGGCGCCCATCCTTCAGAACCGACACGGTGTCGGAGATCTGGCGGACGACGGCGAGGTCGTGGGAGACGAAAAGGTAGGTGAGGCCGAGGTCACTCTGAAGCTCGTCGAGCAGGTCGAGGATGCGCGCCTGGACGCTGACGTCGAGGGCGGACACAGCCTCGTCCAGAACGACCACTTGCGGATCGAGAACGAGAGCCCTCGCGATCGCGACGCGCTGGCGCTGGCCGCCGGAAAGTGCATGCGGCCGACGCAGCAGCGCGTCTGCGGGCAACCCGACCCGCGCGAGGATCGCCCTGGCTTTCTCGTCGCGCTCGGCGCGGGTAAGCCGCGAGAAGTTCAAAAGCGGTTCGGAGACGATTTGCAACACGCTCTGGCGCGGATCGAGGGAGCCGTAGGGATTTTGATAGACGAGCTGGATCTTGCGGCGAAATTGCCGAAGATCCTCGCCCTTCAGGCCGGAGATCTCGGTACCGTCGACCTCGATCCGTCCTGCGGTCGGCCTGTCGAAGCCGACAATGCTACGCATCGTTGTCGTCTTGCCGGAGCCGGACTCGCCGACGATTGCATGGGTCGTACCGCGGCGGACGCGAAAGCTCACGTCGTCCACCGCGCGAAGGCGCTCGCGACCGCCGTCCCGTAGGAATTCGCGGACCAGGCCTTCGACGACCACGACATCGTCCTCAGCGCGGCTATCCGGCAAGCGTGCCACAGCCGGCAATCTGGATGGCGCCGTGAAGGACGGTGCGTCCGCGAGCAGCTGCCGCGTATAGGGGCTGCGCGGTGCAGAGAGAACGGCAGCCGTTGCCCCCTGCTCCTGGATCCGGCCCTTTTGCAGCACGACGATCCGGTCAGCGCGGTCGGCCGCGACACCGAGATCGTGGGTGACGAGAAGCACGGATGTTCCATATTCGGTCCGCAATTCGTCGATGAGATCGAGAATGCGCTTTTGCACGGTGACGTCGAGTGCGCTCGTCGGCTCATCGGCAATGATCAGCTGCGGTTTCAGGGCGATGGCGATCGCGATCAAGACGCGCTGGCGCATGCCGCCTGAGAGTTCGTGCGGATATTGCTGCGCCCGCAGCGCAGGCTCGCTCAGGCCGACGCGGGCAAGAAGCGAAATGACGCGGTGATCGATTTCCTCTGAGCGCAAAGCGCCATGGATCCGAAAGATCTCGCCAAGCTGGGCGCCGATGGTCTTGACCGGGTTTAGCGAACTTCCGGGATCCTGCGGCACGAGGCTGATCTTTGCGCCGCGCACCGTGTCCAGCTGGCGGTCCGACCAGCGGGCGATATCGGTGCCGTTAAGCCTGATGCTGCCACTCTCAACCCGGCCGTTCGCCGCAAGCAGTCCCATGATCGATTGCGCGGTCGTCGTCTTGCCGGAACCGGATTCGCCGACGAGCGCCACGACTTCGCCGGGGTTGATGCGAAACGACACATCGTGCACGGCGCGCCTCTCGGCCTGACCGTCGCGATAGGCGATGGAAAGACCTTCGACCTCAAGGACCGGGGGAAGCGATTCAAGTACCACAGTCATGCTGGCGCCTTTCCGAACGATTGGCTGACGCGATTGGCGGCGAGCACGACGACCACCACGATGACGCCCGGGGCAGTTGTCAGCCACCAGGCCGTCGAGATATAGTTGCGGCCCTCTGCGATCAGCAGACCCCATTCCGGCGTCGGCGGCGGCGCGCCGTAGCCGAGAAAGCCGAGCGTGGAGATCTGCAGCACGGCTGATCCAAATTGCAGCGACGCGAAGGCGAGAACAGACGTCAGCGAGTTCGGCAGGACATGGCGCCATAGAACCGAAGCAAATGTGCCGCCGCTGCCGAATGCAGCTTCGACATAGTCACTGCGGCGAACACGCACGACCTCGGCACGTGCGAGCCGGGCAAAGCCTGCAACCGAAGTGACGCCAACCGCAATCGCGGCGTTTACCGTGCCGAAGCCAAGCAGGATGATGATGCTGAGCGACAGCAGCAGCGGCGGTATCGACAGGAGTACGTCGACGACGCGCATGATCGCATCGTCAAAGCGACGTCGGACCGAGCCGGCAAGCACGCCAAGGCCAGTGCCGACCACGAGACCAAGTCCGACAGCGACGAAGGCGCCAGTCAGCGAGTGGACAGCGCCATAAACGATGCGCGCGTAGAGGTCCCTACCGAGGGCGTCGGTGCCAAGCAGATGTTCGGCGCCGGGCCGTTTCAGCTGCGCGCCACCGATGCCTTCAATCGGGTTGTAGCCGGTAAAAAGCGATGGCGCGACGGCCCAAAGGAGCGCTATGCCGAGGATAAGCCAGGACAGAGCCAGCCCTAAAGGCGCGCGGCGCAAACGCGTTGCCGTGTCTGCTCGCCATCCGCCTTGCCGGTTCGCATCCGCGGCAGCTTCGTTGTGAAGCGTATCGAACGTTGTCATGCGGCAACTCCAGCTTTTGTCCTGAGGCGTGGATCGAGCACCGGATAGAGGAGGTCCACGACAAGATTGATGATCACGAAGGCGAGCGCCGAAATCACGACAATGGCTTGAAGCACTGCCGTGTCCTGGCTGCCGACGGCGCGCTCGGTGAGGCCGCCGATGCCGTTCAGCCCGAAGACGGTTTCGGTCACGACGGCTCCGGCAACGAGTTCACCGAAGAGCACGCCGGCAATGGTCAGCGTCGGCAGAAGAGCGTTCTTGGCCACGTGCCGCCAGAGCACCCAGAACCGTGTCGCGCCTTTCGCGCGCGCGACGACGACGAAGGGGCGCGTCATCACGTCGTCGATATTGCGCACCAGCACCTGGGCAAGTGGTGCCGAGATCGGCACGGCGAGCGCCATGACGGGCAGAATCAATTCCTGCCACGGAGCAGGATTGATGACCGGTACAAGCTTGAGGCGGAAAGAGAATATTTGGATCAGCATGATCCCGAGCCAGAACGTCGGGACCGAAATGAAGAGCGACGGGATCGATTGCAACGCGCCACGCAGCCAGGCGAAACGGGTGAGGCTGGAGACAAATGCAATGAGGATCGCCAGAACGCCGGCCAGGAGGAAACCGAGGGTCGCAAGTTTCAGTGTCGCGGGCAGATGCGCAGCAAGCAGGGTACCAACCGGAACGCCGGCCTGAACCGAATAGCCAAAATCACCGGTCAGAAATTTGCCGATCGTGCGCACGTATTGCACCACGAACGGGCTATCGACGGCGTAGGACGCGCGGATTTCGGCAACCTGCGCGGCGGTTAGGCCAAGGTCGGGGTTCTGGAACTTGATGAGGACCGCGTCGCCGGGCATCGCCTGCAGAAGGACGAATGAGACCGTGAAGGCCGCCCACAGGACAAATAGGGCCTGCGCGACACGATTGAGCAAATAGGCGGACATGATCCGTTCCTCTGCGGCGGATTTCAGGAATGGCGGCCGCCTGATTGCGGCGGCCGCCGGATCGATCAGTGTTCTGCAAGCCAGGTGCTGTAGAAGCTCGGCCGGCCAACAGCCTCGAACGCGACACCCTGGACATAGGGAGCTCCGGCATAGGCCTGCGGCTCCTCGAAGATCGGGATCGCGTAGGCCTGGTCGACCACGTAGTCCTGGATTTCGCCGGCAATCGCCAACCGCTTCTGCCGATCCGGCTCCGAGGCCAAGGCTTCGAGCAGACCGTTCAGCTTTTCGTCGACGAAGCTCTGCACCTTGTCGCTGAGCCCGCCCTTCTGGCGCAGCATGTCTCGGTTCTTCGGATAGTACTGGCTCTTGATGACATCCGGGTCGGCTCGACCGACCATGGCCGGCGACACCGGCGTCTTCAGCGGATCGAGATCGTCGACAGTCTTGCTGCCGCTGTCGCCGGCGAGCACGCTCAGCTTCACGCCGACCTTGCCCCATTGCTGCGCGACCAGTTGCAGCGTTTCCTTGTTCTGCGGTTGCGGCAGCGACTCGTACGCCGTCAGCACCAGTTCCCTGCCGCCCTTTTGACGGAGACCATTTGCGCCGACCGACCAGCCGGCCTCGTCGAGCAGGGCTTTCGCCTTTTCAAGATCGAAGGCGAGCTTGGCCGAAACATCCTTGTAGCCGAGTGCTGACGACGCGATGATCGATGTCGCCTGCGGGTAGTTGGCCGAGAACAGCGTCGTTACGATCTCCTTGGCGTCGGTCGCATGCAGCAGCGCCTGACGCACTTTCACGTCGGCCACCAACGGGTTGTCCGGACGGAAGACGACGCTGTTGTTCACGCCGCGCGTCGACGGAGCGTAGATCTGGTAATCCTGGGCCTCGACTTGGCTCTCGTCATAGGCCTGCACCTGCCGGATGAAGTCCGCTTGCCCTGCGAGCAGCGCGCCGATCCGCACACTATCTTCGCCGGTAATGATATACTTGACGCCGTCGAGATAGGCACGGCCTTGATGTTCAAGCTTTGCCGGACCCCAATTGTATTCCTCTCGCGCCTTGAGGTTCAGTTCCTTGCCGATCGTTTCACTCTCCACGACGAAGGGACCGGAGCCGATGATCTTCGTCGCGTCGCCGAGCTGTTCGAACGGAAGTGCAAGCGTGCTCGCAGCAACAAGGCCGGATCCGATGACCGACGTACCCTGCAGGAAGCCCGGAGACGGTTTCTTGAAGTAGAATTTTACGGTCAGCGGATCGATCACTTCGCTGCGCTCGTAATTGTTGATGACTTCGGAAACCGGTTGCTTCAGTGCCTTGTTGCCAAGTCCGAAGACATCATAATTCCTGGCGACGGCGGCTGCGTCGAGCGGCGTGCCATCCGAGAACGTGACACCCGGCCGGATCTTGAACGTATATGCCGTCGCATCCGCGTTGACCGTCCAGGACTCGGCGATCCACGGCTCGATCTCGAGCGTCTTCGGGTTCTGATAGGTCAGCTTGTCCGTGATCTGGTTGAGGATGCCGCCGTTCGGATAGAAGCCGCCGGCCGGCGGGTAGAGGTTGGTGTGTGCCTGCTGTTCCAGGTAGATCAGCGTGCCGCCCTTGACCGGTTCATTTGCCTGCGCATGAGCGCCGGGGAGCGCCAGACCGGACGTTGCGATCGTCGCCAGTGCGAGAGCCAGCCGTTTCAGTTTCGTCGTCATGAGTGCCTTCCTTCGAAAATCTGGAGGCTATCGTACGAATGCAGGCGGCGTTATCAATTAAATCTAGTAAATTAATATGCTATATGTTTCGGCCGGATGGAAAGAAGCATCTAGCGCATCGCATCGGCTGAGATATTTGTCCCCACCCGTGTTTTTCCCACTGAATTCGGTGGGTGCGGGGCAAAGGCGTTTGTGGAAAGAAACACACTGATAACCACCGCCACACACGCGACACGGACACGTGCTTGATTGCGCGCGGCATTGACAACATTGTCATGATCCGTTGAAAAATCTCGGCAATTCCTTTGAACCTCCCAAGGATCGTAAGCATCATGGAAAGCAACAAAGTCCTCGTGGTCGGCGGTGCCGGCTACATTGGCTCGCACACCTGCCTCGAACTCGCCAACAAGGGGTTTGAGCCCGTTGTCTATGACAACCTGTCGAACGGCCACGAGGAATTCGTCAAATGGGGCGTGCTTGAAAAAGGCGACATCCGCGATCGCAAGCGCCTGGACGAGGTACTTGCCCGCCACAAGCCCCGCGCCATCCTGCATTTTGCCGCGATGATCGAGGTCGGCGAATCCGTGAAGGATCCGGTCTCTTTCTACGACAACAACGTCATCGGCACGCTCACCTTGCTGTCGGCTGCCCTTGCCGCTGGTGTCGAGGCGTTCGTGTTCTCATCGACCTGCGCCACCTATGGCTTGCCGGAGAGCGTACCGATCGACGAACAGCATCGCCAGGCGCCTATCAACCCTTATGGCCGCACCAAGTGGGTGTGCGAGCAGGCGCTGAAGGATTACGGACAATACAAGGGCCTTCGCTCGGTAATCCTGCGCTATTTCAACGCCGCCGGTGCGGATCCGGAAGGCCGCATCGGCGAATGGCATGAGCCCGAAACGCATGCCATCCCGCTTGCGATCGATGCAGCTCTTGGCCGCCGCCAGAGCTTCAAGATCTTCGGAACCGACTATGACACGCGTGACGGCACCTGCGTGCGCGACTACATCCATGTGCTCGATCTTGCCGATGCGCATGTGCGCGCGGTCGAACACCTGCTTGCAGGCGGCGACAGCGTCGAACTCAATCTCGGCACGGGTACGGGCACGACCGTCAAGGAACTGCTGACGGCGATCGCCGATGTTTCCGGACGTGAGTTCCAGGTCGATCTCGTCGACCGTCGCGAGGGTGACTCCACGACGCTGGTCGCCAACAACGACAAGGCGCGCGATGTCCTCGGCTGGGTGCCGAAGTACGATCTCACCGACATCACCCGCACGGCCTGGAACTGGCATTCGCGCCGCAACCTCGGCGCCTGAGTTTCGGTGATACCCGGTGCGGCCGCCAAGTGCCGCACCGGGGCGTTTCAAGCGCGTCAACCCGCTCGCTGCGCGGGCTTCGAATAGGAGCGGGACCGCAGGCGTCTTGCCAGAGGCCTTTCGAGCAGCAGAAAAACGACAACGCCAAGAGTCGTCCCGGCGCCGACGGCGAGTAGCGCCGACGTAAACGGGCTTACGCCGGCCAGCCCGCAGACCTTGACCACGACCGAAATGGCGAAGGCGTGCCAGAGATAGATCGAATAGGACGCGTCGCCGAGAAGCATTGCCAGTCCACCCGAGCGGAACCAGCCGCCTCGCTCGAGCGCCAGCGTGCCGACGACAAGCAGGACGGCCAAGGGCCCGAGCACGAGCTCGTCGAACGGCAGGCCGAGCACTGCGAGGGCGGCAAAACCTGCAGCGGCGGTCGCAATCAGCGCCAGACCGAAGACTGCGCCCGGCACGCCCCCCCGCAACCAGAACTCGGCGACGATCATGCCGGCCACAAACTCAAGAAGAATTGGCCTTGTGTAGGTGATGAAGAGCGCATTGTCGCTGTCGAACAGCAGGCCGATTGCAACCAAAAGTAGGAATGCGGTCGTCATCGCGATCAGTCGCCGCGAACGGGGCAGCAACAGCATCAACGCGAAGACGGCGTAGAAGAACATCTCGTAATTCAGCGTCCAGCCCTGCACCAGAACCGGCCAGATTTCACCGTTGCTCGGGGAGTGCATCGGAATAAACAGCACGGAGGCAAGAACGTGCCCGGTGGTCAGGACCAAGTTCGGAAACAGGCCGGCAACGCCGCCAAGAACCATGACTGCAGTCGCGAGCCAATAGATCGGAACGATGCGCTGGAGGCGATCACGCAGGAATGTCAGCGGTGACATCGGCCGGCGCGCGCTGATCACCCACATGATGAAACCGCTGATGACAAAGAAGACGTCGACGCCGGCAGCGCCGATTGCGAAATGATGGCCAGTCCGCTCGGCGGCGTGAAAGATGACGACGCCAAGTGCTGCCACTGCCCGCAGATACTGGATGCCATAGATTGTGGGTATGGCGCCCCCGTTCCCGCGGTTCACCGGTACCTCATACGTGGCGCCATCCGAGGGGCGCTGCGAACCGGCACGTCCTCCGCCGGCCGCTTCGTTCGACCTTGCGGCAGGGTCAGTTTGCCGGCCGCAAAATAGAGCAGGAACGAACCAACGTGATACGGGTTCATGATGTCGATCTCCACGAAGGAGCGCATCAGAAGCAGCACGGCGATACCGAACAGCACGGAGGACTGGGTATCATGGTCTTCGGTCAGCAGGCGCTTGGTGTGGCCAAGAACCGTCGCCAGCAGCACGGCTGACAGCAAAGCGAGCCCGATCGCGCCGGTTTCAACCATCGCCTCGATGAAGGTGTTATGGAAATGAAAGCCTGAACGAGTGGCGATATAGAACTCTTCCCAAAGGCGTTCCGGCTCGGAAAATCCCTGAACCCAATAGGCCTGGTAGCCAACGCCGACCAGCGGCGAAGCCATGGCAGCTTCGACCCCCTGTTGCCAGAGGTAGGTACGCCCGGTCAGAGTGGAATCCTTGCCGAAGAGGCCAAGCACAAAGTCGATGCCACCACCATAGACAGCCGCGACCGCGATCATGGAGCCGCAGACGATCGACGCGAGGAACAGGCCCTTTCGATGGCGTGGCGACAGGAAGCCGACCATGCGCATCCCGAGCCAGATCCCGATGATGACTGCGGTCGTCAGCACGGACGTCGCGGATTGTGACGCGACGAGACAATAGGCAGAAAGCAGTCCGACCATGCACGAAGCCACGAACCACAGGCCCCGTTCGCCAAGCGCCATGGGTGCCACGAAGGCGAAATAGATGCCCAGTGATGCATAGAAGCCGAGCTGGTTCTTGGATGCGAATGCGCCGACGAAGCTGTAGGTGCCATCGAGCGGGTCGAGGTGATAGACGCCGAAGAGCAGGGAGTAGACGAGCAAGATGCCGGTCCCTGCCACCGCGCCGCGGACCAACGTTCGGATGCTGACCAGGCGCATGGCGATCAGGGCGCAGACGACATGGGATAAATACTGGATGCCGGCACGTGCCGTTGTCGCCGGGGCTGCCGACCAGAAAACCGAAAGACAGGCGAATAGGGCAAAGCCGAGGATCCAGAGACGGCTGTTATAGCTGCCGATCACACGGCGGTAGTCGACGAACACCAGAGGCAGCCACAGCCCGTAATAGACGAGAATGGATACCTGCCCGAACCGTGCGGAGTAGGCGAAGACGAAGAAGGACAGCGCGATTGCAACGGTGCCATAGGCACCATTGCGGTCAGGAGAAATCAAACTCGCCTTCGCAATCTTCACGATCGATCCTATTGCGTCGCCAGGTTGGCTTCGACCTTGATGACGTCGCCCGGCAGAACGGGCGTGTTTTCATCGGCGACAATCTCGGTCGATTTGCCGTCGCGCTCCCGGACGATCGAATAGGCGATCGTCGCCTCAGCGTTGTTGTCCTTCGACTGGGCCGCCTCCGTCGACTGCAGCAATGCCTCGGTCATCAGGTCACGGCTGGTACCAAGCTTGATCGACAGTGTGTCGAGTTCGGCCTCGGTATTTTGCAGATCCTGCGCCAGCTGCGCGTCCCAATCGTTGCGCAGATTGGTTTCGTCCTGCGTCGCCTTGCTCACATCCTGCTTGGCCTTGAGGGATGCCGTATCGATGTCGAGAAGTGCGGCCTGCAACTCGGCAACCCGTTGTTCCAACTGCAATTTGCGCTGACTGAGCGCCAGCCCCTTCTCGGCGAGACCTTCGATCTTTTCGCGATCCTCCATAACGAGGCCGAGTTGACGGTTCTGGGTTTCCGACTTTTTCGACAGCGACTGGATCTCGCTCTCCAGCAGCGATTTCAGGTCAGCAAGAGATTTCAACTGGAGTTTCTGCTTGCGATCACGCGAAGCCATCAGGGCCGTTTCGCTGGTCAAGATCTTGTCGATGTCCGGGACGCCTTGCAGGTCCTTCGGCAGGTCGATCCCTTCCTTCTCCGCAATCTCGGCCTGGAGGCGCGCGCGACGGATCAACAGCCTGTTGCGCTCGGCCGTCTGGACGCTCGAATCACCATGGGCGTTGATGTAGTCGCGCGCAAAACGCTGGCCGTTTTCTGCGCGGCGCAATCCGCCGCCAAGGCTGACAGCCTTCAGAATGGTCAGATTGGGTGCAAAAGGATATTCGCCGGGCTTCTGCACCTCGCCCGAGAGATAGACGGGGCGGTATTGTGCAAGCTCCACCGAGGCGGACGGGCGATCACGCAGACCGAACAGGGTCTGCATCTTTTCGCCGATCGCTTCGCCGACTTCCGCGGTGGTCTTGCCGGCTGCCGGCAAGTCGCCGATGAAGGGCAAGGACAGGGTACCGGACGGGCCAACGGTGTATTCCCCGCTGACAACCGACCAGTCGCGCACCGCCCCTTCGGCGGTCTGCCATTCGGCAACGCGAATTTTGAGCTTGTCCATCGTGCCGAGCTGGTAATCCTCGGCGCGAGCTTGGGTGGCGCCGAGGATCAATGCGATCAACACGGAAGCATGGAAATGCACCAGTGTGCGGGAAATGCGCGACTTCCCTGTCAAATCGTGATGTGTCATCTGGGCGTCCCGAAAATGAGGCGCCGGCCCCGCATGCGATCCCTATCGATCGTGCCGAGGCCGGAGACGCTGTTTCGTCAGTAGCTGCCGCGCGAAAAGCAAACGGCGGGTATCGTTCTCACGACGATGGAAAAATCGCTGAGCATCGACCAGTTCTGCACATAGTGCATGTCGAACGCGACGCGCGCCTCGTAGGAAACGTCGTTGCGTCCGCTGATCTGCCACAGGCCGGTCAGACCCGGGCGAGACTGCAGATAGTAGACGGCAGCGCTGTCATAGAGTTCGAGCTCATCCTCGACCACGGGTCGCGGGCCGACGATGCTCATTTCACCGCGAATGATATTGATAAGCTGCGGCAGCTCATCAAGGCTCAGTTTGCGCAGAACGCTGCCGACGACAGTCACCCGAGGGTCGTTCTGCAGTTTGCGCGTTGCACGCCATTCCTCATAGGCGGACGGGTTGCGCCTGAGATGGTGTTGCAGAACGCGATCGCCATCGGCCCGCATGGTGCGGAACTTTAGGCAGCGGAATGTCCTTCCGTTGTGACCCACACGACGATGGCCGTAAAAGACCTTGCCCCCATCGGACAATTTGATGAGGGCCATCAGCATCAGAAATAGCGGGCTCAAGAAGGCGAGCGCCAGCGAAGCGGCAAGAATATCGAAGCCACGCTTCGAAATACCGCCCAAGGGCGGAAAGGCCGCAGTCTCTGCGGCACTGAAAAACGGCGAACTGGCCGATCTGGTCGCAGACTTCATAGAGATGACTCCATTTACGTTTGGCGATTGGTCGGTCTCCCCAGGCAGGGGCCTCTAGCCCGAGCGGGCGCATTCATTGCGAAGAATGAACGTATGGTTAGGATTTGCCTTTTGAAGGCGAAATAATGGCGGGCGTCGCCTCCGAGCACGCGCGCCATACATCATCACTTTCGAATATGTAGTGTTTAAGACGGTCCTGACAATCGTATTGTTGTGCCATAAAGACTAAAATTGCGCGTACCACTGTATTGTCCGCCCTATTCAGAATTACATTCTCATCTCGACGAGCGAAAAAAGCAGTTCTTTGTTTTCTTTAAGCTTTGGATGAACGCCTCTATGGCCAGAAAGATTGATCGCCGTTTATATCCCGAAGAGAATGCTGCGGCGCACCAAGCTTTCGCAGCGCACACAATCGGAGGAAGAGGCAGACAACCTTGTAACAAAAGTTGATCAGCCGATTTTCTCCATGACAACCAATGGGCCGCCTTTGGATGGCACTCTCCTGCAGCGTGTAGAAATCCGATTCGGACGCATTTTGCGTCGGCGCGGCTCATCAATTGCGTGCTCAAAAGTTTTTGATTGGCTTAGCCCCGGTTTAAACGCGACATAAACCGTTCGACAGTCAAACGCGCAATATGACTGTCATCCATTGGCGGTTGAAGACGACAGTCGACGCCAATATATTGAAATCGGGAGCAGGAGGGCCCGCAGCAGCAATGATCCACCCAGCGATGTATTCGAGTGTGAGTTGATACCATGTATGGACCACGCGTCTTTGTCAGCATGGTTGGCGCTCTAACGGTTTTTGCCGTTGTCACATACTTCCTCAATGGCTCGCTAACGCCCACCTTGATCCAGACGGCGATCTGCGCGGTTCTGATGCAGATTGGCTACTTCATCGCCATTCTCTTCCTTGTCTGGAAAAAGGCCCGGGAAAGCGAAAAGCAGGCAGCCGAAGCGTTGCGTGCGGCTGGAGAGGAAAAGTCGGGCACCAAGACGCCACCGTTGAACCGTCCGGGCCACCTCAACCGTTGAATGTGACAAGCTCGTTTCCAGGCGAGCTCCTCAAAAAAGCCCCTCCCTTGACGCGATCGCGACACGATCGCCCGGCATTGTGCCGACGCCGCCGCGCAACGCACGGGCAGCGACGTCTGTGCCGCTGTACGTCCTCGAGACGATAACAGGCGCTGCTGAGACACGATGCTGGAGCCTTCATGAACACAGCCGTAGAGACCAAGGTCTGCGTTATCATTGCTGCCAAGGACGCGCAGGAAACCATAGGCCGCGCGATTGCATCCGCGCTTCGTGAGCCGGAAACTGCGGAAGTGATCGTTGTCGACGACGGTTCCACAGACGCGACCTCTGCGGCCGCGCAGGACGCCGACGATGACACGGGGCGGCTGACAATTGTTCGTTTCGAAAACAACCGGGGGCCTGCGGCTGCGCGCAACCACGCGATTTCGATCAGCCGGTCTCCGATCCTGGCGATCCTCGATGCCGACGATTTCTTTTTTCCCGGTCGTCTCGCGCGTCTTCTTTGCGAGAGAGATTGGGACTTCATTGCCGACAATATCGCCTTCATGGACGAAGCCGCCGCCGACAGCGCGGCAGCTGTCGTAGAAGACTTCCCGCCGGAACCGCGACGGCTGCATCTCGTCGATTTTGTCGATGGCAACATTTCGCGCAGAAATGCGAGGCGCGGCGAAATCGGCTTCCTGAAGCCGTTGATGCGGCGCGATTTCCTCGAAGCGAACGGCATCCGCTATCGGGAACCCCTGCGGCTCGGGGAGGACTACGATCTATACCTGCGGGCGCTGACCAAGGGCGCCCGCTACAAGGTCATCCATAGCTGCGGCTATGCCGCAATCGTGCGCGGCAACTCGCTGAGCGGACGTCACCGCACGGAAGACCTCAAGCGACTCTATGAGGCCGATCGCAACATCCTTGCTGCGAACAACCTCGACAGCGAAGCGGCGGCCGCGATCCGCCGACATGAGCGTCATGTCCGCGGCCGCTATCAGCACCGGCATTTCCTCGATCTGAAAAAACAGCGGGGCGCGCGGGCCGCAATCGGTTATCTGCTGTGGCAACCCAATGCAGTTCCCGCCATCGCGATCGGCATTCTTGCCGACAAGACCGAGCGTTTCAGGCGTTCCCGCCATGCGGCGATCAGCGCCGCCGGAACGGGTGGCCTGCGCTACCTGCTCTCCCATCGGCCGGAGCAATCCTGAGCGAGACCGACACCAGGCTTCGGGCAGCATCGCGCGGTCAGAATGGCTAGAAATAGGCTCGGCGCACCGCCGCAAGCGCATCCTGAAACTGCGCCTTGCGGTCGGCAAGACGGCTGTCGTGGCTTAATTGGGGGGCGGCTCGCGTCGCCTGCCAAAGTGCAAGCGTCGACGGCGCGGCAAGTACCTGTTTCGCCGCACTGCGAAGGAAGGTCTGCCTCGGCTCGCGCAGGGCAACGTCGTCATCGTTCGACCGCCGTTCAACAGCCTCCGACCGCTGCGATTGCGCCTCGACATCCATGCCCCAGAACCGCGCGCCCTTGATCAGGGCTTCGGCGCGGCTCGACACCGGCACGTGACGTGGCTGGTAGTCGACCCCGACGGTTCTTGCCCAATCGTTCCATTTGAAGCTGTTGATGCCGTCGGACGTGGTGACCGCCACCCAGGGAACCCGGAAAGCATCGGCCAGAATGGCGCCGTGCATCGATTCCGCGACAATGAATTCCGATTGCGCAATTTCCCGGATCACGCTTTTGGCCTCTCCGCGCGGATCGATGTAGTGAAGGCCGACCGTGCCGCAGGTGACGGGCCACATGCCGGCGATGGCACTTTCCCAGTGCGGAATGAAGCTGCGCTTGTGCAACTTCGGCAGGTTCTGGAATTCGGGCATGTCGGCGACCATGACCGCGGGGTCGATGATGCCGCGCTCCGGTGCAAGCCCGATCTTTTCGGCCGTCAACGGGCCGCGGACGCAACGCAGGTCCCATTCGGCGGCGTTTCGCATGTCCGGCAACGTGCCGTATCCGAAGCCGCTGCCGATAACGAGCTTTCGACCTCCGTCCGGCAACAGCGCGCGATTGAGGACCGTGCCGACGCCGACAAGCAGGATATCCTCATGGACGTCGCGAAACCCCGGCAACAGGAAATCCCAAAGCCAGAGATTGAGGTCGTCGCCGAAATTGCCGTGCTGCGATTCCCAATAATAGGGGTTCATAGGCGGTCCCTTCCTTCAGAATGCGATAAATATTCGATGCCGCGCCTGGCGGACTTGCCCTTCCTCCACGAAGACGTTCGTGATCCGATCAGTGTGACCGGGAAAATTTTCCGACAGCGAGCGCCAACGCACTTTGCAACAGCCTCGGATCGCGCAGGACCCATCGCGCCAGCAACTGAAACTGCGGCGACTTGCGCCGCTTGAGCCGGCGCGCCTGGCTCCACAGCGCCTGGCGACGCGCCGTGTGTTGATAGGAGCGGATAGACGCAATCGCTGAGGGCTTGCGCGAAAAGCGGCCTTCCAGCGTTTCGAGGGCGACGAAGGTATTGAATTGCTGCTGCAGGAATTCAGGTGAATCGTTGTCGATCGAATGGAAGATGTTGATCCCCTCACCCCGTTCGGCACCCGCTGAGTCACACAGAACGACGCGACCGGCGGCAAGAATGCAGTCGCAGAAGAACAATACGTCTTCCGCCGCCAGACGCAGGTCCGCGTCGAAGCGAACCGTCTCGAAAAGGCTCCGCCCAATCACCATGCAGGAGAGATGCAGGAAGCTCCAGTTCTTCAGCATGACCTCGGTCAGCTCAGGTATTTCGACGACGAGCGGTTCGTCCTGCAGCCGAACGACGGTGGCGCTCTTTTCCAGATCGGCGATGCCGAAATGGTAGTAGAACGCATCACCACCGGTGATCGACGCGAAGTAGCAGTCGGCGCCAAAGTTGCTCATGCCGTCATGGGCATTCTTCAGGTGATCCACGGTCCAGACATCGTCGGAATCGAGAAAAGCCACGAACGCGCTATCGGCCGGCACATGATCAAGACCGGTGTTGCGCGCACCACCCGGACCTTTGTTGGCCTGCCGGATCACTGATATGCGCGCCCGTTCGTCTTTGCCGAGCGGATTCAACTCCTCATCGATCGGATAGGGCGATTCGTCGTCTACAACCAGAATGTGAAAGTCCTGGTAGCTCTGCGCGAAGACCGACGCCAGCGCGCGCCGAAGAATACCCGGCTCCTTCTGATAGTAAGGAATAATAACAGTCAGCTTCGCCATCTTTTCGCCCCTGCGGTTTCTCTAAAAGAGTCTTGCTCGGCCCCGTCCCACCGGGCTGCGACTTCAAGTCTAGCGCTTGCCCTTTGTCGGAAATCCTTCAAAGGCCTCACAGGATGCTCATCATGCCTTCAAACGTAAACGCCAAGTCTGTGACTCGGAACGTCGGCTGGAGCGTCCTTTCAAAGACAGGCACATTCGGGCTGAAGTTTGTCACCGTGCCGATTCTGGCGCGTATCCTGACGCCGGAAGAGTTCGGAACCGTCGCCGTTGCGCTGACCGTCGTACAGTTTCTCGCCATGATCGGCGGTGCGGGTCTCGCCTCGGCACTCATCGTCGCGCGCGACGAAGACATGGTTCTCATACACTCGGCCTTCTGGGCCAATCTCGCCGTCTCGCTCCTGATGGCACTCGGGCTTTTTGCCTTCGCCGATCCGCTCGCAAGCCTGCTCGGCGCTCCGGAGGCAGGCTATCTCCTGCAGATCATGAGCCTGCTCATTCCGCTTCAGTTGGCGGGCGACGTCGCCTATTCGCTGCTCGCCCGACGGATGAATTTCAGCAAGGACGCGATCTGGACGATGCTTTCGGAGATCCTCGGTGCACTCGTTGCGGTTGGGGCGGCGCTTCTGGGGTTCGGGGTCTGGTCGCTGTTGGCGCAGCTTTTCGTTTCCGCCTTCATTCGCCTCGCCGGTCTCTACGCCGTTTCAGGCTACGTTCCACGGTTCGTCTTTTCTCCCGGGCGGGTGCTGTCGCTCAGTCGTTTCAGCTTTGGGATGATGGGCGCGGAGATCGCCAATTTCGTCACCTTTCAGTCGCCCATGGTCGTGATCGGCCGCAATCTCGGGCTGGCGGATGCCGGCGCCTATTCGGCCGCGAACCGATTTTCCAGCATCCCCAACCAGATCGTCCTTTCCGCCGTCATGGGCGTCCTCTTCCCTGCGTTCAGCCACATGAGCGAGGACCGCCAGCGACGTTCGCAAGCATTGATGCTCAGCACGCAGGTGACGACGGTCCTGCTGGCGCCGATGATGTTCGGCCTTTGGGCTCTTGCCGAGCCGGCGATGCTCGTGCTTTTTGGCCAGCAATGGGCTGCGGCCTGGCCTGTGTTGGGACTTCTCGCTCTGTCCAAGGGACTGCTGACGCCGTGCAGCACCTATATCCCCTACCTCAAGGGCATCGGCCAGGGCACAATACTCTTCTGGTGGGCCGTCATCCGCGCCGTCGCCACGACCGGCGCCGTCGCCTATGGCGCAATCGGCGGTTCGCTCGTCGACGCCATGATTGCGCTCTGCCTCGTCAACCTCGCGACGCTCGTCGGCTATTCCTGGGTCGTTTTCCGTGCCGATCGCCTGCCATTCCTGCGAGGCTTCTTCACCTCGATCCGGCCATTGGCCTCGGCAATCGTCATGGCAATCGTCGTCAGGCTGCTCCTCCAGTCCTATGGCTCGATGCTGCCAAACGCCCTCCTCCAACTCCTTGCTGGAACTGCAGTCGGATCGTTGATCTACCTTGTCCTGGTGCTGCTTACCGAGCAACCGCTGCTTGCGAAACTGAACGACCTGGCGCGCTCACGCGGTGCTTCAGGCTCAATGACGACTGCAGCCGAATAGGCGCGCCCTTCGAGGCCGCCTCATCTTTGCCACAATTCGGCATGGAGACGTGCCCTTGTCGCACTGCTCACCGAGAATTTTAACAAATATCGCACACTTTTTCAGTGTATTTCCAATTTTCACACTAGCAATGACATCGAAACATCAGCACCCGCAAATATTCTTCAACTAACGGGGAAGACTGTCTTTTCTTTCCCGCACACGTCCACACCCGCTCTATTGGGGCTGAGTGAAAAACATCCTTGATGCTGCGCCGCAACAGACATCGGTCGATTCGATTGTTGCGACGCCATATTTTCATCCGCACCCGAGCCTAGCTTAGTGATCGCGGGCTCTGGTCTGCTCTGTTGAAACGGCCGCTTCAAAACGTGCTGCCAGATGGGGGTGACGGACATCGTGGATGTAAACGCGAACATTTCGTCGCGGATCAATCTGATGCGTATCGTACTGATCTCGGGAATCGTGTTCGTTCACGTTCCCTACGATCCGGCGACCAGTCCTTATGCGGCCAACTATGGCGGCTTCGATTGGTTGCGGGTCTTTCTGGGTGACAGCCTCTTCCGTGTTGGAGTGCCCTGCCTCAGCGTAATTTCCGGCTACCTCCTCTTCCGTCGCGGTCTCGACAGTTTCGATTATCGCAAGACATTGACGACAAAGGCGCGAACCGTCCTGTTGCCTTTCCTCATCTGGAACTTTGCGTTCTTGCTTTCGGTCTTCATCGCTCAGAGCAACGAAATGAGCACGGGCTACTTGCCTGACGTTGCGCACGCAAACCTACGCGAATGGTTGAACCTCGCCTTTGCGCTCGACGGTATGCCCATCAATCTGCCGCTCTACTTCTTGCGCGACCTGTTGCTCTGCATCGTGCTTTCGCCGGTGCTCGCCTGGCTGATCAGGCGTTATCCGGCGCAGACGCTTGCGGTGCTGTTGGCCTACGTCGTGCTGCCGTTCCCGAGTGGGGTTTTCCTGAAGAAGTCGATCCTCTTTGGATTTAGCGCCGGCATTTACCTGAGCCTGCATGACGTCGACATCCGTCGTTTCGACCGTTTCGCCTGGCCGATCGTCGTTGCGCTTATCATCTGTACGCTGCTGCTCTCACTCCTGCTTTACCGATACGGACCGAACTTTCCGATATGGCTTGAGATGCTGCGGGGACTGACGGCGCTGTTCGGCATCGCCGGTTCGTGGGCCGTCTCCGCACTTCTCGTTCGAACCCGGGCCGGCGCATCACTTTCCCGCGGAAGTGGCCTCAGCTTCTGGATCTTTTGCACGCACTTCCCGCTGCTGATCCTCCTCTGGATGATCTGGAACCGGACAGGCGTCGGTTATTACCCGGCCTTCTACTGCACGGTCCCGTTCATCGTGATCGCATCACTCGCCTTCGCCTACAGCCTTTCCCGGCGCTGGCTGCCGAACTTCACTGCCCTGCTCACCGGCAGCCGAACCGGACCTGCCCGCGACGCAACCGCGCCGGCAAGGGCCGTTCGCTCCGAACCCTCCCCTCAGCAAAGGACCTGACCATGAGATCCCCAAGACCTCACCGCCTCGCCCTGATCACCCTGTTTGCAACTGGCCTTGCCGGTCCGACAATGGCTGAGGGAACCAATACGGGCACGTCCTTCATCGACAACTTCGACACACTGGACACGGCCATCTGGTACGTCTCGGACGGTTGGAACAATGGCGCGCACCAGAACTGCACCTGGTCGAAGAAGCAGGTGAGAGTTGAGAACGGCATTGCAGAATTGACCTTCGAGCAAGGCAAGCTCGGCGAGCGCAGCTACGCCTGCGGCGAGATCCAGACGCGCAAGCGCTTCGGCTATGGCACCTACGAGGCGCGCGTCAAGACGGCAGACGGCTCGGGACTGAATTCCGCCTTCTTCACCTATATCGGACCTGCGGACAAGAAACCGCATGACGAGATCGATTTCGAGGTGCTCGGCAAGAACCCGGCTAAGGTCCAGGTGAACCAATATGTCGCCGCCAAGGGCGGCAACGAAAAGCTCGTCGACGTACCGGGCGGTGCCAACCAGGGCTTCAACGATTATGCCTTCGTCTGGGAAAAGGAGCGGATCCGCTACTATGTCAACGGCGAGCTCGTGCATGAGGTCACCGATCCCACGAAGATCCCGGCCAACCCTCAAAAGATCTTCTTCAGCCTTTGGGGCACCGACACGCTTGCGGATTGGATGGGTACCTTTGCCTACAAGGGTCCGTCGACCATGCAGATCGATCGCATCGCCTTCACCGCACCTGGCGCTGATTGCCAGTTCGCCGAATCCGTCGCCTGCCGAACGAACTAGCAGGCGGCCACTTCCTGCGCGGCAGATGCGCCGCAGTCGCAAACTCTAAACCGTCTCCGGGTCAAGCCGGACAGAAAACCGGATCTTTATGCTGCAAATACTCTATCTCGCTCAGGATCTTGCCGACCCCGCCGTTCGCCGACGCGTATTGATGCTGCTTGCCGGCGGCGCAAAGGTCAGGCTTGCGGGATTCCGGCGGGGCACCAACGCGCTGGCGACCATTGAAGGTGTCGAGCCGATCGAACTTGGCCAAACCCATGACGGACGCTTCTTCCAGCGGATCGGCGCCGTGGCCAGAAGCTGCCTTTCGCTCAAGCAGTCGCTTCGCAATGTCGAACGTCCGCACCTCATTATTGCACGCAATCTCGACATGCTGGCCATCGCCAGGAAGGCTGTCTCGGTGCTTGGCGGCGACGTACCTGTCGTCTACGAGTGCCTCGACATTCACCGTTTGCTCCTGCGCTCGGACGCAACCGGCCGGACGCTCCGGGCAAGCGAAGCGTTTCTCGGCAGGGATGTCCGGTTGCTGATCACCAGCTCTCCGGCGTTCGTCGAGCACTATTTCCGTCCCCTGTCCGGTATCGCAGCACCCATGATGCTGCTCGAAAACAAGGTGCTTGAACTCAACGAGGCACAGCGGGAGGCATACGGGCGGCCTTCGGTCGCGACCGCGCCCGAGAATGGCCCATGGCGGATCGGCTGGTTTGGCGCCCTTCGCTGCCGCAAGTCGCTGGCGCTGCTTGCCGAGTTCTCTCGCCGCATGGAGGGCCGCTTCGAGATCGTGCTGCGGGGCCGGCCGGCCTATAGCGAGTTCGATGACTTTGACGGCTTTATCCGCAACGAGCCGTTCATGCACTTCCACGGTCCCTACCGCAGCCCCGAAGAACTGGGTGCGATTTACGACGATGTGCACTTTACCTGGGCGATCGATTTCTTCGAGGAGGGCCGCAACTCGAAATGGTTGCTGCCGAACCGGCTTTATGAAGGTTGCCGCTTCGGTCGGGTTCCGATCGCAATGCGTGGCACCGAGACGGCGCGGTTCCTGGCGATCCGCGGCCTCGGCATGCTGCTCGACGACGCAGAACCGGAAGCGCTTGTGGGTGTCGTCGGATCGATGACGCCCGAACGTTATGTCGAGGCATCCCGGCGTATTGCAGCATGCGCGCCGGAAACCTGGGTTTTCAACCGGAACGACTGCGAAGACCTCGTCCGACGCCTTGCGGCAGTTACCTCGGCCGCCCCTTCCCTTGTGACGCCAAAGCGCGCGCCGAAGCCGCGTAACACCCAAACACCCCAGAACGAAGGTGGATTGTCATGAGCACCAAGACGCTTGTCTCGACACGAGCCCTCATCGTCATACCCTGCCTGAACGAGGCGGAGCATCTGGAGCGCCTGGTACAAAGCCTGCGGCCGGCGGCAGCCGCGCTCAACGGCGCGATTGTGGTCGTCGATGGCGGCAGCACCGACGGCACCCGCGACATCGCGATGCGTCTTGCCGCGGCCGTTCCGCAGGTGCTTGCCCTCGACAATCCCAAGCGCATCCAGAGCGCTGCGATCAACCTTGCCGTCGCTCGCTACGGTTCGGCCTATGACTATCTGATCCGGATCGACGCCCATGGCACCTATCCGGACGACTACTGCGAACGCTTGGTCGATGAGGCCCTGCAAACCGGCGCCGACTCCGTCGTCGTCGCAATGCAGACCGTCGGCTTTACGCCTTTCCAGAAGGCGACCGCCTGCGCCCAGAACTCCAAGCTCGGCAACGGCGGCGCCAAACATCGCCTGGGTGCGGCGAGCCACTGGGCCGACCACGGCCATCATGCGCTGATCCGCATCTCTGCCTTCCAGGCGATCGGCGGCTACGACGAAATCTTCAGCCATAACGAAGATGCCGAATTCGACTATCGCTTCCATCAGGCCGGATTTCGCATCTGGATGACGGACCGGACGAGCATGATCTACTATCCCCGCGCCAAGGTCGGCCCACTCTTCCGCCAATATTTCGCCTATGGCCGAGGGCGCGCGCGCAATGTGTTGAAACATCGAGCCCGGCCTAGTCTCAGGCAACTTTTGCCGCTTGCGGTCGCACCGGTCGCGGTCGGCGCCCTGCTCGCCGTCATCAATTGGCTCGCGGTCGTGCCGGTCGTGCTCTGGGCGGCGGCCTGCATCGGCTACGGCATCTGGATGGCGCTTGGCCAAAAGAACCCCTACGGCCCGCTCGCGGCTCTGTCGGCGATGGTCATGCACTTCGCCTGGTCTGCGGGCTTCTGGCGCGAATTGCTCGCTTCGAGAAAGCGCGGGGTGGCGCCATGACCGACCCGCGGACCACTCGCCAGATTGACATTGCGGTATGCACGTTCCGCAGGCCGGAGCTTGCGGAAACGCTCCATTCCCTCGCCCTTCTTACCATCCCCGATGATGCCGACATTCGCGTCATCGTCGCCGACAACGACATGACGCCGAGCGCCGAAGCGCTGGTCAACCAGATGCGCCTGACCACGCCTTTCGAGATTCTCTACGTGCATTGTCCGGCGTCAAACATCTCGATCGCCCGCAACGCCTGCCTCGATGTCAGCCGCGGGCACTATCTCGCCTTCGTTGACGACGACGAAACGGTGTCGCGCACCTGGCTCGTCCAACTGCTCGACACAGCCCGCGATACAGGTGCGGACGTCGTGCTCGGACCGGTAAGGGCGGAATATGCCCTGTCGGCGCCGAACTGGATGCGCCGCGGCGATTTTCACTCGACCCGTCCGGTTTGGGTCAATGGCGAGATCCGGACAGGCTACACCTGCAATGTCCTCATCGACCTCACCCGGCCGGCGCTCACGGGCAGACGGTTCAACCTGGCGCTGGGGCGCAGCGGCGGCGAGGATACGGAATTCTTCCGGCATATGCATGCGGACGGCGGGCATCTGGCTTACGCGCCTGATGCGCTGGTGTTTGAGCCAGTGCCTGAAAAGAGAGCGCGCCTCACCTGGCTCGCAAAGCGCCGCTTTCGTTCCGGGCAGACACACGGCCGTCTTCTGAGCGCTCAAGGTCAGCCGGGCAGCAAAATGGTCGAGATTGCGCGCGCGGCGGCAAAATCGGGCTACTGCGCGTTCGCGAGCCTACTGCTTGCGGGATCGCCGGTCGCACGCTCGCGCTACGCTTTGCGCGCGGTCATGCATGCGGGTGTCGTCAGTGGACTTTTCGGCGTTCGTGAACTCCAGCAGTACGGAGCAATCAGCGCCAGATGACCCGATCCGCACCAGACGTCAGCTTTGTGATCGCGGCCTACAACGCCGCCGACACCATCCGGCGCGCGATCGACAGCGCGCTTGCGCAGGAGGGTGTCGATGTGGAGGTGATCGTGATTGACGATTGCTCCAGTGATGACACGTGCGCCGTGGTGGAAGACGTGGCCGATCCACGGGTGCGACTGCTGCGACTTGCCAGAAACTGCGGTCCGGGCGGCGCCCGGAATGCCGGACTGGATGTTGCCCGTGGCGATTGGATCGCTATCCTCGACGCCGACGACACCGTCAGTCCACGGCGACTGAAGCGCATGACCGAACTTGCGTCTGCAGCCGCGGCCGAAATCGCCGTCGACAATATTGATGTTGCGAACCTGGATGGCCGGGTCGAGCGCATGTTCACCGACGCCATGCTTGCGCGCCATGGAACGTTGACGCTCGAAGCCTTCATCGGTTCCAACGTCCTTTTCCGCTCGACATACAATTTCGGGTACATGAAGCCCGTGTTCAAACGCCAGTTTCTGAACACCCCTCGACTGCGCTTCGAGGAAGGCATCCGGATCGGCGAGGACTACATCCTGCTTGCCTCGGCGCTCGCCCTTGGCGGACGCTGCGTCGTCGACCCGTCCGCTGGTTATTGCTATCATGTCCGCAAGGGTTCGATCTCGCGCGTGCTTGAGATCAGCCATGTCGAGACGATGATGGCCGCCGATCGGGACTTTGTCGCAAAGCATGCGCTTGGTCCCAACGCAATGACGATGCAGCACCAGCGCGAGCGAAGCCTCCGCGAGGCGCGTGCCTTCCTTTGTCTCGTCGAGCATTTGAAATCCAGATCGTTGATCGGCGCCGCCCGGGTGGCTATGAGCAACCCGATGGCGCTGCGGCATCTCAGAATGCCGATAGCCGCGCGACTGCGCCGCTTGCTGGCGCCATTTGCGCATACCGCCACGCCGACGTTGTCGGGCAAACGACCCCCATCGGGCGAAGCCCCGCACGCGCGGAAAGGGTAGAACCATGGACCGTGTCAAAACCGTCAGCACAGCTGAGAGCCGGGTCGCTGGCACTCGCGAGGCGGCCCGCGCATCGCCCAGGGACACCGTCGTGTCTCATGAAGGCCGCATCCGCGCGGCATAACTGACTCTCTGGCGCCCGCAGAATTCTGGGCGCCAGCCTTTGGACCAAAGTGAACGGACAGAGCGCCAATGAACCAAAGAAGCCTCCCCTTCAACAGCGCCGCACAACGAAACGCGGACGAGCCCGATGGCTTCATCGACCTCGACCGCCTCTACTCGGCCATTGTGCGCCGCGCCCGAATGGTTGCGCTGTTCGTCGCGCTCTTTGTGGCGCTCGGCGTCGCTTACCTGATGTTTGCAACGCCGCTCTACACCTCGATGACGCAGATCCTGCTCGACGAGAACCTGTCGAAATTTGCGGAGGAGCAAACGACGCCGCAAAGCGCCCAGTTGCTCGATACCCAAATTGCGAGTGCGGTGGAGATTTTGAAGTCCGGCGAACTCGCCCTGCGCGTGGTCGACAAGATGAAACTCGCAGACAACGACACGGTCCTTAATCCACCGCGCTCGCCGTTCGACGTCGTGAAGGATGGGCTGAAATCCGTCACCAACCTCGTAACAAGCGAACCCGAGATTACCGAGGATATGGCCCGCAGCGGCCGGCGCCAGAAGGCGGCAGCGCTCCTCCAACAGCAGTTGGCGGTAGAGCGTGTGACACGCAGCTCCGTCGTCTCGCTTGCGTACCGCTCAAGCGACCCGCAGCTTGCGGCCGGCATCGTTCGCACCTACGCCGATGCCTACCTCAGCGACCAGTTGAACGCCAATTTCGAGGCGACGGAACGCGCATCGGTGTGGCTGCAGGAGCGTTTGGCCGACCTCAGACAGCGCGCGCAGGCGGCGTCCCTCGAGGTTGAGAAATACCGCAGCGAAAACGGTCTGACGCTCGCTCGCGGCGAGTTGATGTCGGAGCAGCAGCTTGCGGATCTCAACAGCCAGCTCATTATCGCCCAGGCCGATAGCGCGAGCGCGTCGGCACGCTACAAGCAATTCCAGGCGATCATTGATCAGGGCCCCGAGGAGGCGGTGAAGAACGCGACGATCTCGGCCAAGGAGGGCGACAATTCTGTTATCCGGGACCTGCGCACGCGTTACCTTGCCGTCAGCAAGCGCGAACAGGAAGTGACGCAAAGCTTCAGCGCGGACCATCCCCAGGCCGTGTCACTGCGCCGGGAGAAAACCGATATCGGCCGGCAGATTTTTCAAGAGTTGCAACAGCTGACCGCCAGCTACCGCAACGAATACGAGGTGGCACGTTCGCGCGAGGCTTCGCTGCGCGAAAACATCGAAGGCACCACTGGACGCAACGCGGACGCGAACGTCTCGCTCGTGCATCTGCGTGAGCTTGAGCAGAAGGCGGCCGCGTTAAAGACCCTCTACGAGACCTATCTCAACCGCTACGAACAGGCCTCGCAGCAACGCTCCTTCCCGATCGCCAAGGCGCGGGTGATCTCTGCTGCCGGTCTCCCGGTCTCCCCGTCCAGCCCGAAGAAGACCCTGGTGCTGGCGCTTTCGGCCGTGCTTGGGCTGATGGCGGGCGGCGCGTTCGCCGCCTTCCAGGAGTTTCGTGAGCGCACGTTCCGCCTGGAGAGCGATGTGCGCGCGATCCTGGGGCACCGGTCGTTCGGCTATGTCCCGCTTGTTGGTGCGAGCCAAACGAGCGCGACGGATCTCGTTCGCGCCAAGCTGATGAAAAGCAAGGCTCCGCAGGCATTGGTCGAGGGCACTCCGTCCTTCGAGCGCCTCAGCCGCATCGTGCTCGACGCCCCCCGTTCGTCCTTTGCGGAAACCTTCCGCAATGCGAAACTGGCCTGCGACCGGATGCTGAACGGCAACGGCTCGCGGGTGATCGGCATCGCTTCGGCGGTACCGGACGAGGGCAAGTCTATCGTGGCGGCAAACTTCGCTGCCCTTCTGGCTGCAAGCGGCAAGAAGACGCTTTTGATCGACGCAGACATCCGCAAGCCCGGCTTGAGCAAGATGATCAACCCGCCGCCGAAATCGGGTCTCGTGGAGGCGCTGACCGGTCAGGCCACTTGGCCGGCCGGCATCAAGATCGACCAGCAGACGAAGCTCGCAATTCTACCGGTTGGCGGTGAGGTCGCATCGGCAAGCAACCCGCACGATAGCCACGAGTTGCTCGCATCTGCGGCCATGGCCGAACTCATCGACAACGCCCGCAAGTCCTTCGACTACGTGGTCGTCGATCTCGCAGCCATCGCCCCCGTGGTCGATGCCAAGGCTTTTTCGCCGCTCGCGGACGGCTTCATTTACGTTGCCGAGTGGGGGCGCACGCCGTCGCGGCTGGTGCGCGATCTGCTCAACGCCGAGCCACAGATCGACTCGAAGATCCTGGGCGTCATCCTCAACAAGACTGACATGCGGGAACTGGCGAAGTACAGCGACTTCGGTGGCGCGGAGCACTATCGCCATCGGTTTGAGAAGTACTACCTGGAAAGTTCAGGAATGCACCGCAAGAGCGAGGCGGCCTGATGCCCGATGGGGCCGAGCGAGTGCTGCCAGTCAGTCCTTCCAGAAGAGCGGCGTCAGGATGACGAGTACCGTCAGGATTTCCAGACGGCCAAGCAGCATCAAGACGGACAACAGGTAAAGTGCCGGGTCCGTCAATGTCGAAAAGTTGCCGGCCGGTCCGATGATCGGGCCGAGCCCGGCGCCGACATTGGACAGTGCGGTGGCGACGGCGGACACTGCCGTGAGGAGATCGTAGCCCATCGCTCCCATCGCGAGGCTGCCGAAGGCCCAGATGAACATGTACGCGGTAAAGAACATGAACACCGTGCGCTGGACGTCGATATCTACGAGGGTCTTGCCGTAACGCACGGTATGCACCGCATTGGGGTAGATCAGTTTGAACAGCCCCGCACGGATCGAATTGAAAATGATGATGAAACGGTAGGCCTTCATGCCGCCCGCGGTCGAGCCGGAGCAGCCGCCCATGAAGGTGGCCGCGAAAGCAAGGGCGACGATGAACTCGCCCCAGAGCATGTAGTCGTCGCTGGCAAAGCCGGTTGTCGACAGGATCGACGACACGGTGAAAAACGCGTGCGCAAGCGCGTCGTTGGCAGAGACCCCGTTGACCAGCCGTTGATAGAGGCTGGCGGCAAGGGCGAGCACGGTCAGGTAGGACAGGAAAACGATGATCTGCGGATCCTTCAGCGTATCGAGGCGCCCTCGAACGATGAAGAGAATGAGCACCGAAAACGGCAGGCTGCTCAACGTCATGAAGAACGTCGCTACCCAGAGGATCGGCAGGCTCTTGAAGTATCCAAGCGACGCGTCGTGGGTCGAGAACCCGCCGGTCGCGACCGTCGACATCGCGTGATTGACGGCATCGAAACGGCTCATGCCAAGATAGGCATAGGCGATCGTACACGTCACCGTCATGACGACGTAGATGAGAATGAACGCGCGGGTGAAGGTGACGATACGGGCGAAGGGTTTCTCGGTCGTATCGGAGGATTCCATCTTGAAGAAGGACATGCCGCCGACCCGGAGATAGGGCATGACGAAAAGTCCGAGCGCCACGATCCCGATGCCGCCAAGCCAGTGCAGCAGAGAGCGCCAGAGAAGGATGCCGGGCGGCGCGTGATCGAGGCCGCTGATGACGGTCGAGCCCGTTGTCGTGATCCCGGAAACCGACTCAAAAAATGCCTTGGCGAAGTCGAGCTTCAGCGACGACAGCCAGAAGGGCATGGCGCCAACCAGAGAGACAACGACCCAGAGAAGGTTGACGACCAGAAAGCCCATCTTGCGGCTGAAGACCGGTGAGCCGCCCTGCGTTGCAGCAATTGCCAGGAGCGACAGCCCGCCGGTGACAAACGCCGAACCGGCAAAGACCTTCCAGTTGGGATGACCGTAGACCAGATCGATGGCTGCCGGCAGCAGCATTGCCACCGACAGATAGAACGCAGCCTTTGCGGCTATGTTGATTGCGGTCTGGTAAAGAGGTGCATGCAACGGTCGATCGCCTCAGCGCTTTGCAGAAGACCGAATCGGTCATTGGAGTTTGCGGCATTCAACCTGAAAGGCACGCGAATTGCACCGGCCACGCTCCGAGAATGACTTGATGATCGGCGATCAGCCCCAGTTTCCAGCGCCTTTTTTGCGTTCAGCAGGTTGGAACGGAGCCGAAAGTGCCGGAGTTTGCACGTGGAGACCACTCGGGCGCATGTTGCAGTGCGGCATTTTGCCCATTCACACCTAACTCACGAAAAGATCAGACCTTTTGGGCATGGCAAGTCATCACCTTGACTTAATTCCACGTGTAAAGGCTGCTTTATCCAATCCACCTACAACCTTGAGCATGAATGATGACCCCCGCCCGTTTTACCCAATGCCTTCTTGTTCTTCGTTGGACGCCGATCAATCTGGCGAGCGCCCTTCATTGCAACCTGGCCTGGATCGAGGCGATGGAGACCGGAGACGAAAAGGTACCGGCGGAATTGGCGACCTGGCTGGAGGCGCTTGCCCGCACCCACGAAGAGCTCGGCATTCCGACCACCTATCGCAGCAAGGGCCTGGAGCCGGCGGCAAGCCGCGTTGCCCGCCGCTGATCCGTCTGCCAGCCGCAACCGTTCGAATTCAACCCGACGCCTGGTGCAATCGAGCGCGTCAGTTGGCTTTTTCTGGCGCGATCGCCAGGGCGCCTGCCGGGCTTAAGCCACCGCAGCGCCAGAGCCGATAGGCTTGCTGGGTGTCCCAGTCGTAATAGTAGGCTGCATCCAGTCGCTTCGCTTTTGCGTGTTCTTTGAAGACGTTTCGCATGGCGACAATCGCGCCCTCGCGTTTGCGATCGTCCACCGGGCAGGCGCGCGCAGTGTTGGCTATGCCCCATTCCGTCACCCAGCACGGACGCCCCTTGTCTGAGACCTCGCAGAAGTCGAGAACTCTGGTCACAACAGACCGGATCTCTGCCGGGTCCTTGCGCGCAGGGTAGATGTGGATGCCATAGGCATCGACGAACTCGTCCATCCCGCGCTGTTTCAGCAGTTCGATCACTTCGCCCGGATCGAGGCGTTCCATGCCTTGGCGGTCGGCCTCCTTGGCGCCCATGTCGGAGAGACCTGCGGAAATGACCTTCGCATCGCGGCTGTTGGCGCTGGCTTTGAGTTCTTCGCGCGTGATTTTCAGTGCTTCGACGTATTTGTCCAAGCCGCTTTCAAACGCGGTGGGCGCATCGAGCTCGTTGAGACGGCGCGGCGTTGTTTTCCCTGGTTTCTGGTAGACGGAAAGATCGCCATTGTAGCCGGCAAGGTTGATCTCATTTCCCGGTTCGACTGCATCAAGGCGGATACCGAGCGCATCGATACGCTTCAGGGCATCCTTGAGGCCATCGCGATAGCGCTCGAGATCCAGCTCCGACAGCCGGTTGATATCCCAGATGCGTCCGAAACCGGACCGCGGGCGCACGGTGTCGGCGTAATAGCTTTTGTTGGTAAGCTGAATTTCCAGGAGGATCCGCAGGCCAAGCCGATTGGCGATACCGAGCGCTTCGATGCTCTTGTCGACGGGCCGTGACAGGGAGAGGCGCACATGCGTCGCGCCGCTTGCGGCGATTTCGCCGAGGACGCGCTCCTGCCCTGCGCGGTCGAGCCAGGCGAGGTTGAGACGATTGACGCCGAAGCGGCCAACGCCGGCGTCCGCTGCGAGCGTCGCCTGCCCTGAGGCAAGCGGCGCCAGCAAGACGAGAGCGGCAAGAAGCAGCGCCCGTGGCGCTGCTCTCGCCGCGCGCGGATTAGAGGCCAATCTGCTTGAGCGCACTTTGGAAGTTCGCTTCGCACGCCGAGTAACGCTCGGTGACCGCCTGCGCATCGATCTTGGACAGGAAATTGGCGAGATGGGCCTTCTTGTCCGTTTCGCGGTTCCAGACGGCCGCCTCGATATAGGGGAAGCCGATGAACTCCAGCATTTCCCGCATGCGGTCGTCGACCGCGATCATCAGCGAAGGAGTACCTGCCTGCATGCCGATGACGCAGCCATGGAACCGCCGGCCGATGCAAAGGTCGCGCGACGCAGACCAGGCACGCCAGTGATTGGTATCGAAGAACACCAGAAGCTCGTTCGGCCTCTGCCACTTTTCCTGGTGCTTGTATTCGGTCTGGCCGGTGATGCGGCCGCTCGCGCGATCATAGACCGGGGCGTTGTCGTCTACCGGAAGCGTGAGATTGTACGCGACCAGTTCGTCCTGAACGACGTAGCTCGCAACACTGTCCGGCTTCAGCAGGGCATGCGCGTCAACGATCGTGTCGGCGACACTGCCGAGATAACCGCCAAGCGCGAGCTTTTGGGCCGATGCCAGGTCGGCATTGGCAAGCGACGTCAGCGAACGCCGCATCTCGTTCGGCGCAAAAAAGAGCGACGGGCAGCCGGTCGGCTTGACGAACTTCATGCCTTCCTCGCGCAGGAACTCGGCGGTGAAGTAGCCACGGGTGAGGAAGAAGCTTTCCTTCTGTTTCAACACTTCGAGGAACCGCAGCGTGCCCGCCGGCAGGTTTTCCTTGAGCCCTTCACGCTTCTGGATGCCGATCCCCATCACCAGCACCGGCATCTTCAGCTTCTCGAAGACGTCTGCTTCGAGATCGGCCGAGTAGCCGGGACGCAAGAGGTTTGCCGAGGCAAAGACGCACATGTCGAATTCCTTGTTCAGGGCTTCGTACACGTCGTTGGCGCCGCGACTGTTGACCAGGTGCCAGAAAGGCACATAGGTCACGTCATGACCGCGAAGAGCGTGGCCCGCCCCTTCGCCGATCAGGTAGTTGCCGGTATTGGCGATCTTCTTGACCTGGTCGATCAGGTCCTTCTTGCTTCTGATTTCGTCGAAATAGGGCTTGTGGTAGACCGTCGCACCGGAAACACGCGAGACGGTACGCTGGAGGTAGGACGGAATTCCGGTGAGCAGGATACGCATCGTTACACCTGAGATTTAAAGCTGAACGGCAGTTGTTCAAAAGAGCCTATTGGCCGATACCGATTTCGCGCAGCGCCGAGCGGAAGTTGCGCTCGCGATCCGAATAGCGGTCGACGAGTTCGGACGCGTTGAGGCTGGCGAGGTGACTCGCGACGAAATCCGCGCGGTTTTCGGCCTTTTCGAGATCCTGCACCTCGACCGACGGCAGGCCGGTGAAGCCCAGCATTTCGCGCATGCGGTCGTCGACGGCCACCATCAGGCTCGGCACGCCGGCCTGCATGGCGATGATCGAGCCGTGGAAACGGCGGCCGAAGTTGAAGTCCATGTGCGAGGCCCAGGCGCGCCACTGGTTGGTATCGAAGAACGTGCGCACGTCGAAGGGCACCTTCTGGCGTTCGGCACCCGGGAAGGCGAGATCGCCGAGCATCTTGCCCGAGCAGGAGTCGAAAACGCGACCGTCGGCATCCGGCTCGACCTTCATGTCGAAGTGCAGGAATTCGTCCTGGATGACGTATTGCGGCTTTGCTCCCTCCGGGTTCAACGCGATGGCATCGACGATGCAGTCGTGGTTGGCGCCGAGATAGCCCGAGAAGATCGTCTTTGCCTGGCCGATCTTGACGCTCGGCAGCTTCTTCATCGACGCGCGCATGTTGTTGGGCGCGAAATAGACAGAGGGGCAACCGGTCGGACGCACATAGGTGAAGCCCTGGTCCTTCAGGTAGCCAGCCGTCTCATAGCCACGGGTCAGGAAATAGTGTTCACGGTCCTTCAGAACGTCGAGCAGCCGCTTGGTACCTTCGGGAAGGCCGGTTTCCAGATCCTTGCGGTTCTGATGGCCGATGCCGAGCATGACGATCGGCATCTTGAGCTTGCTCAAGACATCGGCTTCGGCGTCCGCAGACAGTCCCTTGCGCAGGAGGTTCGCGCAGGTAAAGACGCAGATATCGAAGTTGTTGTTGAACTCCTCGAAGCCGCTACCGTTCTTGTGGGCGTTGTAGAGGTGCCAGAACGGAATCTGCTTGGCATGGGGCGCAATGGCGCGCAGGGCCCCCTCACCGATCAGATAGTTGCCGGTGTTACTGATGTTGCGAAGCTCCTGAAGAAACTCGTCCTTGGATTCGGGCTGTTTTTGCCGTTCCGAATAGGAAACCGACAGGCCATTCGCGCCGTTTGCGAGGCGCGTGTAATGACCAGGAATGCCCGTAAGGAGGATTCTTGGACGCATGCGAAAGTCCCTTCTTTTTAGAAAGTAGCCCGGGTCGGTCAGCCTGCAGCTGCGACGCCGGCACTGGATGTCTCACGCGCCCGGATCACCTTGGCGCGCGAAAGCGAGGAATTGTTCACGGCGCCATCGCACCAGCCGAGAAACTCCGAGAAGGAGTTCGACCAGCCGCGGCGCGCCGCCGTTCTGAGGCAACCTTCCATGATGGGTGCAAGCAGGTTGCGATCCTCTGCAACCTCGGTGATTGCCGTCACCATGTCTCGCACCACCTGGGGGTCGGAGGACGCGTCGATCAGGATGCCATCCTCACGATCGACGATGAGTTCGTCGACGGCGCCAACAGCCGTCGCAATCGGCACGCAGCCGAGTTGCTGTGCTTCGGCGATCATCAAGGGCGCGCCCTCCCAGCGCGACGGCATGACCAAGACGTCAGCCCAGCCGAGCGCCTTGATCAGGTCGCGGCTGGCAAAGACCGGCGGGCGCACATCGACGCCAAGGTCCTTCAATCGATCCGTCCAGGAAAACGACGCGTCGGCGAGAATTTCGCCGCCGATCGCACGGGCGTCGAACGGCACGCGGGCTGCGCGCAGTTCGGCAATCGTTGCGGCCAGGCGGTCGATGCCCTTCTGCTGGTCGAGGCGGCCCATGTAGAGCACCCGCAGCCGGTCGTCCTTGCGGTCGATCCGTCTCACCTGCAACACGTCTGCCAGGACCTTGGGCGGAACGGAGAAGCTGGCGCCGTTCGGGACGGCAAAGATCTTTTCGAGCGGAACGCCGAAACTGTGCAGGTAGAACTTCAACTGCTCCGAGCAGGTGAGGAACGCGTCATAACAATGTTCGTGCGCGATGGCGGCAAAGGGCTGGCCGGCCGGGCGCTTGAAGGGCGTGTTGTCGATGACGTGAAGGTAGCAGGCGGTGCGCGTGCCCTCGGAGCGCAACCGGGCGATCAGCGGATGCATCGCCATCACGTGGTTGTTGATCACGAGGTCGAAGCCCGAAAGCTGGCCCTTGAGCGCGCCCCAATCAACCTCATGATGCTCGGCGATGAAATCCTGACCGAGGAACGAACCGGATCCACCCCAGGCCGGAATGTCCTGATCCCAGAAGTGAACATAGTCGAAGCTCGAATCGAATTCGTCGATCACGTCCATCCGGCTGGTGCCGAGTACGAACAGATGCGTCTCGTAGCCTGAGGCCCTGAGTTCGCGGGAGGCTGCGTAGATGACCTTCTCAGCCCCGCCGAAAGACGCGTTTGGCACAAGCAGTGCTGCGGTCTTCTTGCCCGCCTCACTGTGGCCGAGCGGCAGCACCGGAGAGCCGCCGATTTCCGTACGCAGCGCCTTGTGAAGATCGGAATAGGGCATCAGCCGCGGCGGGCGCCAGGTCCAGCGACGGCCGGCGGTGCGGCGCAACGGGCTGGTCGCAATTGCGTTGACGCAATTGATCATCACCTGTTGCGGCGTGATCAGCGTCCGACGCGGCAAGGCCCGCGGGAATGGGAAGCGCACGTTGAGGACGGCGGATGTCGGCCAGACCTGCTGGCTGCCGATCGAGGCGAACCAGTCGAGCGCGTTGTTGCGGATCACGTCGCGCAAAAGGGCGGTCGAGATGAAAATGAGATCCGGCTGGCCGACATGTTCGGCTCCTGCGTCGAGGAACGTCGGCGCGATCTTGCGTTGCGTCGCATCGTTGCCGAGATGCACGAAGACGACGTTCGCCTTCTCGCTCAGTCGCTCCAGGTGGCAAAGCACGTTGGGCAGCATGCGCGAACGCAGGAGAAGGTCGATCGTGGCCCCGCTTCCCGCCATCACGAATGGCGGAAAGTGCACATTGTCCGGCTCGCCGGTGTTTGCCCAGAAGGCCGGGATGATGTCGTCAAGCCGCAGACGCTTCGGCTGCTTCGTCGGATCCGTGAAGAAGGAGATTGCCGCATCTTCGGTCCGCGCGAAGAGGTAGCGTGGGCATTCCTCATGCTCGAAATCGACGAGCATCGGCCGCTGGAACAGGGCGCGATGGCGCTTTCTCAAGAAGCTGACGGATGTCGCACGATCGCGATTGGCTTCCTTGAAGCGGCTTTCGGCCCGCAGGCGATACTCGAACGTCGTCTCATGGCAGGGCGTGCCGACGAAGCCGTGCTCGACGCAGGACAGCCAGAACTCCCAGTCCTCAAAGCCGTTCTGCCGGTCGTCGTTGAAACGCACGCCATCGCGGAAGACGTCGATGGAAATCATCGAGCCGGTGTCGCAGATGTTGTCGGTGATGCAGTGAACAAGCCTGGAGTAGTGGTTGCCGTAGTGCGCTCTCCAGCTCACCGAGAACGTGTCGATGTTGGTGTAGACCCACCCCGCGCCGCTTTCATGGAGGCGGCGATAAAGCGTTTCGACCGTGCCCGGCAGAACGCGATTGTCGGCGTCGAGAAAATAGACGGCCTTCGCTTCAGGCAGGTTGGCAAGCACGTAGTCGATCGCACGGTTGCGCGCTCCACCAGGCCCGGCATTGCGGCCGAAAACGACGTGGATATCGGGGTGAGCCGCAGCATAGAGCAACAGCTGATCGAAGGTTTCGTGCCGCGGGTCGCCGTCTACCGAAACGACGACAGCGATGCGGCAATTCGAAAGGTTCGATGCAAGCGCAGACTCGACCGCTTCAAGTGCCAGCGCCGCATGCCCGTAAAGCGGCATTGCGATCGCTATGAGGTCGCGAGGATCGCTATTGCTGGACATGAGACGCACCGCCCGATTGCTTGACCATGCGGAAGCCCGACACCTTGAGCCAGGAGAAATCCACCGAGTCTGTGACGGCGCGGCTCAGGATCATCAGATCCATGGGCTGGCGCACCGGTTCATCCATCTGGAAATTGATGTTGATCGGCTGCTGGTTCGTGACTTCTCGCCAACCGCTGAAGAAGGCCGAAGGCTTGACCGAGCCCTTGCGGGCGAGTTCTGCGACCTCGGAGCGCGCGTTCGAGCCGGCCGGAGCGAGCAGGAAACTGACGGCTGCCGGCGCGCCCTTGGGATGGTCGACCAGAGCGCTTGCGGAAAACGATATGGTGCCCGGTTCGACAGCGCGTCCAACGGCTCCTGCCGACACGCCATTCGCAAGCGGATGGCATACCACGGCATGCTCGTGCTCAAGGAAGCGAACCGTCTGGAACTCGGGCACAACCGGGGTGACCGATACGTCGACGATCTGACTCAGGAGATCGACAGACAGGCGATAGTCCTCGATGAAATGGCCAGTAAGCAGCGCTGTCGGTGCGATCATGTTGGGCATGCGCGTCGGCTTTACACCCGGGAGTCCCGTGTAGACACGGAAGGCGAGCGGCCTGAGGTCGAGGTCGGCGTGGCGCGTTTCGGAGCGCGCGGTGTAATGCTCGCTCGCAATGGGGTACCCCAGCGAAAGTCCGATCGTCTCGGCGCCCGCCGTCGAAATCCTCAGCCGCAATGTCTTGGCGCCGCCACCGCATGTGCGTGGCAGGGCGAAGAAGTTCCAGCTTGGCACCAGTTGCGAGAACGGCACGGCCCATTCGGCAACCCCCTCGCCGCTCTCGACGTAACTCAGGACGACGATCAGTTCGCCACCGTCCCTCGGAACCGAATTGAAGTGCAGCGCAATCCCCGCGACGCCATGGCTGGAAACCGGCAGGAGTTGCTCGACGAAGGCATTGGCGATCAGGTGACCGATCCCCTCATCCTTTGGATCGACATAGGGATCGTGGGCAAAGACCTCGGTAACTGGCTCCCAGTTGCGTGCCTGGAAGGCGTCTTCGAGTGCGCGGTAGTTTTCGAGCAGGGTTTCACGCTCGCGGCGCAACAGCGCAAGCTCCGAGGTGATGGCGGACGAAAACCGCGCAAGACGCCCCACGCCGCCATCGACCAGCGCCTGGATCAGCGCTGCACTTTCGTTGACGGCCTGCGCGCTCAACCGCTTGATCGGGATTTCGGGGATGGTTCCAAAAGCGCGAAGCGCCGCGAGCCCTTCCACGAGGTCCGCTTCACCCTCTTTGGAGAAGGCGAGCGCTATCAGCGGAAAAACATTTTCAAGCGTCGACTGCGACCGATCCCCTGCCGGAAGGAAGTGAACCAGATGCTCGATGCCGCTGCCTTCGACACTTGCCCTGTCGTGATCCGATGCCACAACCAGTTTTCGCTTCGCCTGCGAATACCTCACGCCAGAAGACATCAACTCTTGCACGCGCCACCCTCGATACGCCCGAACTCTCTCTCAAGTTGAATTCGCCAAACCGAAATAAACCGGCGAATTCAACGCTCTAGAAAAAAGCATACCAAGGTTATTTGCAGTGCACAATAAGCTATATTTGCGTTTTTCATGAAATAACACTTCAGATTTTGAAGTATTATGCAGATGAAGCCCGTAGTATTTGAGAGGTATTTACGTTCCCGATGGCTTTGTCGAGCAGCGTCATCTGCCGGGCCACGCAATCACCCAGTCGAAATCTTTGCTCGATGGTTCGCCGCGCCGCCGCACGCATATCCGCATACTTCTCCGGTTGCGCCAGCGCTCCTGAAATCGTCTCGGCAAGAGCGTCCGTATCGAAGAACGGTACGAGCATGCCGTTGCGACCGGAACTGATCACTTCCTGGACCGGCGCCGTGTCGGAACCGACGACGAGCGCGCCGCAGGCCATGGCTTCCAAAACCGACCAGGACAGGACGAAAGGATAGGTCAGATAGATATGCGCGGCCGAAATCTGGAACAGCTGCCGCAGAACGCCGTGCGGAACGGCGCCTGGGAACAGGAACCTGTCTGCAGGCACGTCCAGAGACTGCAGAATATGGTCCTTCCAGGAGCCGCCGCCCGGCGGAGGCGCACCGTAGCTGACGCCATCGCCGCCAACGAAGACGAAGAGCGCGTCGGGATGGCTGCGCGCAACCTTGGCCGCCGCCGTCAGCGCCTGCGGAAAGCCGCGGTAAGGCTCGAGGTCACGCGCCACGAATGTCACGATGGGCGGATCGCCGGCCTTGAGCACGCGACCGTCGGGAAGCTTCAGCGAGGCCGACGCATCGGGTCGGAAAACGCGCGTGTCGATACCCTCATGGCACACGGCAATGCGCGTGCGCTGCTCGGCCGGATAGAGGCTACGCTGCCAATGGGTGGGGCTGATGCCGCCATCCATGGCTTCCAGAGACAGGAGCTGCGCCATATTGCGCAGCCGTAGCCGCTTTCGCGTGTCCGAATCAGGCTGGTCGTCGGGCGCAAAACCAATATCGGCGCCCTCGGCGCGATAGAAGAACTCGCAATAGCCGAGCGCCGGGACATTCGGCAGGACGTCCTTGACGAACATCATTCCGCCCCAGCCGGTATGCCCGACGACGACATCGGGCACTTGCCCCTGCCGCGCCATGGCATCGAACGTCTCGGCCACCCGGTGGCCAATGCGAACATGATGGTCGGGCACACCGAGGTGCCTCGCCATTTGCGCGCTGGCCTGCGGACCGGGTTCGGCTCTGTGCCGAATCACGCGTGTCGACGGAATCCGTTGATCCACCGTTTCCGTCACGAGCGTTACTTCGTTTCCCGTCTGCGCCAAATGCGCCGCGAGCGCGGCGAACTGGCAGAAGCCACGCCGGTGTACAAATGCTACGTGCATATTCCCTGCCTATTGCCGATGAAAGGATAGCGGATACGCGCGCATCTCAGATGCCGTAGCGCGTTGCATTCCCCCAAACCAGCTCGAGCCGGTGCAGCGTTTGAAATGCGGTTTCGAGATTGCGGCGATCCTGCTCGCCGTGGCTGAGGACCCGCTCATAGGCGCCTGACGCCTTGCGAAGGGCGTCACAGAGCTGCTTGCCTTTCTCTGAAAGCCGAATGCGTGCCGAGCGCTTGTCGCGTTGAGACGCCGCCCGGTCGATGTATTCGCCATCGCCCAGCTGCTTCAGATAATAGGACACGTTCGACCCGACATAGTGGCCACGATCGAGAAGCTCTGCCACCGAGACTTCCGAATCACCGATTGCCAGCAGGACCATGGCCTGCGCCGGACCGATGTCGTCGACACCGAGCTTCGTCAGTTCGGCCCGCAACAGGCCGGTAAAGCGTCTGCTGGCGCGTTCCATCATCCGTGCCAATTCGAAATAGCTGACCACGGACGCTTCGCTTTCCTGGTCAATATTTTCGTGTTCAGGGCCACTTCCAACTGCGTCATCCCCGGGGCGGATGGCAACAGCGCCGCCAAAATCTGCGAACGGATAGAGAATCCTTTGATTCATCCCTCTCTCCAACTAAGCATTACTACGATATTCAAAAATTACTTCAAATTTTGAAGCAATTTTTCGCCCCCTTTACTCCCCCCGAATACGATCATCTTGAGCATTCCACCATTATTGTGTCACACTTATCACGGCAACACTGTGATTTAAGTGATAACAAACAAAATAGCTTCCTCAAGACCCCCGCGAACTTATCCAGAAAATCGCCACGCGTGACAGCAAACGAGGCAATATGATTAGCAAGAACCAAATTGGGCCAAAGACGGCACAAAATGGTGCAAATGATCCACAGCTGCTTATTTTGAAAGCACGCCGCGTGTTCGTTTTGGCACTTATTTATGCAGCCCTGCTGAGTGCGTGTATCGGCATATTGCAGCTCTCGACGCCGCTCTACATGATGCAGGTTCATGACCGCGTGCTGAACAGCCAGAGCATGGATACGCTCGTCATGCTGACGATTCTCGTCGTCGGCGCGCTGGTGATCTACGGCGTGCTCGAATACATCCGGGCGCTGACATTCCAGGCCATGGGCAGTGCCGTGGTGCGCTGGCTGAACCTGCCGGTCCTGACCGCCGCGGTTCAGGCGGCAGCCGATCAAGGGCTAACCCGGGCGACCCAGTCGCTGAGAGACCTCGTCGAACTGCGCAGCTTCCTGACGACGTCCGCCGTCAGCGCGCCGCTCGACGCCGCCTGGTCGCCGATCTTCCTCGGCGTTCTCTTCGCCCTGCATCCGATGTTTGGCCTGCTTGGCGCCATCTCTGTTGCCCTGCTCATATGCTGTGGATTGTTGACCGACCTTTTGACTCGCCGCCTGATGAAAGAGGCCAATCAAGCCAATATCGAGGCCGTCTCGAAAATTGGTGCCAGCCTGCGCCACGCCGAAGCGATCGAAGCTATGGGCATGCTGCCTGCACTGGCGCGACGCTGGCGGGCGGCGCAAATGCATGCGCTCGATGCGCTCGAGACCAGCGGCAGCAGAAGCAAGGCGATGGCCTCGATCACGCGTTCGATACGCTTCATGATCCAGGCGGCGGCTCTCGCGACGGGCGCGATTCTTGTGATGAAGCAGGAGATCTCTCCCGGCGCCATGATGGCGACAACCATCCTCGTCGGCCGCCTTCTCGCCCCATTTGATTCGATGATCGAGAACTGGCGGCAGTGGGTGACGGCCATTGCGAGCTGGCGCCGGATCGAAGCGGCCCTCGGCCAGGACCTGGCCGTGCGCCAGACGATGCCGCAGCCACGTACGCAAGGCGACCTCGTCATCGACAAGCTCGTCTATGCAGCACCGGGCCTCGACGTGCCGATCATCAAGGGTATCGGTTTTTCCCTTTCGCCCGGTGAAGTGCTCGGTATCGTTGGGCCGTCGGCTGCGGGAAAGTCGACGCTCGCCCGCCTCCTCGTCGGCATCTTGAAGCCGACCACCGGCGGCGTCTTTCTCGACGGCAACAATGTCTACCTCTGGGAACGTTCTTCGTTCGGACAGATGACCGGCTACCTGCCGCAATCCGTCTCGCTGCTTGAAGGCACGATCCGCGACAACATCTCGCGCATGGAGGAAGGCGAGCCGCAGAAGGTTCTCGAGGCCGCCCGCCTTGCCGACGTGCACGACATGATCGGACGCCTGCCGCTCGGCTACGACACACCGGTCGGAGATGGCCACCTGACGCTTTCCGGCGGACAGCGCCAGCGCATTGCGCTTGCCCGCTGCCTCTACGACCGCCCTCGCCTGATCGTACTCGACGAGCCGAATGCCAACCTCGATGCGATCGGCGAAAGGGCACTGATCCGCGCGATCGATCGGGCGCGCAACGACGGCGCGATCGTCATCATGATCGCCCACCGTCCGACCATCATGCAGGCGGCAGACAAACTGCTTGTGCTTGAAAACGGCCGCATCACGCAGTTCGGACCGCGAACCGACGTGGTCGCTTCCATGACACCCGGCGAACCGAGACGGGAAGGCGTTTCTGCATGACCAACAAACCAAAACTGCCGATCGCACGCGACACGCAAGCGGTGGTCGCGAGCGACCAGGAGGCTCGCCTGCCCGCAATCGCCAACCGGCCTCATCCATTGCACGGCCTCGACGTCGATACGGATGGCAGCGCCACAGCGCCACTGCGAGGGGTGGTCCTTGCCGGCCTGACGACGATCCTCGTCGCCTTCGGCGGCTTCTTTGGCTGGGCCTTTTCGACCGAACTCAGCAGCGCGTCGGTTGCCAGCGGCACGGTCGTTGTCGATACGAAGCGCAAAACCGTCAGCCACTTCGAAGGCGGCATCCTGAACCGGCTCCTGGTTCAGGAAGGCGACCGTGTCCTCGCCGGCCAGCCGCTGCTGAAACTGGAGGACACGCGCGCCCGCTCTGACCTCCAGGCGCTGCAAAGCCGCCGCATCGGTCTGATCGCAAAACTTGCGCGGCTGCGCGCCGAACAGACCGAACTGCAATCGATCGCTTTTCCTGGCGATCTGACCGCGACATCGGACGCGACAGCCGAAGACGCGATCAAAGCGGAAACGAATTTCTTCGACCGGCGTCGCGAAGCCAAGACCGGCCGCCTGGAGGTTCAGCGCAAGACGATAGAAGAGTATTCGGAAAAGGCGAAATCGCTGGCCGAGCAGATTCGGGCAACCGATCGCCAGATCGAGCTGATCAACGAACAGCGCACGTCGATTGCGACGCTGGTCGAGAAGGAATACGCGCAGCGCTCGAAGCTGATCGAGATCGACGCCAAGCTCAGCGAGCTGGCCGCAACCCGCGGCGAGCTCGCCGGCAACAAGGCCCAGGCCGAGAAGGCGGAAGCCGGGGCAGAACTCGGTTTGACCGGCATCGAGAACGAGTTTCAGTCGGAGATTGCCGGCGAGATCACCACGGCGCGCCTTGAGCTCTCCGATGTCGAAGAACGGCTCGTGGCCGCCAGGGACATCCTGACGCGCCTTGATGTCCGGTCGCCGCAGACGGGCGTCGTCACCAACATTCAACTGCGCACGCCGGGCAGCGCCGTCTCGGCCGGCCAGCCGCTGCTCGACATCGTGCCGGAGGATGAGCCGCTGCTTGTCGAAATGCATGTGGGTACCCGCGACATCGACAGCATCGGCATCGGCTCCAAGACGCAGATCCGGTTGACTGCCTATAACCAGCGCACACATCTGCCGCTTGATGGCGAAATTACCTATGTGGCGGCAGATCAATCGGTCGATGAGAAGTCGAACGTCTCCTACTATGTGGCACGCGCCCGCATTGCCCCAACATCGCTCTCGTCAAACCCGGACATCCGCCTCTATCCGGGCATGCCTGCCGAGGTGCTCATCGTCCACAAACCGCGTTCGGCGATCGACTACATGGTCTCCCCGATCGCCGACAGCGTGAATCGGGCGTTCCGCGAAGACTGACAAAAGACCGAGTTCATCCACGAAAGCCGGCGAAATTCAATTTCGCCGGCAATTTGTTTCTAATTTTGAATTTATTTCGAAGTAATAGCAAATCTATTACCCCTTATATCTCGGGGATAATCATCAAAATGATACAAGATATACATCGTAGGTAGCAGATAATAATACAGTACATCTGATTTTATTTGTTTTTTGCTGTTGCCATATGTTTTTTTGCAGTGCAATGTCGCCGCGCTCGCCACCGGTTTTGAGACCGGACGATGAGCGCAAGCAACAACCTAGATGACGTAAGCAACAACTAAGAGGAGTAGCATATGGCCACGTTGGAAGGCGGCGCGTATGATGACGCCCTTTTTGGCTCGCGCTTCGACGACTTCATCCATGCCCGTGGCGGCGATGACTTCGTGAACGGAGGCAATGGCAACGACACGATCTTCGGCGACGAAGGTGACGACCTACTGTTCGGCGGCAACGGGAATGATACCCTGTTTGGCGGCTGGGGCAGCGATGTAATCCATGGCGACAACGGGAATGACGTCCTGTTCGGCGGCCATGGCGACGACCTGCTTTACGGCGACAAGGGGAATGACATCCTCATTGGCGGCGACGGCAGCGACCTGTTGATGGGCGGCAAGGGCAGTGACATCCTGTTCGGCGGCGCCGGCAACGACGTCATCAACGGCGGCGCCGGTGACGATGTCATGACCGGTGGTACCGGAAGCGATGTCTTCGTCTTTGACGGCGGTGGCGGTAACGACGTCATCCTCGACTTCACGCCGGGCGAAGACCTCCTGCAGATTTCGAAGGACATCAACGGCCTCGACATCTCTTCTCCGGAAGACCTGGCATCTCGCGTCACCCAGGTTGGTGGCAATGTGGTCATCGACTTCGGCCATGGCGATACGCTGACGCTCGTCAATGCGGACGCCGACGACATCCAGGCCAACCCGAACCACTACTTCACGATCCATTGAGATTGACTGGTGCGCCCCACTTCCTCCCGTGGGGCGCCCTCCCTTCTGTCCAGGAGTAGAGCGTGACGGCAGACGACCGTATCCGAAGCTTCGGCCAAGATTTCGCAAGCGCCGCAGCATTCAGGCTTAGCTCCGACGTTGCTGTGCTGATCTGGGACACGCCCACTGAGCGACCGGCCAAGACCAGATATGCGCTTTCGGCATCGCGATCCCTGGTTCCTCTCGTCAGCATGGCGCTCCCGCGCGCCGGCGGCGGACAACGCATCTTCTGGGCGATGCGCTCGGGAAGCGAGCGTGAGCTTGCAGAGATCGGCGCCGACGGCGACATCCTGCAAACCGTCGTCCTCGAACCGGCAAACAGGCTCCCTTTCCTCGATCTGGCGGCGCAACTTGGAGACCTTCTTCCCGAGGGCCGCCTCAAGTTTCTCAATAACCTGCTGACGGTCTGGCGGACCGCATTCCGGCTTTCTCGCGATGAGTTCTTTATCGGCCTCGTCGATGACGTCATCCATGCGCTGGACCTTGGGCAGCGCCCAGCAACTGTCATCTGCCGGCTTGCGCAGGGACGTTATCTGGCAGAAACCGCGATCAACGCCGAACTGGGCGAAATCAACGCCATCTATGCGCTGAGTGCCGATGCCATTTCGCCGCTGCCGCAACAGTTTGCCATCACCGGCCGGGCCGAGCGCGGCCAGCGGCGCTTCCATTTCGTTTTCGAAGTGCCACGCAAGCCGCAGGCGCTCACCCTCATGATCGTTGGAAAACGCGGGATAACGATCCGCGAACTGGCGCATCGGGGATCCCGTTACCCAAGCCTCCAGCAGTGGTGGCCGGAACATGGTGCTGCACCGGGCCTGCGCGAATTCGTCGTTCGTTGCCTTTCGGAGGCACCCGAGAACGGCACGGCACTTGCGATCGACCTGCAGCTTCGCTCCGCCCTGCCAGCCCGGCAGGCCGGCAAGTCGCCGCTTCATCCCGGCGCGGAAATCGACCTTGCGCTCGCCTTGCCCGACGGGCTGCTCGTTGGCGGCTGGACACGCGATGTGAACGGCGTTCTCTCGGGGATCGACTATCTCCACGAGGACGGCACGACCGTTCCGCTCGACGGCAATTGTTACGAATTCCCCGGCTGGGCACGCGGGGCGGAAGAGGGCTCCAAAACCGACGTCACGGGCTTTGTCAGCTGGCTGCCGTTGCGCGAGCCACTCGGTGCGCTCCTTCAGCCACGCTTCCAGATGCGGCTTGCCTCCGGCGCGGTCAAATCCATCGTGCCGAAACCGCAACCCTTCGACCCGGCAACGCAACGCAACCGTATCCTGCGCGCCGTGCCACCGCAGCACGCGATCGACGCTGCATTTCGTACAATCCTTGCGCCGGCGCTCAAGGACGTCGAACAACGGCTGGGCAAGACCATCCACGTGGACCAGACAAAGGATTTTGGCCCCCTCCTCGACGCGCCGCTGGTCTCGATCGTGGTGCCGCTTTACCGGGTTCTCGATTTCCTGCGCTTCCAGCTCTCGGGGCTTGCGACGGACCCCTTTGTCGCCGCCAATGCCGAGATCATCTACGTGCTCGATTCACCGGAGATCCACGACGAGACGGAGCATCTGCTCGGCGGCTTTCATCTGCTGCACGGGCTTTCGATGAAGCTGGTGGTGATGAACCGCAACGGTGGCTATGCCCGCGCCTGCAACGCTGGCGCGCGTTTTGCCCGCGGCCAGGTCGTCGTCATGCTCAACTCCGACGTCGTACCCTGCGGGCCCGGCTGGCTCGAGACCCTTGCGCTCCCGGTTCTACAGCAGAAGTCCATTGGCGCAATCGGTCCGAAGCTCCTCTTTGAAGACGGTTCCCTGCAGCATGCCGGCCTCTATTTTGGCCGCAACAAGCAGGGCATCTGGCTCAACCATCATTTCTACAAGGGCATGCCTGGCGCCTATCCGCCAGCACAGCAAGCGCGTGTCGTGCCCGGGGTCACTGGCGCCTGTCAGGTCATGCGCCGGGACGTCTGGGAGCTGGTCGGTGGTTACGCCGAGGACTTCGTGATCGGCGATTACGAGGACAGCGACCTCTGCCTCAAGATCCGCCGGGCGGGCTTCGACATCGTCTATGAACCGGCCGCCTGCCTCTACCATCTCGAGCGGCGTTCGATCAGCCGCAGCCAGGATTACACGCGCGGCGTCGCCAGCCAATACAATGCATGGCTGCATACCGAGCGTTGGAACGACGACATCGCCGCTTTGATGCCGGCCTACCTCGGTGCCGAAGAAGCGGTTGCGCCGCGTATCCAGAAACTTGCCAGGAGTGCCGCATGAACCAACCCGTCCTTCGCAATGCAGACAGCCTCGAGCCGGTCTCGCAACCAAACGAAGATCGCATCGAGGGCATGCTTCAGACGGTGCTTGCCAATCGCTTTTTGCCCCAACCCGACAGCAACAGCGTGTTTGTCGGGGACGGCAGCTACAGGGCGGTCGGTGCGGAATTTCTCGGCCATTTCATCCGGATGGGTGGCTTGCAGCCGGCAAGCCGCGTGCTCGATATCGGGAGCGGCATTGGCCGAATGGCCGTTCCGCTGACGCAATACCTCGACACCGAGCGCGGCTATTATGTCGGAATAGACCCGGTTGAGAGCGGCATCGCCTGGTGCCGACAAGCGGTCACGCGGGTCTATCCGAATTTTGCCTTCCAGCACGTGGACATTGCCAACGAACTCTACAATCCCGACGGCAAGATCAACGGCAAGGCGCTGAGACTGCCCTATCCCGACCGGCAGTTCGATTTTGCAATCATGACCTCGATCGTCACGCATCTGCCGCCCGACGAAGTGCTCGTTTATCTCAGCGAAATCAGTAGGATGTTGAAGCCCGGCGGACGGCTCTTCATGACGGCCTTCGTGGTTGATCAAGTGGCAGCCAGGAACGAATCCGGCGCAAGGGATGCGCGCCTGGCCTTCAATCGCAGCGGCGACGGCCCCTGCTGGTTTGTGCCGGGCCTTCCGCCGCTTGCAGCCGTCGGTTTCGACGACGGGTTTCTCGATCGGGCACTGGAGCGCGCTGGCTTCATGACCGTGCTGAAATCGCTCGGGCACTGGCGTGGACAGGCTGCCGGCCACTATCAGGACGTCTTCGTCGCCGAGCGCCGGGGTGCTGGCGCATGACGAAGCGCATTCTGGTCGCAGCGCATAATCATCCGGCCCTCCATCCGGGGGGCACGGAGATTTTTGCGCACGACCTCTTCCGCGCTTACCAGCGCGCCGGCCACGAGGTGCTCTTCCTCGGCGCCACCAACCAGACCCATCGCCAGGTGCGTCCGGGCACGAGCTTCCAGGCGATCGGATCGGCTGGCGACGAGGTCTTGCTGTGGTCGGGCCACTTCGACCGCTTCTTCATGAGCCAGATCGACCTTTATGGCGTCGTGCCTGACCTCACCGAACTCTTGCAAGATTTTCGCCCTGACGTCGTGCACATCCACCATCTGCTGCTGCTTGGCGCCGAGTTTCCGCACATCGTGCGCCGGACCTTGCCGGACTGTCGGATCGTGATGACGCTGCACGACTACTATCCTCTGTGCCATCATGACGGGCTGATGGTGCGCACCAGCGGCAAGGAACTCTGCCACACATCATCCCCCGACCGCTGCCATGGCTGCTTCAAGGATATCCCGCTTGATCGCTTCGTGCTGCGTGAGCAGCATTTGAAGGCGCTGCTTCGGACCGTGGATCGCTTCGTCTCGCCGAGCCAGTTCCTCCGGCAGCGGTATATCGACTGGGGGCTCAATGCGGATGAGATCGACGTCATTCCCAACGGCCTGCCGCGACGCGAAACCCCGAACAGAAAGGACCGGCAGGAAAACGACCGTCCGGTCTTCGGCTACTTCGGCAATCTCAATCCCTGGAAGGGAACGACCGTTCTGCTTGAAGCCGCCCGGCAGCTGATCGACGAGGGCCTGCGTTTTGAACTCAGGGTTCATGGCGCAGCACCTTTCCAGAGCGACACGTTCAAGGATGACATCGCACGGCTGTTCAAGAAGACGGCGCCGACAGTCCAGCAGCGCGGCGCCTACCGCCGCGAGGATATCGCCGAGCTCATTGCTGCGGTCGACTGCACGATCGTACCTTCCATCTGGTGGGAGAATGCGCCGCTCGTCATCGGCGAAGCTCAAGCCCAGAAGAAACCGGTGATCACCAGCAACATTGGCGGCATGGCCGAGATGGTTCAAGACGGAGCGAACGGCTTGACCGTCGCGCCGAATGACCCGCGCGCGCTCGCCGCCGCCATGCGCCGCATCGCCGAAAACCCGGATCTCAGGCGCCGCCTTTCGGCAAGCGCCCGCAAACCCGACGATATCGACACCACTGCCCGGCGCTATCTCGCTGTCATCGACGCGATCGAGCCCCAAGAAACCGCCGCGGCCTAGAGGGAAGACCATGTCTGCAGTAGCCGATAAGCCGGACGTCGCGCCGGAACAGAACAATTCCAAGCCTTTGAAGGGCCGGGTGGACGCAATCGACCAGGGCCGCGTCTTCGGCTGGGCATTCGATCCGGAAACCCCTGAAAAACGGCTCGCCATCCGCGTGCTTCTCGACGGCAAGGTGATTGGCGAGGCGCTGGCCGACCGTAACCGGCCGGACCTCAAGCGCAATGGCATCGGCGATGGCAACCACGCCTTCGAGATTGCACTGCCGGAAATGGCGAGCGCCCGCGCCGGCGAACTTGTCGTCATGGCAGCGACGGACAAGGGCGCCGAGCTGCCGCTGCGCGTTCCCAAACCCGACGAACAAGCGGCCGAAGCGCTGATCGCAGCGCCCCTTGCCAAAGTGCTCGACAAGCTCGACGTGCTGATGGCAGCGCAGCGCCAGCTTCAGGTCTCCCAGCGCTCCGCAATCAAGCAGAAGCTCGACGACGGTAGCGAGGACGTCGAAGCGCCGGGTCTCGTCGCGATCAGCGAAGATGTCGCCAGTCTGCGCGCGGAGATCACCCAGCGCCTGACCGACCTCGACGTTCACCTGATGCGGCTTGATGGCGTGGTCGCCGGCATGGAAAAGAGCCTCAACGCGCTCAAGCAACGCTCGAACGGCGATCTGAAGCCGGCCTTCCTGCTTCTCTTCGTGCTTGCTGGCTTTGCCGCCGGCGCGATGCTCTCCCTTTTCCTGCGAACCTGAGGCGGCTCATGGCCAATTCGGAACTCGTTCTGTCGCCTGTTTCCACTCCCACGCCGCTTGCCAGGATCACGCGGGGCGGACGGGTCGTCGTATGTCCGCTTGACGACGGCCTGATGATCGCGATCGGCGCAGGCGGACCGATGCCGGATCAGGCACCCGTGGAGATGGACGAAGACCCGTCGCGCGAGATGGTCGCATCGATCGTCAGCTGGCGACTGGCCTTGCCGCAGTCTTCTGCAACGCACGGCTTTGCCGCACTGATTTCCGCCGACGACACGGCGCGCGTTCCTGCGACGGTCCGTTTCGGGGCGCAGGGCAACGGCAAACGCTACGTCGTCGCGCCACGCGCCGGCAAGTCCAGCGAAATCGTTGCGATGCTGAAGGAGCTTGCCGGTCCGCAGGCGGTTCATGTCTTAGGTCGTCTGATCGATCTGCTGATGAACCAGCTCGCCAACGACGCGCGGGTTGACGTGATCTTGTCGCTGCTGAAATCCGGAACCGCCACGGACGGCTACATCGAGTTGCTCGGCGAAAGCCACGACGGCGCCATTGCGCTCAAGGGATGGGCGCAAGACATGCCCGCCGGCAATTGCAGGGTAATCGTCAAGGCAGAGGTCGCATCCTTTGCCGAGTGTTCGATCGCCGTCTTTCCAAGAAATGACGCTCCAGATGGAGCCGCCGGATTTGTCGGCATGTTGAGCGCCAACGACCTGCCACGCCTGCGGGACATCAAGGGCTTCTATTATCGCGGCCGCGGTGCCTGGCGGTATGCGGCAATCCACGAACGCAAATTGATCGTCGGTCCGCTTGAAACCCCGGGCCACATCCGCGCGCTTCTGCTTCAAAGCCAGAGCTCTCCCCAAGTGCTGCTGCGGTTGCGCGAGGCCGCCAACGACTTCGACGGCACGGAGACGATCTCCAGCCTGCCGGTCCCCGTGCGTCTGGGTGTGGATGCCCTCTACCAGGGCGATGGCGGTGGCATGCTGATTTCCGGTTGGCTGCTCGATCCTGAAGGGCACGTCGAAAGTGTCCGCCTGCGCCGGTCGCGCAATGAAGCACGACTGGACGTCGAGTGGACGCGAACCGAACGGCTGGATGTCGAAGACGCCTTCGTTGACCGGCCGGAGTTCAGAAACGCAATTTCGGGCCATCGTCGATCGCACGGCTTCATCGGCTTCGTGCCGACGCTCGGCACTGATCCGGCGGCTTCCGTTCATCTCGAAGTGACGTTGCGCGAAGGTCGTCGGGCCCACATGCCGCTCTTTCCGGTGAGGTTGCCGCCGCGCATGGCAGCCCTGCGGCTGCTCAATTCTATCGATCCGACAAGCTGGGCCCTGCCCGACATTATCGACCGGCAGATCGTTCCTTTTCTCAACGTTGCACGCTCTGGCGCTCCGTCCATCGAGACCGTCCTGGACACAGGTCCGTTCGACCAGGCACACGGCCCTGCACTCCTTCTTCTCGCAGACGACGCCGAAGACGACTTTGCGCCCCTGTTAGGCCTTCTTGCCCTTGATCCGCATACGCGCCGCGCGCCGATCGCGCTTGCCCTTTCTCCAGAACGGTTCCGCAGGCACGCCGCACAGATCCGCCAGCTTGCCGAATTCTACCGCCTGCCGCTGCGTCTCGTATCCGTCGACGGTGCCGGCGGTGTCGCCGACTTGGCGCAGGCGGCGGCCAGGACCATGGACAGTGACGTCGTCATCCTCCTCTCGGCGTCGCTGACACCGGCCAATCCCGGGTGGTACCAAACGCTGGTTGCCGCCTACGAGGACAACAGGGGAAGTATCATCTCCCCGACGCTCGCCTACGAGGATCACTCGATCCGTTGGGCTGGCAGTACATCGCTCGATCGCCCGGATATGCTCCAGTCGAGCCGCTATGCCGGTTACCCGGTCGGCGCCGTCAGCCGGCTGAAACTGACGCGCGTCGCGGCCGCTTCACTCGACTGCTGCATCATGCCGCGTGAGGCGCTGGTGCAGGACCTGGGCCCAGCGCCGAGCTATCTCGGCTCTGCACTCAAGGGATTGGATCTCGCGCTCCGGTTAAGCCGCAAGGGGTACGAGGCGCACTGGCTGCCCTCCCTGCAGATGGTGGGATCGGACGAGGCTGCCGTAGCGGGTTCAGCGGCCACCGCAAGGTTCGTGGACCGCGTCGACCGGACCCTCTTTCGCGCCCACTGGACGTCCGCCACCGAAACCGACATCGCGCTGGTCGAGGAGGCTTCCGCATGACTGAAAAACTTCGCGTTCTCGTGGTGTCGCACGGCCACCCGACCCACTCGCTTGGTGGGGCAGAAATTGCTTCGCACGGTCTGCACAAAGCCCTCAACACGCAGGCCGGCATCGAATCGGTCTATCTCGCCCGCGTCGGCAATCCCGTTCCCCGTCACGGCGCCTCGGCACTGATGAGCCTGCGGCTTGCGACCGACGAAGTGCTCTATCACGCCGAGGATTTTGATCACTTTTTCCTCTCCAACGGCGATACGGATGCAATCCGGCGCGACCTGTTGCGCTTTGTCGGCGACATCCGACCCGACATCGTCCACTTCCACCACATTCTCGGCTTCGGCCTGGAGGCACTCTACGCCGTGCGCGACGCCCTGCCGAAAGCCCGCATCGTCGTCACGTACCACGAATATCTGCCGATCTGCCACAATCACGGACAGATGGTGAAGCGACCCTCGGGCCAGCTTTGCAACGGCGCCTCGCCGACCAATTGTCACACGTGTTTTCCGGAAATCCCCGTGTCACGCTTCGTGCGCCGCGAACAGTTCGTGCGCGGCATGCTCAACCTTGCCGACGCCTTCATCGCGCCGAGCGCTTTTCTCGCCAATCGTTACGTCGAATGGGGGATCGAGGCGGAGAAGATTTTCGTCGTCGAGAACGGTATCGTGCTTGGCGACAAGGCGCCGGCGCGCGAACTTCAGGCACCAAATGCGCGGCGCAATCGCTTCGCCTATTTCGGGCAGATGACGCCGTTCAAGGGCGTGCATGTCCTGATCGACGCGGTGTCGCGGGTGCCCGACGACGTCTGGGGCGACGATTCGAACCTCATGATTTTTGGCGGCAACCTTGAACGCCAGCCAAAGGACTATCAGGATCGCATGGCGAAACTGATCGAGGACGCCGGACGCCGTGTCCGCTTCTACGGTTCCTACCAGAATCAGGACATGCCGCGGCTGATGCGCTCGGTCGACTGGGTGATCATGCCGTCTGTCTGGTGGGAAAACTCCCCGATCGTCATCCAGGAGGCGCTCCACCACGGCCGCCCGATCCTCTGCTCCGACATCGGCGGCATGGCCGAAAAAGTCCGCGACCGCCTCGACGGCCACCACTTCCGCGCCGGCAGCGCCCAGGATCTCGCCGATCGGCTGGTCGATGTGCTGAAGACCCCGCGGGCCTGGGACAACCTGCGCGCCACGATGCGGCGGCCGATGAGCCACCTCGATTGTGCAAGGGAGCATGTCGCGCTGTATCGAAAGCTGCTCAAGGAGGAGCAGCCGTCTATGCCGAGTGCGGCGGTGGCGTAAGGTGCAACGAACGCCATGTCACACTGCTCAGCCAGATCGAGGCAGCCGGCCGAGATGGCGCCCCGGCTCAAGCGTCGTTCGAAGGCACTGCGTTATGCTCGCGGTTGCTGCCCCACCAATGATGAAAATGATGCACCGGCCCCCGCCCCTGCCCGATGGTCAGATCATCCGCCGCGACCAGCGCGTCATGAAGATAGGTTTTGGCGGCTATGACCGCACCCGCAATCGGCTCACCCTTGGCAAGCCCTGCGGCGATTGCAGCCGAGAGGGTGCATCCGGTGCCGTGATCGTTCCTGGTCTCTATCCGCGGCCGCGAAAGGTGCAGCACGCCCATATCGCTATAGAGAATGTCGATCGCGTCCCTGCCTCTGGCGTGCCCGCCCTTCATGAGCACCGAACGCGCACCGAGTTTCAGAAGCATCTCGGCTTGGCGCGAGATCTCAGTCTCGTTTTCGGCGATCGCACGTCCCGTCAACAGCGCCGCCTCCGGCAGGTTCGGCGTCAGCACAAGCGCGAGCGGCAGCAACTCCTCCTTGAGCGTCGCGATCGCATCCGAGCGCATCAGATGATCGCCTGAGGTTGCAACCATCACCGGATCGACGACAGCCAGCTTGTCGTAGCGCCTCAGACCGGCCGCAACTACCCCAATCGTCTCCCGTCGCGACACCATGCCGATTTTCACGGAGCCGACAGCGAGGTCCGAAAACACGGCATCGATCTGAGCTGCAACGACGGCCGGGGAAATATCCTCGACAGCAGATACCCCACGGGTATTCTGCGCCGTGACCGCGGTGACCACGCTCGCCCCATAGACACCCAGCGCCGAGAACGTCTTCAGATCCGCCTGGATGCCCGCCCCGCCGCCAGAATCCGAGCCTGCTATGGTGACAGCAATCGCGGTCATCGACCCACCTGCATGAGACGTAAGCCATTTCGGATTGAGGCAAAGACAGCCAGCAGCAAAGCGATCTCCCAAAAAAACTGACGGAGACCCGGCCAAAGGCTGTAAAGACGGCTTATGAGGAGATGGCCCCTTGCCGTTCCTACGCCGGTATGATCCGGATCAGGTTCAAGGGTCTGGCTCATCGCCATCTCAGCACTGTCAGTGCGCCCCTCGGCGAGAGAGATGCTAGGGGCGGATGACGGGAGATGTCAACCGGCGGAGTTAAGGACTCGGGTACTCCCGCTATGCGCAATTTGGGGAGAAAACCTTAGCTGTCAAAAACACAAAGAAGGCCCTGTTGCCGGAAGAGTGTAGAGAGACCTCGGCCCACAGTGCAAACCGCAAGCGTACGCGCTTATGTCCGAAACCGGTCAGCCGCGCTTAGCCTGAGTCGGATGCAACATAAACTCCATGGAAATGCGTCGGTACTCTTTTTGAGGATCTTGACGGTGCCATAGAAGGCAAAGCACGCGCAAGCCGGACGGAGCCCGAGTTCGCTATGAGGCCCTCGGCCACGGGAATGGATAATTAGGAGGATGGAAATCACCTGCCTGGTCGCGCCAGCGACCGGGCAATGTCGATGATATCGTCGCGAGACGCCGTCGGATCCTCCTTGTTCCAGGCGACACCAAGCCCGATCTTGAGATCGACGCCGCGCACGGGCTTGAGCTCGAAACCTCGGTTCGGCAGGTCCTTCGTCCATTCCGGCGCAAAGCCGATGCCGAGGCCGGCGGAAACGAGCGACACCAGCGAGAAAGTATCATCACAGCTATAGGCGATGTTTCCGGTCAGACCATGGGTCTCGAACATCTCGGAGAAATAGCGCTCGGAATAGGAAAGGTTCTCACGGGAAAAGGCGATGATCTTCTCGGAGCGGAGGTCATCGATGTCGATCTCGCTTCGTAGAGCCAGTCGGCTCGTCTTCTCGACGGCCAGCAGATAGCGCTCATGCGCGATCGAGAAGAATCGCAAGGACCCGATGTTTTCGACCGGACGGATGAAGCCGAGATTGATCTTGCCGTTCTCTATAGAGCGGATGATGTCGCTGGTCGAGCCGCTCGTCACATGCAGAGCGACATCGGGAAACTTCCGGCCGATCCGAGAGAGAAACCTTGGCAGGACGCTAATGGTCGCCGGGTACACGGTTCCGATCTTGACCGTCCTCGCTGCCTTGCCGGCAGCAGACCGTGCCACATCCATCGATAGCCCAACATCACCAATGATCCGGACTGCTCGTTCGTAGAACACTTCCCCTGCGCGCGTCAGCTCGACCCGGCGGGTTGACCGCTCGAGCAGCCGTACACCGAGTTCCTTCTCCAGTGCCTGGATGTGCGCACTCAGTGCCGGCTGGGCAATGCACATCCGAGCCGCCGCTCGATTGAAGTGCAACTCCTCAGCCACCGCAACGAAGAAGGAGAGTTGGCGCAGTTCCATAGATATAGTGCCTTTACATCGGCGCAAAATGACGCACTGACCAGCATTCTCGCCGGCCGCCAAAAGTTGACTAGTGATGAAAAGTTGACGCACAGTCCCACGCGCGGCTGGAAGAATCGCCGCACGTCGCCTACACCTGTAGTCGTAGTTGCTTCCGCCCCGAGCGTCAAGCGATTTCGCTACACTTGTATTCGTTTTAGGAACCGCTAATGGCTGACCTGACCCCCGAAGCTAACCGAGCTGCTCGGGCCATCCTCAAATGGTCCGTTCGCGACCTAGCGGACAAGGCAGGTATCGCATTTTCAACTGTGCATCGCTTTGAATCCACTGGATCCGCAACAGAGTCGACAAAAGCAAAGATCAAGGCCGCGTTCGCGGCGCACGATGTCGAAATCACGAACGGCGACTATACTGGCGCACGCCTCTTCTTGCACAGAGCCAAAGATTAGTCGCAACCTACAAAGCGGCGCTCCGAGTGCGGTCATAATCGGCGGCGCACGAGGGGCCCCCGCCCCTCATTCCGTTTCGTTGCGGATCACCCGCAAAATGACGCACGCGCCGATGCCTATCAGAGCACCCGGAAGATCGTAGTCGGGATTGTGCCGACGCGCATGGTCCTCGCGGGCCCGCTGGAAGAACATCCTGCTGGCGCCACCCGGCCGCGACGCCCGAAATCCTCCGAGTCCTTTATGGGCAGAACCCCTTCGCCGCGATCGCGGCTGACACCCTCCTTGTCCATGGCGCGCATCACGACCGCGACTGACGCTTCAGCATTGCTGGACTGATGGAAGACATCCTTGTAGCCGATTGCGAGCTCACCCGGTGGCTTCCACCGCCCCGGGGAGCGATGCCAATCATATGATGGGTAACCCATTGGTACTACGTCACAGATCCTTTAGTGCGACGAGAGACGGAACGACTGTGTGATTGAGAATAGAGACGCGATAGCTGTTTGGCCGGCCCTACGCCATATCCGTTCACCACGCACGTTTCGTCATCTGGGTGACAACTTTCGGCTCTTCGTTTGCCGTAGAGACGCTGCTTGCGCCAACGAGAGGGTTAATTGGTCATGGGCAGCAACTTGTTGAATTGCCCGCAAGAAGCTCCAGGCCGCCCGCAAATCTTGCCTTTGGACTGCAGCCATCCCAACTGCTACTTCGTTGAAAGCCGCTCCATGGGCGTCCCTGGCCGTGATTGCCAGAAAAGTGCGCTCACCAAACCTCTCGGCCACGGCCTTCGAGAAGCGTTCAAGCTCGCCCTTCACCTCGCTGTCGGCATAAACAACGTGGATAGCATTTTGCACATCCTTGCGACCAATCGCGTCTCGTGCCTCTGTCAGAACCTGCCTCGCCTGGAATGAAAGCGCCGGGATGTCGATCGCGAGCTTCGTTCGCAGTTTCTGCTCCTCCGCTAGGTACCTTTCCTCTGTCTGGCGGCGAAGCCGAATATAAAACGAGAGGTTCCGCGAAAGAGCGGGCACGTTTGCATGCGCGCGGACGCGGTCCTGTTTGTCAGTTCGCCAAGCAAGTAGTCCACTCTTTCCGTTAATGGCACCGAACGTCCCCGGACTAAGCTCAATCTTGGCAAGAGTTGCGCCTGCCACGTCCTCGTTTTTGAGCATAGCCTCGACATCAATCGCCTTTAGGGCCAACTGCGGATCAGCATAGACAAGGCAGAAACGCAAACTAACGTCCTCCCATTGGCGCTTCAGACTCTCATTGGACGTAAGCCTCTCCTCGATAGTCTCGGTGACGGTCCTAGAAAAGGTCTTGATCCCGGCGAGCATCGGAACCTCGACGTCGACTGCGTCGGAATGCTTCATTTGCACGGCAGCTGTGCCGAGCCAGGAGCGTTCGCAAACCGTCGTCAACCTCTGAACAAGCTCGCTCAGCCGCTGCTTCTGTCGGACAGTCCATTCGAGACGATTACAAACCAGCGTGCGTGCCACTGCCATGAGGTGCAAACCTCGAATCTCTGCAAACCGCAAGGCATGCCGGTAGAGGGAGCGATCCGTGTAGTCGAGCGTTGATTCCTTTGTGTTCGCGCGTGCCAATACTGAAACCAGCCCACCAGCGTTTTCGAACGAGCGCCGCCCGTAGTAGATCGCTAACTCTTCGCGGTGTCTCGTCATACCGACATAAGCGAGATGTCGATCGAGTGAGAGTGAAGCCAGTAGCTTTACATTATCGACCGTTGTGCCCTGACTTTTATGTATCGTGGTAGCATACCCAAGATCTACGTTCGGGTATGTTCGGCTCTCCACAGTCACAGGACGGAGAAGGCCGCGATCACCAACCTCCACCACAATCCGATTAAAGTTAGCTTCGACCACACGACCGATCATTCCGTTCTTGACGTTTAGCATTCGGTCATTTTTCAGAAAAACAACTTGGTCGCCCGGCGCGAAGTGGCGCGCTCCCTCTTGCGCAGAAAAGGGAAGCCCTTTTCCAACCATTCCACGCTCGACCAGTTTAGCACGCGCCTTCTCGTTTAATGACCGAACATCGCGACGCAAATGAGCTAGAATTAACGAGGTCTTTGTTGGATCGTAGTCTCTATTCCAATCGGTGATTAGCGCTTCGACTGCTTCGGCTTTCAGCGCAGTACTAACGATCCTGTCGTGGGCTTCGTAGGCACGGATCGCATCCCCCACTTGTCCGCGAGCAAGAGCCAATGACGCCGATCGCATCCAGTCTTGGCGTTGGCGGTATATGACGTCTAGTTCAGAGTAACCGATGCGTCCCACAATTGCGCGGAATGGTGCACCCGCCTCGATTGGCTGGAGTTGGTCCGGATCGCCAATCAAGACGAGCTTCGCGCCCGTCTTCACAACGGTCTCAATTAGAGATGCCATCTGCCGCGACGAGACCATGCCCGCCTCATCAAGAACGAAAATTGATCTGTTGTTGAGGGTGGTGCGTCCCTCTGCCCAACGACGCTCCCAAGAAGAGAGGGTTGCGGCAGCAATCCCCGCATCCTTCTCCAATCCTTCGGCAGCCTTGCCGGCGAGCGCACCTCCGACCACTTGATACCCGGATGCCTCCCAGACGCCCCGCGCAACTTTCATCATTGTGGTCTTGCCGGCGCCCGCCCGGCCAACAACCGCCGCCAGTCGCCCGCCCCTGTAACGTTGGCAACTGCTGCCTCTTGCTCTGTGGACAGTCGCGACACGCGACATAGCGCGCGCCGGTTCTTTACGGACGCGGTAGGTTGATTGACGCGCCAACCAAGCAGCACGTTCAGCCATTTCTGCTTCCAGACGGATCAGTTTCCGCGTCGTGTACTTGGCCGGGGTACGAGTACTGGTCCCAACATCTAATCGCTCGCGGTCGATTCGCAAGATCTCGGGGGATTGGAGGATACGGGCCATGAGTTGGGCAAACACCCTCTCATCGCCGGTGTACCGATGAAGAACGTTCGCGATGTCGCGTTCATCGAAAACGCTTTTTTGGCTAACGATTAGGTCAAGTACTATTTCCGGCCGCTGCTGAATGCGGCGGGCATTTTGTGCGCGTCGCGCCTCTTGCAATTCAATCGACTTCGGTTTTCGCAGGGCCGATGTCGTTTCGCTCTCTATCCTGCGCTCAATTGCCTTCGTTTCAGCGCTAAAGCGTATGCTTGGCTCAAGGTCGATGCCCTGTCGCGCGAATGACCTTCCATCAATCCGGAGATCGGGACCAGCAAGCGCCAGATGACGATTTTGGCAGGCAAACCAGCCGTCGCGAAAGGCATTGAATTCCGCAAGTCGCCCACCCAGTTGCGATACGCGATTCTGCCGTTGGACCTGCGCCGCGGCGTCCCATCGGCGGAAACTACCTTCATTTCCTTCAGTCCGAAACCAGCGACGGTGAGTGGTCGGAAAGTCATCATAAGATGAACATGAGGATTTCCAGGAGTGTTGTGGTAGACCCAATCAGCCACCATGCCGTTCGCCAAGACATGTTGCTCGACGAACTCGCGCACCAATGCAATGTTCTGATCGCTCGTAAGCTCGATTGGAAGTGCAAGCATCACATCCCTGGCAAGCTGTGCGTCCAGTCGCTCCTCGAAATTCTCAACGCGGTTCCAGAATGCTTCCGATGCACTTGTAGCCGAGGTGCCAACCACAATCGACTGCAACCACTCCGGCCCACCGACGGGAATGGCAAATTCCTCGTGCAAAAGATCACGCTTCTCCGAATACTTCGCCGTTGTGGCTTCGCGCTCGAAGTACATCGTTGCTCGATCTTTGTACGCCGCTGAAAGTAGGGCGCTTTTTCCTTTTCCACGACTGATCACGTTGACGTCAAAATGGGGACTGACCAAGACACTTCCTCCCGGCTCGGTGCGAATTCCGCGGGTTCCGGATGGCGCCATACGACTGCTTAAGGAGTGGAACCTTACGTGCGTGTCCGGCCCTGCCGAGCGCGTGCCGGAAGTGCCAATAAATGTCTGTGTTCCATACCCATTACGAAAGGGACAGAAGTGCTCACCAATTTTGCGGGTGAGCGATTTGGCGGATCAACGGTCTGGGATAGGTTTAATGGGCTGAATCCACTGAAGTCAGGCCGAACGAATCCCACCTATATCGCGCTGGTTCACAATCGAACGCGAGTGGATGCCGACGAAGTGGGAGACTGCGTGCGGCGGGATGATTGGCAAGCGAAGACGGCAAAAACGAACAGTGGCCTATCCTACCGGTCGGGCCGCGCCAGCGACCGAGCAATGTCGATGATATTGTCCTCGACACCGTTGCGTCCTCTTTGCCCGAGGCTACACCAAGCCCGATCTTCAGATCGACCCCCGCACAGGCTGAAGCTCGAAACCACCGTTCGACAGATCCTTCGTCGCAAGGAACCGATTTCTTTCGACCGGACTGATGAATCCAGGATTGATCTGGCCGTGTCCAGTCCGCGGATGATGTCGCGTGCAAAGCGACATCCGGAAACTTCCGGCCGATACGCGATAGAAAAACAGGCAGCACCCCTATGGTTGCGGGATAGACCGTCTCTATCTTTCTCGAGCGCTGCCGCCTTGCCTGCCACCGAGCGCGCCACGTCCATCGAGAGCCCGACGTCGCGATGATCCGTACGGCCGATCATAGAACACACCTTCTCTTCTCTATTCGGCGTGCTGGCGTCAAGTGCCGCGTCCTTTGGCATACTGATCTCATCGCAGGATCTCGCTTATCTCCGGGATCAGCTGTTTCCGCTCTCTCTACATGGGGTCAGAAGAATGAAGCAGTTCACTTTGCCCGCAGCGTTCTAATCGCTGAGACGATCGATACCAGGGGAGGTGCGAACTTGCTTCATCTGCCGTCCTGCGAGGGACATCACTCCGCTTTCCGCGGAACCGCTTGATGAAGGCTGCCTGGCTTACCCGTGTGATGCGCTCGGCAGCTCTTCTCGAGTCCAGTTGAACGGTGCGTTGTTGCTCCACATGCGATGCATAACTACGGCCAACCTGCGGGCCAGCGCAGTAATCGCCTTGGCCCGACTTCGCCTCTTTGCCACGCTCATCGCCCAAGCCTTGATGGACAAAAAACAGGAGATGCCGCCGATCCGTTTGCTCTCTCCGGATTCATTCAAATGCGGAGTTAGCCCCAGGACCGCGCCGACTGACTTTGAGTTCTTGAACATTTGAGGGATGTCGATGGTGCTTGAAGGCAACAGCCACAATCGGTCCTACTCCTGGAACCGTCATGAACCGTCGGCATGTCGCGTCGTTGCGCGCGATGTCCAGAACCTTCCCATGCGGTCGAGAGAACTCTAGCTTGAGCTTCGCGCGTGCCGATAGCAGGGGCCCTACGATTTCCTTGATATCAGCGATGTCGCCAATGGCCGGCTTTGGCGAGCCCCTCAAACAGCCACAGCGATAGTGGCCCTGGCTCCAGGCCAACTCGTTCAAAATTCCACATCGTCTCCTGTAGAACGGCGATTAAGTCCTCCGGGTGGCTGACGACTTTAATTTCCCGACAGACACGCCCTGCCTCATCAACGATGCAGACCGCCGTTTCTTTGACCCTTACGCCAGGCCGCTATAGTGTTTCATGCTGCACTCCTTTCCGATGCTTGTGGCTGTTGTAGAACATGACCACGCCTATCATCGCTCGGGGTGCAGCACCCTCCTCTACCTATTCAAAGCGGAGGTTCAGCCTCGAGCCGAATACCCCATCTGCCCGGGTCAGTTCTACCCTCCGGGTCGACCGCTCAAGCAGCCGAATACCCAGTTCCTTCTCCAGTGCCTGGATGTGCGATCTCAACGCCGGCTGGGCGATACACATCCATGCCGCTACCCGATTGAAATGGAGCTCCTCTGCCACCGCAACAAAGTAGGAGATTTGGCGTAATTCCATGCCGTCCCGGGTCCCCTGCATGCGCCTCGATCGCAATCATAGTTTTATAGTGCGTGGTTTTATAGGCTGCCAAATGGTGTTGTCTGCTCATGGACGTACGACAACGGGTGGCGCTAAATCTCCGACGGTTAAGGGTAGCGGGACAACTTTCGCAGAACGATCTGGCTCTTGTAGCCGGGATCCTATGCAGGCCACTTGGAACGGGGCAGCAAGAATCCGACGGTCGTCACTCTGGAGAAACTCGCTTTGGCCCGTAAACGCGACGTTTCAGAGTTAGTAAGTCGCCTCCGAAAAACGCGTCCGACATCAAGCCACTGAAAAGTGGGCGCCGAAGCTCCCTAGTGAAACGACCGACCTAGTTTGCTCAAGAGCAAGCAGAAAACGAATCCAAGAAAACGTGTGTTCCAACGGCCCAAATAGGGTTCGTGTCCAACACTTTCTGCTCGACAAATTATGGTGTGGACTTGACACGATTGGCAAGGTCACGGCAAAGGCAACTTGAGTGTGCGGCGGGCGTCAATCTGCTCTCATTCCAGAATAATGCGTTGCGGACAAAGGCATGGCAGCTAGTTCGGGCCAATCGCTAGAACTACTAAGAAAACGGCTGCAAGGAGGTCGAAGTGTCTTTTTTCGCGGTTGCGCGACGAGTGGCGCGTATTTTGTCACCGGGGAAGCCTTATAAAAGCCCTATTGAACGGCGCGTCGCTCATCTTGAGAGACTGATAGCCTATGAACCCTCTGGCGGCCGCCCCCCCACAGCAAGCACCAACCTATCTAGGCTGCGCATAACCTGGGTGATTCCCGACTTCACGCCCGGCGCCGGTGGGCACATGACCATTTTTCGTATAGCGAGCTATCTTGAGCGCTTTGGTCATGAAGTAAGCTTTCTGGTCCAAAATCCGAGCATCCATAAGTCGGGAGCAGCGGCGTTGGCAACAATAAACAAGTATTTCCAGCCGTTTTCGGGAACTGTCGAATTCTTCAAAGATCGCACCCCCGACGCTATTGGCGACGCTTTGATCGCAACAGATCGCTTTACATGCTATCCCGTGAACGCAATGCAAGGATTCACGCGTAAATTCTACTTTGTTCAAGACTATGAAACGGCCTTCTATCCGGCAGGTGCTGAAGCGCTCTTGACCGAAGCAACCTATCACTACGATTTCGATTGTCTCTGCGCTGGTGATTGGCTTCACCAGCGCATGACGGAACAGTTCGGCAGATGGTCGATGTCTTGGCCGTTGGCATATGACGCTGGGGTTTACCATCCCGGCGCAGCTCTGAACAAGCGTCATAGCAACCGCATCGCGCTGTATGCGCGCTACGTGACGCCTCGCCGCGCAGTCGAACTGGCATTCATGGCTCTTGCAATACTTCAAAAGCAAGGCGTTGACTTCGAAGTCGACTTCTTCGGTTGGAAGCTAGGTAAGCTCAACGTCGACTTCCCATATCGAGATCATGGTGTTCTAACGAGCGACGAGTTGGCGCGCCTCTATCAGACGGCCACGATAGGCGTGGTCTTTTCTGCAACAAATCACTCACTCGTTAACAAAGAGATGATGGCATGCGGATTGCCAGTCATTGACCTAGATCTAGATTGCGTCAGGTCCATCTTCCCGGCTACTACGATGGCATTCGCTCCCCCAACACCAGAAGGTATCGCCACACAAATCAAGCGGCTCCTCGAGCAACCACACGAACGCGACCGATTGAGTCAGGAAGGTATCGCATACGTGAACAATTTTTCTTGGGAGCGCTCTGCGCGCCTAGTTGAATCCGCAATAAAGGATCGCGTTGCTTACGCCATTCAACAAGGGGGCTGTGATGGCTAAGCATCGTTGCGCCATAGTAATTCCAGCCAAGAACGCGATGGCCACTCTACCCAAGGTTATAGAGAAAGCCCTCGCTCAGCAAGTTCCGTGGTCCTATGAGATTATTGTGATCGACTCTGGTTCGAGTGACGGAACGAAAGAGTTTCTTCGTGATCAATCTGGCATCCGGCTTATTGAGATCGAGCCGCATGAATTTGGCCATGGTAGAACCAGGAATCTTGGCATTGCCGCCGCGGATGCAGACCTGGTAGCGTTTCTTACTCACGACGCCGAACCCGTTGATGCAGCCTGGCTTCGCAACCTAGTGGCGGCACTAGAACAAAATCCGGATATTGCCGGTGCATTTGGACGTCATGTTGCTTATGAAACCGCGTCACCATTCACCAAAAGAGACTTAGAGTTACATTTCCAGAGCATTCAGCGAAACCCTCTCATCGTTTACCGCGAACTTGAAGCACTAAGATACGAAACTGACGAAGGTTGGCGGCAACTATTGCATTTCTATTCTGACAATAATTCAATAATGCGTAAGTCGGTCTGGAATGATTTCCCCTATCCCGATGTCGATTTTGCTGAGGATCAGCTTTGGGCACAGCATATAATTCAAGCCGGCTACAAGAAGGCGTATGCGCCCGATGCTGTAGTTTTCCACTCCCATGACTACAGTTACTCTGAACAGCTACGTAGGGCCTTCGACGAGTCTCGCAATTTCCATAAATACTTCGGCTACAAACTTTCCCCAAGCCCCATTGAAGCGCTCGCAAAGATAGTCAGATTCTCATTTGAAGCGTTCAGACAAGAGGTTGATGAATCGTTCGGCGTCGTAACGGTCGGCGATCGATTCCGGCGAGCCGGCCAACGGGCAGCTCTTGTTGTCGGTCACTGCCTAGGCGCGAATCATGAGAAGCTACCGAGATCGCTCTCAACTCGATTGTCGCTTGATCGACGGTTGTTTAGAACTTAACTGATTTCGGCGCTACGCTATAACTTAAGTTATGCATGAACCCTACCAGACCCGGACGGCGGCTTGGCATCACCTGACACCAAACGATGTGATCGTGGGCAACCAACTGATGAACAAAAACGCAACAGCACTTCGAGTGCCTTGTTAACGCCGCATCTATCCTGAATAGCCGCTCGATGGTAAAAGGTCCGCGTATTTTGTATGCGTGATTAAAGGCGCATCAAGTCTCGTGAAAACGGTGATCTGGCTGGCTTCCTGAGCACGGCGGCTGAAGTTCTGTGCTATATGGGTAGCCCTCCCAGACAATTAACAGGGAAAAGAATGAACCTGCAAGTTGACTATGCCGTTCAAGAGGCCGTCACGACGGCGAAAGATGATCCAGATGATGCGCTCGGCTTGGCAAAAAAGGACGCGACGTCCAAGCTTCTGAGCATTATCTTCAATAAAAAGAATTCTCTGGTTGCGTTTGTCCTATTTCCGAGTGCGATAATAGCTATCTATTGCTTCTTTATTGCAAGCGGACAGTACATTTTCGAGTCACGGATGATTGTACGCACGATTGGGGTTAGCGAACAATTTGATACCTCGGAAACACGAGAAGGCAGGTCCGTCATCGGCGGGGATTCACTTACGCAAGATTCGTATATTGTTGCAAATTACTTAAGATCTCCTCAGATTGTAAAAATACTCGATGAACAAATCGGTTTGCGCAACTTCTTTTTGAAAGAATCCATCGACACGCTATCGCGACTAAGGAGGGAAGCGTCGTTTGAGCAACTGTACAAATATTGGCTTGGCCACGTCGATACATATGTGGATGGGCCATCGGGCATCATAATTTTCACAGTTCGCGCGTTTTCACCGGAGGATACGGTCGCGATATCTACCGCGGCGCTGGCCGCAGCAGATCAAATGATTGACAAGATTTCCGACAAAGCGAAGGGCGACTTGGTCGCGCGCGGCGAAGGCGACGTCGTGACGAGTCTAGAAGCGTACCGAAAGGCGTTAGACGACCTTCGAAACTATCAAAACAAGACAGGGATTCTCGATCCCATTTCATCAGCGAAGATGTTAAATACCATAATTGCTAAATTGACTGAGGAGAAGCTCAGCCTGACGGTCGCTTTGAAATCACTGGAAGCAGCAAAAGCAGATGACACTGCGCGCGGCCGTCAGTTGCGGAGATCTATCGAAGCCTTGGATGAACAGATCACTCTGCGACAGAACAGTCTCGCAGGCAACAACTCGACGAACGAAACCAAATTGTCCAGTAACTTGACAGAGTTCTCGCGCTTGGAGACCCGCAGAATAGTGACCCAAGCGCTGTATGAGTCTACGGTTCGAAATCTGGACACGGCAAAGTCGGCAGCACTGAAACGAACAACATTCATGGCGGTCTTCTCGAAGTCGCAAGTACCAGAAGAGTCCGAGTATCCAAATCGCATCTCCGAATGGCTCATTCTAACCGCCGGGCTCTTCACGCTTTGGGTCACCGCTACACTGGTATGGATGTCCATCGAAGATCACCGCGTTTAACAATATGATTACGCTCGATAACGTGACAAAATTTTACAGAACCGCCGCGCATCGTCGCTATATATTGCGCAATCAGTCTGTACACTTCAGTGCCGGGCAGTCCTATGGACTTTTGGGGGTGAACGGCGCAGGGAAATCTACAACAATGCGCCTGATTTCAGGCGCAGAATTGCCCAACAAAGGACGTATTCAACGTCAAGTGCGTGTATCCTGGCCTCTTGGATTCGCAAATGGTCTGAACAGTCAATTGAGCGGGAAAGAGAACCTCAAGTTTGTCGCTCGGGCCTATGGCGAAGATCACAACCGCGTTCTTCGGTTTGTGGCGGATTTTGCAGAAATCGGCAGTTATATCAATGAGCCGTTGCGGACTTATTCATCGGGGATGATGTCTCGTTTCGCTTTTGGCCTTTCAATGGCCATTGAATTTGATTGCTATTTGGTTGACGAAATCACGGCAGTTGGCGACGCCAATTTCCAAAGACGGTGCCGGGACGCGTTCAGAGATCGGCGCTCTAAGTCTGACGTCATCATGATCTCCCATGACATGAATACAATCAAAGACTATTGCGACGTTGCAATCGTTTTGATTGACGGTCATTTGGTCCAATTCAATGATGTTGAGGAAGGCATAGCAACGTATATGCGCCTAAATCGCTAGCAGCACGTACCGGCGCGGAGAAAGATGTGAAAGACGAAAACCAGCTGATCGTGAAAACAGAAATGGCGAGCGTAGTTGGTCGCAGCCAACGGATGGCTGCCGCCTTAAGTTCCTATGCCCGCGCGCTAACGTTCGAAAACAGGAGCCGGCGCAATCTCTACCGCCTAGCCGGGCTAGCCCCGCGGGCGCGTGACCGCGTGTTTACCGCCCTTCTCGGCGCAATCTTCACCATGACATTCGCTCTCCCCATGATTGGGAGTCTCGCCTACTACGCCTTGATGGTGAGCCCCGGATACGTATCAGAGGTACGCTTCATTGTACGCTCGTCTGCCCCGATATTGTCGAGAGACCGGTACTCAACTAGTACCGTTGAGCCTAAAGCGAAAATCGTCCAAGATACGGCCGTCTTACTTAATTATCTTGGAAGCCCGTCAATAATACAGGATCTACAGAAGAATGTTGACCTGAAAGAAGTGTTCGGCCGTAAAGATATTGACGTGTTCTCACGTCTCGTGCCTGATGCCACCCAAGAAGAGACATTAGAGTACTGGAAGGACCGTTATTCGGCATCTGTGAACCCGAAGAGCGGCATCGTCGAATTGGAGGTCACGGCTTTTACTCCAGCGGAAGCGCAAAAGCTCGTAGAACTCGTACTACGGCTCTCGGAGGTACAGATAAATAATCTTAGTTCCGGTATGTGGAGTGACCTTCTTGTGTCCGCACAACAAGACGTGGAAGCAGCCACAACCGAAGTTGCAGCACTGAGAGGGAAACTCAGAGACACTCAGAACCTCACGGGCGTTTTTGACATAGATCTCTCGGCCGAAAGTATAATAACAACCCTGACGAACGTAGAATCCGAAATTGCACAACTAAGAAGCCGCCGCGAAGCGTTGAGGTTTAGCCTCGACAAAGAAGCACCACAGTTGGCCGACATGGATCGAAGGCTCGCGGCGCTTGAGGAGCAGGCTCGGAAACTCGGGGCGAAGGCTGCGGGTACATCAACAGAGATATCTGGCAATCTCGCAGATTACTCTAGCATTTTCGATAAACTAAAACTCGAACTAAAGATCGCGCAGAACAAACTAGAATCCGCCATAAGGGAGTTAGAGAAAGTCAAATTGGTTAGTTCTTTGCAGCTGATTTATGTAGATAATTTTACTGAACCGACGTTGCCCGATAAAAGTACCTCACCAAATGTTCCTCTGGCGTTATTTTTATGGTTCCTGCTTTGGGCTGCGATATGCAGCAGTGCTTGCGGTACAGTCTTGGCGATTCGCGACAAGTTGGACTAACCGGCCGAGCCCGTGTCTCACACCTAGCGATGCCACTGCCTCGGAAACAAAAGTAATGGCTGCACACGACCTGATGCGCGTTCAGGCCAGACCGCCACCCAAGGCCATCCGCAACTCCCTTGTCTGCGCTGTTCAATTGGGCCTATAACCTAACTACACGGACCAAGCAGTGCAACTCAATGAATTTTAGCGTTCATCAAGACACCGGAGCCGAGATTCACGGCTATCTCGTTCCGGACGGCTTTTCGACGAAACCCAAAGTCGTCGTGAGAATCAACGGATCGATTGAGACGATTGAGGTAGCTTGCTGGCTTTATGTTGAGGGCGCATATGCTCAGGGACTGCACGAGACCGGCAATGTGGCGTTCGTGCTGAACGAGCAAAACGTTCCTGGGATCAGTTCCGCTCCGTCAGTTGAGATTTCAGACCCAGAAACGGGTTTGGTTTTCTACCGCCGTGCGTCGCCAGGGAACATCTCAAAGAAAGTCCTTCGCGTGGAGACGTCCTACGTACCACACAGCGAAATCGACTTAAGTCTAAAGCATCATTTCCAGTTCTTCGAGCACCGCGTGGAACGGTACGGATTTGAAACTGTCCGGCAGATGCTGGAGATTCTTCACCAACCGTCGATCTATATCGCGGGCAGAATCCTACTAAAGAACTTTCGGGTCTACATCGATTACAACATCGACGTGACTATGGTGGGCCTGCGAGACCCATTCTACGAACTAGCGTTGCGACTCATCATATTTAGCCGTTACAGCCAACATAAATTTGCATTTGTGCCGGAACGGGACAAAACTATCTTCGCGCCAGTCATCGGGTACTTCAATGGCCTCGACACGCGCGACGCGTCAGCTGTGCGACGCGCAATTCGTCAAGCACCGAAGGACACCATCGGCGTACTTTCCTCGCCCTTCACGCAACAACTGGTAGCGTCGAACCCCTCGGAGCCCGCGCGTCTCGACTCTGTCGTCAGCGCGCTCGACACATTATCTCAATTCACGCTCTTCGATTCCGGCCAAGACGACAGCACTTATGCTCGGAACATTGCTGAATTACTCGGTTTGCAAGAGGGGGCGGTGCGGATGAAACCCCAGCTCGAGGCGGTACACCAATTAGCTGATATTCTGAGAGAAATTAGTACAGCTGCCCATCTGCTGGAATCGGACCTGATTCTCTTTCATTTCATTCAAAAAGCCCAATTGCGTGCCATGCGCAGTGTTTGAGTTCACTTCGAGGGCGGGACGTGCTATGCGGCTCTCGAATTGCACCGCACGTTTGAGAGTCAAGTATGTTCTTCAATAGCCTTAAAAACCTTGTGAAAAGGAATAGCCTACTTTGGGGCGAGGACGTCGCAGAGGCCTATCACGGCGCAGCGGCCCGCGATATGCAAGTGCATTGGGACCGATTTATCGAACCTGCAAGAATACGCCACCCGATCGACTACAGCCAGGTGATTGACTTCGCATGTGGATATGGTCGCAATACAGACTTCTTGTTGGCTTGGGCCGAGAAGGTCACGATGGTAGACGTCAACAAGCACAATGTTGATTACTGCAAGAAGAAATACGCTAACGATCCGAGGGTTTCCGTAAAAGAATGTAATGGATACGACCTCCGCGATATACCGGATAATCTTTGTACTTTCGTTTATACCTTTGACAGCATGGTGCATTTCCCGCCAAAGATAGTAAAGGCATACCTTCCAGAGTTTTTCAGGGTGTTGAAGCCGGGCGGATATGCTTTAGTTCATCATTCGAACTATACCATTGGCGGCTCTAGTGCGAACTTTAGAGCTAACCCGCACTGGCGAAATTATATGTCGGCCGAAATATTCTCGGATATTTCCAAAGCTGCGGGCTTTTTGATAGCCGACCAAACTGTGCATTCTTGGGGAGAGGTCTCCGACCTTGATTGCGTAAGCGTTTTGAGAAAACCGTAGCTCAATACCGGAGAAAGTCCCGTTGTTCGTCGCAACCATCCGGTCAGGGCCGCAGACTAGGCAGCCTGATGTTGTAGGGATTTCGGTGGCTGCCAATTCCATGTGGACGGCTCCCACTTGCAAGTGTTTCCTGCAGACATTTTTGATCGGATCGCTTGCGTCCATATATGTGGTCGCACATAACCACTGGCCAAGATGGTTTCCGCAACGCGTGTTCCTAGCACGGAAACAACCTTGAAAGGCGTAAGCGTCCGGTCAGGCCATTTTCGAAGGAATTTGTAGGTTCCACGGCAGAAGTTCATCGAGCCGATCAATGGGATGGTCGGCGATGTTGGTAAGGACACTGCGCAGATAGGCTTCCGGATCGAGGGCGTTGAGCTTTGCAGTCTCAATCAGCGACAGTATCGCGGCGGCGCGTTCGCCGCCTTTGTCCGATCCGCGAAAAGCCAGTTCTTGCGGCCGAGCGCGAGAGGCTGGATTGCCCGTTCAGCAGCATTGTTGTCGATCTCGATACTGCCGTCATCAAGGAAACTGCAGAGCTGTTTCCGACGGGAAAGCACATATCGGATCGCCTCAGCCGTTCCGGACTTTTGCGGCAGGCGCTTGAGGCTGTCGTCCAGCCATGATCGCAGGGCTTCGACCCTAGGAATGCTGCTAAGTTGCTGCGCAGCTTTCCGCACGTCTGGCGGCTCCCCGCGAACGGCCTTCTCGATATCGTAGAACTCACCAATCCGCCGGAGCGCTTCTTCGGCAATCGGGGCTTTGCATGAAGTCGTCAGATCGAAGTACTTGCGTCTTGCATGCGCCCAGAATGGTCGGCGGGCTGCCTGGCTAGTGCGGTTCGTAGAGGTCACGGAAGCCGTCGGAGAAGGCGACCAAATGCTGCCTGGGATGCAGTCCCTTGCGATCCGGACTGAAGAAGTAGCAGACTGCAGGTGGGCTCGTGTCACCATGGGGACGGCCGTCGCGAACATAAGTCCACAACCGGCCGGTCCTGGTCTTGCCCTTGCCTGGCTCCAGCACCGGAACGGTGCTTGTCGTCACCATGAAATTGCCTGCATTTGCATCTCTGTCCGCCGATACGTCTCGCCGCTCACCATGAGCTTCCAAGCGACACGGGCTATTTTGTTGGCTAGCGCCAGAGCCACCGGCTTCGGCTTTTTTCGTTGCAGGAGTTCGGCGAGCCATCTGGAGGCATGTCTGCTTCGGCGTGCTCTGATGTGCTGAAGAGAAGCAGTGGCACCCACCACTAATACGCTCCTCGGCATTTCATCTCCAGCACGGGTGATCACCCCAAGCCTGACCTTGCTTGCGGTCGAATGGTCTTTGGGGGTGAGCCCTATCCAGGCTGCAAAATCTCGACCAGACTTGAATATCCCGGGATCTGGGGTCTTCATCATTAAGAGCGATGCGCCAACCGGCCCGACACCAGGAATCTCCGCAAGGCGCTGGCCGCATTTATCGGTGCGATGCTGATCTGCTATGAAACTTCCATCCAGCGGTGACCAGAGCCCCGGCGCAACTGGTGTTCTGTCCCACGTTGTCCCGATTGCATTGATCTGTGATCGGCTTTCCATGGATGACAAAAGGGAGTTCCTCCATGGAAACTACGCTGGAGATACTCACGATTGGGAAGGTCGGACGCGCGAGAAATCGACAATGGCCTGATGAGTTGAAGATCGGGCTCGTTTCGGAAAGCCTGCGACCGGGCGTGACAGTCAACGAGGTGGCGAAGCGCTATGGGTTGAAGCCGAACCGCCTGTCGTCTTGGCGGACGATGGCGCTTCAGGGCTAACTCGTCTTGCCTGCGCCCGAGGATGCAGTGGAGTTCGCAGCTATGGTCGTCGAGCCAACTGCCGCCGAGCCGCGGAATAAAGAAGTCAATCGTCCAGAGATCGTCGTCTGTCGCGTCACGAGCCGCCTGGAGGAAGGCGCATCCGCGGCCCGAATCGTTGCAGTCGCGCGTGCATTTGAGGTCCCGCCATGATCTTTTCGTCGAACCGAGTGCGGATCATGGTGGCGACGAAGCCGGTGGACTTCCACAAAGGCCACGACGGGTTGGCGGCGCTGATGAAGACCGAGCTGCACAGGGACCCGTTCACCGGAACGGTCTTCGTATTTCGGTCCGCAAGTCAGATCGTTTGAAGCTGATCTATTGGGATGGCAGCGTCATGGTCACGACCTACAAGCGACTGGAAGAACACACGTTTACGTGGCGGGCATTAAGGATGGCTTGATGACATTGGGCCACGCGCAATTTGACGCGCTGTTTTCGGGCCTCGATCGGCGTCGGGTTCGCGCTGTTGAGCACGAGAGCGCCGGCTGTAGCCGGCATGGATCTGCTTTGGAAAAGAGTCCGTTTGTAATGACCGGCGCATTCCGGTATCCAAGGCTGCTGCGGGCCATCCAACGCAATTGAAGCAATCCGCCCCTCTGTGATTTGGGCGTAGGCTATGAAACTGTCACTTAAATCTTGCGGTTCGGCGATGAGCTGCAGAAAAACGGCAGTAGTGAGAAGGTTGAGCAATGCAGCCTCAAACAAGTAGAGTGACAGGCCAGCCGTCGCTTTCCGGAAAAGTCCCAATCCGTGTCGCTCTGAAAAGGCAATGGCATGTGATGCATGCAGTAATTCTCCGTGACATTCGAAGCCGATATTTCAACCATGGCCTAGGTTTCTTGGTAGCACCGCTATTCCCGGTTGCGCACGTTGGTGTTCTACTCGCCATCTATTCGTTTACTGGGCGTTCCGCAACTTTCGGCGACGACATGATACTCTTCTTTGCGACCGGGCTAATGCCCGTGCTGACGTTGACCTATGTCTCCAGGTTTATGTCTTCGTCGATCGTCGCTAACAAGAATATGCTTTCGTTCCCCGCCGTCCACCTAATGGACATAGTGCTTGCGAGGTCTCTTCTAGAGTTCGTGGCCATTGTGATATCAGTTATTATCCTTGTAATGATCCTATTAAGTCTTGGGACAAACCCCTTTCCCTATAGACCTGAGCAAGCGCTCATGTGTATGGCGGTAACTGCAATGCTGGCGGTGGGCGTTGGGATTATCATCAGCGTGATTTCGGCAATCGCACCTACCACGTCAATGATCTATGCGCTGTTCACGGTCCTCATTTATTTGTCATCTGGAGGTCCGATATATTTGGACACCTATCCAGAAGAAGTAGTTTACCTGCTATCGTTCAATCCAGCATTTCAATGCGTATCGTGGATGCGGCAGGCATACTACCAAGGATATTCGGCTCCATTTCTGGACAAAACATATCTATTCATATGGGGCGCCAGTACGATGGCCGTAGGATTGCTTATGGAGCGCACACTTAGGAAGTATGTACTGCAATGAATGCCCGCAAAGATGCTCTGGCCGGCCACACACAATTCCATCAAACAAGCTTGATCGGGGTGCTTTCCACGGAAGCCGAAGATCGATCCGCAACCCGGCGCTTCCTTGATTACTGCCTTGATCATAGCAGACAGACCATCGATACCGCGCCGCATATCGGTCATCCCACAAGCCAAGTAGATCCGCACATTTCCTGTCGGCCCGATCATGTAGACTCAAGACACGCAATCAACGATGACAGCATCTTGCGCTCAATGTCCGCCGGAACTTTCACACGGCGACCATTAAGTAGCGGGATCTTGATAGGCGCCGGCGCCCTGCCGGCCGCCGGTATCTGCCCGAGGCTTACTTCGTTGACCAGGTGGACCGGAAGGAACGTTGCTGACACATCGAAATGGCTAAGCGTTTTCCGCCATAAACGGATCTGCGCAGGATAAAATGTCATCGCGCGAGCGACGTCACCAATGCGAACGCCCGATTGATCGGCTTCAGCCAATGTCGCCAGCTTCGCTTCCTTCGACCACCGCCGCCTGCGCTCAACGCCGGAAATGATCTCCATGCGAGCCATGCCGACCTCTCAGATCGGATATTAGTATCGGCACTAATGCTGGTTCTATGCCAGAACATCGCCTAACTGGCTCGTTCAGCAAGATCCGTTCACCGGACGCTCACGCTGGATGCAGTAGCACTTCACGAGAAAAAAGTGGCAAGGCCAGTCGCCAAAACGCGCCGCCGCCGTGCATCGGAAGGCAGTGATGGGTCTTTCACAGGTGCGAGCCTGCCAGATCATATCCGGTGACCGCAAGACGATCCGCTGCGGGTCGTGCCGACCGCCGGAGGTGGCGCCGCGGGCGAACACATCGGGGAGCCACACCTTTGGGTCCACGTCATTGAGGCGGCAGGTCGTGATGAAGGTGAGCATGATTGCGGCCCGATCGGCCAAACACTGCGAGCGGCCTCATCGTAGAGCGGCCGGCGTTGACGCGACTGCCGGCTCTTCGGTGCAGGTTGGCAATTAAGGAGAATGCAGCCGAGCACGACTATCTCCAGCGAAGGTCCAGTTTTGACGGCCGAATGTTTCCTCTCGGAGCGCGTTGATTGTGCTGTGGGAGGCTTCCGACCGTGTCTGTGGCAAACGCCTCAAAGCTTTACTGCCAATCTTATTACCGCCTTGGAACGCAATGGCCATTTGACGCTCGAGGAGGAGATACGCCATAAGATCCTGTCGTTGAGCACCGCGACAATCGACCGTCTGCTCCAGATGCCGCGGCGCACCAGCAGAGCGAAAAAACCGAGATTAGTGCCAGAGCCGCAGCGGCGTATCAAAATGCGCACTCTTGCCGACTGGAACGAGCCGCTTCCCAGCAGCATGGAGATCGATCTGGTCGCTCACGGCGGGAATGTCAATCGCGGTAGCTACGTTCACAATCTGGCGCTGACCGATATCGCGAGCGGCTGGACGGGGGCCGCGCCCATCGTGGTCCGAGAAGCCAAACTCGTGGTTCGAGACACTCGAGCGTATCCGCATGGGTTTGCCTATCTTGGCGTATTCAGAACCGCCGGGGCTCTAGTCGCCGCTGGATGCAAATTCCATGGCAAATCAGCCCGGCCACGCCGAAATTGGAGAGATCGGCGAAAAACTTCTGCGCCTCTCGCTATGCAGAATTGCCGCCGGCCTTGATTGCATACACAGGGAACCGAATGATCTCATTTCGGAGTTGCCGCAGTTTCACTAACCGAGATACCTCTGCTAGATTCCCGCATCTGAAGGCTCGCGGTCAAGGAGAAGTTGGAACGGCGCAATCACCAATCTCTGTACGGTGGCTAGCGGGCTACCAGCCTCTAGCAATTCCCTAGAATTTTCCGAGCGGTACAATCGTCGCCTGCCTCTCAGCCGAACACTCTCGACAAGACTCGCCACAAAGGGGTGATCGGTGGTGGCGCCTCTTGTTGCGCCGCATCGACAGCCGGGTCGACTTCCTCGCCTTGCGGAGGCGCCGGCACGTCAAGCGGTAAGCCGCTTTCATCCGGCTCAATCTTGATCGACGTCATGACGAAAGACGTGAGGTCACTGGAGAAGTACCGGAGTTGGACGTCCGCGACGGCCTCCTCGGTCCCAAACCGTATTTGCATCTCCTTCGCCGGCAGCGTCACGTTGGCTTGAGCGATAACCTTCTCAGGCACGCCGTAGCACACCTGCAGAATACCGGCGCCTGACGAAACTACCTTCTTGTCGAGTTTCACTGTGCCGAGCCATCGGCCCGCCGGCAAATCACAGAATGGCCCGCAGAAGACCCAGTGCTTGTAGCTGTCTTCAACGACAATCCCCTGCGGCCCTTTTTCGCCAACGATCGTCCCAACCTTCGGGTCGAGCGCCGACACGTCCACACGAAACTCACCGGATCGTCGCGCCTCCCAGATGTTCGCGACGAAGGTTTCCTCCGACTTGTGGAGGACCGCCGACCAGCCGATGGAGCGAAGGGCGCCTTGGAAATACCGCTCATGGAAGCCCAATTCCAACCACCCGTTATTGCGGATGGCAAAGAGGGCTTCGCCATCAAGGCGCAGCCCCCACGGGATAGGGAACGCCGCCCCGATCGGTTCACCGCCAAAGAATATCTTGCCGCCTGGCTTTACGGCATTCTCCATCGCCCGCAGCAACCGCATGTGATCATCGCAATGGTGGAAGCATTCGAAGAAGACGACGGCGTCGTAAGGTTCTTTGACGGTCTCGGCATACATGAAGTCGCTGTTGACGACATTGATGTTGACCTTGTGTTGAATAGCACGGCGCCGGATCAATTCGCAGAACTTCTCTTCGAGATCGACGGCGGTCACCTTGAACCCGGCGAGTGCCATTTGAAGAGTCGTATTTCCCCATCCTGGGCCAAACTCTAGAATGCGACCGCCAACTGGCACTGAAGCAAGCTGGCGCATCAGCGATCCGATCGCCACCAAATGCACGCCGACGGCTTCCGGATCGTGAGACCCGTAAGGGTAAGGCCGGTAGGTCGCGGCGCTGAGATCAAAGCTGCATGCCTCGTTGGCGAGGTCGTACCGCTTGCCGGCCACCCTGCGATAAAGCTCCATCTGCTCGGTACGGTACTCAGGGCTGAACGGATCTGCTACCTCGGGGCGCCAGTTCATAGAAAACGAGGCGAACAGTTCCCTTCGCTCCATCATGCTCGGCGCTGCATTGCATTCTGCTATTTTGGCGTCCAAATTAGCCAAATTGATATGCCCACCCATCGCTGCGTTTGCTCCGCTCTTGGCTTCGGACCACAACCCTACATTTTGTGTTTTGCCTTATCAACCAAAAGGAACGTGTTTGAGCTACCACCTTTGGGCGAAGAAGTCGTCTCCGCGCCGTCTGGACACCCGCCATCGCAACCTCTGCGCTTGCTAGTATAACCGCAAACGGCTAAGTAGATCTTGGGAACCTAACCGGCAGGTTGGGCGGGAAAACGAACAATTGGGGGGATTGTGATGAGCTTGTCCAAATACCTATTGAACGACAATCAGATTTTTATTGGCTACAATTTTGGCGCCACTGAAAGGCTGAAGAAATACATGGAGCCATCCCTCACGGTAGAAAAGGGCTTTCACAAGGACTGCTTTGGCATCAAGACCCGCTACTCATATTTCAACGACATTGGCGGAGAGTCTATTTGGAGCGATTTACCTTTTCCGGACAACAAACTCTACGGAGAGATGATCGAAATTCTAGCAACTTGCTTTGCCGTCGAGGCTGGAGGTCAGGACATGGTCGTTTACGAACTTGGAGCTGGCTTCGCGCCGTGGCTTGTCTGCTCCGCAAATTTCGCACTGAAGCGAGGCGTCCAGACACTCAAACTGGTCGCGGTGGAAGCCGCCCCTGATAGGCTCCCTCTGATTGACACACATTTCGCAGACAATGGCCTCCCGCGCAGCGATCAGGCCCACCCCGTAGTCAAGACGCAGATCGTCCACGCTGCAGCCTCAGATGTTCACGGCGAACTCCATTTTTCGGCGCAAAGCATTCACGATTGGGGCGGCGGCGTTACAGAGGCCGAGACTGCTACCGACTATCGCGGGATGCATAGTCATCAGGTTTCTGTTCCGGCATTAACGATTGAAGCGCTTCTTGCCAATGAGTTGATGGTAGATCTCTTGCACATGGACATCCAAGGTTACGAGTTCAAAAGCATCGCGGCTTCTCTCGAAACCATGAATGCCAAGGTAAAGAGCATCATTATCGGCACTCATAGTAGGATTATCGAAGGTCAACTGATCGATCTTCTGAGGCAAAACGGATGGGTTCTCGTGTTCGAAAAGCCCTGCAAGTTCCATGCATCGAGCCGCCTTCCTGACGTGACTGGTGCCACCTATTTTGATGGCACGCAGTTTTGGGTCAATGAGCGGCTTTGGCCGGCCGATTATAATTGGTCTGAAGGCAGTGAGGTTTAGTATTGCGAGACACCTCTGCCAATAGGCGTGATTGTGGCCGTGCTCTGCAACTGGCTGCCGCTCGCCTTGAGCCAATGTCGCAGGGGACGCCACAATCGGACGCAGCCGCCTGAAACCCAATCGCTACGCCAGTCGTGGTCGTCTGGATTGTGAGAGTGTATCGACTTCGTTCATCTGGGCGGACCTGATTTGCGTGTCGCCCAAGACCATTTCACGATGACGCTCGATATCCGGGAACAAGGAACAAGTGCCAGCAACGTCGTCTCGTCGGCGAGTATACGTTCGCCGCATTGACGCCGTCCTCGGCAATTGGTGCAGTTCCGTTGCGGGTGATCTCTACCAGTTTGCGCCGGGCATGGGCCCAGCAATAGGCAAGCCCGATGTTTGCGCCGACGAGGTCAGGGGCGATCAGTCTGTTGTATCCGGCATAGCCATTGACCTGCAGGACGCCGAAGAAGCCCTGCAGTATCCGTTTGGGCATGAATGCCCCCCCCCTCGAGCGGAAGCGTAGGTGAAGGCGACACCTGGCGGAGCGCCGCCATTCCAAGGACGATCATCTCGCGCCCAGAAGTATCCGGTCTTGGTCTTGCGGGAGCCGGGATCAAGCACCGGCGCTCGGATCTCATCCATGAAGAGCTTGGTCGAGCGCTTCATGTCGGCAATCAGCGCATCGAACACAGGCCGCAATTCCTAGGCCGCCCGACCGACCCAATCGGCGAGCGTGGAGCGGTCGAGGTCCAAGCCCTGGCGGCTCATGATCTGCGCCTGCCGATAGAGCGGTAGATGATCGGCGTATTTGGAGACCAGCACATAGGCGACGGTCGCTTCCGTTGGCAGTCCTGCCTGGATCAACCGAGCTGAAGCTGGGGCCTGAACGACGCCGTCTGTGCAGGCACGGCACGCATATTTAGGACGACGGGTGACGATGACCCGGAACTGCGCCGGGACTACGTCCAGCCGCTCGGAGACATCCTCACCGATGCAATGCGGGCAACCACCGCAGGCGCAGAGCAGGCTTTCTGGCTCGATGACGTCATCCACTCGGGGAAGATGCTGAGGAAGTGAGCCGCGATTGGTCGCGCGTGGCCGGGTGACCCTCTTCCCAGAAGAAGCGCCCGCTTCATCCTCGGCATGGATCGCAGCCATGGCCGTTTCCAGGTCTTCCAGTGCCAGATCAAACTGGTCGGATCGGTCTTCTCGGATTTGCGCCCGAAGGCTGCCTGTTTGAAGGCCGCGACCAACTTCTCCAGCCGCTCAATACGCTCACCCTTGCGGGCGATCTGCGCAACCTTATCCGCTTCGCGTGCCGTTGCCGCAATCAGCATCGCCTTCAGGACGGCAACAACATCGGGAAGATCGGAGGTGTCCACCATGGCCAGAATCTACCAAATCCCGTGCCGATTTGTCTTTGGAATTCGCCGTCATGAGTCATCGTGCCGCAGCTATTCGATAGCCTCCGGCGCTTTCGTCTCGACGGCGCGAACCCGTCTCGAATCGAGGCCCGCGAACAGGGCCTCGAACTGGGCATGGCTCAATGTCATCAGGCCGTCCTTGATGCCGGGCCAGGTGAAGCCGGCTGGTTTTTCGACGGAGAATAAGTCCCGACGGCGCTGATCAAAACCTATACACCCAATCGCGCAGTCCGATCGACATGAACTTCCACGGCTGATTTACGAGTCTACTCCAAACCCGGCAGCTTCGAACGACAACCAGATTTCGAGATCCGTTCCGGCCGGGTATTTGGCACTAACCTGCTAGCGCGGCCGGTCGGCCAACTAAAATAGCCGTCCGGCGTCATCTGAATTTGCATCAAACTCGATGTATCCTGAGAAACTCTTGGACGTGAAGTGAAACACATCGTTCCCACGTAAACGTCTTCGCTCGATCTAAGCCGCTCTCTGCTAGCCTTTCTCGCAGCTCGGGCGTGCGCAATATACGTACCATTGCATCGAGAATGGCTCCTTCATCTAGCGGATCAACCAACAGCGCACTTTCGCCCGCAATTTCTCGCATGCTTGAACGGTTTGATGTGATCACTGGTGTCCCACTCGCGAAGGACTCCACAATGGGAAAGCCAAAACCTTCAGCTAGAGAAGGAAATACCGTACAAACGGCCGATCCGTAGAGGGTCCAGAGTTCCCGGTCATCTACGTGACCAAGGAAAGTCACCCGGTCACCGAGCATCCTGGCTTCTTCTGCGAAATCGACATTCCAACCAGACGCACCGACAACAACCAGTTGAACATCGTTAAACTCAGTTTCCCTGAGCCGCCGCATGGCCCCGATAACCGTCGCCAAATTCTTACGTGGTTCCAGCGTTCCGATACAAAGCATGTATCTCTGTGATGGGCGCAGTTTTGCAATTTCACCAGCCGTCCGAACAGAACTCAACTGCGGAACCGAAACGCCTAGGTGTGCGACAGACGTCGTCCCACGCAGCGTCGGCGCATAAGTCTTCAGCTTCTGTTCCGTTTCAGCCGAAATACAGAATATGTGCGTTGCAGAGGTCAGGTGCCGTATCTGGCGGCGGAAATTCGTTGTCGCCTCCTCCGTAAACCATTCGGGATTCGTGACCGGGAAAAGATCACAAAGTGTAAAGACGCTTTTTAACTTTAAGAAGCGCGCGTCAAATGGGTCGAACGGAAAGTATGGATAGAACGCGACGTGATTGCTCATTAGGCCAGCATCGGGTGCGGGCGCCCCGACATGTAGCTGTACTAGATCCGGATGTATTTGTGCTACCCTCTCCCAACCGCTGTTCAAACTGGGTGAATGGAATAGTCGGATTTGAACGCTATCATCGTTGCGGATGCGATCCACAAACGATTGAACGTAACGAAATACACCTGTCTTGGCACGGTTATCGAGTTGGGCCATACACAAGACGTCAGTATTTACATATACGACCGGCTTTTCTTCACTAATTGATATGCAAGGGAGACGGCCCTGAATATCGCTTGTAGGTTCCCCCAATTCGAGGCTGGGATATACTTCCGCTCTCGACCTTGCTCTCGTCGTTGAAAGGTTCTGCCTGAAACGTTGTGTGCTCGGAAGTCTTTTCTCCGTAATCAGAAAAACGCTGATCACAAAAGATGCATCCGAACACATTCGAAGAAGCTGATGCGGCACCTCCTGCGTCCACTCTTTCAGCAGAAGCGATATTTCGGGAGTCTTCGCCCTGAACGCTAAAAACTCTGGGCGTTTCATCAGATCGAGTAATACTATTCTACGCGATTCTTCTGTCCCGACATACTGAAGATAGTGGTCTTCTTCCAGCTTGTTCAGCGATCGGCGAAGGAACAACATCGCCGCCACCATCAGAAACTCTCGCCCCTCTAGTTTTAGAGCAACGTTAACGTCCCTGCAAAAATCTAATTCATCGGATCCCGATGTATAAAATCCACGCGAACCGAAATATTCTTTCGGCAGTTTTTCTGAAAGAAAAAGAGCAGTCCTAGCGAATATGGAAAGAACCCGCTGGCTCGCGTCGAACAAATATCTTTCTATGTATCGGCAAAAGGCAGCCAGACGTAGTTCACTGGGGCAGTAGTTCGCCAAGATATAAACTATCGGTTTAAGATAATTTGCTGAGCGAAGAGAAAAGTAACGCCGATTGCGAGCCGTCATGGCTCCGTCTGTCGCCTCATAAAAACGATTATAGATCCAAGCGCCCGTCGCTACATAAGAGCGTATCCCTTGCCGCTTCGCTCGCAAAGTGAACTCAGTATCTGCGTGGTAGTGCGGTGTAAACTTCTCATCGTACAACCCTATCTGATCGAAGACCGACGCCTCAATCAGGGTACCGTTTCCGCACAAGCATTCCGCTTCAACAAGGTCACTCATCAACTCATCAACGGCGTCAGCCCAAAGGTTGGCATGTCTTGTCTGAAGGAAATTTCCGCTTGCCCAATCATTGTAAGCTCCGGCCCCCCAAATGCGGCCAGGTTCGGCTGCATAGGAGATCATACTGCCAACAATCCTCAACTTCTTTGTCGCCGCAACGGCTACCAACCGCTCTAGGAACTCGGGCGGTACAACCGCATCGTCATTGATGGTTAGGATGTAGTCGCAACCGTCTTCTACTGCCCGCCGAACTCCCGCGTTGGTGCCCCCTGTCCAAAAATTGCTTGAGTCCACCGAGAGTACTTCGACTGCAGAATGCCCAAGCGCAGCGATGGCGGATGCAGTGCCGTCCGTTGACGCTGCATCGACTATGTAAATGCGTAGAAACGGGTATGTTTGCGCCAACATTTGTCGAACGAACGAAACGCTCCACTGGAGTCTGTTACGCACGGGCGTGACGACCCCAACCACGGGAAGCGGCCCCCGCTGTAAAATTGGCGGAATTCCATCTGTCAGAACAACGTCTGCGACGTCTCCAGTTGGAACTATGGGCTTCGCCCGCCCCAAATTCACTTTGCCTTCCCGAACGAACCGAGCGAACCGGTCAATAGCCTTCGTATTCATCAAAAGTCGGCCCTCGCAGTCGGAACCCGCACGAATGCATTTTCAGAACAATAAGCGCTCAAAAACTGCGTCGTACCGTGGTGCGCGTCACGGAAGTTACCCTCAGCCCTAAATACGACTCCCGGGATAACATTCCCCTTTCCGCGCATCTTCTCGAAGCGGTCAATTATCTCCAGTTCTGAAGGAGCGCCACCAATGACCACGTCCTTCAGACCTTGCTCTGAAGTGGCATACTTCGCGCTAGGGTTGTGGCGAAGACTCTGCAGCAACGCCGCTATCTGAGCCGCAGAGATCGCCTCCCGATTTCCCCAATCGATAACCATGTGAAAATCACTGCTATTATGCCTCCTCGCAAACTCCTCTACTGCAGCTTGTCGAGATGTCGTTGTCGTAGAGTCGAAAATAATCAGCTTCGCAACAGCGGCAAAAGCGCGCCTAAAATCCGCATTTTGCAGAAACGCAGCGTCGACGGCTATAGTAAGGTCAATGGCGTCCCCCAAGGAGGACATTGTCTGCACCACAGCTTCCACGTCTTCGACCCTACCAACGTCCCGCTCTTCGACTAGGAGGAGGAGAGAAAGAAGGTTCTTTTGCGGTTCACGAATGGGAGGAGAACAATAGGAATTGGATCGTTCGCTTCGCGATGAGACTGCCAATTTCGCAGCCTCAACAACCTCATTTGCCATGCGCCGGCTTGAAAAAAGCTGACCCCGGCTCCAACCCTCAGTTACAAGCTCCCTCTTCCTCTGTTCATCTGTCCAGAAACTCCATATATCTTCTGCCATCGAGATCGAATTTCTATGATTTTCTAGATACATTGCCGCAGACGCACAGATTTCAACGATCGCAGGTATCTTGCTGGCAAGTACAGGAACACCTAGCTTCATTGCATCTGCTAGTGGAATTCCAAATCCTTCGTACAGGGAAGGAAATACCAGCCCTGAACTATTCCGCATCAACTCGATAAGTTCGGGTTCAGACACATATCCTTTGAATTCCACACAATCGCTAACGTCAAGTCTGTCACTTAGATTCTGCAATTTACGTTTGTTTACTGGATGGGAATCGGTGTTGGTCAACACAAACTGAACACGCCTACCGGTGTGCTTTAGGACGGCTGCTGCTTGAATTAGAGTTTCATGGTTTTTATGCGCCCAGGGCACAGCCGGATAGAGCAGATAGGTTTGTCGGTTTGGATTCTGGCGGCCAAACACCTTACCCTGTTCTTCTATGAAGTCCTCAGCCGCAAAACCGCTAAGCGGCACGACGCTCACGTTAGTCTTGCCGTAGAAAAACTCAAGATTCTCCCGCTCATAGTTCGAAATCGCCACTAACCGATCAGCTCGGTCGACCGCATATCCATATTCACGCATTCGTGCCGCTAGCTCGCCGCTAGAGAAAAGCGTCGGCAGACGCATGTGTTGCAAGTCCAAGAGACAACTCAAAACAACGACGTGCCTCGGGATGTAAGTAGGTCGTAGCGCATTCAGAAAATCAAAATAGCAATCGCACCACTGAAAATGATCTTCAAGCTCGGAATAACTTTCGGTGCCTGCTACTACAAAGTCTACATCCGGAAATTCCGAAACTAAGCTTTGATTGTGGCTTGCCACGAGCACGCGTACATTTGAGAACTCCGGGAGATATCGTAAGAATGCCAGCGCCAGTCGCCCCGCACCGCCGGCCCCTTTATGCGCTGGCAGAAGCCGAAAGAGATTGACAAGCAATCTCAACTTGCCGTCGTTGCTCAACCTCAGCGCCCGCTCTGCGATCGGGCGGCTCATTGCTACGTGCCATGCACTCTCGCTCATTCGTTCAAGCAGAACGCCTTGGGCTGAGAATGTAATCCGCCCGTTTTCAGTTGGGTCAAACCGAAGGCTGCGTACATCTTGCTCTATTTTTATGTATGCGGCATATTCGCCGCCGGCTTCCTCTTTAAAAGGAACATTTATTCGGTCGCGCTCATTGAATCCACGACCACTATCAAAATAGAGAGAAGCGTTAGTCAGTCGGCCAATGTGGCGCCCGCCCACCACACTTAACCGGTAGTGACCAGCCGGGATCCTCAGTCCAAAACGAGATTTCAGTGTGAATTGCGGGTCATCATCCGTTACGGCCCAAATATTTTTCTGGCGATCGATCTCCCTCAGGCCCCTTCGCGGCTTAAGCCCGAGTAAAATTCGCCTACCTTTAATCTCAAATCTAGGAATACTTATAATCTTAGCCATATCTATTTCGCCAACTTGTAAGCAATTCTTGCAACAATGCAGCTTTGGAGATCTTCGGCGACCATCCGATCAAAGAACGAAGTAGAGAATTATCTCCACAAGAACATGAAACGTCAGAAGGCCTCATCTTCTCTTTGTCGACAATGATCTCTACGCGCGCACTTGAAAGCTTCGTCATCTCAGCAAGATAATAGCGCACGGGATGAGCTTCTCCGGAGCTTATATTTACCACCGTTGAGCGCGATAACCTCGGCGAAGCCCGTAGCAACCCAACGTAAGCAGAAACCACGTCATCTACATGAAGAAAATCTCGCTTCGCTTCCAGGTTCCCGACCTGAAGTTGGGGCTCCCGCAAGCCCAGCTCTGCCTCTACAATCTGCGCGGCGAAGCTCGGCAATACAAATCTACGATCTTGGCCCGCACCCGAGTGATTGAAGGGCCTTGCTACGATGAGCTTGTTGTCAGTCGTCAGTACATCGTAAAGAACGCGCTCCGCAGCAAATTTTGACCAGGAATAGGGGTTCTGCGGCAGCGGCTGAATCGCCTCTGTCGTAGGGGCTTCAGTCAAGTTCGCGCCATAAACTTCGCCCGAGGACACAAACAAAACAGTAGCACTCGGCGCAAAACGCGCCACTGCCGAGCCGATAGACATCGTCCCAATTACATTGGTGCGCCAAGTTTGCTCCGCGTAGTTCTGCGCATTCGCCACTGACGCCTGAGCAGCAAGGTGCAACACGATATCGGGCTTTATGCTCGCAACGAGCATTCCTACAGCATCAAAATCAGTGACATCAGCAACGGCTGTTTCCCAGCCGTTGCTCATACCTAGGCCATTCCGACACAGTAGCACGCGATGTGACAGCGGAAACGCCTCGGTAAGCTTTCCGCACAATACGCGCCCAACAAATCCCGCGCCTCCCGTCATGAGTATGGTGGGATTAGAGCTATTAGTCATGCTGCCCGGGTCCGCTAGTTTTGACTTCAGCGGCGCGCCAAGCGCGTCAGGTCAGCCTCGACCATTTCCGCAATCAGCTCTTCCAAGCCAATGACTGGCTCCCACCCAAGCTTTGCCTTCGCCTTCGCCGGGTTACCAAGGAGTACATCGACTTCGGCCGGCCTGTAGAGCGCCGGATCGATCCGCAAATGATCCTCCATCGGCAAGCCCACGTGCTTGAACGCGATAGCGCACATATCTCTAACTGTTGTCGTTCGACCCGTTGCTACGACATAGTCATCCGCAGCATCCTGTTGCAACATCAACCACATGGCTCGGACGTAGTCCTTCGCATGCCCCCAGTCACGCTTGGCGTCAATGTTGCCGAGCGCCAGTTCATTCGCAAGGCCAAGCTTTATTCTCGCAACACCGTCAGTAACTTTTCGAGTCACAAACTCAACGCCACGCAGCGGGCTCTCGTGATTGAAGAGAATTCCCGATGAAGCGTGCAGGTTGAAGCTTTCGCGGTAGTTAACGGTTGCCCAATGCCCAAACAACTTGGCCACGGCATATGGTGAGCGAGGATAGAAAGGCGTCTGTTCGCTCTGCGCCGGCTCCTGAATCAATCCATACATCTCCGAGGAAGATGCTTGATAGAAGCGGGCTTCTGGCGCCGCTGTTCTCACGGCCTCCAAGACGTTTAAAACACCCAAGGCGGTTACTTGACCAGTCAAACTCGGCTGCGCCCAGGAGGTGGCAACAAAGGATTGCGCGGCCAGATTATAGACCTCATCTGGCTTGACATCCATCATCAAGCGAATGAGGGCGGCCGCATCAAGAAGGTTGCAATCGACCAGTTGGACTTGATCCGCTACCCCGAGCCACCTCAGCCTGTGGTCTGCGACGCCAGCATGAGACGACCTTCTAACCATCCCGTACACTTCATAACCCTTCTCTAGAAGGAGAGCGCTCAGGTAGGCGCCGTCTTGGCCGGTGACGCCAGTGATCAATGCTTTCTTTGACATGTTTACTCCAGAAAGAGCCGAACTATACGGCATTTATTTGATGAGCGAAGCGCGGTGGATATCCCTTACCGCGCAGCATTGTCCGTAGCGTGCTCGGTATACCAGTTGTACGAATCAAGAAGTCCGGCGCGAAGATCAATTTCCGGTCTCCAACCCAGAGCAGTGATCTTTGACGAATCCATCAACTTTCTAGGAGTACCGTCAGGCTTGGTGACATCGAATGTAAGCTCGCCCTGGTATCCGACAACCTCTTTTACAAGCTCAGCAAGCTCTCGGATGCTGACTTCGGAACCCGCTCCGCAGTTGATGTGCTCATATGCGTCGTAGTGCTCGTGGCAATACACAACGCCCTTCGCCAAGTCATCAACGTGGAGGAACTCACGGAGCGGGCGCCCGCTCCCCCACACAACGACCTGCTCAGCACCCGAATTCTTTGCTTCGTGAAATTTCCTGATCAGCGCGGGGATAACATGGCTGGTCTGCAGATCATAGTTATCACGCGGGCCATAAAGGTTACACGGCATAACCGAAATATAACGGCGACTATATTGCTTACGATATGCTTGGCAGAGCTTTATACCCGCTATTTTTGCGATCGCATACCATTCATTCGTCGGCTCAAGAGGCCCCGTCAGCAGCGCGCTTTCCGGAATGGGCTGAGGTGCGAACTTTGGGTAGATACAAGACGAACCCAGAAAAACCAATCGCTCGACATCCGCCAGGTGAGCCGCGTGGATAATGTTGGTTTCGATCGCTAAGTTGTCATAAATGAAATCAGCCGGGTAGCGATCATTTGCATATATACCGCCCACCTTAGCGGCCGCGAATATAATAGATGTCGGCTTATTTGCTTTCAACCAAGTCGTAACGGCTCCCTGATCGCGCAGGTCCAACTGTGCTCTGCCTACGGTCAGTACTTCCTGGCCTTGCTGCTGAAGCAGCCGCCTAATTGCTGAGCCTACCATTCCGTTGTGACCGGCAATCCATATCCTGCTATCTGTCATCCGCTCAACTCAAATTTGTTTAACGAAGCGTTTCGAGGCCCGTGTTATGCAAAGTCTTTCAATTTTGCAAGCGCAGAGCGCTTATCCACGCGAGTGTTTTGGCCCCGGATGCGCAATCCTACAACCAGAGATATAACTGAAAGCATTCGAGCGAACGCACACTTCGTGAACGAATGGTGTCGGCAAACGGTTGCGTTTAAGCCGGAAGAACACACGCCCAAAACTCAGGATTGGCCGCGCATCAGAAAGTCTCTATTTAAGAAGAATCGGCGATAAAGCACAAGCTGATATGACCGGTTCGTTGTGGCTCTCTTCGCATGAGGTTTTTATGGTGAGGACCCTCGGTGGCTAATGTGGTAGATTTCCTAACGTCCGCTCGCGCATACGATTTTTATGATCGTCAAGCGCTCGTCATTGCTGACTTTTTACGCCCTCCACCGAATACGCGGCGGGCCCTTTCCGGCGTACAGAATTCAATTGCAAAGCAGCTCCATAGCTGGACCGCAGCAGGGCTTCAGCGAGTTTTGGGACGTGCAAGCACGCTGGGGGTTTGGAGCGAGAACGAGCAAGTCAGCCTACCAGTACGGCGCGTGTATGAAATGGAAGGCCTGGATCCGTCTACTGCTGGCTGGGGACGGCTTTATAATCGCCAACCATGTGCGGCTGTCGTGGACCTATTACGCCCTTTCTTCGACCGAAAGCTCGTTGTCGGATTTGAACTCTCACCGTATCAAAAGGATCTTTGCACCACCCTTGATGTTCCATACATCTCGTATGCAATACATCCGTTTCGTTTTATGAAGGACTACGCCTTCATGATCGAGAGCAATTTCGCATCCGTGGAGCGTCTTCGCCCATTTCAATTAAATCCTGACGATATTGCATTTGCTGCACAAATGAAGGCCGCCGAGCTGGCAAATTTGTCATCGCGCCCCGAGTTAAAGCGCGAATCCGCCGTACTTTTTGGCCAGGTCGACGGGGACGCCGCTCTTCTGCATCAGAATGGTGGTTTCATTGCACTGCAGGACCATCCAAATGAACTACGATCGCTGGTTTCAAGATTTGAAACTGTGTACTTTAAGCCCCATCCGTACCAAGACAAGAACGCAGCTCGCGAACAGGTGCGTTTCCTGCAGCAATTCTCTAACATCGCCTATCTAAATTGTAATGCATATATGTTACTGGCCGCGCCCGAGATTGTTCAAGTTTCCGCGTTGACCTCAAGCGTATTGTCGGAGGCTGACGTATTTCAGAAACCGGCTATCGCGTTGTCCACAACTTGGAACGACAATTCGCGCCAACCCGCCTACAACTTGGCTGCCCTGTCTCCGCATTTCTGGCGGCATATACTCTTCGATGATAAATCAATTGCAAGTTCCCCCGTTCACCTGCTAGGTGACACATCCCTCAAAAAACTCCTAAACATTTCATGGGAGACGTTTGGAAGCAGCGGCATCCACACCAATTGCTCAACGGTTCCGATGAACAAAACCATTGTGTGTGGAGCAGGTGACGAAGCAGATGTCGTTTCATTTGGACCGTCATGGACGTCCCCCGCGCCCGACCACCGTTGGATGTCAGGTACGAGTGGCTTGCTGTCGTTTAAGGTTTTTGCCGGCGTCGAGGCTAGCTACCGCGTAGAACTATCCTTGGCCGCCATGGCATCTTCCGAAGCCCCGCTACGCTGTACGATCTCAACTGGTTCAGTGATCCTTGCGACCCGTGTCTTTGTGCGGCGAGATTGCGAACCAATATCGTTGGCGATCGCTTCCGACATGTGCTCCTCGATCGGCGAAGTGGTCCTCGACATCCGGTGCGACTGCGCCAATTCGCCAAAAATCATAGCCGGGATCGAAGATACTCGCTCTCTGTCGGTTGCGCTTCATTCAATGAGAGTGATCCCGCTTGAAAGCGGCGAGGTGATTACGATCGGACAGGAAATCGATATCGCCTGTCTTCCGGAACACTCTCCACTATTCCCACACGGATGGCATCTTCCCGAGCCTAACGGGAGGTGGTCCGCCGGACGGAAATCACAGATTTCGATCAAACTAGCTGATTCACCTGATGAAAACCTCGAAATTGTACTGGTTGGCCTCGAGGCTTTTTTAACTGACCTGCTTCCACAAAACACGTTATTTGTTTCTGTAAACGGTGTCAGAAGCGTGATTCACAAGTTTGATCAGAACGCCCCAAGTCCATCCGACATCACAATCCCACTACCGAAGCGGCTACTCGCCGATGGCCAACTTTCAGTCCATTTGGATCTCGACCTACTGGCCAGCCACTCACCTGCGCTTGCCGGTAGTTCTGCTGATGACCGTGATTTGGGTTTTAGATTCAGACGTTTGCGCCTTGACTCGCGGATACGTGCGGTGGCCACACATCCTTCTACTCACATTGCGAACCTTATCGGCCCCTTTAGTAGTCCGGCGTGCGCCGGAGCGATGTCGCGAAATGTCTTTGACGCCGCTCAAGCGGCGTTCGATGAAATCCAGCCCAATGCGAAGCATCTGCCAGCAGCCGGATTTCAAGTGGTAGATTTCGGCGGCTCACCGCGGGCGGTATTGGACACGGCATTTGACCCTAAGCAAACTGGCGGGTCCAACGTAAATATCTTCGTCGACAAACCGACTATAATAGACAATTTGCTTTCCCGCCACGGGAATGATTTCGTGAACAATCGATATAATATTGTGTATGGGGCGTTTGAACTTGAAAAAATGCCTGCGCACCTTACCAATACGCGATACTTCGATGAATACTGGGCAGCGTCGTCATTTACCGAGAGTTCTGCCAGAGCGCAGCTGGATGTTCCAGTGCATGCAGTCGCTATGCCAGTCAACGTCTATTTTCCACCTACCGTGAATCCGCGAGGGCATTTTCGCATTCCGGAACACACTTTTGCTTTCCTGTTTTGTTTTGAGATTGATTCCTCAATGGCCCGCAAGAATCCAGAAGCGGTGCTTCAAGCTTTCGCAGTTGCATTTCCGCGCGGGTCTGAACCCGTCTCTCTTGTCATCAAGACCACACTTGGGCGAGCCTCTCCCACCGAAATGGCGAGTTTCGACATCTTTAGATCCATTGCACGCCGTGACTCCCGCGTGGTTTTGATTGAGGAGACATTAGGGCGCGACGAAAACGCATCTCTATACATTAATTGCGACGCATATGTTTCATTGCATCGCGCCGAGGGTTTTGGCCTTAGCATCGCAGAAGCAATGGGCTACGGCAAACCGACTATCGCGACCGGCTATTCCGGCAACCTCGACTTTATGAACGATTCGAATTCCTGTTTGGTTGGATTTCAACTCACCGACATAGGTACGTGCGGCTACCCAGAACAAAGCAAGTGGGCCGAACCCGACGTAGAAGACGCTGCCCGACATATGCAGCGTGTTTTCGAAGATGAGCCGTACCGAACCTCGATTGCAGGTGCGGGCCAAACAACTATCCACGACGCGTACTCGCCCATTGAAGTTGGTCGAAAGCTAGTTAAGCGCATTTTAGAAATTTATGATGAAAAACGGTGAGTGGGGTGTTTCGCTACGCGGTTTTCCGGCACTACTTAGCAAAGACCACGAAAAGTGGCTTGTGCGCGTGAATCGAATGATGAATCATGGTTAGTTGACGGCATCGGTGCATCAACTCATTCGACGCAAATGCACACCCGGCGGATTTAGGATAGAACTTGAAAGAGAGACGATGGTGAACTGAGCAATCCGCCAGTTACCACGCCAGCGAATCCTAATCCTAACGCTCCGCGGTGGCCGTGATTTTCCAATCCGATTTAAGCACCTTTAGCGGTTGCTGTCATGAAGATCCAAACTGCTCACAACGGATTCGAGCGACCGGCTCCCGGAGAGTCAAGATTAGAGCCTGTGTCATGTTCACGATGATACGTTGATGAGCATACAACTCTGATCTCCCCGCGGCCGTTTTCTGCTGACTATACGCTGTGCCTGCCGTCGACTTCTGGCACCTGAACATGACCCTCAACGCCATAGCTACCCCCGTCCATCGCCCGCACGCTGAGGTGTCGGCCGTCAGTACCTTGGGTGCCAGGAAATACGCCCTGCCTTACTCGCCGAGGGATGAGCCATTGCAAAACCCGAAGACACGACAAAGGGCCATCACTTCCTGGTCTCCTGGTATCGCCAGACTACCGAACGCTGACGGTTCTCAATCTCGCTAGGATGCGGGAACGAATGCCTACAACTGGTTTAAGCGCCTGCGCTGGCCCAAGACGGAGGGCGAGCCTTATTGCTCCAAGTGCGGAACGCTGCGATGCCACGCGATGAGCCGCTACCGCTTCAAGTGCCTTTCTCCCGGCAAATTCACATGCACACCTAGCTGCTTTTCGAACTGCTTATGAGTGCTAGCCGCTGCCTAATTCTTTGCGCAATAGCGTCTCGCGACCGCAAACGGTGAGCATCTGCAATACCAGCCCAACTCTTTTCGTGTCGTTCCTGGCGCCCATAGAACACACCCTTCATCGCCTGGACGGCAGAGTCACTTTTAGGGTTTGCCCATAGTTGATTGTCTTCTACGAAGACATATTCGTCAGCTCTGACAGGGATCAGATCATAGTCTACCAGCCAGGTATTGTTTGGTGCACAAAGGTCCATGTTGCCTGAATACGCAGTAGCAATGACTGGAATTCCACTTGCCAACGCATCGAGTATATCGATACCCAATCCCTCCGCTCGATGGAGAGAAACCAGACAATCGCTAGAGCTGATCAAATCACGCTGCTGAGAAGGGCTGTAAGTCTCGTTTATAACCTCAATCCGGTCGTCCTCACCGCACCGCGCTTTCAGAGCCTCCCATGCTCGTCTTTGGTGAATGCTATGAACGTCGTTAGCATTCTGCGTCTTTACAATTAGACGAACCGCAATGTCGCTACTAAAAGCGGCCAGGAAGGCTTCTACAACTCCAAGCGCATTCTTGCGCTGAGGCCACGAATACGCGTCGAATGTGGTGAGAAATGTAAATTTGTCCGATCGCGTGCCGGCATCTACGCACACGTCGCCTAGAATTGACGCCGGGATCCCAATCGTTGTTACTTGCAGAACTTTGCCTTGGACGACTGAATTGATAAAAGTGGATGCTGACCATACTTCATCGACCAGCCTCAGCCCAAGCAGGTGCAGACTAGAAATTTTGCTTAATTCCCAATATGGGAACACAATATTATACGAATTCTTAAGAATATCGCCATTCTTAAGAAAGAATTCAGGTATTTGCTCAAGATTCAAGTGGATTATATTTATCGCTGACTTGCGCAAATCATAATTATAATCCCCTTCCACTGATGCACTTTGAATGCCTTCGTTATAGCATACAAAAGAGCAGTTTTTATCTACAATGCGAATAGCTTCCATAAGTCGACGACTACTCTCGCCGAGGCCTAACAGTTTATCGAACGGACCGATGAACTGGAGGCTGACGTCTGACTTATTCGCCAACAGTGTCTGCGAACTGGAAACCAGAGGAGCGATGGATTTTTCAACCTCCTGGCGTTGGTTGCTAGCCGCACGGCAGTATGGGAACAACTTAGCTTCAAGTCGCGATCGAGCCTCAGAGGGACATGTTGCTAATACATGTTCGATGTGCCGCCGAATGTAGGAATTCTGGCACCCATAGTGGCAGCACCACTCGTAGACTTGCCGTCGACCGAAAGGAAAGAGCATCGCAATTGGGTTCACCAAACGGTTGCGGAACGCAAGAATCGCCATGAAGTATGTCAGTGGAAACGATCTTCCGACGCCGTACCGGATAAATTCCTGCAGCACTTGGCTTTCGTTCGGCCGCGGAACGGACAGGTCAAGGTTCAGTTGGCGACCGCCTTCCGCACTCCACCAGTAATGTTTGTAAGCTTCTCTGAGCCCCCGATAGGATTTCCAAAGAAGAAGCCTGAGGTACATTGAGAAGGCAGGGGAGTCGAACTCCGACCGGGTGCTTTCGATCAAAGCCTTGACAAACTTCCTCTCCTCTTCGGATAGTGGAATAAACCGCGGATCGAGTTTGTATATATAGTCGTTGACATACCAATTATAGAACTCGACATCGCTTCCACTCAGGCCCTTTAGCCTTCTCAGGAACTCTGCGAAATCGGACGACTGCAAGCCACTTCGGCGTTCATCGCGGTAGACGTCACATTGCGACAACACGCCGACAGCCCATGAGGCGTCTGGCCGATCAGCCAAACACGGCGTATCCCCCGCACTTCGTATCAACCTATCTCGAAATCGCTTAAGGCGTAGCGCGCGGGTAGCCCCCGCTCCCTTCAAAGGACGCAGTTGACCGTCACGGGCGGCGAACCACGCGCCCCCCGCGGCGGGCAGAAATAGTTCTAAACTATAGATGCTGTCCGCAGTAACTCTTCCTAAAGGCACCTTGAACCCGTGCACGCCGTTGCCAAGGTTTCCCGCCTTTAGGTCGGGCCGAAAATAGGCACATGTCCACTGCCCACGATAAGCGCCATTAACAAATAGCTCAAAAACTACGCTACATGTCGGGTGCTTAGCATCAAAAAGCCAACCAAACATGTACCCGTCGGAAATAGTATCGACGTGACCGCGAAATCTGGTGCGCTTTGGTACCAGTGATTTTGCCATTCGGATGAACATACAAAAATCGTGAACGCCCTGCTACGGGAGAAGGGGATCCAACGCCTAGCATCATCCCCGACCAAACTCATCAGCGATGCGAACAATATCATCCTCACCGAGATAAGAACCTGTCTGCACCTCAATCATCTCCAACATAATTTTGCCAGGGTTCGCGAGACGGTGAACTTCACCCTGCGGAATGTAAACCGACTCGTTCTCGGACACCATTTGCACCTTATCCCCTACTGTCACTTCCGCAGTTCCTTTCACACACACCCAGTGCTCCGAACGGTGGTGGTGTTTTTGTAGCGAAAGCTGTTTACCAGGACTTACAAAAAGCCGTTTCACCTGGAAACGATCTCCGTTGAGCACCGACGTATAGCCGCCCCAAGGGCGGTATGAAGTTGGATGCATTTCCGTTAATACTGCCGTCGTCTTCGCCGAAGCGAGGTGTTTGACGATCTTGCCGACGTGCTGGCTGTCGTCGAGGCGGCCAACGTACACGGCGTCTTCACTTGCGATAACGGCAACACCCTCAAGACCGAGTACTGCCAAATGACTGGTATTGGACATGACAAGCGAGTTCGCGGTATTCATCACCGTCGCATTACCCAAGACGACGTTCCCGGACTCATCGCGATCACCGAGCTTCCAGACGGCATCCCAACTACCCAAATCGCTCCACGCTATAGTGGAAACCACGACCGCCGCATTCGCGGTTTTCTCCATAATGGCATAATCTACGGAAATATCCGGGCTTGCAGCGAACGCCTCCGCGTCTAGGCGGATAAAGTCAAGATCACTCGTAGCTAAAGAAAGTGCAGTGCGAGCGGCGTTTTCGACGTCCGGCGCGAACTTTGCCATTTCGCTAAGCATCTGGTTGGCCTGAAACACGAAAATACCGGAATTCCAGACGAAGCCGCCTTCGTCGAGCATCGACTGTGCATCCTGTCGCGCCGGCTTCTCGACGAAGCGTTTAACCTTGCAAGCATTCGTTGCAAGCTGCTCGCCGATCTCGATATACCCGTATCCCGTCGCCGGCTCCGTAGGTTTGATTCCGAACGTGACGAGTTTCCCAGAAAGAGCAGTTTGATGCGCAACCTCAATGGAATCGAAATACCCTTGATCTGCAACGATATCGTGGTCGGAGGCCAAGACCTGTAGGACAGTATTTTCTCCGTAGCGGTCCGATACGAGGGCGGCGGCAACGGCAACAGCGGCGGCCGTGTTGCGCGCCATCGGTTCCAGGAGGATCCCCCCAAGCTTGATACCAAGTTCTCTGGCTTGTTCTGCAGCGAGGAATCGAAAATCCTCATTTGTGATCACGAGCGGTGGCCCATAGATTTCCTGATCGGCTACACGCGCAAGTGTCGCCTGAAATAGGGTCCGATCGCCGACGAACTGAATGAACTGCTTCGGCGCACTTGCGCGGGAAAGCGGCCAAAGGCGAGTACCTTTACCGCCCGCCATGATAACTGGAATAATTTTTCCGGCCGAACTCAATTCTCTGCTCTCCTTCGTGGGATTTACACCATGAACTAAACCAGAATTCTCCGGAGTATGACTGGCTTCCGTTCCACGAGCCCACTCACGGACGAGCGCTAGGCACTGATTAAGGAGCTTCGTAGCCGCGCGCTCGGAATTTGCTTCAACGTAGCAGCGCATTTCTGGCGCATTCCCAGACGGACGAAAATGTACGACTCGATCATCCCGCAATGTGACCCTAAGCCCATCGACATCACTAGTGCGAACGACATCACCTACCGACCTCAGAAACATGTTCAGGCTGTCGCTCGAAAGACGAAGCTGCGTCATCAGTGCTGCGCTCGCCTCAACCGGGAAGGCCTCAAGTCGCCCCGAAGCAGCAAATGGCAGTCCATAACCCTCAGCGATTTTTGATAGCGACACCTTCTTGTCAGCCGAAAGGAAGAGAATTGCGAGAACTGGCAGGAAACTGTCCCGCGTCGGGAGCGGGTCAATCACTCTCCCATCAAGCTCAAATTCGGAGCCGAGCAGCAAACCTCCATTTGCCTCAAAACCCATAACGCCGGCGTTGCCGCCATGCAAAGCGTCAAGCATTCCGGCGATAACAAAGGGCGAGCCAACCTTTGTCCGGATGACATCGTGGTCGCCAGCGGCCTCGACTCCAGAATTTGAAGTGACAGGAGTTACGATGGTCTTCGCACGGAGAAATTCCGCGGTGACGATTCCAAGCAAATCGCCCCGAACTGGTTCTCCGGTTTCTGTCGCGACGAGCGGGCGATCACCATCACCATCCGCGGAAACTATTGCGTTGAGGTTATGTTCCTTGGCCCATCTCTGAAGCAGGGCAACGGTTTCATCAGAAACGGCTTCGGTATCGACGGGTATGAAACGTGTGGAGCGACCAAGCGCGACAACCTCGGCACCGTAGTGTTTCAGGACCTCGACCAGAAGATCGCGTGCGACAGTCGAGTGCTGGTAGACGCCTATTTTGAGACCAGACAAGGAAGAGGCGGGCAATACGCGCTTGTTTCTTGCAAGAAACAACTTCTCAGCCTCAACCGATTTGTTCTGTCCGGTGCCCGGAGCCAAGTCTACGGGATATTGTTCGATATCAGCTGCAATTGCACTGATGCGCATTTCATCCCGCTTGTCGATCTCCCCGTCTGGTCGATAGAACTTTATTCCGTTGCGATCATCAGGGATGTGCGACCCGGTGACCATCAGCGATGCCGATCCCAGCTTCAGGCCATAGAGGGCCAGTGCCGGCGTTGGTATCGCGCCGCAGTCCACGGGATTCAAACCTGCGCGTTCTAGCGCACCCATTGCAGAGGCGGCAATCTCAGGGCTTGAGGCACGGAAATCGCGTCCCACAAGGACGGTGTCGCCAGGCCTAACAGCGCCTATGTCGAGAAGGTATCTAGCAAATGCTTGGGCGTAGACCGTGGTAGTTCGCCCTAAGAGGTCGGTGACTAGACCACGCAAACCACTAGTTCCAAATTTCATTCTTCGCCTCAATCAATTTTAGTTTGGCCATTAAATATCGAGCCGTTGCTTAGGAGAAATGGCGTCTCTTCGCAAGACTTTGCGTGGACGGTTAGTCGACGCCAATTCAACCTTGAAGCGTACCACTCCCTTGAATGCCTCCTAAGGACTTGACTCACCCAGGAATGCCCATCATTGCGGCATGCGCGACCAGATATGACCCAAAATCTCACTACGGAATGTGTGCATTATTTTGTCGGTGCGTCATCCGGGTCGTCATTTCAATTCGCTCACTTGAATAGTTCACAAGTTTTCCAGCAAGGGAGAGTTACATGCGCGCTACGAAAATATTGTCCTCCGAGGTGGTGGCGAAAGCTTGGGGGACATTGACTGAATATACATTCCAGTATTCGAAGCTCTCGGGCGAATTGACGGAAATAACGCGGGAAGTTTACGACCGCGGGCATGCTGCCGCTGTACTGCTACATGATCCCGAGAGAGATACGGTCATCCTCGTGCGGCAGTTTCGGCCACCAGCCATGATAAACGGTGGCGACCCCTTCCTCTTGGAGGTGTGTGCCGGTGTGCTAGATGGGGACGATGCAGCAACTTGCGCGCGGAAAGAGGCCCTAGAAGAAGCCGGTGTCGTGGTGAAAGATATTCGATTGATTACAACAGCGTACGGGCTACCAGCCGCAGTGACCGAAGTGCTTAGTCTGTTTATTGGGACTTACGACTCGAAGACGCAGCAAGGCGGCGGACTACCTGATGAAGGAGAAGATATCGAAGTGTTGGAACTGCCGTTTCAAGTGGCGTTTCAAATGATCTCTTCCGGTGAGATTGTAGATATGAAGTCAATAGTATTGCTGCAGCATCTTATGTTGGAACGCTTTGCCACCTCAAACAATCTATCACCGCCAGCCTGAGAGCGAGCGGCAGTTCAGTCCGGCGCGGAAGGTGCACTCGGTCCATCGTAGAACTTGAAATCATGTAGCCTGAACAGGCACCCCACGTATTTGGCTCGGTGATGTGCGGACGCAAGGCAACCAACGACGAGGCATTGGCCAACCTCACACCTCTCGTGCAATTCGTAATAGATATCGCCCATACGAGGTACTTGAGAACTGCTCGCCAAACTGGATCAGTTCTTCCTTGGAGATAAATCCGTTCAAATATGCAATCTCTTCAATGCAGGCGATGTTGGTGCCCTGCCGATGCTGAATAACTCGGACGAATTCGGAGGCCTCCAACAGGCTGTCGTGGGTCCCCGTGTCGAGCCACGCATAACCTCGCGCCATTTTCTCCACGAAGAGATTGCCTTGTTCCATATAGATCCGATTTAAATCGGTGATCTCATACTCTCCACGAGCGGATGGCCGCAGAGATTTGGCATGGGCGACGACCTCATTGTCGTAAAAATATAGCCCCGTTACCGCGAACCGAGACCTCGGCACAGCGGGCTTTTCCTCTAAACTGATCGCCTGCCCTTCCGCCCCGAGCTCAACAACCCCATACCGTTCCGGGTCCTCAACCTCGTAAGCAAACACAGTTGCGCCAGACGTTCTGTTTGCGGACTTGTCGAGCAGCTCAGCCAAGCCCGCCCCAAAGAAAATGTTGTCACCCAATACCAAGGCTACGTTATCTGCCCCGATGAACTCTTCCCCAATCGTGAATGCCTGGGCAAGACCCTCAGGCTTTGGTTGAACTGCGTAACTCATTCGCAATCCAAGACGCGCCCCGTCACCGAAAAGGCGCTCGTAACTACCTAAATGGTCAGACGATGAAATAATTAGTATATCTCTAATTCCAGCCTGCATTAAGACCGATAGTGGATAATATATCATCGGCTTGTCGTAAACGGGAATTAGCTGCTTGTTGATAGCGAGGGTCGCCGGATGCAGACGTGTTCCTGACCCACCTGCCAGAATAATTCCCTTCATGGAAAACGTACCTCTAATTTGGATTCAATCCTGCAAGAAGGCGAGCATTTCATGCAACGCCAGGCGCCAATGGCGAGGCTTCCAACCAAAATCCCGGCTCCACTTGTCCGTTGCAAGCAAGGAATTCTCTGGGCGCCGCGCGGGTGTTGGATATTCGCGCGTCTCGATCGCCTGCAGTGTCGGGATCTCATAGCGCGCGGCTTTCCGCCGCTCAAATATCTCGCGCGCCAACTCATACCAAGTTGCATCGCCAGCATTGACAAAATTGTAGGTTCCGACCGGTGAGCTCTTGTCCTCGATTAATCGGAGAGCGACTGTGGACAAAGCTTCCGCGATGTCGACAGCTGCGGTTGGGCAACCCCGCTGATCATCGACAATCCGAATTAGCGACCTTTCGTTGCCCAGTCGCAGCATCGTCTTAACGAAATTGGAACCGTGCGGACTAAAAACCCACGCCGTGCGAAGGATAATGTGACAGGGATTCGTTGTCCGAACCGCCTGCTCCCCCGCTTCCTTGGACGCACCGTAGACCCCGAGAGGGGCAACACGATCTTCTTCAGCGTAAGGTGCCCCCTTTGCTCCATCAAACACATAGTCGGTCGATACGTGAACGATGGGAATGCCGCACGCCTTAGTCGCAGCAGCGATTGCTGCAGGGGCCAAAGCGTTGATTTTCCAAGCGGCGAGTATCTCGTTTTCGGCTCGATCCACGGCAGTGTAGGCGCCTGAGTTAACGACGGCGGAAAAGTCTCCTTCCGAGATATATTGCTCAATTTCATCGCAATTACTCAGATCGAACTCACGCCGGCTTGGTGCGACGAGCTCAACATCGCTAGGCCATTGACGCTGGAGCAGTTCGGTCCCGACCTGCCCGGTGCCGCCTGTAATCAGAATGCGCCGCTGTTTCATACACCCAAACCTCGCCGTTGAGCAGCGTGGTTCCGCTCAACGATTTCCGACCACCAGTTTCGGTTGCTCAAGTACCACGCGACGGTCTTCTCAATACCGCTTTCGAAACTTTCGGCGGGCCTCCATCCGAGCTGGTTGCTTAACTTTGCCGCATCGATCGCATATCGTTGGTCGTGACCGGGGCGATCGGCAACGTAGGTAATCTGCCTCGCGTAAGTTTCGCCATCCGCACGCGGCTGCAGACGATCGAGAATCTGGCAGACGGTCTTCACCACGTCGATATTCCGTCGTTCGGAGTTTCCGCCAACATTATAAGTCTGACCAGCGATGCCATTCTCAAATACGCATTGGAGAGCACGCACATGGTCTTCCACATAAAGCCAATCACGAACATTCTTACCGTTGCCATAGACAGGAAGCGGCTCGCCTGCGACAGCCTTCACAATCATCAGCGGTATGAGTTTCTCAGGGAAATGATAGGGCCCATAGTTGTTCGAGCAATTGGTGATCAGGACCGGCAGGCCAAATGTGTGCCCCCAGGCGGAGACCAGGTGATCCGAGCCCGCCTTCGAAGCCGAATAGGGAGAACGGGGATCGTAGGGTGTCGTTTCAGTGAAGTAACCGATCTCGCCGAGCGAACCGAAAACCTCATCCGTCGAGATGTGATGGAAGCGGAAACTCAGCGCGCGATCTGCCGGAAGCTTGCGCCAGTAGTCTAAGGCCGCCGCCAACATTGTATAGGTGCCGACTACATTCGTATGTATGAAGGCGCTCGGGCCGTCGATCGACCTGTCAACATGCGATTCTGCCGCCAGGTGGGTAATCACATCGGGCTGAAAATCAGCGATAGCCGCGGCCACAGCGCCTTCGTCACAGACGTCGCCTTGCTTGAAACGGTATTTCGGTGAAGCGGCGATAGAAACCAGAGAAGTTAACGTCCCTGCATAAGTCAATTTGTCGAAGTTCAACACTTCATGGGCCGTGTTGTTGATAAGGTGCCGAACCAGCGCTGAGCCAATAAAACCGGCGCCACCGGTAACGAGAATTCGCATGGCTATTCCTTCCGAAATCTACACTTCGACCAGTTCGAGCGGCACCCCGTCGTAGACGAACGGGCTATCAAAATCACCGAGGAGCGGCTGACGCCCATCCTTGGGGCTCAAGATGGGCTCGGTCCCGCCTGGAAGAGGCCACTTGATCCCGATCTGCGGATCATTCCAGAGGATGCCGCCATCATTCTCTGGTGAGTAAAAATTGGACACCTTATAGGTCACTTCAGTCGAGGGTTCGAGCGTCACGAAGCCATGAGCAAAGCCGCTGGGGACATAAAGTTGGTGACCGTTCTCCGCCGATAATTCAGCGCCCACCCACTGCCCGAAACTCGGCGAACCATAGCGAATGTCGACAGCGACATCGAAGATCTTTCCACGAATACAGCGAACAAGCTTGGCTTGCTCGTAAGGCGCGGTCTGGAAATGCAACCCCCTCAACGTTCCCGCAGGAACAGAAAGCGAATGATTGTCCTGAACGAACCGGTCACTGATGCCGTATGCGGTGAAGGTTTTCTCATTGTAAACTTCCGAGAACCAACCACGGTCGTCCCCAAATCGTTTGGGTCGAAGCAACAATACCTGTGACGTCATTCCGAAAAGATCCGCTGTTCCATTGTTCGGAGCCACGCTCAACCCGGATGGTTGACGCGGTTTCTTATCGGGCCCTAAGAGCCTCAAATCCCGTACCGGCTGCCAGCGTCATTTGCAAGACCGCCATACGGGTTGCAATTGCAGCATTGTCACGCCCTTCCAGATCATCGACGAGTTGAAAGATAACTTGGCGCCAACTGGTTGGGTCATAGGCGGGCCGCAGTTCGGCACCACTGGAAGCGTGGCCATACGCTGCGCCCGCAGAAAAAACCCCCGCAGCCCGGTATCTAGCCACATCGATGCGTTTTGTCGGTGCACGACTGTCATTTACGTGAGACGGCGCCAACGGAACCAGCATGATGTCGACTCTCCCTGCGTTCGCGTCAGCTAAGTAATCCGTCCACGGCATCGGTTCCCGAATCTGCACACGCTCAAGGTCTTGCCAGATTGCTCTCGCACGTCGATCAGCGAACACCTCAAATCGAACTTGCGGGCGTTCACGCAAAACCTCCGCAATAATCGGCCGGAGGAATCTATGCTCTTCCAGATGAACGCCTGTAGCGTGATAGCCGATTAGAACGTCGTCGTTCATCCGACCACGCGCGTCAGCATTTTCCTGTCGGCTTGCCCAAAGCGCCTTCGGCGGAGCCGGCGGCAACACCACCGCCTTTGCCGCAGCTAACCGAGATGCAAGGTGCGCTGTCGAAGCCCAGACGATATCCAAATGCCGGCTTAGGCGGCGAAGTGGCCAAAGGGCGCGATACCAAAGGAACAGGCGATAGAAGAAATCTGCGTCCCTGCCCGTCACGACCGCGGGGATGTCGTCGTCTAGTAACATTCCCACGCCCGAGAGGTGCTCTGCATTGCTTTCGATCCAGCGCAAGACCGAGGGAGAAGCATAGCGGCACAGGATAACGAAGGCTCCATCCGCATCCACAGCCGGCCTTTCGCGGCCGCGAATATCGGCCACCTCATAAGGCGGCATATCGGGCGCCTCAAGGCGGGCTGCGAGGTAGTAGTCGAAGGTCGGATTCGGTATGCGACCGAAAACGACGATCCGCTTCACGGGTCGACGCGGAAGACCGTTGGCGCCCATCCGAAGCCGCGGCTGGGGTAACCGCCGTTCAATCCAACGAGCTACCCTTTCGCGCACGCTCGTCAAACGCTCGACCTCGGCGCCAGGCTTCTCGGGTGTGCCTCAAGAACGAATTCTTCAGCGATCAATGAAAGGTTCGGGTTGTAGTACGGATCGGCTTTCAAGATATCGCTCCAGCGCTGATGCATGGCTCGTTCTTCCCGCGCGAAGCGCTGAAGCTTCTCAGGTGTATCGTCGGCGCCACGCGATACGCTCTCTCTATGCAACATCGCCGCCTCCGGCGTCCAGACAATACGCAGGCCCGCTTCCCGCACTTTCAAGCAATAATCCACATCGTTGAAGGCGACAGTAAGTTCTCGCTCATCCATTCCGCCAAGGCGATGCCACAGCCCTTTGCGGGTCAGAAGGCACGCCGCGGTAACCGCCGACATATCTCGACGTTGACCGAGAAGTCCCCTGTCACCGCCGTCCTTCATGCCGAGAAAATGAAAACTGTGCCGCGCAACGGTCCCTGCCCCGAGCGTCACGCCGCCATGCTGTACGAAGCCATCGGGAAACAACAGCAAATTGCCGGCGGCGCCAACCGTCGGATCATCAAGCTCGCCCGCGAGAAACTCGAGCCAGTGACGGCCCATGGGCTCCACGTCATTGTTCAACAGGAGAACGAGTTCGTGCCGTGCTGCACTGACGCCGATGTTGCACGCCCGGGAAAAGTTGAAGGCTCCGGGAAGGGCTATCCGGCGAATGAGACCGGACTGCTCGTACCTTGAAAACAGGTCTAAAGTGGCAGGCTCAGTGCTTTCATTATCGATGACGATAACATCGAGGTCGGCCGGGGCCGAACGTTCAAACAACCCCTTAAGACAAGCTTCGAGCAGGTCGGCCCGGTCGCGCGTCGGGATGATGACGCTAACGGCGGGGTGCGTACGCCGTGGCTGAACAGTGCGAAGAATTGTATCCAGCCGGTGGCATCGTGGCGCGCGATGCAACAGGACTCTTGGCAGGTGCAATATCCCCGCCACACCGGCTTGCGCTACTGCAACGGCGATTTCCGCAGACGAGGTCGTCTCAACGGAAATGCCCTTCGGTATGGACTTCAAGCGAAACATCGCCCCGTCAAGTGGGAGCCATCCGGAGCGAACAAGCGGCTCATTCCAGGCTGGTTTGAAGAACGGGTCTGCCCGCCGGCCTCGTTCGTCGATGAGGTCTTCGTCGCAATAAACGATTGCCACATCCGCTGAAGTCGCAAAGGGCTTTGCCAACCATCCCAAAGCTTTCGGCGCGAGCCGCATCCCCGCCGGAACGCGGAGCCACAAGAGATCCTCGAGATCCTCGCCTCGCTCCAGCATTTGCGCCACGTCCGTTGCCGGCATCTCGCGAAACGCGCGCCAAGTCTGCGCTGCAAGCGACGTCCTGGTTTCTGCGAGCGCGGCCGGGTCGTTGCCTTCGATAGAAACAAGGATCCGTGGCCTTTGCGGCCACGCTAGAGCGTCGTCTTCGACCTCGCGCTTCTCCGCCAGCGCCTGGGCTTCGAGCCAGCCTCTGTAGTCCGGGGCGGAAAGCGCATCACATTGCCGAACGAAGCGAAATTCCGCGCCCTTTCTATTGCCCGCGAGGAACAGCCTTATGATCTGCAAAAAAGCCAGCGTCCGCCGGCATGCAATGAGCACTGCTGCTTCAAGAAGCGTCATGCGCCGCATCGTGATCTGAGGATCTACGTTTGCAGAGTTGTTCGCGGTGGCATCGTCGGCAATAAGCGAGATTGCGGTCAGTTGCACCGGCGTCCATCCGTAGAAACGCCCGCGGCCCCGCCCGTCGATGAGGAACGAGCGAAAGACGGTATCGGGAGTGCGGTCACGACGCTTAAGGACAAGCTGCGGCCGACGACCAAGGCGACGCTCCGGATCGTCCACCAATAGAGTGATCGGCCGGTCGGCATAATGCGCCGGGTCATGCTTCATCGCGACGCCGATTTCATCCTGAGGAAGATCGACCATCTGCTCCAATCCGCCAACCGTTGGTGGCCGGTTCATTGCTCAGCCGAACCATTGCTGTCGCAGGCGGCGAACGCAGACGATATGAACGGCAAATGGGCTAAGCCGCGCAGCAAGTGCCCTTGGAAACGCTTGGTCGAAAACAAGCTCGCCGCCTCAGTCGACCGTTGGGCTCTCGGCCACGCCGTTGACACCGGCCACCTTTCGCAGGTTCAGCGCCGGCGCCTCGCCCTCAAACGCTTCTACCCGCCGATCGTAATTCGGCGCGACGGTCCCCATCACCCGGTCCCAGAAGGAGAAATAGTTCGCGTAGTTGTACTTGAATTCGGCGTGGTGCTGGTCGTGATAGGTCGTGCAGAGCATCGGCGAAGGGTAGCGTGCGGTGCGTGAGGCAAAATACTCGAAGCCGGCGTGGCCGAAGGTGCCATTGATCTGGTCGAACAAACGGTGCGCCAGGAGAATGATCGGCGGGAACGGCACGAGGAAGGTGATGACGGCGTAGTAGCCCTGGCACATCGCCGTATCGACGAGGCCGATCGAATCGTTGCTCCAGGCCGTCGGCGCGACGCTGCGGTGGTGGAGTACGTGGTATTTGTAGAAAAGCTTGGTGTGCAGCAGGCGATGCGCGAAATAGAACCACGCGTCAAAGAGCACCATGCAGAAGACGAACAGCGGCACGGCCGTCCACCAGCTGAAGTCCCAAGGCGAGAACAAGGTCCAGCCCTTGTACTGGACAAAAAGGCCGATCGCGACCGACGTGCAGGTAACGAGGATCGACGCCATGCTCTGGCGGATCTCGATTGCCTTGCGCTTCTCGCCGCGCCTTCCCTTCTGGATGCGACGCTCAGGGTTGCGGTCGTTGAGCCAGGTGATGCCGTAACCCAGGATGAAATACAGCAATACGGTCGCGGCATAGATCGCGGCAAGCAGACCGAAAAAGGTGAGACTGTCCTGAACGAGGGCGCTCAAATCATAATCCGTCACGGAATGAGAAGCTGAATTGCCGCGTGGACTATATCAACCGCCCTCCCTCGCGCAAGTCATTCGATCCTCAAGCGCGCTCCAGTTCTGTCAGAAAAGCGCGAAGTTCCGCCTTATCGATGCCGACGAGATGCCCTTCTTCCGGATAGGCCCCAGATCGCACGTCCTCGGCAAATTCTGAAAACGCCGCGACCCGTTCGCGCTGGAGACGGTCCTGTTCGGCGGCAAAATTCCGATAGGTCTTGGCGTGGCGCGGCACGTGGCCGCGATTGCTGCCGAGCACATCGGAAGCGAAGAGGTATTGCGCATCACAGCCGGTGCCCGCCCCCATTGACAGCATCAACATCGACGTGCGGGCGCTGATCGCGCCGGCAACGTCGCCGGGCACGACCTCGATTTCGGCAGCAAAGGCGCCGGCTTCCTCGAGCGCCTTCACCTGTCGCCAGATTTCAAGCGCGCTTTGGGCCGTCTTGCCGACGGCCCTGAAGCCTCCGGTCCAGGTCGCCTTCGAGGGAATGAGGCCGACATGTCCGCAGACGGGAATGCCCTCCTCGCGCATGCGCCGGACCGTGGACAATCCGGCAGCGCAATAGACCGCATCGCCGCCTGATTTCAGCGCCTTGAAGGCGGCGCGCATGTATTCCTCCGCAGTCACGTAATCGCCGTATTCAAGACCGGGAAAGGCGAAACAGGTTGGCGCCACCTCGCGAAATTCCGGGCTCAGAAGAGCCGGCGGCACGGAAACGAGATCGATGCCGGCGGCCTCCGCCGCCTCGGCTTCCTCGAGCGTTTCGACGCGCAGCATGGTGAGCTGGCGTTTGCCTTTGATCGACAACAGGTCAGCAACGGTCGGGCGGCGGCTTTTCATGGGAGACCTCCGAGGTCATGGAACGAAGCAAGATGTGAGGTGCGGCGCGCCTTCAAGCGGCCAGCAAAGTCTTGAGTTTGGTTTCAGCTGAGCCGAGCGCCTGCGGATCCGGCCGCTTTCCGGCCGCGATCAACATCTCGGCGAGGCGTATGTCGCGTGCAACAGCGTTGCCGGAACCAATCCCGGAAGCCGAAAGCAGACGGCCGGTGTCGTCGAGGTGGAACAAAATGAAGGCCCCCTCGACGAGATCGCGCCGTACGGTCGTCGCAGCGCCGTCGGAGAGACCTGCAATCTGCAATGTCAGATCATACTGGTCGGACCAGAACCACGGCACACTCGCTATTGCCTCGCTGGCGCCGAGCAAATTACCCGCAACAAGCACTCCTTGATCCTGCGCGTTTCGCCACGCCTCAAGCCGTACCCGGCGGCCGTCATAGTGACTAAGCGGGAAGGAGCAGCAATCCCCGGCGGCGTAAATATCAGGGTCGCTCGTCCTGAGCGTGGCGTCGACGGCAATCCCATTTTCAATCGAAAGACCGGCAGATTCGGCAAGCCCGGTGTTCGGGACCGCACCGATGCCGACCACCACGAGATCGGCATCGATTGCCTCGCCGCCGGCGAGCAGAATGCGGGCGGCGCGGTCGTCCGCATCGATTCGCTCGATCTTGGTGCCGCAACGGATCTCGACCCCCTCAGCGCGGTGCCTCTCGGCCACGACGGCCGCAATATCCTCCGGCACGCCGCGCGACAGAATGCGGGGAAGGCCCTCGAGCAGGACCACACCTGCGCCGAGGCCGCGTGCCGTAGCCGCAAGCTCCAGACCAATGAAGCCGCCGCCGATAATCGCAAGCGTCCGGCCCGGCAAAAGTTCGCGTCGAATTTCCTCGGCATCGGCATGCGTTCTGAGTGTGCGGATGCGCCGCGACGCGTCGTCGGCTCCAGGGATCGTTCGCGCCCGCGCACCGGTCGTCAGCAGCAGTCGGTCGTAAGCGATGCGGCCGCCATCGAGGAGTTCTAAGAGCTTGGCGTCGCGATCGATCGCCATCACGGGAGAATCGATCAGCACCTCGATCCCGGCCGTCCTGTAGCGCTCGGCATCGGCGACATATTTCGGTGGCATCTCGTGTTTGAGGCCGTCTTTCGAGAGCGGCGGACGCTCATAGGGAAGATGAGGTTCCGCGCCGATCAAGGTGATCTTGCCGTCGTAACCTTTTTCCCTGAGCGCAAAGGCGGCTCTTGCGCCGCATTCGCCGGCGCCGACAATGACGATGCTCCCCATCTCAACCTCCCTGCCCGCTCGGCGGGCCAAAACACGATGATGACGTCGTCAGCTGAGCGAGATGAACACGCTTCCCGCCTCGACTTTCACCGGATAGGTCTTCAGGTTGACACAGACCGGTGCGCCCTTGGCCTGGCCTGTCTTGTAATTGAAGCGACCGTTGTGCTTCGGACATTCGATGATGTCGTCCATGACCAGCCCGTCGGCGAGATGGATGTGCTCGTGGGTGCAGAGCCCGTCGGTCGCGAAATATGCGTCGTCGGGGCTGCGATAGACCGCGAAAGTGCGCCCTTCGTGGTCGAAGCGGATGACGTCTTCCTCGTCGATATCGTCAGCCGCGCAGACTTCGATCCAATTTCCGCTCATGATTTCCTCCCGTTTGCTCCAGGTCTTTGTCTATTCGGCAGCGTGCACGATCGCGTCGCTGTGAAACTCTTCCCGATAAGGCTTGGCCGTCGCCGGCAAATCGCGCTTCAGGAAGTAGTCCTCGTTGCGCAACTGCCGCAGGAAGGCCGGGATCATCTCGCGATAACCGTGCAGCATCGACGGGCTCGGCGCCGGTAGGTCGTGCTTGATCATGGCGTGCAGCTTCGGCAGCGCGTGGTAGGGCACCATTGGGAACATGTGGTGCTCCACATGAAAATTCATGTTCCAGTAGACGAAGCGGCTCACCGGGTTCATGTAGACGGTGCGGCTGTTCAGCCGATGGTCGGTGACGTTGTCCGCCAATCCGCCGTGCTGAAGCAGGCCGGTCAGCACGTGATGCCAGGCGCCATAAAGCCGCGGCAGGCCGATCAGCATCAGCGGCAGGATAGAGCCCAGGTAGAAGCAGGCTGCAATCGTTGCGGCATAGATTGCAAACCAGATGCGTGCGACGAGGATTGCTTTCGGCTGCTCCATCTCAGGGATGAAGGTCGCTTCCTCGGCGCTGATGATGCCGAACGTGTTGCGCACCATGTCGACGATCGCGTGCCAGACGTCGAGGATGCCGAAGAAATTCAGAACCAGACGCAGAAGATCCGGTGGCCGCATGACGGCAATTTCCGGGTCGCGGCCGACGATGACCGTGTCGGTATGGTGGCGGGTGTGGCTCCAGCGCCAGGTGACGGGATTGCGCATGATCATGAAGCAGGCGATCTGATAGACCGCATCGTTCATCCACATCGTCTTGAACGCCGTCCCGTGACCGCATTCGTGCCAGCGACTGTCGGAGGCCGAGCCGTAGAGAACACCATAGGCAAGGAAGAAGGGAACCGCCCACCAGGTGCCCCAGAAGTAGATGCCGAGCCCGCCGAAAAGCACGAGACAGCCGAGCCAGATCGCAGTGTCACGGATCGCCGGCCCGTCCTCGCGCTTCATCAGCTCTTTCATCTGCTTGCGCGGAATGTCGGTGTGATACCACTCGGCGGCCGACAGCCCGTTGGCAACGGCTGCCTGCGCATCTCGGCCGAGCAGACTGTAGTCCCGCTTGGTCGGCATCGTCGTCATCTGCATCCCTCCCTGCAATCCGGTGTGACCGGCAGCATTTCGTGTCGTGCAATGACGATAGGTTGACTTTTGCAAGGGCTCAATGCAGCAATGATATAATCTCTCAAATGATGTCATATCTTGCATTTATACTCTGATGAAAAGCTATCAGGAGGCGCCATGAGCAACCGACCGACCATCGCTGATCTCGCCCAGGCCGCCGGCGTCAGCGTCGCGACGGTCGATCGCGTGCTGAATGGCCGCCACCCCGTGCGCGAGGAAACGGCGCGACGCGTCTATGAAGCCGCCAAGGCGATCGGCTATCACGCCGTTGGCCTCATCCGGCAGCGTGTGTTCGAGGACCTGCCGCAATACAGGCTCGGCTTCGTCCTACAGAAGCCGGAGCAATCCTTCTATCAGGCCGTTGCGCGGGAGATCGAGAGCGCCGCCGCGTCGCTCTCGCATGCGCGGGTCTCAGCCCAGATCGACTTTGTTGCCAGCTCGACACCTGGCGCCATCACCGAAAAGCTGCAGGCGGCCGCGGCCCGCAATCAGGCGATCGCGCTCGTCGCGCCCGACTTCCCCGCAGTGACAACGGCGATCGAGGACCTCAAGGCGCGCGGCATCCCCGTCTTCTCCTTGCTGTCCGATTTTGGAGCCGGCGTGCGCGAAGGTTACATCGGCCTTAACAATCACAGGGTTGGACGCACAGCCGCCTGGATGATCGCAAAGGCGGCGAAACGCCCTGGCAAAGTCGCAGCCTTTGTTGGCAGCCACCGTTTCCTCGGTCACGAATTGCGTGAGATCGGCTTCCGCTCCTACTTCCGCGAACATGCACCGGATTTCGAGGTGCTCGATACCATGGTCAATCTCGACACGGCCGAGATTACCCACGAGGCGACGTTGAACCTTCTGCAACGTCATCCGGACCTGATCGGCTTTTACGTCTGCGGCGGCGGCATGGAAGGCGCGATCTCGGCGATCCGCGAGGAGAAGCTCGCGGGAAAACTGATCGGTGTCGTCAACGAACTGACACCGGAATCGCGCGCCGCCCTCTCGGATAACATCGTTACGCTGGCCATCGCCACGCCGACGGCCGTGCTTGCACGGGAAACGATCAATCTGATGATCCAGGCGATCAGCAAGGGGCCCACCGGCGCGCCAGGACAAACCTTCCTGCCTTTTGATCTTTTCACACCCGAAAACATCTAGCTCTCTGCGAGATTTATTTCATCCACACGCGAACATCTTGCAGAAATGCAAGCCGTTTGAGCGTTGCACGCTTTGGCGGCCGTCCACCCGTTGGCGATTTGCTCAAGTCTCTATAAATGGAACGAACGTTCTATTTTGAACAAGAAGCCAATCCCACTGGAGGAGATGTTCCCGTGACCGCACTGCCCTTCGCTCTCAACCACATGACAACGCCTGCCCTTCCGCTTCCCGCCTTTTTCGCGCTTGCACGATCCCTCGGCATATCCTCCGTCGAGATCCGCAACGACCTTTCCGGAAATGCAATCCTCGATGGGACCCCGGCCAAGGATGTGGCCGCGCTCGCCGAGCGCCATGGCATCACAATCATCTCGATCAACGCCCTGCAGCGCTTCAACGAATGGAACGCGGCACGAAAGGCAGAAGCTGAGGACCTTATCGCCTATGCCCGTGACTGCGGCGCCAAGGCTCTGGTTCTCGTTCCCGTCAACGATGGCTCCGGCCAGGCGGATGGAGTGCGGCAGGCAAACCTTCGTGAGGCCCTTTCCGCGCTCAAGCCGATGCTCGAAGAGGCTGGAGTCATCGGGCTTGTCGAACCGTTGGGCTTCGAGATCTGCTCGCTTCGCTCTAAGAGCGAGGCCGTTGAGGCAATCGTCGCGGTCGGCGGCGAAAAGACCTTCCGCCTCGTGCACGATACGTTCCACCACCATCTCGCCGGCGAGCCCGCAACGTTTCCTGAGATGACCGGCCTCGTCCATATTTCGGGCGTCACCGATGAGCGCGTTTCAGTGCCGGATCTGCGCGACTCACACCGCGTCCTCGTCGATGCGGGCGATCTTCTCGACAATGTCGGCCAGATCAGTGTCCTGCGCCACAACGGCTATAACGGCCCCCTTTCCTTTGAACCTTTCGCCGCTGAAGTGCATGATTTTGCCGATCCGGCTGCAGCCGTGCGACAGAGCATGGACTACATCCAGTCGCATATCTGACGGCTGCCGGGCATCGCCCGGAAAGCGAAGACGTGCGCCGTAACGGCACTTGACGGCGCACGCATAAAATGGAATACATATTCCGTACTTAGAAATTACTGGTTCGTTTATTCCGTTTTAAATCGAAGGCGCAGCGGGAGTGCCGCCTTTGAGGTGAACGAGCGCAACCCGGCAAGGATTGCGCTTCCGGCAGGAGAAGGTGTCGCCGGGCACCAATGTGGAGGAGAAAGACAATGAAGAAATTCGTGCTGGGCACGGCGCTCGCCGTGATGATGTCGACGGCAGCGCACGCCGAAACGATCGGCGTATCCATGGCCCTTTTCGACGACAACTTCCTGACCGTCTTGCGCAACGGCATGTCCGACTACGCCAAGACGCTCGACGGTGTCGAACTGCAGATCGAAGACGCGCAAAACGACGTTTCCAAGCAGCAGAGCCAGATCCAGAACTTCATCGCTGCAGGCGTCACTGCAATCATCGTCAACCCGGTTGATACCGATGCGACGGCTGCCATGTCGAAGATCGCGGCCGACGCCGGCATTCCGCTCGTCTACGTCAACCGCGAGCCTGTTAACGTCGACACGCTGCCGGAAAAGCAGGCCTTCGTCGCCTCGAACGAACAGGAATCCGGCACGCTGCAGACGCAGGAAATCTGCAAGATGCTGGGCGGTAAGGGCAAGGCCGTCGTCATGATGGGCGAACTGTCCAACCAGGCCGCACGCATGCGCACCAAGGATATCCACGACGTGCTCGGAACCGAAGCCTGCAAGGGCATCGAGATCGTCGAAGAGCAGACGGCCAACTGGTCCCGCACGCAAGGTTCGGACCTTTTGACGAACTGGCTGTCGGCCGGCGTTGAATTCGACGCTGTCATTTCGAACAACGACGAAATGGCCATCGGCGCGATCCAGGCTCTCAAGGCGGCCGGCCGCTCGATGGACTCGGTCGTTATCGGCGGCATCGACGCGACGCAGGATGCGCTGGCCGCAATGGCCGCGGGCGATCTCGACGTAACCGTGTTCCAGAATGCCGCCGGCCAGGGCAAGGGCTCCGTCGATGCAGCGCTCAAGCTCGCCAAGGGCGAACCGGTCGACAAGAAGGTCTACATCCCCTTCGAGCTCGTGACCAAGGACAACCTCGACAAATATCAGGCTAAGAACTGATCGTCTCAGTCGAGAGCGCGGGACGTCCCGCGCTCTCGAACAAATGCAGGTCCGGCCGCAAATGCCTGCGTCCAAAGGATGCCGCTTGCGGTAAAATAGGCTGGTCACCCGCCAGCGATGAGGACTTTCCGCGACAGCCGGAAACGACGGGGGAGGCAAGGAACATGACGCTCAGTCCGACAACGATGGCAGCCGTGCGCGCCAGCGGCGCCGTACCCAAGGCCGAATATCTTCTTTCTGCGGAAGGCATCCGCAAGGAATTCCCAGGTGTCGTCGCGCTCGACGACGTCGAGTTCAAGCTGAAGCGCGGCACAGTGCATGCGCTGATGGGCGAAAACGGCGCCGGCAAGTCGACGCTGATGAAAATCCTCGCCGGCATCTATACGCCAGACAAGGGCGACGTGAAGCTGAAGGGCGTCGAGATCCGGCTGAAGTCGCCGCTCGATGCGCTCGAAAACGGCATCGCCATGATCCATCAGGAATTGAACCTGATGCCGTTCATGACGGTAGCCGAAAACATCTGGATTCGCCGCGAACCGAAGAACCGCTTCGGCTTCGTCGATCACGGCGAGATGAACCGCATCACCGCCCGCCTGTTTGATCGCCTGAAAATCAAGATCGACCCGGAGATCGAGGTTCGCCATCTCTCCGTCGCCAACCGCCAGATGGTCGAAATCGCCAAGGCTGTTTCCTACGAATCCGACGTGCTCATCATGGACGAGCCGACCTCGGCGCTGACGGAGCGTGAGGTCGCCCATCTGTTCGAGATTATCCGCGACCTGCGCGAACAGGGCATCGGCATCGTCTACATCACCCACAAGATGAACGAGCTGTTTGAGATCGCCGACGAATTCTCGGTCTTCCGTGACGGCAAGTTCATCGGCACGCATGCCTCGAGCGACGTCACCCGTGATGACATCATCCGCATGATGGTCGGTCGTGAGATCACCCAGATGTTCCCGAAAGAAGAGGTTCCGATCGGCGATGTCGTTCTTTCGGTCAAGAACCTGGCGCTTGACGGCGTCTTCCGCGACGTCTCTTTCGATGTGCGGGCCGGCGAAATCCTCGGTATTGCCGGTCTTGTCGGCTCAGGCCGCTCGAACGTCGCTGAAACGCTCTTTGGCGTAACGCCTGCAAGCTCCGGCACGATTTCGATCGACGGCAAGGCCCTTTCTGTCAACAGTCCGAACACAGCCATCAAGAACCGCATGGCGTTCTTGACGGAAGACCGCAAGGACACCGGCTGTCTCCTGATCCTCGACATCCTTGAGAACATGCAGATCGCCGTACTTCAGGATCGTTTCGTCAAGGGCGGCTTCGTCACAGAGAAACAGATCTCGGCTGCCTGCGAAGAGATGAGCCGTAAGCTGCGCGTCAAGACGCCGAACCTGCAGGAGCGCATCGAGAATCTGTCCGGTGGCAACCAGCAGAAGGTGCTGATCGGCCGCTGGCTTCTCACCAATCCGCGCATCCTGATCCTCGACGAACCGACACGCGGCATCGATGTCGGCGCCAAGGCGGAAATCCACCGCCTCGTCACCGAACTCGCGCGCAACGGCGTCGCGGTCATCATGATTTCTTCGGAAATGCCCGAAGTGCTCGGCATGAGCGATCGGATCATGGTCATGCATGAAGGCCGCGTCACCGGCTTCCTCGACAGAGCGGAAGCCACCCAGATCAAGGTCATGGAGCTCGCTGCGAGCTGAGCGGACAACGACCCTAAAAAGGGAGGAACGAAAAATGGATACCAATGTCGCCGCACAGGGCACGAGCACACCGCTTTCCGGCGCAAAACGACGCCTGCCCCCAGAGTTCAACATTTTCCTGGTGCTGATCGGTATTGCGCTGGTTTACGAAGTTCTCGGTTGGATCTTCGTCGGCCAAAGCTTCCTGATGAACCCTCAGCGCCTGACGATCATGATCCTGCAGGTTTCGGTGATCGGCATCATCGCCGTCGGCGTCACCCAGGTCATCATAACAGGCGGCATCGACCTCTCGTCGGGTTCGGTCGTCGGCATGACCGCGATGATCTCGGCAAGCGTCGCCCAGGCGTCCACCTGGCCCCGCGCGCTCTATCCGTCCTTGACCGACATGCCGGCGATCGTCCCGATCGGCCTTGGCATCGGCATCGGCCTGCTCGCAGGCTTCATCAACGGCCAGCTGATCGCCCGCACCAAGATCCCGCCCTTCATCGCCACGCTCGGCATGATGGTGTCGGCCCGCGGCATCTCCAAGTGGTACACCAAGGGACAGCCGGTCTCGGGCCTCACCGAGCAGTTCAATTTCATTGGCACCGGCATCTGGCCCGTCATCGTTTTCCTCGTCGTCGCGATCATCTTCCACATCGCGCTGCGCTACACCCGCTACGGCAAGTTCACCTATGCGATCGGTGCCAACGTCCAGGCCGCCCGCGTCTCCGGCATCAACGTCGAAGCGCATCTGATCAAGGTCTATGCCATCGCCGGTATGCTGGCGGGCCTCGCCGGCGTCGTCACGGCTGCCCGCGCTCAGACCGCACAGGCCGGCATGGGCGTGATGTACGAACTGGACGCGATTGCAGCGACCGTTATCGGCGGCACCTCGTTGACCGGCGGCGTCGGGCGGATCACCGGCACGGTCATCGGCACGATCATCCTCGGTGTCATGACCTCAGGCTTCACCTTCCTTCGGGTCGACGCCTACTACCAGGAAATCGTCAAGGGCCTGATCATCGTCGCCGCCGTCGTTATCGACGTCTATCGACAGAAAAACCGCAAGAAGGCTTGATCCTCAAAAGAATAACTCTCCTCCCAGTGAAGCCAACTGGCCGGGATGATGAAAATCATCCCGGCATTTTGTTTTTCTGGCGCACAGTCAAATTGCTCTTTCCACATATGCTTGACACGCAGGGCTGCCCCTGCGCCCGCGCTCTGGCTATATTCGCGGCGATGCACTATATGGCAGGCGTTCAAAACTATCGGAGACTTATCATGTTGTCGCAGCGCAAGCTCGCGAGCCAGTTTCAGCCGCGTTTCGTTCTTCAGCTTTGGAACGCGATGCTGCGGGTACAGACCCGCGAAGCAGCTTCTCTCTTCGGCCATCGCGGCCGCTAAACGCGAATTTCTACAAATACTTGGGCATCGGGGCGCATCGTAGGATTGCCTGCTGGTGGCTACTGCCTCATCCGGGCTCGACTTTGTGGCGCGTGAATTGGGATACCGTCCTTCATTCACGCCTGTGGGAAGCGGATGCTCACCTTGAGGCCGCGGCCATCGGCGCCTTCGCTTAGTTTGGTCGTTGCTCCGTAAAGCTCGGCGATCTCCTCAACGATCGGCAGGCCGAGCCCCGAGCCCGGCGCTTCGCTGCCGCCACGCTCGAAACGCCGAAGCACGGTCTTGCGCAGTTCCGGGCGAATACCAGGCCCATTGTCCTCGACCTCCAGCGATACCGCCCCCTCCCTTGCAAGGACACGCGTCGTGACCTCGGCGCCGCGCCCGGCGTAAAGCAAAGCGTTGCCGATCAGGTTCTTGAGCATTTCTCCGACGAGCAAGGGTTCGGCGCGAATAAAGGCTTCGCCTTCGCCATCAAAACCAAGGTCGATGTCTGCATCGCTTGCCGCAGGAACGTGCTCTCCGGTGATCTCCCGCACGAGTTCTATGAGATCGACGCGCTCCAGCATCCGCGCCTCGTCCTTGCCGGCGGCATCGATTTTCGCCATCAGCAGCAATTGCCCGAGGATGCGCTCAGCATCAGCGACCGCCTCGTCGGCTTTCTTCACCGCGCCCCGGGTTTCCTCGATCGATCCGGCGCGCTGAGCCAGGGCAAGTTGCGTGCGGACGATTGCAAGTGGCGTCCGCAGTTGGTGGCTGGCGTTGCCTGTGAAATTGCGCAGCGCCCCCAACGCCGATTCCAGACGACCCATGAAGGAATTGACCGTATCGACCAGTCCTTGCACCTCGTTCGGCACCCGTTCGCCGATCGGGTGAAGGTCGTCGGGATTGCGCTCGGAAATCGCATCCCCCAACCGATAGAGAGGACGCAAGGAAAACGTCACCGCGATCCAGACGATCACAGCTGCACCGGCAATCATCATTCCGAGGCGCAATGCGGACCGCACGAGAATGGTTTGCGCCAGTTGTCGGCGCGCGATCGTCGTTTCGGCAACGGTGACGACGAAGGGAACGGAATTGATGCCCGTCGATGCTGAGCGGCGAAGCGCTGCAATGCGGATCGGCTCGCCACGGAAGACCGAATCCGCAAAAGTGGTCGATGCTCCAGGCTCTTCCGCCAACGACGGCAGCGTCTGGTAGCCGGTGATGAACTGGCCCGGCGGTCCGTCCACGCGATAGAAAACCCGGTCCTGTGCCGCCGAGGTCAGCATTTCCAGTGCGACATAGGGAATATCGACTTCAAGCGAGCCGTCTTCGGCCACCACGACCCGCTCGGCGATCGCAAGTGCCGAGCCGGCGAGAACGCGGTCCGAGACGACGTTGGCAGTCTTCACGGCCTCATGGTAGGTGTCCGTGAGCGCAATGACACCGATGACGGCGGTCGAGATCAGCAACCAGCCGAGCAGGCGGCGGCGAAGGGAATAGACCGCCGACCTCATTCCGGTCCGGCCGATTTGTCGAGATAATAGCCGATGCCGCGCGCCGTGCGCACTGTCAGCCCGTGCGGCGCCAGGCGCTTGCGCAGCCGGCTGACATATTGCTCAATCGCGTTGGGGCTCAAATCGTCGTCAAAGCCGGTCAGCGATTGCATGATCGCATCCTTTGCGACCACCTTGCCCGCCCGCATGAACAGGAGCTCCAGCAGCCCGAGTTCACGCGCCGGGATCTCGATCGGAGCACCGCCCGACGAGAAGCTGCGGGTATTGAGATCCAGCGAGACGTTGCCGTAGCTTACGGACGATGCCCTGAGACCCGCCTGCCGGCGCAACAGGACGCGCACGCGCGCTTCGAGCTCGCCGACGTCGAAAGGTTTGATCATGTAGTCGTCAGCGCCGAGATCGAGCCCCTTGATCTTTTCCTCCGGCGCGCCTCTCGCGGTCAGGATCAGCACCGCCGCACGGTTCTGCCGTGCGCGCATGGCTCGGAGCACGTCAAGCCCGTCCATTTCTGGCAGATTGAGATCGAGAATGACCAGATCGAAGGTTTCGGTGGCGGCGACTGCATGCGCTGACGCACCGTCGCTGACGACATCGACGGCATAGCCGCTGCCGCGCAAGATCGCTGACAGACCTTCGGAAAGGTCCTGGTTGTCTTCAACAAGCAAGATACGCAATTATCGTCACTCCCTGCGCCACCTTATCCGCCGATGCCTTGCTTGTGAACGGTGCGCTCCTGAGGCATTGTGGATTCATGCGGTTCTTGATTTCTTTTCTTTTTTTCGCCCTTTCTCCCCAGCTGCTCTATGCGGCGCCGATCATCTTTCCGGCCCTTTCCGGCAAGGCCGACGCCCGCACTCTGATCGTCTATTCGTCCTTGGACGAGCCGCTTGCAAAACCGATGATCGTCGGTTTCCAGAGGGCCAATCCGGATGTCGCCGTGCGCTACGAGGACATGCTGACCGGCGAAATCTACGACCGCATCATCAAGGAGACCGACGCTGGGATGAAGACGGCGGATTTCGCCTTCTCGTCCGCCATGGACCTGCAAGTCAAGCTCAGCAACGACGGTTACGCCCAGCGCAGCGACCTGCCGATGAGCGACCGCTGGCCCGCCTGGGCCAACTGGCGCAACACCGCTTACGCACTGACCTTCGAACCGGCGGTCTTCGTCTATCACAAACCGAGTTTCACGACGGAAAAGCCGCCTTCCACCCGGGCTGAGTTCGTCGACTACCTCAAGCGCCAGGGCGCCAACGTCTTTGGACGCATCGGGACCTACGACATCGAACGGTCCGGCGTCGGCTTCCTGTTCATGTCGCGCGACCAGGAGCAGTTCGGCGATATCTGGGATGTGATCCAGGCCATGGGGGCTGCCGGCGTCAAGCTTTATTCCACCAGCGAAGCGATCCTCGAGCGTGTGGCAGATGGGCGCTTCGTGCTCGGCTACAACATCCTTGGCTCCTATGCAGCCGACTGGGCCGCCCGGCACCCGGATGTCGGCATCGTGCTGCCCAAGGACTACACCGTGGTGATGTCGCGTATCGGTCTCGTGCCGCAGGCTTCCGCATCGCCGGATCTCGGCCGTCGCTATCTCGAGTTCTTCATGTCGAAGGAGGGGCAGACGATCATGGCGCGCGAATTGCAGATACCGGCGGTCAGCCCCGAGGTCGCCGGCGAAAACACCGCCAACACGATGCAGGAAATGCTCGGCGGCCAGCTCCGCCCGGTTCCCGTCAGCCCCGGCCTGATGGTCTATCTCGATCAGGTGAAGCGGTCGCGGCTCATCGCCAAGTGGAACGAAGTGCTGCGACACCACTGACAAATAGCCGGGGATCCCCTAAGCCTTCGTCCTCGACCGCCCGCCACGCGCCGCCTGGGCCGAAAGGTTCAAATCCACGGCAGAGCGTATCAGCGCCGTCAGCGCCTCCTCATCGAGCGCGTCGCCTTCGTGAAGGTCAATTGCCCTTCGGGTATTGCCGTCGAGGCTTGAATTGAAGAGACCCACCGGATCGGAAAGCGAAGCGCCCTTGGCAAAGGTCAACTTCACGACAGCCTTGTAGGTCTCCCCAGTACAGATGATGCCGGCATGCTCCCATACCGGAACGCCTCTCCACTTCCATTCCTCGGTCACATCGGGGTCGGCCTTTTTGATGAGGCTCCTCACACGTGCCAACATCTGACCGCGCCAGTCGCCGAGCTCGCTTATTCTCGCGTCGATCAGATCAGACGGAGAAGCGCCGCCTTCAGTTGAACTGTTCGCCTTGGTCGCAGCCGTCGTTTTTGCCATTGTTTCCTTCTCCAGTCTTTTCTTCGCTATCGCCCGCACCGCGGGCCGCATCCATCACATGCGCTCGCCGGGCAAACGGCTCGCTTGTGTCACCCACTCCAGGAACTGGGCTTCGTCAATTTTATCGTGCTCGTGGATATGGAAATAGCGCACGTCCCCGCTTTTGGAGCTGACCGGCGGCAGAGGACTGAGCGATGCGCCACGGAAAAACGCGACCTTGATGTACTTCGCAAAACAATGCACGCCCAGAAACCAGCCGTCGCCTTCCATGCCGTAAAGCGGAGAGTTCCATTTCACTGCCTTTTGCACGCCGGGAACTGCACGCGCGATGATGGTGTCAAGGCGGTGTCCGACCTCGCTTTTCCAGCCCGGCATTGCCGCGATATAGGCGCGCACCGGCTCGTCGCCGTAGCCCATTTCGATCTGCGGATTGCCACCCGAAAGCAACGTCGGCTCGCCCGCGCTCTGCTTGGCGCCGTCGTCCAAGGAGGGCGGCTTACGCCCGCTTGCTTTTGCCGCAACTTGCTTGCGCATCGCACATCCTTTCGGAAGGTCCCAGAAATGATCGGCGCGAAGCTACCACAACTCGCTGTCGCGAAGGCACCGCTTCTAGCGGGTGTCGTGCAGTCGGCGACAGATCGCGCGAAAACAGGCGACGTGGACGATTCGGCTGCTTGCAGGCGGTCGAATCCATTCGAAGTGGTCTCCTCTCGGCCGAAAGCAGAAGCAATCTCCCTCCTCCAGGCGCAAGAACCTAAGATTTCGTAAATGGCATGCCTTGAAATTCGCATTCGGGACTTGATGTCAGCTAAATGTCAGCTTTCTATGATCGCTTAGGGTCACTGGCCCCCGTGGAGGCGGGCAGCCGGTTGCGTACTGGGAGGAAGCCACCAATCCGGTCAAGCGATAAGGGATAAAAGATCCCGTCGCCGTCTTCCCGTCCGCACATAGCAACAAAGTGCGCGGCGAAAACGCGCCTCACGGAGGACTGACCTTGAAACATTTTTTCCTCGCAACGATTCTGGCCGGCGCCATGTCGCTTCCGGCTTATGCCGCTGACTACACCATCATCGCGCCGGCAAATCCGGGCGGTGGCTGGGACCAGACGGCCCGCTCGCTTCAGACCGTCCTGCAGCAGGAAGGCATCTCCGGCAACGTTCAGGTTCAGAACGTTCCTGGCGCCGGCGGCACCATCGGCCTCGCCCAGTTCGCAAGCCAGCAGAAGGGCAATGCAAACGCCCTGATCGTCGGCGGCTACGTCATGGTCGGCGCGATCCTCACCAACAAGTCCCCGGTCACGCTCAAGGACGTAACCCCGATCGCGCGCCTCACCGGCGAATACGAAGCGATCGTCGTTCCGGCTTCGTCCGAAATCAAGACGATGGCTGACCTCGTCGCGGCCCTGAAGAAGGATCCGGGCGCCGTTTCCTGGGCTGGCGGCTCGGCCGGCGGTACCGACCACATCGCCGTTGGCCTGATCGCCAAGGCAGCCGGCGTCGATCCGACCAAGATCAACTACATCGCCTATTCGGGCGGCGGCGAAGCACTTGCCGCGATCCTCGGCAGCCAGGTGACGGCCGGCATTTCGGGCTACGGCGAATTCGAATCGCAGGTCAAGGCCGGCACGCTTCGCCTGCTCGCCGTATCCGGTCCGGAGCGCGTCGCTGGCGTCGACGCTCCGACGCTGAAGGAATCCGGTCTCGACGTGGTTGTCGAAAACTGGCGCATGGTCGCGGCTGCTCCGGGTCTGTCCGACGAGCAGAAGGCTGCCGTTTCGGCTGACATCGAAAAGCTTGCCAAGTCGGCCGGCTGGCAGGAAGTGCTGAAGACCAAGGGTTGGCAGGACAGCTATCTCGCCGGTGACGCCTTCAACACCCAGCTCGACAAGGATGTTGCGGCCACCGAAGGTGTTCTCAAGGACATTGGACTGGTGAAATGACCAAGGGGCATAACCCTTCAACTTCAACGCGTCGCCCGGATCGGGCGGCGCTCTTCATCGCGGCGGTACTCGCCGCTATCGCTGGCCTCATTTTCTGGGACGTGTCGCGCCTTGCAGGTGCTGCCGGCTACTCCCAGGTCGGACCGACGACGGTCCCCTATGCGATTGCCTGCTGTCTCGCAGCCCTCGCCGTCTGGACCATCTTCGCTGCATTCCGCAACGATTTTCCAGAGCGCGAGCGCCAGGAAATCGCGCCGGTCATCTGGATCGTGGCAGGCCTTGCAGCGCAGATGCTGCTCTTGAAGGTCGCAGGCTTCTCGATCGCCACCGGCATTTTGTTTGCGCTCACCGCGCGTGGCTTTGGCAAGCGCAAGCTCTGGTTCTCCCTGCCAGTCGGCATTGCGCTCTGTTTCGCCGTGTGGGTGATTTTCGCCAAGCTTCTGCAGTTGTCGCTGCCCGCGGGGCCGCTTGAACACCTGTTCTTCTAAGAGGGCCGTCGACCATGGCTACTTTTGACTTCCTGATTCAGGGATTGTGGGTTGCTGCCCAGCCGATGAACCTGCTCTACGCACTCATCGGCGTGACGCTCGGCACGGCTGTCGGCGTTCTTCCCGGCATCGGCCCGGCGCTGACCGTGGCACTTCTCTTGCCTGTCACCTACCAGCTCGATCCGGCCGGATCGCTGATCATGTTCGCCGGCATCTATTATGGCGGCATGTATGGCGGTTCGACCACTTCCATCCTGCTCAACACGCCAGGCGAAAGCGCCTCGATCGTCACCGCACTCGAAGGCAACAAGATGGCGCGCGCCGGACGCGGGGGTCCTGCCCTAGCCACCGCGGCCATCGGCTCGTTCGTCGCCGGCCTGATCGCGACGCTGGGCCTCGCCTTCATCGCCCCCTATATCGTCAAGCTGGCCCTGGTCTTCGGTCCGCGCGAATACTTCGCGCTGATGGTTCTTGCCTTCGTCACCGTATCTTCGGCATTCGGCGACAGCACCCTTCGCGGCCTGACGGCGCTCTTCGTCGGCCTCGCGCTTTCCGTTGTCGGCATCGATCAGCTGACCGGCCAGGCCCGTCTCTCCTTCGGCGTTCCCGAACTGCTCGATGGCATCGAAGTCACCACCCTTGCCGTTGCCATGTTCGCCATCGGCGAGACGCTGTTCATCGCCGCCCAGGGCGAAAAGGGTCCCGACAAGGTCGAGGCCGTGCGCGGTTCGGTCTGGATGAGCAAGCTCGACTGGGCACGCTCGTGGAAGCCCTGGCTTCGCGGCACGTTAATCGGCTTCCCGATCGGCGCGATGCCGGCCGGCGGTGCGGAGATTGGCACGTTCCTCTCCTATGCGGCGGAAAAGAAGCTGGCAAAGCACCCGGAAGAGTTCGGCCACGGAGCAATCGAAGGCGTTGCCGGTCCGGAGGCCGCCAACAACGCGTCGGCCGCCGGCACGCTCGTACCGCTTCTCACACTCGGCCTGCCGACGACGGCAACAGCCGCAATCATGCTCGCCGGCTTCCAGCAGTACGGCCTGCAGCCGGGCCCGCTGTTGTTCGCCACCAACCCGCAGCTCGTCTGGGGCCTGATCGCCAGTCTGCTCATCGCCAACTTCATGCTGCTGGTCCTGAACCTGCCGCTGATCGGGCTTTGGGTGAAGCTCCTGACGATCCCGAAGCCTTGGCTCTACGCTGGCATCCTGCTCTTCGCGACGCTCGGCACCATCGGCGCCAACCCGTCAGTCTACGAACTCGGCATGTTGCTCGCCTTCGGTCTGCTTGGCTACGCCATGCGCGTCTTCGGCTATCCGATCGCCCCCGTCGTCGTCGGCCTGATCCTTGGGCCGCTCGCCGAGCAACAGCTCCGTCGCGCTCTTGCCATCAGCCAGGGGGACATCTCGGTGCTGTTCACCTCGCCGATCGCCGCCGTGCTGCTCGTGATTGCGGCAGCCGCTCTGATCGTGCCTTTGATCCTTCGGGCACGTGGCCGCGGCGAGGTACTCTCGCAGTTGGCAGCCAACGAAGACTAATAGCGCCTCCTCTCAAGGCTATCCGCAGGCCCGGCCGGTTTGAAGACCTGCCGGGCCTGCTTCCTTTGCATGGCTGGGGTGCCCAATTGTGCATTGCAATATAGCCGTCGAACCCCCATCTTTTGCTCATCGAATAGAAAACGAAAGCGAGCAAGACGATGGCTACCACAACTTATCACAAGGGTTTCATCGGCCGTGCCTTCGCAGTTCTCGGCGCTGCTAGCGCTGCCGCCGCCGCTGTTGAAGGTCACCGCCGCCCGAAGGCAAGCGACCTGCGTACGCTGGGCATCGACCCGGCAATCTTCCCGGACACGCGCCGCGGCTAACATATTCCAGCGCGCCGTGAGGTGCGCCTTATCCTCCCAAGGATGAAACGGCTCGGGGTCGACTGACCACCGGGCCGTTGTTTATTTCCCGGACATGGCGTGGGAAGCGGCGCCTCCGCTTTTGCTGAAAGTACCCGTCGCAAACACCCCGGCATCACGGATAGGGCTTGCTTCCCTTGCATGGCTGGGCTGTTCGATTGTGCATTGCAATATCGCCTGCACGACCCCATCTTTTGCTCATCAAACAGAAAACGAAAGCGAGCAAGACGATGGCTACCACAACCTACCACAAGGGTTTCATCGGCCGTGCCTTCGCAGTTCTCGGCGCTGCTAGCGCTGCCGCCGCCGCTGTCGAAGGTCACCGCCGCCCGAAGGCAAGCGACCTGCGGACGCTGGGCATCGACCCGGCAGTCTTCCCGGACACGCGCCGCGGCTAACACATTCCAGCGCGCCTTGAAGGCGCGCTCTATCCTCCCAAGGATGATACGGCTCGGGGTCCTCAAGACCGCCGGGCCGTTGTGCATTTCAGGTCATGGCCTAGCCGCTACGGCCGAAGGAAAAGAGCGCGCGCAGCCTAAGGCGCAGGATGTAGGACCAGGGGACCTCGGCATCGATCGCGTCATATCCGGCCCGCGTCAGCGAGAATTCGACGCGCCCGGCATCTGTCTCTCTGCGTGTCATGTACTGCATGTTGAGTGCGCGGAAAACCGTCGCATGCAACTCCTCGGGCCAATAGATCTCTTCGGCCGGCACTCGAAAGGCACCTGCCCTGTAGAGCTCCTCGAGAACCTTTCTCAAATCATCTGCGAGCATCCGGCGTTTATCCGGTGGCCTGGGCCTTTTGGCAATCCAAGGACCACGACAGCCCAACAAAAAAACGGCCCGGCGTCTCCGCCGGGCCGTCGATGCTTCGCGAAATGCTTGGGCTTGCGCCTCAGGGCGACGCCTTTACTCGGCGTGCGCGCCCGAGAGCTCCTGCTCCCTTTCACGCTTGTTGTAGCGGATCGACGACCAGAGCGAGATGCCGATGAGGGCGGCGCCACCGAGACCGGTGATCACTTCCGGGATGTGGACGAGCGTCTGGAAGTACATGACGACCGAGAGGATCAGGATCGCGTAAAACGCACCGTGCTCCAGGTAGCGGTACTCGCTGAGTGTTCCCTTTTCCACCAGCATGATCGTCATCGAGCGCACATACATGGCGCCGATGCCCAGGCCAATCGCGATGATGAAGAGGTTCTGCGTCAGCGCGAAGGCGCCGATGACGCCGTCGAACGAGAAGCTGGCGTCGAGCACCTCGAGATAGAGGAAGGCGCCGAAGCCGCCCTTGGCCGCAGCACTCAAGGTTTCCTGCTGGGCGTCGAGCAGGCCGCCGACCACTTCGACCACCAGGAACGTCAACAGGCCATAGATGGCCGAATAGACGAAGGTGTGGACATCTGCCGGATCGAGCAGCGTGGAGAAGCCGAGGATCAGGGCGAGAACAAATGCAATCTCGATGCCCTTGATGGTCGCAAAGCGCGCCATCTTGGTCTCGACCCACTTGATCCAATGCACGTCCTTCTCATGGTCGAAGAAGTAGCTGAGACCGACCATCATCAGGAAGGTGCCGCCGAAGGCTGCGATCGGCAGATGCGCGTCGTTCATGATGCGCGCGTATTCCTCGGGCTTGCTTGCCGCCAGAACGATCGCCTCGATCGGACCGATCTTCGCCGCGATGACGACGATCAGAAGCGGGAAGACGATACGCATGCCGAAGACGGCGATGAGAATGCCCCAGGTCAGGAAGCGATGCTGCCACTCGGGCGTCATGTCCTTGAGCTTGTTGGCATTGACGATGGCGTTGTCGAATGACAACGAAATTTCGAGCACCGCAAGCACGGTGCAGATGAAGAAGACCGAGGCCATGCCACCGATGGTGCCGGTCGACTGCCAACCAAGCCAGGCGCCGAGCACAAGGCCGACCGCCGTGACAATGAAGGCCCAGGTGAAATAGCCGAGCGCGCTCGTGTGCGATAGAGGCTGGTTCATCGACGTGCCCCCTTCGCCCGAACAACACCGGATTCGGTGAAAAATTGTGGTTTCAAAACGGAAATGCGCACGGCCGAAGGGGCACATGCGTGAGGCATGAGATCAGTTGTCATGAGAGCTAATCCGCCGGCTAATTTGCTGGCGGTACCGACATCACGAGAGCGCCGTAAAAACTCTCGCCAGAGGGGCCCGGCACCAGTGTTCATCCCGCGGCCCGATGTCTGGGCGGCGGGAGCGATTTTCTAATTAGCAGCGTGGGGTCGAACGTCAAGGGGGCCGGCCGCGCTTTCGCGTGCGATCACCATACGATTGCGGTCGGCAGCGCGGTAGACTGCGCTGGCGCTACGTACCGATGATCAAGCCCGCTCACAAGGCGGAGCCATCCGCGCGGTCTTCCGCCTTGAAACCCAGGAGCGCAACCAGTGCCGATCGCCTGCCGATGAGATCAGCAAGCGTGTATTTGTCGAAGACCGAAACGAACGCCGCGGTTGCTTCCGAAAGCACAATAGGCAAGGTGCAGGCAGGCGCGATGAGACACCCCTCGCAATCGATCAGATCGGTCAGCTCTTCCGTATGGCGCAGCAGAACGCCGAGGCTGATTTCGCTCGCCGGCTGGGCAAGCCGGATGCCGCCATTGCGTCCGCGTACGGACTCAAGGAAACCGGCATTGGCGAGATCCTGCACAACCTTCATCATGTGATTTTGGGAGACAGAAAAGGCGTCCGATATCTCCCGGATCGAGCTCAAGCCTGACGGTCGTGACGCCAGGTAGATCATCAGCCGCATCGCATAGTCTGTGTACTTGGTCAGCCGCATCGCTCGCCTGCGTCAAAAAGCCCAGCCGTAAAACATGCATTTCATTAGCATCTTTAATGCAGGCGATATAGATGTATCTCAGATGCATGTTTAATGCGTGCACGTTGAACAGAAAGGAATGATCATGCCGAAACCGCTTCTCCCCGAGACCGTTAGCATCGTGAAAGCAAGCGCGCCGGCACTTGCGGCACATGGCGCCGAAATTACCAGGAGCATGTACGCGCGCCTGTTTCAGGACGATCATATTCGCGCCCTGTTCAACCATTCCAACCAGGGCGAAGGCGGCGCGCAGGTCAACGCCCTTGCGGGAGCGATCCTCGCCTACGCGCAGAACATTGACAATCTCGGCGTTCTCGCGCCCGTGGTCGAGCGCATTGCGCACAAGCACATCGGCTATCACATTTTGCCGGAGCACTATCCGTTCGTGGCAAAGGCGCTGCTTGCCGCCATCAAGGATGTGCTTGGTGACGCGGCGACCCCTCAACTTCTCAATGTCTGGGGCGAGGCCTATTGGTTCCTGGCCGATATCCTGCAGGAGCGCGAAGCCGAGATACGCGAAGAACTGCGTGGGCGCTCCGGCGGCTGGAACGGCTGGAGAGACTTTGTCGTTGCCTCGAAGGTGCGGGAAAGTGATGTCGTAACGTCTTTTGTGTTGAAGCCCGTCGATGGCGGCCGTGTCGCGCGACACAGACCGGGTCAGTACCTGACGCTCCGGTTCAAGTCGGCAAACGGCGCGGAGATGAAGCGTAACTATTCGATATCGAGCGGTCCGGACGACAGCTTCTACCGGATCTCGGTCAAACGGGAAGCCCAGGGACAAGGCGGATCACTCTACCTGCATGATGAGGCCGCGGTCAGCACGGTCTTGAGCATCACGCCGCCGGCGGGTGACTTCTATCTGCCGGAAATCCCGGCAGCACCGGTCGTGTTGCTGTCAGGTGGTGTCGGGCTGACGCCGATGGTCAGCATGCTGGAGACCATTGCTGCGGAACACCCCGATCTTGAGGCGCACTTCGTCCATGGCGCATTGAACAGCGCCACGCACGCCATGGACCGTCACGTGCGCAAGCTCGCGCGCGCTCACGGCAAGATCAAGGTCAGCAGCTTCTACAGCGAACCGACGAGCAACGATGCGGCCGGTCTGTCCCACGACTTCGACGGTTTCATCACCGCGGAATGGCTTCGAAAGCACACGCCAATAGACGCGGCCGAATTCTACCTCTGCGGACCGAAACTCTTCCTGCGCTCGCTCGTCCCGGCCTTGGCGCGAGAAGGCGTTTCCAGTTCACGGGTTCACTATGAATTCTTCGGACCGTCGGACGAGATGATTGCGGCTTGAGGGCTTTGGTCGGCTGACGAGTTGGATCGGCAGCGCGGATGGCCGCAACGATCGGTTGACGACAGTGCCGACGCCATCCGCACAATAGCCACTTCTTCCGAGGCAATACCGGTAGTCAGCCCCGACCGGGCATTACGAGCCTCAGACCGTCGATCAGCGCGTCGGCCTGAGGCCCGCGCGTCAAGGCGAGACGTTAAATTTCGGATAGCTACCGGAACAGATCATTCTCAAAACTTATGGATTCATCGCCAATGCGCGATGGATCGCCTTCTTGGAATATGGCATGGGCTGCGTAAATCGCTGAAAGTCCCGCACATGACCGTGATCTCCACGTCCGTAACCGCTCCGAACGCCGCCCGAACCGGCGTCCTCATCATGCTCTTGGGCATGCTGATGTTCTCGCTAAACGACGTCATGGGCAAATGGCTGGTGGCGACCTATTCCGTCAGCCAGCTGATGGTGATCCGTAGCGTTGCGGCACTCCTTTTCCTGTCGCCGTTCATTCTGAAGCGCGGTTTGCGCTCGATGTTTCAGGTCGAGCGCCCGGGCCTCCAGGCCCTTCGTTCGCTGCTCTTTGCCATTGACGCTTCGGCATTTTATTTCGCGGTCGCCTACATGCCGCTTGCCGATACGATGACCTATTGGCTGGCAGCGCCGATCTATGTTGCCGCAGCTTCACCGTTCCTGCTTGGCGAAAAGGTCGGTTGGCGGCGTTGGACGGCAATCCTTATCGGGTTTGCCGGCGTGCTGATTGCGCTGGAACCATCGAAGGAAAGCCTTGGCCTGCCGGCGCTGATCGCGCTTGCCGGCAGCACCGCCTTCGCGTTCGCGCTGATGCTCGGGCGCACGCTCCGATCGACGCCGGACACGACCCTTGTTTTCTGGCAGATCATCGGCGCGCTGATCTTCTCGCTCGTCGGCGTGGCGGCGAACCCCGCAGGCTGGGCACCGGTTGATGGCCAGGCGCTCCTCAAACTCGGCATGCTCGGTGTTGTCGCGATGCTGGCCCACATCCTGGTCAACCGGTCCCTCAAGCTCGCCGATGCTGCCACCGTCGTGCCCCTGCAGTACACCTTGCTTTTCTGGGCGGTGGTCTTCGGATGGTTCTTCTTTGGCGACACGCCCCGCCCGACAGTTATCATTGGCGCGGCCCTGATCGTTGCATCGGGCCTCTTCATCTTCTTCCGCGAACAGCAGTTGAAAAGACGGTCGGCGAAGGGCTGACCGACGACCGCCTTTTCAAGCAGGGTTCCATCGCCGGGCACTCTCTGCTACCTCCGCCGACGTTGCACGCTACAAGGAGGCGCAGGTGGCCAAGGCTATCCATTCGATGATCCGGGTTCTCGACGAAAAGAGGTCCGTCGAGTTCTATCGCGTGGCCCTGCAGCTTGACGTCGCCGAGCGCCTTGAATTCGATACGTTCACGTTGCTCTACCTCAGCAATCGCGAAAGCGATTTCGAGCTCGAACTCACCGTCAACAAGGATCGCACCGAAGCCTACGCACTCGGCGACGGCTATGGCCATCTGGCGCTTTCGGTCGACGACCTCGACGCCGAGCACCAACGACTGGGCGAAGCCGGGCTGAATCCGGGCAAGATCGTCGCGTTTAACCGCGACGGCGCGCTGTTGGCCCGCTTCTTCTTCCTGGTCGATCCTGACGGTTACAAGATCGAAGTTCTGCAGCGCCACGGGCGCTACAAGTGACAGTTCGCGAAGTGCCGACAATCAATCGAAGCAATACTGATTATCGCGTCTATCTATTTCGCTTATAGGCGGGTGCGACTTAATCTTCCCCGGAAGCATCAAGAATGATGCACAACAAGGGGAATGCGAATGAGAAAACAGATTGCAGCAGCCATGCTCGCCGCCTTGGCGGCAACCGCCTCGGCAAACGCCGCAGAGAAGATCAAGATCGGCACTGAGGGTGCCTACCCGCCATTCAATTTTATCGATCCGGCCGGCAAGATCGGTGGCTTTGACATCGACATCGGCCTTGCGCTTTGCGAGCGCATGAAGGTCGAGTGCGAGGTCGTAGCCCAGGACTGGGACGGCATCATTCCCGGTCTGCTTGCCAAGAAGTATGACCTGATCATCGCCTCCATGTTCATCACCGAAGAGCGCAAGAAGCAGGTAGCCTTCACCAACCCATACTACCTCGCCGCGATGACGCATGCCGCCCCCAAGGGCTCTGGCATCAAAGAGTTCACCAACGAGGCGCTCAAGGGCAAGGTGATCGGCGCGCAATCCGGCACGACCCAGGCCGACTATATCGCCGCCACCTACCCCGACGCAGAGATCAAGCTCTATCCAACCCAGGACGAGGCCAATCTCGACATGGTCAACGGCCGCCTTGACCTTCAGGTGGGCGATATGCTGCCGCTGCTCGACTGGGTGACGAAGAACGCCGATGGCAAAGGTTGCTGCGAACTAGTCGGCGAGCCGATCACCGACAAGAAATTCGTCGGCGACGGCGTCGGCATTGCCGTGCGCCAGGAGGATAATGATTTCCGCGAAAGGCTGAACAAGGCGCTCGACGAAATCCGCGCCGATGGGACCTACAAGAAAATCAACGACAAGTACTTCACCATCGACGTCTACACGATGAAGTGACGCGCCTTCGGCCACCGGCGCCGCCCACTGGAAAGCGGCCGCGCCCAAACGGGCGCGGCCGGTATCTCTTAATCGCCGCCGGCGGCGCGCTGCCGCGCTACGATCGCTTGGAATTTGGGGTCGTCGACGAGCGACTGTACGGCCCAGTAGCCTTCGAGCCATTCGGCCTCGCCTTCCCAGCCGCCCTCGACGAGCTGGCTGAGGTTGGTGAGCGCCCGTGAGCGTTCACCTGCAAGCGTCCATGCGCCCGCCGCATGAAACCGGTACCAGCCGATATGTTCGCTGGCCTTCTCCAGGTGCAGGCCCCAATCGCGGCAGGTCGCGAGATCGAGGTCGCCGACATTTTCCGCGGGCAGGTTTCCGCTGTAGGCAATGTGCCGGTCCAGTTCCGTCAGACCGCATGCCCTAGCAATCGCGATGGACCCCTTGTTCGAAGCATGCGTATGCCATTCGATCTTAGAAACGCCGCGCCTGACGCACTCCGCAACCGTCGCGGCTGCCGCAATCCTGGCCAAGCCTCGGCGGCGATAGGCGGGTTCGGTGCCGACACCGAGTTCGCATCGTTGGCCGCTGACGCTGTCAGTGGCGCAATGGCTGACGATGCATCCTTCGTGAAGCACGCAAAAGCCGACTGCTTTTTCCAGGAAGAGTTCAGGTGAGCTCCAACCGTCCATGAGATCGGTCAGCGTGTCGAGGTTGCCCGGATTAAGGGCGAGCAACGCGTGATCGATCGGCGCCAGGCGAAATCCATCCGGTAACGCATCGGACGCGCCGATCAGATGAGGTCTCCGCAACCCCAGCCTCACGCGCGGATGCGGCAGGGCGAAGGGATTGGACCAGACGTCCCGAAGACGATCCGCCCAGCGGTCCTCGACGAAGAGATAGGCCCATTGCGGGATCAGGTTGTTCAACGCCGCAAAACTGCCGGCAGCCTGGTCCGGCGAACCCGCGAGATAGTAGGCATCGCCATTTGACAGAAGCGCGACACGCGGTTCCTCGAAATGGTCGATCCATACGTCGCCGGCGATCGTGCCGTCGAGCACCGCCGACACAGCCACATGGACCTGCGACAGGTCCCTTAAGAGAGAGTGAGCGGCCGAGTAGCCCTCTTGCTCAAGTTGAAACATGAGTATGCAATCCTGTTGCGGCAGGTATTCTCGCCGCCAGAAGAAAGAGGAGAGACGAGCTGTTCGTCCCATTTCACACCGGTATCAGCCCACCGGCTCACGGCTTTGGAACCTGCCATCCTGTTACCTCTCTTCTTGCGCGCACGACGTCGGGCGCGATTGCGGCCACCTGATTAATCAACCGGACCGTGCGGTACAAGCACTTAACGGTAGCGGCAACATGGTGATCGGGCACCGGCGCATCCGCCATTGGCGAAGTCGGGTGAAGCCGCTATTGCTCCTTTATCAAGATTGGATGAGCCTCGACCTGGAAACGGTAAAGACATCGGAGACCGACATGTTCGACCTGACGGGGAAAACGGCATTGGTCACAGGCGGCGGGCGTGGACTCGGCCTCGAAATGGCCAAGGCCCTTGCCAAGGCCGGTGGCACTGTCGTGATCAACGGCCGCAATAGGGAGGCCCTCGAGGCAGTCCGCGTTTTGGTTGCCGGCGATGGTATCGCGCTCAACATCGCCGAAGGAGACGTCTCAACCGACGCTGAAGAGATTGTCGCCGCCGCTGTCAAAGGGACGGGCCAGCTCGACATCCTGCTTCACGCTGTCGGCGAACGCGATCGGCGCGGTACGGACGCCATGGATCCCGCGTCTTTCGCGGAGGTCCTCAACAAGGACCTGACCGCAGCCTATGCGATGGCTCGCGCGGCACTCCCCTATCTGCGGCGCTCTTCCGCCGGCAGGCTGATCTTCGTAACCTCTATCGCCGCGTCCGCCGCGCGCTCCGGCGACCCCGCCTATACCGCGGCGAAGGGCGGCCTTGACGCGCTAACCCGCTCGCTTGCGGTCGAACTCGGCTCCGACACACTGACTGTCAATGCGATCGCGCCTGGCTGGTTTGCAACGGAAACGAATGCCGCACTCGCCGCCGATCCGGGGCTACAGGCATTCGTCGATGTGCGTATCCCGTTGAAGCGCTGGGGGCGCCCGGAAGAGATCGCGCCGGCGGCTGTGTTCCTCGCCTCGCCTGCGGCAAGCTTCGTTAACGGCACGACGATAACCGTCGATGGTGGCATGACCGTGCAGATGTAGCCGTTGGCGGACTGAGGCTGCTCAGGTCCTCTCGCCCCGACCGGACAAGCCGTCGGCCAGAAGCAAGGCAAGGCTCGATGCCGCCTTGCCGGGCTTTGGCTTGAGACGCAGGCTGAACTCTGCGTTCGGCAACGCCGGAAGAGCGAGTGCCTTGGGCGCGAGCGTCACGCCCTCTCCCAAGAACCGCGCTGTGCGCACCGTAACTGCAATGCCGCTTCGGACCGCGGCGCGCAAGCCGGATAGGCTCGGGCTGGTCGCGGCGATGCGAAACGGGCGGCCGGCCTCCTCAAGCGCAACCGTTGCGGCCGAACGAAAGCCGCAGGGCGGATCAAGAACGGCAAGTGGCAGCTCGCCGTCAAACACTGCCGGATCGTCCGAGGCGGATAGCCAGACCATCGGCTCACGCAACACGGCCATCTCGTCGGACGCCGCAGCTTCCCTCATGACGATCAACACCTCGATCGCCCCTTGATCATAAGCCGCCGTCAGTTCGCGGGAGCGCCCCACCCTCAGATCCAGGCGCACCCGTGGATGAGTACGGCCGAAATGGCGCAAAAGTTCGGGAAGGTTGCTATCGGCGAAATCCTGGGTGCAGCCAAGCGAAAGGCGACCATCGGCGCTTGCGCCCTTCAGGCTTAGCCAAGCATCCCGATTTACGTCGAGGATACGACGAGCATGGACCACCAGCTCCTCTCCGGCTGGCGTCAGAATGCGCCCCCGGCCGGAGGGAGCCAGAAGCGGCTCGCCGATCATCGTTTCCAGGCGCTGCATCTGGACAGTCACCGCCGATGGCGTTCGCCCGACGTAGGAGGCTGCGTTCGCCAACGAGCCGCTTTCGGCGAAGGCGAGAAAAGTGCGCAGAAGTTCAGGGTCAAACGCTTGCATAACTTCATGATAATCGAATTATAAATTCAAAACAATTCGATTTTATATAACTAATTGAAGTGGCAGATTGAGCTCACACAACAACACGGAAAGCCCTAAGGAGCGCCCAATGCCCATCATCAACATCACCGTCAGCGGCAAGGCCGACCCAGCACTCTCTTCCCGTATCGCCGCCGCGGTCAGCGAATTGACGGCTACCCACCTGCGCAAGGACCCGAAGGTCACGGCAATCGTCGTCAGCTACGCGGACCCGGAACACTGGTTTGCAGGCGGAACCTCGCTTGCCGAGCAGAACGCCAACAGCTTCTGGCTGGACATCAAGGTCGTCGACGGAACCAACACCAAGCAGGAAATGTCCACCTACCTTGAAGCCATATTCGGCCGCTTCGATGAGTTGCTTGGCAGATTGCACCCAGAAAGCTACGTGCTCGTTCACGAGGTTTCGGCTGCCGCCTACGGCTATGGCGGCAAGACGCAGGAGTTCCGCTACATCAGCGGCAAGCTCAAAGCAGGCGTTTAAATTCAAGGCGCGCCCTAGCTCCCACAGAAGACAAAGCCGTGGCTGAGCTGGCAGCGAACTGGCTGGCGCGAAAAGCGCGCCGGCCTCCTCTTGAACGAAACCGGAGCCGGCCCGGCACCAAGCGCACCGAAACCACGAGGGCCGCTGATCGCCAGGCGGCGCCACCCTTGGAAGCCCACCGGTGCACCGAACTTCGCACCAGCCGGCTTTGATCCGTCGCCTCCCTGGTCGCGACTACCTACCGCAACAGGTGCGCCAGTCCGGTGCGAAGGTCCGTTCGGCACTGATAATCGAGTTTCTCGTTCAACGCCTGCACGTTCCCTTTCGAACGTCGGACTTCGCCAAGTAGGCCGTCGACGCGACGGATGGTGGATTGTGCGCCAGTCTCTTCGATCATGGTCTTTGCGAGATCGTTGATCGACGTTTCTTCGCCGCGGCAAACGTTGAGGATGCCAGCCCCGGCCTGCCAGCGGCCGATCGCCTGAACCAACGCCCCGACAACATCGTCGATGTAGACAAAATCGCGGGTCTGGCAACCATCCCCATGGATCGTGATGTCTTCACCACGCTTCAGGCGTTCGACAAATTTTGCGATCACACCCGCGTATGGTGAAGCGGGATCCTGGCCTGGTCCGTAAACGTTGAAAAAGCGCAGCCCCAAGGATGACATTCCGTAGACCTCGTAGGCCGCGCGTGCATGAAGTTCGCACGAAAGCTTGTCTGCACCGTAGGGCGACAAAGGCGTGCAATGGCCGCCTTCCAAAAGAGGCAGATCCTGGCTCGCCCCATAAACCGCGGCCGAGGATGCGTAGACGAGCGGCAAGGCGCTACGCGAGGACGCAAGTTCCTCGATGATCCGCAGGAAGCCGGTCAGGTTAATGGCGTGCGACGACGTCAACTGCCGCTTGCATTTCTCGACCGAAGAGACGGCCGCCAGATGGATGCAGGCGTCGGCATCGCTGAGCACTTCGCGAATAGCCACACTATCCAGGATTGAACCTTCGACGAAGCGAGCATCCACCGGGACATTCTCGTGCCTGCCCGAACTCAAGTCATCGAGAACAGTGACGGCATATCCAATTTGCAACAATCTGCGCGTCAGGTGCGCACCGATGAACCCGGCTCCACCGGTAACCAAAACCCTTTTCAAGACATTTTCCCTCACGACGCCTCATCGTGATGGGAGCGTCTGGATCGTTAGTTGTGGTGGGCGTCGGAGCCAGCGAGCCGTTCGCAGCCGAAATCGGAAAGACCAATCGTGTCCGCGACACGGATCTCGCTTCCGTCTCGATTGCAATCCTCCCTTGCGGCAGTTCTGCCGTCAAGGCTCCCGCGGCGCAGTTTACCGTTGCGCGCAATACGCGTACTTGTAAAAAGGAAAACAACAGGGTTGCAAAGAAGGATGACGCCGCGGCAGGCAGTGAGCCGTCAAGGCTCCTGAAGCCCAAGGATCAGATCCTCGACCTCCGATCCGCCACCGACACGCATCAGCGCGGCGAACGAACCATCCGCCATGACTTCAAAGAGGGTGCCGCTATTTTCGCCCTTTTCATTGGTCCTTGTGACGATCAGCAGGCTACCGCGACCCTTGAGATAGGCGCGGATGTTGGCCACGGCCAGACGAATCTGATCCGCGGAAAAGTAGCTCTTGTTGAGAATGTTTGCGGCCCTGACGAGATCGAAGCGGCCGGCAAGACCTGGAGACCGCTTCATGATGTCATCTTCCACGAACTCGATGGAATCGCCGCGCGACAAGGCGCGGGTAATCATCTGCACCGGCTCGCTCTTGCCGCTGCGGATCAGTGCGCGCAAGCGCGGCTGCAGCATGGCTTTGGCAAGTTGGCGAGGGATGAAGGCAAGCGACACATAGTCCAGCCGACGTATCCAGGGCCGGATCGCTAGACCGGCAACATCGTATTGCAGCGGCCAGCCCTCGGGGTCTGCAAGAACCCGAACGCCAGTCGCCACTTCGACGATGTGGGCGTCAATGAAAAGATCGGTGGCCGTGATCTTCGGCGTCGAACCGCAGGCTTCCAGGTAACGGAGCAACTCGACCGTGGTTACCCCGGTGGAAACGCCGACATCAAGCACATCGCGCAACTGAGCCGCCCGCTCCGCAAGCACCGGCCTGAAGGCGGTTTCGAGCTCGCGAAAGCGGGAAGGTTGCGTCAGCTTGAAGGTGCCGTTGCGCATCTTCAGCTTTGCAAAAAACTCGGACTCGCGGGTGTAGTCTGCCGCGCCGCCAGTTCCCGAATAATATTGCCGGGCACTCATCACCATCGTCAGATACCTTAGCAATTGCGTCTGCTGGCCCTAGCACCCACGCGTGCTGCCGATGCCTCATATATGCCCTCCTCGCGGAGGCAAGGCTCAGCGCTGTTACTACGATCTTGTGGTGATAATGGCCGTCATCGGCTTCCAAAACGTGAAAACAACAACAGATAATTTCATTATATTCGAAAACAATTGGATAATGATATCAACTCCTTTGGAGAATCCAAGTTCCTTTCGATCAATTTTCGCCGAATGGCCTTATCGAGCGACACGCCTCGACGGCCCTATAACGTGCGCGAGGGACTGCGGCACCGCCGGGCACCAGCACCCGTACCGGCGGCGATCTGCGCCCGCGGCTCCAGCTTGATCAGATCATAGAGATCCTCGTAGGCCGCGACGGTGCGGTCGATTGAGAAGCATTGCGCCCGGCGTCGGGCATAGGCCACTGCGTCGTCGTACTTTTCCTCGTTTTGCGCAAGCTCGCGAATGCGGTCGGCCAAGTGCGTTTCGTTCTTGGCCGGAAATCGATAGTCGTCATTGTCGACAACGACTGCAAGCCCGCCAACGTCACTGACCAGAATAGGCAGGCTCGCAGCCATCGCTTCGACCACGGCCACTCCGAAACCTTCCCAGTGGGAGGATTGAACGTAGAGATCGAGGCGGTCGAGGAAACCCGGGATATCGCGGACCAAGCCGGAAAAATGGACCCGATCGCAAACGCCCAAGGCCCTGGCCAGTTCCTCAACGACGGGGCGGCGGCTGCCAACGCCGGCAAAAACCGCGTGAACATTCTCTGGCAGACGGGGCAACACGCGTACGATCGTCTCCTGGTCCTTCTTGTCGGTGAAGCTTCCGACCATACCGATATAGAACCGACCATCCGCCCTTGGGCCACGGTTTCGCGCCGATGCAAAGCGCTCCAGGCAAACGCCATTTTCGATGATATGGATTTTCGCCGCCGTCGGCGTCAGCCACTCCGACAAATACTCGCGGACTGGTTCGCTGATCGCCGCGATGCAATCATAGCGGCCGTAGATCCACCGTTCGATACCGCGCAACCACCGCCTCGCCCTGCGGCGGTTCCACGTGTTGTGCTCGGTGTAGATCTTACGGAATGGCAGGAGCGCGCAGAAATAGAGCGATGGAAAAAGGTGGACGTGAACCAGATCCGCCGCCCGCATGGCGTTCCATGCTGCACGGATGGACCTCGGGCTCGACAGCTTCACCGCTATTATGGTCACCGCGGAAAATGCTGCGTCATCGAGCAGTTCGTTGTTGGCACCCTTCCAGACGATTACGGTTGCCGAAAAGCGGGTTTGCCGCTGAGCCATCTCCACAACCAAGCGCTCGGCGCCACCGTTTCCATTGAGGTCGTTGATGATATGAACGACGCTGCCCGCCATCGTAAGACAATCGCCCCAAATATTCTTCGAAGGAATTATGCATAGCTATGATCACTTCAACAACAACAAGTGATATATACGTTTAATATTGCGATTTGTTCGTTTCCTAACAAGATGTTCGCAGGCGGGACGGACGGAGACCATCGCATGCCGCAGCTCTTCACTAGCTCGCGCGCCATTACGATTGTCGGAACGTCAGGATCGAGCCCTCAGATCAATGCCATGCGGTCGAGAAGAAGCTTGTTGACTGCATGCACATCGAATTTTGACTGCGCCAGGTCGCGAGACCTGAGCCCCATTTCCGTGACAAGAGAGGGCGCCTTGAGGAAGCGGCACAATACGTCGGCCAGCTGCCTGGCATTGCGCGGCTCGACGAGATAACCGTTGGTGCCGTCCACGACCGTCTCGTCGCAGCCCGGCAGATCCGTGGTGACGATTGCCCGTCCCGTCGACATCGCCTCCAGAATGCTGCGCGGAATGCCCTCACGGTAGTAGGAAGGCAAGACGAACACGCTGCAGGCGGCAAGATGAGGGCGAACGTCGGTCGTTTCCCCGAGATAGGTCAAGCTCCCGTCCGTAACCCAGCTTGCCAGAGCTTCGGACGAAATCGCAGCCGGGCTGGGATCGAATTGCCCCAGAACGCGGAACTCCGCCTCCGGATATTGCTCGCGCACCAGGCGCGCGGCCTCGGCGTATTCGATAATCCCCTTGTCCTTCAGCAACCGGGCGATGAGCAGGAAGACCGGCCGCCCGGTCGGGGGGCGCGAAAAGGCATAATGGTCGAGATCAACCCCCGAGCCCGGCACCAACGTCAGATCCTTCAGATCGGAAATCAGCCCACAACTGGCGATGTCTTCCGAATCCGCGCGATTGTAGGCAAAGACCCCGGCCGCACCCTTGAGCGCCTGTCGATACAGCAGAATGCTGATCTGTTTGACACGGCGGCCGAGCCACCGCTTGCTCGCAGCTTCGGAATAGACGTGTCCAAGCCCTGTGACGAGAAAGTACCGCCTTTTGACGCCCGCCAGGCGCGCCGCGATGCCGCCGTAGACAATCGGCTTCATCGTATACGGAATTACGACATCGATCTTGCGCGCCCGAAGCAGCCGCCAATAGGACCACAGCGTTGCGAGATCGGTGAACGGGTTTAGCCCCGCTCGCGCCATAGGCGTGCATGCGAACTCGACCCCGATGGCTGCAAGCTGACTGACAACCTCCTCGTCCTCTTCGGGACCGAAGGCCACCACCGAATGCCCGGCTTCGACCAGGCGTCGCAGAAGCTCCAGGCGAAAATTGGTGAGGGAGCGACTGTAGCTGGAGAGCACGGCAATGCGCTGCTTCGGAGCGGTACCGGAAATATCCGTTGCGCCCCGTGCCGCCCCCACGCTCCACGACTGCGCAGGTGGCCTGGTCGCAGGATAGTCGCTCGCATCGATCAACATCCACTGCTCCATACAAGCGTTTGCAAGACCGGAAATGCTCACATCGGCATCGGTGTCGACGGTGGTCCCCGTCTCAGACTTGACAGTGCAGCTTGCAGCACGTCCTCGGAGAGATGGGCGCCCTCGGCATCAAGGGCCGTGTCTTCACCGTCGAACGGAGCCGTCGTGCCTTCCGTTGAATGCTTGTCAAAGCCCGGGATGAGGCTGTTCATAATGGCAAAGACCATCGCCTGGTCGCCAAGCTCAGCAAAGAGCTTCAGGCGAGCAAACATCTCCTTCAGCGTCGAAAGAGGCACGGCATTCGGGATTGCACCGAGCACACCGGGGATAGGCGACGTGATGCGCTGCTCGTTGCTGTCGAACAGCTCTTCATAGAGCTTTTCACCAGGCCGTAAGCCAATGATCTCAATATCGATATCCTTGCCCGGTGTCAGGCCTGCAAGCCGGATCATGCGCTTGGCTATATCGATGATCTTGATCGGTTCATTCATGTCCAGAACGAAAATCTCGCCCTTGCCGATATCGCCTTCCAACCCATAGGCCGAAGCTTGCAGCGTCAATTCGACTGCTTCGCGAATGGTCATGAAGAAACGCGTCATCCGCGGATCGGTGACCGTCAGCGGACCACCCTTGGCGATCTGCCGCTTGAACAGCGGAATGAGGGAGCCACTGGAACCGAGCACGTTGCCGAACCGGACGGTCATGAACCTCGGGCCCGAGCCCTTCTTGAGGCAGTGCAGGTCCAACGCCTGGCAATAGAGTTCAGCCAGCCGCTTGGTACCGCCCATCACGCTGGTGGGGTTGACCACCTTGTCGGTCGACACCTGCACCATCGCCTGCACCTTGAAGCGACGGGCAGCGTTTGCGACGTTCATGGTGCCGATGACATTGGTCAGCACGCCTTCGCACGGATTGAGCTCCACCATCGGCACATGCTTCAGGGCTGCGGCGTGGAAGACGAGTTCGGGCCGGTATCTCGCAAAGACGTCGTTGACGCGATTGGCCCGGCGCACGTTGCACAGATTGGCCGTCCGCTTGACGCCCGGATAGCGCTCGCCAAGCTCCATATCGATCGCATAGAGATTGTATTCACAGTTCTCGACCAGGATGAGTTCCGCCGGCTCACGCGCAGCCACCTGCAACGTGAGTTCGCTGCCGATCGAACCGCCCGCACCGGTAATCAAAACACGCCGACCGCGCACCAGGCGAAGAATGGCTTCGTTATCGAGTGCGGCCTGCGGGCGCTCAAGAAGGTCGGTCAATTCGATCGAACGAAGCTCGAAGCGGCTTTCCTGCTTGGCACTCTTGAGTTCCGTGATCTGGGTCAAGCGCGATACGGTCATGCCACGCGCTTCCGCACGCCGCATCACGTCCTCGGCGCCTTCTCCAAAGGTCGAAAGCGCTTCGGTGAAGACCAGATGACGCGGCGCCTGCCCACTCTCAGAAAGTTCACGGACCACGCGGTCAAAATCGGCAAGGGCGCCAAGAATTGGGATCCCGCGGAGCGTCATGTCCGTATGCTCGGGCGTCGCCTCCAGGCAGCCGACCGGTTTGTGATTGCAGTGCGGATCGCGGCGAAGTGCCCTTAGATAGAGATCCGCCGCGTGACCGCTGCCCACGAGCAGGGTCGGGATCAGGTCGCCGTTGTCTTCTGCAATCGGTTGCCGCCGTGTCGGCCGCAACGCCAGTTCGTCCAGCCGGAAACTCAGGCGCGATGCGGAAAGGAACGCGGTGAGGAGCAACGCTTCGAGCGGCACGACGCTTCGGGGCATGTCCTGGAGACGGTTCGCGAAGAACGACATCAACACGAGCGCCGCCGAACTGATCACCACGGCTTGCAGGATCGAACGCAGGTCCGACACCGAGCAGTAGCGCCAGTCCCGCCCGTACAATCCCGCAACAGGGAAGGCGAGCGCGCATGCGAGGATGTATTGGGGACCGGTCGTCGCCAAGGCCCAGATGAGCTCGGGCCTTGAGGACATGGCGTCGAAGCCATAGCGCAGGAAAAAGGCTGCCACGAGCGCCAGTGACGCCGAAGCGATATCCATGACATAGAGCCTGCGCGAGCGGCGAACCTGTTTGACCGACGATACCGCCGTCCGTGCCGCCAGGCGCGAAAGGGCGCGTCCGACGGCCGCAAACCAGGTGAGGATGTTGACGAACCGAGCCCAATATCTCGCCGGCAATGGCTGAGCTGGGGCAACGGCTTGAGTGGGCTGGGCAGCGACCTCGTTGCGATGCATGCGACACCCTTCGATCAATAGAACGTCGTCCGGCCGCCGCGCCGAGACCGGACGGACGAACGATGCACTGAGACAATCTCTGTCCCGATTGATTTGTTCGGAATAAACTTCGGATACCTATGAATTCATACTAAGTTACCTGAAATTTATTTCACTTATGTACTGATCTATGTATTCGTACTGGCAATAGGATAAGCGAATTTCCCCAAAACTGTGGCACGCCGAATACCGGGTGTAAATTATCTCTTTGTTTTATTCACGCAAAATTAACTAATTAACTTAGAACTGAATAGTATTACCAAGGATATATACCTAACCCAAACGGATTAATCATTGAAAGCGCACCGCCAATGGAGCCGCAATGTACAACGGACAAAAATAGCTTTATACATTCGTTTCAGAGCGCTTAAAAAGCAACAAGAGTCATAAATTCCATACTCTTATGATTTAATTAGATCATCCCCAGAATATACTTTGAAAATCCAACAATGAAATCGACAGACTTCGTCGCTATTGCAGGGGTGACCACGACGCTATTTTACCGTCGCTCAGAGAAGAGGAGGCGGCAGGCGTTCCTCGAGTCCCGCCTTTGCTGGCGGCTTATGCCGATCATTCTCCGGCGAAGGCACGCCGATATGAATCCGCGATCGGCTTGACCAGATACTCAAGGAATGTCCGGTCGCCGATCTCGATGAACGCGTCGATCGGCATACCCGGATGCAACTGGTCCATGCGCAAGCCCGCCGGCAAAGGCATGTCGAGGCGTAGCACCGCTCTGTAATAGGGTTCGCGGGTCGCCGGGTCGCTCAGCCGATCGGCCGAAACATGGGCAACCGTTGCCGAGACCTCAGGCGTGAGGCTGGCGTTCAAGGCGGAAAGACGCACCCTGGCCGGCTGACCGACGTGGACAACGTCGATATCCTGCGGATGGATACGCGCATCGACGACGAGATCGCCGGTCGGCAGGATTTCCATGATCTTCTCTCCCGGACCGACCACGCTGCCGACGGCGTTGTAGACCGAAGCGACGACGACGCCGTCCACCGGTGCCGTGACGGTCGTCCGCTCGAGTACCCGGCGTGCCGCCGATACCTGCTCCTCGATATCAGCGAGCCCGGTTTTCACCTCGTTCATGGCGGTCACTGCCTGCTCGACTCGCTGCGTCTTCAGCCGCTCGATCTGTTCTCGCGCCTCGGCAACCTGCGTTCGGCTCGACGACGCCTCAGCCTGCAGCATGCCGACCTGTCCAAGCAGATCCGCCTCGACCCTTAGAAGCTGGGTGTATTCGGTGCGGTTCGTCAGCCCCTTTTCGAGAAGGTTGAACTTCCGTTCCGCCTCGCTGCGCACAATCTGGGTTTGCTTCTCGACGGCAACCTTTTGCGCCGAAAGGCCCTCAAGCCCATCGTTCAGGCTCTCCACCCTTTGCTGGAGGATGACGGTTTCCGACGTGAAGCGGGCAAGCCGGCTCTCAAATTCCTTGACCTGCTCTTCGGTCAGGTCGCGGCTTGCAGCAGACATGGTTGCGGGTGCATTGCCGATGGCGATCGTTAGCTCCCGCCTTCCATCGCGCTCTGCGGCGAGGCGCGCCTCCCGCGCCTTCAGCGCAACCCATTGTTTTGCGAGCCGGTTGAGTTGGGTGCGTGCGACGGTGTCGTCGAGCACGACAAGTGTTTGCCCCCTCTTGACGGCATCGCCTTCGCGAACCGCAATCTCGCTGACGATGCCGCCTTCAAGGTGCTGGACAAGAACGTTCCGGCCGGTAGCCGTAATCGTGCCGGCGGCGACCGCCGCCCCTGATAGCGGGGCTGTCGCCGCCCAATAGCCGAACCCGGCAAGAATGAGGAAAAGCGCGCCATAGCCAAACCGCGCGACCGACCCGGTGTCGGTCACGATCGTCTCTCTCCACGAGCGCCGGGCGTTGACCACGCTCATGGACGATCACCGGTTCTGCCCGGCACGAAGGTCGAGATGTTGGCGACCGTAACGCCCTGCGGCCGATTGGCGGAGGCCCTGGCGATCCTCTCTGCGCGTTCGGATTGGGCGCGACGCGTCACCTCGTCCGTCGGGCCAAAGTCCTCAATCCGTCCGCCCTTCATCACCAGGATCCTGTCACAGGTGGTCGCAATCGACATCCGATGGGTGACAATGACGACTGTCACACCGCGTCTCTTGGCCTCCACCAACGCCCGTCCGAGTGCCGCCTCCCCTTCACTGTCGAGATTTGCATTCGGTTCATCGAGCACCAGAAGGCGCGGCGCTCCGTAGAAGGCGCGTGCAAGCCCGACACGCTGGCGCTCGCCGCCAGAGAGGTTGCTGGAGCCCGGTCCGATCACCGTCTGGTAGCCCTTGGGCTGCGACAGGATGAGGTCGTTGGCATGGGCGGAACGCGCGGCGGCGACGACCTTGTCATCGGCGGCGTCCGGCTCAAAGCGGGAGATGTTGGCAGCGATCGTTCCAGGCAGCAGTTGAACGTCCTGCGCGAGATAACCAACCAGTTGGCCCAGTTGCTCGGGATCCCAGGTTCTCAGATCCGCTCCGTCGATGCTGATAGACCCCGCCGTCGGCGCCACTGCGCCGGTCAGGAGGCGTGCGAGCGTGGACTTCCCCGCCCGGCTCGGCCCAACGACGGCAACGCTTTCGCCCGCGGCAATGGTGAAATTCAGCCGTTTCAGGATTGGCTCCGGATCGGTTCCGGCATCCGGTGACACGTAAAGGAGGTCGCGCACGGCAAGATGGCCAACCGGATCCGGGAGGCGAAGCTTGCGGCTGTCGACGTTCTCTGCCTCGATCACCTTTTCGAACCGTGACCAAGCAGCACGTGCCTCCATCGCCTGCTTCCAGATGCCCACCAGCTGATCAAGCGGCTGCAGCGCACGACCGGACATGATCGAGGATGCGAAGATCATGCCGGCGGTCATCTGCCCTTTGAGGACAAGGGTGGCCCCGACGGCCAGTATCGCCATCTGCAGGATCATCCTGACCGATCGCGACACGCCACCAAAGACGGCGTTGACGACAAGGTTGCCGTCAGACGCAGCCGTCGCCGCGGCAAACTGACGTCCCCAGACTTCGCCGACATTCGCCGTCATGCCCATGGCACGCACCGTCTCGGCGCTGCGACTGAACATCTGCGCCGTCAGATTGGCGCTGGTGATGCGCTCCTGGGCAAACTGCGCTGCCCGCTTGTTCATGTACTGATTGAGGAAGACCAACGAGATGATGGCGATCGCACCGATTGTGGTCATCACGAACAGGAGCGGATGCAGCAGGTAGAGGAGGGCCGCAAACAGGGGCGAGAAGGGCAAGTCGAAGAGAACCGGCGTGCCGCGCGACGCGACGAAGCCCCTGATGGTCGCAAGATCACGCAGCGGCTGTATGTCTCCGGGCTCCCGGCCGGATGCCTTGAGCACGCTCGAAAACGCGGCAGGTCCAAGCTCATAGTCGAGCTTGGCGGCCATTCGAACCGCATAAATCGCGCGAATCACATCAATCAATCCGAGAAACGCGAAGGCGAGGAAGGCGATGATCGTCAAATAAACGAGCGTCTCGAGGCTCGATGACGGCAAAACTCGATCATAAACTTGGATCAAAAACAGCGGCGACGTGAGCGCCAGAACGTTGACGACCGTCGAAAACAAGCCGAGGTCGATCATGCTGCGCCGAAACGCAGAACGTAGATTACCGTCTCTGATTCTCTTATCTGCCATGCTTTAACGACACCGGTTCTAAGATTTTGAGTGGGGCCGTATCGATGGAAGTCTTGCCTGATGTCAACGTGCCGGAGGTTGAGTAGATACTATACATCTGTTGTAGCGGTTGCTTATAGATGCTATTTTATGCCCCCACCATATAACGCGACAGGTCACAGTTTTCACACGCTCCGGTCGCTTGCTGTTCTTGCAAGGCGGTCGGTAAAAGCAACGGCGCGTATTCTGCCCCACTAATAAAGGATGGAAACATGATCGTTAAGGGAAGACCCGTAGCTGACACGCTTTATGGAACGAACGTAGCTGACACGATTTACGGATATGGCGGCGACGATAGCCTTTGGGGCTATGCCGGTGATGACTATCTCGACGGAGGAGATGGCAACGACCGGATGTACGGTGGCGACGGCAACGACTTCTTCAAGGCTGGCCCGGGTGACGACTATGCTGAAGGCGGCGCCGGCAACGATTCCTTCGACGGCGGACTCGGTAACGACCGCTTCATCGGCGGCCTTGGCAACGACATTTTCGACGGCGAGGACGGCGACGACACTCTCGAAGGCGGCGATGGTCACGACACCATGCTCGGCGGCGCCGGCAACGACACCTTCTATGGCGGCGCTGGCGAAGAGTACATCGATGGCGGAGCCGGCAATGACATCATCTACGCCGGCGACGGCGATGACGGTTTCGTCAACCGCATCAACCCGGCAACCGGCAAGGTGACGACACAGGCCGTTGGTGGCGGTGCCGGCGATGACTACATCTACGGCGAAGGCGGCAATGACGCCCTGAAGGGCCAGTCCGGCAACGACCACGTCTACGGCGGTATCGGCGATGACCGGGTCGATGGCGGCGACGGCGACAACTATCTCGACGGCGGTGACGGCAACGACATCCTCGATTCCGAGAGTGGCCGCGATGAAGCCCATGGCGGCGCAGGTGTCGACCGGATCAGCGTCGGCGCTGGCGACGATCTCGTCTATGGCGACGGCGGCAACGACAGCATCAGCGGCGAAGACGGCAACGACACGCTGAATGGCGGCGATGGCGATGATCTGTTCTACGGCGGCAACGGCAACGACACGATCCGCGGCGATGCCGGCAGGGACACGCTCATCGGCGAGAGTGGTTCCGATTTCCTCTGGGGTGGCGCCGACGCCGACCGCTTTGTGCTCAAGGGCGCAGGTGCGCTGGTCGGCCAGGACACGATCATGGACTTCCAGGATGGCCTCGATCGTATCGTTCTGGAGAAGCTCGGCATCACCCGCTATGCCAACACTGGTGGCCCCGGCACGGTGTTTGCGTATGACGACCCGAGCGGCGACGTGATCCTGAAGGCCCAGGATTCGGCTGGCCACGCCTTCAACATCGTCGTCGACGATCCGAACGGAACGCTGTCGGCAGCCAACTTCAGCGCCGCAGACTTCACTTTCGCATAAGATTGAGGCGGCCGCGGATTTACATGCGCGCTCCGCGGCCGCCCACCCCATCCGCTCCTGACATCCCTCAGCAGGCTGGCTTGCCAAACTTCATCGGGAGAATGCTTCGCCAAAGGCGAGCGCCCGCAATGCGTCCTCCAACGCGTCGAGATCGCTGATCCGCGTTTCCGCCTCGTGTGCGCCGTCTGGCGCTGTCACATGATGAATTCGCTCCTTGCGAGCGACCATCACGGTTCGCCATCCGCGACGGCGCGGCGTGACAAAATCCTTCATCGGGTTGTCGGCGATGTAGACGAGATGGTCAGGACTGACCGCCGCCCACGTCTCGACCGTTTCGTAAGCCCTCGTGTGCGGCTTCCAGAAGTCGCGTCCCCAAAGATCGGTGTAGATCACGAGGTCAGTAAGGGCTTCAAGCCCCAGTGCTCGCACCTTGGCCTGCTGTGTCGCGGCGGGCCCGTCGGTGATGATCGCACGTCGACCGATGCGCGGGCGGTCCAGGTAGCGACGTGCATCACCTGCAAGCGCAATGCCTGGCTCGTGCCCACGGTAAACGGCCACGAGTTGCGAGACCAACGCGTCGTCGGCATCAAGGCCCATGGCGGCCAGCGCCATGTCGAAGACGCGCCCACTGTGTCCAGTGGCGGCCGCGGCCTGGCAATATCCCTCGAATCCTTCGGCGCCGACATGGCTGGCCAGCCAGGCATCGACCGCCTTAAAACCGCTCGCGACAAAATCGCGCTCCAGATACAGCGTGTCGTCCAAGTCAAAGACAAGCACCCGCTCGTTTGCGGACATGTCCGCTACCCCCTGAAGACCGCGGCGTCGTAACGCAACATCAACACACCCTCGCGCCAGTTGTCGTGCGCCGTGCTCGGCAATCCCGCCACTTCCTCAAGCAGAAAGCGTGCAAACGTCGCTCCGGCGTGGTCCACCAGCGGATACCCCCCACCGAAGCGGGCATTGATTTCGATCACGCGCGGACCCGTCTTTCGATCATCGATCACCTGAAAACAGAATACCCCGCGCAAAGCCGGCAACGCCCGCACGATGCCCTCCGCCATGGCGCGATGGAGGGGATGGCGTTCGGTGACGCCTTTTTCAACCTCCCCTGCCCGTATACGCAGACGTCGATGCGAGATCACCGAGACGAGCTTGCCACCGGCATCGACGAAAGCATTGACCGTATGCTCCGGACCGTCGAGGTATTGCTGCAGGATCATTGGCTCAGAGGTACTGTCGGGCAAATCCGCTTGCGAGCGCACGACGCTGATCAACCGGCTGGCGCTTCCGGCATTAGGCTTCAGGAAGAGTGGCCAGTGCCAGTGCGCCAGTTCGTCGCGAACCTCTTCCAGCATTCCGGTTCGAGGGACGGGAACGGCCGCAGCCTCCAGGACGCGCATCGTCTGGAGCTTGTCGCGGACGACATCAATGACCGTTGGGGCGCTGACATGCACGTGACATCCGGCGTGGGCGAAGTCATCGACCGCGGCTGCGAGCGGCAACAGTTCCGGGTCGATCGTCGGAACGATGAGCCTGATGTCATGCTCGCGCGCAAATCCGGCAAGGCGCGATGCAAATTCCGGGTGATCGTAGGGCGGCGCGGTGAAGGCCCTGTCGGCGACGGCGCAAGCTGCACTCAAATCCGGATCGAGGTCGCAGGCAAAAACCTTGAGGTCGATCTCAAGCGCTCGCGCTGCCCCGCGAAAACACTCAATCAGGCCGACACGCCTGCCGGCGGAAGAGACGAGGATATTGAGCGACCTTTGTGCCATGCACGCATTCTCCTAAAAAACGAGGAGCCAAGATCTTCATTCGTGTGTACCAAACCAGGCGCGCGGCAATCCGAACATCCAGTTCCGGCTGTCTTACGTTCCCAATTTACTATGCACAGCGGGGCGTCGGCCGTCCGCCGTGCGCCAGGCGGTGACTTCAATGCATTCGCGGTCGCCGCACATGACGGTAAACCCGTCCGGCGTATGCGCCTGCACCTGCCCGGGAAGGCCTATATAGCGAAAGGAGTCGGCAAAGCTGCGCGCCGCGTCGATATGAACGAGCCTTCCGTCCTGGCGGCCGAAGGCGCCTGGATAGGGCTCCCCGACCGCACGGATCAGGCGCAGGTTTTCCGCCGCCGGACGCTGCCAATCAATCAGGCCATCCTCCATCACGCGCTTTGCGCAGTAGCTTGCCAGATTGTGATCCTGCTCGACCCGAGGCGCCTCTCCCGCCGTCGCCAGTGCGACGGCTTGCGGAACCATTTCCGCCAGATTGCGCACATGCTTCTCGTAAAGACTGGCGGCCGTCTCGTCCGGCGCAAGCGGGAAAAGCCTCTGCAGGATGATAGGGCCGGAATCCGTGCCTTCGTCGATCCAGAAGAGCGACGAACCCGTGGTTTTCTCGTCGAGGAGGATCGTCCAAGGAATAACCCCACGACCTCGCAGCCGCGGAAGCGCCGACGGATGAAAGCCGATAACCCCGAGACGGGGGATGGCGCGAAATGCGTGGCGGCAGATCTGGGACCAGCCGAGAACCAGGACGAGGTCCGGCGCGATCGCCCGCATCGCCTCCAGCGTTTCGTCCGCATTCACGTTGGTCGTGTGGAAGACCGCGCTCCCGGCCGCACGTGCCGGCGTCGTCAAATCGGCAAAATCCGAATGCCGGTCCGCAGCCTCAGGTGGCAATGTGATGACCAGTGAGGGCAACATCCCTTTCGACAGAAGGGCATCAAGAGCCACTCGGGAACCTTCTACGGCACCAACCAGAACAAAACGCATTATCTTTCTCAAATACAAAAGTGCGCCAGAGCACAACCAAGGGAAGAAATAACCCGTGCGGGCGATATTAAAGTATTTCAAGTATGATATGGAGGGATGCTATTTCAGACGTGGCCTATACTGCAAGAGAATAATTGCATGACAGTGTTAGTCGTTGTATCGTGAAACCACTGCTTTTCTAGGGTCCTGCCCTCGATAGCATATTTAGAGAACGAACACATTTTAGAAATGATAGCGTCCGATGTGCCTTCCAAGACAGAGGCAATGGAGAATTGATATCCTGGCGTGCAGACCGCGCGACGGGGCTTAATGCTCGTGGCAGGAGCAGTGAAACACACCGGGTGTGACGCTGCGGACCAGTCGAGAGAATGCGGAGGAAGGCCCAGGCTGCGGCGCAACTTCGGATCCATGGTATGATTTTGCACTTGATCACCAATTTCAGCGCAAGCGCCGGAGCTGAAACAATGCTTGCGCGCCTGCTCAAGGCTTCACCGGACGAACGCGTTCTGGTCGTGTCGCTGCTGGACGTGTCGGCGCGAAACCGGAATCTTGCGGACAATCCACGCGTCGAGTACGTGGCACTCGGCGCGCGCTCGTTGCCGGCGATCGTTCAAGGCACGATGAGGCTCTCCCAGATCATCCGCCAGGAAAAACCGAGCGCCATGCTGTGCTGGATGTACCATGCAATGGTGGTCGGAACGGTCGCAGCCAAGCTCGCGCGCTGTGCGACGCCGGTCATCTGGAACGTTCGCCAGTCACTGGATGACGTCGGTTCGCTGTCGAGAAGCTCTCACCTCGCGATTGCCGCTGCCAAAGTGTTGTCCGGTTCTGCATCCGGCATCATCTACAACTCGTCCCGAGCGCGCGAAATGCATCGCGCCTATGGCTACCGCGACCTGAATTCGGTGGTCATTCCCAACGGCTTCGAAATTCCAGCCGTTGCCGGCGGCCACGAGGCGCCGCCGCGCCGGATCGGTATCGTTGCGCGCTTCCACCCGCAGAAAGATCACGCCACCTTTTTTCGGGCCGCAGCCTCCGTCTTGCGGACGCACCCGGACACGCGTTTCCTTGCGGCCGGGCGGGGACTGGCCTGGGACAATCCGGAAGTCGTCCGGCTGATCTCGGATTCAGGTCTGCCGAATGAAGCCATCGAGCTCAGGGGCGAGGTGGCGGACATGGAGGATTTCTACCGCAACATTGACATCCTCGCGCTATCGTCGAGAACGGAAGGCTTCCCCAACGTCGTCGCCGAGGCGATGAGTTACGCGAAGATGGTGGTGGCCACTGACGTCGGGGACGCAGCTGAGGTCGCCGGCAACGCCGGATTTGTCGTGCCTGCCCGCGACCCGGAAGCCTTCGCCGACGCCATGCGAAAGGTGCTTGACCTTTCGCCAAAGGAATATGCCCGCTACGCCCACCTCGCCCGTGATCGTATCGAAAGCGAATACACATTGCACAAGATCGAAAGACGATACTCCAACTTTCTGAGGAATTTTTGACCCGGCGCCGCTTCGCAGAACGCGGGGAACGGGAATGCTGAGCGGAAAAGGTTATCGCGCGAATGGCAATGAAAGCGAGGCCCAATCCAATGCGCGCGACAGTTCAAAGTCCCTGATATCGGCGCGTTGACCAATGGCAAGCATGTGATAGCATTCAAACTTTCAGAGACATTCTTTCGATTTCGTAAAATATACAATCAAGAATTGCATTTCTCGACTTAAGACAATCCAATCACAAGCACTTCTTCCGCGGGCCTTTTGATATGCGTGGAACCCGAAGAATAGCAGATCACATCACTTGGCGATCAACGACACCGCATTTCCGGTGCACGACGGTCAGCGGCTGCGTTTCCGGCCAAGCTTCGCTTGCCGTAGGACGCCGCCTACTCGCCCCGGCAGGGACGCGTCCGGGCAGGTGTGCATCATGACGACGCCGATACGCACAGTCATCGTCGACGACCATCCGCTCGTCATCGTCGGCGCCCGCGCAACCATCGCAGCGACAAACGATATCGTCTGCGTCGGCGCTGCTGCAACAGGCGCAGATGCGCTCGCCCTGATCAGGGAAACGAGCCCGGACGTATCGGTCATCGACATTTCCCTTCCCGATATGAGCGGTCTGTCGCTGGCCGAGGAAATTCTCAAGCAGAAGCTTTCGACCTATGTCGTGGTCATGACGCTCTACCAGGAACGAACCTATGCGCAGCAGGCGCTTCAAATCGGCGTCAAAGGCTTTATCCAGAAATGCTCCGCACCGGAACATCTGCTGCTTGCCGTGCGTTCAGTCACGCTCGGCGGGTTGTATCTGGATCCGCCGACGGCCCAGGAGCTGACCCGCGCGGCTCCAGGCGTCGGATCACGTGCCATGCGGGCGGCGGGCGTGCCCGGACTTACACGCCGAGAGCAAGACGTCCTGCGCCTCGTCGCACTCGGTTACTCCAACAAAGAGATCGGGGCGCGCACAAATGTGAGCGTCAAGTCCATCGAAACGTACAAGGCCCGCGCGACGGAGAAGCTGCAGCTCCACACGCGGGCACAAATTGTCCATTTCGCCCTGACCCATGGCTGGATGAGCGCTGTCTCGTGAGCCGCGCGCACACGACACAGCGCTCCGGCACATTGACGACAGGCGGTTGGGCCAAGGCACGGGCAGCGAGATCGTGCGCTCGGCGCAATTGAGACAGGAGCCGCCCTTGCGGATTGTATTCGTGCTTTCGGGGCTTGAGGCAGGCGGCGCGGAAAAGGTCGTCAACATCCTCGCGCACCATCGCTGCGCGCGCGGCGACGAGGTTCATGTCCTTGCCGTCAATGCAACCAGCCCATCCAGCTACTTTGCCTATGAGAAGGCAATCAGCGTCGAAGCACTCGGCGGCGGCACGTCTTTGCGCGCGCTTAGAACCGCTGAGCGTGTCTTGCGGCTGCGCACGCGGCTGCGCGCATTGTCACCCGATCTGGTCATCTCGTTCCTGACGAAGGTCAACATCATGGTCGTCATGGCCACGCGCGGCCTCGGCCTCAGGGTGATCCTCTCCGAGCGAAACAACTTCAACACCCAGACCATGAACTGGGTGTGGCGGCTATCGCGTCCGCTGGCCGCCCGCATGGCGGATCGGCTGGTGATGCAGACGAAAGCCGCGGCCAAGTCGCTGCCACCGGAGCTGCAAGGCAAAGCGGTCATCATCCCGAACCCTGTCACGCTTCAACGCGGCGGCGTCCGCGCACAGAGCGGGGGCGTGCGGGTACTTGCCGTCGGGCGCCTGGATAAACAGAAAGGGTTTGACCTGCTGATCGACGCTTTTGCTGATGTCGCCAGGCGAAACCCGGCGACAACGCTCACCATCTTCGGCGAAGGCCCGGAACGGGGCGTGCTCGAAGAAAAGGTTCGCCACCTCGGCTTGCAGGATCGCATTCGCTTGCCCGGCACGACGAAATCACCGGTCGAATGGATCGATGCTGGCGATATCTTCGTTCTCAGTTCCCGCTTCGAGGGCTTTCCCAACGTGCTGCTCGAGGCAATGTCGGCAGGTCTCGCAAGCATCGCCTTCGATTGCCCCTGGGGGCCGTCGGACATCATCGATACGCCCGATGTCGGCATGCTGTTGCCCGCGGAGAATGTCGAGCAACTGGCCGAAGCCATGAACCTTCTGGCGAATGATGCGGCACTCCGGCAGAAGATCGGATCCGCGGGCGCACGCACGGTCGCCGCGCGCTATGCGCCGACCACCGTCCTCCAGCAATGGGACAACGTCATTGCGCCGCCAAGGACGGTTGCAGCCCTATCCCCGACGGCGCGCATGTCGACTTGATAAACGCTGGAGGCGTGGGGCCGCCTACAGGCGGCCACATGCGGGTCAGGGCGTGCCGGGCTTCAGATACAGGATCGGCGTTCCATACCGATCCTTGAAGCCGAGGTCAGCGGATTGCACATAGCCATGGCTCTCCGCATAGGCGCGCATCGGTTTTTCCAGTTCCTCTTCGAAGCCAAGCAAAAGTGCCGCCGGCGGATCCTTGTCGAACAGCGCTTCGATCGTCGTCGGCGATGTCATCTTGTAATACTTCGCCAAGTCGGGACTGGTCATGGCGGCGGTGCGATAGGCGAAGGGCCCCGTCGCAAGTTCGGGATAGACGTCAAGCCCGCCTTCCAGCGGATAGATGGGCGAAAGCGTCGCCACTTTGCCGCTGACGCCGGCTTCTTGCATCCGCTCCGCAATGGTCAGGCCCTGCCCGTGTACGCGCATGGCCGTCCATTGTTGCGGATGCGCCGCCTTGCCGATGTATTGGCCGAGGCGGGGGGCGTTGACGGCGAGCACCACAAGTGTCGCCGCCAGCAGGATGGGGCGCGCCATGGGCAGCGCCCCAGGCCCGAGTGCCTCGAGCAAGAGCCCCAAGGCCAGAGGGATGCAGACGAGTGGCGGCGCGAAATATTGCGGAAAGCCGGGTGTCGGCACAAAGCTCAGGGCGACGCTGCAAAGCAACACGCCCGCCAGCACCAGAATCTCGCCCATACGGACCCGCGGTTCGGCCACTTCATCTTCAGCATGCCCTGTTTCAGTGCGCCTTGTTTCAGTGCGTCGTGCGAAAACGATGAAGGCGACAGCCAGAAGCGCTGCAAGCGTGACGGCGACAGCCGGCGCAAACCATATCTCCTGGGCGAGTGCGAGCTTCTGGGCGAGTGACATTGCGCCCCCCTCCCCGTCACCACTCATCAGCCGCCAGTACTGCGGATGCGGACCTGTATGGTAGCGAACCACATGCGCGATGAAGAGCTCAGGGGCACGGACAAGATAAACGAGGATCGGCGCGCCCCCAACCAGGCCACCGATCAGCAGCGGCCCCGCGACCTGGACGATCCGATCTTTCAGATTCAGCGATCGCGGCAAAAGGAACGCAGCAACAGCGACGGCCGGAATAAACGCGACGGCGCTCAACTTGAAGCTCACGGCAAGTGCCAGGAAGAAGCCGGCGAGCGCCACAAGCGCTGCACGGTGCCTTTCGTTGCGCAACGCGAACAGGAAAAGACTGAGCCCGAGGAAGGCAAATGGCCAAGGCAGAAAGTTGTTGGTGGCGCTGACCCCCGTCTGCGTCAGGAAGAGCTCGTTCACCAGGGAAACGATCACCACGCAAACCGTCGCCCATGCCGAGCGTGTCAACGCGTGAACGACGCCGGCGACCACCGCAGCAAAAAGGATCCAGGCGAGGAACACGCCGACGCGGCCACTCAGGAGCAGATGGCTCGGCTCGACCAGCTTGCCGATGCCGTAGAAGTACCATGCCGAACCTGGCGGGTGGTTGTAGAAAAAGTCGCTGTAAAGCGCATGGTCGTTTAGCAACCGGATCGGAGGCACATAAAGCTGCTCGTCTCTTCGCATCTCGAAGTTCATGATGCGGAGGAACAGAAAGTAAAACACAAACAGAAATAACAGAGCGGTCGCGATATAGTAGAAAATGTCTACCGATCTTCCCCGAACCGCAATCTTTTCCTCTGTAGAAACGCTTGCTGAATATGTCATATAAAAACTCCGAACAAACAATCGACGAAGTATAAAATTCAGAAAGCGAGGAGAGCGATGTCGGTCGCACTCGGCTTCTGATCATCATGCGGGGTCGTGATGCGCCCCGGCGGCACCGTCAGGTGGGAAAATCCGGACAAGCGTGCAAGGATAAACCTGACACTTAAAAGAGCTTGCGGCCAAGCCTAATATAAGGTATTTCTTTTATATTGGTTACTTAACATAACGGAAACCCTGGGGCTAATCCAGATATATTCCGTGGCGCGCAGTTAAGCGCGAGCATTTATTGGCGTGCATTTTTATCAGTTATTGAAAACGACCTCATCGCGCATTGGATCGCGATTGCTCATGAATAAAACCTAAGACGTCAACAGTATCCCAAATACATATTCTTGGAGACCGCTATGAAAGTCGTTCTCTTTGCGGGAGGGCTTGGCTCACGCCTTGCCGAGGAAACCACGCGTATACCCAAGCCGATGGTCGAGATTGGTGGCAAGCCCATCATTCTCCACGTCATGGACATTTACAGCCACTGGGGCCATCGCGACTTCGTCGTGGCCGGCGGCTACAAGTGCATGTCCATCAAGAGCTTTTTCCATAACTTCCACCTATCGACGGCGGATTTCACCGTCGCGCTCGGAAGCGGCTCGATGGTTCTGCATCCCAACCACCCGCTCGACTGGAATGTCTCGGTGGTGGATACCGGCCTGTCGACGATGACCGGGGGCAGGCTCTTGCGCCTGCGCGAATGGCTCGACAACGAACCGTTCATGGTGACCTACTCGGACGGTGTCGGAAACATCGACATAGAGGCACTGCTCGCGTTCCATCGCTCGCACGGCCGTCTTGCGACAGTCACGGCTGTTCAGCCCCCGGCGCGCTTCGGCAACCTCGAGATCGAGGGCGACCAGGTCGTCGAATTCACCGAGAAGGTCCAGAAAAAGGAAACCTGGATCAACGGCGGCTTCTTCGTCTTCGAACCGGGCGTGCTCGACTACATTCCGAGTCTTTCCGAACCGCTTGAAATGTCGCCGCTGACCAATCTGGCCAGGGACGGTCAACTTTTCGCGTACAAACACCATGGCTTCTGGCATCCCATGGATACGGTGCGCGACCGTGACTACCTGAACGGCCTGTGCGAGAGCGAAGATCCGCCATGGCTGCACTTTGAACGCGACCACATCGCTGCAACGCCGGCTGCGCCCTCCACCCACCACGTACGGATGTAGGACATGGCTTGGATCACAAGCGAGGCGGACCTTGCCGAGGCGTTCCGTGGACAGAGAATTCTGATCACGGGACACACCGGCTTCAAGGGAGGGTGGCTTGCGCTCTGGCTGAGGCGGCTGGGCGCTTCGGTGGTCGGGTTATCCCTGCCGCCGTCCACCCCGTCTTTCTTCCTGGCGACGGCACTTGGCGATATCATCGACGGCCATAATGGTGACATCAGGATCGCCGCAGACGTTGCGCAGGCAATCGAAGGCCAGAATTTCGATCTCGTCATCCATATGGCTGCGCAAGCGGTCGTTCGCGCATCGTTCGAGAACCCCGTCGACACCTACGCCACCAATGTGGTCGGCACCGCGATCGTGCTCGACGCGGCGCGGCGGATGAAGTCGCTGAAGGGCGTCGTCGTCGTCACCAGCGACAAGTGCTACGAAAACCGCGAATGGGTCTGGGGCTATCGCGAGAACGACCCGATGGGCGGGCGCGACCCCTACAGCTCGTCGAAGGGATGCACAGAGCTGGTTGCCGCAGCCTATCGTTCCTCGTTCTTCGACGATCCGAACGGGCCACAGCTGGTCAGCGTGCGCGCTGGCAACGTTATCGGTGGTGGCGACTGGGGCGCCGACCGGCTTGTTCCCGACCTTGTGCGTTCGGTCGAAAGCGGTACCCCCGCGCGCTTGCGCAATCCGGCAAGCATCCGGCCGTGGCAGCACGTCTTCGAGCCGCTTCGCGGTTACATGATGCTCGCGGCGCACCTGCTGAAAGGCAGGACGCGCTTTGCGGGCGGTTGGAACTTCGGCCCGGACCAGGAAGCGACCGTGAATGTCGGGACGCTTGCCGACATGGTCGTCAGCCATTGGGGCGAGGCGCCACCGCAATACATTGTCGAACCGCAGGTGAACGCACCGCAGGAGTCGACCATCCTGCGGCTCGACAGCACCAAGGCGCGCACCGAACTTGGCTGGAAGCCGGTGTTTCATGTGCAGGACGCCGTGGCCGCGACGGTCGCCTGGTACAGGGCCTTCCGCAAGGACCCCAAGAACATCCGGTCTTTTTCAGAGCTTCAACTGGAGCAGTACGCCGCCGCCTGGAAACAGGCAGCAGAACCCGACGCAAGACCAATGCCATTGCGCACCATCGGAGATTGGAAAGATGCGAGTTAATTACGGGCAGTCCGTTTACGGCCAGGAAGAGATCGATGCCGTCATGGCAGTCTTGCGGTCATCGACACAGATGGGCAAAGCCGTCAGGGCGATGCAGGAACGTGTTGCCGAGCTCTTTGCGAAACGGCACGGCATCATGGTGAACTCCGGCTCGTCGGCGAACCATCTCGCCATCGAGATCGCCGACCTTCCCAAGGGCTCGGAAGTCATCACCCCCGCATTGACCTTTGCAACGACGGTGGCGCCGATCGTGCGTGCCGGACTTTTGCCCGCCTTCGTCGATGTCGTTGAGGGCACCTACAACATCGATAGTGACGCCATCGAGCGCATGATCACCAAGAAGACGAAGGCTGTGATGATCCCGTCCCTGATCGGCAACCTGCCGGACTGGGATCGCATTCGCGCGATCGCCGACGCCCATAAGCTGCTGGTGATCGAAGACAGTGCCGATACGCTGGGGGCTACCATCCGCGACAAGAGCACGGGCACGCGTTCCGACATCAGCACGACCAGCTTCTACGGCTCGCATGTCATCACCGCCGCTGGAAATGGCGGCATGGTCTGCGTCAACGACGATGAGCTGGCGCGCCAGGCGATGCTTTATCGCTCCTGGGGTCGCACGTCCTCGCTTTTCGTTGAATCGGAAACCATCGAAAACCGCTTCAACATCGATCTCGATGGCTTCGACTACGACGCGAAATTCGTTTTCGAAGTTCTGGGGTTCAACATTGAACCGTCCGAGATGGGCGCAGCGTTCGGGCTCGTGCAGTTGGATCGGCTGCAACAGAACATCGATGCGCGCGAGCGCAACTTCGCCAAGCAGATGGCCTTCTTCCAGGAATACGACGACTGGTTTGTGCTGCCGCGGCAGCTGCCCTTCTCGCGTACCGGATGGCTCGCGTTCCCTCTGACCGTGCGCGCCGACGCTCCCTTCACCCGGCGCGAGATGCAGATTTTCCTGGAGCAACGCGATATCCAGACCCGCCCGGTATTTACCGGCAATATCCTGCGCCAGCCGGCCATGAATGGCGTCGCTTGCAAGGTCGATCCGCGCGGCTACCCGATCGCCGACGACGTGATGCGGGGCGGCATTCTGCTTGCTTGCCACCACGGCCTGACACCGGCACACCTGGATCATATCCATCAGTCGTTCCGAGATTTTGCACTTCGGTTTGCAAAATCAGGCGCCGGCAAGCGGCATGAACAGCAACCGGCCTCCTTCTTCTAAGGACGGCCAACGCGTCTCCCCGATCGCCCGAGCCGGGGAGCGCACCGACATACGGGGTGGATCCAAACGGTCAAGCGGAAATGAGAACAGGCGCATGTCGAGAATATTGATAACCGGTGCCGCTGGCTTCATTGGTTCGCATATGACACGTGCCGGCGTTGACGCCGGGCACGAAGTCCATGTCGTGGTGCGGCCCGGCACCGAAGACAGCCGGCTCGACGCCGATGATGGTGCGTTCATCCGACACAACTTCGACCTCCAATCCGAAGACGCCATGAGGCGCTGCCTCGCAGACGTGTCGCCGGAGATCGTTTTTCATCTCGCCGCCAGGCCAAGGCGACGGGAGGAAGCGGAACTGAACGATGCGAAGGCCGGCATCAGAGAACATCTGAACGCGCTGCTCGGTTTGCTCGGCGCAGCAAGTGCTGCACGCCACCCGCCGCGAAAGATCATCAGAACCGGTTCCCTTGCCGAGTACGGCGTGGCGCAGGCGCCCTACGAGGAAGACAGTCGCGAAATACCGGTCAATGCGTATGGCGCCGAACTCACAGCCGCGACGCATGTCATCGGTGGCTTGCAATCCCGACTGCCCTTCCCCGTGATCACGGCGCGGCTGGCGCTCGTCTTCGGCCCAAGGCAATCGACGCAATTCATGATCCCGAACTTGATCGAGCGCTGCCTTGCCGGCCAGCGCTGCATGATCCACCATCCAAGCGACCGCCGCGATCTGCTTTACGTCGACGACGTGGTGGAGGCGCTGTTTCGGGTCGCCGATGCTCCAACCACAACACGGCTCGTCAACATCGCGACCGGCATCGCCCCGTCGATGCGGGAGGTCGCCAAACTGATTGTCGAGCATACCGGAGCCGATCCTGAGCTTATCGAATTTGGAGCAGCGACCTCGACCGGAGGCATCCCGGATTTCCGCGCTTCGCCGGCACGCGTCAAGGATTTGTTCGGCTGGAGCGCGCGCGTGCCGCTGACCGAGGGGCTTGCCCGCACCATAGCATGGCACCGGGCGGTCCTTCCGCCTGCCTCAAGCGACGGTCGCGCGTCGGGCAAAACCGTCTGAGAGTGGGAAGACGAGATGAAGAAAAGACCGAAAATCTCGATCCTGGTCCCGGCCTACAACGAAGAGGCCAATGTTCGGCGGACGCATGAGGCCGTCGTGGACATGTTCCGGAGCCTTCCCGGGTACGACCGTGAAATCATCTTCACGGACAATCACTCGACGGACAAGACCTTCGATATTCTGACTGAGATCGCCCGCGAAGACCCAACCGTTCGGGTCATCCGCTTCAGCCGCAACATCGGCTATCAGCGCTCGCTGCTCGTCGCCTACAAGACTGCAACGGGCGACTGCTCCGTTCAGATCGACTGCGACCTGCAGGACCCTCCCCATCTCATTCCCGGCATGGTCGACCTCTGGCTTCAGGGCCACCAGGTTGTCTACGGCATTCGACGCACGCTCAAGGATGGGTGGGTGACGACACGCATCCGGCGCGCTTTCTATTGGTGTATCAACGCGCTCAGCGAAGACGACCTGCCGCTCAATGCCGGCGAGTTCCGGCTCGTCGACCGGTGCATTCTCGACGAGTTGCGCAAGGTCGACGATACCTCGCCCTACCTGCGCGGGCTGATAAGCGCCATGGGGTTCTCGCAGGTCGGGTTCGAATACGACCGCCAGGCGCGGGTCGCCGGCGAAAGCAAGTTTCCTTTCCGGGCGATGTTGTCGCTCGCCGTGGATGGTATTCTCAACCATTCCTTGACCCCGCTGCGGCTCGCTTCGATGGCGAGCCTTGTGATGGGAACGGCCACGCTCCTGCTTCTTCTCGGCTACCTCGTCGGCAAGCTTCTGTTCGGGCAGGACTGGCCGGCCGGTTTTGCGACGACGACGATGCTGCTCCTGCTTTCCATCACGCTGAATGCGATCTTTCTCGGTATCATGGGCGAATATGTGGGCCGAATTTTCATGCAGTCAAAGCGACGTCCCGCACCCATCATCGAAGCATCGCTCAACGACGACCGACACCGGCGACCGGCGGCCACGATGCCGGAGTGGAGGCGGGACGATGTCGCGGCCGACAACAAAAGATATTAGCGCCCGGTCGCGCGCCGGCGAAACGCTTGCCCGTTTCGCAGCCGTCGGGGCCCTGACGACATTGCTCGACATGTCACTGTTCAACACGCTCTACTATGTCGGGCTACCGCCGCTGCCGTCGAACCTGGTGTCCTACTCCTGCGGGATTGCGGTGAGCTACATGCTCAATCGCGCCTGGACCTTCCGCGCCGCCCACAGCCATGTCCAAGCCGTCAAATTCGTCGTCGCGACGGTTACCGGCCTGCTGATATCGACCATCATCGTCGCGACCCTTGCATTGCTGATACCGGCGCCGGTCGCCAAGCTTGTCAGCGTCCCGATCGTATTCGTCTGGAACTATCTGACTTCGCGGCTCTGGGTGTTTCGCCAAACAGCGGAAGCAGATGCGATGCTTAAATAGACACAAAATATATTACAGCCCCACAATACACCTCTTATTAATGCATGATAAAAATTGAATTATACGCTATAAATACTCGATACACATATTGATAATACTTCTAGCATATTAATATATACTAATTTCTTCGACCTGGAGTATTTTCCCATGTCTTTAACGCACTTGCAGAGACTGGAAGCCGAAGCGATCCACATATTCCGAGAAGTTGCCGCGACGTTTTCGAAGCCGGTCATGCTCTATTCGATCGGCAAGGACTCCTCGGTCATGCTGCATCTGGCAAGGAAAGCGTTTTATCCGGGAAAGCCGCCCTTCCCGTTCCTGCATGTCGACACGACGTGGAAGTTCCGCGAGATGATCGAATTTCGCGACCGCACCGCTGCCGACCTTGGCATCGACCTGATCGTTCACATCAACCACGACGGCGTCGAGCAGAAGATCAATCCGTTCACGCATGGCTCAAACGTGCACACGCACGTCATGAAGACGGTGGCGCTGCGCCAGGCGCTCGACAAGTACGGCTTCGATGCCGCTTTTGGCGGTGCGCGCAGGGATGAGGAAAAGAGCAGGGCGAAGGAACGTATTTTTTCCTTTCGCAACAGCCAGCACGCTTGGGACCCAAAGAACCAGCGACCGGAGATGTGGAAGAGCTACAACACCCGTGTCGGCCCTTCGGAGACCATTCGCGTCTTTCCCCTGTCGAACTGGACCGAGCTCGACATCTGGCAATACATCCTCAAGGAGAACATTCCGATTGTGCCTCTCTATTTTGCGGCACGCCGGCCGGTCGTCGAACGGGACGGCATGCTGATCATGGTCGATGACGACCGCATGCCGCTCCATGATGACGAGAAGGTGGAAGAGCGCATGGTGCGGTTTCGCACCCTCGGTTGCTATCCGCTCACCGCGGCGGTCGAATCGAGCGCGACCACACTCCAGGACATTGTTCGCGAAATGCTGACCGCACGCACATCGGAGCGGCACGGCCGCCTGATCGACGCCGACGAAGCCGCGTCGATGGAGAGGAAAAAGCGGGAGGGGTACTTCTGATGACGGCCTTCAACACACCCGCGACTACCAGCTCGGTGCTGGACTACCTCGCCAAGCAGGAAAAGAAATCACTCCTGCGTTTCATGACCTGCGGCTCTGTCGACGACGGCAAATCAACCCTTATCGGCCGCTTGCTTTATGACAGCAAGCTTCTGTTCGATGACCAGCTTGCCGCGATCAAGCGCGATACCAAGCGACGCAATGCAAGCCAGAACGACATCGACTTCGCCCTTTTGATCGACGGCCTCGAGGCCGAAAGGGAACAGGGCATTACCATCGACGTCGCCTATCGCTTCTTCGCCACGTCGCGACGCAAGTTCATCGTTGCGGACGCGCCGGGACATGAGGAATACACGCGAAACATGGTCACCGCCGCATCGACAGCGGCGCTCGCGGTCGTGCTTGTCGATAGCCGCAAGGGTATCCTTCGCCAGACGCGCCGCCACTCCTTCATTGCGTCGCTGCTCGGGGTGCGCCACGTCCTTCTCGCCGTCAACAAGATTGATCTCGTCGGCTTTGATCGGCGCGTTTTCGATACCATCGTTGCCGACTACAAGGAATTCGCCAGGAATCTCGGCTTCCAGACCATCACCCCCATTCCGATCTCGGCGCGCTTCGGCGACAACATGACGAACCGTTCGACCAATATGCCCTGGTACACCGGGCCAACGTTGCTCGAGCACCTTGAAACGATTGCGATCGAAGACGAGACTGCCGACGCGCCGTTTCGCTTTCCGGTTCAACTCGTCCTGCGCCCGAACCTCGACTTTCGCGGCTTCGCCGGCCAGGTGGCATCGGGCAGCATAGCCGTCGGCGATCCGGTCGCGGTGGCAAAATCCGGCCAGGTTTCCAAGATCAAGGAAATCGTCACCTACGATGGCAACCTTCCGCGTGCGATCGAGGGACAGTCCGTCACGCTCGTGCTGGAGGACGAACTGGAGGTTTCGCGGGGGAACATGCTCGTCCCGCCCGAGGACCGGCCGCATGTCGCCGACCAGTTCATGGCCCACGTGATCTGGCTTCATCCGGACCCCATGCTCCCCGGGCGCAGCTACATTCTGCGCACCGAAGTCGATAGCGTCAGCGCGACGATCACGAGCCTCAAGCACCAGATCGACGTCAACACCTTCGCCGAGGAAGCGGCAAAGTCGCTTCGCATGAACGAGATCGGCGTTTGCAACCTCTCCACTCAGGCGCCCATAGCCTTCGACAGCTACAGGACCAACCGGGCCACGGGCAATTTCGTGCTGATCGATCGCTTCACCAACGCCACGGTCGGCGCCGGCATGATCGACTTTCCGCTTCGCCGTGCGCTCAACGTTCACTGGCAGGCGCTCGACATCAACAAGAACGCGCGCGCGGCCCTCAACCACCAAACACCGCGTGTCCTGTGGTTCACCGGCTTTTCCGGCTCGGGCAAATCGACGATCGCCAACATCGTCGAGAAGATGCTGCATTCAAAGGGTAAACACACGTTCCTGCTCGACGGCGACAACGTCCGCCACGGCCTCAACCGCGATCTCGGCTTCACCGAGGAAGACCGCGTGGAGAACATCCGGCGGGTGGCCGAAGTCGCCAAGCTGATGACCGAGGCGGGCCTGATCGTGCTCGTCTCGTTCATCTCGCCGTTCCGCTCGGAGCGCCGCATGGCGCGGGAAATGTTTGCATCCGGCGAGTTCATCGAGATCTTCGTCGACACCCCGATCGAGGAATGCGCGCGCCGGGATCCCAAGGGCCTTTACAAGAAGGCGCTTGCCGGCGAGATCCGCAACTTCACCGGCATCAGTTCGCCCTACGAGCGCCCGGAGACACCGGAAATCCACCTCCATACGGTGGGCCAGGAGGTCACGACACTCGCAAGCGAGATCGAGGACTACCTTGGCGAACAATAGAGCCGCCTCGGCGACCAGGGGCGAAAGGTGCAATCGGAGGGAAGCGATGATAGACACGCTCACGGCAGCCGCGATAGAGGCTGGCAAGGCCATTCTCGACGTTTACACGCGTGACATCCACGTTGCCGAAAAGGCGGACTGCTCGCCCGTCACCGAGGCGGACCGATGCGCTGAGGAGATTATCCTCGCCATTCTGGCTCGAACGTTTCCCGAAATCCCAGTGATTGCCGAAGAGGCCGTCGCCGCCGGCATCGTGCCCGAAATCGAAGGGCAGCTTTTCTTTCTCGTCGATCCGCTCGACGGCACCAAGGAATTCATCAACAGGCGAAGCGATTTCACGGTCAACATTGCCTTGATCCGAGATGGCGAACCGGTGGCTGGCGTGGTCTTTGCCCCGGCCCGACAGGTCGGCTACGTTGCCGAAGGCGGCAAGGCCACCAAGTTTCATGTGGCCGCCGATTTTGCCGTTACCGAGATGACGGAAATACGCTGCCGGCCGCGGCCGACAAACTTGACAGCGGTTGCCAGCCGGTCGCACAGCGACGCCGAAACAGCCGATTTTCTCCAAAGGAACGCGATCAGCGAGTGCACGTCGATCGGGTCCTCGCTCAAGTTTTGCCTGCTGGCCGAGGGGCTGGCCGATGTCTACCCGCGCTTCGGGCGCACGATGGAATGGGATACGGCCGCCGGTGACGCCGTGTTGCGCGCGGCCGGCGGCCGCGTAACGACGCTGGACGGACAGCCTTTCCGCTATGGAAAACGCCGACAGGCAAACGACTGCGACTTCGCCAATCCCGGTTTCATCGGATGGGGGCGCGATTGCGGGCCAGTTGCCACCGAGACGGAAGCGGATTGAGGCAAAATCTGATTTAATAGAGCATGGACTGAGGGAATGTTGATGTCGAGGCAGAAGCGGAAAATTGCAATCTGCATCGTGCCGATGAAGGGCGGCGGCATAGGATGAATACGTTCAGCCACCCCCTCCCGGCCGGGTTGTCCCCCAATCGCCACGCCATGCGTCGCGACGCGCCGGGCCATGTGCTCAGCAGACGAATCGAGTTCATCCTTCTGGTTGGCGCCGTCTTCTTCTGCTCGATGAACTATTTCCGATATGGCGACACAAATTTCACGGTCGCCGACTTCCTTGCTCTTCTTTGTTTTTGCTTTGCGCTTCTCAACCGCAACATCGACCTGCAACTGTTCGGGCGCGTCAGCAGCGGTTTATGGTGGCTGGGGCTGACGCTTCTGGTCTCGGGCCTGCTGGCAAGCAGCATTGCCGGCCCCGACCCCATGCGCGGCATCGTCGTCGTCACCCAATATCTCTACGCCTATCTCTTCGTAGTGCTGTTGTTCAGCGGCCGCACGCTTGACCAGCTCGTTCTGCTCGCCAAAACCTATGTGTTCTCGATCCTCGTGCTTTGTTTCCAAGGTATCTATCTCATCCATATCGACGGCCGCACGAACACAAATTTCGTCAGCGGAAACGGGCGCTTCAGCGGATTGATGGAGCGTGAGAACGAGTGTGCGGCGGTCATCGCGCTCGCGGTGCCGATCCTGCTTTTGCTCATCACGACGAAACGGATCAACCGCATCTATGGTTTTATCGCGCTGCCCTTGCTCATCTACGGCATCCTGCTCACGGGCTCGAATACGGGCCTGATTGCACTCGTCTTCGGTGTCAGCGTGTTTGCCGTTATCGGCGTCAATTGGAAGCGGCTGTTCATCAACATCGCTCTCCTCGCAGGCACCATTCTTGCCGTTGGCAGCTCGGCACGTGACTACCTGCCGGCAGCATTTCAGAAGCGGGTGCTCGGTGCGCTGGAAAGCGGGGATATCGGCCAGGCCGGCACGTTCGACCATCGTGTCGAGCTGATCTATGAAGCGATGAACATGACCGATAGCACTCTGTTCTTCGGGGTCGGAGCGGACCAATACCGGATCGCCAGCGCCATCCACCAGCCTGTCCACAACCTCTACTTGCTTTTGTGGACCGAAGGCGGACTGATTTCTGCAATCGGTCTTCTCGTCATGCTGCTCTCGGCCTTCGGACCCGCGCTGGCTGTGGCACGGCTTCAGGGAGGCCGGCCGTTTGCGGGATGTATTGCAGCAAACGTCTCGATGCTGCTGCTCGTCGCCAATGCGGTCCCGCATGCCTATAGCCGGTTCTGGCCATTTCCGCTTGTGTTGCCGGTGGCACTCGCCTGCGCCTATGTCGCGTTCAGCCGTTCGACGAAATCGGCACCCGATGCACTTCCAGAACCGGTAGACCCGTCGCAGCCGGAACAGGCCTTCACGGCTCTGTCGGCCCCTGCCGCGCGGCGTTGAGCCGCCGTTCGCTGATGCGGTCGCCGAAAAGCATGACCAACACGGTCGCAGCGACGATCTTGAAATCGATCCAGGCAGACCGGTTGGCGATGTACCAGAGATCGAGATCGAGCTTTTCGTCGTTCGACAGGATAGCGTTGCCGCTGATCTGAGCCCAACCGGTGAGACCCGGCCGCACGCTGCAACGTAGCGCTCCACGCTCGCCGAGTGCGGCAATCGTCTCCGGCAGGATCGGCCGCGGGCCGATAAGGCTCATATCGCCGACCAGGATGTTCCAGAACTCGGGCAACTCGTCCAGCCGTGTGCGGCGGAGCAAAAGGCCAAACCGACCCGTCCGCTGAGCATCGCTCAAAAGCTTCCCGTCAGCATCACGGGCATCCGACATCGATCTGAACTTCATCATGCGGAACGGGCGCCGGTCGAGCCCCGCCCGGGTCTGGTGAAACAGCACTGGCCGCCCCAGCCAGAACGCAACAGTGACGGCCACCACCAGCATGATCGGCAGGCTCAACAGGCCCGCAAACAATGCAAAGACGACGTCAAAGCACCGCTTCATATCCAACTCCACGCGTCCGTCGCCGTGCGGCCGGGTAACCGCATGTCATGCGCTCGCCCCTACCCCGAAAGCACAAGGCCTAAGCCCGTGCCTCCATTATTCCCATCATCGCATGTTGCTCTGGAGGCGACAAAGACGCCTCGCTGACGATCTCGTGCAAGACGCCGGCGGCCCGTGTCATCGCCTCTTCGCTCTGGGCCGGATCGACCAGAAGCGCGATACTGGTCTCACCCAACCGGCGGGCAGCAGGAAGTCTTTCGGCAGGCGACAACCCAAGATCCGAAAAGCACTTCTCAAGGTAAACTTCCGAGCAGCTGCCCGTGAAGCAGGGCACGCCTGCAGCATTCATTGCCGCAACGATCGCGTCACGATGATGTCCCGGCTTCAATGCTTCCGGCCGAACGAAGGCGTAGTATCGATAATACGCATGGCGGAATCCATCCGGCAGAACAGGTGCACGCAGCGCCGGAAGTCGACCGACCACCTCGTCGAGGATCGCAGCATTGCGCGTCCTTGCGGCACGCCATCCGCCCAACCGCTCCAGCTGCCTCAGGCCCAAAACGGCAGAAAGCGACGTCATCCGCCAGTTTGTTCCGATCGTTTCATGCAACCAGCGAAAACCGGGCGGGTGCTGTCGCAGGAAGGCGGCGTCGTAGGACTTGCCGTGGTCCTTCCGGCTCCAGGCCTTCTTCCACAACGCCTCATCGTCCAGAGCGATCAACCCGCCCTCGCCGCCAGTCGTGATGATCTTGTCCTGACAGAAGGAAAACGCGGCAATGTCACCGAAACTTCCAACCGGCCGGCCATCAATCTCGGCGCCATGCGCCTGCGCGCAATCTTCGATAACCCACAGGCCTGAATGCCGCGCAAGCGCCATGATTGCCGGCATGTCGCAGGGAAATCCAGCAAGGTGGACCGCGATGATGCCTTTCGTCCGGCTGGTAATTTTCGGCGCGATCGTTTCTGCGCTGATGTTCTGGCTGTTCTCGTCAACGTCCGCAAAGACGGGAACGCCTCCGCAGAACGAAACGCAGGACGCGGAAGCGACAAAACTTCGCGGCGTGACGATGACTTCATCCCCGGCTTCGAGGCCGAGTGCGAAAAGCGCCAACTCCAGCGCTAGCGTACCGTTTGCCAAGGCGATGGCATGGGCTCGCCCAAGCGCGCGGGCATAAGTCTCCTCAAATGCGCCCACGTGGGGTCCCGTCCAGGCATTCACCTTGCCGGACCGCAAGACTGCCACGACATCCGCAATTTGTTCCTCGTCATATACCGGCCACGTCGTCACGGCTTGCTCCCTCGATCGACCGAAAATTGAGAAAATATCAGATCACGTGCCGCACCATCACAAAGGCCTCGGCGGCCGACTTGAGGACGGTGGCACCGCGTAAAATGGCAAGGGCGTTCAAGGTCTCGATGCTGCGCTCATGCGGCGCTGCGCGAACCTGGGACTTGAAGGCCCGCATGGCTGCAAGTTTGCGATCGATATGGTCGGTGATGTCGACAAAAACGTTCGGAACGAAACCCGGTGTCACATAGGGAGCGTTCCAGTTCGTCTCCGACAGCGTCTCGTAGGCGAGAATCGTTGGGGGGTATCCGGGCTGGTGCGGCCGCGCGGCGACCAGCGACGACAGGAAGATCAATTGATGATCGACATGCATGTCGCCGAGAAATGGGATGAGCAGCGTTTGCGGCGCGATCGAACGCACAAGCTCGAAAAGTGCTGCGTTGAGCGCCGAATGCGGCGTTTCGGACAGGGCAGCTGCAGGAAAGCCCATCCAGCGCGTTTCCCTGACACCAAGAATTCGGTGCGCCTCGTGCGCCTCGGCCTGGACCGCAGCCACTGAGGCGCGATCATAAACCGGCGGCTTGCCCTCCGTGACCACCGCCACGAACACGTCGTTTCCCTGCGCCGCCAGCCGGGCCATCGTGCCGCCGGCGCCCAGCACTTCGTCGTCAGGATGCGGGGCGATGACAAGCGTCCTTCCGAAGGTTTCCGTAAGGCTCATCGTGCTGTCCCCGCCATCACGTCAAACGGCCAAAATGTCCCGACGGCCAACCGGAAAAGACGATCGATTTCGACGACTGCCGCCGACATCGACACACATGCGAACTCGTCCCTCACGCACTTCTCCATTTGTGCACGGCAAAAACTTCAGCGCCTGCCTAGAGGCCGGCGATCGAAACAAAGACGACGTCACCGGGCAAAACCTCGGTCAGACTGGTGGCCTGGATGCTCTTTCGTCCCTTGGCCTCGCCGCGACCGGCCTCACGATCGATTTTGTAAAGGAACGAGATCTCATCCGGCTTGCGCGCTTCGTTGTCGGCTGCGGCCATGAGCATCATCTGCTCTTCCGTCGTCTCGCGCACCGTTTCCAGCTTCTTCAGCGTGGCTTCGCGCTCCTGCAGCAGGGTCAGGATCTCCTTTTCCCGATTGGCCTGCAGGGTTGCCAGCTGAAGTTTCAGGTTGGCGAGCTCGCGGCTCGAGCGCCCGATCTCCGCGTAGAGTTCCAGCAGCCGCGACTTCTCGCTGGATGTCGCCATCTTCACGCGCGAAAGCTCGGACTCGGTATTCAGCTCTCGCTTTCTCAGCGCCAGCGTGCGCTCCACATCCTGTTCGTTAAGAGCGACGACCTCCTCCTGCTGCGCCTTCAGCTTGTCGAGGATGACAAGGCTCGCCTCCGTCTGGACTATGCTCTGGTTCAGGATCTCGATCTGGTTCCGTGTCGACAGCAAATCCGTCTTCAGGATCTTTTCCTCGATCGCGACGACGGAATCGACGGACGTCTCGTCCACGTATTTTTTCGCGCTTTGCGGTATGTCCTTGAGATCGACCTTTTCGGAGCCGCGCAGCTGCGCGTAAAGACGCGCGGTATAGACCGCTTCGCGCACAATCTCGACATCCGTTTCCTCGATCGTGCCGCGCAGCTTTGCGCGCGCGATGATGCGGTCGGCGGGATTGCTCAGGGCCGACAACGGCCCGCCTGCAAGGCCGACAGCCTGCTCGACCGTCAAGCCGGGATAGTAGGGAAACGACCCTGGGGTCCGCACTTCGCCGAGGATCAGAACGGGACGCACCGTGACAATGCTGAGCGAGAGCTTCGGGTCGGTCAGAAGTTGACGGGACAAGTACTCGCCACGCAACGCTCCAACGGCCTCTGGTATGGTCTGCCCCTCGACCTTCACGGCGCCGATCAGGGGGAAGGCCGCAGCTCCGTCCGTGCCAATCGTCAGTGAGACCGGCAGGTCGGCGTCATCCAGGATATCGAACGAGAGGACATCGCCGACGGAGATCCGGTAAGCGGCCGGTGCCGGTTGAGTGACCGGCTGGGCTGCTGGCTGAGCGACGGCCTGAGGTGTCGCCTGGGGCGTTGCCTGAGGTGTTGTGCCGGCGGCGTGAACGGTTGCAGCCAGCAACAGCGTCGCCATGGCGGCGAGAACGACATTGCCGATTGCGCGAAAGATAGGTTGAGCTGGAAACTTCATGCTTCCCTCTAATGAATATAATCCGCACTTCACGAGAGATTGACCGCATCAATAGAAGCGGAATTTAAACTCGAACAACGGCGGAATTTATTTTAAGAAACCTCTGTAAATTCTTTCGACCACTATGTTATGCTTCGGAAAGCGGAAATCGATATACAATTTTCAATTGCACTCGTTAGTCAATTAAATTTCTTCAGAAACTGAAAGCAACCCTCGCTTACGAGCGAGAACTTTAGAAACATATCAGACATTCTTCCATGAAACAGATGTGATTGCAACCTCGAAGCAGGATGTAATTTTGTGATATTATTGGAATCACTACTGAAAAAGACAAGAAAGTATCGCTCCGCCTGGCACGCCGAAACGGACCTCCACGGGCGGCTCAAGAATATAGCCCACCTACTGACCGGCAACTTCGCAAGCGCCTTCATCGGCCTGGCTGGCTTTGCCCTGACGGCGCGTGCGCTCGGTCCGGCCGACTACGGCCTCCTGGCACTGTCCTTTGCCTACACGCGCGGAATAGAGCGTTTCGTCAGTTTCCGCTCCTGGCAGCCACTCATCAAATACGGAGCGAAGGCCTTAAGCGCCGGTGATACGGATGACCTCAAGGCGCTGTTCAAGTTCGGCCTGTTGATCGACCTCACCACCGCGTTCGCCGGATGGGGGCTGGCGGTCGCGATCGTGCTTCTCGCCGGACCGCTTTTCGGCATTTCGCAAGAGATGAGCCGCTTTGTGCTCATCTACTGTGCGGTCCTGCCGTTCCAGGTGACCGGCATGCCGACGGCCGTCATGCGCCTTTATGGACGTTTCAAGATCGTCGCCTACGGCCAGGTGGCTGCGAGCATTCTGAGGGCACTTCTATGCCTCGCCGGCGTCTATCTTGGCTGGGGGCTGTTCGAGTTCATGCTGCTCTGGATGGCCTCGCAAATCTGCAGCAGCTTGAACAGAACAATCTGGGCTTTTCGAGAGATGCGCAAGCAAGGGTTGCGCGGTGTCATGTGGGCGCCGCTCGGCGACATACGCTCCCGCTTTCCCGGCTTCTGGAGCTTTTCCCTTTCGACCAACCTGGCCCTGATCATTCAGGCCTGCGCATTCGAATTCGACACACTCCTTGTCGGTTACCTCGCCGATCCGGGTTCAGCGGGCCTCTACCATATCGCCAAACGCGTGGCCAAGATCGCGCAGCAGGCCGGCGAGCAGGTTCAGGCGGTGCTCTATCCGGATCTGTCTCGCGTCTGGGCAACACAGGACACGTCGGAATTCAGAAAAACGGTCAGCCAGACCGGGTGGCTGTTGTTTGTCTTCGGGATCTGCGCCTTGATCACAGCGCACCTGACGATCGAATGGGTGCTGCGCGTGACGGCAGGCCCCGGCTTCGAAGCCGCCGCCCCGTTGGTGATGGTACAATTCGTCGCCGTCATCATGTTCCTGTGCGGCCGGACCCTCTATTCGGCACTGCTCGCCATGGGCCACGAAAAGATCCTGCTGCAAAGCGCGTTCTTTGGCGGCATTCTTTTCTGCGTCACCGCAGTCCTTCTTATCCCACGCGTTGGCGCTGTGGGTGCAAATGTGGCGCATATCGTGATGTCGGGCGTCTGGTACGTCCAGATGGCGGTGGCCTATCGCCGGAAACTGGCCGACAAACAATGAAGGCGGGCAACGGCTAACTTCAGCTACCGCGAACAGCGTCCGTGTCGCCGTCGTCTCGTTCGCCGCGCTTAAGGCAACGCTTGTTGTGAAGCCAACAGTGCAGGCAAACAAACAAGAATTCATCCAATGCGCAACCGCTTTTTCGGTCCCATCGAAGCCGGCGGCAGTGCGACTGGCTCGCGGCGTTTCGGGTGTGCAGGCGTCCGCATTTGCACCGTCTTGATGCGTTGATCCCGTCATTATTTCGGTGAAACAATGACGGGATCAAACAGACACCAGATAGCGGGGATCCAGATAGCCGGAACAAGTGGCGCAACAGGCTTGCGATTCAAGGTTGCCTGCGCCGCGATCCGGCGCAAGATCGCCGCAAAATCCGCGACGTCTACTCCGACCTGTCGCAATAGTTCATGACACTGCCGAGGATGACGGCGTGGTTCAAGGACAGTCGTTGCTGGACATTGGCGAGTTGGCGGTCGGTCGTGCCGCCGGAGCTGCATACCAGAATGACGGAATCGACGTGCGAAGCCAGCCAGATCACGCCCTCGTTCTCTTCAACCGCAGGCGCATCGACAATGATAAGGTCGTAGCTATCACGCAGTTCGGCGCAAAGAACGTCGAGGTTCATCAATCCAGGCCGCACCGAAATAAACTCGAGGAAGGGATAGGCCGGCGACGCGCAGATCCGGCTCTTGATATCGATCTTGCCTTCGAGCGGCGCGGTAATCGCACTGTCCTTGGTGTTGGCGCCGGCGATGTTCGGCGCACTTTGCGCGGACATGTCGAGGTCGATCACGATCGGACGCAATCCGTCAATTTTCGCCATCGTGGCCATCCCAAGCGCGACCGTCGTCTTGCCGTCACCAAGCGCTGGCGAACACAGCATCACCACCTTGCCGCCCGCCTCGTGGTCGATCGTCAGCCAGGCCATGCAGAGCGTCCGCATGGCCGTGGCCGCCGGCGATTCCGGATTGTTGAGCATGTAGTGATAAAATGCCGACGAGTTCCGCAAACGCTTGCGCATATCGGGAACGCTGGCAAGGTTTGGACGATTGAGCAGGTGCTCGGCATCACGCGGCAGATACAGCCTGCTTTCCAGCGCGTCCGAGATGATGACGCCGACCACCGCCAGAAGGACCGCCCCGATGCTGCCGGCCACAATCACCAGCGTGTTGTTGGGGAATGTTGGCTTCGTCGGCACTTCCGCATAGGACGCGATCCTTGCCGTCGGCTTATACTCACCGCGCTCAGGATTGAGAGCGCCAAGCCGCAGCACGATCTGATCGTAGACCGCCTGCTCCGACTGCAGGTCGCGCGCAAGTTCCCGCCGGCGAATTTCGGCAAGATTCCGGCCCTGGACCTTGTCCTGCAGCGCGCTCAGTTCGCTTTGGAATTTCTCGGCCCGCACCGTCGCAACCTTGGCGTTGTTGGCCAGTTCCTGCACAAGGCGCTGCGCCTCGTTTCCGATCATGGCGCGCACGGAGACCAGTTCCGTGGTCGCATCGAGGACAAGCGGATGGTTCTTGCCGAACTTGGCGCCGAGTTGCGCACGCGTGCGCTCAAGGCGCGCCTCTTCGGCACGCAACTGATCAAGCTGCGTCGAAGTCAGAGCACTGCCGGCGATCTCCTTGCCATCGGACGACACCAGTGTCTTGGCCTCGTTGTATTTTGCAACAGCCCCTGCCTCCTCGACACGCAAGCCCACATACTGTTCGTTCAGCTGCAGCATCCGTGCCCGCAGCACGTCATCCTGCGGATCGAAGGTAAGGTCGCTGTCGCGGGCAAAGGCGGCGATATCCCGTTCCATGCCGGCGATCCTGGTGGCGCTGCTTGCCATTTCACCGCGCAGGTAGGCGACCGTATTGTTCGTCGCCTCTTCGGTCGTCTTCGCCGTCCAGGCAAGATATTGCTCTGCGATAGCGTCGGAAATCGTGGCCGCCTTCAGCGGATTTGATTGTTCGACACGGATCGTCAAGGCCAAGCTCTCGCCGGTGCGGGTGACCGTGTAGGAACTCAAGAGCATCGATATGGCGCGGTTGCGCTGGACGTTTTCCGAAATGAGCCGTTCCTTCTGGACGCGGGTGTCCGGTCCACCGAAAACGAACTCGTAAATGTTGGCAAAAAACGCCTGCAGGAACGTCTCGTGCTCGCTGCGAACCTTGGGAAGATAGGTGTTGAAATCCGGATCATTGACAAGGTTGAGGGCATCGACGACGACGCCGACGAAGACACGGGACCGGATAACGTCCAGTTCCGTTTCCATCACCGACCGATCGCGCTCGAGCTTGCGCAACTCAACCTGCGCCTCGTAAGGCCGAACGTCGTTGCGGTCGAAGACGATTGCGGAGGCCGCGGTGTAAACGCGCGGCAGGAGCGCAGCTGCCAGAAGGGTGGCCAGCAGCGCCACTCCGAGCAATGAGAAGAAGGTCAGTCGATACCGTCGGAAGAGCTCCAACAGGTCGCGGACGCCATATCCGCGCGGCGTCACTCGCGCCTCTCGATACTGAACCGCAGCTGCCTGCCCGCGCCCGGCGGGCGTTTCGACTTTGCGATCAATGGTCAGCATGAGACCCCTAACGTATATTTTTGATAGAAAAACTTGACTTCAAAGAATTACAAGACACAAACGAACACGCGCACTGCGAAGCGACAGGCAGCGCTGCGCGGATAAAAGGTTCACAAGGAAATAACATTCAAATTTAGAAAACTATATTATACGAAGCCTGCAAGAGCAATAGAGCCTTTTCACCTGCCGCCACCTCAACACAGCGAACCGCCGACGGATGTCGTATCGCCATCTAGTTCGGGTAACGACCGGCGACCCGTTCCTGCGACAGCCACTCCATGAATTGGTCGAACCTCGTGCCACCGCCCACTGATGCGGGTTCCCAGGCATCATTCAAACCGACGACGCCACCAAACTTTTCTTCCACGCTGTCGGCCATGCCGTCACCGTCTTCGTCGATATAGGCACTGGCTCCCTGGATGCGAGGGATCTCGCCGGGCGCTATCACCATTCGTCCTGCTCCACGCTCGCCCTGCTCACCCATGTCCTTTATCCAGCGGACATCGAGCTCGTCGCGCGGAAATGCACCGGACTGACTACGCACCTGGTCATAGGCGTCACCGGCGGCGATGACCGTATCGACCGCAAGCGGGCACGGCGGACGCGTCACGACGAACTGCGCCGTACCGGGCGACAACAGCTGCAGCGACTTTGGCGGAGGCGCCCACAACTCGTTGCCGCTTTCATAGATTTGCGGCTCGCCGGCACTTTTGACGTTCTGCCATTTGATCGCATAGGTCTTCTCGACCGTGCTCGGTCCCGCCTTGAAATAATTGCCGACATAAGAAATCGGCGTACCTCCCGGATATTGTGAAAACACCTCTCCCCATTCGGATCGCGCGTTGAAGAACACGTTGTTTATGATCTCGATGCAGGACCGACCGTAGTGGTTGTTGTCGGGGTTCCGGTCGTTGTTGGAGATGCAGGCGTTTCGCCAGAAGGTGATGTTTTGCGGAAGCCTGGGGTCAGCACCGAGCAACGTGCATTTGCTGTGCTTGTTGAGGCCCTCGGCAAAAATCGAGTTCGCGATGGTGATGTCGGTGGTGTTCGAATAGGTGCTGACATTCTCATCCGTCGCCCACGACATGGACGTGTGATCGAAATAGACCCGCTTGCTGTTCTCAATCACCGCAGCATGGACGTTCTTGATCGAGTTGGGCAGCCGCGGTCGAATGCGCAGATGCCGGACAATGACATCATAGGTCTGCTTGGCGACCAGCGGCGTATGCCGCAACTCGTCGTTCTTCTCGTCGATGGTCAGCAATATCCCGCCGCCCGGCGCCGTTTGCCCCAGGATCGAAACCGAGTGATTTTCCTCACCGATGATAAGCGAGGACTTGAGGCGGATCACCCCCGACACCCGGAACACGCAGTTTCTGGGGCCGGTCGCCTCGATGCACTCGCGCAACGTGCCGGGACCTGCATCGTCGAGACTTGTCACCGGGATAATGCGACCGCCGCGGCCGCCTTGAGCCATCTTTCCGTGGCCCTCGGCACCGGGAAACGCGACTGTCTCCTCTTCCGCCGCCAAAGGCACAGCGCCACAAAAGGCTGCAAGTAAGGCAAGCACGCACGCCGCCTGAAATGAAGCGTTTCTGCGTCTTGCAGATCGAGAGAAACACCGATTGCCCGCAGGCTCGGCTGCCTGCGTTATGCGCTGCCCAATGCGCAGCATAAAACTCTTTACACGCATACGTCACTCCCAAAGCCTTTTGGCGAGGCCTCGCTCCAGAAGCTTGCAATATTCGCGCGGGATCATTCACGCGCGCCAGATCAGTCAATAAAAGAATATCTTTTTTCTCAATTCGGCCGAAGCTTTCCACTTTTGTTATAATCCGTCAATTCGATTTGTTTCCATCACCCGAAATAGGTATATTTCTTGAGCTTGAGGCCTCTCGAAGTAACGAAAAGACGGTGCTATAGTTTTGCCATATTTAGTTTACTTTCGGGACCTCCCTTCGTGTCTCAAAAAAAAATAACGGTTGGGTTTCCATTTTCGGGCGATGATATCGGGGGGAGCCACATATCGGCGCTCAACCTCGTTTCGTCGTTTGACAGGGACCGCATCAATCCCATTGTCTTCGTGCATCACCCCCGCAAGGCCCTCTCCAAATATCTCGACGAACACAAGATCGAGTACGTTGCGATCGAGGACATCGACATTCTGTCGCCGCAGCGCGATCTTGGAAAACAATCCTTTTCGGCGCTGCGATATCCGCTCTCGATGCTGAAGATCATCAGGCTTCTGCGACGTCATCGCATCGATATCGTGCACACCAATGACGGCGCCATCCACACAACGTGGGCATTACCCACCTATCTGGCCGGCGCGAAACTCCTGTGGCACCACCGCGGGGACCCAAGGGCGAGGGCCGTCAACATGCTCGCCCCGCTTCTGGCCAAGCACGTGGTCACGGTCTCCCGATTTGCGCAACCGGCAAAGCCTCTGCTTCCGCTCGACGGGCGCCTGTCCGTGCTGCACAGCCCGTTCAAGCACCCGGACCAATTACCGGACCGTGAGGCGTGCAGACTGGCGCTGGCGCGCGAACTCGGCTTGTCCGAGGAGACACGCTTCGTCGGCTACTTCGGTCTTCTCAACGAGCGAAAGAGGCCGCTGCGGTTCGTCGAGGCGGTCGACGCCTTTCATCGCAGCAATCCCGACTTCCCGATCGCCGGCCTGCTTTTCGGGACGCCCGAACAATCAGGACCGAGGCTCGACCTCGAAACGGCCGAACACGCACGTGCGCTCGGGATCGCCGACAAGATCCATCTGATGGGATTCCGCCATCCGGTCGCGCCCTATATGTGCGGGGTCGACATTCTTCTCGTTCCGGCGATGAGCGAGCCGTTCGGAAGGACGCTGATCGAAGCGATGATGTACGGCACCCCGGTGATCGCGACGAACCATGGCGGCAACCCGGAGGCGATCGAAAACAACGTCACCGGATTTCTCGTCGAACCCGAAAAGCCCCAGGCCTTCGTCGCGCCGATGGAACTGCTGCTTAAGGACCGGAACGAGTGGCATCGCATCAGCGAGCGGGCGCGCGTCTCCACACTTGCCGCATACGGCATCAAACCGCATGTCGACGGCATCGTCAGCATCTACCAGCGCATCCTTGGACAAAAGCCGGCCGACACCGCGGCGCAGCACGCGCACTGACGTGTCACTCCTGCCCACAGTGGAAAGAAAGAGAAGGACATGCAGCTCTCGGATATCGACTTCCTGATCATCGGCGCCGCCAAGAGTGCGACCACGTGGCTGCAGCAATCGCTGCAACAGAACCCTTCCGTCTACATGCCTGACCCGGAACTCCATTTCTTCAGCCGGAACTACGAAAAAGGTGACAGCTGGTATCTTTCGCAGTTTACCCCCACGCCAGAGCAATCCATCGTCGGCGAGAAGTCAAACTCCTACCTTGACGAGCCGGAGGCTGCGGCACGGATCAAGCAGGCGTTGCCACGCGCGCGGTTGATCGCGCAGCTTAGAAACCCGGTCGATCGCGCCTATTCCGACTATTGCATGCTCTATCGCCGGGGCGAAGTTGGGAGAGACATCACCCGATACCTCGATCCACGGCAGGCGGGTGGCGGCCGTTTTCTCCTGGGCGGCCTCTATTGCCGCCAGCTTGAAACCTATCTCGACCTCTTTCCTGCCGAGAACCTGCAGGTCCTCCTCTATGAGCACATTCGCCAGGATCCCCAGTCGCATCTCGATGCGGTGAGCGACTTCCTCAAGCTACCCTCTGGCCTGAAACCCGTTGTCAACAAGGTCAAGGACAAGACCGTGCCCGTCGTGCCGCCGACGTTGCGCAGGCTGTTCGGCCCTTTGAAACCCATCGTGGCGCCGTTCCGCAACAACCCCGTGGCAAAGGGGCTGCGCTCCATGATCGCCAAAGAACTGGACTACGTGCCGCTTCCGAGCGACCTTCGCAACCGCCTGATCGAGTTTTACGGACCGGAGACGGAACGGCTGGGCGCACTGATGAAGCAGGACCTTTCAGGCTGGCTGCACGCGGCATCCGGCGGCGGGGTTCGTCCGGCGGCCTAACGCTCAAGCCCCGGCGCTTGCGGGGCCGCTCGCAAATCGCAGGCCAATGACAAGCGGCACGGCGAGCAGATAGACCGCGACGACCGACAACCAGATCGCACCCGGCCATTCCTGTCTCACGACAAAATAGAAGCTCGAAAACGCTAGCGGGCTGACGATCGACGCCAGGCTTACCGCCGACGCCAGAACACCTTGAAACTGGCCTTGCCGGCTTTCATCCACCTGTCGGGTTGCTAGCGATTGCAAGGCCGGAGCACCGATGCCGCCGAGGGCGAATATCGGCATGATCGCAAAGACCATCCAGCCGTCGGTCGCAAACGCCATGACGGTCAACCCGACGCAAGCGCAGGCGACACCGGCAAGCACGGCCCAGCGCTCGCCGAGCCATTTTACCGCGGGACCGGGGAGAAATGCCTGGGAGAGGGTCTGGCAGACGCCAAACGCGCCGAGCGAAAGACCGATCCACAAGCCGCTCCAATGAAACGTGTCGCTGCCCCAGAGCGCCCAGCACGTACCATAGGCTTCGCCGGTCGCGCTGAAGGTGATGAAAAGCATGATGATCGGCAACAGGCTCTTAGACGAAAACGCCCACTTCAAAGGCTGCAAAGGGTTGAGCACCGCCAGATCGAGTTTTGCGCGGCTGGGTTTGCGCGCTTCCGGCAGGACAAAGAACGCCAGCAGAAGATTACCGGCGTTGAGTACAGCCGCTGCGATGAAGGGCAGCCGCAGCCAAGTGTCGCCAAGGGTGCCGCCGAGAACTGGGCCAATGATGAAGCCGATACCGAACATGGCATTGAAGAGACCGAAGCGGCGGGCAAGTTTGTCCGCGGGCGATATGTCGGTGATATAGGCTGTCGCCACGGAGATGTTGGCACTCGTCAAGCCGGCGATCGCGCGACCGACGAACAACATCCAGAGATTTGAGGCGAAGGCCAGGAACAGGTAGTTGATCGCGGCGCCACCGAGCGAAATGAGCAGGACCGGTCGGCGGCCCAGGCGATCGCTGAGGGCGCCGAGCACCGGTGCGAATATGAACTGCATGAGGGCATAGAGCGCCGTCATCGTGCCGATCAAAGGCGCGACATCCTGCGTGTGACTCACCTCCTTGAGAAGCGAGGGCAGGATGGGAAAGATCAGGCCGATGCCGACGGCATCAAGGACGATTGCCGCGAAAATAACGATAAGTGGTTTGTTGGACGTCAGGGATGTGGTCATAGCACGCTCCGGTGGACGCAAGCGCATGGGGCGCCGCCGGGCGCCAAAAATGGCTCGCGATCGAGGGCTGTCGGATGATCAGCCGATTAATTTGCATTCGTTCTGGGAGACGCTGGCCGATCCGCGCGCGAATGGGCTCGGATGGCATGTGCTCGACCGCCTGGACGCCAATTCGTCCACCTGTTTACTCCGCCACTGAGCGGATCAAGGGAAGCGGTCGCTTTTCGCGACGACAATTCCATACGCCAGACCGCGGCGCGCTGCAAGGGGCGCCGTGCCAGGGGCGAGACGGCTGAGCGACCTGGAGTTCCGGGCGCGGTGATGGACGCCATTCAAGCGAAGCGATGCCGGTGGGGCAGGTTTATCTCGTCGCCAGGGTCAGGGTGCGATCAAATAGCGTATGACGGCGTCGGCGATCATGCCCTTGTGACGCGCCATCGTCTCGGCATCCGAGAGATCGCGGCGGAAGATCGTGCCGAAGGTATAGCGGTTGGATACCCTGAAAAAGCAGAAGGCGCTGATCATCATGTGGATGTCGATGGGGTCGGCCTGCCGACGGAACACGCCTTGCGCGACACCACGATCAAGAATGCCGGCAATCGTTTCGATCACCGAGACATTGAGGTCCCGGATCGCTTCCGAACGCATCATGTGCGCGGCATGGTGGATGTTTTCGATACTGACCAGGCGGACAAAATCCGGATTGGCTTCGTCGTGTTCGAAGGTCGTCGCGATCAACTGCCGAAGAGCTTCCTCCGGCGGCAGATTGCTCAAGTGCAGGTCCTCTTCGAGCGTGCGGATCTTGCGATAGGACCGTTCGAGCACGGCAAGGTAGAGGCCTTCCTTGCTGCCGAAGTAGTAGTAGATCATCCGCTTCGAGGTGCGCGTCCGCTCAGCGATCGCGTCAACGCGCGCGCCGGCGAGACCATGGGTGGAGAATTCTTCGGTTGCGACGATCAGGATGTCTTCCTGCGTTCGCTGCGGATCATTCTTCCTGCCATTTTCCGGGCGAGCTGCCATTTCCCGCGGAGACCCCTCTACTCCATTGTTTGTCAACGAGAACCTTGTTCCGAATCAACTTTCGGACGGTCGTTCCTTCTTCTCCCCCCACTCAGTCTTATTGGGCTTGACCGGTTCTTTCAAGACAGCGGCGCTTGACATTCGAACTAGTTAGTACATTTTGGAAATGCGTCCCGGAGGCTTGGAGGAGCTGCCGCGGCGCGCGTCTTTCGCAAGCCTCGTGCGCCGTCCTGATGGTAGCACTGCAGCACGCGGAAGACCGGGAGGATAAAATGATCAGGGCAGTCGATTTCTGTTTTCTCATCTTGAAGGTGGCGATGGCGCTGCTGCTCGCCGGCATGGTCGTGCTGGTCTTCGGCAACGTCGTCCTTCGCTACGCCTTCAACACCGGCATCACCGTTTCGGAGGAGCTGTCGCGCCTCTTTTTCGTGTGGCTGACCTTTCTCGGCGCGGTCGTCGCAATGCGCGAGCATGGTCATCTGGGCATGGATTCGCTTCTGCGCAGGCTGCCACCCCGGAGCGCCAGGTTCGCCGCGCTTTTAGGCCATCTGCTGATGCTGTGGGCCACCTGGCTGATGATCAGCGGCAGCTGGACCCAAACGATGATCAACCTCAACGTCTCGGCCCCTGCGACCGGAATTTCTATGGGGTTCTTCTATGGCGCCGGCCTTGCCTTCGGCATCCCTGCCCTGCTGATCATCCTCTACGATATGTTCTCAATCGCAACCGGTCGCGTCGATATCAGAACTGCCGGCTTCGTGCGTGACAGTGAAGAACTGGCCGTTCTCGACGACCATGCCGAGCCGCAGCTTGTCGCTCCGGCGACGAAGCGCTGAGGAGGACGCCATGACGGTTACCATCTTCCTCGGCGCCCTTCTCGGCCCCATGGCGCTCGGCGTCCCGATCGCCTTTGCTCTCATCATCAGCGGCGTCGCGCTCATGATGTATCTCGGTTTGTTCGACGCCCAGATCGTGGCACAGAACGTGCTCAACGGCGCCGATAGCTTTCCGCTGATGGCCGTTCCCTTCTTCATGCTCGCAGGCGAAGTGATGAACACGGGCGGCCTTTCGCGCCGTATCGTCAACCTCGCCATGGTCATGGTCGGCCATATCCGCGGCGGTCTCGGCTTCGTCGCGATCTTTGCGGCCTGCGTCCTGGCGAGCCTCTCCGGATCTGCAGTCGCAGACGCCGCTGCACTGGGGGCGTTGTTGCTGCCGATGATGCTGAAATCGGGGCATGACCCGGCCCGCGCCGGCGGTCTTTTGGCATCGGCCTCGATCATCGGCCCGATCATCCCACCCTCGATCGGCTTCATCCTCTTCGGTGTCGCCGGCGGCGTCTCGATCACCAAGCTATTTCTGGCGGGCATTTTTCCAGGCCTGATGATCGCCGCGGCACTCTGCGTCACCTGGCTGATCGTCTCGCGCAAGGAACAGTTTGCGCTGCCGCCGCGGCAAGGTCGCGCCGAGCGGCTGAAGGCGCTGGTGGACAGTGTCTGGGCCCTGCTGCTGCCGCTCATCATCGTCGTCGGCCTCAAGTTCGGCGTCTTCACGCCAACGGAAGCCGGTGTCGTCGCCGCCGGCTATTCGCTGTTCGTTTCAATGGTGGTCTATCGCGAACTACCGCCGTCGAAACTCTTCGACGTCTTCGTTTCCGCCTCCAAGATTACTGCGATCGTCATGTTCCTCGTCGCCTGCGCCGCCGTGTCTGCCTGGCTGATTACCGTGGCCGATGTGCCGGGCGACCTCGTGCGGATGCTCGAGCCGCTGATGGACAACCAGACGCTGCTGCTGCTCGCGATCATGGTGCTGGTGGTCGTCATCGGCACGGCAATGGACATGACGCCGACCATCCTGATCATGACCCCTGTCCTGATGCCGATCGTCAAGCAGGCGGGCATCGATCCGGTCTATTTCGGCGTGCTCTTCATCATCAACAACTCCATCGGCCTGATCACGCCGCCGGTCGGCACGGTGCTGAACGTCATCTGCGGTGTGTCGAAATTGAAGATGGAAGACCTGATGAAGGGCGTCATGCCTTTCCTGATCGCAGAACTGATCGTGCTGCTGCTTCTCGTCCTGTTCCCTGAGCTTGTCATGACGCCGGCTTCCTGGTTCAGCCGCTAGGCGCGCTGCATTTGAACGCAAAGAAAATTCAACCGGCCGGAGGGAGACCCGGCCCAAAACGGGAGGAAAACATGTTGAACAGACTGACGAAAATGGCCCTCGGCATCGCCCTACCGCTGGCGCTGCTGGCGGGCGGTCCGGCGGCCGCCGAGATCCGCGAGCATCAGCTGAAGTTCGCATCCGCCAACAACAAGGGTCATCCTCAGGTGACCGGGATGGAGAAGTTTGCCGAACTGGTGAAGGACAAGAGCGGCGGCAAGATCGAGATCAAGCTCTTTCCGGGCGGCGTGCTGGGCGGCGACGTCCAGACGGTCTCGGCTCTCCAGGGCGGCGTCATCGAGATGACGGTGCTGAACGCCGGCATCCTTGCCGGCAACGTCAAACAGTTCGGCGCGGTCGACCTGCCGTTTCTCTTCAACAGCGGCGAAGAGGCCGACAAGGTGATGGACGGCGCCTTCGGCACCGGCCTGATGGGGCTATTGCCGGATACCGGGCTCGTCGGCCTTGCCTATTGGGAACTCGGCTTCCGCAACCTGACCAACAACCGCCACGCGGTCACGTCGCTCGATGCCATCAAGGGCCTGAAGATCCGCACGATCCAGTCGCCGATCCCGATCGAGCTCTTCAATTCGCTCGGCGCCAACGCCGTTCCGTTGCCCTATACCGAGCTCTACACGGCGTTGGAAACCGGCACCGTCGATGGCCAGGAAAACCCGGCTGCCAACATCCTCAACGCAAAATTCTACGAAGTGCAGAAGTACATGACCGTGACCCGGCACCAGTACAATCCGCAGATCGTGCTGATCAGCAAGAAGTTCTGGGACGGCCTGAACGACGAGGAAAAGGCCGTGCTGCAGGCGGCCGCGACCGAGGCACGCGACTACCAGCGCCAGGTGTCGCGCGAGCTCGACAAGAAGGCGATCGACGAAATCAAGGCGACCGGCATGCAGGTTGACGAGCTTTCGGCCGAGGAGACCCAGAAGTTCCGCGAGGCCGTCAAGCCGATGATCGAGAAGTTCACCGCCGAGATCGGATCCGACACCGTCAATTCCCTTTTCAAGGAATTGAATGCCGTCCGCGGCAACTGACGAGCGCTGCCGCCCGCCAAAAACGCGCGGGCGGCTTTCTCACGCATCGACAAGGGCTGAGACCATGACCGAGACATTGCTCAAACCGGTAAGGGCCGGCCTGATCGGCGCCGGGATCAAGGCCTCGCTCACGCCGGCAATGCACATGCGCGAAGGTGCCGCGCAAGGGCTTTCCTACGACTACGAACTGATCGACCTCAACGAAATCGGCAAGACCAGCGCCGATCTGCCTGACCTGCTAGCCGACGCCGAAGCCCGTGGGCTTTGCGGCCTCAACATCACCCACCCCTGCAAGCAGGACATCCTGCCCTATCTTGACGCGCTCTCGCCCGAAGCGCGCGCACTTGGCGCGGTCAACACCGTTGTCCTGCGCAACGGCCAGCGTCTCGGCCACAACACCGACTGGTGGGGCTTTGCCGAAAGCTTCCAGCGCGGGTTGCCGGGAGCCGATCTCGGCTGCGCTGTTCAACTCGGCGCCGGTGGCGCGGGTGTGGCGACCGCCTATGCGATCCTGTCGCTTGGCCTTCAAACCTTAACCGTCTTCGACAGGGAACAAGAGCGGGCCGACGGGCTCGCCGCATCCCTGTCTGCCCTCTTCCCGAAGGCCGACATTCGCGCCGGCGTTGACCTTGAGGCCGCGATGCGTGACGCCGTCGGACTGATCCACGCGACACCGACAGGCATGGCGAAATATCCAGGGCTGCCCCTGCCGATCAACCTGCTGCAAGCCCGCCACTGGGTGGCCGAGATCGTCTATTTCCCGCTCGAAACCGAGCTCTTGAAGACAGCGCGTGCGCGCGGCTGTCGGACGCTCGACGGGGGTGGCATGGCCGTGTTCCAGGCCGTGGGCGCCTTCCAGCTTTTCACCGGCCGCGAACCGGATGTCGACCGCATGCTTGCCCATTTCCAGGCGCTGACCGCCTGAGCCTTCAACGCAAACGGAAGGGACGAAACATGAAGACCTCGATCGCCACCGTTTCCTTGAGCGGCGACCTGCGCGACAAGCTGGACGCGATCGCCAAAGCCGGCTTCGACGGCGTCGAGATCTTCGAAAACGATTTTCTCGTCTTCGACGAGAGCCCGCGACAGGTCGGCCGCATGGTGCGCGACCACGGGCTGGAAATCACGCTGTTTCAGCCGTTTCGTGATTTCGAGGGGATGCCCGAGCCGTTGCGCAGCCGCACCTTCGACCGCGCCGAGCGGAAGTTCGACCTCATGCAGGAGCTGGGCACCGACCTGGTTCTCGTCTGCTCAAACGTTTCGAGCGCCGCTCTCGGGGGCATCGACCGGGCGGCGGCCGACTTTCACGAGCTCGGCGAACGGGCCGCCCGCCGCGCATTGCGCGTCGGCTACGAGGCGCTGGCCTGGGGACGCCACATCCACGACCACCGCGACGCCTGGGAAATCGTGCGCCGGGCCGATCATCCGAACGTCGGGCTCATCCTCGACAGCTTTCACACGCTGTCGCGCCGGATCGACGTCAACTCGATCCGCTCCATCCCGAAGGAGAAGATCTTCATCATACAGCTCGCGGACGCGCCGCTGATCGACATGGATCTGCTCTACTGGAGCCGCCACTTCCGCAACATGCCCGGCGAAGGCGACCTGCCCGTGTTCGATTTTATGGCGGCGGTCGCGGCGACCGGCTATGACGGCTATCTGTCATTGGAAATTTTCAACGACCAGTTTCGCGGCGGTTCCCCCTCCGCAATCGCTGTCGACGGGCGGCGCTCGCTTATCTATCTCGGCGATCAGGTGAAGCGCGCGCTGCCCGAGAGCGCTATCGGCGTGCCCGAAATGCCGCAGCGCAGCGCCGTCGAAGGCGTTGCCTTTATCGAGTTCGCGGTCGATGCGAGCGAGGCGACAGGCCTTGTAGCGCTCGTTGAAACCCTCGGCTTCCGAAAAACCGCGAAGCATAAGACAAAGGAGGTCGCCGTGTTCAAACAAGGCGACGTTCGGCTCGTCGTCAACACCGACGAACGGGGTTTTGCCGGATCCTCCTATCTCGTCCACGGCACGTCTGCCTATGCCATGGGCCTCAAGGTTGACGACGCGCAGGCGGCGTTGGCTCGCGCGGTCGCGCTCGGCGCGGAACCCTTCCAACAGCCGCTCGACCCGGGCGAGATCGAGATGCCGGCCGTTCGCGGCGTCGGCGGCGGCATCGTCTATTTTCTCGATGACAGGAGCGCGCTTGCGGATATCTGGGCGGTCGAGTTCGATCCCGTCGACAGCGCTGAGGCGCAGCGCCCCGCCGGTCTCGTCGCCGTCGATCATCTGGCGCAAACGATGAACTATGACGAGTTGCTGACCTGGCTGCTGTTCTACACCTCGATCTTTGAGGCGGAGAAGACGCCGGTGGTCGACATCATCGATCCCTCGGGCGTCGTGCGCAGCCAGGTTGTGGAGAACGGGCAAGGCACGCTGCGCATCACGATGAACGGTGCGGAGAACCGCAACACGCTCGCCGGTCGCTTCATCGCCGAGACCTTCGGCTCCGGCATCCAGCACATCGCCTTTCGAACCGACGACATTTTCGCCACCGCCGAGGCCCTGAAGAGAAACGGTTTTGTCTCGCTCGCGATCTCGCCCAACTACTACGACGACCTCGAGGCCCGTTTCGGCCTTGACGCTACACTGTGCGAACGACTGAGGCGCAACAACATCCTCTACGACCGCGACGAGGCCGGCGAATACTTCCAGCTCTACAGCCCGACCTACGGCGAAGGCTTCTTCTTCGAGATCGTCGAACGGCGCGGCTACAAGGGCTATGGCGCAGCCAACGCCATCTTCCGCATCGCCGCGCTCAGAAAGCACCTTCGTCCGCAAGGAATGCCGGCGATCTAGATCATTTCATTGTTTCGTCGAAACAGTGAAATGATCTAACTCTCTAATATTACGCAATTCCGGACGGAAAACCGTTCTACACTTGTCCTGGAATTGCTCTAAGAGGACAGCAGGCTTTGTGTCAGCGGATGACCCGCATGCGCAAGGCCATCGATCACGTCGAAATGGTGCCTATCCGGTTCGACGACCGCCGCTGTCGTTGCCCCCAACCCCGTCCAGATGTTGGCCAGCAGCGCATTCTGGCGCAGGAATTCGGCCCGCTCCCCGCCTCCGGCCCAGCAGGTGATGCGGGCGTTTCGCATCGGCCGCAACAACGCCGGGCTTTCCGAAAGTGCCTCGGCATCGTCGATGGCCAGCTTTTCGTTCATGGCCGTCGACATGATCGGCCGCAGGTCATGCACGCCGGAAATCGAGACGACGTTGCGGATCCGCTCTTGAACATGCGACGCAAGCGGTGCCGTCTCCGTGATCATCCGGCTGACAAGGTGGCCGCCGGCCGAATGGCCAGTCAGCATCAGCGGACCCTCGACCATCTTTGCCGCCTCGCTGATGGCCGCGGCAATCTCCGCGACGATCCCAGCAATACGGATCTCCGGGCAGAGCGTGTAGGACGGCATGGCTACGGCATAACCATTTTCGACGGCGCCGGCGGCCAGATGCGACCAGAAGCTCTTGTCGAGCTGCAGCCAGTATCCACCGTGCACGAACACGACCAGACCCTTGGTAGGCCCTTCGGGCAGAAACAGGTCCATGCGGTTTCTTGGCCGTTCGCCATAGGCCCGATCGAGCTTCGCACGCCCGGACGACGAGAGGGCCTCTCGGAACGCTTCGGCCGGCTTGACCCACGCCTCGGGCCAGCGGTCGCTGCGCGCGATATTCGCGCCGTTGGCATAGGCGTCGTCCCAGTCGGAAATACGGCGTTCCAGCATCGGTGCAATCCTCCCTCGATGTCTCCTCTTCAATAGCAATCGCCCGCCCCATCCGGAAACGCAATGGCGCTGCCGAGAAAAAACTTTAGGCTTGAAATAATTTTGGACTGGTGCAATGCTTTCCCATGTTCAGCCGAGAAGTGGAGGTCTCGCTGTGCCTATCACCATCATTCATGTCGTCACAGCAACGGCGAGCGCCACCGGAAACGGTGCGGCGATGCTTGCCGCATGCCAGTGCGACCGCAAGACATTCAGCCGGCTTTGAAATGCCTGAGCAACAGGCAGGAACGAAACAAGGGAACAGCCGCCACATGCTTGGACCGACTTCGCACGTCGATACATTCACACGCGACCATCTGCCGCCAGCGGAAGAATGGCCCGAATTCCTGCTTGAGGGTTTCGACTATCCCGACCATCTCAATGCGGCCGTCGAACTGACGGATGCCATGGTCGCAAAAGGGTTTGGCGACCACACCGCGCTGATCGGCAATGGCCGCAGGCGAACCTATAAGGAACTGTCCGACTGGACGAACCGACTGGCGCATGCGCTGGTCGAAAACTACGGCGTGAAGCCCGGCCATCGCGTGCTGATCCGTTCGGCCAACAATCCGGCAATGGTCGCCTGTTGGCTCGCAGCGACGAAAGCCGGCGCCGTCGTCGTCAATACCATGCCGATGCTGCGCGCAGGCGAACTGGCCAAGATCGTCGACAAGGCGGAGATCAGCCTGGCGCTCTGCGATACACGGCTGATGGAAGAGATGATCGCCTGCGCCAAGGATAGCCGCTACCTGAAGCAGGTCGTGAGTTTCGACGGAACCGCGAACCATGACGCCGAACTCGACCGTATCGCGCTCGACAAATCGGTGGTCTTCGAAGCCGTGAAAACCGGCCGTGACGACGTGGCGCTTCTCGGCTTTACCTCGGGCACGACGGGGATCCCGAAGGCAACCATGCATTTCCACCGCGATCTGCTTGTCATTGCCGACGGCTATGCGCGCGAAGTGCTCGGTGTGACGCCCGACGATGTCTTTGTCGGGTCGCCGCCGCTCGCCTTCACCTTTGGCCTCGGCGGCCTTGCGATCTTTCCCTTGCGCTTCGGGGCGGCGGCAACGCTGCTGGAGCACGCGACGCCCGCCAACATGGTGGAGATCATCGAGAAGTACAAAGCGACGATCTCCTTTACCGCCCCCACCGCCTATCGGGCGATGATGAAGGCGATGGACAACGGCGCCGATCTTTCGTCGCTGCGGGTCGCGATCTCGGCGGGCGAAACGCTGCCTGGTCCGGTCTTCGAGGAATGGACGGCCAAGACCGGCAAACCGATCCTTGACGGCATCGGCGCCACCGAGATGCTGCACATCTTCATTTCCAACCGCTTCGAGGACCGAAAGGCTGCCTCGACCGGCAAGCCCGTCCGTGGCTACGAAGCACGTATCGTCGACAGCGAGATGCAGGAGGTTCCACGCGGCACGATCGGCAGGCTTGCGGTGCGCGGTCCGACCGGCTGCCGTTATATGTCAGACGCCCGCCAGCGCGACTATGTGCGCGATGGCTGGAACCTGACGGGTGACGCCTTCTATCAGGACGAGGACGGCTTTTTCCATTTCGCCGCCCGTTCCGACGACATGATCATCACCGCCGGCTACAACATCGCCGGCCCGGAGGTCGAGGCCGCCTTGATCTCGCATCCGGAAGTGGCCGAGTGCGCCGTGGTCGGTGCGCCGGATGCCGAGCGCGGCCAGATTGTCGAAGCCTATGTCGTTCTGATATCTGGCGTGTTGTCGGACGACGCGACGATCAAGCGTCTGCAGGATCACGTAAAGGCGACGATCGCGCCCTACAAATATCCGCGATCGGTCAAGTTCCTGGAAAGCCTGCCCAAGACAGCCACGGGCAAGATCCAGCGGTTCCGATTGCGGTCGGAGAACTGAAAACATGAGCAAATCATACGACCCTTCGAAAGAAGGCGCCCAGATGTCGTTCAAGGGACGCATGTCCTACAGCGACTACCTGATGCTGGAAAAGGTGCTGGACGCGCAGGAGCCGCTTTCCAAGGCCCATGACGAGATGCTGTTCATCATCCAGCATCAGACGTCCGAACTCTGGATGAAGCTCGCGCTGCACGAGATCAACGCCGCGGTGCGCTCGATCCGCGACGACCGGCTGGAACCCGCGTTCAAGATGCTGACGCGCGTCGCCCGCATCTTCGAACAGTTGAACAGCGCCTGGGACGTGCTGCGCACGATGACGCCCAGCGAATACACCACGTTCCGCGAATCGCTCGGCCAGTCCTCCGGCTTTCAGTCCTGGCAGTACCGGGCGATCGAGTTTCTTGCCGGCAACCGCAACGTCGCGATGCTCGGACCGCATGCGCACCGCGCCGACATCATGGAAAAACTCGAAGCGATCCTGTCCGCTCCGTCGCTCTATGACGAAGCGATCCGCCTTCTTTCGCGCAACGGCTTCGATGTCGGCGAAGAGGCCCACCGCACCGACTGGCGCGAAACCCGTGTGGAAAGCGACAAGGTCTTTGCCGCTTGGCAGGTCGTCTATCGCGATCCCGAGCGCTACTGGATGCTTTATGAACTTGCCGAGAAGCTGGTCGATTTCGAGGATTACTTCCGCCGCTGGCGCTTCAACCACGTCACGACCGTCGAGCGCATCATCGGCATGAAACGCGGAACCGGGGGTACATCCGGCGCGTCCTATCTGAAGAAGATGCTCGAAGTGGAACTTTTCCCCGAGCTCTGGCACGTGCGCACGGGTCTCTGATAGAACACAACTCATAAGGGAATTCATAAAGAGGAGAACAGCATGAACCGCATTCTGGCAGCGAGCCTTCTTGGCCTCTCGCTTGCAACGTCAAGCCTTGCCCATGCCGAGCCCGTAAAGATCGGCGTCATCACCACGCTCTCGGGCGGTGGCGCTGGCCTAGGCATCGACATGCGCGACGCCTTCACGCTCGCGATCAAGCAGTCGGGCAACAAGGACGTCGAACTGGTCATCGAGGACGATGCCCAGAAGCCGGAACTTGCGGTTCAGATCGCCGAGAAGATGATCCAGGGCGACAAGGTCGACCTGATGACCGGGATCATATGGTCGAACCTTGCCATGGCGGTCGTGCCGAACACGGTGGCGCAGGACGTGATCTACCTCTCGCCCAACGCCGGCCCGTCGGCGCTTGCCGGTGCGAACTGCAACCCGAACTATTTCAACGTCGCCTACCAGAACGACAATTTCCATGAGGCGATGGGGCAATACGCCAACAAGGACTACAAGAACGCCTTCATCCTGGCGCCGAACTACCCGGCCGGCAAGGACGCGCTGACCGGCTTCAAGCGGTACTACAAGGGGGCGCTCTCCGGCGAGATCTACACCCAGGTCGGCCAGACCGACTATGCGGCCGAAATCGCCCAGATCCGTGCCTCTGGCGCCGACAGTGTCTATTTCTTCCTGCCCGGCGGCATGGGCATCGCCTTCATGAAGCAATATGCCCAGTCGGGCGTAAACATCCCGGTCATGGGCCCGGGCTTCTCCTTCAGCCAGGACGTCCTGCCGGCGATCGGCGATGCCGCCCTCGGCGTCAAGAACTCCGCGACCTGGTCCAAGGATCTCGACAACGAAGCCAACAAGCAGTTCGTCGAAGCTTTCAAGGCCGAGTACAAGCGCCTGCCCTCGATCTATGCGGCCCAGAGCTGGGATACGGCAAACCTGATCCTGGCTGCTCTGTCGAAGGCAAGCGTCAAGGACAAGGACGCCTTCCGCACAGCCCTCAAGGCAGCGGATTTCAAGTCCGTGCGCGGTGAGTTCGCCTTCAACAACAACAACCACCCGATCCAGAACATCTATGTTCGCGAAGTGGTGAAGGAAGCCGACGGCGTCTTGACCAACAAGATCATCGCCACCGCCTTCGAAGACCACAAGGACGCCTACGCCGAGAAGTGCTCGATGTAGCTCTCGCGCCTGTTGTCTGCCGGGTGCTGGCTTTCAAAGCCGGTACCCGGCCGAAGAAACGCGTCATACTGACATCAAGCTTGGACCGTCCTCTTGTTCACCGCACTCCTGATCGAACAACTGCTCAACGGGCTCCAGCTCGGCTTGATGCTGTTTCTGATGGCCGCGGGCCTGACGCTGATCTTCGGCGTCATGGGCCTGATCAACCTTGCTCACGGCTCGCTCTACATGATCGGCGCCTTCGCCTGCGCCACGGTCGCTGCCGCAACCGGTTCCTTCTGGATCGGGTTGATCGCCAGCCTCACGGCCGCCGCCGGCGTCGGGGCCATCATCGAGGTTGCCGTCATTCGCAGGCTCTACGATCGCGACCATCTCGATCAGGTGCTTGCCACCTTCGCATTGATCCTGATCCTGTCGGAAGGATCACGCTGGCTCTTCGGCTCCTTCCCACTCTATCTCGACATACCGCCCGTGCTGCAGGGTGCGGTTCCGCTTCCGGGCGGTGGCCAGTACCAGCTCTATCGCCTCGCAATCATCGGCGTCGGCATCGCGGTTGCTGCTGGTCTCTACATGCTGATCTCAAAAACCCGGCTCGGCATGCGCATCCGCGCCGGCGAATCCGACCGCGAAATGATAGGTGCGCTCGGCGTCGATATCGGCACGCTCTACACGGTCGTCTTCGCGCTCGGAGCCGCGCTTGCGGGTCTTGCCGGGGCTCTCGTCGGCGCGCTGCAATCGGTGCAGGTCGGCATGGGCGAACCGGTCCTCATCCTCGCCTTCGTCGTCATCGTCATCGGTGGTATCGGCTCGATCAAGGGCGCGCTGGTCGGCGCCGTTATCGTCGGCGTCGTCGATACTATGGGCCGCTTCCTGCTTCCCTCACTGCTTGCCCTCACCATGCCCGCGTCGCAGGCCACCACCATCGGTGCCGCACTCGCGTCGATGCTGATCTACGTCGTCATGGCTCTCATCCTTGCGTTCAGGCCGAGCGGCCTGTTTGCCGCACAGTCGTGAGGTCGAGATGAACCGGGAAACCACCATTAATCTGCTTCTTGCCGCGCTCCTTCTCGGCGCGCCGCTTCTGGCCACCGCGATTGGCGAACCCTTCTATGTGACGCTCGCGACCCGCGTCGCCGTCCTCGCGCTCGCCGCCGTCGGCCTCAATTTCGCGCTCGGGCTCGGCGGACTACTGTCTTTCGGCCACGCCGCCTTCTTCGGCCTCGGCGGTTACGTTGCGGGCATCATCGCGACCCACGCCTTCAACGCCGAACCGCTGTTTGCCGGCATTCCGGCAACGACGTCGATGCCGCTGATCTGGGTGACGGCCATCGTCGTCGCCGGGATCGCCGCGTTGCCGATTGGCGCCATCAGCCTGCGGACAACGGGCGTCTATTTCATCATGATCACGCTCGCGTTTGCGCAGATGATCTACTATTTCGCAATCTCCTGGCCGGCCTATGGCGGCGAAGACGGCCTGTCGATGTCGATGCGCAACGCCTTTCCCGGCGTCAACACCGCCAAGCCCCTGCCCTATTTCCTGATCTGCTATGCCGCGCTGATAGCGACGCTCCTGTTCTTTCGTGTGGTCGAAGGGTCGCGCTTTGGCAGCGCATTGCAGGCCGCGAGACAGAATGGAACGCGCCTTGCCGCCGTCGGCATCGCGCCCTTCAACATCCGGCTCGTCGCTTTCGTCGTCTCCGCGATGATCACCGGGTTCGCGGGCGCGCTCTATGCCGATCTCAACCGTTTCGTCGGGCCTTCGATGCTCTCCTGGCACATGTCCGGCGAACTGATGGTGCTCATCATCCTCGGCGGCAAGGGCCGACTGTTCGGGCCGGTTGCCGGCGCGATGATCTTCGTGTTCCTCGAATATGTGCTCGGTGGCATTACCGAGCGCTGGCAGTTCTTCCTCGGCCTCATCCTTCTCGGCATCGTGCTCTTTGCACGCGGCGGATTGCTGGGCCTGCTGTCCGGAAAGCCGCGCCATGTCTGAGCCCATTCTCGAAATCCGCGATCTCAGAAAATCCTTCGGCGCACTCAAGGCGACAGACGGCGTGAGCCTCGATCTTCGTCCGGGGCAAATTCACGCCCTGATCGGCCCGAACGGCGCCGGCAAGAGTACGCTGATCCACCAGATCGCCGGATCGCTCAGGGCCGACAGCGGCACGATCCGCTTTCTCGGCCAAGATGTCGGCGGGCTCGACATAGCAGCCCGCGCCCGGCTGGGCCTTGCCCGAAGTTTCCAGATCTCCTCGCTGGCACAGGAGTTTTCGGCGCTTCGCAACGTCATGCTGGCGGTACAGTCGCAGCAAGGCAGCAGCTTTCGCTTTTTCCGCCAGGTGAGCGACGACAAGGACCTGACCGAACCGGCGATGGCGATGCTGGAGCGCGTCGACCTTGCTGCACGTGCTCATGTGCCGGCCGCCGAACTGTCGCATGGCGAGCGCCGGCAACTCGAAGTCGCCATCGCGCTGGCGCTTTCGCCGAAAGCTTTTCTCTTCGATGAACCGATGGCCGGCATGGGCCCGGAGGGCTCCAAACGGTTGACGTCGCTCCTCGACGGATTGCGCCACGAAGCGCCGATGCTGCTCGTAGAACATGACATGGATGCGGTATTTGCGCTGGCGGACCGCATTTCCGTACTCGTCTACGGGCGCATCATTGCAAGCGGCACCGTCGACGAAATCCGCAGCGACCCGGAAGTGCGCCGGGCTTATCTCGGAGAAGCCGCATGAGCCTGCTCGCGATTAGAGGCCTCGAAACCTTCTATGGCGCCTCCCAGGCGCTCTTCGGCGTCGATCTCGACGTGCGCGAGGGCGAAGTGGTGGCGCTCATGGGCCGCAACGGCATGGGCAAGACGACGACGATCAACTCGATCCTCGGCCTCGTGATACCGCGCGCCGGCGCGATCAGCTTTGCGGGAAAGGTGATTTCCGGCATGCGGCCGCACCGGATCGCCCGGCTCGGCCTTGGCCTCGTGCCCGAGGGGCGGCGCTGTTTTCCCAATCTCACCGTCATGGAAAACCTCGTTGCCACCGCCCGTGGCAGTGCCTGGACCTTAGAGAAGGTGGTGGCGCTGTTTCCGCGCCTCGGCGAGCGACGCGATCAGTACGCCAACACGCTTTCGGGCGGTGAACAGCAAATGCTCGCCATCGGCCGGGCTCTGATGACCAATCCCAGCCTGCTCATTCTCGACGAGGCAACCGAGGGGCTGGCCCCGGTCATTCGCCAGGACATCTGGTCGGCGATCCGCACGCTGAAAGCGGCCGGTCAATCGATCCTCGTCGTCGACAAGACGCTTTCGGAATTGCTGCCCGTCGCCGACCGCTGCTTCGTGCTGGAAAAGGGCACGACTGTTTTCGAGGGAGCGCCGACAACGCTGACACCTGAGCTCCAGGATCGTTACCTCGGCGTCTGACCCGGTGCTCAAGCCGGCGGAATGCCGCCGGCGAGCACTGTGGAATAGGCAGATTCGTCTATGTTGCCGCCCGAGATCACGCAGACGATATTTCCCTTGAGGTCAGGGCGCGCGATCGCGGCGGCAAGTGAAGCGGCCCCAGCACCTTCGGCGACGACCTTGGCCTTCTTGAAGAGAAGCCGCATCGCTTCGGTCACCTCTGCCGGGCTGACGGCAATCGCTCCATCGATCAGTTCACGCGCGACCGGCCAGAGTTGCGGCACCAGCGATGGTGCCCCGATGCTCTTGATGAATGACGGACGGGTTTCGATCGTCACGATCCGCCCAGCGGCAAGCGTCGCCGAGATTGGGGCGGCGCTATCGTCCTCGACAGCAAAGACACGGCAACGGCCGGAAGCGGATTTGACCGCGCTCGCGACGCCGGTCGTCATGCTGCCGCCGCCAAAGGGCGTAAGCACCACATCCACATCAGGCAGGTCCTCGACGATTTCCATGCCGATCGAGCCGTTACCGGCAAGCACGGCTTGGTCGGTCACCGGATTGATCAGCAATTCCCGCCCATCCGGGCGGTCCGCGTCGGTGATGTATTCCCACCAGGTTTCAACGCTGATGAAGCGCACCTCGCCACCGAGCGCGCGCACGCCGTCGATCTTGGTTTGCGGCGCGCCGCGATACATATAGGCAACCATCGGCACGCCGATGAGGCGCGCGGCCCAGGCCATGCCATAGGCCATGTTGCCGGAACTGGTGACTGCGACGCCATTCGCAAGAACGGCTGGATCCCGCGACAGCACAGCGTTCAAGGCGGGGCGGAGCTTGAATGCTCCGATGGGAGAGAGCATCTCCAGCTTCAGAAAAATCTGGCGGTCCGGAAACCCATGGTCGAGCCGGACCAGCGGCGTGCGCGCGAAATGTGGCGCGATGCGTTTACGGGCATCGGTGATTTCGTCGGGGGTCGGGCGGTATGGCGCGGTCATTGCTGAAATCCCCCGTTAGCCGTCCTCTCGCCTTCGGGCACAGTGGCTCTCAAAGAACCCGCTGGGCGCGGCGGCCTCAGTATGCGCCTGAACGAGCAGGAACGGGCAAAACGCCGCCCGCCGCACTTCGGTACCATTCAATCAGGTCACGGCCGCACGGACGGCAAAGCGTGCGTCCTGCCAGGCGCCCGTGCGCAGGATCTCGTCTAGGATTTCGACCGCCCGCCAGACATCTGCATAGCTCACATAAAGCGGCGTGAAGCCGAAGCGCATGGTGGTCGGTGCACGGAAATCGCCGATGACGCCGCGGGCAATCAACGCCTGCATGATCTCATAGGCGTGCGGATGGCTGAAAGAGATCTGGCTTCCGCGTTTCGCCCCCTCACGCGGGCTCTCGAGCTTCAGACCATGAGCGCCGCATTTCGCCTCGACGAGCGCAATGAAGAGATCCGTGAGGCGAATGCTCTTCTCGCGAAGTTGCACCATGTCGACCGCGTCCCAGATGTCGAGCGCGCCCTTCAGCGCCCGCAGCGACAGGATCGGCTGCGTGCCGCAGAGGAAGCGCCGGATGCCCTCGCCGGCCGCATAGTGTTTCTCGAAGGCGAAGGGGCGGGCATGGCCCCACCAGCCGGTAAGCGGCTGGCGGATATCGTGATGGTGACGGGTCGCGGCGTAGATGAAGGCCGGCGCGCCCGGGCCGCCGTTCAGGTACTTGTAGGTGCAGCCAACGGCGAAATCGACATTGGCGCGGTCGAGATCGACGGGCAGGGCGCCGGCCGTATGGCAGAGGTCCCAGATGACCAGCGCTCCGTGTTCATGTGCCTTGCGGGTCAGCGCGGCCATGTCGCGCAGTTCGCCCGACTTGTAGTTGACGTGGTTCACCAGAACCACGGCAACGCTGTCGTCGATCAGGTCCTCGATCTCGGGCGCATCGACACCTTCGAGACGCAGGGAAGCGCCGGGACGCGTCGAAACCACGCCTTCGGCCATATAGAGATCGGTCGGGAAACTACCGCCCTCGCTGACGATCACCGACCGATCGGGTCGGAGCGCCATAGCCGCATGCAGGGCCTTGTATATGTTGATCGACGTGGTGTCACAGACGACCGTCTGGCCGGGTGCCGCACCAATCAGCCGCCCGACACGGTCGCCGAGCGCAAGCGGCATTTCGAACCAGCCGGCCGTGTTCCAGCTGCGGATGAGATCCTGCCCCCATTCCTCGGTCGCCGCCTTTCGAAGTTCGTCGAAGGCAGCGGTCGAGGCAACGCCGAGCGAGTTGCCGTCGAGATAGATAAGGCCCTCCGGCAGGATGAAGCGCTCGCGCATCGGACGCAGCACATCGGACGCATCCATGGCTTCGATGGCGACAAAATCAGGAACTGCAGTCATGAAGATGGTCCTTGTCTATTCGCGAACGGTTTCGCGGGCGGGGGCTGGCCCGCGGCTTCGCTTGAGGCTCGGCAGAGCCAGCATGGCGAGCACGAACAGGCCAGTCGCAAGTTTCAGATCTGGCGGCGGCATGCCGGCGGCCAGGCAGAAGGAAACGAGCTGGTAGTAGACGACCGCGCCGACGAAGGGGGCGGCGAGCTGACGAAGCACGCTCTGCTTGCCGACGATCGCCTCGCCGATCATCAGGGCCGCAAGGCCATTGATCAGGATGCCGAGACCCATATTGACGTCGGCAAAGCCCTGCGACTGGACCATCAGCGCGCCGCCTGCCGCCGAGAAAGCACCGGCAAGGCCGACGCCGCCGATGGTCGCGAGCCAGACATTGATGCCTTGCGCCTCGGCCATATCAGGATTGGCGCCAACGGCGCGCACCGCCGTGCCCTTCTCCGTCCGGAAGAAGTGATAGAGCAGAAAGAAGACGATAAGGGCGATCAGTCCGGCGACCACGATCTTGCTCGCCGGAAAGCCCGGCTGCAGCCCTGGCGCCCAGTCGAACACCGTCGGCGCGCCGAAGACCGAGAGGTTCGACCGGCCCATGATCCTGAGGTTGATCGAATAGAGCATCGTCATCATCAGGATGCCGGCAAGCAGCGTGTGAATGCGGAACCTCAGATGGATGAACGCAGTGCAGCATCCCGCAAGGAAACCTGCGACGACAGCAATGGCGATCGCCGCGAGCGGCGACATGCCGGCAGCCATCAGCACGCCGCAGACGCAACCGCCAAGCGGGAACGCGCCTTCGCTGGTCAGGTCCGGAAAGCTCAGCATGCGGAACGGAATCATGATGCCGAGCACGACGAAAGCGAGGATCAGGCTCTGCGCCAGCGTGACCGGAACGAGAGAAACGAAGCTCGAAATGGTGTTTTGAATGATATCCATGATCGTCAGCTCGCCAGGAACATACGGTCGGTTTTGACGGCGAAATGACCGATCAGGTCTGGCACCGTCGCTTGGGCCTTCTCCTTGCCGTCGATCTCGAGGCGGACCCGCCCGGCATCGAGCATGATGACCTTGTGGCCGAAGTCGACCGCGTGCTGCATGTTGTGCGTCACCATCAGCGTCGTCAGCTTCAGGGCTTCGACCGCGCGGATCGTCGCCTGCATGACGATGTCGGCCGTGCGCGGGTCGAGCGCGGCAGTATGCTCGTCAAGCAGCAGAAGTTCCGGCTCGCCGCCGACCGCCATGATCAGCGACAGCGATTGTCGCTGACCGCCAGAGAGCAGTTCCACGCGGGTGTCCAGGCGATTTTCGAGACCAAGTCCCAGCAGCGACAGTCGGTCCTTGTAGGTGGCAAGCCTTGTCGCATTCAGCCCGCGCCGCAGCGTACGCTTGTTGCTGCGCAGTTCGGCAAGCAGCATGTTTTCCGCGACCGTCATCGAGGCGGCAGTGCCGCGCATCGGGTCCTGGAAGACGCGGGCAAGCCGCATGGCGCGCTTGTGCACGGGGGTCGCCGTGACATCGTCGCCGTTGATGACGATCTGGCCGGTGTCGAGCACGAGTGCGCCCGAGATTGCGTTGAGCATACTGCTCTTGCCGGCCCCGTTGGAGCCGATGACGACGCCGAATTCGCCCGTCGCGAGGCGGAGATTAAGGCCGTCGAGCGCGACCTTTTCGTCTGCCTGCCCCTTGTAGAAGACTTTGCGGGCCGATCTGATTTCCAGCATTGGCTCCCCCTAATCGTGGAGTGACGGCACTCTTGGCGCCGTCACTATTGAGACCAACCGGAAATCAGTCGACGACGCAGTTGCACTCGGTGGCGAGCGCTGCCGGCACTTCGATGCCGAAGGCGGCCGCCGCCTTCTTCGAGATCAGCGGTGCATGATCCTCATAGGCCGGGCGCGACGGCGCGATCGTCTTCGGGTCCGTGCCTTTCAGGATCTGGGCGGCGATCTTGCCGGCATTCATGCCGACCTGCTCGTAGTTGACGGCGAAGCTCGCCGGTACGACGCCGTCACGCACGGCGCCGTCGTCGGAGTTCACGATCGGGATCTGGGCCTGGCGTGCCGCCGCCGAAACGGCACCGATCGCTGGCTGCAAGAGGTTGGATGCGGGCGTGTAGATCACATCGGCCTTGCCGGCGAAGGAGGCGATGCGCTGCTGGATGTCGTTGACGTTGTCGACGCCGACCTCGACGACCTCAAAACCGGCAGCAGGGGCTGCTTCCTTGATCTTGTCGAGAAGTGCCGTGTCGTTCGCTTCGCCCGGATTATAGGGCACGCCGAAGCGCTTTGCGTCCGGCAGCAACTTGCGGGTAAAGGCCATGACCGCGGCCACGTCCTGAAGGTCGGTAGCGCCGGTCATCCCTTCATCGCCTGCCTCCCACGAAGGCACCAGCTTGGCAGCTACCGGATCGGTGACGGCCGAGAAGACGACCGGAATGCCGGAGCCGGCGAGCGCCTTCTTGGCGATCTGCGAGACGGGCGTCGTAATCGTGTAGACCAGCTTCGGCTGTTCGGCCTGCAGCTTGGCGATCATCTGCGGCACCAGCGAGGCGTCGAAGTTTGTGTGGCTCTCGGTGTAGACAACATCCTTGCCTTCGACGAAGCCGTTTTCAGAGAGCGCCTTCTTGAAGCCCGCGATCGATGCGTTCAATTGCGGATGCTCGCCGAAATTGGCGATGCCGATGCGGATCGGATCGGCGGCGGCCGTTCCCGCGCCCAACGCAATCGCGCCGGCGACAACCAATCCCGAAAGCCACGTGCTCTTAAGCCTGCTCATACATCCCTCCCAGAATCTGACGAGCGTTACCGCCCTCCTCGGCGGCTTGCGGGGATGATGGCGGCGGTCGGAGTTCTTGTCAAACAAATATATATATTTTCATCCATCGCTCGGAACTATATATATTTGCGCTAATTCGGCGTGGGCGCAAAGGGAATGGGATGCAAGACCACGAACAGTCGACCAAGACGGAATCGGCCTACCGACTGCTGCGCCGCGACATTCTTGCGACGCGGCTCACGCCTGGCGCGCCGATGAAGCTGAGTGCGCTGCGTGAAAGCTATGGGATCGGCTGGACGCCTCTACGCGAGGCCCTGTCGCGGCTGGAGGCGGAAGGCCTCGTCACCGCGATCAGCAATCGCGGCTTTGCCGTCGCACCGGTGTCACGCGAAGAACTCGACGATCTCACCCGTGCGCGCCTGGCGGTCGAAATGCCGCTGCTCATCGAGTCGATCGAGAATGGCGACAGCGCATGGGAATCCGCCGTCGTCACGGCACACTACCGGCTGTCGCGCTGCAAGGCGTCCGTCGAACACTTCTCGGAAAGCGAGGTCGACGAGTGGGACGAGAAACACGCGGCGTTCCATTTGGCGTTGATCAGTGCGGCACGGTCGCGTTGGCTTTTCCGTTTTCAGGCGACGATTTCCGACCAGCTCCGACGCCACCATCGCTTTTTGAGCCTTGCCCCGACGATGGGCGCCGCTGCGGGCATGAGCGCAGGATACGAAGAGGCGGTCGCGGCTTTGCAGGATGCCATGGCGATCGAGCATCATACCGAACTGATGGAGGCGGCACTCGATCGCGACATCGAGCGTGCCCGCGCGCTGATGGCCGAGCACATCGGCTTTACCGTCAACGTCTATGTCCAGTCCGAAGACGGTGGTCGTACCGTACCATCTCCCGGCCGGTCGACCTCCGGCCTTGCGTCCAAATGACGGCCCGTGACAACCTGTCCAAGACCTGCCAACGTCATTAAGAACAGGATCACGAAAGCGCGCGGTGATTTGCGCAGGGTTGGAAGCGGACGTTTCGAATGATGGGTGAAGACAAGTTCGACATTTCACCGGAATGGGTGGATGGCGAGACCAAGGCGCTCGAGGCGCCGGGCGATCATCGTGCAGAACTCAGGCTCTGGCTGCGCCTTCTGACCTGCTCGACGCTGGTCGAGAGCGAAGTTCGCCGGCGGCTCAGGGAAGAATTTGATTCGACCCTGCCGCGCTTCGACCTGATGGCCCAGCTCGAGCGCGCGCCCGACGGCATGGTGCTCGGCGAAGTATCCAAACGCATGATGGTCTCTCCGGGCAACATCACGGTGCTGGTCGAGCGCCTGACCGAGAGCGGCCACATCAGCCGCACGACACTGCCGACGGACCGACGCGTCCAGATCATTGCGCTTACCCCCTTCGGCCGCGCCGAATTCGAGAAGATGGCCGCAAGGCACGCCGACTGGATCTCCGACCTCTTCGCCGGGCTTCCAGCGAAGGACGGCGGCGTGCTGATGGACGAGCTCGCCACGCTCAAACGCTCGATCATCACTTCACTCGCGCGAAACGCCTGAGCCCTCCTCTTCCCCTTCCTGGCTCCGAGCCACATCGCAACGGCACGATACCGCCGTCGCGCTCCGAACGCATGCGAGGGTGTCCCTTCTGGCCAAAACAATTTTAAGCTTGAAATTTCTCCTGAACGAGTCCACCCTGCATCCAGCAGTTCGGGAGGACGACCAAAGTTCTCTCGACGGCGACGCGCGCAGCCGGAGCTCGGGAGGAGAACGACATGCGGATCGTCTGTATCGGTGGCGGGCCCGCCGGCCTCTATTTTGCGCTGCTGATGAAGCGCCAGCACCCGGAGCATCACGTCACCGTCGTAGAGCGGAACCGCGCCTTCGACACCTTCGGCTGGGGCGTCGTGTTTTCCGATCAGACCATGCAGTCGATGCGTCAATGGGATCCGGAAACAGCCGAAGCGATCGAGGTCTCGTTTAATCACTGGGACGACATCGAGCTGGTTTTCAAGGGCCGCAAGATCAGGACGACCGGTCACGGTTTCGTCGGCATCGGCCGTAAGAAGATGCTCAACATTCTGCAGGATCGCTGCCTTGAGCTTGGCGTCGAACTCCTTTTCGAAACGGACGTTGAAAGCGACGAACAGTTCGCCGATGCGGACCTGATCATCGCTTCCGACGGGGTGAACTCGCGGATCCGCAACAAATATACCGAGATCTTCCAACCCGACATGGTCGTCCGCCCGAACCGTTATGTCTGGCTCGGTACGAACAAAAAGTTCGACGCCTTCACCTTCGATTTCCAACGCACCGAGCACGGCTGGTTCCAGGCGCATATCTACCGCTTCGACGAGAACACCTCGACCTTCATCGTTGAGACCACCGACGATGTCTTCCGCGCCCATGGCCTCGACCAGATGGACCAGGACCAGTCGATCGCGTTCTGCGAAAAGCTCTTTGCAGGTACGCTCGACGGCCACAGGCTGATGACCAACGCGCGACACCTGCGCGGCTCCGCCTGGCTGAATTTCGGCCGGTTGATCTGCGAGAAGTGGAGCCACTTCAACGGCCGCAGCCACGTCGTGCTGATGGGCGATAGCGCCCACACGGCGCATTTCGCGATCGGCTCGGGCACCAAGCTCGCGATCGATGACGCGATCGAGCTCACCCGCCAGTTCGATATTCTCGGCCATGACAAGGCCAACATCCCCGCCGTGCTCGCGACGTACGAGGACGTGCGCCGTGTCGACGTCGCCCGCATCCAGAACGCTGCGCGCAACGCCATGGAATGGTTCGAAGTGGTCGGCACGCGCTATGCCGACACGCTGGAACCGGAACAGTTCATGTACTCGATGCTGACCCGCTCGCAGCGCATCAGCCACGAGAACCTTCGCCTGCGCGACAAGGACTGGCTCGAGGGATTCGAGCGCTGGTTTGCTGAGCGCGCCGGCGTCGAGCCGGCGGCGAACGGCGCTGTTCCCCCACCAATGTTCACGCCTTTCAAGCTTCGTGGCATGACGCTCAAGAACCGCATCGTGGTTTCGCCGATGGCGATGTATTCGGCGACCGACGGTGTGCCGAACGACTTCCACATGGTGCATCTCGGCGCGCGCGCCATGGGCGGCGCCGCTCTCGTCTTTCCGGAGATGACCTGCGTATCGGCGGATGCCCGCATCACGCACGGTTGCCTGGGCCTCTGGAACGACGAACAGGCACAGGCTTTCAAGCGCATTGTCGACTTCGTGCACCAGCAGACACCCGCCAAGATCGGCATCCAGCTCGGCCACGCCGGCCGCAAGGGCGCGACCAAGCTTGCCTGGGAAGGGATCGACCAGCCCTTGAGCGAAGGCGGCTGGCCGCTGATTTCGGCCTCCGCCCTGCCCTACCTCAAGCACTCCGACACACCGCGCGAAATGACTCGCGCCGACATGGACCGCGTCCTTGCCGACTTCGTGCAGGCCGCTGAACGCGCCCGCGACCTCGGTTTCGACATTCTCGAACTGCATGTGGCCCACGGGTACCTCTTGTCGAGTTTCCTGTCACCGCTCACCAACCATCGTACGGATGCGTATGGCGGCGACCATGCGGCCCGTGCCCGTTTCCCGCTCGAAGTGTTCCACGCGGTCCGCAAGGCCTGGCCTGAGGACAGGCCGATGTCGGTGCGCCTCTCGACCCATGACTGGCATGAAGGCGGCAACACACCCGAAGACGCGGCGATCTTTGCTCGCCTGTTCAAGGAGGCCGGCGCCGACATGATCGACTGCTCCTCCGGTCAGGTGGTGAAGGAAGAAAAGCCGGTTTACGGCCGCCTGTTCCAGACACCGTTCTCCGACAAGATCCGCAACGAGATCCAGGTCGCAACCATTGCCGTCGGTGCGATATCGGAAGCCGACCACGCCAATTCGATTATCGCCGCCGGCCGCGCGGACCTCTGCGCCATCGCCCGCCCGCATCTGGCAGACCCGTCCTTCGTCCTGCACGAGGCGGCAAGGATCGGCTACGACGGCCAGCCCTGGCCCAAGCAGTACCACTCTGCCCGCGCGCAATACGTCAACAATCTGGCGCGCGCCGCTACGACGGCAGGAAAATCATGAGCAAAAGGCATGCTTTCGTCACGGGCGCGGGAAGCGGTATCGGCAAAGCGATCGCCCTGGCGCTTGCCGCCGACGGCCACGCCGTCAGCCTCGCGGGGCGACGTGCGGAACCCCTCGAAGCCGTGCGAGAAGACATCCGTACGCTGGGGGGCGAGGCACACGTTTGCGCCAGGTTTGACGTGACCGATCCGGAAGCGGTCGAGCAGGGCATCGCGGCTGCGATTGCCAAGAGCGGAGATATTGCCGTTCTCGTCAACTGCGCCGGCGAGGCGCCTTCGGCACCGTTCGAAAAGACCGACTTTGCGCTTTGGCAACGGGTGCTCTCCATCAATCTGACCGGCGTCTATCTGGTGACGCAGGCAGCCCTTGCTTCCGTGCGCCGGGCCGGAAACGGCCGGATCGTCAATGTCGCAAGCACGGCGGGCCTTACCGGCTACGCCTATGTTTCCGCCTATTGCGCGTCCAAGCATGGAGTCGTCGGCCTGACACGCGCGCTGGCGCTTGAGCTTGCGCGCACTGATGTCACCGTCAACGCCGTGTGCCCCGGTTTCACCGACACGCCGCTCATCGACGGGGCGCTCGATACGATCAGCGAGAAGACCGGCCGCTCGCGCGAGGAAGCCCGCGCCAGCCTCGCCCGTTCCAATCCGCAGGGACGCCTGGTGACGCCGGAAGAGGTCGCCCACACCGTTTCTTGGCTCGTCTCAAAAAAGGCGAGCGCGATAACCGGCCAGGCAGTTGCAGTTGCCGGCGGCGAAGTTCTCGGAGGATAGAGATGACAAACCCGATGCAGGCCAAGAAGCGTCCCCTCAAGGGCCATAAGGCGAAGCACTTCCTGTTCGAAACGGATGCCGACGGCCGGGTCGCCACAATCACCCTCAACCGCCCGGAAAAGAAGAACCCGCTGACCTTCGAGAGCTACGAGGAACTCGTCGACCTCTTCCGGGCGCTGGGTCGCGCCAGCGACGTGCGCGCCGTGGTGCTGACCGGCGCCAATGACAATTTCTCCTCCGGCGGCGATGTCTTCGAGATCATCGAACCGCTGACGCGCATGTCGATGCCCGACCTCCTGGATTTCACCCGCATGACCGGCGAGCTGGTGCGCCAGATCCGCGCCTGCCCGCAGCCGGTCATCGCAGCCGTCGATGGCATCTGCGCCGGCGCCGGCGCAATTCTCGCCATGGCGTCGGATTTCCGTGTCGCGACGCCGGAGGCAAAAACGGCTTTTCTCTTTACTCGCGTCGGGCTCGCGGGCGCCGATATGGGTGCGTGCGGCATTCTTCCCCGCATTATCGGCCAGGGCCGCGCGGCCGAACTGCTTTTCACCGGCCGCGTCATGACAGCGACCGAGGGCCACGCCTGGGGTTTCTACAACGCCCTGCACGAGCGTCCGTCGCTGCTTGCCGAAGCACAGAAATTCGCACGGACCATCGCTGACGGCCCCTGGTTCGCCCACGCGATGACCAAGAAGATGCTCGATCAGGAATGGGCCATGGGCATCGACCAGCTGATCGAATCGGAAGCGCAAGCTCAGGCGATCTGCATGGCGACCGGTGACTTCCGCCGTGCCTTCGAGGCGTTCGCCGCCAAGGCGAAGCCGGAATTCAAGGGGAACTGAACATGGGCTCCCATGAGACACCCCTGCTGCAGCCGTCCCGCGATCATCTCGACTGGCCATTCTTCGCAGACGGCCACCGCACGCTTTCCGGCGTACTGGACGATTTCGTCGCCGGCGGCGGTCTCGGCAAAGTCGATCACGGCAATGTCGATGCCGCGTGTCGGCATCTGGTTAATGCGCTTGGCGGCGCGGGCATTCTTCGCCACTGCGTACCGAAGGCATTCGGCGGCAGTAGCGATGAGATCGACAGCCGCTCGCTCTGCCTCATTCGCGAGACGCTTGCCTATGCCGACGGCCTTGCCGACTTCGCCTTCGCCATGCAGGGGCTTGGCACCGGCGCGATCAGCCTTGCCGGATCCGAGGCACTGAAGCAGGCCATCCTGCCCAAGGTCGCGGGCGGCGAATGGATCTCCGCCTTTGCGCTTTCCGAGCCCGAGGCGGGCTCGGACGTCGCGGCCATGGCCTGCGCTGCCCGCCGCGATGGCGATCATTTCGTGCTCGACGGCGAAAAGACCTGGATTTCCAACGGCGGCATTGCGGACGTCTACACGGTATTCGCCCGCACTGGCGAAGCCCCCGGTACCCGCGGCATTTCCGCCTTCGTGGTCTTCGCCAACACACCGGGCTTCACGATCGCCGAACGCATCGAGACGATTGCGCCGCATCCGCTCGCCCGGATCCGCTTTGACAATTGCCGCATTCCGGCTTCGCAGCTTCTTGGGTCCCCGGGCGAAGGCTTCAAGATCGCCATGCGCACGCTCGACATCTTCCGCCCTTCGGTCGCAGCCGCTGCGATCGGCTTTGCCCGCCGCGCGCTCGACGAGGCGGTCGCCCATGCGAAGAACCGCAGGATGTTCGGCGCAACCCTTGCCGACCTGCCGACCGCCCAAAGCACGCTGGGCGAGATGGCAACCGCGATCGACGCGGCGGCACTTCTGACCTGCCGCACGGCATGGCAGCGCGATGTCCAGAAACGGCCGACCACGCGGGAAGCGGCGATGGCCAAGATGACCGCGACCGAAAACGCGCAGTGGGTCATCGACCAGGCGCTGCAGCTTTTTGGCGGTCGCGGCGTGCGCGTCGGCGAAATCACCGAGCGGCTTTATCGCGAGATCCGGGCGCTGCGCATCTACGAGGGTGCGACCGAAGTTCAAAAGCTGATCATCGGCCGCGAGCTGATGAAGAGCGTCGGCAAGTAACGAGAAGGTGTCGAACATGCATGGTTCAAAGGCGTCATTCAATTGGCAGGATCCGTTCAGCCTGGATGCGCAGCTGACGGAAGAAGAACGCATGGTGCGGCACACAGCACAAGGCTATGCCGAAGACCGGCTGGCGCCGCGCGTGCAGGAGGCCTTCCGCCACGAGAAGACCGATCCGTCGATTTTCGCCGAGATGGGCGAACTCGGCTTGCTCGGCCCGATGGTTTCCGAAGAGTACGGCGGAGCCGGGCTGAACTACGTCTCCTACGGCCTGATTGCCCGCGAAATAGAACGCATCGACAGCGGCTACCGCTCGATGATGAGCGTGCAGTCGTCGCTGGTGATCGTGCCGATCTATACGTTCGGCAGCGAGGACCAGAAGCGCAAGTACCTGCCGGGACTGATCGCCGGCACGAAGATCGGCTGCTTCGGCCTCACCGAACCCGACCACGGTTCAGACCCGGGTTCGATGATCACCAAGGCCAGCAAGGTCGACGGCGGCTACCTGCTTTCCGGCTCGAAGACCTGGATTTCCAATGCACCGATCGCCGACGTCTTCGTCGTCTGGGCAAAGACATCAGACGGTGCGATCCGCGGCTTCATCCTCGAGAAAGGCTGGAAGGGGCTGAGCGCGCCTGCGATCCACGGCAAGGTGGGACTTCGCGCCTCGATTACCGGCCAGATCGTCATGGACGAGGTCTTCGTGCCGGACGAGAACATGCTGCCGAGCGTGGCAGGACTGAAGGGCCCTTTTACCTGCCTCAACTCCGCGCGCTTCGGCATCGCCTGGGGCGCCCTTGGTGCGGCCGAATCCTGCTACGAGACGGCGCGGCAATACGTGATCGACCGCAAGCAGTTCGGCCGGCCGCTTGCCGCCAACCAGCTGATCCAGAAGAAGCTCGCAGACATGGCAACGGAGATTGCCCTTGGGCTGCAGGGTTGCCTGCGGCTCGGCCGCATGAAGGACGAGGGCAACCCGCCGGTTGAGCTGACCTCGATCCTCAAGCGCAATTCCTGCGGCAAGGCGTTGGAAATTGCCCGGACTGCCCGCGACATGCTTGGCGGCAACGGCATTTCGGACGAGTTTCCGGTGGCCCGCCATCTCGTCAACCTCGAAGTGGTCAACACCTATGAAGGCACCCACGACATCCACGCGCTGATCCTCGGCCGTGCGATCACCGGCATCGCCGCCTTCGCCAACTGAGGTCGGGCATCAATGTTCAAGGCCAATAGACCGCTCCGGTTCGGCGATTGCGACCCTTCAGGCATCGCCTACTTCCCATCCTATCTCAACATTCTCGTCGGGGTGACCGAGGACTTCTTCGCTTCGCTCGGTTTCCCCTGGAAGACGATGAATGACGAGCGACGGATCGGCGTACCGACGGTCCGGCTCGATCTCACCTTCTCGCGTCCGGGCTTCCAGGGCGACGATCTTGAATTCGCGCTTACGGTCCGCGGCGTCGGTCGGTCATCCCTAGACATGGAACACACGGTGTCCGCAAGGGAGACGGTGCTCTGGACTGCGAAACAACGGGTCGTAGCCACCTCGCTCGACAATCACGCCTCATTGCCGTGGCCGGACGACATCCGCGCCGCGCTGACACAACATCTGGAGACGACCGATGCACACCATCCTGCAACCTGAAGGCTGGGCAAAGCCGATCGGCTACGCCAACGGCGTTGCCGCCACGGGCCGTACCGTTTTCGTCGGCGGCCAGATCGGCTGGAACGCGCAGTCCGAGTTCGAGACCGACGATTTCGTCGAACAGGTGCGCCAGACCCTGAAGAACGTCGTTGCGGTGCTCGCCGCCGGCGGCGCCGAGCCGCAGCACATCACCACCATGACCTGGTACTTCACGGACAAGCAGGAATATGTCGGCAACCTGCGCGGCATCGGCCAGGCCTACCGCGAGATCATCGGGCGGCATTTCCCGGCGATGGCGGCAATGCAGGTGGTGGCGTTGGTCGAAGACCGCGCCAAGATCGAGATCCAGGCCACGGCCGTCATCCCCGCTTGAGGCTTGTCGACATGCCCGAGATCAGGCTTTCGGAGAGCGTTTCCGCCCGCACTGAAGACGGCGTTCTTGTCGTCACCATCGACAACCCGCCCGTCAATGCTCTCTCCGCGCATGTCCGTTCAGGTCTGATGGCGGCACTCGACCATGCCGCTGCGTTGCCTGAGATTTTTGGTGTCGTGATCGCGGGGGCGGGCAACACCTTCATTGGTGGCGCCGACATCAAGGAATTCGGCAAGCCGCTCGTCGAGCCGACGCTTCCCGACGTGATCGACCGGATCGAGAACTTCGGCAAGCCTGTCGTCTCGGCAGTCAACGGCGCCGCGCTTGGCGGCGGCTGCGAAGTTTCGCTCGCGTGCCATGGCCGCATCGCCGGCGAGAAGGCGTCATTCGGCCTGCCGGAGGTGAAGCTCGGCCTCGTTCCCGGCGCGGGCGGGACCCAGCGCCTGCCGCGCGTAATCGGTCTTGTCGCGGCGATCGAGCTCATCGGAACCGGACGCGCCGTCAAAAGCGCTGAAGCGCTTTCGCTTGGGCTCGTCGACAGCATTGCCACCGATCCGGTTGCTGCGGCGAAGGCCTTTGTGCGGGACTACGCCGGTAGACCACTCCGCCAGACGGGCACAATCGCCGTTCCGCCCGCTGATCCCGCAACCGTCGATGCGGCGATCGCCAAAGTTCTGGCGAAAGCGCGCGGCCAATCCGCCCCGGCCGAGGCCGTTCGCCTCGTCCAAGCGGCAGGCGCACTCGCACTGAAACAGGGACTGGCAGAAGAACGCGCTACCTTCCTGCGCCTGCGCGATGGCGCAGAGTCAGCGGCCCTCAGGCATATGTTCTTCGCCGAGCGCGCCGCGGGTAAAGTCGAGAAACTTGGGGCCGTCTCGCCGCGGCAGATCGAAACCGTCGCGGTGGTCGGCACCGGGTTGATGGGGTCCGGCATCGCCGTCTCCGCCCTAACCTCTGGCTATCGCGTGATCGCACTGGAGCAGACGCCGGAAGCTGCCGCCAGCGGGCGAGCCCGCATCGCCGAGACGCTCGACAAGACTGTCCGTTCCGGGCGGCTCACGGTCGAGCGGCGTGGCGACTGCCTTGCACGGCTGCAGACGACCGTGGAGGCTGGGGACCTCGCGGTTGCCGATCTCGTCATCGAAGCGGTGTTCGACGACCTCCAGGTAAAGACCGATCTGTTCCGTCGGCTCGACGGCATCGTCGCGCCCAGCGCCATTCTCGCGACCAACACCAGTTATCTCGACCCCGATGCGATTGCCGCGGCGACTGCCGATCCGTCTCGGGTGGTCGGTTTGCACTTCTTCTCGCCCGCCAACGTCATGCGCCTGGTCGAAGTCGTCGATTGCGCAAAGACCGCGCCCGATGTCCTTGCGAGCGCACTTGCCTTCGTCAAGCGGCTTGGCAAGTTGGCCGTCGTCTGCGGCGTCACCGAAGGCTTCATCGGCAACCGCATCTTCTCCGCCTACCGCCGCGAAGCGGAGTTCATGCTTGAGGATGGCGCCCTGCCCCACGAGATTGATGCAGCGCTTGAAGCCTATGGCTTTCCGATGGGGATCTTCGCCGTCAACGACATGGCGGGGCTCGAGATCGCCTGGGCGCGGCGCAAGCGCCAGGCGGCAACCCGTGACCCTGACGCCCGTTACGTCGAGATCGCCGACAGGCTTTGCGAGAAAGGCCGTCTCGGCCGCAAGAGTGGCTGGGGCTGGTACGCCTATCCCGATGGCCACCGGACCGTCGATCCCGACGTTACCGCCACGATCGAAGCCGCGCGCGCGGTCAAGGGTATCACGCCGCGCGACTTTGCAGCAGAAGAGGTCATGGACCGGCTTTTGAACGCCATGGCCGAGGAAGGCAGGGCTCTGCTTGCCGAAGGCATCACTGCACGCGCGAGCGACATCGATCTGGTGATGATCAACGGTTACGGCTTTCCGGCGCACAAGGGCGGGCCGATGTTCGCTGCGGAGCAACGCAAGGAGCCGAAACCATGACCGACGCCTATATCGTTAGCGGCGTCCGTACGCCGATCGGTCGCTATGGCGGTGTGCTGTCTTCCGCGCGGCCCGACGATTTGGCCGCTCACGTGATCCGCGAGGCGCTGGCGCGCGTTGCATCCGTGCCGGCCGACGCGATCGACGAGGTCGTTTTCGGCTGCGCCAACCAGGCGGGCGAAGACAACCGCAACGTCGCCCGCATGGCGGGCCTGCTCGCCGGGCTGCCGGAGACGGTTGCCGGAACGACGATCAACCGGCTCTGCGGTTCGGGGCTGGATGCCGTCGGCTATGCCGCCCGCGCGATCCGGCTCGGCGAAGCCGACATCGTCGTTGCCGGCGGCGTCGAGAGCATGTCGCGTGCGCCCTTCGTCATGCCGAAGGCAGAAAGCCCTTTCCAGCGCAGCACCGAGATCCACGACACGACGATCGGCTGGCGCTTTATCAATCCGCTGATAAAAGACCGATACGGTATAGACTCCATGCCGGAGACGGCCGAAAACGTTGCGGCGGAGTTTTCGATCTCGCGCGAAGACCAGGACGGTTTTGCACTGCGCAGCCAGGCGCGCGCGGCCGCCGCACAAATGAGCGGACGTTTCGCCGAGGAAATCGCCCCCTACCCGATCATGGGACGCAAGGGCGAGACAACGTGGGTCGAGCACGACGAGCACCCGCGCGCAACGACGATCGAGAAGCTGGCAAGCCTGCCGACGCCTTTCCGTGCCAACGGCTCGGTAACCGCCGGCAACGCGTCCGGCGTCAACGACGGCGCGGCCGCGCTCATCCTTGCCTCAAGCCACGCGGTCGAACGCTATGGCCTTCAACCACTCGCCCGGGTGGACGGGATGGCGACGACAGGCGTACCGCCCCGCATCATGGGTATTGGCCCGGTGTTCTCGACGCGCAAGCTCCTGCAGCGCCTTGGGCTCTCTATTGGCGACATCGACCTTTTCGAACTTAACGAGGCCTTCGCGGCACAGGCACTCGCCTGCATGCGACAGCTCGGCCTTGCCGACGATGCCGCTCACGTCAACCCGAACGGCGGCGCCATTGCGCTTGGCCATCCGCTCGGCATGTCCGGAGCGCGGCTTGCCCTGACTGCGGCACTGGAGTTGCAACGCCAGGGCACAAAGCGCGCGGTCGCCACCATGTGCATCGGTGTCGGGCAAGGCATCTCCATGTTGCTGACGCGGCCCTGACGCCGCCCGGCGTGCGCCGTTTCCTGTTTCGACGATCCGGTCGCCAGTCGGCGGCCGCTCGCGGACGAACTTCCTACGGCCCCCTTGGCGCGACGGCCTCCGCCGGCGCGCCAAAATGCAACCGAACAGGCGTTACTCGTCGATGTCGACCTTGTCGAAGCGATGCGATCCCAAGGGTTCCATGACGTAGCCCTTCACCTTCTTCGACATGGGCAACACGACGGTGGAATTGGCAATCGGCACCCAGGGCGCCTGGTCGCTGATCATCACCTGTGCCTCTTCGTAGAGTTTCGTCCGCTCGTCCTGGTTGGAACTGATCCGGGCTTTCTGAAGGGCCTCTTCGAGCGGCTTGTAGCACCAGTTGGCATTGTTGCTGCCGCCAACGCCGGCGCAGCTGAAGAAGTAGCCGAGCAGGTTGTCCGGGTCCCCATTGTCGCTCGTGCCGCCCAGGATGACGGCGCCATCGCGCGCCTCGTCGCGCACCTTTTTCAGATACTCGCCCCATTCATACGAGACGATCTCGACGCCGATGCCGACCTTGGCAAGGTCCGCTTGCATCAGTTCTGCCGCGCGACGGGCATTCGGCATATAGGGACGGCTGACGGGCATCGCCCAGATCTTCATCTTCAGATCCTTGACGCCCGCCTTCTCCAGAAGCTTCTTTGCCGTCTCCGGATCGTAACCATAGCCCTCGACGGCGCCGTTATAGCCCCACATCGTCGGCGGCAGGACGCTCTCAGCCACCTGCCCCATGCCTTGGTAGACGGACGAGACGATCGCCTTGCGATCAATCGCCATGTTGATGGCCTGACGCACCTCGAGCTTGTCGAAAGGCGCGACCAAGGTGTTCATCGCAAGATAGGAGATGTTGAGACCGGGTTGCTCCAGCACGTTGAGGTCCGGGTTTGCCTTGAGCCCCGCGACGTCGGCCGGCGCCGGGTAGGGTGCGACGTGGCATTCACCGGCCTGAAGCTTCTGCATGCGCGTCGTCGCGTCGGTGGTGATCGCGAAGATCAGGTTGTCGATCTTCGGTGCGCCTCCCCAATAGTCCGCGTTTGCGGCAAAACGGATCGCCGCGTCCTGCTGGTAGTCGACAAAGCGGAAGGGGCCGGTGCCGAGGGGCTTGCGGTCGAGGTCCTCACGCCGCCCCTCTGCCGCCAGCTTGTCGGCATATTCCTTCGACATGATCGAGCCGAAGTTCAGAGCGAGCTTCGAGGGAAGCGACCCGTCCGGCTGGTTCAGCACGAATTTGACGGTGCTGTCGTCAATCTTGACGATGTCCTTGATGATCGATGGCATCTCCATCGCGTTGAACATTTCCCAGTTCGCGCCGGGGAAATAGCTGTTCCACGGATCGTTCTTGTCCAGCTGGCGCTTGTAGGTGAAGAGCACGTCGTCCGCGTTGAAATCCCGCGTCGGGGTGAAGCCTTCGGACGCCTGAAACTTCACGCCGTGGCGCAGTTTCAGCGTGTATTCGAGATTGTCTCCGGAAACGGTCCAGCTTTCGGCGAGCCCCGGAACGACCTTCGTCGTACCGCTTTCAAATTCGGTCAGCCGGTCGTAGATGGTCTCGGCCGAAGCGTCCCACGTGCTGTTGGCCGAGTAGAGCGCCGCATCGAAGCCCTCGGGCGCCCCTTCCGAGCAATAGACGAGTGTTTTTGCCATCGCCGGCGTCATGGCGACACCCGAAAGCACTGTGGCTGCCAACAGGGAAACAAGAGTGTTGCGCATCCGCGCGCGTTTCATGGTCATCCGCGTTCCTCCTCAGGAATGGAAATGAGAATTCGGCCAGGTAGTCAGCAGGGCACGCTCAATCGGCCCTTCCGGCCGTCGTGCCGAGACCGCGGTTGGGTGCCCAGACGGGATCAGGCGCGGTCCAGAGCACGTCGTTGCGGATCAGCTTCACCAGCTCACCCGCCTGCAGATCGAGAAAGCGTTCGCCCTTTTCAGCGGTTGCGCTACGCGGATCGCCCCAGGTGCCGGTGACGGGCGCGCGCTCGGCAAACGAATAGAACCGGGAAACGTCGGTGGGCACGTCCACCGGATGCTGCTGGTTGCCGAAGGCCTGGCCGAACATCTCGGTCTTTACCGCGTCCGCAACGATCGCCAGCATGACCGACGCCTCGCCTTCGCAAGCGTGATGAGCGCCCGTGTCGACCTCGAAAATCTTGCTTGCCTCTTCCGGCGCCAGCATCCACGGCGTCGTCGCGACGATCGGCATGGCGAATTCGACCGCCAGTTCACGTACGGCAACCGCCAGCGGATCCATGTTGCCGCCGTGGCCGTTGACGATGAACAGTCGCTGGAAGCCGAGCGTCTTCAGCGAGCGCACGATGCAGCGGATGACGCGGCTCAGCGTATCATAGTCGAGGGTAATGGTGCCGCCGAAAGGCAGGTGGTGCTCGCTCATGCCGAGCCACAGGCCAGGAAGAACAGCAACCGGAGTTTCATCCGCGACGAGCCGCGCGGCGCGAATGGCGGCCGCCGATGCACTGGCTGTGTCGGTGATGACAGGCAGATGCGGCCCATGCTGTTCCAGCGAGCCGATCGGCAGGATCGCAAGCGCCCCCGGCTTTCCGGCAAGTTCGCGCAGAGTTGGGGCGGTCATGCGCGCCCATTCAACTTCCTTCGTCATGATAAGCCTCTTTCATGTGATCAAATCAAAAGTTCCGCCGCGGCCGCAGATGGCCGTTCGAGCGATTACGTCTGCCTTCCCCGCGCATCGATCCTGAGCGCCGCGGCACGCCCATCCGACTGCCGCAAGGTCACGCTGTCGAACTGCGCAACGACCGCGCAGGCATGGTTGGGAAAGATGCGCACGCGACTGCCGATCGTGGGCGGGGTGTTCGAAAAGCGAACGAACCCATGTTCCTCGGAGAGGCGTTCAACCTCGAAGGTTTCCGCATATGCGCCATCCGCGCTGACGGCCACGCCGAACCCGCTGCCGCCCGAGCCATGCGCACCGAGATCGGATGACAGGGATTTGGAACCGGCATCGATGATGAAGTGCTTGTCGTTGTGGGCCACGACTGTAGCGATGACTGAAAGGGAGATGTCGTCTGGCGTTGAGATGCCGAGGCGCAGCGCCGTACGATCGAGAAAGGCGTAGTTGCCCGGACGAATTTCGGTCACGCCCTCTGGGATCGCAGCGCCGAGGCAGGTTGGCGTGGCGCCGACGGAAATCCTCGATACGTCGACCCCGGATTGCCTGAGGCGTCGAGCCAATTCGGCAAGCGCCGCTGCCTCCGCGTCCGCGATCTTCGAAATCTCCTCCAGGATCTTGCTGCCATAAGAATGGCCGGCGTGGGAAAGCAGCCCAGCGAAGATCAGGTGCGGATGACGGCTGATGCTTTCAGCCAAGACGAGGGCGCGAGGATCTGAAGGCTTGACACCGACACGACCGAGGCCAACATCGATCTTGAGAAACACCCCCAGTCGAACGCCGTGAGCCTCTGCCGCAGCACCGATTGCTTCGATACCGACCTCGCTCGCTGCGATCAGAAACAACTCGGTTCCACGGGATTTCACGCTCTGGACGAGCCGGTCGATCGACTGGGGCCTGACGATCGGATAGGCGAGCGTTACGGAGGGGATGCCCGCTTCGACGAAGACAAGCGCTTCTTCCGGCTTCGACGCCGTGACACCGACAGCTCCAAGTTCGAGCTGGCGGCGCGCGATCGCCAGGCACTTGTGCGTCTTGATATGCGGCCGCAGTGTTACGCCCGCAGCCATTGCCCGCGCCTGCATTCCGCGCAGGTTGCGCGTCAGCCGGTCCTCATCGATCTCGACATAGGGTGTCGGAAGGTCGGCCGGAACCGGCCGAAGGAAAGCCGCGATCGGCGCTGCATCAGTCAATGTCGTCTCCGCAAACGGCGGGCGCGAGCGACGCTCGTCCCAGGTGGGCGTTACCGCCCGAGGCGGCTTGCGCAGGTTTGCACACCCAGCAACATCAAGCAAACTGTTTTTCCTATACGAAAATATTCTTTCTTAAAGTGCCGGAGATGCGCACCAAATGGCACTATGTCGCGCGACCACCCTCCGTGGTGGCGGCCGCCCGGCGGCATCTCTTCTGATCGTCTGGCGGTTTAGCCTAATGCCAGATGGCATCTGACATGGCGTGGGCCGTCGTCGGCGCGCTGCAACACCTGCTGCGTTTCGCATCCGGCCGCAGCCTTGCCGCATCTTTGCTTGTAGAAACAGCTGGCGGGAAGTCGGCGGTTGTTGGGAAGCTCCCCCATGCGTACCTCCGCAATCGTCGGCAACGGTGTGTCGAAACTGGGGGCTGCCGCCAGAAGGGTTTGGGTATAGGGGTGCTGCGGAAGGCTGAGTACCTCGTCGGCCGGGCCTGTTTCCACGATCTGACCGAGATACATCACCGCCACGTCATCGCAGAAATGACGCACCAGCGCGACATCGTGCGAAATCATGAGATAGGTCAGCCCACGTTCGCGCTGCAACTTCAAAAGCAGGTTGATGATCTGCGCCTGTACGGACACGTCGAGGGCCGACGTCGGCTCATCCAACACCAACAGATCGGGGTCGGTGCTGATCGCGCGGGCGATCGCGATGCGCTGGCGCTGCCCGCCTGAAAATTCATGCGGCAAACGATCGAGGTGTTCTGGTCTCAGACCGACAGAAACGGCCAGCTGCTCTGCCTTTGCGTGAAGATCGGCTTTGCTGTGGCCGCCACGAATGTGCAGCGGTTCGCTGATCAACCGCCACACCGGCAGCCGTCGATCAAGCGAGGATTGCGGATCCTGAAAGACGATCTGCATCTTCTGCCGCAGCGCGCGCTTCTCTTTCCCCTGCACCGCCCCAAAGTCCTCACCGTCGATCGCCACCCGCCCCCGTTCGTAAGGGGCAAGCCCGATGATCGCCTGGGCGAGTGTACTCTTGCCGCAACCGGATTCCCCGACAATACCGAGACTTTTGCCGGCACGCACCGTCAGGTTCACGCCATTGACGGCGTGCACATGCGAGGTAGGACGACCGAGCCAGTTGCGGGAAGCCGGGAAACGGACATGGAGATCGGACACGTCCAGTACAGCGCGCCCCATTTTTTCGACGTCCCCTGTCATTGCCGGTCCCCCTGCCCCGATGTTTCTGCCGCCGCGCCGCGCTGCCAGCACGCCACCTGCTGACGGTCGGGGCCGGCCAACCGCGGGGATCGGGATCGACAGAGTTCAACCGCTTCCTTGCACCGCGGCTCGAAGTAACAGCCTGAAGGCGGGGGGTGCACGAGATTGGGCACGGCACCGGGAATGGCTTCAAGCTCCTGCTTGGGGGCGACGCGCTCGGGAAGGCAGCGCAGAAGAGCCTGGGTGTAGGGATGCTGCGGCGTCTCGAGGACGGTGCTGGTGGCGCCATGCTCAACAATCCGTCCGGCATACATGACGTAAAGCCGGTCGCATAGTTGCGACACGACGGCAACGTTGTGCGAAATGAAGATGACCGAGGTACCCGTCCGGCGGGCACGGTTCTGGATAAGCCGCAGGATCACCGCCTGGACGGTGACGTCGAGCGCGGTCGTCGGCTCATCGGCAATGATGAGGCCGGGATTGCAGGAGAATGCCATGGCAATCAGGACGCGTTGGCGCATGCCGCCGGAAAGCTCGAACGGATAGGCTTTCATGATCCGCTCGGGCTCGCCAATCAACATGTCGGCCAGCGTGTCACGCGCGATGCGCCTGGCATTCTCAAGGCTTGTCGCCTCATGGCGCATGATGACGTCCGTCAGCTGCTTGCCGATGCGGATCGTCGGATTAAGCGCGTTCATCGGCTCTTGAAAGATGGTCGAAACGACCTTGCCGCGCACATCCTGCAGCGCGCCGTCGTCCATTGCCAGGGTGCTGTGGCCAAACAGGCTGACTGAACCACTCGTGATCCTGTAACGCCCCTTCGGCAGAAGCCCGGTTGCAGCCATGGTCGTCACCGACTTGCCGCAGCCGGACTCGCCGACAATCCCGACAATCTCGGACCTTCCAACGTCGATCGACACATTGTCGAGCGCCTTGACCGCACCGCTGAAGGTCGGGAACTCCAATGACAGGTTGTGAATGGCCAGCGCCTGGCCGCTTTGTGTCGCTAGGTTCATCATCTGCCCCTCAAGCGCGGGTCGAGCATGTCGCGAATGCCATCACCGACAAGATTGCATCCCGTGGCCGTGATCAGAATGGCGAGGCCCGGGAAGGTCGCGTACCACCACTGATCGAGCATGTAGCTGCGACCGCTGCTGACGAGCGCGCCCCATTCGGCGGTCGGCGGCTGAGCGCCCAGGCCGATGAAGCTGAGGGCGGCTGCAATGAGCACGACGCCGCCAAGATCGAGCGTCGCCTGCACGATGATCGGCGACATGGCGTTGGGCAAAATGTGCCAGCGCAGGATGTAGAACGACGAAGCACCATAGGTGCGCGCCGCCTTGACGAACACCTGCTCACGCAAGGAAAGCGTTTGACCGCGAGCAAGGCGCACATAGGCCGGGATCCGGACGATCGCCACCGCAAGCATGGAATTGAACAGGCTCGGACCAAGCGCTGCGGCGAGCGCCATCGCGAGCACGAGCGCCGGCAGTGCGAGCACGACGTCCATCAGCCGCATGATCGCCGTGTCGACACGACCACCGACCACACCTGAAAAACAGCCGATCAACACTCCGACGGTCGTTGAAATCAGGACGATCATGAAGGCAGCACCACAGGACGCCCTGGCCCCGAAGATCACGCGCGAAAACAGGTCGCGGCCGACTTCGTCGGTGCCGAACCAATGCGCCGAACTCGGAGGTAGCAGGCGGGCGGTGAGCGAAACCTTGTCGGGATTGTAGGGCGCGATCCATGGTGCAGCGACGATCATCACCATGACCATGAGGATGATTGCAACGCCCAGCAGCGTCAGCGGGCTGCGGCGGCCCAGATACCAGAGATAGCGCAGCCGCTCGGATAGAGGCTTGGCTCTGCGCGTTACGGCAGTTGCCGCAGCTGGCTCGGTCGGCATGACAGCAGACATTATCAGACCTCCCTGATTTGCGGGTCGGCAACCATGTAGGCGAGATCGACCATGAGGTTGATCAGCACGTAGCCAATGGATGCGACGATGGTGAAACCCATGATGGCCGGGAAATCGAGCGTCTGGATCGATGTCACGACATAGGTTCCCATGCCGGGCCAGGCGAAGATTGTCTCCGTCAGCACCGCGCCGTAGAGAAGATCGCCAAGGGCCAGGCCGAGGAGCGTAATGGAAGGGATCAGCGCATTTCTGAGCGCGTAATTGAAAATAATCATGCCCTTGCGCAGGCCGCTGGCGCGGGCGGTCCGAATGTAATCTTCCTGCAGCACGTCCAACATCGAGGCGCGGATCTGGCGGGTGATTACGCCCATGTTGGCAAAAGCCAACACGAAGCCCGGCAGGACGATGTGATAGGTGGCGCTGCGAAATGCATCGAAGCGACCCTGCAGCAGTGAATCGATCAACAGGAACCCGGTGATCCTTTCGGGCGGTACAATGCCCATGGCCAGACGCCCGCTGCCGGGCAGGACCTGGAACTTGGCGTAAAAGACATAGATCAGGATCAGGCCGAACCAGAACACCGGCATCGATATGCCGCAGACGGAGACGGTTCGCGCGAGTTGGTCGATCGGACCATCCTTGTAGACGGCCGACAGCACGCCGAGTGGCACGCCCAGACAGATCGCAATGAAGAGCGCGATCGTTCCAAGCTCGAGCGTCGCCGGCAGGAAGGTGCGGATGTCGGCGGCAACGGGGCGACCGGTCCGCAGCGATGTGCCGAGATCACCGTTCAGAAGATTGCCGATGTAGATCGTGAACTGTTCGACGACGGGCCGGTCGAGGCCGAGATTGCGCCTGACGTTTTCAAGCGTTTCGGCGCTCGCCCGGTCGCCGGCGATCATGCGCGCCGGATCGCCGGGGATCAGATGCGAGATCGTGAAGGTGATGACCGCAACCCCCAGCACGACGAAAAGCAAGAGGATGAGGCGCGGAATGATGATGCGGGTAATTGCCATGGACGTCGGCCCTTTCGGCAGGGGAACCCCGATTTGCTTTGAGATGGACGAAACCCTGCTGCCGCGACAGTGACGGCCGGCAGCAGGCATTTCGTCGATGGAGGCCCTTCAGGCGGCAGGAGCGGTTTCACCCGCGCCGGTCATTCCGTCTTCGACATTGTCCCGAAGTTGTAGACCTGGATCAGCATGGGGTTGTAGACATAGCCCTTCACCGCGGCGCGGCGGGCAAAAATGTCGTTCTTTTCCATGATATAGAGATAGGGCGCATCCTCGGTCGAAAGCTTCTGCGCCTCAATGTAGAGGGCCTTGCGCTTGACCTCATCGACGATCGAGCCTGCCTCCCGCACAAGGTCGGTGACCTTGCTGTTGCTGTAGAAGGAACGGTTGCCCGGACCGCCCATCTTACCCGCGTCGAACCAGTAGTTCATGAACATGTAGGGATCGGCGAAATCGGGAGTCCAGGCACCGGGCGCCAGGTCGAACTTGCCGTTGGCCGCCAGTTCGCGCTTGGTCGTATCGGCGACCGATTGCAGATCGAGCTTGATGCCGATTTCCGAAAGTGAAGCTTGCAGCGCAAGGCCGACCGGTTCCCAGGCAGGATCGGCCTGGGAGAACGTGTAGGTCAGGTGGATATCGCTCTTGCCGGATTCGGCAAGCAGCGCCTTGGCCTTCTCGATGTCGTAGCTGTACTGGAAGCCTTGTGGGTCGTGGCCCCACATCCCGCTCGGCACCGCCCCGCGCATCTGCTTGGCCTGGCCGAGCATGATGCCGTCGATGATCCCCTGATAGTCAACCGCGTAGGAAATCGCCTGTCTAACCTTGGGGTCGTCCAGCGGTGGCTGGCGGTTGTTCATGTATATGTAGTTCACATACATGCTCGGATTGCTTTCGACCACGACGGAAGCGTCCTTCTGCAGCGCCTCCGCCTGATCGAGCGGAATTTGTTCAATGATGTCGGCATCGCCATTTGTCAGTTGAAGACGGCGGGCCGACACATCCCCCACGATACGAATGACGACCTGCTTCAGCGCCGGTGCCGCACCGGCATAATGTTCGTTGCGGTCAAGCACGATGCTCTGGTTGCGCTCCCAGGAGGCGATGCGATACGGGCCGCTGCCGGCCGAATGCTCGGCGAGCCAGGCCTTCGCCATGTCGCCGTCCTTCTCATGCTCCATCACTTTCGGATTGACGATGGCCGCACCGGAAACGGCGAGCGTCGAGATAAAGGGGGCAAAGGGCGCGGTCAGGTGGAACTTGACGGTCTGGGGATCGACGACCTCGACCTCCTTCAGCACAGGGAACGCGTCAGAGGGGCCTGCCTTCAGCTTCATCAACCGATCGAAGCTGAACTTGACCGCCGCGGCATCAACCGGCGAACCGTCATCGAACTTGTGGCCACCCGCGAGCTTGAAGGTCCACACCAGGCCGGCATCGTCAGCCGTCCAGCTTTCCGCCAGTTCGGGACCAACTTCAGTCGTCCCGCCCTTGTAGGCGACCAACCGCTCATAGGCGGCGTAGATCAGCGTATAGCCGCTGTTGCTGATTTCAATACCGGGATCGGCAGTCGGCGGATCTTCCGCGCGCGCCAACACCAGCACATCCTGCGCTGCGATTGCGCCGGAAAGCGGCGTCGAGGCCAGCAGCAATGCAACGCCGATCGATTTCCACTTGGAACCGTTCATCTCGTAGTCCTCCCCAGAACTGCGGCGCACGATGCCCTCCCGGCACTCACCGCAGCAACAGACTAGGAAAGGATTTTCCGAAGCGCAAGATTTTTTCCTATCATGCGCTATTTTTACAGGAGCTAGTCCCTGCGCTTGATCGTCTGCGTACTTTCGAGCGTGGAAACCAGCTCGGTTTCCGGCGTGGAGCAGACGCAGATGATCTGGGCCGGCTCATCGCTCACGCTGAGATAGGCGTGACCGGTCGTGGCATCGAAATAGGCGGAATCACCCTTTTTCAGCCTAAGCGGCGCGTAGATTTCCGTATGAAGCTCGAGCTCGCCTTCCAGAACATAGAAGAACTCCTCTCCATGATGGCGGATAAGGGGGCCGAACTCCTCCAACGTGCGCGCCCTCACGACCGCAAAGATCGGCACCATCGCCTTCTTTGAGATCTCCGTACACAGGTAGAGATAGTCGTAGTTGTGCGTGATGATCGCCCGGCCGTCGCCGGTCCGGGTGTATGTTCGGCGCCCCAGAAGGTTCTGCGTTTCGCCGCCTGCCGCCGGCGTGCCGAAAAGCTCGACGATGTCGACCTTCAGCCCTTCGGCAAGCTGGATCAGCCGATCGTACGTCAGCTGCATCTGGTTGTTCTCGACCTTGGAAAGGGTCGACACCGCAAGCCCGGTCATCGAGCTCACCTCCGACAACGTCCAGCGATTGCGGTTGCGAATATCCTTCAGGATCTCGCCGAGGCTGGATTTCGCGTCTGTCATCGTTGGCGTCTCCAAGTTGCCTGCAGCCGCTTCGAACCGCCCACCCGGTCCATCCCGGGAGGGATTCGATTGGCATGATAGGAAAACCATTTCCTATAATACGTGCGTGAAATCAACATCACGCCGCAAGGCCAACCGTCTGCGCTTGGCCCTGGCGTCGCCATTTGCAGTGACCGACCCCACCGTTCGGCCATGACTTTCCCGGGCAGACCACGAAGGACAGGCAGGCGACGCAGATCACGAAACGCAGCCGCAGCCCACCGTTATTCGGCGAACGGGTCGGCGACCCGCGGCCAATAGGGCCGCTTGAGCTTTGTGAAGGGCACGTCGGCGAAGAAAGGTTGCAGCGCACCTGGGGCCGCGACATAGAGGATCTCACGTGCGATGGGTTCAAAGCCGGCGCGGAAGTGGTTGCTGGATTTCACCACCACGATCTTCTTCAGCGCCGGGTTCAATCCCAGTGCCACCATGCATTCGGGGTGGAAGGTTTGCGTGCGCACGGTGTTCAGGACGATGTCGACGCTGCCGGCGCTGACCCAGACCGCATCGCCTATACCAAGCGGTGTCGCGCCAAAGCGCTGGGTAATGCCGGAGGCGATGCGCCTGACCGTCACGGTCAGGTCCAGCGGGTCACCGGATGCCGGACCGATCTTGCCACCGAGCCGCAGCGGCAGGGTTGCTCCCTCTCCCGCCTCGCGGCATAGACGCACCGCAATCGGATCCCAGTAAAGGCAGGCCGCCACGTCCCCGATACCGCGCTCGACGATCCGTCGAAGGACAAAGGTGGAATCACCCGGCGCGCCTCCGCCTGCATTGTCGGAAACATCGGCCAGCACGATCGGGCCGCTTCTGGCTGCCACGGCACGATCCAGTGCAGCGTCGATGCTGAGATAGGCGCCCCGCATTTCTTCGCGCGCATCGAAAATTTCGCGCCCGAATGCCTCTGCTGTCTGCGCGGCCTTGTCCGGATCGTTGTCAGTCACAACGAGCATCTTGGCGCCGACATCCTCGACGTCGCCCCAAGGGAAACCGTGACCGAACGACACTGAAAGCACACCATCCTGTCCTTCCGCGGCTTTCATTCGGTCGACAATGCCGCGCAATGGCGCCCGATGCGGATGAAAGGTGGAGATCATGCGGCAATCGTAAACGCCCATCGTCGGCCGCACCTCGCCTGCCAGCGTGCGCTCCATCAGATGAAACAGCTCGGCGGCAACGTCCTCGATGTCGGTGTGCGGATACTCCTTGTATGTCGCGATCATGGTGGCACTGGCGAGCATGCGGTCGGTGATGTGGCAATGCAGATCGAGTTCGGCGGCGACCGGGATAGCCGGCCCGACCAGTTGGCGCACATGGTGGAGCAGGTCGCCCTCGACATCGTCATACCCCTCGGCGACGCAGGCGCCGTGCAGGGCGAGCATGACGGCATCGACCGGCATGGCCGCCTTGAGGTCATCAAGGATCGTGCCGCGGAAGCTCTCGTAAACAGCGCGCGTGGTCTTGCCCCCGGGCTCGGCCACCGCGCAGAGGCTCTCCACCACCTGCCAGCCTTTATGCTCGGCGGCCCTGCGCCACACGAACATCTGCGAGGAGCAGCAATTGAGCGGCCTGCTCGTCCCGTCGCCATAGGCGATCAGATTCTCCTCGAAGGCCTCGATACCCGTCTGCATCGGCGAAAAGGTGTTCGTTTCGGTGTCCAGACCCGCGATGAAAAGCTTCATTTTTGCACCTCACACAAAAAGAAATATATTTTCTAATCATAAAACTATGTTTATCGTCGGAAAGTCAAATGCATATTCCGCGCGATCGCGCGGCTGATAGGGGAGGCAGGAATGCGCTTATATATTTCCGCTGATATCGAGGGCATCGTCGGTGTCGTCAGCCGCGACCAGCTGATGCCTGAAGGCTTCGAATATGAGAATGCCCGCCGCTGGATGACCGATACCGTGGTCAACGCGTGCGAGGCGGCGCATGAAGAAGGCGTTGAAGAGGTTATCCTCAGCGATTCCCACGGAAATGGCGAGAGCATCCTGATCGATCGCCTGCCCGACTATGTACAGATCGTGCGCAGCTGGCCGCGCCCGCTGATGATGATGCAGGGTGTCGAGCTCGGTTCCTTTGTCGGCGCGATGCTCCTGGGCTATCACGCCGGCGCAAGCCACATTGGAGGTGTGCTGTCGCACACCATCGGTGGCACGGCCTTTGCCGAGGTTCGCATCAACGGAATTGTCATGCCGGAAGCCGGCATCAATGCCGCAATCGCCGGCCATTTTGGCGTGCCAGTGCTGCTTGCTTCGGGCGACAACGTCGCACTGGACGAGATAAGCCAGGTCATCGGCGGAGACATCGTCGCGGTGCCGGTGAAGCAAGTCTACAGCACGCAATCCGCAATCACGCTGACGCCTGCGGTCGCCCACCGCCGCATTCGCGAGGGCGTCAAGAAGGCCTTGTCGAGGGCAGGTTCGGCGAGACCTTTCAAACTGGACAATCCCGTCCTTGAAATCGTCTTCCGCAACCGCCTGCCGGCCGAATATCTATCCTATCTAAAAGGCATCGAGCGCACCGACGGCTACACCATCCGCTACCGGGCCGACGACATGGTTGATGTCTCCCGTTTCATCGAGTTCGTAGTCGGTTACAACTCGCGCCTGACTTTCTGACGAGCCCTTCTGCGGAAACAACAATGACGACATCCATCGTTCTCGGCGCCGGCATGGTCGGCGTCTCAACAGCACTCGCCTTGCAGGAAAGCGGATACCAGGTGGTGTTGCTCGATCGCAAAGCACCGGGCCGGGAAACCAGCTACGGCAACGCCGGCATCATCCAGACTGAGGCCGTCGAGCCATACGCCTTCCCGCGCACGGCGCGCGAGATTGCTTCGGTTGCCCTGAAGCGGGGCAACGATGTCGACTGGCGACTGGCCGACCTGCGGCACCTGGCGGGCCCGCTCTGGCGCTATTTTTCCCAATCGGCGCCGGAACCCTATGCCAGAAGCGTCGCGGCCTATTCGCAGCTAGCGGTGCGCGCAAGCGACGACCACGCGCGCTTCATCGAGCCTGCGGGCGCCAGCGAGTTGATCGTCCGGCAGGGATGGCGCGCGGTCTATCGGACCGCACAAACACTCGAGCGCGCGGCAGCGACCGCGGAGCGCCTGAAACATGCGTACGGCGTGCCATCAGATGTCCTCGGCCCGGACGAACTGGCTCGAAGTGAACCCGCCTTGCGACGCCGTCTGGCCGGCGCAGTGCATTGGACCGGGCCGTGGAGTTGCCGTGATCCGGGCGAACTCGTCGCTCGTTATGCCGCTCTCTTCCTTGCGCGCGGCGGTACGTTTGAAAGCGGCGACGCCATGACGCTGCGGCAGGATGGCCATGGCTGGCGCGTATCGACACAGCATGGCACCGTTTCAGCGCAACACGCCATCATCGCCCTTGGCCCCTGGTCGCCTCAGCTCGCAAAGACGTTTGGCTATCGCATCCCCATGGTGTTCAAGCGCGGCTACCACCGGCATTTCTCGGCGCAGGACGGGCCGCGCGTCCCGATCCTGGATGTCGCCAACGGCACGCTGGTCGCCCCCATGACCGCGGGATATCGCGTTCTGACCGGCGCGCATATGGCGCCGCCGGACGCAAGACCCGCATCGCGGCAGATGCGGCACGCCGTGGACGCCGCGCGCGAGCTTTTCGCACTACGCGAGCCCATCGAGCAGACGCCGTGGTCCGGCACACGTCCCTGCATGCCAGACATGCTGCCCGTTGCCGGCCCCACCCGGCATAAGGGCCTGTGGTTCCACTTCGGCCACGGGCACCAGGGCTTCACCCTGGGACCGACGACCGCGCGCCTGCTGGCCGAACAGATTGACGGCGGACAGGCCAACCCGCTTGCACTGCCCCTGTTGCCGTCGGCGCGAACCTGGGCCTAGGGATGAAACGTCGCTGGCCGGCGACGTCCCCGGCCAAGGTACTGCTGCGTCGGTGCCGTAACGCCCTGCCAAACAAATCATCACTGGTACGGTTCGCGGCGGCCGATGACGCCAACATGCCTGAGCGAGATGGCGCCAAGGACGGCTGGTACTATGCGGCTTGCGGCACTCCCCATCGCCGCACCATTGAACCCGTCAGCGCCTGCCCCGCCATCAAGAGACCAAACCGCGGCACTTCCATGCTACAGCCCCGCGGGGCTGAGCATCTGCCTGACCAGATTGTCGAGGGCGGCATTGGTGCCGATCTCGGTACCCACGATCATCTGGTCGCCGACGAAAGAGGTGACCTGCACGGTCATTTTGACCATCGTCGCGTCACCCTCGGCCTGCAGTTCCGTTGTGATCAGGCTCGCCATCAGCTTTTGTCCGCCTGCTTCGACAAGCTCGCTGCTGACCACACGTCTATCCGCAACGATGGAGACATAGGTCGTGCGCCCGGTATATTGCGGGTTCTCCCTCGAGCCGCAGCGGAAATGGTCTTCGCCCCCTTCACGAAAGTCGGCCGCATCATAGAAGAATGCAGCGCCGTCGGACGGCGCACTCCAGCTTGCCCGCGCGACCGGGTCCGCAAACGCGGCAAACACACGCTTCACCGACGCCTCACAACGCCGTTCGAAGACAAACGTCCTGTGTGTGATTTCCGATCCCATCACCTGCTCCATTCACGCGCGGCAAGGGCCGCCCCGCTAAACCGATCTCGAAACGCAACCAGAATTATCTATCAAAAGCGATTGCATTTCGCAATCAGAATGACAGTCTGAGCAATCCGACCGCCTTTGCCAAATCTTGGCACTTGGCACCGCAACTCTCCACAGCCGTCGGCACATGGTGTGCTGACGCTCCAGATCCGACAGCGATCCATGGCGTTTGGTGCTGCGACCCTCGACGGGGTCATCATTCGGGATTTCGAACGTGCATACCAACAACACCTTGTCCGCCACAAAGCAGATTGAGCTCGCCGTCATCCGAATGCTCAAAGAACGCATCGCGATTGCAACTGCAAATTCGCGGCGGTCTGTCGAAGCGCCTGAAAAGCTCGTTGATCACGTTCTGGATCAATATCGCCTCAGCCTGCATTTTCTTTCTACTGGCCTGCCACATCGTGAAGCGTTGCATCACTCGACTGATCAGAACTGGCCGGCCTTCCGCAAACATGTCAGGCTGTTCCAAGGTATCGTCGCCGAAGTGATCGAGGCTGGGATACGAAGCAGCCACTTCAAGGCGCAGGATCGCGTGTTGGCAGCGGATCTCTTCACCGCGCGAACAAAACCGATCTGGGATCCTGCGGCCGTGGCGGCACGCCTCCAAGGATCCGAACCCTACAGTCCGTACGAACAGGCCCGGCGCGCCGTAAACGACCTGACTTGACCAAATCCGCGATCGGCAGCGTGACGCGTGCTCCCGGGCGGAAGTCCTCTTCAATCTGACCACCCATGGCGCCACCGCTCTCATGCGCCCCGAAATCACCGGCACGGGCATGACGGCCTGGAGGGAGACGTCACTACCCAGCGCGACGGTCACGCGACAAACGGCTATCGACGTTAGAAACTTGGGCGCCGGAACTTACGCCATCAGATTGACTTCAGCCGATTAACCGCCCCTTCCGCGCGCCCAGTTCGCGGATGGTTCACCTTGTCGTTGTCGGCGCAGATGCCACGCCGAAACCAGGGCCCACCCGGTGCCCGACATCTAAGGCCCAGCCGAAAGACGATGCATGTGCCACAGCAAAAGCGTTGCCCTTCGGCGAGCGTGGCCGATCATGCGGGCCAGCCGCCGGCACCGGCTGCAGGTCGTGAACCGACACGCGATGCACACGCAGCCGATCGTCAGGCCACCCGCCATTTTCAGTTGAAGTGTCAGTGACCACCGGGGAATTGCAGACGCTCGGCTCAAAACACTGAGGCGAGGCGCGACAAGGCAACTTGGTATCTTTCGCCTGCCGCACGAGCGGTTGCGATGTGCGGCCCTGCGCCTCCGGCAGGAAAACGCCGCCAGTCGCAGGGACAGACTGGCGGCGTTGACCACTTGGAGATCGCCTTCTTCTCAAGGCATGGCCGTTCTATCACAAGCCGATTCATTGTCAATACATATAAGCACTAATCTCAATTCATATTTTATTGGCATTTCCCAGATCCGTCAAGCGGCCATCAGGCCAATCGGCGTGACGTCTGAGTGTAGCAATTTTGCAATACCAATCTTACAAGCGAACCTTTTCAATTCATAATCGATATTTTCTCAATTCACTTTGCCGTCGAACATGATACCCGTCCTCCTGCGCTGGCCAGTCGCAAATCGAGTGGCGCCAACAACCACAGCGCAAAGCATGCAGGTCGCGAATCCATGACGAGGTGATGGGTGGCGCAGGCTTGCTGATCAAAGGACCAAAAAAGGGATATTCCCATGACTATTAAAAGCATACTTTTGGGTTCGGCAGCCGCGATCGCGGCTACCTCCAACGTCCATGCAGCGGACGCGATTATCGCGGCTGAACCGGAGCCGGCGGAATATGTTCGCGTCTGCGACGCGTTTGGCACCGGCTACTTCTATATTCCGGGAACCGAGACGTGCCTGCGCATCGGCGGCTACGTTCGTTTCCAGACGAATTTCGGTCCCAAGGAAAGCGCAAAGCGCTGGGAAGGCAAACAATCGACATCCGATTGGGACGCCTTTGCACGTGCGCAGCTGACCCTCGACGCCAAGAACGATACGGAATACGGCGCGCTCACAAGCTACATTGCGATCCAAGCGGACACGGACAACGACGCCCACAACAACTTCAAGCTCGACCAAGCCTACATCGAGCTCGGCGGATTCCGCGTCGGCCATTTCGCGAGCTGGTGGGACAAGGGCCTGAATGGCGAAACCGACATCAGCGGCAACGACACGACGGTCTTCAACTCGGCTTCTTACATCTATGACGCCGGCACGTTCCAGGCAGGTATCGCCGTCGATGAACTGGAGGGCCTCACCTCCAAGAGCAACGGCGTTGGCGTCGAGGGTATCGTTTCCGTATCGCTGGGCGGCGTGTCATTCGACTTGCTCGGCAGCTACGACACCGAGGTGAAAGACGGCGCCGTTCGCGGTTTGATTTCAGCCGATCTTGGCCCGGGCGTGCTGCAGGCTCTCGGCGTCTGGTCGTCGAACCCGAACGCTTACTGGTCTGCGTCGAAGTGGAGCGTCGCGGCCTCCTATCGCCTCAATGTCACCGACAGGTTCGCGATCACGCCTGGCGCTCAGTACTTCGGCGACCTGCGCCGGGGCACGCTCTTCAACACCGCCTGGAACGGCGCTCAGTTTTCGAACGAGAGCTACGGCAACGGCAATGCCTGGCGGGTTGGCATTACGGCTGACTACGAGATCACCAAAGGCCTCGATGCCCGAGCCACCGTCAACTACACCAAGGTCGACTACGACAACAAGTTCAAGGACGACGACTACGTGACCGGCTTCCTCCGCCTACAGCGCAGCTTCTAACGACCAGAAACAGACGCAATATGGCCCGCAATCTGAATTGATTGCGGGCCATTTTTGCATGGAAATGCCGCTTCCCGTGCCTCATAAATCGCGATCTGCATTCGGATACCTCACGCATCGGATGGCCTTGGACGAGCTTTTATTCAGAACAAGCCATACAGTCATCGCAACAGCGAGAGCCTGTGACGATTGATTTGCATCTACTGAACCATGTAAAGCTTATCAAACGCCATACAAAAAATCGGGGTTCGGATGCCAAAGTTCAATTATCTCTCGCCCGCCTTGCAGGCCGAAGACGCTGCGTCAATGCAATACACGTCCCTGAGCGGCATTGAGGCGAAGATCCACGTTGACCTTTGGAATGCGATTATCGACCGCAAGCTGAAGCCAGGCGTCAAGCTGGAAGAGCTGGTGATGTGTGACATTTACGGGATCAGCCGCACCGTCATGCGAAAAGTCCTGATGATCATGGAACAGGACGGGCTGGTTTTCCTTCCGCCCAACAAGGGCGCCTACGTCGCATCGCCTTCTTTGCAATCGGCTTTCGAAATGCTCGAGTTGAGCGAGGCGCTTCAAACTTTCGTCGTCGACCGCATTGCCGCCAACCGCGCGTCCATTCCCTCCGCCCAGCTCGACCGGCTCGCACAACATACCAAGGCCGAGGAGAAGGCAGAGACCGCGCACGACTTCAGAATGTTGCGCCGCCTCGACATCGAGTTCGGGATCCTGCTGTGCCTGGTCCACGGCAACGGCACCCTTGCCCGCGAATGGGAGCGAAACGCATCCTGCCTTGCGCTGGCGCTGTCACTTCACCAAAGCGTCCAACCCGCCGGTAGACAATCCGGTTTTTCCAGGCAGATGCTCGAACGCCTGGCAGCTGGAGACGCGACGGGCGCTGTTGCTCTGGTACGCGAGCGAACCAGCCATCTGAAAAGTTCGCTGGACACCCAACCCGACGACGAGAACGTCAATCTGCGCGAAATTCTCGGCTTGCATTAGCAGCCGATTGCACGCGCGAAAAGAAGCGCGCCGGCCTCCATTTCGATGTGTCCAATGCGAGCCGATCGCTCCCGGGCACTGGGAACATCTTCGAGCCGGGAATTGAAGGCCGACCCGCGATCGTCGATCGTTTCGGCAACGCCGCCTTGTAAAAGGCGATTATCCCGAGTGCCCGCGCCGGTTGCCGGCCGCCGTCGACAGGATACTTCAGCCTGATCTCGGCTCTAGTCTCGCCAAGCTTGGTCGTCCGGGACAGGAGCCTGCTGTGCAGTCTCGACGATCGCATCGAGCAGGCCTGGAAAACGACGATCGAGTTCGGCTCGGCGCAACGATATCAGCCGACTCGTGCCGGACACCTCGGTGAGGGTAATGCCAGCCTCGCGCAACTTGGCGAAGTGGTAGCTGAGATTGGTCCGGGACGAGAGTTCAAGAAATTGCCAGCAATTCATCGGCACATCGTTGTTTCGCGCAAGCTGGCTGACGATGGCAAGCCGCGTCTCGTCACCAAGCGCGGCGAGCACGTTCGAGAGGTTGATCTGGTCGAGATTTGGATGCGGCAGCGACATGGTTCATCGGCAATTGGTGCGAATGCAGTTCAGGGCAAATCGCCGGCTGCGCGAGCCGACGAGATGCAGATTGACATGCGGCGGCCACAAGTTCAATAGTTCAATATATTTTGAACAACGGACACCATTATGGATAAGCGCCTTATTTGGCTCGCGGTCGGCTCGTTTGCCATGAGCACCGTCGGCTTCGTGTTCTCCAGTCTTTTGCCGGCGATTGCCGCTGACGCAAATGTATCCGTGCCGTTCGCGGGCTATCTCATCATGGCGTTTTCACTCGCCTATGCGATCGGTGCGCCAGTGCTGTCCGCCTTGGCCGGCGAAATCGACCGACGCCTCGTGCTCGCGGCAACGATGCTCGTCTTCGTCGCCGGCAACCTTATCGCCGCAACGAGCGGCTCATTTTTTGGATTGCTGGTCGCCCAGATTGTGATGGGCATGTCGGCCGGGCTTTATGCCGCGACCGCACAGGCGACCGCCGTGTCACTGGCGGGGACCGAACACAGAGCCCGCGCGATCGCCGTCGTTGTCGGTGGCACGACATTTGCCGTCGCGCTCGGTGCGCCTCTCGGGTCGTTGATCGCAACGATGTGGGGTTGGCGCGGCACGTTTGCGTCCATTGCGTTCCTCGGGATTTCTTGCGCGGCCATCCTGTGGATGCGACTGCCACGGGGGTCACGGGGCATCAAGCTGACGCTCGCCGAGCGCTTCAGCGCTGTAACCCGACCAGGCATTCTGCCGTCCCTTCTCGTGACGCTGCTCTATCTGGCGGGCGGATTTACCGTGATCTCTTACATCGCACCCTTGGCCCTGGAAGGAGCGGCTCTGCCGGCCATTGCGCTGCCTGGCATGTTGCTCGCCTTCGGCGCCGGCGCCGTCATTGGCAATCTGTCGAGCGGCTATCTGGCCGACAAGATCGGCGCAACGCGCATGGTCGTCATCTCGCTTTTGATGTCGTCAGGCTTTTGCATTGCCATCGCACTCACTCTGAAGCTGTTGCCGCAGCCTGTCGCCGGGCCGGTGCTAATCGGCCTGATGGTGCCGTGGGGCATTATCGGGTGGGCGTTTCCACCGGCACAGGCAAGCCGCATCGTCGGCTTCGCTCCCGAGGTTGCCCATCTGACACTGTCCCTGAACGCTTCTGCACTGTATTTCGGTATCGCGCTCGGCACGGTCATCGGCGGCCGTGTCCTGGAGTTCGCGACGCCGTCCGATCTCGGCCTTGTCGCGTCGGCCTTTCCGCTGGCAGCGCTTGCCGTGCTCGCGGCAAGCGGCAGCTTGGTCAGGCTCGCGCCGAGCAGCAAAGCCGGGGGCCACTAGGTTACCGGCTTTGCGAGCACCGGCTCAGCGCACTTACCCCAGGCGAGTCTGCACCAAGACCACGTCCAGGAGGACGTTCGCGCCCGCCGTGACGTCGGCGGGAGCAGCATATTCTCGCGGGTTGTGGCTGATGCCCTGCCGGCAAGGAACAAAGATCATCGTGGTCGGCACGCGCCGCGCGAGATTGAACGCATCGTGGCCGGCACCGGACACGATATCGCGGTATGGCAGGCCGCGATCCGTGGCGCTGTCACGGACGGTGTTGATCAGCCTGCTGTCGAAGGCGACGACTGGGGAGTGCCAGGTTGGGCGCGCGTTAAGGTCAATCTCGGGGTGACCGTGGCCGAGCGCGGCCAACCCGTCCATGAAGCGGCGGTGCATCGCGTCAAGAACTGCCTCATCCGGGTGCCTCAGATCAACCGTCATGTCGGCACGGCCGGGAACCACGTTGATGGCCCCCGGCGACAGCTCGATCTTGCCGATCGTGCAGCGCGCGGCTTCATCGCTGCGGCCGATCGCCTGCACCAGCGAAATCACATGCGCAAGGACGGGCACCGGGTCCTTGCGAAGTGCCATCGGCACCGGCCCCGCATGGGTTTCCTCACCGACAACCGAGATCTCATACCAGCGGATGCCCTGCCCTCCCGTGACGACGCCGATGGTCTTTGCCTCCGCCTCAAGGATCGGCCCCTGCTCGATGTGCAGTTCGAGGTAGCACGCGGCATCGGCGAGGCGCGGCCAGGGTTCGCGATCGTACCCGTGGCGGACAATCTCGCTTGCGAGGGATATTCCGGCGTGGTCGCGCGCGGCAAAAACCGTTTCCAGATCCAACGCGCCGCAGGCGACACCCGAGCCCATCATCGCCGGCTGGAAGCGGCACCCTTCCTCGTTCGTCCAGACGCAGAGGTCGATCGGGCGATCCGTTTCGACTGCCCTGTCGTCCAGGGTCTCCAGGACTTCGAGCCCGGCGAGCACGCCGAGCACGCCGTCAAAGCGGCCGCCGGTAGGCTGGGTATCGAGATGGCTGCCGATCAAGACCGGCCCTGCCTCCGGGTTGCGCCCCGCTCGGCGCAGGAGGAGATTGCCGATCCTATCCCTGCGAAACTGGTAGCCGCGCGCCGCACACCAGCCAAGAAACAGAGCGCGCCCCGCCTCGTCCTCATCCGAGAGCGCCTGCCGGCAGGAACCGCCCTCGGGCGTGGCGCCGATCTTGGCCATGGCCATCAGCCGTGCCCACAATCGCTCTCCGTCGACATCGTACCGCATCTCGTCCTCCTCGCGCGCCGTTCGTCGGGATCAAATTCCAAGGCCACCCGCACGGGCACCAGTCACCCATGTGGGGGACTGTGAGGGTATTGGCGCTGCTCGCTAAAACAGGAGAGAAACGGATCAAGCGTGGAGGCAGGTCATGGACACGACACCGGACAGACGATGGCACCGCATCGCGGACGCACTCCGCCCCGAGACGCGACTGCTGATTGACGGGCAGTTTCGCGCAGCCGCAGACGGGGCAACGCTCGCTTCGATCAATCCGGCGAACGGCGCTCTCGTCGCCGAAATCGCCTGCGGCAGTACTGCAGATATCGACGCTGCCTGTGAGGTCGCTGCCAAGCGCTTCCGACAGGGCGTCTGGTCACGCATGGCCCTCAGGCAGCGCATCGATGTTCTCACGCGCTTCTCCGATTTGATCGCCGAGAACCGCGATATGCTCGCCGTGCTCGACACGATGGAAATGGGCAAGCCGATCACCGAGATGTGCACCATAGACGTGCCCGGGGCGGTGCTCACCATGCGTTTCATGGCCGAGAGCATCGACAAGATCGCGGGTAGCGCACCGGTCACCAATCCGGACGCCCTGCATTACATCCTGCGCCAACCGCTCGGCGTCGTCGGCTGCATCACGCCGTGGAACTACCCCCTGATGATGGCGGTCTGGAAGATTGCGCCGGCCCTTGCCGCCGGCAATTGCGTCGTCCTCAAGCCGGCCGAGGACACGTCGCTCAGCGCGCTTCTGCTCGGCCGCCTGTTTCTGGAGGCCGGTGGTCCCGCTGGGGTCTTCAACGTCGTTCCGGGACGCGGCGCCGTGGCCGGACAGGCGCTGGCGCGCTCCATGCATGTCGAAAAGATTGCCTTCACCGGCTCGACCGCGATCGGCCGGCAAATGTACCGCTATGCCGCGGATACGAACCTCAAGGCCGTGTCGGCCGAACTCGGCGGCAAGTCCCCGCAGATCGTGCTTGCCGATGTGGAGGATCTCTCAGACGTGGCGGAAAAGATTGTCGATGGGCTGTTCGGCAACCAGGGCGAAGTCTGCTCGGCCGGCTCGCGCATACTGGTCGAACGGACGCTTCACGACGAATTTTGCAACCTCGTCGCCGGCCACGCCGCACGGAAGTACCGGCCGGGCGATCCGCTTGATCCCACAACCACGATGGGGCCACTCGTCAACAAGGTGCATCAAGGCCGGGTTCTCGACTATATCGACGGCGCGCGGCAGGACGGCGCGGCGCCGGTGCTTGGCGGCCGCTCGTCCGATCGCACGGCCGACGCGGCATGCTTCGTCGAGCCGACGCTCTTTGCTGGTGTCGACAACCGCATGAAGATCGCCCAGGAGGAGATCTTCGGACCGGTCGGCGCGATCATTCCGCATGATGGCGTCGAGGATGCGGTGAGGATCGCCAACGACAGCCCCTACGGTCTTGCCGCCGGCATCTGGACGTCCAGCCTCGGAAAGGCCCACCGCATTGCTCGCGATCTCGAATGCGGCATGGTCTGGATCAACGGCTACATGAACGGAGACATGAGCCAGCCCTGGGGTGGCTGGAAACTCTCCGGCCATGGCCGCGACAAATGTCTGCAGGCGCTCATCGACAACACCCAGTCCAAGTCGGTCTGGGTCACACTCGGTTGACGGTCTGCGACGACTGGCAGCGCAGAACGAGCCGCTGCCGGCAAGAAGCACGCCCGCGATATATCGCTATTGGGAGAGTACACCTGCATGGATGTCGCGGGCGTGGTAGTTAGTAAGTCCGACAGGAAAGGTACGACCCCATGCCCCGAAACATCAAGAAAACGCTGCGATCGCTGACCGGCCTGCTGCTGGCCGCGACGGCGCTTTGCGGCGCCGGCAGTGCCACCGCCGAAACTCTTGTGATAACCGACGCCAAGGTTCGCACGATGAACCCGGCCGCGCCGGTGGCAGAGGCGGTTGCGATCGATGAGGACGGTATCATCCTTGCCGTTGGCGACGAAGCGAGCGTTCTGGAAAAAGCGGGAGAGGACACGCATATCGTCAAGCTCGGCGGCAAGCTGGTCTTGCCAGGGTTCCAGGATGCGCACGTGCATCTGATCGAAGCCGGCGTCAACGCAAGCCTGTGCGAATTCGAAGCCTTCGCTTCTCTCGAAGAGACGAAGGAAACGGTGCGCGATTGCGTGAAAGAGAGCGAAACCGATTGGGTGGTCGGCTCCGGCGTCGGCATGACCAACCTGCTCGACGAAACCGACGATCCCGTCGGGGTGCTCGACAAGATTTCCAGCGACCGGCCGATCCTGATCCTCGACGACATCGGCCACGGCGCCTGGGCCAACAGCGTTGCACTTGAAGCAGCGGGCTACGACAAGCTCGAGGGCAACCCGCCCGGCGGCATCATCCTGCGCGATGAAAAGACCGGTGCGCCGAACGGCATCGTGTTGGAAAACGCCCAGCAGAAGCTGCGCAACCTCGCCTTTCCCGATACGCCCGAAAACGTCAAGTTCGCCTATGAAAGCATGCTGCCAACGCTGAAGACGATGGCCGAGAACGGCATTACCACCGTCAGCGACGCCGGCGGCTTCTGGCCGCAGGGGCACCTGAAGGCCTGGCAGATGGCCGAGAAGAACGACACGCTGACGCTGAGGGCCGCCAATGCACTCTACGTCTACCCCGACCTGCCCTTCGACGAGCAGGTGGAAAAGCTCTCGAGTTTTTACAGCAACGATCCGAACCGCCTTCTGAAATTCAACCAGGTGAAGATCTATGTCGACGGCATCCTCGAGCAGCGCACCGGCGCCCTGCTTGCGCCGTATAAAAAGGGGCCCGGCATCGACCACGGCTTCGACAGCGGCTTCCTCTATTTCGACGAAGAGGTGCTCGACCGTTACTCCAAGGTGCTTTCGGAGAAGGGCTTCAAGCTGCACTATCACGTGACCGGCGACCGTGGCGCTCGCCTGGCGCTCGACGCCATTGCGCAGTCGGACCCGGCGCCAGGCCCACACCGGCTGACGCATATCTATCTGCTCGACAAGGCCGACTACCACAGGTTCAAGGACGAGGGCGTCGTTGCCGATTTCCAGCTGGCGCCGAGTTCCCTCAGCCGTGAGTATGATACCTTCATCCGCAAGTTTATCGGTGAGCGTGCCGACAGCATGATGCCGGCCGGAAGCATCGAGAAGACGGGCGCGACCGTCGTGATGAGCAGCGACTTCGACGCTGACGAGCTTTCGCCGCTCATCAAGATCCAGACGGCGCTTGAGCGCAAGAAGGACGGTGCGCCTGATGTGGAAACGGCCGTCAAATGGATGACGATCAATCCGGCGAAACTGCTGAACCAGGACGACAAGACCGGCACGATCGAGCCCGGAAAGTTCGCCGACCTCGTCGTCATCGACAAGGATATCTTCGACATCCCCGTCAAGGAGATCGGCAAGGCCGCCGTCGAAGCGACGTTGCTCCAGGGTGATCCGGTCTATGACACGGAAGGCCTGTTCTCCGGGAACTGAGGGCTCAGGCACTGGGCGTTCAAATGAACGCACAGTGCCTACGATTTTATTTCCTGAGCATCTTCTCCGGGTCCAATGATCAATCTTGAAAGGAGAGCAGGTGCTTTAGCCGCTGGCACCGCCGAGCAGGAGCGAGAACAGCTCGCCTTGCGAGGAGATCTTGAGCTTGGAATAGATGCGCTTGCGGTGAACCTTCACCGTTTCCGGGCTGTTGCCGAGAATGCGCGCGATGCTCTTGGTGGAATGCCCTTTCAGCATCAGGCGGATGATTTCCCCCTCACGCGTGCTGACCTTCAACTGCGAGAGCGTGGCAAACACCATATCGGCCGCGGGCTCGCTTGCCGACGATCCGGCGACCGGTTGCGGCCAGTGCTTGCGGCAAAGTTCGGTGACGACGGGTAGCAGACCATCGAGATGGGCGCGGGCCTGCGGTCCGGGGCGGCAGTCCGCCGTCCGCTGGCCAAGCGACAGGGCGATCGCGGTGCCCTCGGCGCTCGCGACCAGCATGACAATCTCGTCGTACAGCCCAGTTTCGGCATAGAACATGCGGTAATATTCGCTCTCGCGAAAATCGTCGGGCGCGCAGTCGTCAAGGCTTACCACCCGGTCGCCGGGATCGCTCAGATAAAGGCTGTAGAACGGATCGAGCAGGTAGGCGAAGCTCAGATAAGGCCCGATCGTGCGCCGGGTCGCCTCCGGATCGAGATCGCTATAGAGCTGCAGCGGCGGCTGGTCGGCGGAAAAGACCGAGACGAACAGGCTGTCGAAGCCGTAGACGTCGAGGCAGAGTTGCCTCAGCGCGTCCGGAAAGGCCGGGCTGCCGATCGCAGCCACGGCCTTGCCGATCAATGTCATCTGTTCAAATGGAAATCCCGTCATTCCCCGCCTTGTCGTCAAGTTACCCTCGACGATCAAAGCGGTTCCTGCTGGGTAATGCAATGGATGCCGCCGCCACCGATGGCAATGGCGTCGATCCGGACCTCGCGCACGCGCCGATCGGGGAACAGCGAACGGAACATCTGCCGCACGACCGTGTCGGACTCAATGCCATAGCACGGCATGATCACGCCGCCGTTCACGAGGTAGGAATTGACATAGGAGCGGCAGAACTTCGGATGATCGGACGGCGCGTCGACCGCTTCTGGAACTGTGACGATCCGGATCGGCCGCCCTTTCGCGTCGGTCTGGCCCTGCATCGCCTCCAGGTTCAGGCGGATGTAGTGGTTCCACTCCTGCTCCTCCTTGCTGCCCCCTTCACGAGGGCTTTCCATCAAGACAACGCCGGGCGCGACGAAGACGGCGATGCCATCCACATGGCCGTCAGTCTCGTCCTCGATCGGATTGCCGGGCAGCCAGATCACCTTTTCACCGCCGAGCATGTCGAGAAGCTCGCGCTCGATGTCGTCACGGCTCCAGCCGGGATTGCGGTTGCGGTTGGGGAAGCAGGTCTCGGTGGTGATGATCGTGCCCTCGCCGTCGACGCTGACGCCGCCGCCTTCGGCGATCAGGTTCGACACGAAACCGGCGACGCCGGCCTTCTCCAGCACCAACCCGGAAAAGGCGGCATCGCCCTTAAACGGATGGTACTTTCCGCCCCAGGCGTTGAACGTGAAGCGCGCACCGGCGCGTCGGCCATCGGCGGCCGTCAGGAAGCAGGGACCAGCGTCGCGCGCCCAGCTGTCGTCGATGTCGGCCTCGACGAGATCGATCGACGGGTCGAGGATGGCGCGGGCTTCGGCCATGTCTTCGGGTCGCGCAGCCATCGTCACCGGCTCGAATTCGCGGATTGCGTGGGCGACGGCGGCATAGTCGCGGCGGGTCGCGGCTATATCGTCCCAGACCTCGTGGCGGCACGGCCACATCATCCAGGTGCGCTTATGCGGCTCCCATTCGGCCGGCATGCGAAACCCGGATTCGCGTGGCGTCTGGTTCTTCATGATGTAATTCCTCCTGCCTGGTCTCGACGCCCGGGATATAGCCGACGCGCCGGGGATGCCGGGCTCATTGCAAATGTTGCTCGTTCAAGAAAATCCGGTCAGACGATCGCCGTCTGGCCATCGAGAGTGCGGATGGCGCCGTAGAGATCCGGCCGGCGATCGCGATAGATCCCCCAGCTGCGCCGGAAGGTGCCGATCGCGTCAAGATCAAAGCGCGCCGTCAGATAGGTTTCGTCGGTGCGGCTGGCCTCGGCAACGATCGCGCCCGTTTGATCGGCGATGAAGGAGGTGCCATAAAACAGCGCCTCGTTGCCTCCGGCCGCTTCAGTGCCCACCCGGTTCGAGGCGATCACCGGTACCATGTTGGCGGCCGCATGGCCCTGCATCGTGCGGCGCCAGTGGCCGGAACTGTCGATCTCGGCCTTCTGCTCGCTGCCGATCGCCGTCGGGAAGAACAGAAGCTCCGCCCCCTGGAGTGCGAGTGCCCGGGCCGTTTCGGGAAACCACTGGTCCCAGCAGATGCCGCAGCCGATCCGCGCGTATTTCGTGTCGACGGCCCGGAAGCCGGTATCGCCGGGACTGAAGTAGAACTTCTCCTCGTAGCCGGGCGCCTGCGGGATGTGGGACTTGCGGTAGTTCCAGAGGATTTCACCGTCAGCGTCGATGATTGCCAGCGAGTTGTACTGCGCCGGCCCGGCCTTCTCGTAGTAGGAGATCGGCAGCACGACGCCGAGCTCCTTCGCGACCGCGCGGAAATGCCGGACGGCCCGGTCGTCGCCAAGGCTCGCTGCGAGATCGAGGTGGTCGATCGTCTGCTCCAGGCAGAAATACGGCGTCTGGAACAGCTCCTGCAGAAGGATGATCTGGGCGCCATCCTCGTGGGCAAGCCGCACCAATTCCTCGGCCCTCTCGATATTCTCGTCGATGTTCCAGCTGCAGGCCATCTGCGTCGCTGCGACGGTGACTTCGCTCATGTCTTGCTCCTCAAGCAGCGCTGCGGCGGGATGCCGTGAAGGCAGCGATGGATTCCGACAAAGCGGAAACGATCGTGTCGCATTCGGCCTCCGTGACGATCAAAGGTGGCGATACAATGAGCCGGTTGCCGACCGGGCGAACGACGACGCCGCGAGCAACACAGCCCTGGAAGATGGTTTCGCTTGCCTTCTCGTAGATCGGCAGCGGCTGCTTCGTCGCCTTGTCGGCGACCAGATCGATTCCGAGCATTAATCCGGCGCCGCGCACGTCGCCGACGATGTCGTGGGCGAGCAGGGCCTTCGCCTGCTTCTGAAGGTACGCGCCGGTTCTGGCCGCATGCGGCAGCAACCGTTCCCGCTCCATAATCTCGATGTTGGCAAGCGCCGCGGCGCAGGCGACCGGGTGTCCGGAATAGGTGAGCCCCATCGAAAACACGCCGCCTTCGCATTGCGGACGGCTGATGACGTCGTAGATCTCGTCGGAAAGCAGGGTTGCGCCGAGCGGGATGTAACCTGATGTGATGCCCTTGGCCGAAACCAGGATGTCCGGCTGGGTCTCGTAGATCGCGTCGGACGCGAACCATTCGCCCAAGCGGCCGAAGCCGGTCACGACTTCATCGGCGATATAGAGAATATCGTTGCGACGGCAGACCGCCTGCATGCGTTTGTGATAGCCCTTCGGTGCGACGAGAACGCCGCCGGCACCCATGATCGGCTCGGCGATGAACGCGGCGACATTCTGGGGGCCGAGTTGTTCGATGCGCATCTCGAATTCGCGCACCAGCAGGTCGCAATAGGTCTCCTCGGTCATACCATCAGGACGGGCGTAACAATCGGCAGCGGAGACGTGGTGGATGAAGTCTTCGCCGACCTGGGCAAAACCGTATTTGGTGCCGTGGATACCCGTCAGCGCCGCCGCCACGTAGGTTGCGCCATGGTAGCCATTGTTGCGCGAGATGATCTTGCGCTTTCCCGGCTTGCCGCGCATGGCGAAATAGTAGTGCACGATACGGATCGCCGCATCGTTCGCCGTCGAGCCGCCGCAGGTGTAGTAGACGTGGTTGAGGTTACCGGGCGCAAGCTCCGCCAGCCGGGCGCCGAGCTCGGCGGCGGGCACGTTGCCCGAGGCACCGAAGGGATTGTAGTAGTCCATGTCCATGACCTGGGCGGCAATGGCATCGGCCATCTCGCGGCGGCCATGGCCGATGTTGACGCACCAGAGACCGGCGATACCGTCGAGCAACCGGCGCCCCGCGTTATCGACGACATAGGCGCCCTCGGCCTTCTCGATGATCTGGCTGCCGGTCGCAGCAAAGGTCGAGAAATCGGTATAGGGGTGCAGGACGTGATCCCGGTCCTTCTCGAAGGCCGAACGGTTGTTCGGCCGGTCAGAGCCGGCGGCTGCAACGGATTGAACGATAGTCATTTTCTTCTCCAGAATGGCATGAGGCGTGGTTTCCGAGCGGCCCCGGTCAGCGCAGAAGCTTGGTCCAGACGCGGTCGTAAAGTTTGGTGACGGCAGGCGTGCAGGCGGTCAGGAACTCCGGCACCGGCGCGCTTTCGGGCGGGCTTAGCTCCGGGGCACCGGCGAGCGCCTTGTCGACGAAGGCTTCGGACCCCTTGATGCCGTTGGCATAACGGGCGTAGTTGGTGATCATCGCCGCGTTTTCCGGATCCATGATGAAGTTGATCCAGAGCTTGGCGTTCTCGAGGTCGGGTGCGCCCTTCGGCACCGCGACATTGTCCATCCAGCCGGTGTAGCCTTCCTTCGGGTAGATATATTCGATCGACGGCCGCTCATCGCGAGCGCGCATGGCGTAGCCGTTCCAGCTCATGGAGACAGCAGCTTCGCCGGAAACCAGCAGTTCCTTGGTCTCGGAATTGTAGCTCTTGACGAATTGCTTCTGCGTCGAGAGCAGGTCGAGCACCGCTTTCAGGTCTTCGGGGTTGTCGTTGCAGCGCGGCTTGCCGAGGTAGCGCAGCGCCATGTTGATGACGTCGTTGACGTCGCGCAGCATGTTGATCTTGCCCTTCACCGCATCGTCCGGTTCGAACAGGATCTTCAGCGACGTGTCGTCGCCCTTGACGATATCGCGATCGACGGCAAGACCGGTCGAGCCCCAGGCCCAGGGTGCCGAATAGAGGCGCCCCTTGTCCCAGAAGACATCGCGCCACATCTCGTCGACATGCTGATAGTTCGGCATTGCCGCGACATTGATCGGCTCGAGCAGCTTCTCGCCAATGAGGATCGTCATCGTATCGTGGCCGGGCACGATGATGTCGTAGCCACCCGCCCCCGACTTCAGCTTGGCAAGCATCGTCTCCATGGAATCGTAGGTGTCGATATGGACCTTCACCCCATAGGTCTTCTCGAACTTTTCCACCATCTCGGGCGGCGTGTACTCGCCCCAGGTGTAGATGAAGAGGTCACCGGCGGCGGACGCGGGTCCGGCAACGGTCGAGGCAAACAAGGCAGTCATGACGGCAGCTTTTTTCATCGGATGTTCCCTTTCTCTTTTTTGATTTTCGAGTGTTTTCGCCGCGTCAGTGCTTGCGGCCCGCCTGTCCGAGCAGTCCTGAAATCAGCACCAGCACGGTCGAGGCGGCGAGCATCAGTGTCGAGATCGCGTTGACCTCGGGCGTCATGCCGAGCCTCAGCATCCCGTAGATGTGCAGCGGCAGGGTCGTGGCGCCGGGACCGGCGACGAGTGCCGTGATGATGAAATCGTCGAGCGAGATGATGAAGGCGAGCAGCCAGCCGGAGACGAGGCCGGGGACGAGCAACGGTAAAGTGATGCGCAGGAATGCATTGGCCGGAGAGGCGTAGAGATCTGCCGCGGCCGACGGCAGGGTCGCGTCCATGCTTTCCAGCCGCGCCTTGATCGGCAGGTAGGCGAAGGGAATGCAGAAGACGATATGGGCAATGAGGATGGTCGCGAAGCCAAGGCTGATACCGACGGCGACGAAGAAGACCAGCGATGCGACGGCGGTCACGATTTCGGGCACCATCAGCGGGAAGGTGAGAACGACATAGGCCCCCTCGCCGCCACCCTTCTTGCCGTTGACAGTCGCAATCGCGGCACCAAGGGCAAAGACGCTGGCAACGGTTGCTGCGATGACGGCGATCACCACCGAGTTCAACGCCGCCGTCTGGATGTTCTGGTTGGCAAACACGGTCTGGTACCAGCGGAACGAGAAGCCTGCCCAACGCGTGACCGACCGGCCATCGTTGAACGAGTAGATCGCGAGGACGACGATCGGCGCATAGAGGAAGACGACGCAGCCGACGGAGAGAAGCCCGAAGCCTGGAAAGACGCGCAGGTCGCGCATACGTGCGGTGGACATGGCGGACCTTTCCTTAGTTCGATCGCTGCTGCTGCGCGGCGCGCCGGGCAAGCCAGAGAAGGACGATGAGGGTAATGGTGAGCAGGATCATCGACAGCGCCGCACCGAACGGCCAGTTGCGTGCCGCCTGAAACTGGGTGCCGATGAGATTGCCGATCATCAGCGTCTTGCCGCCGCCGAGAATGTCGGGCGCGAGATAGGAGCCGACGGAGGGAATGAAGACGAGCAGGCTGCCCGCAATCAGGCCCGGACGCATGACCGGCAGCACGATGCGGAAGAAGGCGACCTTTCGGCTGGCGTAGAGATCGTAAGCCGCTTCCAGGAGTCTGAAGTCGAAGCGCTCGAAGGCCGAGTAGAGCGGCAGCACCATGAAAGGCAGGAACGAGTAGATCAGCCCGAGCGAGATGGCGAAGCCGTTGTAGCTCAGCGCCAGGGGCTGGCCGATCACGCCGAGGTCGAGGAGCGCGCTGTTGATCGGACCGTCATCACGCAGCACGAAAAGCAGCGCGATGGTGCGGATCAACAGGTTCACCCAGTAGGGAATGGTGATCAGGAACAGCCAGATGTTCTTTGCCCGGTCGGAGCGGGTCGCAATGTAGTAGGCAGTCGGCACGCTGATCACGAGGCAGAGAAGCGTCGCGACGGTTGCCTGCGTGAGCGAGCGGGCAACGATGATCAGATAGTCTGGCGTAAACGTCAGGCTGTCGTCGAGGAAATCGCGCTCGAACAGGATCTGCTCGTAGGCGGCCGTGGTAAATGTCCATTCGACGCCGCCATAGGCGCCCGGGACGAGGAACGAATAGGTGAGCATGATCGCGATCGGCGCGATCATGAACGCCAGAATGATGCCGAGCGACGGCCAGAGCAGACCGGCATGGGCGAGCCCCGACGGGATGCGCGAGGACAGAGCGAGAGGCCGGGCGCTCATGACAGGAGCACCTTGATCGAGCCCGGCTCGAAGCCGAGGCTGACGACGTCACCCGGAACAAAGTCCTGCCGGCCGCGCAGGCCGCCGCGCGGCGAGCGCGCCGTCAGGGCATGGTCGCCCGCGCGCAGGTGATATTCGACCGCGTTGCCGAGATAGGTCCTGTCAGTGACCGTTGCCTGTGACCCTTCGCCATTGCAGGCGCCAAGGACAAGCCGCTCCGGCCGGATCGAGAGCCAGACCTGTTGCCGCTCTTCGATACGTTGCATGGTCGGCGCGTGGACCTGGCCGAAGCCTTCGATATCGAATGCCGCCTCCCCGCCTGTGGTGCCCGCAACCCTTGCCGCGATCAGGTTCGATTCCCCGATGAAGTCGGCAACGAAGCGGCTTTGCGGTTGCTCGTAGATATCCTCTGGCGAACCGACCTGCTGCAGAAGGCCGTTGCTGATGACGGCGACGCGGTCGCTCATCGCCAACGCCTCCTCCTGGTCGTGGGTGACGAAGATGAAGGTGATCCCGGTTTCGCGCTGAAGCGACTTCAGTTCCAGCCGCATCTTCTGCCTGAGTTTCAGGTCGAGCGCCGACAACGGCTCGTCGAGCAGGAGAAGTTTCGGCTGCGGCGCGAGCGCTCGGGCAAGGGCGACACGCTGACGTTGGCCACCCGACATCGTGTCAGGGCGACGATCCGCGTATTCGGTCATATGGACCAGATCGAGCATGCGCTCGACGGTGCGCTCGACCTCGGCGCGCGGCTTGCCGAGCATTTCCAGCCCGAACGCAATGTTGCGGCGGACCGTCATATGCGGAAACAGCGCGTATTGCTGGAAAACCGTGTTCACGGGGCGCGCTTCCGGCGGCAGGCTGCTGACGTCCTCGCCAAAAATGCGGCACGTGCCCGACGTCAGCATTTCGAAACCGCCGAGGATGCGCAGCAAGGTCGTCTTGCCACAGCCGGACGGTCCGAGCAGCGTGAAGAACTCGTTGGCGCGAATGGAAAGGTTGACGTCCCTCAGCGCCTCGTGGGCATGGGGCGTGCCGGCATTGTAGGTCTTGCGGAGGTTTCGAACCTCGGCGGCGACGCTGCTTGGATGCTGCACCGGATCGGATCCGGCCATCGGCACGATGTTGCTTTCGGCCGGCGGCCTTGGATCGGGGTGTTTGACGGCGCGCTGCATGTTTCTCCTCCACTTCGGCCGACGGGAGCGAGAGACCGTTCGGCATGGGGGAACTATGCGTGGCACCGCCTGCAGGCGTTAGTCCCCCAGAGGGGGTACCAACCGTGCTGCGACACGGGGGCCGTCGGAAACGCGAGAAGGCGGCCCTTTGGCCGCCTTCCGAACACCGGAGACTGCAGGCACCAGCAGCCCACGTCCGTGACATTCAAATCGTTGAGTTCCTATAGGATCAACACCACGTGCACTTAAGCTTCGGACTTCCGCAGCAGAATGACCAAGGTCGTTGCCACGATCATGATCACCGAGATGGCTGCGACGGTCGGATCGAGGTCGAGCCGCAGATTGTCCCATATGCGCTTCGGCAGCGTGATGACGTTGACGCCGCTGACAAACAGGGTGACCGAGCTCTCCTCCCAGGACATGAGGAGGGCGACGAACCATGCGGCAAAGAGACCGAAGCGGATGTTGGGCAGGATCACCCGGAAGATCGACTGAAGCTGGGATGCCCCGAGGTTTCGCGCTGCAAGCTCGAGGTTGCGATCCAGCCGACTGAGTGCGCCAAGGACGGCGATCACCGAGAACGGCACGATCATCACCACATGCGAGAGCACCAATCCCGGTATCGTGTCGAGCAATCCGATCTGCGCCAACAGGAAATAGAGCGCGACGGCCGACGTGACGGGCGGAACGATGATCGGCAAGAGAACGAGGCCGATCAGGAAGCGCCCGCTCGCCGGCCGGCGCAGCCAGATACCGATGCCGAAGGCGGCGGCAAGCGCCGTTGCAATGACGCTTGATAGCAGGGCGATGAGCGTGCTTGTGCCGATGCTAGCAAGCCAAGTGTCGGGATCGAAGATCGCCAGATAGTGCCTCAGCGAATACTCCCCGTCCGGCATCGACAGGAAACGTTTGGATGTGAAGGAGAACGGGATAACGGCGACGAGTGGCAGCAGCAGGAAGAGCCCGGCTGCGCCAGCCAGAAAACCCCCAAGACGTGAATTTCCAAACATATCTGCCCTACCGCGACATGAGCTGTTCGATGCGCATGACGCGCTGCGACAGCCAGAGGATTGCAAAGACGACGACGAGCAACACGGCGCCAAGGGCTGCACCCAGCCCCCAATTGGCCGTCTGGAACATCTGCACGAACACCGTCTCCGCCGTCATCACCACCCGTCCGCCACCGAGGATCATCGGGGTCACAAAGAAGCCGAGCGAGAAGATGAAGGTCATCGCCAGTGCCGAGAAGACGCCGGGCAGCGACATCGGCAGGTAGATCCGCCAGAAGACGCCGAGCGGCCGGCACCCGAGACCGACCGCCGCAAGCAGCACGCGCCTGTCGATCTTGCGCATGACCGAGGCCATCGGCAGGATCGCGAAGGGCACCATGAAATGCACCATGCCTGTCATGACCGACCAGACGTTCCGGCCGGTTGAAAGCCCGCCGAGACCGACTGCACTTGCAACGTCGCTTGCAAGCCCGTTGTTGCGCAGGATCACCACCCAGCCGAAGGCGCGCACCAGCACCGAAATCCAGAAGGGGATGAAGATGCAGATCTCGACGAGCCGGCTGCGCCGCCCACTGCCCATGACCCAGTAGTAGGCGAGCAGATAGGCGATCGGGATGGTAATCACCGTGCTCACCAGGCATACCCAGAACGTTCTCACGAAGATCACCTGGAAGTCCGCACCGGTGAAGATGCGGACGTAATTTCCGAAGCCGAGCTCGGGCCGGGTGACGCTCCAGAGCGTCACGCCGGCAAAGGGCAGCACGTAGGCCAGCACCAGGATCACCGGCAAGGCCCAGAGCATCGCGAGCGATCCGGTTGCACCGAAGCGCCGGACAGGGGTCGAATGTGCGTGCATCATGACGCTGTCATCGCCAGGTACTTTTCGAGCGCCTGATCGCCACGGGCCGAGTACCAGTCCATGTCCATCAACACCTGCTGCGACATGTTCTCGGCCGAGCTGCAGTCGAGCCGCTTAAGCTCCGCCGGCACGAGATCATGGGCACGCGGATTGGTCGGCCCGCAGCCAAGCGTCCGCAGCAGATCCACCTGGCGCGCCGGATCCTGGCAATAGCGGATGAAGTCCATCGCCCTTGCGGATCCCGCCGGATTGCCCTTGATGACCGCCCAACCCGACGGCGCGAGAACACCCTCGGCATAGGTCCAGCTGACGGCCCCGCCTGTGTCCTTTTCCACGAGGTTGGCGCGGGTGTGCCACATCAGGGCCATCGACGCCTCTCCGTCACGCATCAGTTGCTGGCTCTCCGCACCGGAATCCCAGAAGCTGACGATATGCGGCTTGATCTCGTTGAGCTTGCGGATCGCGCGTTCCTCGTCGAGCGGATAGAGCTGATCCATCGGCACGCCATCGGCGAGAAGCGCTGCTTCCATGCAGCCCGACATCCATTTGTAGAGCGACCGCTTGCCCGGAAATTTCTCGACGTTCCAGAAATCCGCCCAGGACTTCGGCGGATTGTCGCCGAACTGCTTGGCGTCATAGGCGATGACGTAGCTGAGGAAATAGTTGGCAACGCTGTATTCGTAGGCAAAGCCTGCCTGCACCTTCTCGCGGTCGACCACCTTGTAGTCGATCGGCTCGATCATGCCGGCCTCGCCGAGCGACTTCGTCGCACCCGGATCGCAATCGCAGACATCCCAGGAGACAGCACCGCTTTCGAACTGCGCTTTCATCGCACCCTTCGTCGGGCCGGAGCCGTCGATTTTGACCGCAATCTTCTGCTGTTCGGCGTAGCTGCCGGTCAGCGCCGCCTCGAAGGCGCCGACGGCGTCGCCGCCCCAGTTGGTGACGACAAGCTGTCCGTCAGCGGCGCGGGCCGATCGGCCACCGAGATGTGGTGCGACACCGAGCAGAACGAGGCCCGTCAGAAACGTCCGCCGGTCGATGCGGCCGGCAAGATGGCCGTCCTTCAAGAGTTCCAGGCATTCCGATTTCAGGTCGTTATTCATTGCATTTCCCCTTGTTGTTGTTTGGTTCGCATGCATTTGAATGCGCGTCAGCCGGCGAGCACCCGGCAGTCCAGGTGGCCCCAGTGCACCCAGAGCTGTTCGCCGCGCGCCGGCGGCAAGCCAAGCGCATCACGCGCCGTTGTCAGCGTCAGGCTCGTGCCTTCAGGAGCGCTGCCTTTGACGATCGTCGTTCCACCCTGAAAGATGACGCCGTCGATGGTCATCGGCAGAAGGTTGTAGTCGGCCTTCGGCTGGTCGCGGCAAAGGGTCAGTTTTTCCGGGCGGATGGCCAGGATGGCCGGCTTTCCCTCCAACTGTTCAGCGTCAGGCAGCATGGCCCTGACACCGAACTCGCCGACATGCGCATGAAGTTCGCCGGCAACAGCACGTTGTCGAGAAACCGGCAGCGTATTCATCGTGCCGAGGAATTCGGCGACGAAGCGGGTGTTGGGCTCATCGTAGAGCACGTTCGGCCGGTCGAGCTGCACAATGCGACCGCGATCGAAGATCGCGATCCGGTCCGACATCGCCATCGCTTCCATCTGATCGTGGGTGACGAACAGGAAGGTCGTTCCCGTCTTGCGATGGATTGCAACCAGTTCGTCCTGCAATTGTTCGCGCAGGTTCTTGTCGAGCGCCGACAGCGGCTCGTCGAGCAGCAGGAGTTCGGGCTCGAACACCAGCGCGCGCGCAAGCGCCACCCGTTGCTGCTGACCGCCCGACAGCGCCGCCGGGCGTTTGTGTTCGTGTCCCCTCAAGCCGACGAGGTCGACCATGCGGGCTACCCTCTGCTCCACGTCAGCCCGCGCCACCTTGCGAACGCGCAGCGAAAACGCGATGTTCTCGACGACCGTCAGATGCGGAAACAGCGCATAGCCCTGGAACACCATGCCGAAGTTGCGCTTGTCGGCCGGTGTGTCACCGATGTCCCCGCCATTTTTCAGAATAGTGCCTGACGACAACGGCTCGAAGCCGGCGATCGCGTTCAGAAGCGTCGACTTTCCCGATCCGGATGGACCGAGGAAGGTAAGGAACTCGCCCTTCTCAATGTCGAGCGAGACGTTTCGCAGAGCCTCGAAGGTCCCGAAGGACTTGCAGGCTTTGCGAATGGAAATATGGGCTGGCATGGCTGCCTCCGATCAATCGACGCTGTCGCGGATTAGCGGACTCGTCGAGCAATGGATACCGCCGCCGTTAAGTTGCACCTTGTCGTAGTCGATCTCGAGCACGGTGACGTTGTTGCGGGAAAGCGCCTCACGAGTACGGTCGGAAAGGCCGCGCGGCATGATCACGCGGCCCGGCGCAATTGCCAGACCATTGACGATCCACGGGTTGTCGTCCTCGTTCATTTCGATCGTACGGATGCCGAGTTCGCGCAGCTTTTCGAGGAAGACGAAGGAGAGGCCGCGCGGCCAGATCAGCGCGAGATCGACGTCGATCATCAGGAAATGCCCGTCGATATGGATGTCGTAGCCGCAGAGGTCGACGACAAGCAGTTCGACGCCCTGATAACGCAGCACCTCGGCGACCTGGCTGATGCCGTCGTCGTTGATGCGGATGCCGCGGCCGATGACGGCGGTGCGGCTGTTGAGCCAGGCGAAACTGCCGCCTTCGGCCATCGCCGTTCCGTGCAGGGTGCGCAGAACAGGCATACCGTGTTTTGCCAGCGTCCGTGTCACCGGAAGCTCTTCGCCATGGCGCATGCGCGGCGCCAGCCGCGGGACGATCGCGCCACCTTTGACGGCAATACAGGAGTCACGGGTGTAGACAGACTTGAACCGACCGTGATCGACGCCCTCGACATAAACAACCTCGACGCCTTCGGCGCGCAGCAGGTCGGCGAGACCGTCATGCTGGGCCTGCAGTTCTTCGAGCGTCGGAATGCTGTCGCTCTGCCAGTACCAGCCGGCGTCGAGATCGCCATAGGTGCCAATCTCTTCGATCCGCTTGCTGCGGTCGATGACGGAGAATTCGTCACCCGGGCGGTGCATCAGGACGGTGCGCAGCGTCCCGACATCGTTGTCGCAGCCCCAGTTGCGCCCCCAAAGGCGGGTTAGCCGCTCCGGCGCCTCGAAGGCCGGCTCGGGAACGGAGCCGAAATACTTGATCGTCGCGGAATAGAGATCTTTTTTCTTCGGCGGTGCGGCGTTCACGTGTGGTCCCCTTTATGCGGGCCGGTGGCGACAATCGACCCGGCCTTGTTTCGATAAAGAAGATGCTAACGTATCGTTTTCCTCCCGCATATCGAATTGATTTCCGCTCATACTTGAGGTTTTCTCAATAACGACGATCGACGGGGAGAACGATCCGTGACGAGATTGCCGCCACTCAACGCCCTGCGCGCCTTCGAGGCGAGCGCCCGCAACAAGAGCCTGACGAAGGCCGCGAACGAACTGCACGTGACACCGGGAGCGGTCAGCAAGCAGTTCCGGCAGCTCGAGGAACATTTCGGCTTCGCCCTGGCCACGAAATCACGCGACAGCTTCGCCTTGACACCACAAGGTCAGGAGCTGTTCTCGAAGGTCACGCAATCCTTCGAGACGCTGAACGATGCGGTGCTCGGGCTGCAGCGAAACCCGATCGCCGGACGGCTCGCAGTCCGCTGCATGCCCGCATTTGCAACCCGCTGGCTCGTGCCGCGGCTGGGAAAGTTCTACGACCGCTACGAACGTGTAGAGCTACAGATCCTGTCGATGCCGGAATGGGGCGAACCGTTTCCCGACGGCCAGGCGGACCTTGCCATCATGTTCGGCGATCCGAGCGTCGCGAAAGGAGAAACGACGCCGCTGAAGCAGATGGAATTCTTCCCGGTCTGCAGCCCGATCCTCATCAACCGGGACGGTGACATCAAACGCACCCGGGACCTGGCACGGCACATCCTGCTCGATGGTGTCGGCTCCACGCATTGGAACGACTGGTTCAACCATCACGGCCAGGAGATCCCCGCGACCGTCCGTCGTTTGAGCTTCGAGGATTTCAATCAGAACCTTGCCGCGGCGCGATACGGGCTGGGCATTGCCATGGGCGACAACATCACGGCCGCTGAGGAGCTCGCCCAAGGCGCGCTCGTGCGACCGCTGAAGGGGTCCATCAAGTCGGGGACCAAGGGATACTACGTCATCACGCAGAAGAACCGGGACAGGTCACCGCTTGCGAAGGTGTTCATCGACTGGGTTGTCAACGAGGCCGAAGGCACGGGCGATTTTTCCTGAGAAACACCCGTCATGTCACCGCGACCATAGGGCGTTGGGACGAAGCCGGCCTCCGGGATGGCCCTTACCGGCGCCCCTTGGGCCTGGTCGCGAGCGCATTGCGGATGGAAAAGCTCGAGTGGATCCGCGAAACCCCGGGGAGGGCCGAGAGGATCTCCTTGTGGATGCGCTCGAAATCGCCGGCGTTGGCGACCTCGACACGCAAAAGGTAGTCCGAGCCCCCGGTCATCAGGAAACATTCCTTGATCTCTGGGTGGCGCCGCACCGCCGCCTCGAAACGGTCGAGGTAATCTTCGGTCTGGCGATCCAGGGTGATGTTGATGATGACCGCAATGCTCGCCTCGACGTTCGACGTATCCACCAGCGCGGTGTAACCGCGGATGACCCCGGCCTGCTCCATCAGCTTTATCCGTCGCAGGCAGGCCGATGGCGAGAGCCCGACTTCTGCCGCCAGACTGGCGTTGCTCCTTCGTGCGTCCAGCCGCAGCAGACGAAGGATGTTGCGGTCTATCGCGTCGAGAGCACTCATTGCAGATGATTCCAAAAATTCGTCGTTTCGTTCATTGAACACAAGCTGACGCAACGATCAATCACACTTTCATCGGCAATTTCACGATCGTTTCACTAGTCTTCGATCAATCTGGGAGGCTGGACATGGATGGCTTGATAAGGGACGACGGGCGGAGCAAGACGGCGCGCGCAAGCGGTGCTTCCGGCTACCTGACCATCGATCTTGCCGCACTGGCGCGCAATTACGATAAACTCTCGGGCGAAGTGGCTCCGGCGCGCGCTGCAGCCGTCGTCAAGGCCGATGCCTACGGGCTCGGCGCCGGCCATATTGCGGCGAAGCTTTATGCCCAGGGATGCCGCGATTTCTTCGTCGCACAGTTCGTCGAGGCGGTCCGTCTCAGGCCGCATCTGCCCGGCAATGCGCTGATTTTCGTCCTCAACGGTCTGCAGCCTGGCAACGAGGCTGGCTGCGCGCAGCAGGGCATCATTCCCGTTATCAATTCCCTCGACCAGTGGCAGCAATGGTCCGGCATGGCGCAGGCGCTTGGCCGCAGGCTTCCGGCTGTGCTGCAGTTCGACACCGGAATGTCACGGCTCGGCCTGCCGCCGGAAGAGCGCCCAGCCCTTTCGGATGCGCTTCGGGCTGGTGGCATGATCGACGTGCTTTTCATCATGAGCCACCTCGCCTCCGCCGACGAGGCCGATTGCGAGCAGAACGTCAGCCAGCACGCGGAAATGACGCGCATCGCCCAGGAATTCTCCGGCTTTGACCTGTGCTTTGCCAATTCGGGCGGCATCTTCCTCGGGGGTGACTATCACGGTGTGCTTGCCCGCCCGGGCATCGCGCTCTATGGCGGCGCACCGACCGCGGGCGTGACAAACCCGATGGAACCGGTCGTGCGGCTCGACGTGGCCGTTGTCCAGACGCGCACGGTTCCGGCCGGAGCGCGTGTTGGCTACAGCGGCACCCATGTCACAACCACGGAGACCCGGCTTGCGACCATCGCCGCCGGATACGCTGATGGCTTGCCACGCAGTCTCAGCGGCAAGGGAGCCGTCTATTGCGACGGCGTGCGCCTGCCGATCGTCGGGCGCGTGTCCATGGACAGCATCACCGTCGATATCACCGGCTTGCCAGCCGACCGTCTCGCACTAGGTGACCTCGTCGAAGTCCTCGGGTCGAACCAGACACTTGAAGACATCGCGCAAGACGCAGGCACCATTTCCTACGAAATCCTGACCGGTCTCGGCGATCGCTACGAGCGGCAGTACCGGTAATCTTTTTTCCCAGTGAGGAACTCATGAAAGTCATCGTTCTCGGCGCCGGCATCGTCGGCGTAACGTCCGCCTACCAGCTTGCCAAGGCGGGTCACGAGGTAACGGTCATCGACCGGCAACCCGGTCCGGCACTGGAGACAAGTTTCGCCAATGCCGGCGAAGTCTCCTTCGGCTATTGCTCGCCCTGGGCCGCACCCGGCATCCCGATGAAGGCGATGAAATGGCTGTTCATGGAGCACGCACCGCTGATCCTGCGCCCCAAGGTCGACATGGCCATGGTGAGCTGGATGGTCAAGATGCTCTCCAATTGCACGTCCAAGCGTTATGCCATCAACAAGAGCCGCATGCTGCGGCTTGCCGACTACAGCCGCACCTCGCTTGCGGCGTTGCGCGCCGATACCGGCATCGCCTATGACGAACGCATGCAGGGCACGCTGCAATTGTTCCGTACCCAGCAGCAACTCGACGCCTCGGGCAAGGACGTCAAGGCGCTTGCAGCCGACGGCATTCCCTACGAAGTTCTCGACCGTGACGGCTGCATCCGCGTCGAACCGGCACTGAAGCATGTGCGCGAAAAGATCGTCGGCGGCCTGCTGACACCGAAGGACGAAACCGGCGACTGCTTCAAGTTCAGCAATGCTCTGGCGAAGAAGGCCGAAGAGCTCGGCGTGCGCTTCAACTACGGCAGCATCATCCGGGGTCTCGACGTTGAGGGCGATCGCGTCCGCGGCGTCGTCACGGCGCACGGAACGCTTCAGGCCGATGCGGTTGTGGTGGCGCTCGGCAGCTTCTCGCCGCTGCTGGTCAGGCCGCACGGAATTCGCCTGCCGGTCTATCCGGTCAAGGGCTATTCGCTGACGATCCCGATCACGGATCCCTCCCGCGCGCCGGAGTCGACCGTCATGGACGAGACCTTCAAGATCGCCATTACCCGTCTCGGCGACCGCATCCGCGTCGGCGGCATGGCGGAGATCTCCGGCTATACCAACGATCTCGGCGAGCCCCGCCGCCTCACGCTCCAGCATTCCGTAACGGACCTGTTCCCCGGCGGCGATGTCTCGAAGGCAAGCTTCTGGTCGGGCCTTCGCCCCATGACGCCGGACGGCACACCGGTGATTGGTGCAACCAAAGTCGCCGGCCTCTATCTCAACACCGGTCACGGCACGCTCGGCTGGACGATGAGCTCGGGTTCGGCTCGCGTGATCGCCGACCTCGTCAGCGGCCACAAGCCTGAGATCGACGCGACCGATCTCGCGATTGCCCGTTACGCCTGATCCTATTTCGACTTTCTACGCCCTCAAAAGACCTCACGAAGCCCTCTAGCCGTTTCGCTCGAGGGCTTTTTGTATCGTTGCGTAATGGTAGCGCGCACGGCTTTGTGACGCCGCAGTCCCGCAGGGCTGCTTGAGCCGTCAGTTTCTGGCGCTTTTCAAGTTTGGCGCTTGGTTTTGGCCCCACTCCGCCAGTTGGCGTGGGCCGGCGCGGTTTGGTCGGGCATGGACGAACTGGCAGCACGCCGGGTGGGGACTGACAGATGGCTTGACGATCGCCGGCTTTCGTCTGCGCGTGTTCGCATTTCGCATTGTCCAGAAACGCCGAAAGCCCCCGGTCTTTAGGACGCGGGGGCTTTTGGGTAGATTTGGTTGCGGGGGCAGGATTTGAACCTGCGGCCTTCAGGTTATGAGCCTGACGAGCTACCGGGCTGCTCCACCCCGCGCCATCGCGGTAAACCGCTTTGCGGTTTA